>Ga0157375_10000006_pt1 | contig 384086 bp, 351 predicted proteins | sample M35metaG_FD_115311 | JGI IMG/M metagenome (GOLD analysis project Ga0157375, IMG submission 115311) | Miscanthus rhizosphere microbial communities from Kellogg Biological Station, Michigan, USA - M3-5 metaG | ecosystem: Host-associated > Plants > Roots > Rhizosphere > Soil | place: USA...
ACGAGGGCTTCGCTTGCTCTCACGGGTGTATCGCCTTTCTTAAGGTTCAAGGTTTTGTTTTTCATTGTTAAAACCCAGATACACCCACTCTTTTCTTTTTACACACCAATTCTTACGCGACCTGGTGGTTCCTGGTGCAGGGAAATGAATTGCAAATCTGGAGTGGAATGTGCATTATAAAGTGCAATTCCTGCTGTGATAAAATCAATTCCTGCACGCACCTTGTTGGTTACCACCGATCACACCCAACCCGCAGAGCCGGTTTCGAGTTTTACCCTCATTGAGCTGCTGGTAGTTATTGCCATTATTGCTATCCTCGCAGCGATGCTCTTGCCCGCCTTATCTGCGTCGAAGCTCAAAGCTCAAGCGATTAATTGCACCAGCAACCTGAAACAAATGGGCACGGCACATTTCATGTACGTCAACGATTTCAGCAAGACCGTGCCTTACGCCCAGTATCAGGACCTGTGGATGCGCGCCTACATGGAACACCACGCCAACGTTAACAAGGTGAGGGTATGCCCCCGCGCTCCGGAAAACACACCACCCGCGGTGCGCAAATCCAGTTCCGCGCCCGCCGGGGCCGGGATGTTCGGCGAATGCGGCACGCTCGATCAAGCCTGGCTGTGGCCAACCAATGGAAACTTTGGTCTGCCGTCTGCCCGCGGTTTGGATGGGAGTTACGCCTTGAACTCCTGGTTGTATGGGGGAGGGTGGCCTCGAGACTGGGCGGATGAAAAGCTCGCTTATAAGAATGAAACCGAAATCACTGCTACCTCCACCACACCGGTGCTCGGCGATTCCGTCTGGGTCGATGCCTGGCCCAAGGCGGATGACCACCCGTCTTTTAATGCTTACTATGGCTGGAACGACGGCGGCATGGGGCGCTATTTGATCGCACGGCACGGGAGCAGCTCGGTTTCACGGAACACCGCACCGGCGAACACGCCATTGAGTGGCGCGATCAATATGGTTTTTGCCGATGGACACGCGGAGCTCGTACGTCTCCCTCGACTCTGGCAATTATCCTGGCACAAAGGCTACCTGCCCCCGCCCAATCCGCCACGGTAAAATGCCCCTCAGACGCAACGATGCAGTTGCAAAGCGGCACTGACTTCGCTACTGAGGGTTACCGATTGCACAAGTGCTTGTAAACAAGCAAACAACTCCAAAAGGTCTGCCCCAAACTTAATCCTTGATCAGTTTGCCTTCTTGCGTGACCGAGGCGAAGATTGGGGTACAGTCCCAGCCCAATTGGCCACCAGCATCTTGTGATCTTTTTCCGTCGGGGTGGGACGGCAAAACAGCCCGCTTCATTGCGCCGTCGCTCCCAGGCGAACACTTGCAGCCGAGCCAGTGGTTTGCTTGGATGAAAAGAGGACCTGTTCCGAAGCTCCACCCGACAATTCTCTGTTCGTCCTCCCGATTGATCGACCCATCCTGCAAATTAGAAGCTGTTAGGGCAAAACGCAAAAAAGCAAAGGCGTCGCCGCCCATTGTTGAGCGGCGACGCGTCCCGCCGCCGGTCGGAAGCGCTGGCACGCCAGGCCGGGGCGATGCGACAGTTTAGAAATGCTTTTGGAAACCGTCGAGGATGCGGGTCCAGCCTTCGAGATGGCGGTCGCGACTTTCTTGGCTGGCAAATCTTTCGTGGGTAAAAACGAGCAAGGTATCGTTCCCGCGCGCCAGAAATTCGATGGTGACGAGCGTTTCGTCAGGTTCGAGCTCTCCGAAATCGGGTCCGCTGCCATCTTTTTCCCACGCCCAGGTGAACACGAGGCGTTCGGGAGGCCTAACTTCGCGATAGGTGCCGGTGGCGGTGAAGTATTCTCCGTCAGCTTTTCGGGTTTGGATGCGGTATCTGCCGCCAACTCGTGGATCGCATTTGGCGGAGGGGGTTGTAACTTCGCCCGCCTTTTCGCACGGGACAAACCATTGTTTGATCTGCTCCGGATCGGTCCACGCCTGGAAGACGCGTTCGCGTGGAGCTTTGATGAGGTGTTCGAGTTTCGGTTTGATGTTTTCGGACTGCATTGTGATCATGACTTTCCTTTCTTGTTTGTTGTTTGATTAGAGGACGCTGGTGCGACCGTTCCTACCAGTTGTTGTTTCCAGATAGTTGGCCAGTAAATCGAGCGCGCCTTCCCAAAATTTGTGGTAATCCTCGATCCATTGGGCGGCTTCCTGCATCGGTTTGGCATCGAGCTTGAGATGGTGCACCCGGCCATCGCGCGGCGGCAGATGAGGCCGGCGTGTTCGAGGACGCGCAGATGTTTGGAGACGGCCGGCAGGGACATGCGATGCGGCTGGGCCAATTCGGTGACGCATTGGTCGCCGCGCGAAAGGCTTTCCAGGATGCGACGACGCGGCGGGGCAGCAAGAGCCCCGAATACATCGTCGAGTTTGGATAAACACTTAACCATATGGTTAACTATTAATCGAATATGAAAACGTGGCAAGTGAAAATTGAAAAAAAGTTTTTTCTTAAGCCGCTACCTGGGGCACGCGAGGACGAGGGATCGAGCCCGTGTCGAAGGAAAGGGGAAAGCTGGTCTTAATTAGGACCGCGCTGCCACTTCGGAGTCCTCTTTTCGAGAAATGCGGCGACACCTTCGCGAGCTTCAGTTGAGTTGCGGGCGGAAAGATGGTGCAGCAAGGTTTCGTCCAATTCCTGGTTGAACAACGAGGGCCAAAGCTCATCAAGCACTTTCTTTGTTTGGGCGATGGACTGAGGGCCGCCTTGTAATGTCGTTCGAGCCAGGGACATTGCTTCTTCCATCAGATTTGCGGCGGGCACCACGCGGTTTACCAAACCCATTTGCCGGGCCCGTTCGGAGGAGATCAATTCGCCCAACAAAAGCAATTCGCGCGCATCGCGTTCGCGAACCTGCCGATGCAAAAGCGACATGACCAGCGCCGCCACAAGGCCGCGCCTGACTTCCGGGTACCCGATGCGGGCATCCTGCGCTGCGACGACCACGTCGCAAGCTGACATCAGCCCCGCGCCGCCGGCAATCGCCGCGCCCTGGACCACGCCAATCGTGACCTGTGGCACTTGATAAACTGCACCAAGCACGCGAGCGACCAGGCGGGCGGTGCGCTCGGCATTCTCCGGCAGGAACGCTTCCTCGAGATCCAGACCGGCGCAGAAGACAGGTCCTTCGCCCCGAAGAATGATGACCCGCTGCGTCTGATCTTGCGCGAGGGACTCGAACGCGTCAGAGCATGCTTCCATTAGGGCGGCGTTCAGCGCGTTGCGCTTGGTTGGACGATTCATTGTCAGAATTGTGATCCCCGCTTCCCGCTGCTCAGTCGTAATTAATGATGCATTCATGTTTGATGTAGCGCAGTGTTGCGCTCTGCTGTATCGCCAATTGCAATCTGGAGGGCAATAATATTGCAACAATTTCGAGCGTTACTCGGCCTTGGAACACGGAGAGCAGAGTGCAACTCTGTGCTACCTTAATCGCCTTGGAGAGGAAAGCGGCGCAGCACGCATGATCGCCGACCGAGGAGTTGATGCAGAATCAGCCAGGTTTTCGCGCGACGACCAGAAACTGTTTACCGGCAACGCGCCAAAGAAACGGCAGCCGGAGGTAGGCGCTTAGCATCCAGAGGGGGTATTGGGGACCTCCAACCATGGTATAGGGAAGGAAACGTGGGTGAGAAGCATCGATTTGAAATCCTCGCGCTGCCAGGCCCTCAGAAAGGGAGGCTTCGGTTAGAGGCAGGTAATGGTCCCAAAAATCCCAATATTGTCCGCCGGTGAAACGAATGTTGGGTCCCAATGCGATCAGTTTTCCATTTGGCTTCAAAGCGCGGTAGGCTTCCTCGAGAGTTCTTCCCAGGATCATCTTATCTGGCAAATGTTCGAAAAAATTGCTGGTGAAAACAATGTCGAGTTCACCCTCGGTAAAGGGCCAGCGCGCGGAGCAATCCTGGTGAATGAAGCGCACATCGGGCTGAAGATGCTGCTTCGAGTTGGGATTCAAATCCATGGCGAATCTGGCTCGGGCCTTTACGGCGTTGATAAACTCGCCGTAGCCGCAGCCCAGATCCAAAACTGCAGCAGTTTCGGGCACGAGCTTTTGGAAATAATGCGTGACGAGGACCTGCCAGATACGCCGGCGATAATTCTCTGCGGGCGCGAAGCGGCTGGCGTAAATGCGCGCCAGTTCTGCCTGGGATAACTTATCCATTTTTCTTCCGGTAATCGCCGCAACTGAAATATTTTTCGAGCCAAACGTAAAGACAGATAAACAAGTATCGGCTGCCCATCTCACTCAGCTTGAGTTTTGCCTCACCTGCACGGCGGTTGCGCCAGGTTATGGGAATGACCGTCCAGGAAAACCCTCGCACAATCGATTTCAACGGCAATTCGACTGTCAGATTGAAATGCGGAGAGATCAGAGGTTTGCAGCCCTCAATGACCTCGCGCCGATAGGCCTTAAACGCGTTGGTGGTATCATTCAATCTGATCCGGAACAGGGCTTTTAGGAAATGGTTGGCGAGGCGATTGATGAGCAACTTGATCCTCGGATAATCAATCACTCCGCCACCTTTCACAAAACGGCTGCCGAACACACAATCCCAACCCTCGTTGAGCGACTGCCAGTAACGCACCACATCTCGGCAATCATCGGACTCATCCGCCATCATGACAACTGCCGCATCCCCTTTCATGTGCTCAAAACCGCACACGACCGCTCGTCCGAATCCGTTGGGCCCGGTGTTTTTTATCGGGACAATTTGCCGCATGCTGTTCTGAAGCTCGGTGATGAGTTCCCAGGTTTTGTCGGTGCTGCCGTCGTCAACCACTACAATTTCGTGTGGCACGTTTTGCAAACGCAATTCGACATTGAGGTGTTCGATGGTGGAGCGGATGCACCCTGCTTCGTTGCGGGCGGGAATGATCACTGACAAAAGTGTCAACGGACGCGCCTGGACCGGAGGGGTTTGGCTCATGTGTTGGTTGAAAGGTTCAACCACTCGGGATGCTGCTCTGCATGAATTGCAATTTCGTCCAAAACGGTTTCGACACGAATCGTGGGACTCCAACCCCATTCGCGCGCCGCTCGAGAGGAATCGAGCGCGAGCCATGGAATATCGAACTGGCGCGTGACCGGCTCGCTCTGGACGGGGTGAGGCCCAAAACGCGCAGCACACCATTTCGTGAGTTGTTCGAGCGAAAGAGCATTGGAGATTCCGCCAGCTACGTTCCACACACCTGAGCCGGCTTTGAAACGGGAAATCTGCAGCGTTATCAGGGATGCCAAATCCCTTGGATGCAAACAATCCCGAACCTGGTGGCCCACACCGTCAAAACCAATAAACTTCAATGGACGTCTGTTTTTGTAGGAGTGAATCCAGAAGGAGAAAATCCCCTGGTCGGGCTTCCCGAATTGGCCGGCGCCGGCGAGCACGCTGCAACGGTTAATATAAACTGGAAAGCCGAATGCCGACCCGTACTCCAGGGCCAATATCTCAGAAGCCAGCTTAGCCGCTCCATAAAGCGAGAGTGGTGGTTGGGTGGAAAAATCCTCCGTTATTCCAAGAGCAGAAAGGCCCGGTAATTTTGAATCATCCAGCCGCGGGGTGAAAGCGCCATCTTTTACCTGCATCGGCAACTCGCAAAGTTTGGTCAGGGAATAAACTCGGCTGCTGCTCAATAAAACAAGACCCGCGCGATGGTGTTTGCAGTATTCCAGCAGGTGGACAGTCCCAAAAAGATTATGTTCCATCAACTGTTGGCTGCTTGTGGCGCCGGCAACACCTGCCAGCACGCTAGGATTGGCGGCGGCGTCGATAACCCAGTCAACCCTGGGCAAGCTGACCAAATCGCCAGGATTTCGGAGATCACCGTGAACAAAATGAACTCCTTGCTTCTGCAAAAGGTGCCGATTTTGCTCACTGCCAGGGCGAGCCAGGCTGTCAAGTCCAACAATCTCGAGGCCCTTGATTCGACGCGGCATCTCGAACGCGAGCGAACTGCCGACGAAACCGCAGATTCCAGTGATAAGCAGTTTCACGAAATGGTGGCTGATGGTTCCCGGGATGGTCCTCTGAGATAATTCATTGAGCCTGCAACCTGTGACGCCACGCTTGCACGATTTCCTCAAGGATTTGAGGGAGCGAACGTGTAATCATCCATCCAGGGTAATGCTGTTTCATTTTCCTTAAGTCACTGTAATAACAGATGTGATCGCCAACGCGGTTTTTGTCAATGTAGCTGTGCTTTTGTTTTTTCCCGCTCAGGCGCTCGACCATATTGAAGGCTTCAAGAATTGAGCAGGAATTAGGCTTGCCGCCCCCCAGGTTATACACTTCTCCACAACGTGGCGCGTGAAAAAACTCGTTCATGAAATTGGCCACGTCTTCGGAATGGATATTGTCGCGCACTTGCTTGGCTTTATAGCCAAAAACAGAATATTCCCGTTCTTCCAGGTTGCACTTGACCAGGTAGCTGAGAAAGCCATGGAGTTCGACACCAGTATGGTTAGGCCCAGTCAAACACCCACCCCGGAGACAGCAGGTAGGCATGTTGAAGTAACGGCCATATTCCTGAACCAGGACGTCGGCGGCGATTTTCGAAGCACCGAACAGCGAATGCAAGCAGTGGTCGATCGGGAATGTCTCCGGGATGCCATGATCCTGATGGTGATCCGAGAAATCCCAGCGCTGAGCCTGTTCCTGAAGGGGTAGCCGATTCGGTCCATCGCCATATACTTTATTGGTGGACATTTGGATGAACGGGGCTTCGGGACAGAAGTTGCGGCAGGCCTCCAGCAAATTGAGTGTTCCAACAGCATTAGTGTCAAAATCCTCAAACGGAATGGAAGCCGCTCGATCGTGAGAAGGCTGGGCTGCGGCATTCACCACAAAGTCAGGGGCCAGGGTCTTCACTAATTCGGATATGCCGACGCGGTTCCTGACATCCAGTTCGTGGTGAGTAAAATTGGCAACGGTTTGCTCAAGTCGCCGCTGATTCCAGCGAGTGTCGCCTTGTGGTCCGAAAAAAACCGCCCTCTGATTGTTGTCCAAGCCGTGAATCTCAAACCCACGCTGTGAAAAAAAGACGCACACTTCCGAACCGATCAAGCCGTTGGAGCCGGTAACTAGAATTTTCCTGGCCATGCAAAGCGGGCGCATTCTAGATGCGTCCAATCTCGGCGCAAGTTCATTATGGGAATGCCAGTTGTTGAAAACGCCCGGTGACAGACGCCAAGGAGGTTGGGTGGGGAACCCTAGGAGAAACGTTCCGTCACCGGGCAGCCATATGTTCGCAAAACCTTGGCGTGTGATGCAAGCTTTTGTTTGTGCAATTTTATTTTTTTTGAAAGCTGACTCCGATCTTGCGAAAAATCCACGCGGAGTAACCGCAATGAAAGGAATGAGCAGGACATGTCCTGGAACCGAGGTAGGCAGTCCAAGCGCCAGGGTTCTAAAATGCTTGCAATCGTTACCGCTGCCGCGCGACCACGTGCTGGTGCTCCGGCACTCGTCTGCCCGACATTACCCACACATCAACCCATTAAAGTGTAGCCGCACCGCAGTTTACAAGACGCCTGAAATTGTTTAGCTTACCGCGCCTTGAAACAACAGCGCTAAAACAATTTACACATGGCAAATATTCCATCAGATCTGAAATATGCGAAATCGCATGAATGGGTGAAGGTTTCTGGCACCGAAGCCACTGTGGGAATCACCGATCATGCGCAACACGAATTAACCGATATTGTATTTGTCGAGCTGCCTGCGGTTGGAAAAAAAGTAAAGGCCGGTGAAGCCAGCGCCGTGGTTGAATCAGTGAAGACGGCGAGTGATATCTATGCCCCCGTAAGCGGAGAGATAAAGGAAATCAACCAGGCAGTTGTCGATGATCCCTCGCTGGTGAACCGGGAGCCTTACTCCGGAGGGTGGTTTTATAAACTCGCGCTCTCAGATCCCAACGAAATCCAACAACTGCTCCAACCTGCCCAGTATCAGGCTCAAATTGGTGGATAGATTCTTGTTTGATAAATCGGCCAACCTCCGCGACTGTAGAATGTGAAACCGAAGACAATTCGTTTGTTCATCAAACCTTACTGTGGGTGGTGTTACAAGGCGATGCATTGGCTTGATGCGCATGACGTGGAATACGAGAAGATAGATGTCATTGCCGATGAGTCTGCTTATGACGAGATGATCCGGCTTTCGGGCCAGGATCTCGCGCCAGTTCTTGATGTTGATGGGGAAATACTCGCTGACTTTGCTCCCGACCAATTGCCTGAGTTTTTCAAAAGGGTGAGAAATGCCGGGATTGAACGACGCTGAGCTCAAAACCCGCCCACGCTTGCCACCGTGGCTGCGAATTACGTTGCCCCAGACCAACGCTTTTTCGCGCACCCGAGCGCTTCTCGACGAGTTGCGGTTGAATACCGTGTGTCAGAGCGCCAAATGCCCGAACCATTGGGAATGTTGGAGCAGAGGCACGGCAACCTTCATGATTGCTGGGGAGAAATGCACACGGGCTTGTGGCTTTTGTGCTGTCGCGACTGCAAAGCCGCTTCCCTTGGAAGTTGATGAGCCTGGCCGCGTGGCCAAAGCGGTGCATCGAATGGGCTTAAAGCATGTGGTGGTCACGGCAGTCGCGCGCGATGATTTGTTGGACGGGGGAGCCGAACATTTCCAGCGAACGATTTTGTCTATCCGCGCATTGTGTCCCTCAACGGTTATCGAGGTCCTCACCCCGGATTTTAACGATCGCGATGTATCGATTGATAAAGTTTTGGCTGCCGCACCTGATATCTTCAATCATAACCTGGAAACGGTGCGACGCCTGACTCGGTCCGTACGCTCCCGCGCAACTTATGACCGCTCGTTGAATGTTCTGCGCAAAGTGAAACTCAAATGCGGCGACGCCATTTACACGAAATCAGGTCTGATGCTTGGACTGGGCGAATCCGAACCGGAGTTAATGGACTCTTTGGCCGACTTGCGCAAAGTGAATTGCGATCTGCTTACCCTGGGCCAATATCTTCAACCAACGTTACGCCATTTGCCGGTGGTGGAATATGTGCCACCGGAGAAATTTGCTTCACTTGGAACGGCTGCCCGAAAAATGGGATTTGTCCATGTCGCCAGCGGTCCCATGGTTCGCAGCTCATATCATGCCGATGAATTTTCGCCGCTGACACCCTCGATCAATTTAGTCAAATCACCGTTTGAACGAGATTGACCTGATCCGGATGTAGTCCCCTGGCTTTCCTGATGGAACGGGATCCAAGCGGAGGCCGGTAATTGCTTCCCGGTATTCAGAGCAAGCGGCCAGGTTCACTTCATAGACATGAAACTTTCCATCCGATACGAGATCGAAATCCACACTCCGGGCTTTTGCAAAAGTGGGTTGATCAAACCGTGTCCAGAGGATTGTTGCGCGTGGCTGGCCGACCTTGCAGGCAGCATCGATAAACAGGCGGGACGCTTCTGACGCCCGCCAGAACGAGGCGGGACCGATTAACTCGGGATTTGCTGTATCGAGGCGGACGTTCAGCTCTCCACGAATGGGCCACCCGGCATCAACCGCGTTGCGATAATACCAATGCTGGCGGTCTTTTTTGAAACGATAATCAGGTGGCGCAGGTTTACTCGAGTGCTCGGTAACGAATTCTCGAACTTGTTGGAGATTGCCGACGATAAGCGTGTAACTGTAATCGCAGTCAATGTTGTAATCGAGAATTTCATCCTGTAACGGCGCGATATAACCCGTCGGGTCATCTTTGGGACCACCGGCGCCAGGTTTGCCAGCGAAACCGCCAATGAACTTGAAAGTGCCGGGCTCCCAAATACCCAGGCCGTCGTTTTGGTCATTTAATAGAGCGGCCCAGTTTTCTGTCGCGGTCCAGCCTGACCATGGGAATTTCGCCGGGATTTCGGCCAATGCACCGCCTGTAAAGGGCTGGTCATTGGTATAAGTAATGAGACGATACCACGGTCCGCAAGTGTACACAGCCGGCTGCTCCTGGCTGCGGCCTGTGTATTGAGTTTGGTCCAATCGGTGGTTAACCATCCGGCACCGAACCTCTGCGGTATTTTTCTTGAGCCGAATCCAACACTCAAATGTGCATTCACCGGGTTCGTTGTCCAAAGGCCATTGCATAGGGACACACTTGACGTGAATCATGCGTCCGTCGTTATGGTGTTTGAGAATTTTGGACCGGTGGCCGTAGCAATCTCCGCATTGAATGGGATTCCAACCCAGCCCGGCCCAGGTCTTATTTGGCTGCTTGCCGCCCGGCGTGAATGGGACGGGCCCGGAATAATGGGACATCTGGATCTGCCTTCCCCAATCAAAACTGTTGATTAGATTCGTCCTGCTGTTGGATTTGGAAATATAGGTGATCGCTCCGCCAAGATCTAGGTTCACACCGATCCTGACACAACCATTGTCGAGGTAGCTGATGCGATCTTCATTTGTGCTATCGCTTTGGGCTGCAGCAGCTCCCGGTGCAAACGCTGGCGTAATCAACAACACGAGAAAAGCGAGCTTTATCAGACCTGTCATCATTTCGTTGGATGTCATTCGCGTCAGGCCATTTTGTCAGCCAAACACTGACAAAATAAAATGCCGTGACACTGACAATAAAAGGAGCAGTCCGCCCATTCCAGATTATTTGATGACCTTCACAATAGGACCATGCGACAAGCATTATTTGTAGCAAGTTTGCTATTGCCGTTGGCGATAGCCGAAACAGGCCTGGCCCAAAGCAGCATACCAGGCATGAGCATAGTGGATTATACCACACTGGGTTTGCCCCCGGTCGGTTCGACCGCTTTGCATGTAATTACCCCAACGTTGCTTGAGCTCAAGCTGATCAATACCAAGCAAGCTGACCCAGCTCGCGTGACACAGTGGGATCTGGTGGATTCCAACAATCAGCTCGTTACGCCCTCTACAAGCGCATTTTCGGTCACAGCCAATGGACAGCAGATCGCGGTCACGGCAGTGGGATTCAAACGCCGGCCGCTCTCCGCGCCTTACGAAATGTATGATTTGAGGATCGAGAACTCTTTGTACCTGCAACTGGCATCCCCCGTTTCAGACAACCAGGTCATTTCCGTCACAAATCCGAATGGCACGCTCTGGGCACCGGGTATGATTTTTTCGGCTTCGACCGATCCATTGCGATACAGCCCGGCAGTTCATGTAAACGAGGAGGGTTACATGCCCAATTATCCAAAGAAAGCAATGGTCGGTGCTTATGCGGGAAGTCTCGGCGAAGTGAATATACCTGCTTCGAGCGGATTCAAGTTGGTCGATGCGACCAGCGGTGCGCAAGTTTTCCAAGGAACCCTTATCCAACGAGCTGACTCCGGCTACACATACAGCCCTACGCCTTACCAGGCTGTTTATGAAGCTGACTTTTCCAGCTTCAATACGCCGGGCCAGTACCGGCTGGTAGTGCCAGGAATGGGCGGATCACTGCCATTTCGGATTAATGACGGAATCGCGATGTCATTCGCGAGAGCGTATGCTCTGGGATTGTACCATCAACGGTGTGGGACTAATACCACAATGCCGTACACCCGTTGTACTCACGCTGCCTGTCACACTGCTGCTGCCGCGGTGCCATGGCCAGCCTCCTCTTATCCGTTTACCTGGACCACGGTGGCCAACTATGGCGCTGGAATAGCTAATCCGCCGCAAATAGCACCCATCATCAACTCGTCTTCGCAGCTTTTCCCATTTGTGAGGGAAGGAAGCATCGACACGTCTGGAGGGCATCATGACGCTGGTGATTACAGCAAATACACGATTAACAGTGCCAGCCTGGTTCACTACCTGATGTTTGCGGTTGATTCGCTTGCCGGAGTGGCGGCGCTCGATAATCTGGGCATCCCTGAAAGCGGTGATGGAATCAGTGATATAATGCAGGAAGCCAAGTGGGAAGCAGACTTCCTGGCGAAGTTGCAGGACACAGATGGTGGATTTTATTTTTTGGTCTATCCGCAAAACCGGGAATATGAATCTGGTGTTACCCCTGATCATGGCGACCCTCAGGTTGTCTGGCCGAAAACGACTTCGGTGACCGCAGCCTCGGTCGCCGCTCTTGCGCAATGCGCTTCCTCTCCGCTGTTTAAAGCAAAGTACCCGGCTGAGGCAGCTCTTTACCTGCAAAAGGCGCAACTGGGATGGCAATTTCTAATGAACGCGATTGGGCGGTACGGCCAAACCGGAGCGTATCAAAAGATCACCCATTATGGTGACAATTTCGCGGATCAGGACGAGTTGGCCTGGGCTGCGTGCCAGATGTTCCTGGCGACCGGCGATGCATCCATCCACCAGAAGTTGTTATCATGGTTTGATCCCTCGAATCCGGCTACGATGCGCTGGGGTTGGGTTCATTTGTCTGAATGCTACGGTCATGCCATTCGCAGCTATGCTTTTGCAGCCCAAAGCGGACGCATCGCTTCCAGCAGCTTAAACAGCACTTTTCTAAATAAATGCGTGGTCGAAATCGTTGCCGCCGGTGACCAAACTATGAACTGGTCGAAAATGAGCGCGTATGGCACCAGCTTTCCCGAAGCAACCAAGCAGGTTAAGGGTGGCGGTTGGTATTTTTCCACCGATCAGGCATTCGATGTGGCCGTGGCATACCAACTGAATCCCAAATCCGATTATATAACTGCCTTGTTGGCCAACATGAACTATGAGGGAGGGTGCAATCCACTGAATCTTGCTTACGTCACAGGCATGGGATGGAAGCGGCAGCGTGACATTGTCAGTCAATGGCATATGGTTACTCCGACGTTGCTGCCCCCGGCTGGCATTCCGGTTGGCAACGTTACGGCAAGCTTCGGTCCGCTGTCCACCTATGGCAGCATGCTGGAACCCCTTTGCTTTCCATCAGACACGGCCAGTACCGCACCTTACCCATTTTATGACCGCTGGGGAGATAGTTGGAATGTGACGGCCGAGATGGTGATTCTTAACCAGGGCAGGAGTCTGGGTACTCTGGCATTCATGGCGGCGCAGACTTCCCTCAAAACACAATGGTGGAGAGGCGTGGCGGGTCAGATTACGGTACCGAACGCCCCGATCCAGCTTGGCAAGGCCACGGTTCTTTCTTTGCAAGCACCCGGATTTGATCTAAGCAGCGCGCGCATTACCTGGGAATCATTAAACCAGGAACCTGCGTTTGGACCCACCTTTAATTTCTTGCCGATCAGCGCCGGTTCTATTTGGGTCCAGGCAGAGGCCCTGTTGCCGGACGGACGTCGTATTTGTGCGATCACCAACGTTACGGTCAGTGCTTCCAGTTCGCCAAATGTGGTCTGGGTGGATGACAGCCTGCCTGCGGGGAGTGTGGTTGGCGCCGACGGGGGAGATTCCTGGAGCTGGATTGGCAGCAGTCCCACACCGAACTCCGGCACGCTTGCGAATCAGTCGGCAATTGCCGCCGGCCAACACCAGCATTTCTTCAGCGGAGCTACTGCTAGTTTGCCTGTTGTCCCTGGGGATATTCTATATGCATACGTAAATTTGGACCCCGTTAATCCTCCCAGCGAAGTTATGCTGCAATGGAATGATGGAACATGGGAACACCGGGCCTATTGGGGCAATAACAGCATTGGCTATGGTTCAGATGGTACCGCCAGCCGTCGTTACATGGGACCGCTCCCTGCTCCAGGCCAATGGGTGCGTTTAAGTGTGCCTGCCTCCCTGGTGAACCTGGAAAATCGAACACTCAATGGCATGGCCTTTTCGTTATATGGAGGAAGGGCTACATGGGATACGGCTGGACGGCTTAGTCAAACGTCAACAACCACCGGGCCAAAACTAACCCGTAAAGGGAATACCACTACGTTGACTTGGGATAGTGTGGCTGGAGGTGTTTACAAGGTCACCTGTAAAACAACGCAGACCGATTCCACCTGGACCGAGGCGAGTGGTGAAATCACGGCGGCTGGCAGCCAAACATCATGGGCGGACACCAACTCTTCCACGGCCTCTCAGCGCTTCTACCTTGTTACCAAAGTGAGATAACTCCCCACGATTCAGAAAACCGGTGAGATCTCGTGACCTGGAGGTGCTTTGCGCCCCAGGTCATGGTTGACGTCAAAGGCGTGTGTCTTCACTTTGACTCCGTGCAGGGTCTTAAATCAGAACTGGTGGAGAGTCAAATGCCGGCGGCTTTGGAAATGCTGCGAAGGATGGTGGAAATCAACAGTTACACAGAAAATCGCGAGGGCATTAACAAGTTGGGCAGTTTTACAGCCAAGTGTTTCGCTCCGTTTGGTTTTAAGCCGGAGTTCATTCCCTCTGTCAGTGCTTCTTTTGGCAATCATCTCGTTTTGACGCGGCGCGGGAATTCCCCCCGCAATATTGTATTGTTTTCACACCTGGATACGGTTTTTTCAACGGCAGAAGAGGAGCGCAATCATTTTGGCTGGCAGAGAGAAGGCGACCGGATCTACGGTCCTGGTACGGTCGATATCAAGGGTGGAACAGTCATGATGTGGTTAGTTCTTTCCGCGCTATCCGCGCACGCGCCAGATGTTTTCGATGAGATCACCTGGCAATGCTTTCTCAATGCTTCCGAAGAGCGGTTGACGGTGGATTTAGCTTCGCTTTGCCGCAGCCGTCTGGATAACAAAACATTGTGCGCGCTCGTTTTTGAAGCTGAAGGAAGATCCAATCGTGAGCAACTAATAGTCGTTGCCCGTAAGGGCAGGGGAACCTGGAGAGTGACGGTCACTGGACGAGGGGCCCACGCTGGCGGAAAGCATGATCATGGGGCCAATGCAGCAGTCCAGCTTGGGAAAACAATTCAACAAGTGGCGTCGCTCACGGATTACTCTCGAGGCCTCACGTTTAACGTTGGAAGTGTAACCGGTGGGACGCAGTCAAATCGCGTGCCTCACGAAGCGGTAGCCGAGGGCGAGTTTCGGGCGTTTAGGCCGGAAGTGTACGAGGACGGCAAAAGTAAACTGCTCGCGCTCGGCGGCCCGGGCGAAGTTTCGAGCCCAGTGGATAACTTCAAGTGCGGAGTTCGCGTTGAGATTCTCAATGAAACGGGGCCATGGCCGCGCAATCCAGCGACAGATCGACTCTTTCAAATTTGGAAGCAAGCGGGCGCCGGGCTGGGATTGGTTCTGGGACCTGAAGAGCGCGCTGGGCTGAGTGATGGGAATCTAATTCATGACGCCGTACCAACATTGGATGGGTTGGGTCCATGGGGTGATAACGACCATTGTTCTGAGCGTAGCGCTGACGGATCGAAGTTACCTGAGTTCGTTCAGGTATCTTCCTTCGTCCCCAAAGCGGTTCTGAATGTCACCGCGATCTTAAGGCTGTTAAAGGAGTCACGCTGCTGATTGCGAAAACCTTTGCCTCGACAGGTCTAAAATGCAAAATGAGTTAACTCGGAAGCATCAAACAATAAAAATGAAAATCCTTGTTATTATCGTTCGCTCTTTTCTCGGGCTCATGTTCGTCGTGTTTGGCCTGAATGGATTCCTCCAGTTTATGCCTGCTCCGCCCCCGCAAGGTTTGGCGGGAGATTTCACCAAAGCGCTTTTCGTCAGCCACTACTTCTACGTGATATCAGCCCTGCAGATTTTAGGAGGAGCACTCTGCCTGTTGGGGCGGTTTGTTCCCCTGGGCTTAACGTTGCTTGGACCGGTCATTGTAAACATCTTGCTGTTCCATATTTTTCTTGAGCCCAAGGGGTTATCGATAGCAATCGTGGTTAGCGCATTGGCTCTTTTTCTCTTATGGGCTAACCGACAGGCATTCAAAGGCTTAGTGCGGCCTTAAGGTGTTTCCCGTGCCGTTTGACAACCCCCATGTTTCGGGCAGATTTCAACACTCGAGGTTTAAACCATCGAAACGGTGAACTATTTCGATTGAACAAAGTGAGATTCTGCGGAGTCAAACTGGACACTTAAATAATATGAAAAAAATTGCTATCGGACTGATCGCGTGTTGGGCGCTGCTTCAAGCAGGCGCGGAGGAATTGCAATGGCTGACCGACCTGCCGAAAGCACAGGCACAAGCCAAAAAGGAAAATAAACTGGTGATGCTTGATTTCACCGGCTCCGACTGGTGCGGGTGGTGTATTAAGCTGCACAAGGACGTTTTCTCGAAACCGGAATTTACGAAGTTTGCAAAAGACAACCTGGTGCTGGTCGAGGTCGATTTTCCACACGGCAAACAGCAGAGCGCTGCACTTAAAAAGGCCAACCAGGAACTGCAGACAAAGTATAAAATTAATGGTTTCCCAACGATGGTTGTACTCAACGGAGAAGGCAAGGAGTTGGGTGAGTTGGAGGGTTATATGGATGCCAAGACCTTTATATCCAAGCTGGAGGATTTGAAGAAAAAAAGCTGAGTAATTCCGGCTGACAAGTCTTTTCGGGGCCTCCTCTTTCCTAAGGGGGCCCCTTTATTATTTCCGGTGGTTTGGCTGATCTTCATGGATCAAACTTCTGTAGCGTTCGCGCTTGCACCTCGCTCAGTTCGCGTTAGCCTACCGCCCTCTTTAAGATGAAAGCAATTTTGGCTCTGGAAGATGGGTCGGTTTTTCGCGGAGAGGGCTTTGGCGCTCGGTCCTCGGCCTGCGGAGAAGTGTGCTTCAATACATCCATGACCGGTTACCAGGAAATCTTAACCGATCCGTCGTATAAAGCGCAAATTGTGACGATGACTTACCCACTCATCGGCAATTACGGGGTAAATGTTGAGGATGTCGAATCATGGAAACCGCATGTTGCCGGTTTTGTGATCCGTGAACTCTCTCCAGTTGTGAGCAATTGGCGGGCGGATTATTCGTTAAACGATTACCTGGAGAAGAATGGCATTCCCGGAATTCAGGGGGTGGATACTCGCGCCCTGACCAGGAAACTGCGTGTTCGCGGGGCGCTTAATGGTTTTATTTCTACAGGAGACGTGGATGAAAATGACGCGTTGAGCCGCGCCCGGGATTGGCCAGGCCTGGCTGGAATCGATTATGTGAAGGAGGTTACCCACGCTCAGGCTTTTGTGTGGGATGAAAAGGACCAGCAAAGCGCCACCTTTAAACTGCCTCACGGAGCTTCAGGTCAGGCCAGGCATGTCCCCGCGCCACTTCCATCCGCTGATATTCCGATCGTGGCATACGATTACGGAATGAAATACAACATTTTGCGCCTGCTGCGCCAACACGGCTTTAGAGTTCAGGTTGTGCCGGCAACGACGCCGGCTACGGACGTCCTCAAATATAAACCAGCCGGGATTTTTCTGTCCAATGGACCTGGCGACCCTGCTGCCTTGGGTTATGCCGTCCAGGAGGTTCGTGATTTAGTTCAAACCGGTTTGCCGATTTTTGGAATCTGCCTTGGTCACCAGATCCTGGGGCAGGCACTTGGGGGCAAAACTTTCAAACTCAAATTTGGGCATCGGGGTGCCAATCAGCCAGTCAAGGACCTGGATACTGGCAAAGTAGAGATTACATCTCAAAATCACGGTTATGCGATCGATCCAAAAACGCTGCCGGCGGACATAACGGTGAATCGGATTAATTTGAATGACCAAACAGTTGAAGGTATGCGGCATAATACAAAACCGATTTTTTGCGTTCAGTATCACCCTGAAGCGTCGCCTGGGCCCCACGATTCGACTGGGCTGTTTGCCCGGTTCCGTGCGATGATTGAAAAGAAGTGACCCGGTGAGCCGGACATATGAAAAACGAACAAGCCCGGGCAGGCCTTCACGCGTTTCACATTGTAATGTTATACCCGCATGTTTCCGTTTGACTTGAACGGAGCGGTAGTGATAATTGGCCGAGCAACTTAATTTATGGCCAAACTTGTTGTCCTCAGCGCGGGCATGACTGGACGCACACATGAGTTGAAGGTAGATAAAACTACCATCGGCCGGGTGGAGGACAACACCTTCGAGATTGCGGAAGCCTCCATTTCGAGTCATCACTGCGAATTACTGTTACGCGGGTCCGATGTCGTTGTGAGAGATCTCAACTCGACGAACGGCACTTTCATCAACGGCGAAAAGGTTAGCGAAAGCGTCCTAAAGCCGGGGCAGGTGCTGAGATTGGGGCAGGTGGAAATGCGCCTGGAAACGGATGCGACTGCGCCGCCATCGAAAAAAGCGATAGATCAAACTATGGTGATGCAGCGAGGGGTGAGCTTGAACGAGCTTGAGCAAGGTCCCCGGGCTGGCGGCTTTGACAGCAAGGGATTCTCGAAAAAGGACAACAAAGTAAATAAGATCTTTGTAATTCTGGGGATAGCCTTTGGAGTCATCATTCTGGGCCTGCTTCTCTACGTGTACATGATCGTAAAGAAGTAACTTCCCGTCTGCAGAACACGGTCAGCTTTCCTTCAGCCAACGCGCAACATCTGTAGCTGCATAGGTAATGAGAATATCGGCGCCTGCGCGGCGCATCGCAAGCAGGCTTTCCAGGGTTACGGAACGCTCATCCAACCAGCCTTTCGCGGCAGCGGCTTTCACCATGGCGTATTCTCCGCTCACGGCATACGCCGCGGTAGGATAGCCGAACTGAGTTTTCACACGGTAAATAATATCGAGATAAGCAAGGGCTGGTTTAATCATGACCATGTCTGCGCCTTCCTGCAGATCGAGCGCAACCTCGCGCAATGCTTCAGCGGCATTGCCGGGGTCCATTTGGTAACTTCGACGGTCCCCAAATTTCGGGGCTGATTCTGCCGCTTCACGAAATGGGCCGTAAAAAGCGGAAGCATATTTTGCGGCGTACGACAGGATTGGGGTTTCGATAAAGCCTAATTTATCGAGACGTTCGCGGATGGCGCGAACACGTCCGTCCATCATATCACTGGGAGCAACGATATCCGCCCCGGCCTCCACATGGCTGGCGGCGGTTTGGGCGAGCAATTTCAGCGTTGAATCATTAAGGATCTTTGTGCCTGTTGCCTGTTTTTCGACAAGACCACAATGCCCAAGCTTCATGTATTCGCACAGGCACACATCAGTGACCACCAGCAACTCTGGTAACTCTCTTTTTAATAACCTGACTGCCTGTTGCACAATTCCGTTCGCGGCATAAGCGCCTGAGGCCCGGTCGTCTTTCCGATCGGGAATTCCGAATAATAGAATCGCCGAAACTCCGGCTTCACAGGCGTGGGAAGCTTCGATCACTAACTCATCAGGTGAAAGTTGATAGACGCCGGGCATGGAAGAAATCGGGCGTCGCACTTTGCGCCCACGGCGAACGAAGAGCGGCAGAATTAATTGCGAGGCGCTTAACTGAGTTTCACTCACCAGGCGGCGCAGCGCCGGCGACTGGCGCAGGCGACGCGGTCGGCAAGTTGGAAATTCTCCGGCAAACAGAAAATTCATTGAAAGATTCTAGAGAGTCGATTGCTACTGCAAAGAGTAAACTTACAAGGGCCGTTCTCAACCTTTTATCATTTGATGGTTACTTTCTTGGAACAAGGATTTGATTAAGGTTTCCGTCTAAACGCCACTCGTTTCGTGCTTTGCAACCGAACTTTCGCCGTTAAACTTTGAGCATGTTCAAGCATCGTCTGGCAAATTTCACACTATTGCTGGGGGTGGTGTTTGTTTTCGGGCTGTTGATTGGGATACTATTCCCACGCTGGAGTGGAGGTTCGCGCACAAGAGGTTACAACACTGCGACTGTTCTCAAACAGGTTCAGACCCTCTCGCAACTGGTCACGGTTAAGTACGTGATGGAAAAAATTGAAGTGCTTGAGGACCCACCACAGAATTTTTTCCGAGCTGTCTTGCCTGACGACACACATGTGACTTTAATTGCGCATGGAATCGTTAAAGCCGGAGTAGATCTAAGCCGGCTCCGATCTGAGGATTTGCGCATCAGCGGAAAAATAATTCACTTACGCTTGCCCATCGCCCAAATAACCGATGCTTACCTGGACGATAGGTTGACGCAGGTGGTTGAGCGCAATAACGGGTTCCTCAGGGAATTCAATAAAGACCTCGAACAAAAGGCTCGTCAGAATGCGATTGATGATATCCGCCGCGCCGCTCGCAGCAGTGGAATCTTAAAAGACGCCGAGGAACGCGCGCGAGCTCAACTCACCCATCTCTGTCAACAATTGGGTTTTGAGGAAGTGCAATTTCTTAAACCTTAAGGACTCAAATGGACGTTGCTAAATGGACCCATTAGGCTCTTCTGGTTTGGACACGGCTGATAGCAGAGATTTTATAAGAAATCTGCCTCCAGGAGACTCCCACAAAGACACTGCCTCAATTTAAGCCAGGTTAAGTTGAAAAGAAACCTGCCGCTGGACTCAAAGGAGGCTTACGAAAATCGAAAAACGGAATGCTTGGCAGCAGAAAATCGCAACGCTTACGGCGCGGGAATCAAGGGGAGGCGTCAAGCGTTTGTGACTTGATGTAGTTGATTTTGACCAGGCTTGGGATATCCGGAAGCTCTTTCATCTGAATGGGAATCCGCAATTTTCGCCTGCACGTTTGCTTAAAGGTCGAGCGTAATTGTACCAGGACCAACCCCGGGGGCTTTGATTGCGAACGACGCTGGCTCATCTCGGCAAAGCCTCGGATTTCTTCTAAGAGTTTTATTAACTTCACGTTATTAGGCATACATCAACCTGCGAAGGCAGATGCAATTCACGTGCCATCTCCCCTTGTGCGTTGATTCAGTCGGAGTGCCTCCAAGTTGTGGCTGATTCTGCTGGAATTCCGGCTTGGCACTCCGAACAGGTTCTGGTTATCTCTCGGCGCCCGATGACGCGACTGACCACTATCTCGACGCTCCTTTTTTTTTCATGGGCTTTTGCGCGCTCAACTTTTGCTCAACAACAGCCTGCCTGGGAAATCGAACCCTTCCCGGAAGAGGGTTTGGTGGAGTATTCGTTCGGAGCCAAAACCAATGTATTTGTCTTCACTCATGGAGTTCTAATCCGGCATTCGGGGGCGGTACTGACTGCCGATAAGGTGGAACTGAACCAGGAGTCGGGCGAGGCGCTGGCCGAAGGGAAAGTGTTCATTCAGCGAAACGAGCAAGTCTGGGTGGGAGAGAGAATTCGTTACAATTTCAAAACTCAGAGTATTCAGGCCGAGCAATTTCGAACTGGCATGGCTCCTGTATTTGCTGCCGGAGAAGGATTGCGCGCTGATGTGACCAACAACGTTTATGCGGCGACTAATTCCTCCATTACTTCGGAGGATGTCGCAAATCCTGTCATGAGAATTCGCGCCAAATACATCAAGATTATCCCCGGTGAAAAAATTGTCGCGCAAAGCGCCACCTTGTACGTCGGTGAGGTGCCGGTTTTTTACTTTCCCTTTTACTCGCGCAATCTGGGGCCGAACGCGAACAATTTTAATTTTATACCCGGCTTTCGAAGTAAGTTCGGAGCCTTTTTGCTGAACAGCTACACTTGGTATCTCAATGATGAACTGGATGGCGTTATGCATCTGGATTACCGTACGAAGCGTGGTGTTGCTGCTGGCCCTGATCTTAATTACCATCTGGGGCCGTGGGGGGATGGCACCTTTAAGTACTACTACCTCCACGATGAGGATCCCAAGGCAGGTGGTATTCAGGGCTTGTCGCCTCCCGATAACCGCCAACGGCTTTACTTTTCCTACCAAGCAGCGCCCCTCACCAATCTCGAGATCAAGGGGCTTGCGCGTTACCAGAGCGACGCCGGGGTGATCCGCGAATTTTTTGAAGGTGAATACCGGCAGAATCCGCAGCCAAATTCCTTTTTTGACATACACAAATTTTGGCAGAATTTCAGCCTCGAAACCTATGCCCAGCCGCAAGTCAATCAATTCTATGAGACGGTCGAACGACTCCCTGATGTGCGACTTACTGGCTTCCGCCAGCAACTTGGTCAAACGCCAGTTTATTACGAGAGCGAAAGTTCGGCAGGTTATTATCGGCGTAGCTTCGCCGACACCAACGGATTTGCGCCCGGAGATTTCGCGGCTGCGCGCGCCGACACGTTTCACCAACTCCTTCTGCCACAAACATTTTTCGGCTGGCTCAACTTGACTCCGAGAGTCGGTGGGAGGTTTACATACTACAGTAAAGCGACTGGGGAAGGGGCTGCGACCGATGAGGTGTATCGCGGCGTATTCAACACAGGCGCGGAGCTTTCATTCAAGTTTTCCCGCACCTGGCCAGTATTACAAAACAACTTCCTTGAAATGAATGGTCTTAGGCATATTTTCGAGCCCTCGCTCAATTATGTGTTTGTGCCTTCGCCGGGGCATTCGACTAATGACCTGCCCCAGTTCGATTACGACTTGCCTACCTTGCGACTGCTGCCCATTGAGTTTCCAGACTATAATGCGATTGATTCCATCGATAGCCAAAATGTATTGCGGTTGGGCATGCGAAATAAATTGCAGACCAAACGCAACATCGGGATCGACGACCTGGCCAAATGGGATCTCTATACTGATTGGCGATTAGACCCGGAGCGAGGCCAAACCAGATTTTCCGATATTTATTCCGATTTAGCGGTCAAACCGCGTTCCTGGCTAAAACTCGAGTCGCTTACGCGGTTTGATCTCGACAGCGGCAAGTTTCGGTTTGCCTACGACACCCTCACTTTTCAGCCCAATAACAAATGGAGCTGGAGTGTTGGAAATTTTTATTTACGGGATGATTCTCCGCAGATGCCCACCGGGCTGGGGCAGGGAAATAACCTCATCACCAGCAGTTTTTTTTATCGTGTGAATGAAGACTGGGGCGTTCGAGCCAATCATCATTTTGAGGCGCGGGACGGCCGGATGGAGGAACAGGATTACACGATTTATCGTGATCTTCGGAGCTGGACCGCCGCGCTGACGTTCCGGGTTCGCAACAACCGAACCGGGCCGGAAGATTTCACAATAGCCTTCACATTCTCGCTCAAGGCCCATCCTCGGTTCGGCCTGGGCAAGGACACTGTGCGACCCTATTATCTTTTGGGCCTTTGACCCCAAGGATGTTTCCGTTCCTCGTAATCGCCTTGCTCCTGCCCGGCATCAATATCAGAATCGAGATACGAAATGATACAAGGGCGCTCTGTTTCTTTTGCCTTACTTTTCTTAATTTGTGGTTGCAGCAGGCCGGACCGGCCTGCCCATCCAGTGCCACCTTCGCCTTTGGTCTCACGAGCGATGCCGGGCAAGACGGGCGGCCGATTTCTGCTGGGAGCGGCGAATGGACCGAAAACGTTCAACCCGCTTCTGGCATTGGATTCTGCATCGGACGGGGTCGTCCGGTTGCTGTTTAGCTCGCTGATCCATTTCGATCAGACAACACAGGAACCAGGGCCCGGGCTGGCCGAGTCTTGGGCGGTGGCCCCAGATCAAAAAACCTGGACCCTAAAAATTAGAAAGGGTCTGTACTGGAGTGACGGCCAACCGCTGACAGGGGAGGATGTAACCTTCACTTGGAACGAAATCATGTACAACCCGCAATTCAACCAGGTGACGTACGGTCTTTTTCAGACCGGAGGTAAAAACTTCGTTGTAACTAACCTGGACGATGTGACTGTGCAGGTCGTAACATCTGAGGTTTACGCGCCCTTCCTTGAATTTTTTGGCAGTGTGGCGATCCTGCCGAAACATGCTCTGACATATGCGGTCAAACAGAAAACATTTCCAGCAACCTACGGGATTGGCACCCCACCCGCCCGCCTGGTCGGGTGCGGGCCTTATCGCCTGAAAGAATTTCGTCCCGGCCAGTTCACTCTGCTTGAGCGTAATCCCGAGTTTTGGATGGTCGATACGCATGGTATACGGTTGCCTTACTTTGATGAGGTGAAGGTTATCGTTACTGGAACTCCTGCAGCGGAATCTTTGCTTTTCAGGAATGGAAAGAGTGATGCTTACGAGAATGTGCGGCTTCAGGAATTCGAGCAGTTCACCCAAAGCGCAAAAAATGGCCGGTTTAAATCAATCGAAGTGGGCGTCGGGGCTGAGCGGGATTTTCTCTGGTTCAACCAGAACACCGGCACTAACCGGGATGGCACACCCATCGTAAACCCAGTAAAGCTGAAGTGGTTTCGAAACAGGAAATTTCGGCAGGCAATTTCCTGCTGCATCGATCGAGAACGCATTGTGCGGGAGGTCTATGGCGGGCGCGGTCGTGCGGCTTATAGCTTTCTCTCAACCGAGAACCCAAAATGGAATAATGCGAAAGTTCCTCAATACAGTTTCGATCCAGCCAGAGCGAAAGCGCTTTTGGGTGAAATTGCAATCGAGGATCGGAAAGGGTCTGGCGTGGCGCAGGATAAAGAGGGAAATTCGATCGAGATACTTCTTGTTTCCAACCTCGGCAATCCTGCCCGGGAAAAGGCTTCGGCGATGATCCGGGAAGATTTAATGAAGATTGGAATTAAGCTTACTTATACCCAGGTGCCATTTGAGGTATTACGCAACAAAGTAGATCGGGTCTTCGATTATGAATGCGCGCTCATGGGCTTGGGCGGCGGTGGCGTGGATCCAGCCACTCAGATGAATGTACTGCGTTCCAGCGAAGATTTGCACCAGTGGTTTCCATCCCAGAGTTCCCCCTCTACTGATTGGGAAGCGCGCATTGATGCGCTAATGGATGGTCAAATGCGAAGCCTGGATTTTGCGGCTCGAAAAAGGGCTTTTGATGAAGTGCAAATGATTTTGGCCGATGAACTGCCGATGATCTACACCGTCTCGCCTCTTTGCTATGCAGCTATACGATCAACCGTTGGGAATTTACGACCTTCCTCGCTGACGCCATACCGCCTTACCTGGAATATCGAGGAACTTTATTTTCAATCAAAATAGAGACATGCTTATATATGCTCGTAGTGCATCTTCGATTTACAAATCTGTTTTTATGCCTCGCTTGCGTTGCTTTCGAAGTCAGGGCGCAAAGTTGGAAGCTTGTTTGGTCGGACGAATTCACTCAGCCCGACGGTACGATGCCGGACCCAGGCAAGTGGGCCTTTGATCTGGGAGGAGATGGATGGGGAAACGATGAGCTGGAATACTATACATCCAGGACCAATAATGCGCGCATTGAGCACGGCAATTTGCTAATCGAGGCACGCCAGGAAGAGTTGGGGGGCCGCCATTATACCTCCGCCCGTTTGTTGACCAAAGGGAAATGGTCATGGGAGTATGTCCGGGTTGAGGCACGAATCAAAATACCTCATGGTCCCGGGATGTGGCCGGCATTTTGGATGATGGGAACGAACATAGATGCAGTTGGCTGGCCGGCTGGCGGGGAAATTGACATCATGGAGAACATCGGACGGGAGCCCGGAATGGTCCATGGCACCGTCCACGGACCAGGCTATTCCGGCGGGAACGGAATTGGCGGATCGTTTGTATTGCCTGGCGGAAAAGCATTTGCGGATGAGTTCCACGTCTTTGCCGTCGAGTGGGAAACTAATCGCATTCGATGGCTCGTGGACAATAATCCTTTCTTTTCGGTAACTCCAAAAAGTCTGCCAAAAGGAGCCAAATGGGTTTTCACGGCCCCGCAATTCCTGCTTCTCAACCTGGCAGTAGGGGGGGCGTGGCCGGGCAATCCAGATGCAACTACCGTATTTCCACAACGCATGCTGGTGGATTACGTGAGGGTGTATGTGCCAACTCGCACCAGTAGGAAGAGTCAAAAATAAATTCTAACCTTTGACTGCCAAAAAAATCGCTTTCAAATAGGCGGCCTCTTTAAATGTCGCGGCATGATCGGGTGGATGATGGGTGGTTTGAAGTTCTAAAAAGCCTTTGCCGAAATCCGAAGCCGCCTCGCGAACGGTTCCAAAAAACTGCTCGGCGGTGACATGCGCTGAGCAGGAACAAGCGACAAGAATGCCTCCGGGACGGAGATGCTTAAGAGCGGAGGAGGCAAGCGCATAATAGCCACGAAGCGCTCCTGTGCGCTCCGTTTCCCTTTTCGCTAGCGATGGAGGATCCAGGACGATCATGTCGAAATAAAGACCTGAGTTCTCATTCAGCCATTTAAAAGCATCGCCTAGAAGCAAGTTATGTGGGCAGGTACGAATGCGGGAAACCGAGCGATTGAGATCAAAATTGCGTTTAGAACCAGCCAGCGCGTGACTGCTGATATCCAAGTCAGTAACTGAACTGGCCCCTCCGCGCGCCGCATACACAGAAAACCCGCCGGAAAAACTGAATGCGTTCAGCACTTCGCGTCCGGGCGCCAGGATTTCCACCTGCCGGCGGTTTTCACGCTGATCCAGGAAAAAACCAGTTTTTTGACCATGGATTACATTCGCTTCGAAGCGAAGCCCCGATTCCAGAAATATAACTGTTTCGCCGAGAGTATTGCCGTAAAGAATATCTCCATCCTTTTTTCGAAAGCGGCTGCCAGAAAGCTCGCGTATATTTCGGCTAAGACGCAAGACGATGCCAGCCGGGGCCAACCGTTCAACAAACAAAGCAGTCAACTGCTCCAACATTGGAAGCCAGGCAGCCGTGTAAAGTTTCAACCCAAGTGTCGCGCCATAGCGATCCAACACCAGACCGGGCCAGCGATCGTTCTCACCATGAATGCAACGATAGCCTGTTGTATTTGCATCAAACAAACCTTCCCTGCGTTTGAGAGCCGATTCCAGGCGCTCGATCCACCATGCAGAATCCAGCTTTTGAGCGCGGCCAGTGTGCAAAAGTCGGACTCGTATCGGGGAGCAAGGATCAAACAAGCCCAGGCCAAGTAATTTATCCTTGCGATCGTAGATAACGGCCATCTCACCGATAATGCCTTCGCGATTTTGCTGAAGAATGCTGTCCCCAAATAACCACGGATGTCCTGAACGCAATATTCTTTCAGCGGCAGCAGTCACGCGCAGGCGCAGACTTTGAGCACTGCTGCCTCGCTTAGCTTTGTTCATCCGCAACCTGCACTTTTAGATAGATGCGGTGCTGCAGGGAGCTTCCATTGCGTTTGCTTCCAACTCATGTGACGACCACCGGCTCATGCCAGGAATGGCCGTTTTGGGCGAGTAAATCATCCGCGGCGACTGGGCCCCAGGTTCCTGCGGCATAAAATTCGCGGTTCGAGAGGGGCTTTCCATCCCAAACACTGCGAATTCCGTCCACGATCTGCCAGGCAGTCTCGACTTCATCCCTTCGTATGAAGAGAGTCGCATCTCCTGTCATGGCCTCAAGTAGCAATCGTTCATAAGCCTCAGGTGTGTAAGCTCCGAACTCGGAATCATAACTGAAGTGCATGCGCACTGGACGGCCAGCCAAACTGTTTCCCGGCACTTTGCCGTTGAACCGAAGCGAAATGCCCTCATTGGGCTGTAGGCGCAGGGTCAAGGCGTTCGAGTCTAGCTTTTGGCCACATTGAGCTGCAAACAATACGTGGGGCGTGGGCCGAAACTGAATCCGCACTTCGCTGGTGCTCGACGGCAGGTTTTTTCCCGTTCGCAAATAAAAAGGCACGCCCGACCAGCGCCAATTATCGATAAACAGTTTCAGCGCTACATAAGTCTCGACGTTCGAGCCTGTTTTCACTTTTGGTTCCTGACGATAGCCCGGCCGTGGTTCGCCATCCACCATGCCGGCGAAATACTGGCCGCGCACAACCTGGCGAAGGACCTGTTCAGGAGTCAAAAGGCGAAGTGACTTCAGCAATTTTACTTTTTCATCGCGGATTGGCTCAGCCTCAAGCGACACCGGCGGCTCCATTGCTACAAGGGACAGCACTTGGAGGAGGTGGTTTTGAACCATATCGCGCAAGGCGCCAGCTTCTTCGTAATAACCGCCGCGCTGTCCGACTCCCAGCTTCTCGCTTACCATGACCTGGACATGATCAATCGAATCCCGATTCCAAAGTCGCTCAAAAATCGAGTTTGAAAAACGGAACATGAGAATGTTCTGTACGGTTTCTTTTCCAAGATAATGATCAATCCGGAAAACCTGGTCTTCATGCGCGTAGCGAGTTAGCTCTATATTGAGCTGACGCGCCGAATTGAGATCATGTCCAAACGGCTTTTCGACCACGATGCGTTGCCAGTTCTTACCGCCATTCTTATGCAGCAACCCCGCCCGATGGAGTTGCTCGACCACTTCACCAAACTGGCTCGGTGAGGTCGCAAGATAAAAGAGCAAATTGTGCCGCAATGCTTCGCTTCCGGTCGCCGTTAGTTGTCGTTCCAATTTTTCATAAGCCTCGGTCTCAGTGATATCACCCCGGCAATATGAAATGTGTTCTGAGAAAACCTGCCAAACGTTATCGTCAACTGGTTTAGTCCGAGAAAACTGATCCAACGCCTGTCGCAGTTCCGTGCGCCAGGAAGAATCGGTCTTTTCACGTCTGGCAAACCCAACAATGCGAAAATCCGCCGGCATCCGCTTTTCTTTAAAAAGATGGTAAAATGCTGGAATAAGCTTGCGCGCGGTGAGGTCCCCGCTCGCGCCGAAGATGATGATGGAACAAGGCTCAATGGGTTTGCGTTCGTCACCGAGGCGACTGATGGCAGCGTCTTCAAGAGTTTGGTTCACGGGCAAACGATGGGGTAGTCAAGGCAGGACTTCAACAAAGAATGCTGGCTAAAGTTCCGGTCTTGGGGCAGGGGAGCAGGAGCATCTCCTTTGGGTTTCATTCGGTTATTTTCAACGATGGCTCTTTCGGTAGGCTATTCAGGGATGGGGGAATTTCGCAACAGCATGGGCGCGAGACCGAACGTGAAGCTTATCGTAAATATGCCGCACGTGGGTGTTGATGGTGCCGACACTCAAGTCAAGTGTCTTTGCGATTTCTTTAGACCGAAGTCCGGTTGCCAGGAGCCGTAAAACTTGTTCCTCGCGAGGTGATAATTGGACCGTCGGTTTTTCCGGGTCAGACAACTGCCGGAAAGTTGTTACCACCTTCCGGGCTATCTGGCTGGACATGGGAGCCCCGCCTCGATGGACCTCAGCCACGGCTTCCAGAATCTCGGCAGTCGAAACGTGTTTCACCAGGTAACCCGTTGCCCCCGCTTTTAATGATTCGAAAACCTGTTCACCGTCTTCCTCAATTGTCAACATGATGATTTGGACCTGGGGCAACAAGGCTCGCAAGCGTCCGACGCAAGTAATTCCACTTTGACCAGGCAGATGAATGTCCATCAAAACGACTTCAGGAGCGATCTGTGCCAGGCGATGCAATGCTTCTTCGCCGCTCGCACAAGCGGCCACGCATGAAAATCCGGGGGCTGCATTAATCAGTAACGCGAGGTTTTCACGGACAATTTCATCATCCTCAACGATTGCAACGCGGATGCTCATATGAACGGCCAATTCAGAGGTTGGATTTACCGGCTTGAGAGTGTCCGGGCAGAGGCACACGAAATGAAACCACCGTGCCGCCGCCTTCCGCCGAAGTATAATCAAAAGTACCGCCTATTTGTGCAAGGCGTGCCTTCATGTTGCCGAGACCATGGCCATTGGTTAGAGGATTTTGAACTCCTCGCCCATTGTCTTTGACCTGAACGATCAATTGGTGATTATTCACCGCCAGACTGAGGACCACTTCGGTGGCCTGCGCATGGCGCACCACATTCGTCAACGCTTCGCGTACACTGAGTGCCAGTTGATGGCGCGCCTCTGCTCCAAGTGACAACGGAGGAATCTTTTCCGGAAAATCAAGCCGCATCCGGATACTGTCTGAATTTAGAAATTGGGCAGCTTGTTGTTCGAGGAATTCGGCCACGCTGGGCAGGGTGTCACACTTCGGATTCACCGACCAGACCACCTCTCGCATGCGCTGCGCCATAGCTCGCGTATGTTTAGCCGCTTGACCCAGGCGTTTCGTTAGAGCAGGCTCGGCTTTGGTAGCGTGTTCCACTACATCCAATTGGAGCGCCAGCCCGATAAGTTCGGTACCCAGATCATCGTGCAAATCCCGGGCGATCCGGGCTCGTTCATTCCCCAGGGCGCTCAGTTCGTCGAGTTTCAGCAATCGTCTCTGCCATCGCAACCGGTAGCCCTGCAGCATCGCGGCGAGGCCCACTGCAATGCAAGCGCACAGCCCAATGAAAGGCCAGGTCTCCCAGAAATGAGGCGCCAATGAAAATGCAAACCGATCGGGAGTCGGATTCCAAATGCCATTGTGATCCGCGGCGGTCACTTCGAAGGCATAGTTACCCGGCCGGAGGTTGGTATAGCGCGCCGCTCGGTCTGTAGTTGCCGCTCCCCAAGGGCTCTGCTGCCCATTTTTTGAAAGGCGGTAACGAAACCGGGCGTGATTAGGATTCAGAAGGGTATTAGCGGTGAAGTAAAACTCAACCAGCTTCGCGCGACCGGCCGCCAAGTTGATCTGCGTGGGTTTGAGCCTTTGGTTCAATGACTTGTTGCCTGGACCTGGCAATGAATTTTGTTTGAGAGATGCCCTGTCTTCTGCGAAATCGCCATAAAGGATTTCTTCATCAGCAACAATCTGTTCCACTTCAATCGGCGGCGGTGCCGGATGCGTTTCGAATTTGGCCGGGTCCACAACGATAAGCCCCTGGATTGTAGGAAACCAAAGTCTTCCATCATGAGCTTTCCATCCTGCCGGCTGGCGTTCCCCATTGGTCTCGCTACTTTTCATTCCATCCGTAGCGTCCACGATGGCGCACTCCACTTCCGCTGCGCGTTTTTCGGCCACGGCATCCAATTGCGTGCGCTCAATTCGTGATAATCCTCGCAATCCGCTCAGCCAAAGATACCCCAGATTATCCTCCAACACGCAATTAATAACCAAAGGCTCGGGACGCTGCAAACGTTGGGAACCCTGGCGAGGTGTGGATAAGGAACCATTGATCAGACCATGACGCTGTGTAAAACTGAAAAACGCTCCCTTTTTCAAACGTGTCAAACCGTTTCCCGTTCCAAACCACAAACCCCCGCTGGCATCCTCGTGAATTGACCAAACACTATTGTTTGCCAAACCATTTGTCTCGGTAAACCGCGTGAACTCATTTTGGCGTAACCGAATGACCCCATGGTCTTTGGTGCCAAACCAAAAGCTGCCCTCGTGGTCCCGCAAAATGCTTCGAATATTCTTTAACGGAAATGGAGGACCCAACGGAGTGATTTTTTCGCCGTCGAAAGTTGACACCATCTTTGCACTGCCGACACAGAGACGGTTGGATCGATCGCTAAACAAAGAGCCAATCGGCCCAAAAAAAAGGGGCTCGCCCGCTTTGGCCATGAACTTCCCATCCTGGAACTCATAAAGTCCAAGTTTCTCCTTGGCAAACCATAGGCCTCCTTTGCCGTTGGGGCAGACACAACGATCACGCCAATTCACATCCGGCTCCATCGCTCCCAGAGGCACAACCCGGTCGTTAACAAGTCGGCACACTCCATGGCTGGTTCCAGCCCAGATCGTTCCCTGGGCGTCCTCGCAAACGGAATACACAAAGTCGTCCGGCAAACCGTCCCGCGTCGTGAACGTCCGCACTCGCGGTTTTTGTATTTGTAACAGGCCAACAGTCGTTCCCGCCCAAAGGCTTCCTTCCCGGTCTTCCACCATGCCTGTAAACACAGCCGATTTGGTTTCCTCGCCGAGATTAACAAAGCTCCAGCGGTCGCCATCCCAAACACACAATCTACCCTGGCGATCGCCGACCCAAATATTTCCCGCAGCATCCTCATAAACCATATCTATCTTGCTTTCCTCTTCATGTGATCGGGGAATGTGCGTGGATCCATTGCCAGTAACTCGCTCCAGACCTGCAAAGCCTCCTGCCCAAAGACATCCCGGTTGGTGCGTTGCAAGCGTTGCGGTCATCCAACCGCCTGCTGAAACCGCTCGCACACCATTGGTTAGCAATTGGCTTGAGTCAGGTGAAATCTTCAACCAGGAATGATCCGTGATCACGCTCAGCCAGCCATCTTTATCTTCCTGCATAGCCCGAATGGGGTTTCTTTCCTTATCGAACTCATAGGAGCGAAACTTTTTACTTCCTTCGAATCGCAACACTGTGTTGCCTGAAAGGATCCAAACCCCTCCGGATCGACTCGCAGCCACCCTCCAGACGTTTGGATCAGGTATGCCATCCTTTTGGGAGAAACGATGGAAAACATGATCACGATAGCTTAAAAGTCCACTTCTCGTTCCTATCCATAATGTCCCCTCCGTATCTTCATCCAGGGAATTAATTGTATGGTCTTCCATTTCCGGCGTGTTGAACTGGCTGAACACCGTAAAACCGACACCGTTAAAACGAACCAAACCGTACCACGTCCCAATCCACAAATAGCCGTCATGCGTTAGTTTGAGACATGCCGTGCGGCTTTGAGGTAAGCCCTGGGTTGTGGACCAATGCTTGACTTGAAATTGTGCGCGTTCTGCCCCTGTTGCTATGGACGCTGCAGACAATATTAACCCGCACCACCAAAGGAAATGTTTGTGGGCGAGGCGGCGGATCATGCGGCTTTTCTATCACAATTCGACATTTATGAAAATGCCTAATGTGCAGCCGCATGTCCGCCAACCACCGCGTTCCCCCTCATCTGTGCCTCGGCGTCGAGCATTTGCTCAGTCACTAAGAATTTTTGTCCTGAGAGTTTCTTGAAAAAATGAATTCCAAAACCGCGTCCCAAAAAGCAAAGAGACTCCGACCGATCGCTAGTAAGAAAAGAATCTCGAATCCCGTCTAAGTCCTGGGCCGCGGGGGCGGGAGACTTTGCTCTTCTGTCTTCCAAGCAAGACGCCGAATTCGGGTCAGCATTTATTTCTTTTCGAGACATTTCTGAAAGATTAGATGATCCATGGTATGAAGCGGTATCTACAAAAGTGTAGATGCTGGCTGGCATAATAAATGCTGCAGAGAATCATCCAAAACTTCGCATTTGTTAGGAAAATCGCAAAAACCGCTGGATTTAGATTCCTCAAGAATCTGTTAAGTGAATTTCAGAGATTTTCTTCAGAGCAAGATCGCCGAGCAAATTTGGTGGCCGATTTAGATGTGTCGAGTCACGCCTTTGTCAATTTGTTGCGTTGAAATGGGAGTTTCTCGGTGTGAAAAGAATTTTAAATTTCTTGCCCATCATTGTAGCCAACTACTTTTACTTCTGCCGCAGTACTCGCTTTCGCCGGACTGATTCTTTAAATTCATTGGTCAGTGCCAGTAACTCTTTACGATTTGATTCCAAAGGGAGATTATCCTTCCAACGATTTGCTGCTGGGACGATTTCTTGACTACGTCACTGCCAGAGGTTTGCAGCTTTATCCAGCGCAGGAGTCGGCGATCCTGGAGTTGTTCGACGAAAAGAACGTTATTCTTAATACTCCTACAGGTTCCGGCAAATCGCTGGTGGCGGAGGCCGTGCATTTCAAGGGGCTCGCCCAAAGCAAACGCTCGGTCTATACCTGCCCCATCAAGGCATTGGTGAATGAAAAATGGCTTGCGCTGTGCCGTCAGTTCGGCCCGGAAAACGTCGGATTGAGCACAGGTGATGCCTCGGTGAATCGTGATGCGCCCATTCTTTGCTGCACCGCCGAAATCCTCGCGAATATAGCTTTGCGGGAAGGATCCCGAGCAAATGTGCACGAGGTGGTCATAGACGAATTTCATTACTATGCAGATCGCGAGCGCGGGGTTGCATGGCAGGTGCCGCTATTGACCTTGCCACAAGCGCGCTTTTTGTTGATGTCCGCAACACTTGGAGAGACGAGCTTTTTTGAAGAAGAATTGACGCGTCTCAATCGGCGGCCAAGCGTGACTGTTTCATCGAAGGATCGGCCTGTGCCATTGGATTATGCATATTCGGAACTGCCGCTCGCCACGACGCTGGAAACATTGGTGGCTGAGGGCAAAGCTCCCGTTTACGTGGTCCATTTCACACAGCTCGAAGCAGGGCAGAGCGCCCAGGATTTTACCAGCATCAATGTTTGCACACGGGAGGAAAAGGCCGCTTTGGGAAATGCCGTCGAAGGATTTAAATTCAGCAGCCCCTATGGCCCGGAAATTCGCAAATGGCTCAAACACGGCATTGGGCTGCATCATGCAGGCTTATTGCCTAAATACCGGGTTTTAGTGGAGCAATTGGCGCAAAAAGGCTTGCTGAAAATCATCAGTGGGACCGACACATTAGGTGTGGGCATCAATGTTCCGATTCGTACCGTGCTCTTTACGCGGCTTTGCAAATTTGACGGCGAAAAAACAGCACTGCTCAGTGCTCGGGATTTTCATCAAATCGCCGGGCGCGCTGGACGGAAAGGATTCGACGAGCGCGGGTGGGTCGCAGCCCAGGCGCCGGAACATGTGGTTGACAATCTGAAGCTAGCCCAGAAAGCTTCACGGGACGGCAAGAAGGTGGTAAAGCGGAAGCCACCTGAGCGCAATTTTGTATCCTGGGATAAGAATACATTCACGCGCCTGATGAGCGCGGTCCCCGAACGGCTCAGCTCTCGATTCCAGGTTTCGCACGGGATGTTGCTCAATGTGCTCAGCCGTGATGGCGACGGGTGCCGTGCGATGCAGAAACTAATTCGGGATTGTCATGAATCGCCGAAAGCGAAGAGAGCGCATACGAAACGCGCGTGGCAGTTGTTCCGCTCACTCGTCGAGCGAAATATTATTGAGTTTAGCCGTGATCCAACCGGGCGCAAGGTCCGCGTGAATCTTGAATTGCAGGAAGACTTCTCGATGGATCAAGCGCTGTCACTGTACCTCCTCGAAACGATTCCACTGATGGATCCGCAAGCTCCTGATTTCCCATTGGTGCTGCTGAGCCTGGTGGAGGCTATTTTACAGGATCCAGACATTATTCTTCGCAAACAGTTGGACAAGGTCAAAAACCAGAAGATGGCCGAGATGAAAATGGCGGGTGTAGAGTATGATGAGCGAATCGAGGAATTGGAAAAACTCGAACATCCGAAACCAAACCGGGAATTTATTTATTCCACCTTCAACGCTTTTGCCGACAAGCATCCGTGGGTTGGCCAGGAAAATATTCGGCCCAAATCCATTGCGCGGGAGATGTTCGAGTCGTTTCGCTCGTTTTCCGACTATATTCGCGACTACGATTTGCAAAGGGCCGAGGGTCTTTTGCTGCGACACTTGAATAGTGTCTATAAGGTGCTGGCCCAAACGGTGCCTGATAGGGCCAAAAACGACACTATTCTTGAAATGGAACTTTATTTGAGCACGATGATTCGTCAGGTTGATTCAAGCCTGCTTGATGAATGGGAAAAAATGCGCGATCCGAATTATCAGCGCGCCGAGGTCAAAGAGGTGCGGCCACCGGGGGCCGAGGAAGCGGAGGCCGATATCACTCGTGATGTTCGATCATTTACTGGGGCGATCCGTAACCAAATCTTCTCTTTCCTGCGTGGTCTTTCAAACGGTGATTTCGATCAGGCCCTCGAGAATCTCAGCTCGACGCTTGACTCTGAGGGAAATCAATGGACTGCGGAAAGGTTGGGCACCATTTTAGATACGTATTACTCCGATCATGAATATATCAGCCTGGATCCGAACGCACGCAACCTTCGGAACACGCATGTGTTGGAAACGCCGGACAAACGCGCCTGGCGCGTCCAACAGATGCTGATCGACCCAGAGGACCATAACGATTGGGTGGCGGAGTTTGAAGTGGACCTGGAGGCATCTCGAAAACAGGGAGTGCCCACGCTGAGCTTGCGTCGTGTGGGGATCCTCGGCCTCGAGCGCGCGTGAAAAGGTACTGCAGCCGAGTTGTGCCGACACTGTTCTAGATTTTGTGAGAACGTTACATGGATATTTAATCCGCCAGATCCTGGCGTCTTTGGTGATGACGGTCGTTGTGTTTACTCTGGTGTTGCTGCTGGGTAATGTACTGCGTGAAATTCTGACTCTGCTGGTCAATCGCCAGGCCACCGTTGGAGTTGTAGCCCAGGCTGTCAGTTTGCTGGTGCCTTTTGTTTGGGTCTTCGCTTTACCAATGGGAATGTTAACCGCAACACTGTTAATTTTCGGACGGTTCAGCGCAGACCAGGAGCTGACCGCAGTGCGGGCCAGCGGGGTAAGTCTTTTGTCGCTGATCAGTCCTGTATTGCTGCTCAGCGTGGCGCTGTGCGTGCTAAGCGCGTTGGTCAATATGGAAATCGCACCGCGCTCTCGAGTTGCGTATAAAAATCTGATCGACAACCTGCGGCTTGAATTTTCCAATGCCCAAATGCCCGAGGGTCGTGTCATTAAAGATTTTCCTGGGTACATGTTTTACATGGGACGGAACCGCAAAGGCAACCTCCAGGATGTGATCGTCTATGACATGGCTAAAAACATCACGATTCATGCCCCCACCGGCTGGCTCGAGGTGGACCTTCCACATCAGCAAATTAATTTGCATTTGTATAATGCCAAGGGCTTGAAAGGCGGCGAGCCGGGCGCAGCAGGCGATACACTGCTTCCGATCTTGCTTCCTTCCCGCGGTAAGCCTTCGGGACCCAAGATCAGCGACATGACATTTCTGCAACTGTGGGACGAGTTGCGGGACCTGGATCGACGGATCAACATACCTGAACCTTTAAAAAACCTTTCCTCGGAACAGTTACAGGCCAGAAAAATCGAATGGAGAAAGCATCGCAAGGACCTCAGTTCGGTGGTTCGAGTCCAGATACATCAACAAGTAGCTTTCTCGTTCGCCTGTTTTGGTTTTACGCTGGTTGGAATACCTTTGGGAATCAAGATGCATCGGCGCGAAACCAACGTTGGAATCGCTCTAGCGCTGGTGCTGGTCGCGATTTACTACAGCTTTTTACTGGTAGGGAAGGCGCTCGATAGTCGGGCGGAGTTTGCGCCGCATCTGATTGTTTGGCTACCGAATTTTATTTTTCAAGCAGTAGGCGCCGTTTTGTTGTGGCGCGCGAACCGGGGAGTTTAGGAAAAGCAAGCCGCCACGTGTTTCAAAGGAGAAGGTCATTTTCCACCGCCAGCTTGTGCTCGCTCTGCTCGCCTTAATGATTGGTCTTTAGGATTGACGCCGCTGGAGAGTTTGGTTGGATTAACAGCATGAACTCACGAACCATTCGTTCAACTTTAATTCCAACGCTGACATTTTGCTTTATCTGCGCTGCGCGCGCTGACGTGCGCCTGCCCGCGCTGTTTTCTGACAATATGGTTTTGGAGCAGAAAATGACTGCGCCGGTATGGGGTTGGGCTGATGAGGGGGAAGAGGTGGCGGTGACTTTTCGAGGTAAGACCGTGAAAACCCAGGCCAAAGGCGGCAAGTGGATGGTCAAATTTGCTAACTTGAAGCCCGGCGGTCCGGATGACTTAACTGTCCAGGGAAAGAACCGAATCATCGTTAAAAATGTTTTGGTGGGCGAGGTTTGGGTTGCCAGCGGTCAATCTAACATGGAATGGCCGCTGAAGGCCTCTTATGAACCCGCCAATGACATTGCCGCTTGCGCCAATCCACAACTGCGGCTGTTCCTGGTGCAAAAAGCAAAAGCGAACACTCCAATGGAGGATGTCAAAGGCCAGTGGAAGGAGTGCAATCCTGACAGCGTGCCGGGTTTCTCGGCAGTGGCTTTTTACTTTGGCCGAAATCTGCAGCAATCACTCAAAGTTCCCGTGGGTTTAATCGGGACATACTGGGGAGGATCTCCGGCCGAAGTTTGGATGAGCCAGCAGGTACTCGAGTCCAACCCCGAGTATAAGCGTGACATCCTGGATACTTACGCTGTAGCCGCGCAAAACGCGGCCAAGGATCCCAAGAAACAGGCAGGATGGAAGCCAACGGAGCTTTACGACGGAATGATCGCACCCTTGATTCCATACGGGATCAAAGGCGCAATCTGGTATCAGGGCGAATCCAACGCCGGCCGCTCCGAACAATATCGTTCGCTTTTTGCCGATATGATTCGCAATTGGCGCCATGACTGGGGGCAGGGTGATTTCACCTTCCTGGCGGTGCAACTTGCGCCGTGGGATAAAAACAAGAAGCGTTCGTTGGAAACCATTACCGAAAAGACTGGTGAAAGTGATTGGGCCGAATTGCGCGAGGCACAATGGCTTGCTACCCGCGATTTGCCAAACGTCGGCATGGCGGTCATCACCGATGTGGGCGATAAAGATGATATTCATCCAATCAAGAAAGAAGCGGTGGGCACACGATTGGGTTTGGCAGCTCGACATATCGCCTATCACGAAAAAATCGCTTACTCTGGTCCTGTTTACAAAAAAATGAGGACGAAAGATAACCTGGCCATTCTGAGTTTCGACCACACCGACGGGGGGCTGGTAGCCGAGGGAGGCGACCTCAAGGGATTTAGTATTTGCGGCGCGGACAAGAATTTTGTTTGGGCGCGTGCTGAGATAAAAGGCGATACAGTGGTGGTAAGCAGTCCACAAGTGAGCCAACCGGTTGCGGTACGGTACGGATGGGCTGACTATCCAGTCGTGAATTTGTGGAACAAAGCGGGCTTGCCTGCTTCACCGTTTAGAACGGATGATTTTCCGATGATCACGGCGAAGAAAAAATGAGCAATCCCTCGCGGTGGACTGCCGCGTATTCGGCCGCTTGGAATAGGTTTGTGTGGAGCGATAACTAATCGCTTTTCGATTTTACTTATTTCCTCCGATACACTTTGTGCATCGCGGCCTGATCGACAGGTTTGATTAACATCTCGTCGATATTCACGTGTGGCGGACGGCTTGCGACCCAAACCAGTATTTCGGCGATATCCTCCGCGACGAGGGGATGAACTCCTTGGTATGGCATTTTTGCGCGTTCGGCGTCGCCCTTGAACCGAACGAGGGAAAACTCAGTTTCCGCCAGGCCCGGATCAATCGAACTCACCCGGATGCCCGTCCCGCTTAGTTCGAGACGCAAAGCGCGTGAGATCTGAAGTTCTCCCGCTTTAGCCGCGCAATAAGCGGCGCCGCCTTCATACACCGCTCGCGCAGCATAGGAACCGATGTTCAGGATCGAAGAGCCGGAATCATGCGCGAGCATTGGTAAGGAGGCGCGGGTCATTCGCAATAATCCCAGCACGTTAGTTTGCAGCATCGTCTCCCAATCATCGTCTTTACCTTCGGAAACGGTATCCAGCCCCTGCGCCCCGCCCGCATTGTTAACCAGCACGTGCAGGCCTGAGTGAGCCGTGGCGGCCTTATTGTTTTTAATCAATTTGCCGGCCCAATTCATAAACTCCTCAACGCTGGAAGTCTTACTGACATCGAGCGCGTGGTGATGAGCCTCCACGGCGCCTGCCTTAAGCGCTTCCATGGTGACCTGGGCCAGACGGTCCAACCGTCGCGCACCGAGCAGTAATTTTGAGCCTTCTCCACCGAATGCGCGAGCGGCAGCCGCACCAAACCCGCTTGAAGCGCCCGTGATCAGGACCCATTTATCCCTCAATCTCGATGCCATGAATAATCAATATCGAAATCCCTCCGTTGGGTGTAGCAATATTTTGCCGGCTTCCCAATTTACGCTTTCGGAGAAAATGAATCCGCCGAGTTAAATGTTCGCTTAAGCTACAGAACCTGGCGCTTCAGGTCACTTCTTCTTTAATGCAAGAACCCAGTCTCGGACTATCGGAGGGACCGGCGGCTGCCATTTTCCCTGGTCATCAGCTTTGACCAGGCCCAAATCAATCTCTTTGCCTGTGGAGGGATTGAACAAGCCTGCGTGGTAAGAAATGTTCGGTTCGAGATTTGCGAGCTTGGGCAAATTCCAACTGGCTGGTGCGTACACCACGCGCACCTCACCAGGAATTCCGGACGCGTACGGTTGCAGATAATTCTGCTCATTCCAATGGGGTTCGGCCCACTCAGGGTGGGGCTCAAACCGCCACCATTCAAATCGCATCAGGAATGCCTTGCCCAAACCCAGTCCTGTCGAGCCGGGCAACTTGTATGCTGTTGTCCAGGGTGTGTCGCCCCAGGAACGACCGTGTGGTGAAGGGCCGAACGGTTGCTCTTCCGTATTGACCTGCCAAATGCCGTTGGCGCCGTAAGTATGGCCGGCTGCGCCGCTGAGAATGTCGGCCCAAAACATCAGACGTTGCACTTCCTCGCGGCTGGCCTCAAGGATTCCCTCGTAACACACCTCGGAGTTGACCACCGGCATCTTCGGGCTGCGTTCCAGAGATTTGGTCAGTTGCCGTACTGTATTAGGCAGACTGGTGCGATCGCCATGACCAGTCTGCAACATATCAAAATCCAGAACGGAAGGGTCTTCAATCGCGTCGCGGGAGTTGCTGCTGGGATGAATGCTGACCAATCGGTGAAACGGATCAGTTGCGCGCACATAGGCGCCCAGCTCCGTCCAGCCGCGCTTTTGCAAGGCGGTGTCCTGTTCCTTATGTTCGGACAAGTAATAGGGCATCGAGCCTTCCCCGGCGAGACACCAAATGACTGGATACGCCCCCCATCGGGCGATCAAGTTCCGCCAGTGTTTCTTCATGGCCTTCTCACCATACATCGGCAGATGATAACCCCAACAGCCAACGATGCAGGGAACCAGCCCTTTCTCCACCAGGTGCTGAATGCGCAAATCTGCCGCATCGAAATAGGCGGGATGTATTCGGGTCTTCTCGGGGTTCCATGGAAAACCAGCTTCATTGGCACCGCGCGGATCAAACTCCGGCATATCCGGATAGAGGCCAGCGACAATCTGTATCACAGTGAATCCTTTCTGAACGCGATCGGCGCTGAGTAATTGAAAATCCTCGGGCCAGCGGAGGCGGTTGCACAGCCCCATCCACCACGTATCGCCAAGCCAAAAGAACGGAGTGCCGTCAGCCTGCTCAAAATGATGATGATCGCTCGCTACACGCACGGCTCCGTGGTGATAGAGTTGATTGGTTCCCGCATAAGGTACCGCTTCCAATACGCCTTGTTGTCCGTGAAGATCGGCATTGTTTGTATCACTGCAGATCGTGCGATACCCAAATTTTCCAGGGGAAATTGGGGCGAAGCGAACGCGCCAAGTCGAGTCTCCGGCCCAAAAAGCCGGGACCCGTTGCTCACGGCCGCCCGAATCGGTAATGAGAACATCGAGTTCGAGATCGTTGAACGGATCGGCGTAAGTTTTCGCAGAAGTATAGGACCATTCCGTAACACGGTTCTGAACCCCGAAGTGTGAGGAGGTTGGGCCGACGGCGCTAACAGCGCTCGGCGGGCTGCCTGAAAATAGCAGGAACAGTGTGAAGACCGCGAGCGTTAGAGGTTTCATGGGGTTACTCCTGGACGCCATCTGTGTCGGAATCAAGTCTTAAATGCATCTAGCGAGGCGGTTTCGGTCGTGATCGATGCAGCGATTGCGCTCCAACCCCGAAGGACATACCCTTTGCTTTTAATGAAATCGAAGGGTGCAGTATATTTAGTGGGCGCAGGGCCGGGCGACGCGGGGTTGATCACGTTGCGCGGCGCCGAGTTGTTGGGACGGGCGGAGGTCGTAGTTTATGACGCGCTGGTCAATCCGGAGTTGCTCACACTGGCGCCGAGAACGGCCGAGATTATTTATGGTGGGAAACGCGCCAGTGCGCACTCCATCCCTCAAAATGAACTGAATCAATTGCTCATTGCCAAAGCGCGTGAGGGCAAACTCGTCGTACGCCTTAAGGGTGGGGATCCTTATGTTTTTGGCAGAGGCGCGGAGGAGGCGGAGGAGTTAGCCGATGCGAATGTGACATTCGAGGTAATCCCTGGAGTGTCTTCTTTTGTTGCCGTTCCGAATTACGCGGGCGTCCCGCTCACTCATCGCGATTTTGCTTCCAAACTGACACTAATTACCGGGCACGAAGATCCGGCCAAAGAAGGATCGAGCATCGATTGGCCGCAAGTGGCCAAAACACCGGGCACAAAAGTAATCATGATGGGAACCGATCGCATCGGCCAAATCGCCGAACAGCTTGTAGCCAACGGAACCTCTCCGGAAACGCCTGTGGCAATGGTTCGCTGGGGCACAACGGGCCGCCAACATTCGATTGAAGGCACACTTGGGAACATCGCCGAGGTTGCGGCGCACGAGAAAATCGGCCCACCTACCGTCGCAGTCATCGGCGAAGTTGTAAGCTTGCGGAAGAAACTGAACTGGTTTGAGCGTCGCCCGCTTTTCGGGCAACGGATCGTGGTGACTCGCGCTCGTGGTCAGGCAGCGAGCAAGCTTGCGCGCCAGTTCCTGGAACTGGGAGCTGAGGTGATGGAAGTGCCAACGATTAAAATTGAACCGCCTACGAATCGGGAGAGAGTTGTGGACGCTTTGCTGGAGCTTAACTCCTATGATTGGCTGGTGTTCACCAGCCCCAATGGTGTTGCGATCTTTTTCGACTATTTTTTTCGGCAGTTTCACGATTTGCGCGACATTGGCGGCGCCAGGATCGCCGCGGTAGGACCCGCCACTGCCAATAAATTGAAGGAGTTACATTTACAGGTGGACCTGATGCCCGATGAAGCGATCGGCTCGGAGATCGCTCAGGAATTTGCAGGTTACGAGAGCATCGAGAACCTGAAGATCTGTCTTTTGCGAGCCGAGGTTGCTAATCCTGAATTGCCAACAGCTCTCGAGGCATTGGGGGCAATCGTCGATGACATCGGTTGTTACAAAACGGTGGCAGAAACAGAAGACCGCACCGGCGCGGCAGCCAAACTGCAGGAAAGCGGCGCGGACTGGATTACTTTCACCAGCGGCTCGACCGTCGAGCATTTCCACGCCCGGTTTGGCCTTCCTGGGTTATTGAAAAAATTTCCTAAAACAAAAATGGCATCAATCGGACCCGAAACCTCAAAATCTCTCAAAGCCCTGGGGCTTACACCGCAAGTAGAAGCCAAAGAACACACCATGGATGGATTGGTTAAATCCGTCCTGAGGGCCTGCTCACCTCTGTCGGCGAAGCTGGTGGCAGTGGAAGCGGAGAAGTAATCGGGGATCAGTAACAAAACCTGCTACATCCCGCTTGGGACCGCCCAATGGCCTTCACGATATGCTCGTCGGAGTAATTTATTCGCCTGCTCGTTATCGAAAAATTGCTCTTTGGCCGGATCAAAACGCAACGTATCACCGACGCGCGTTCCGATATTCGCAAAGTGTGCCAGGGCGGCGGAAAGATGCCCATTTTCCGCATCTGCGTGCGCAGGTTTATCTGTGCGAATTGCGTCGAGAAAGTCTCGGTGATGTGTCTCAAGCCTGAGTGAACCGCTCATTTCCTCGATGAGCTTGTTTCTCGGGCCGAACATTTGCCAGCCTTTGCTTTTTCCTAGAATCATCATGCCCCTGGTGCCGTAGAAGGCGTTCCCGTTCTCATATCCTTCTTGTACATATGGTGACCACGTGCGATGCTCGTAGATAAGTTGCTTTTTCTTGCCATCGATTTCGTATTCGAAAGCCACGTATTGGCTATCAGGAAATTGTTGGTCGTCGTTGAAAAAATACTTTCCACCAAGCGCGGCGATTTTATTCGGATGTACGTTCACACCGAGACCCCAGCGCGCAATGTCCAACTCGTGTACGCCATCATTACCGGCGTCGCCACAACCAAAATTGGTGAACCAGCGCCAGGAAGAGTGAAGGAGATTCGTTTGATAGGGCACCATGGGCGCGGGGCCGACCCATAGCTCGTAATCAAGGTGCGCTGGAGGAGCGGAAGCGGGGACATGGCCAATGTTAGCACGAAGCTGGCTGTTCCAGGCCTTCGAGATAAGCACGTCACCAATCGCACCGTTATGCAAGAGCTCCATTGCGCGGCGTAAATGTTCTGCGCTGCGGCTTTGCGTTCCTACCTGCACCACGCGTCGGGTTTGTCGCGCGGCATCGACCAGCAGTCGACCTTCGCGGATGTTATGTGAGCACGGCTTTTCCACATAAACATGCTTCCCCGCCTCGAGCGCAAGAAGAGCTGCCGGGACATGCCAATGGTCAGGCGTAGCGATTACGACCGCTTCCACTGCTTTGTCCTCAAGCACGCGCCGCATGTCTTTGACGGCCTTGGGCGCTTTGCCGCAGCGCTTTTCGACCTCGTTCGCAGCAGCATCGCGGCGCTGTTCGTCGGGGTCGCAGACATAAGCGATTTCGACATCCTTGTAGCCGCTAAAGGCGCGCACATGGTTCATGCCCATGCCGCCCGGTCCGATCACAGCGAGGATGAGCTTATCATTGGCGCCAAACCCGGAAAATGTTGGAGCTAACGTCGTGCCTGCAACTATGGCAGTGCGTTGCAGGAACTGTCGTCGATTGAGAGATTTCACCGGGCCATTCTATTGAATCTTTTCTTGAACTCCAAGCTGAAGAGGAGTCAACTTATCAACGAAATCCGGAAGTCCTGCGAACGTTCGAGTGAGATTGACAAATAGTACGATCAATGAAAATGTCGAAGAAATCCAATGCCGCTTCTGTCATTCGATAAAGAATTATGAATCAGAAACCGCGTACCCGGTGCTCAGATTGCGTAGAATTGACTCATTTCTGGATTGCACCCAGCCGGATGTCGAACCGCAAGAAAGTCAATGGTTTCACATTAATCGAACTATTGGTTGTCATTGCTATCATTGCCATCCTCGCGGCCATGCTGCTTCCGGCGCTGAGTCATGCAAAGGTCCGTGCACAGGGCATTTCCTGCATGAGCAATTTGAAACAAATTCAAACCGGTTGTTTGATGTACCCAGATGAAAATCGCGATGTTCTAGCGCCACCCGGAGACGATCAGGCTACCGCCTGGGTCATGGGCTGGATGGATTTTGCTGCCGATAATCCGGCCAATTATGACACGAAGCTTCTAGTCGATTCGCAATACGCTCTCTTCGCTCCGTACGTACCCTCTGCGGCGGTTTATAAATGTCCGGCCGACCGCAGCACCACCAAGGTCAAGGGAGTTGTCACGCCACGGATGCGCAGCATGAGTATGAGCCAGGCCTTCGATTGCACCCGCACCTCGTCAAGTTGTCCAGGTGCCTGGCTGCCATATTCGAAGTACGTTGTTTATAAGAAATACACCTCCATCCTTTCCCCTTCGATGACATACTGTTTGTTGGACGAACATCCAGACGGCATCAACGCCGGTGGCTTCGCCAATGAAATGGTGGAGACCGGGAAGTACAGCTCGATTCGTATCATTGATTTTCCTGCAAGTTATCACGACGGCGCGGCGGGAATCAGCTTTATGGATGGTCATGCGGAAATTCACAAATGGCGCGACAGCCGCACCACACCTCCGCCAAAGTATAACAATAACTTACAACTCGCGGTCTCTTCTCCAAACAACCTGGACATGGTTTGGCTTTCTGATCGGACAACGGTGAAAAAATAAAGTCGGAGCAGTCCCGGAGGGTGCGTCCGTATTTGTTCTTCTCAGTCAACCTTGCAAAGCCTTCCAGTGATCCTATGCTTATTCTGTAGTTACAGCCAAACACAAACTACACATGTGGTTATGAGTATTTTGTTGCAGAACGTTCAAAATAAGCTTTTTTTCCGGTACGGCAGCGTCTGGGCTTCGAGCCCTGAGGTCGCGTTCGATTTCAGAACGCCTCAAGCGGTTTTTGATTTTGTGGCAAAAGAAGCCCTCCAGGATGTCCAGCTGGTCGTGAAGTTTCAGAATTCGGAACGGTACGAGATAGTACCCATCCGTTAAGGGTACGCGTCTGGCGACAGCGGGAAGGTTTTAGCCTCCTTTTATCCTTCTACAAGGTAAACCCTCCGAGCGCATTGCGGTCACCTAATCAATCGTCCACTCTTGGATCCAGCAGGGACTCGACTTTAGCAGTTTGCCCCTTGAGAATGTTTAGATGTCGAGACTTGAGATTGAGAGTCTGAGCAAGAGCTTCGTATTCGCATCAGGCGAACGGGTTAGTGCTGTCCAGAACGCCAGCCTCAAAGTTTCTCAAGGGGAATTGCTAGCTCTGGTGGGCCCATCCGGTTCTGGAAAAACCACGATGCTGCGCCTCATTGCCGGGCTGGAACAGCCGGATTCCGGGACGATCAACATTGATGGCTTGCGGATAAATGATTTGACGCCTCAGGACCGTGATGTGGCAATGGTCTTTCAACACTATGCCCTTTATCCTCACATGTCGGTCTATGAAAACCTGGCGTTCGGGTTAAAATTGCGAAAAGTCCCTCGCAATGAAATCGATCGCCGTGTTGAGGAGTTTTCTCAAATTTTAGCTTTGAACGACTACCTTTCTCGCGAACCACAGGCGCTTTCAGGTGGACAAAGGCAACGCGTAGCCTTGGGGCGGGCGTTGGCGCTACGGCCAAAGATGTTATTATTAGACGAGCCGCTTTCGGGGCTGGATCCAGGATTGCGTGCGCAGATGCGCCGCGAAATCGCTACTTTGCAGCGGCGGCTTGGATTAACGATGCTCTATGTGACCCATGATCAATCGGAGGCCATGAGCTTGGGTGACCGAATTGCCGTTATAAGCAAAGGAGCTATCCAGCAGATCACCACCCCTGGCGATCTCTATCGACGACCTTGTAATCGGTTCGTAGCGGAGTTTTTTGGGGTACCGCCTATGAACTTTTTTTACGGAACGATTGTTCGAAATGGCAGTGGTCTTTATTTTCGGCATGAGCAACCATCCACTCGACAGGCGGACCACCTGGTCGCATCCAATGCAAACCAGAACGGCTCGCGCAAAAATGCGCCGGAGAATTTCCCTGGCTTCTGTATGCGTTTGCCTGAAGCAGGCACTTCTCGAATGCAATCCCATCTTCAAACGCAAGTCACTCTGGGGATCCGCCCGGAAGATATCAAAATTGCGGAGCTATCCGCTACGCAAGAGAATGAAATCACAGCGAGGACCGAGCACGTTGAAATGTTGGGTGCGGAAACACACTTGCACCTGGATATGGGAGCAATTAGTTGTGTCGCGCGTGTTCGCTCAGGGGACGATTTCGCTCTGAAAAAAACAGTGTCCCTGACCTTTGATATGAGCCGAGCCCATTATTTCAACTCTGTCACCGAAGAAAGAATTGATTCATGACGCCGCTGCCGCTGCATAACTTACATCAGAAATATGGGGCGCACTTTTCCACGATAAACGGCGCCGAAATGGCAGCTCATTACGGAAATCCTTTGGATGAATACAATGCTTTGAATCAAACCGTGGGCGTACTGGATTTGAGCTTTCGAGGCAGGCTATGTTTGATCGGCGCGGATCGCATACGATTCCTGCACGGGCAGGTTACCAACGATGTGAAGAGATTAGGACCCTGGCAAGGCTGCTACGCCGCGATTACGACCGCTAAAGGCAAGATGCAGTCCGATCTGAACATTTACCAGCTGGAAGACGAAGTGTTATTGGATTTTGAGCCCGGTCTTCAGCAAACCGTCTCCGAGCGGCTGAACAGATATATTGTGTCCGATGACGTTCAGGTAATGGAGGTCGCATCGCTCTATGGCTTGCTCAGCCTGCAGGGACCACACTCGGGGGAAGTGGTCCAGTCGTTAGAGATATTCGGGCTACCGCCAGAAAAACCGCTTTCGGTAGTTAAGGCATCTTCGGCGGAGTTCGGAGAAGCCTATTTGATCAATCAATCCCGCATTGGGATTCGTGGGTTCGATTTATTTGTTCCAGCGCAGGCTGCGGCCACCTTGATGGAAAAGCTTCTGTCCGGCGCTACAGCATTTGGGGGCCGCCTTTGCGGATGGCAATCGATGGAAATGCGTCGGATCGAGGCCGGCATTCCCCGCTTCGGACTGGACATTGATGAGACCCATTTCCCTCAGGAATGCGGTATTGAAGAACGGGCGGTAAGCTATTCAAAAGGTTGTTATATCGGTCAGGAGGTATTGAACCGGATACATACACTTGGCCATGTGAATCGTGAATTGACTGGTTTGAGGTTCTCGTCCGACCTAAATGCATTGCCAGTGAAAGGCGATAAGCTAATAAATGGAAATAAGGAAGTAGGGTATGTCACAAGCGCGGTTGATTCACCATCTCTCAAAGCAAAGATTGGGCTTGGCTATGTGCGCAAGCAATTGGATGGAAAGGTTCTGACGCTCCGCACCTCGGAAACAGATCATCCCGTGGTTTTGGCGCCCTTGCCCTTCGTAACGCAGTCGTAGGGTGTCTTCCGTGTAAGTCAGCTTTGACCGACGCGCGCAATGCATTCTTGTGCGCGCTGACGTAATAGTTCGCGCTGGGTGCTGTTCAGGCCGTTAGGATCGAAGCGATAACGATAGTGCAGATAAAGCAACTCCTGCAATGGATGATCCAGCGTTCTGGGTGGTGCTTGCGCCGACGAACGGGCTAGCCATTCGGAAAGAGGTTCACCCAGCTTCCTATTCAGGCCGCGAGCTACCAGGTGGCGCTCGAGTTGATAGAATTCCGAATCCAAGCCAGGCCAGGCTGTCCTTGAGGTTTCCATCCTGCCTGCCTCCCTCTTTCTTCGGCTGCGGCTGATGATTTGAAAAAGTAAGATGCCTAACACGGGAGCGAGAAACCAAAGCAAGTATTGCCGCAAATGTGTTTGGCCCCAACGCAATTTGGATACTTCGAAGCCGAGGCGTGACCATGCATCAGAAAAAAACTGCCAGGGTGAGATGGGGCCTGTTTCTGCCTGCAACCAGGAGCCCGGTGTAGTGTCAAAGTCTTCCCAGACACGCTCGCCATCGTTCCAGACCAGGCACCAGGCATGAGCATCCCGTTGACGCACGACGTATTTTGTTCCGGACGCTTCGTGCACTGCGTAGCCTACTGCGTAACGGGTCGGGATATCCAGCTTGCGCAAGAGCAGGGCGGTGGCCGTGGCGAAATATTCGCAATGACCGCTTCGTGTGCGCAGAAGAAATCGAGCAAGAGCGGTTTCGTTCGTCAGCGGTGAGCGATTCTGATCCTGCCAGGTGCGATAACTGAATTCTGTTTGGAAAAAATTACGAATGCTCCTCAGTTTCTCTTTGTGGCTCTTACCTTCAAGATGCAATCCGTCGATTACCTTTTCCACAGCCTTGGACTCCCTGTCAGAGACGTGATAATCTTCCGGATATTCCGGTGGGGAATCGATCGTTTCGCCGGGAGCGTAGAAATCTTCGAACATCACCAAACCCGGCCCTTCGGCCAATATCGCCCCAGCTTTGTTTTTGTGCAGCAAGTACGCCGGCAGATGTTCGAGCATGCCGCTGCCGCTTGCCAGTGGCAACAATCCGGCATGGACCCCGCCGGATCGTTTCACTGTTTCCAGATAGCAAGCGATATTCACAGATGCAATGTTGGTTTTGCCCGGCAGCAACACCCAGGTCTCCTTGTTGGTTTGTGATGCGTTAATAGCTTCAGGTTCATTCTTCGCGTTGCCAGAATACCAGGTTTCCGCTTTGTAAGTCCGATAACTGGCTTCGCGCAAAAGGGGAGGCGGACTTGCTTTTTCTTGAGTCTCGAGACGGATGACAATCTTGGCGGAGGTCTTGATCCTTCCAATCTGGCCCAGCCCAGTCCTGCTACGGTTCGGGTCGACACCCCGGCGAGTAAACCCTGCAAGCCATTGTGCGTTGATCCCTTCGAGGTAATGTTGCAAATGGCTGATCTGTCGTTGACCGCTATAACCCAAAGCAATTGTCGAAACCAGTGCAGCCACCCAAAGCGCGACACCGAATCGTCGAGAACGCTGTGACCACAACGCCCAGCCTAATAATGCACAGACTCCCCAAAAAAACAGACCATCGTCCCGGTTGTGCGCGCTGGCAGCCAAGAGACAAATACCAAAAAAAGGATAAGCAATGTTGACCACCTGGCTTGCGGGCTTGGGCAAGCCGGCTTTCCGTGCTCGCCGCCAGCGACGGCGCAGGATAAGCGAAATCGTTTCCATGGGAATTCCTTCCCGTGAACTGAACTCCTGAGCCGCGATGAAAAGGAAGAAAATCATCGGCAACCAGCGGATGATCGCAACTGCGGTTTTCGCGCTCGCTGTGCCTACATTGCGCTGTGTCGCAAAGTTCGGATTTTGAAACAGGCCCCGGAAATCCGCCGGCCCTTCGTTTGCGCTGAAAGCGTAAATAGCGGAGCCCAAAAGCAACAACGTACAGAATACCCAGATACGGCGAAAATCCTCATCGGCCAGTTCCCACCGCAATTTGGTCCAGCGAGGGGATTCGAGGACAAGTGCCATCAAAAGGGCTGGCAGCAAAAAATCAGTTTGCCAACCCCAGAACAAAATAGATGCGCCAATGAGAAATGGAGGCGGTTTGATCATACAGGCGCTCGATTTATTTAAGCTTTGACAAACCTTCTTTTATTTTTCCGGGATGCAAAACCTGGAACCGTTCGGGCTCATCCCGCATAGGACCCGCATCTAGAGATTGCGTCTGTTCCTGTTCGGCAACGATCAGCACGACCAGCGGCAAGCCAAAGGATTTGAGTTTTTCGACGAAACGGCGTCGTGATTCATCCCAGGCCAGGAACACGCAAATGCAGCCGCTGACGGCGTCGATGTGATTGAGCACAAGCGTTTCCAATGAACTAAATGATTGCTTGAGGCATGGGCGAACCGACGCAAGTATCTCCAGCATTTGATCGGTGTGTGCTACTCCACGACCGGCAGTGAAGCAGTAAGACTGGGCTCCCACAAATAATAAATCGAGCAAAGATTCCTGAGTCTGAACGGCGCAGGCAAATGAGGCAGCCACTGAAATAGCTTCTTCGAAAACTTCACTGTAAGAATCCTGGCTAAAAGTATCCAACACCAGCGCGTGCCGGACAAAAAATTCATCTTCGAATTCTTTGACCACTGGTTTGCCAGCTTTGGCCCAACTGCGCCAATGTATGTGGCGGAGCGGGTCTCCGTGGCGATAATCACGCAACGAAACGAATTCCTCGCTTTGGCCCACATGCGAGGCCAAGGCAACCCCGCCATCCTGGTACTTCAGGGTCCCCGGGAATGCTAGAGGTGGCAGCGGATAACGTCGTGGAAGAATGAGTGTCGAGTCGGGCAGGGGCAATCGGACAAATGCGCGGAATAATCCAAGGGGATCTGATCTGGCAAAGCTGAGGCCCTTGAACCGAAGCACGCCTCGGCGCAATGGTGTCATCTCGATCCGCACCTCGACCTCTTCTTGCAGGGTGGCTGCTGGCATTGGGGTGTCCTTTACGGAAGGCGGTCGAAAAGGATCTGGGCCTTGCTCCTTGCTGACTTTAAAAGATTGGGTTCTTTTCCGTCCCGCAACCCGGGCCGCGTGCCATTCGCGAAAGGATGGGCGCGGATCAGCCCAGTCCTCCATCAGCGTTAATCCGGTTTGGGTTCTTTTGGTCAGGTTTTTGATCAGAACTGCATAGGTCATTGGGGAGCCGGCTGTGCCAAAGCGTGGCAAAAGACGCCGTGCAGAAAAGGACGCTCGGAATCGCCAGCCAAAAGCAGCCGCTACCGCCAGCATGCACACCAATAGCGTGAATGCCTGGTAGGAGACATTGTTATCCGTGTCGGGAGCCATGATGGCCACGACAATGAGTGCGATTAAAATCCCGAAGCCTGCCCGCGTAAAACGTCTTTCGCACCAATATCGCGTGCCGGAGAAGATCCGGTAAATCCGGTATAAAACTCGTGACATTAATCTCACGACGATTTTCTAAAGTCTCGTAACCCCGTCAGGCCGGGACACGGACCTTTTTGATTACTTCTTCGACAACCGCGCGGGCTGTTTGGCCAGAGAAGCGCGCTTGTGGTTCCATTACCAGCCTGTGCGCAATCACGGAAACGGCCAGTTCCTGAATCTGTTCCGGGGTGACGAAATCCAAGCCGTCAAATAAAGCAAGAGCCTGGGCAGCTTTCATGAGCGCGATCGAAGCGCGCGGGCTGGCACCGAGCTGGACACCGGGCGCTTTGCGAGTTGCCCCGACTATGTCGACTACATACCTTTTTAATTCCTCACTGACGCGGACTGCTTCAACCGCACGCCGAAGGGCAAGCACATCCTGCAGCGAAGCGCAGGGATCGAGTTCCGTCAGGGGATGATTGTGCTCCTGGGCAGTAAGAATCGCCACTTCGTCTGCGGGCGGGACGTATCCCAGATCAAACTGCATGCCGAAACGATCCATTTGAGCTTCGGGTAAGGGATAAGTGCCTCGGAACTCGACCGGATTCTGTGTTGCAATCACAAAAAATAAGCCAGCCAGATTGCGCCGTTCGCCGTCCACGCTTACCTGGCTTTCCCCCATAGCTTCCAGCAAAGCTGATTGCGTCCGGGGTGACGCGCGGTTGATTTCATCTGCCAGGAGAATATTTGTAAAAATCGGACCTTCGTGGAAATGGAACTGTTGGTCGAGCTGGTTAAAAATGGAGACTCCAAGGATGTCCGAGGGCAACAAGTCGGGCGTGAACTGCACACGCTTAAAGCGGGCATCCAGGGACCGAGCGAGGGCCTTGGCCAGAGTCGTCTTGCCCGTTCCGGGAAAATCCTCCAAAAGGACATGGCCGCCACTGGCGAGTGCTGCCAGCAATTTGCGGGTCGAGCCGGCCTGCCCTTGCATTACGCGAGCAATATTGGCGGCGATGTGGTAATAAATTGCGCGTGCGGTCTCCAGCGACACTGGCTGATCGGCTTCGGTCAGGACACGGGAAACAAGAGCTGTTACTGCAGCAACAGGCCCGATTGCTTTGAGATCGTCTAACCGCTCAGCCATGGGACATGTTACCACTGAGTGGCATGGACTGCGAACGAATTCAATGTCACCACATTGCCCAGCACCCCATGTTTCCCCATTGTTGCGAGCCTCGGTACGTATGCATGCCGCTAATTTTTTTCCACGAAACGGAACCATCGAGGAGGCCAAGATTGCCACCCGTCGCTCCAATTGCCGCCGAACTCGCCCCATTGGCTTCACGATTGGCCGCGTCCATGCCCTCGAGGATGGGGCCATTTCTCGCATGGGGCGCAAAGGTTTGCCCGTACCCAGGCGACCAGTCGTTCATGTCGGACACGAGCACCAAAGCGCTCGATTCAGTTAATCGTTGTGGCGAGACCCAGGTGTTCGTTCCGGAAATAGCTGGCCAGGGCGTATTGGTATGGCCTCCATGATAATTGAACCCGATGACATAGCCGTACTCCCGCTCGTCGAGGGGGCGCTGAGCTTGTTGTTTAATGAAGTATTCACCAACGCTCGGACAATGCAGCAAGCGCTCGCTCCGCAAATAATGAATAATTGCATTGCTTGAGGCTGCGCTGATCAAAGGCAAGTGATCGTCATCAGGTGGCTTTGGTTTGTTAGGCGCACCGCTGGGGAGCCACTGGTTGTTATCGTCACCGTACATGTGGACAGCAAGCAAGAACTGCCTTTGACTATTTTTACAGCTTGCACGACGCGCGCGTTCCTTGGCTCCGACAAGAGCAGGCAGCAACAAAGCAGCCAGTATGGCTATGATTGCAATTACCACAAGAAGCTCAATCAAAGTGAAGGCGAGAGGCTTGCTTTTTTTCGCAACCGGCAAGCCAAAATGCAAACGTAAAAAATAGCCGGCAAGAATCGTTGAATCAGTCATGACAAGCTCGGACGATCCCCTGGACTCTGGTGAGCGTCCAATGAATCAAAGCTCCGATTCTAATCTGAGCTTGTCAACAGAAGGAGTCAGGTCAGGCAGCCTTGGCGACTGCCTTGCTTTGTAACGAGTGAAGGAGGCTTTCAAAAATCAATTTACCATCCTCGCAACCAAGAATCCTTTCGCTGGCCCGCTCCGGGTGCGGCATGAGTCCAGCCACGTTCCGGGTCTCGTTGCAGATCCCGGCGATGTTGTCCACTGAGCCGTTCGGGTTGGCTGCTTCAGTCGCTTCTCCGTGTGAATTGACGTAGCGCCACAGAATTTGATTGTTCGCACTCAGTTTATCGAGGGTGTCAGTTTGTGCGAAATAGCAGCCTTCACCATGGGCTATGGGAACCCGCAAAAGGCGTTCCGGTGGGATTTGGTTTGTGAATGGCGAATCGGTGTTGACTGTTTTGAGAAAGACAGGCTCACACCGAAACTGGAGCGAGCGGTTGCGAATCAAAGCACCCGGCAACAGCCCGGCCTCGCAAAGAATTTGAAATCCATTGCAAATGCCGAGAACCAGTCCTCCATCGGCAGCAAACCTCTGTACTGATTCCATGACCGGACTGAACCGGGCAATCGCGCCGGTGCGCAAATAATCGCCATAGCTGAATCCGCCGGGAATCACCACGGCGTTTGCTTCGCCGAGGGAATGGTTTTTATGCCACAAAAGCCGGGCCGAGTGTCCCATGACATTTTGCAGGACGTGAACAACATCCTGATCGCAGTTCGAGCCTGGGAATTGCAAAACAGCAAAGTTCATTCAAAACCAACACTCACTCGATCTCAAACCGATAATCTTCGATCACCGGATTACTCAACATTTTATGGCAAGCATCATCGATTTGTTTCCTGGCAGAGTCTGCATCCGACCCTGCCAGTTCGATCTCGAGGTATTTGCCAACGTGAACGGCGCCGACGCCCTGGTATCCCATGTGCGCCAGGGCGGTTTGCACCGTTTTGCCCTGCGGATCAACGACCGCTTTTTTGGGCGTGATGATGATTTTGGCTTTCAAAGGGCAATTATTTTGGCGGGGACAACAGAATGAATTCGCCGCGCCGATTTTTGCGCCATGCAGCTTCGTCATGGCCCGGGTCCACCGGTTTGTCTTCGCCATAGCTGATGGTATCAGCACGGGTCGGATCTATTCCCAGGCGCACCAACTCTTCACGCAACGCAAGAGCCCGGCGTTCACCGAGGGAGCGGTTGTACTCTTCGGTCCCGCGTTCGTCACAATTGCCTTCCACACGAACAGCATCGGCCGCATGCCCCTTCAAATAGTCAGCAACGGCCGAGACCTTGGCCTTCTCGGAGGCTTTCACTACCGAGCTGTCGAAATCAAAGTGAACAGTATCTGATTTGAAGAGCTCTGCGTTCTCGATCCAACCTTTGTGGGAGTCAGGATTGTTTGAAATGAGACCTTTGGCGATTTGATCTTCGCCAACCTTTGAAAGGTCGGGGCCAACTGGTGGCGCAGGCTCAGGTTCCTTCACCGCTCCAGCCTTCGATGCTGGCAGCGGTGTGAGAAATCCGGGTTTCTTTCTGCAACCGGTGGAGGCGAGGGGAAGAATTAAACCTATCAGTATTAAAGTGTTGAATTTGTTCAATTCCAATTTGCTGAATTTCATTTAGTTGCGTCGTTGTTAATCGGGCCGGTTAGCCCGGCCAGGGTTTGATGTTTCTCCAGGAGAAATTCTCCGCGGCGATTCTTTTTATAAGCCGCTTCGTCATGCCCGGTGTCAACTGGCCGGTCTTCGCCATAACTAACGGTGTCGATCCGGGAAGCCTCCACTCCGAGCTGAATGAGTTCTTCACGAAGGGCCAGAGCGCGCCGTTCCCCAAGCGAACGGTTGTACTCTTCTGTTCCACGAACGTCACAGTGTCCTTCGATCTCGATGGCGTCACTCGAATGTGCTTTGATGTATTCTGCCACCGCGGCAACTTTGGCTTTGTCGTCGGCCTTGATAACCGAGCTGTCGTAATCGAAATGGACGGTGTCCGTCTTAAAAATTTCACGATCGCGAGGCCAGTCCTTGCGCAGGTTGGGATCGCTGATGGGATTCGAGCCGAGTTCGCCGGCAGCAGAGCCTGATTTGTTGCCATCGTCAATCCCTTTGCCGGGTCCAGGCTCGGCAACCTGGGTCTTTCCACTTCCCGTCGCGCTTGGGGGCAGGGGCGTTAAACCGACGGATTTTGTTTTGCAGCCGATGGCCAATATCGGGAGTACGCATCCGAACAGTATTACGTTGCTAATTTTATTCAGTTTCATTTGTTTTGGGTCGTTCGCGGGCTATCTAGCCCAACTGGGTTGTGATTGTGAACTGTTTCCCGAGACTCGGGGAACATCTTTTACTTGTTTCGTAAACACGTCAAGCAGGGAGAGTGTGCGGACACCATTGTGTCGCCGCGCGAAAACTACCGTTCGAGAATTCGGCGCCCAGGAAGGATCCTCCCCGGCCACTGACAAATCGAACGCCTTGCCTCCCTGCGACGGCACCACACAAATTCCAAAGCCTCCCATCATCGCTGTGAACACAATCCATTTGCCGTCCGGAGACCAGTCCGGCTCGGTTGGATTAATGACACCCGAGGTTGGGATGCGCTGGACCTCTCCACCTGAAGCGGAGATTTTGCACAGCGATCGTCGCTCCTTGATTTTTGCCGCGAAACAAATCCATTTCCCATCCGGGGACCAGCACGGCGATGATTCATCCTCGCGTGACCTGGTTAGTCGCGTTAAGCCGGTGCGATCTGCGTTGCAAACGTAAAGGTCGATCCATCCGTCTTTGCTTAATATCATGGCCACTTTGCTGCCATCGGGAGAGACTGCCGGGCTGATATTGGATCCACCATACCGGGCGAAAGCCCGACGCTCCTTCGTCGGAATGTCATGATAAAAGATGTCCGGATGATTGAGCGAGTAAGAAACGTAATAAAGAGCCCGCGCACCTGGCGCCCAACATGGCGCGGCAACGATGCTCCTATCGCTAGTGGCCGCCTGAGCATTGTGACCGTCGAAATCGGCAATGAAGATTTCACTGGTCGGGCCGGTGTCATTTTTGAAAGCGATTTTCGTTCGGGCGATGCCTTTGTGCTGCGGGATGGCGTTTACAAAATCATCCGCGAAAGCGTGCGCCTGGTGGCGCAATGTTGCGCCGGAATACGCCTTGGCAACAAGTGTGCTCTTGCTGAACCGATCGCTGGCGCGACCCTGCAAGTTTCCGTTGTTGCTGCCGGAAATCAAGTATTGAGCGGATTCGGAATTCGTGAACGCAAACCCCTGGACATAAAGGTCAAATTCAAGCACCTGCGCAGCCTCACCAGTGAACCCGCTCATCGAGACGAAAATGGGTCTTGTGTTGAAAATGTCAATGTCCCGCCGAATCTGAATCTCTGGCTGAGCCAGGACAGTGCCCATGGAGGCGAGGACACCGACACCCAATACCATCTTTGCGGAACCAAATAATTTGTTTCTCATGCTAATCCTCGTTTTGCCTTCAAATTAAAATTTATAATGAACGTGCGCTGCTTATCTTTCGATCCTTCTGGAAAGGGACGGATAAAAGTGACTTTGTTGATAGTGCGCTGGACGGAACTGTCCACCTTCGGATCGCCCGACGGACGGCTGATGGACCTCGATAACACAGTGCCGTCATTCGCAACGGTCACCGTGACTTTTGTGACCGCATCATCCGTGGCAGTGTCATCCGGCGCCTGCCAGGCAGTTTCGTATGTCCATTTCACAAAGGCGTCGTAACTGGCGTACGATTCACCACCCCTGCCTAGACCATAATCAATTGTTGTCGCCTTGGAAGTGTTTTCCCCAATGCTCGCCGCGGCTCTAGCGAACTGCTGACTCAACTGACGTCTCTCATTTTCCCTCTGCTGCTCTTGCGCTTTGGTATCGGAGATGGATGGCTTCTTTTTCGATGTTTTTGACTCATCGGGTATGCGAGGTACCGGGGTAGTGCTGATCTGTGGCCGGTGCCGTTTGGGTTCGGGCTTCGGGTCAACTGCGTCTGGATCTATTTTGGGAATTTTAACGGTTTCTTTGGGTGGATCAGGGATCACCATTTTTTCTGTGTGAGATTGGGGCTGAGGTTGGCTCGGTGGCTGAGGGGCCGGTTCAACTGCCGGGGGCGGTTTTGCATTCCGATTGCCCCCGCCGGAAAACGCTTCATCGATAAGCTTCGAGGGATAAAAATCCAAAGTCTGCGGGTCGATAAGGTGGGGTTTTTCTTTGGAAGAGAGAAAGGCGGGGCCGATAAAAAGAATCACGAACAGCAGCAGGTGAACACCTGCCGAGCCGATAAAGCATTTCTTTTGCAGCCGGTTCATTGCCGTTTCAGGGGTTGCATGCGAGCGGAGATTTTTATCCCGTATCGCTGACAAAGCTCCATCAGCGCTGCGACTTCTTTCCATCTGCTATTCTCATCGGCCCGGACGTATACCACTAGATTCGGGTTGGCACGAGATTCCTTCACCAATTGGGCCTCAATTTGTTCCAGCAAAAACCGTCGGCGTTCGATCGTATAAACTCCCTGCGGACTAACCTCGACCGTCCGGATATCGGTTTTCGCAAGCGGTTTGTCAGGTCTTCCTCCCGACGGCAGCTTTATGCCTTGATCGAGGAGCGGGGTCGTGATCACAAAGATGATTAATAAGACGAATGCCAAATCCAGCAGGGGAGTAATGTTGATCTCACTCAAAGTGACTAGAGAACTGCGTTGGGAAAAGCGGCGCATTGTCAATTGAGTGCTGCGGGTCGAGAGTCGTGGGTCGAAAGGGAATGGAGCGCTGATGAATTATCACCGTTAACCAGTCGACCCTGAGTGCTCGGAGTTGTTTCCTTCATTTCTCTTCCAGATACTCGGTCTCCATTTTCGAGACCAGTTCCTGCGCAAAATTGTCCAGTTCGACCGTCAGGACGCGCAAGTTATGCACTAGCCAGTTGTAACCAAACATGGAAGGGATTGCGACCAGCAATCCGGCAACTGTGGTAATCAATGCAGCAGAAACTCCGGGGGCCATGGTTTGCAGGCTGGCGTTATTTTGTTGGGCGATACGTCCAAAAGTGCTCATCACTCCCCAGACCGTTCCAAGCAAACCCAGAAATGGGGCGCCGCTGACCGCAATCGCCAAAAGGATTAAGCCGGATTCCAGTTTGAGAGATTCCTGTGCCACCATATTTTCCAGCGACCTTTTGACATGTTCCATGCCCTTAAGAGAAACAAACTGCTTTCGGCCATTTCCTTCGGAATTCTTCAAGCGCTGGTCCAGTTCGATGCTTCCTGCCTGGTAAACCATAAACAGCGGGCACCCATCGGCCTGGACGCGCCGATCGAATACATCCAATACATTCTTTTGGGTATGGAATTCCTTATCGAAAAAGGTGTTCAGCCGTTTGGCGCGCCGCATCTGCAGTGCTTTGCCAATCATCACGGTCCAGGCGACAATTGAGAAAAGGGCAAGGCAGACGATGACGGCTTTGCCTTCAGTTGTGGCTTGGCGCCACACATAAAACAATTCCAGTTCCTTAGAATTAGCAACAGCTAAGATACCGAGTACGTTCATTCCGACACGATGTGACCAGGACTCCGCGAACTTGGTCGTGAGGAATTGAAGCGCCCAAGCGGAACTTGTTTAATAAACAACCGACTGCCAGCGAATAAAAAAACTGACACCGATGGTTTTAACAGTCTCTCGAAAAATTGCAAAATGTTTTTTCAAAAAAAATGCAAGGGTGCAAAGTTCTGAAACGACCATGCGAGTGAACCGAACCATCAAAGCAATTCCATTACTGCAAGTTTCGCTCTTTGGCCAGCATGGCGTCTCGAGTCATTAGCCGAAAAATGTCTGGAATTGCATTGATCTCATCCGGGATGGAGCTTTGGTTTGTGCAGAGTGAGGCATAGCTCTGCGGGTCAGTTGGATGGTACCCATGCATGGCGCGAATTGGCTTTTCTCCCATATGACTCGGCACGATGAGCACGCCCTCTTTCACAAGAAATATCAACTCGCCAAAATAACGGTCAGGAAAAAAGGTATGCATCTCCTGCAATTCGGAGTCAGGCACGATGCGGCCTTGCGGAACCCGGTTGAGACAGGCGGTGATGTCCTGCCGCGCGGTTTCATGAAAAAACCAGAAACGCGCCATGGTCGAATCATACACGGCGGCATAGTCTTTGGCTGGTTTTATTGAAAGGGCCTCGATTTTTTTGCGAAGATCCAGCAATTCATCGCAATTGGCCATGCCATGGTCGCTGAATACATATAGGCGAACCTCCGAATAATGCTTTTGAGCGTTTGGAATGAGCTCGCCGAGCCATTGCTCGTAATTGCGAAGTTTTGCGGGGACCTGTGGGGATTGGTTGCCTACCTGATGCAGGAGGCCATCCAAACCGGGCCAGTACAGGAAGGCAAAATCGATACTCTCGGCCTGAATATCTGCAAGCAGGGCGGACAAGTTTTCTTGTTCGCTCCTTTCCGGGAGGCTGACATGATACCGAACCTGATGTTCCTCGAGGAAATCAAAAATATTTGGGCCCTGATTCATCCCGTCAGGCTGGAGTGGACTTTTCTTCTCGGTAAAATCGTAAAGGGAAATGTATTGGAAAGGAATATTGTAAAGATCGAAGTATCCGCGGAAGTTCAATTGTCTCTTGATGAACTTCGACAACCAGCGGCGAAAAATCCGGCGGCTTGTCAATTTCGAGGGCAACCAACGCAGCCGGCGCAGTGATTTGAATGGCGAATGCTGCGGGTCGTAAACAAAATAGCTCCAATTGCGGTGTTGCTCCGGCCAGCGGCCGGACAGTATTGAAGGCACGCAAGCGGAGCTGTATCCAAAAACTGAGTCCAGGCGCTTGCGATTGGGCGCGAAGTTCCGCGCGAACGGATCATTTTTAATGATCTCCCACCCGCAGGCGTCGACAAATACAAATAAAGGCAAGATGGACTGCATGCCACGTCGACAATAGCATTGATTCGCAAAGCACCGATGGGGTATTGTTCGCCGATCCGGGTTGTCCCTGCCTTCTTCAACTCACCGCGATCAACGATACTCTTTCCCCCTTTGCATCGCGGGCGATCCCCTGTGCCCGCGGGTCAAGGACCGGTTTGCCATCCACGAGGAACCGGTAATGATGGTGTCCATGTGGAAGCGCAATTTGGATGAGCCACGCGCCGTCGGGTTGGCGCTTCATCGGGTGCGCAACGGCATCCCAGGAATTGAAATCACCCATCAGGTGAACTTGTTTCGCTTCCGCCGCGACACAGATGAAGTTGACCGGCTTGACCATTTTCTTGGCCGAATAACGATCATTCGAGAAATGCGAACGTGTAGAATCCATTGGCGCTAAACCATCCTCAAGCGATTGTTCTCAAGAAGTTGTAATGGTGGCTCTGAACAAAGAGGGCTGTCCCGAAGCCGGTTTTTTTACTGTTTAACAGTTTGCCCGAGGACTGTTCCACGCAAGGTGAGCAATTCGGAATTTTCAGGACTGGTTACGAAAGTGACGGTGACGTTATTTCCCCGGCTATCGCCAGTACCCGACATCTTAACCGTGGATTCATCGAGCGATGAAGAGTAACGCCCGTTCAGGTTGAGGGTCAATGTGCGGCCATTGGAAAGGACAATAATGGCGCTTCCTCCCAATCGGCTGAATGTCACAATGTTCATTTGCAGTGTCCAGGAGCCATCGGTGCCCGCAGGTAGTGGAACCGAAATGTCCGACCGAATCTTGCCGCTTCCCAGTTGGCCGAATTTCGCACTACCCCGCGCGCTTCCATCCATAGTTCCGGAGTCGGGATTAATTGTTAATTTATATTCAATATTAATGCTAAAAGGGGTGCTGACTCCCCCAAATGCATCCTCACCTTTCAAACGGACAACCAGAGTAACCCTGGTGGAGCCGTGGCTGGCACTAATTCTACCTTGAACCGTATACTCCGCCGCCACAAAATCATTTCCTACAAGGACCTGCGTAGTGCCTGAGCCAGTAATTCTTCCTCGGCTGTCCTGAATGACATTGATTCCATAAAGCAATTGGTTTGTGCTGCCTGAACCAGTAATAGTCCCGTCGAATTGAAGCGAACCGGTCAGGTCATAAACCGGAGAATTGGTATCAACGGAAAAGCTCACCAAGCCATTGGGAACATCGGCACGAGAAACATATGCAGATCCCAGCAAGGCTATGGCCGGTAGAAGGAGGCGTTTGAGTAGTACAGTCATATTTAGGTTTTCAACAGCACGGTTGCGCAGACAAAATGTCCTCCCCCCCTCAATTCGTCAAGCATCTGGTTCGAAAAAGAGGTTGCGCGACAATCGCGCCAAGATCGTGGCCTAAATCAAATCTTCGGCGGGACAGCCCACGCAGTAATCGGATGCGAAACACCGCAGTTCAGGCACTGGGTTGAAGAAAACTGCGCCGCACAATTCGGGCAGCGGGCAAGTGTTTCGAAGGTGTCGAAAGGTTTGAGACAATGCGCGCATCGCCAGATGGCCCCGATCACCGGAGGTTGATGACACTCAGGACAGGCAAAACCGTTTCGCCTGGGTAATTTACCAAAGCGAGTCAGTGTCCGTGCTTCCAGTAAACCGCGTCCGCAGTTTAATAAAATAAAAACAGAGATCACCCCAATCCAGATTTGTTGCCCGATGACGGCCAAAACAAGCAAGGCGGCGACACCGACAAATCCAATAATAACCGTGATCATCAGGCTTCGAGCCCGGCCAAGCCCAAACCAGAGCAGCGATCGGAGAATCTGTCCTCCGTCAAGGGGATAAATCGGCAAGAGGTTAAAAAACAGCAGCGCGAAATTGATGAAACAAACGGCGCGCAAGAAAAGGTATGCGTCCGGGAACGACTGGGGCACGCTGATATTGCGTGCCACGAGAAAAATGGCAGTCAGAACCGGTGCGAGCGCCACATTGACCAGGGGTCCTGCGGCAATGCTCCATAGCGTGGCGCCCGGTCGCGGTGGCGGCGAAACGTAAGCGACTCCTCCCAAAGGCCAAAGGACAATTTGATCCGCTTTTCCACCAACCTGACGGCAAGCTAATGCATGACCGAATTCGTGCATGAGCACAATCGCGAAGAGAGTGAGGTACTCCAGAGCATTCCAAAAATAGGAGGAATATTCGCTCGAGCGCGTGTTAACCTCAATTAAGGCAATCAAAAACCAGGACCAGTGAAGAAAAACCTGAATTCCGGAAAAGCGGAATAGACGTATGGACCCTTTCTGGGTTGGTAACATGCAGGATCAGTCGGGAAGTTTCACTGATTGCGGGTAAACATTTTGCCGGGTAACTGCCGGATGAGGCGTTTCATCTCCAAATTGAGCAGAGCCACTGAAACGGCTGAGCTCGGAAGGCCGCTTTGTCGAATGATTTCATCAATGCTCACTTCTTCATGATCGAGGGCATCGTAAATTTTTTGCTCGTTTCCAGAAAGTTCCAGCGCGGGCAGGACGCCCGTTTCACTGGCCCCAGGCAGACGATTGCTGGCGGGGAACAGATATTCGAATTCACTCAAGATATCTTCCGCGCTTTCACAGAGTTTGGCGCCCTTTTTAATCAATTCATGACAGCCTTTGCTCCGCGGTGAATCGATTCGTCCCGGGACAGCGAACACCTGGCGTCCATATTCGTTGGCAAAATTTGCAGTTATCAGCGCGCCACTGCTTAGATTTGCTTCGACCACGACGGTGCCGAGCGTCATTCCGGCAACGATCCGGTTGCGAATTGGAAACGATTGCTTATCTGGGGGACGATTGAACGCAAACTGCGTGACAACCGCCCCATTGGCGGCAATGCGCTGGAAGAGTTCAGAATTTTCAGGCGGGGTAACCAAATTGATACCTGTCCCCAACACGGCGATAGTGCGTCCATTGGCGCTCAAGGCGCCCTGGTGTGCTGCCGAATCAATTCCTCTCGCACCACCGCTCACAACAGTCACGCCCAAATAGCCCAGTTGATAGGCCAGCTTGCGCGCGACCTCAATTCCATAGTGAGTTGTCATCCGCGAACCGACCATCGCCACCGCATTCTTATCACTCGGCAACAACTTTCCTTTAACGTAGAGAACCACGGGCGGGTCGTATATCTGGCGAAGTAATTCAGGGTAATCCGCGTCCGCTTGCACCACAATATGGCAGCCAAACTCTTCGATGCGCTTGAGTTCTGCATCCAGGTTGATGGTTTTTTCCCAGCTCGCAATGGACTCAGCGGTTTCTTCGCCAATGTTTCGCGCCTGTTGCAATTGCTGTTTCGAAGCTCGTAAAATGGCGGGCGCATTACCAAAATGTTCGAGCAGTTGCCGGACGCGTACCGGCCCGACGTGCTCGATCAGGTTCAGCGCCACGAGAGCCTCGCGAGTCTCCATGGGATTGGGATATTCTTTTTACAATGCAGCGGCAAGACGAATCCGTTTTGTCGTGGGTTTGGCCATTTCAAAGCGCTAATTTCGGATCACACGGACTCGAAGATGGAGCACTTCACCCCAGGATAAAGGAATCCACCACTCGGGAGAGTTACCGCAGGGGGCTGTTATTTTCAGTCCATTGACTTCCGCGCTCCTCGTGCAAGAGTACAGTAACCGTTTGCACCGCCAGCCCCTTGGCAACGGCAATTGTCCTTTTATGAGCTATACGTCTTTTTTTGGAGAAACTTCCGGGCACACTCCCGTTCACAATCATCGTTTCAACTTTCATTTTTTAAGCCAATTTTCAATAATCACAGCGATCGCGCTTTGGGGGCAGGCTGTTTTTGGGGCGAACCTTCTCGTAAACCCAGGGTTTGATCTAAATAGCGGCCATCATGTACCGACGGGCTGGACGCGGTTTGAGCCACCCACGGCTCAGCATATGTTTGATGGCCTCGGCAATTTCTACATCGAAGCTCAAGTAGCGCCACATTCAACGCCTTATTATTTCAAGGAATGGGGAGCATGCTATAACACCACCAACAATGTCGCGGGCATATACCAGGATTTAAGCAGCGCTCCTGGTTACACCTATCAAGCAAGCGGTTGGCTTTACGATTCAAGCACTACTAGCGGTGGAAACGATCTGATGGGTATAGATTGCTCCACCTGGTTTGAAGTTTCGTTCTTGGGATCGAGCAGCAATTTGCTTGCCCTTTACAAGTCAGCTAATTTCAACGGTCAAACGGTGGGAACAGACACCTGGTTTCAATACCAGGTCACCAATGCTTGCAATATCGCCCAACCGGTATCGGTTGGTGATCCCTTTTTCACGACTTACGCGGTGACGGGGTCCGTGAGCCAACTGGTTGCTCCGCCAGGCACTACCAAAGTGCGGTATCGAATCGCTTATTTTCAAAGCGGCAGCGAAGGTGGCGCCTGTTTTTTTGACGATGTGGCTTTGAACCAGATCAGCGGTTCGGCGCCGCCTGTCATTAGCAGTTTCTTCCCCCAGAATATGATTTTTGTAAATCCGAACGACGGAATCAGTTTCAACGTCAGTTCGCCAAGCGGCAGCACCATCAGCCACAACGGCATTCACCTCGTGGTGAACGGGACAGATGTCTCGGGGAGCCTGGCCTTCAGCAGCTCGGGTTCAGTGACGAATGTGACGTATCATGGGCTTCAATCCAACCTCACTTACACGGCTTCGATCACTGTGACCGACTCCGTGAACCTCACGGCAAGCGCTGACTCCTATTTTGAAACCACCTGGGTGGGAGTACCTCCAGTCACGTATCTATGGGAAGCGGAAGATTTTGATTATACGAACGGCAAATATATCAACAACCCCGCTCTCTGCAGCACCATTGGCAATGCGAACTGTTATTTTGGCAAAGTGGGTGTTGAGACAGTGGACGAGCATCTGACCGGCAATGCCCCGTTCCATTTCTACAGGGCTGATGATCCAATGGGCATCCTGCCGTCGGGTGACTTTGCTCGCCCGGACCATTATGCGGCAGGGGTGGTGGACTACCGGATCGACCCGTTTAACGGCATTACTGGGGGCGACAGTTCGTGGCTGAATTATACACGCGATTGGCCCGCTGGGAGCTATTGGGTGGTAGGCCGCGTCACGGCAGACGTTTCGCACCAAGGAAGAATCATTCTGAGCAAGGTCAATCCGGACACGACGACTACAGATATTGGAACTTTTTCGATGAATGGTGTCGGCTATGGAACATATCAAAATGTGTTTTTGAAGGATGCCAATGGCAATAATGCGACGGTCACACTTAATGGAAAAGCGACCTTGCGCGCAACCAGCGGTGGCGATTTGTTACCGGGCTTTTTTATGCTTGTTTCCGGCCAGGTTGATTTACCCACGTTGAGCAATGTTTACCCCACTGGCGCACACCCCTTCGAGTACACGAACGCCTTCAGCTTCACAGTTACAACGGTTGGGGCTACTTTTGCCGCCAACGGCATCACCTTGAACCTCGATGGTAATGACGTTTCTTCAAGCCTGGCAATCACTGGTTCTGCCTCGGTTAAGAATGTCGTTTATCCGTCACTGCTTCCAAATGCAATTCACGTGGCAATCATCACGGCGACTAATTCACTTGGACATGGCATCCGGGTAACGAATCACTTCGACACCTTCAATGAGGCTAACTACATGGTTGAAACTGAGGATTACGATTACAATGGGGGCCAATTTTTCGATCCATGGTCTCCTAATGTGTATGCAGGGCAGGGAGCAACCACGAATATTGATTTTCAGCATACGACTCTGGATGGCCAAACAGCGTTCGGGCTCTATCGTGCCGACGGCATCCCGGAGGAGAGGCTCGGTCAGCACGATTGGCTGCGCCACGTATTCCCCGACGCAGGCGGCGTGGATTATGTGTTAACTTTCTTTGCCGGTGGGGACTGGGTCAACTACACGCGGGTCTATCCCGCTGGCAGTTACTACGTTTATGGCCGGTTCTCAGGGGGCGGGCCTTTCACAATGTATTTGGACCAGGTGGTCAGCGGGATTGGTACGACAACTCAGGTTACAAAGAGGCTGGGCCAATGGAGCGCTGTAGGGAAGGATTATGTGACGTATGATTGGGTGCCTTTGACAGATAGCGGCCAGGTTGCGCCTGTGGCCATAAAATTAAGTGGCCTCAGTACAATGCGCATCACCACCGACGGATTTTGCAACCCGAATTATTTCATGTTGGTGCCGGCGAGCGGCATTTCGCTCACTGCATCGCGATCCTCCAACAACATTGTCGTTTCATTTCCCACCCAGACCGGAGTGAACTATCGGGTCTTCTACCGCACAGCTCTCGCCCCAACCAATACCTGGACTCTTTTAACAACACTGCTCGGTAATGGTTCGGTCAAGTCTGTGGTTGACCCCACGAGTGGATCGCAGCGCTATTACAAGGTGGTCGCGCCGTAAGTTTTTAGTAGCTCCGTTTCGTTTGAAAAAACTCAGAATAAGAGAAACGCGTTTGAAACGCTTCGCGTGGCCGGGCTTACCCGATTCACAAACTATTTTGGGCTCAACCGGTAGAACTGCTGTGCGTCGGAGATGGAATTGGTATAGGGATTTGTCGCGCCTGGAATATTTGTGAACGTGCTGGTGAGGGCCGGCGTGGATTGCAGAGTGAACCCGGTAAAATCAAAACCGGCGATGTTGGCAGGCCAGCTCAAAATGATATTGGTTGCAGACCGGGAGATTGCCAGATGCGGCGCAAACGAGAGTCTGAAAACTGTTCCATTACCCGAGCTCCCGCCATACGCCGTGGTCCCGTATAAGGCGTTGCCTGACAAAACCAATCCACCGAACGGCTGAGCCCCGTCGCTATTGGTTTGAGCCTGCGGATACGGCGGGGTCCCCGTAAAGCTGTACAGGTTGGAAAAACCCGTGCCGTTGGTGTTGAGAACGAATACTGCTCCCTGGCCTGAATTTCCCCCAGCGTTGGCCGTCCCGTAAAGTTTACTGCCGGATAAAACCAATCCTGCGGACGGATGCGCCCCGTCGCTGTTGGTGTAGAGACCTGACGAATTATACGCCCCCGCCGCAAAACTATGGAGGTTGGAAAAACCTGTGCCATCTGCGTTGATAGAGAACACTGTGCCATTGCCCGAACTGCCGCCATTCACTGTCGTGCCATACAGAGTATTGCCGAACAGAAGCAATGATGAATGTGGATTGGCTCCGTCACTGTTGGTGCCGTTCGGACTGCGAGAGGTGAAAGCATAATTGTTGGTAAAATTGTTGCCATCGGTATCAATGGCGAAGATCGTGCCACTTCCCAAATTGCCATAATTTGCGCCGTTCATGATATTGCCCGAGATAGTCAACCCGGCTGCAGAAAAAGCCCCGCCACTGCCACTGCTGAAACTGTGAAGGGAAACAAACCCTGTCCCATTCGTCTGCATGCTGAACACCGTGCCATGACCAGAAGTGCCGCCGTCATTTGCCGTACCGTAAAGGCTGTTGCCCGATAAGATCAAATTAGCAAGCGGATGAGCCCCCTCGCTGTTGGTCTGCACCCCGAAAGAATTATTGGCGATTGCGCTGAAACTATGAAGATTTAGAAAACCGGATCCATCGGTGTTGAGCGCGAACACCGTCCCAGACCCAAAACCGCCCCGCGTATTGGCCGTCCCATACAAGGTGTTATCCGATATCATTAATTCGGCCGATGGATTCGCTCCGTCGATGCCGCCAGTGAAATGGTATGAAGCTGTAAAATCGGATCCATCGCTGTTGACAGAAAACACCGTGCCCCAGCCAGAATTCCCGCCGTATTTTGCTGTCCCATACAATCTATTCCCCGCGAGAATCAAACCGGCAGCCGGAGTGGCCCCGTCGCTGTTGGTTGCATTCGCCCCAAAAACCGAAGTGAAATCATGCAGGAGAGTAAAGGTTTGCGCTGGCAACCGTCCTGCTAATATCAAAGTCAATAACGCGGCCATGAGGAAGAAACGGCCGCTGGTTTTCATTGTTTAACAGAATAGCGGCAGAACGTGGGTAGATCCAGCTCCGGGCTCAATTAAATAATTCCTGCACGCAAAGTAGCAGCGGTCGTGTTGAGTTCTGCGCCCAATCGCCAAGGCAATTCAGAAAAAGACGGCGTCGCCAGATACTGGCGACGCCGTTTGCGCAAATGATTTTACAGTTTCTTTGAAACCGGCTCTACTTTTTCGAGCCGCACGGAGATTGGGCTGCTGCTTTAATGAGCGCGTCTTTCTCTTCCGCACTTATCAGACCTTGTGCAAGGAACTCGGAGGCCGCCCTGGCCACTGCTGAGGTGTACTGCCCATGGTTCCTCCAGCTACCGCCCGAAGGGGGACCTTCGCAAGGCGCGAGCTGATCGATACTGCAACCACTAGAATCCACAACCGTGCACGGGGGCGTGTTGGGGCACGTATCGAGTGAGTCTGGAACTCCGTCGAAATCTTGATCGGGCGGGCCGATCTGAATGTTTTGGTAAACAGCCGAACCGGAGTTGGTGGGATTCGAGGGGGAATTTACTATCTGGAAATAGCCGCCAAGCGTGCTGCCATCAATGATACCCTGCTCGAGATCCGTGAACGGCAGAACGGGGCTTTGCGCGCAATTGGCCGAATAAATAATCGAGCGTTTGCCGGTGCTGGGGTCGAGGAAGTATGTTATGCCAAGCGTTATCGTGTCACCTGAATTATAGCTAAGCCCATTATTCGCATTAAACGAGTAAAAGGGGAAAGGCCCTCCGAACGCGACAACCTCATGTCCGTCCGAATTAACAATGAACTGTCCGTCGCCGCCAATGCTGGTGAGCAGAAAACCGGCTTCCTTGCGTGGTGAAATGGGATCGGCTGTCAAGGTAAGCGTCATAGTCGCGGTGAAGAACTCATCATTGCTAAACTGGTGCGGCGTGGCTCCCGAATCGCTCGAGAAACGCCAGACATCGCGATTGGCGAACCCCGAAGGGGCACTCACATTTTGCTCACTGAAAGAAATCAGGGAGGGATAGTTGCTTACGACTGTGAGGGTTGCTCCAGAAATATCATTGAATTCACGCGGATGGTATGCGGCGGAATTGATCTGAGCAAAGACTCCGTTTGCGGCCACAAGGGCGAGGCCGATTAATGTGCTATAACTTTTACTGCGCTGCAAGGGTTTCATAATTTTCTCCAATGGGTTGAGGAACTCGTACCCGTTTACTATGCCTCCATTTAACACGTTGTCAAGAATGGAGTTATTGCGAACCTAAAGATTCTCTTTGGGTCCAAAGCTTTTTTGCACGTTGCCATTCCGGCGGAGTATTGACGTTTAATAATTGATTCTTCCACCTTTGGGGGGATCGCAGCAGCTTTGCTTTCAACGTTTTCGCAAGCAATTGCAGGGAACATCCTCGCTCCAGAATATCGCTCGTCAAAACCTCCAGTTTTGCCCGCGATAACAAAAATGGGAAACCAACCCGGAATTTGCCTTTCGTAAAAACGGCATCCGACCCTCGACGCCAGGTTTCGATTATCCGTTCGATTAGGTCCACCTCGACGAAGGGCATATCGCAGGCAAGGAAGACAACCGCGTCAGTCCGCGTGGTGGTCAGAGCCGCGTGAATTCCGCCAACCGGACCCAAAGACGGCAACAGGTCACGTCGAATAATGCGGACTGGCCAGCCCGTCCTTTTGGCCATCAACTTTATTTGCCCAAGCATAGTGCGATCGCCCAGTCGGAGCACTGACTTGCTACGACCCATTCGCCGGCTGAGGCCTCCGGCTAGAATGCAAATCTCACATGTGAATGGATCAGGTGGTTTTGCGGCCCAAGTTTTGCGCATGCCGGAGCCCTCGGAGGGTAAGGAAGATGTTGTTTGCGTTATTGCGGTCGGGGCATCAATCCTCGATCCGATATAATTCAGTCCGGCTGCGGAGAAAAAGTGCTTTCCCCGAGACTGCTGGCGCGGCCATAAAACCGTCGCCGAGCTGATTTTCGGCCAGCTTTTTAAATTCGCGATCGGACGCCACGATAGTCGTTTTTCCTTCTTCGCTGAAAAAATAAATGCGCCCTTCCGCGGCCAACGGCGCGGCGGAATAATTTCCACCGATCCGTTCGTTCCAGAAAGTGCGGCCTGTTTTTGCCTCCCAACACGTGGCGACACCATTATCATCGATGCCAAAAAGCAGGTCGCCTATCAGCAAGAGCGATGGTTTCTTAGGCACATTTTTTTTGGATTTCCAAACCACTTGTAATTGGGTTGCTGGCGTTTCGGAGGCGTTGACGTCAACAACCTCACCTTTTTTTCCCGGTCGAATGGCCAGGAGCTGGCCCTGAGAGAATCCGCTCGGGACAAAAATAAGTCCGTGGCCAACTACGGGCCGGGTAGCAGCGGAATGTCCCGTCCTGTCTTCGACCCGCCAGAACTCTTCTCCGGTCAGTGGATCATAAGCATAGAAAGCCTTTGAGCCCTGGCTGAGCAGGGTAGGGTGGCCATCAAGCGAAACCACCTGGCAGGTGGCGAAGGCCTTTCGGAAATCACCGTCTGCCTGCACGCGTCCATCGGTTTCGACATCTTTGTAATCCACCGACCGTTTCGTTTGCCAAACAGTGCGTCCCGTCTTTTTGTCCAGGGCAATCAGGAATTGGTGGTCGCTACCGTCAAAGTCCAAGATGAATAAATCGTTATAGAGAATGGGCGAGGAACCAGCGCCACGGAAGTGATTGCATTCCAAATCGCGGCGGCTCCATAGGACCTTGCCTGTTTCTGTATCCACGCAGGCAGTGCCAGGGGAGCCGAAGGTTGCATAAAGTCGTTTTTCCTCAATGACTGGCGTGGGCGAGGCGTAAGTATTGAACTTGTGAGCAAATTGCGGAACAGCCACATCGAAAAGCTTCAGATCTTTGACGATTTTTCCGGTGTCACGATCCACGCAGACCACAAACAATTCTCGGCCATCCTCTGTGGCGGTAGTGACCCAGACCTGATTCGACCAAATGACGGGACACGACCAGGCGCGTCCATGAATCGGGGTTTTCCATTTAAACGAGCCTCCCGAGGTTTGCTCGTTCCAATGCAGTGGGAGGCCTCTCGAGACAGAGATACCATCTCCGCGCGGGCCACGGAATTGAGGCCAGTTAATATCTTCCGCACCCGATCGAGGTGTGGTGAATGCCACCAAGGCTGTAACGAGGAGCAACTGAGACGCATAGAGTGAGCAGCCTCCAATGATTTTGGCAGCGTTGGGGGAGAAGCCTTCTGTGCGCTCCTTTTTGAGCTGCCCCTGTACTATTAGCGTCATGTTGCAAAGGTAGTCATAAAATGTTTCTTGGAGCAACAGCAACTGGGGGGTTGCAAAAGGATACTCGCTTGGACGCTTCCGAGGTATGGAGAGGCACTGCGCAATTCGACGTCCGACTGAGCAATTGTTGCGCACCTGATTTTACCTTCATATCCTTTTTCTGAAACAAACGGCAACGTTCGAGTGTTAATAGAATAGCTGCACATTGGCGCTGCTCTTGCTTAACGAAAGCAGCGATTGCTTAAACTGGGCCCGAAATTTGAAGAATTCGCAAAGCTGGACGTCAAAATGAACAGAATGAAACAAACCGACTTTGATCGAACGCCAGAGTATCTGGCCAATGGTCCTGTCGCGGCGCTGCGACTGAATTTTCGCAATGCGCAATTGAGAACAGTCTTAAACTATCTTTGCGATGCAGCCGATCTTACCATTGAAGTTGAGAGGAACGTAGAGGTCGAGCGCACGATTGATCTTTGGAATGACGAACTTCTTAGCACGCAAGATTCCTTGATCATGCTCCAACAAGCCTTGAATGAGGAGGGTTATGTCGCAATTCATAAAGGCGGTGTTGTTGCCATCTTGCGGGGGCAAGACGCTAAAAAATATCGCATTCCATTGCCCACCTTTGCATTCAGCGCCACTGAGTAAACATGGGATAAAATCTAACTTTTCTAAGGATTGGTTATCGGCGTAATTGGATTAGTCGGGACTGTTGGCTGGTTGGGGGTCAGATTTGTGTTGTTCCCGAGTCGGCCGGGTGTAAGCCCGGTCGGGCTGAGTGTCTGAATTCCAAACTGGTTAGTGCGAAGTGCAATTCCGGTTGTTGAACTGGGAGTCCCAGGAGTTGGACTCACTTGCAGTTGATCAATGACTTGAGTCACCTTAGGCGTCGCCTGAATCATTTGTATTACGCGTTGCTTCTGCTCCATTGTTTGAACCGTGCCGGCGGCTGTGACGACCCCGTTTTCAACCAGGAAATGAACCGACGCTAGATTTGCCGGGCTGCTACCGAAAGCACCGCGCAAATTTCGGTGAATCTGAACCAACATGGTGCGATCATTAAGGTTAACTGCACGATCCTGGAACACCGTGGCTCTATTGATTCCGTTGGTCTGAGGCCAGCCCGTACGCACTGGAGGAAAATTGCTGATCGACGAAAAGTTATTCGACTCGCTTAGAAATTGATTGGTTTGGGCAAAAAACTGGTTCGTTTGGGCAAGCGATTGGTTCGTCTGAGCCAGGAATTGGTTGGTATTAACTCGGAAGCCGCCGTTCGTAGCGACTCCGCTCCCAACCAATGGTAATTGCGGCTGGTTGTTGGGTATTGTTCCGGGCTGAACAACCCTGCTTCCCGATTGGACAGCTTGGGAGTTAGCTCGATTCGCAGATGCTGCTCCTGTCGCAGGCGAAACTGTTCCCCCTGCCGCAGCTCCACCTGAACTATTGACGGTTTGGCTTTCTGCACTCAAACCAATAGAAAATGTGATAAAAATGAATGATAAAAATTTAATTCTCATGTTAGCTCCGTCTTTTCGGCAGGAAATTACCTGCTATATAAATCAACTCCAAAATTTACGCTGCTCAATGGGGTTTTGACTCCGTCGTGCAGTGTTTCACGCTTATTCCAGGTGTTTTAAGGCAATTTCATCGTCACCTCAGGGGCCACTCTCTCCTTGACGTGTCACATCCAATTAACGATGTTATCATGGGTATTGAACGTTAGATCTACATCTTTATGAAAACGAAAATTTCCAAAGTCCCCTTGTTGATTTCAATGGGTGGCGTGCTTTGTTGTGCGCCACTTCTACTAAGTGCAGCCGAAGTGAGCGCAACGGTTTCCGCTCCGGTTCCGGTTGCGCCGGCGCCCGAATCTAATCCCGTTGCTGTTTCTCCACCTGTATCAGCTTCCGTGAATGTAACAGATTCGGCCGCACCGCTGCCGTATGGAGTTGCGGACATAGTGAAACTGACGCGAGCTCAGGTCAGCGAAGACGTGATCCTTAGCTATGTGCAGAATTCAAAATCTGCTTTCAGCGTCACCCCCGATGATATTGTTCGTTTGAGAAATGAAGGAGTTTCTGATCGAGTTATCAACTCAATGCTCGATCACCATACCAAAGTGATGAATTCTTTGCCGCCGCAGGGGGTGCCGGCATCGACATCTGTTTATGCGGATAACAACGTAAATGCGGGTACCGCCAACACGCAGCCGCAGCAGCCGCCGGTTGAAGCTCCGCTCGCGCCGAGCGGCGGCTCCTCATCTTATACTATTCCCTATCCTGCTGCGACGGCAGCATACTATGGATATTATTCTCCTTATCCATATTATGGGTATCCTTATTACGGATACTATGGTGGACCCGTAATCTCGTTCGGGTTTGGCTACGGTCATGGTGGTTACTACCGCGGTCATTACGGAGGCGGTTACCATGGGGGTTATCACGGAGGTCACGGCGGAGGCGGACACGGGGGGCATCACTGACGGGTTTTAGTCCTCTTTCTTGGGAAACAAGGGCGTGGGCATTCCAATAAGATGCCCTGGGGTTAACGCACCCCATTGGGCTTCGGAAAATTTGTCGGGTATAGTCGATAGCCCGAGCTGAAGGTATATTTTGGATGCAGTGGAAGGCAAAAAAGGCCAGAGCAAGACCGCCAGAATTCTGCAAACTTCAACCAGGTTGTAAAGGGCTTCATCCAGTTGCGCGCTTTTTGCCGGATCTTTGGCCAGCTTGAAGGGTGCGGTCTGTTCGACGTATTGATTTGCTCGATTTACGAGGGACCAAATTGCCACAAGAGACCCCTGCAACCGGTTTTGCTGAAGCAAGCTCCGAGTTTCCTTGGTGGCTTTTTCCGCCTCAGGAGCAAGCACGCTCGATACGGGTGGCACAGCACCATTCCGATATTTCCGCAGCATTGAGACGGATCGATTCAGCAGATTGCCTAGTCCGTTTGCGAGTTCTGAATCATATCGACTCCGAAAACCGGCATCGGTCCAATTCCCGTCAGCGCCTATATCTAACTCGCGCACGACATAAAAGCGGAAAGCATCCACTCCCCATTCATCGATCACTGCCACAGGATCCACGATATTGCCGACGCTCTTGCTCATCTTGGCGCCATCCTTTTGCCACCAACCATGCACGAGGATTTGACTCGGCAAAGGCAGCCCCATTGCCTTGAGCATGATCGGCCAATATACTGCATGGAACTTCTGAATATCCTTTCCAATCACGTGAATATTGGCGGGCCATAAGGATGGACCCGAGGGTGCTGGCGAGACAATGGGGCCAAGGGCTTCGTTCACCACCGGATCCCCTACAGACGCCGGCACGCTAATGTAGTTAACCAGGGCGTCAAACCAAACGTAGGTTACATAATTGTTGTCGATCGGGAAGGGGATACCCCAATTCAAGCGCGAAACGGGCCTGGTGATGCACAGATCCTCGAGCGAATCGTTCTTAAGAAAACCTAAAACCTCGTTGCGCCTCGACTCCGGTTGCACGAACGAAGGGTTTTGCTCGATATACTCGATCAACCAACTTTGGTGGGGCCGAAGCTGGAAATAATAATTCTGCTCCTTTAGCTGGATGACTTCGCCATAGGATTCATCGAACGAACCATCCGCTTTTCGATCCTTCTCAGTCAGGAACGTTTCTTCTTTGGTCGAATAAAATCCCTCGTACTCTTTTTGGTAAAAATGGCCCTCGGCATGGAGCTTCGACAAAATTGCCTGGACGACTTGCTTGTGCCGCGTCTCTGTAGTCCGCACGAAATCGTTGTTCGTGAGCTCCAGCTTTTTGACAAACGCCTTCCAAACGTCCGCCAACCCGTCGCAATAAGCCTGCGGAGTTTTGCCGGCCGCGATGGCCGCTTGCTGGACTTTTTGCCCGTGTTCATCAAGGCCTGTCAAAAAAAACACGTCTTCTCCCATGCTGCGCCAAGCCCTCGCAATCACGTCGGCGATAATCTTCTCATAAGCATGGCCCAGGTGCGGTTCGCCATTGACGTAATCAATGGCTGTAGTGAGGTAAAACCGCTTAATCATGGGCGATACTGTGGCCGACGATCTGGCTCTTTGCAACGGAAGAGTCTGCGGTCACTAAAACCAGTTCGCCAATGACCAATGTTGACACGTTCCCGCCGCTCCCATAGCTAGTCAGCGTGCAAACCGAGCCCGTGAAGCCACCATCCTTGCTTCCTCTAGCAATGACATTCCTGGGCTGCATTGTCCTCTTCCATTTGGGCAGTGCGCTGGCGGGCCGGTCGTTGATTCGCGCAAGTCATCTTGGCACTGCCCTCAACTATTCTGCCGCGCCGATCAATTTACTTCGTCCGGTGATTGTTGGATTCAATGCAACGGACACCCCCGCGGCTCTTGAGCTGCCACTATGGCAGGCGGTAACCGGTTTGGTCTTCAAAGTCGCCCACTCAACCTGGTATGGCTGGGCTAATTTAGTGTCTTTAATCCTGTTTGGAACATCACTTTGGCCCTTTTTGAAATTAGGAGTCCATTACGTCGGTGAACGGGCAGCCTGGTGGGGAATGGCGTTTTTTTTAACGCAACCTCTTATTGTTATCATGGCGGGAGAGGCCGCTACGGATGGCTTTTCCCTGGCTGTCACACTTTGGTTTCTTTATTTCGCGGACCGGATGTTTCGAACGGAAAATGGAATGAATTGGCTTCCTACCACGTTTTTTGCAGTCATCAGCGCGGTTTCAAAGCTGCCATTCTTCATGGCCGCCGGGTTGTGTAGTTTTTTCATGCTACTAGTTAGTGAACGGAGCGTTGCGAGTCCTGGAAGAGCTCGCTTGATTGCCGGACAGCCCTTGCGCATGTGGTTCTGGCTCGGGGGAGCAGGCGCCGTGGCCGTGGCCGCCCTAATCGCCTGGACTCTCCACACAAATGCAATGGCCGCTCAAACCGAGTATCCTTTCCTGGATTTACGTCTTTCCCACAGTCCATTTTTGCGATTCTGGTTTTTTGGCGACTTGCATTATCGGCTGAGCCCGGGCCCATGGATCAAGGGTGGATGGAGGTTTCTGCACGCCACAGTTGGAGCGCTGCCTATGGTGGCGCTGCTTGTCCCGGCTTTGTTGATGCGAGGAAATCGAATGCCGAAAATTTGGTTGCTCGCAACGTTTCTTACGACGCTCGTGTTCACGCATCTTGTCCTTGCGCATTGGCATTACTATTTGATGTGTTGCCCCCCTGTCGCATTACTATGTGGTATCACGCTGACGCGCATCGAGGAGTGTTGGTCCCGGGCAATACCTTCCGCAATGCTGCGCCTCGGGTTTGCTGGTGTCGTATTGATCGGTTCAACCATTAACGGAGTAATCGCCATGAAGATCGCTATCGATTACGATTTTTTTCCGAAGGAGATCAGCAGTTTAATCCGGCGGAACACTGAACCCAGCGATAAACTCGTCATTTATACTTGCGATCCGGACTGGGGTGGAGAGCCATTATTTAGAGCAGGCCGCAAGGGCCTGTCGGTAATCAACGTGGAAAGCTCTCCAGACACCCCGACGGTTAAAGGACTGCGCGAACTCCTGACGAATGATTCTGATCTGCGTCGGCTCAAACAACTGGGTTACTCGAAAGTGGTCCTCGTCAGTGAATCGCCGGTCAGGTTTGCAGTGGAAGCTTCGAACCCCGGCAGCAGGCGGAAGCGACGGTTCTATCCAGCGACAATTTCAAACAACGTGGATGCGTGGCCAACGATCTATCGCTCAGAAGATCTTCTCATCAAGACAATCCCGTAAGGAAGTCTGCTATCTACTCTCGCTTCAATCACGCAGTTACGACCCGCTTGAGTGAGCTTTCCACGCTCGCCCACGCACGCCATCCACCAGCAGGTACCACAAAAACAATAAATTATAGCGGAGATATCGTGGGCCAAGGCGGCGCGGTTCTGACCCTAAACGGAACACCCAGGTCAGCCCGAGCCGTTGCATCCAGGCGGGAGCGTCACTTTTTAAGCCTGCGTTAACATCAAAGGCGAAGCCAACGCTCAAGACAACTCCGCGGCGGAGCAAATGCTTATGTTGTTTAACCCATGCCTGTTGTTTGGGTGTGCCGAAACCAAGCCAAATAAAGTCCGGCGAGAGTCGATTCAATTCCGCCACGATGCTCTGTTCGGCTGAATTCTCGAGCAGCCCGTTCGGATTGCATAGGCCATGGAAGGCGCCAATGAACTGGATTCCTGGATTGAGTTGGGAAAATTTCTTGCGCAGTTTGGCGCCGCACTCTGCCGATCCACCCAGGAGGTAATGAGTCGAGCCCGAGGGGGCTTTGCTCAAGAATTTCTCCATGAAGATTGGGCCATAGACCCTGTCCCGCAGCCGAGCGCCCGCTCGGTTCAAGCACCAGACCAAGGGCATTCCATCGGGAGGGAAATAGTCGTAAGCGCTGGTAAGTTCGCGGAATCGAGCATCGTGGCGGCGCATCGTGACAATCTGTGTGTTTGCAAAATCAAGCGCAACGCAGCGTTGGTCGCGCGCCCAGACCAGGCACGTTGACGCCAGTTGGTCATAATCGGTGATCAGCAAAGGTGTCTGAAGTACTTCGAATGTTGTCATGCCATCAGCAAGAGGCGGCGCGCCCGTTGTGACTGTTTGGCCTATTGGAAATTGAAAATCGCCTATTTGCAATTTTGAATTTTCCAGGGTTCAAGAAAAGCCTTCTCATTGGCCTCCATTTCTGATACGAGAGTTGTGCTGCAAGATTGAATGAAGTTGCTTGTTTTCGCCCATACCCCGCCGCCGCACCACGGTCAAAGCTACATGGTGCAGCTTATGTTAGAAGGCTTTGGTGGTGATCGCCGCCATTCGCGCCAGAAATCTCGGGATGCGGGCGCATCTGCCGAAAGGGAGTTCGGCCTGGAATGTTATCATGTGAATGCGCGGCTTTCGCAAAAGCTTGAGGACATCGGGGACCTGCGTATTGGTAAATTCGTGTTACTTCTGGGTTATTGCGCGCAGGCAATCTGGTGCCGATTCCGATATGGTGTAACAACGCTTTACTACATTCCCGCGCCCGGCAAACGCTCGGCCTTGCTGCGAGATTGGATGGTCATGTTTATTTGCCGGCCATTCTTCAAACGAATCGTTCTGCACTGGCACGCCGCGGGCTTGGCCAAATGGCTTGAAACGGCCGTTCAAATGCGTTCGCGTTCGCTCACCTACCATTTTATGAAGCAGGTGGATCTTAGCATTGTCCTTTCGCGTTACAACCGGGCTGATGCAGAAAAGCTGGTTTCGCGGGAAATCAAAGTTGTCAGCAATGGGATTCCCGATCCGTGTCCCGAGTTTACCCGCCAGGTTCTGCCACACCGCCAGGCCCGAGCGCTCGCTCGTAAAAAACTTTTGTCCGAGCCCTTGCAGCAAAAAGCACAATCAGATCGAATGCCTGCCGATTTGGAGGTGGTCACGGTTTTATACCTGGCGCATTGCACGCGGGAAAAAGGCCTCTTCGATACCGTTGCAGGATTGGAACTGGCAAATGAACAACTGCAGAAGCGTCAGTCGTGCGTTTCGTTGCGTTTGCTGGTGACAGGCAACTTCGTAAATATGCAAGAGAAGGCCGCTTTTTTTCGCTTGCTGGAGAAACCAGCCATAGCCAAAAGCATTGAATATCTTGGATTCGTTTCCGGCGAGCAGAAGCACCGGTTGCTGCGCGAAGCTGACCTGTTCTGTTTTCCTACTTATTACGAGAATGAAAACCAGCCGGTGAATTTGATCGAGGCAATGGCGTTCGGGCTGCCCATCCTAACGACCAAATGGCGCTCGATTCCAGAGCTTTTCCCGGTGAATTATCCCGGACTGGTTGAAATCCGTTCGCCGAATCAGATTGCCACGGCACTCATTAAATTGCTCTCTGCTGAAACCGGCGAAGCATTCCGAGAAATCTTTTTGAGAAACTTTACCTTGCAACGCCATCTCTCAGGTTTGGCCGAAGCGTTTCACCACGTGGCAGGTGAACGTTTTGGTTCCGCTCCAGTCCAAGCGATGGGGGTTATGCCCAGGTGAGGCCATTCTTCGGTCTTCTGAAATAAAGTCGTGCCTCAAACCATCTCCATCATAACCCCAAGCTTCAACGGCGTTCGGACCATTCGCGCGACGCTCGAAAGCGTGGCCAGCCAGAACTACGCAAATGTAGAGCACATCGTTATGGATGGTGGTTCGACCGACGGCACCCTGGAAATCATCAAGGAATACCCGCGCATCATTTTTGTTTCTGAAAAAGACGAGGGCCATTATCACGCCATGGACAAGGGCACGCGGATGGCCTCTGGCGAGGTCGTTGCAATTCTCAACGCGGATGATTGTTATCGGCCGGGGGTTTTGGCCGAGGTTGCCACCGCCTTCGCGCAGCACCCGGACTGGGACGGCCTGTTTGGCGATATCGTTTACGTGGATGGTGATGGGGCCGAAATCTTCCGCCGCGAGGAGGCAAAGTTCGATGCGCAGATTATCCGATACGGACATAACATAGTGAACCATCAGACGCTGTTCCTTAAAAAGGAAGTATATCTGAGGCTGGGCGGCTATCGTTACCGGGAGTTCAAAAACTGCTGCGACTATGAGTATGTGATGCGGCTAATTTCGGCGGGTTGCCATATCGGCCATATCCCTGTTCATATTGTAAACTATCGGTATCACGATCACGGGCAGTCCGCGGACCTGCGGGTGAGGGCCAATATGGCAAAAGAATCGGCGGCCATCCGTAAAGAGTATGGTGTGCCAGGCGGCTGGATGGGAAAAGTCCTAACAACGTACGCCCGAATCAAGCGGCAACTCCAAAAATTATTTCTACGCGGCAGATGCGATTTGATGCCCGGAAATTTGTTGCTTAAGAAACATTTGCGAGCGAAAACCTCGTTTTCGTCAAACATCGGAGTCGATAAACTTTAAGGCGTACGGTGTAAGAATTTCCGTCAGAGCGGGATCGAACCATCAAGGGGTGCGAATGAGCAACCGATACAACTTCGCTGCTTGTCCCGAAGGCGCATCGATGTAGTTCATTATCCCGCCAGTTCCTGGCAAAAAAACGTTCGTCAACCCGGTCCAGATAATCTGATTCGTGGACCATTGCGGCTGATATTCCAGGGACGTGTCCGAGTTCCAACGAAGAACAATGCCGCTGCCTGTGGTTCCAATGCTCAGTGGTGGTGGATTGATAGTGACCACGGACAGCGGCGTTAGATCTCTCAGTCCGATATTGCGAGGGCTCCCAGGGCGAACAAAGGTCCCATACACCCGGCTTTCATTTGACCTGAGCGACACTGCGGAATAATTACTATAATCGCGGGGAATGCTTAGCGAGATGCTGCTGGTTGTGGTATTCGAGAGCACCACTTGCACGATTGCTCCATTGGCGATGGATTGAATCGGAATTGCAAAGCTGCCGGAAGCTGTTGAAGTATCGTAGTAGCTTGCCGGGCTGCTGCCGACCTGCAGACGAATTGCCACCCCCGTGACAGCCTCCGATTGCTCATACGTGCCATTGGCATTTGAATCATGAAATAGGGTATCAGTGAAAAAACAAGTGTTGCCCGAGGCCGCTAAATCCATCGTGTAATAGTTTCGGTATTGAGATGTGCTCAGGTAGTAATATCCGTTTCCTATTTCACGCAAACCGCTGTTGTACATATTCACGCGATGACCGGTGCTGTTCCACCAGCCCACGTAGACCGATTCCGAGCCGCTGTATCCGGCTGCAATATTTTCACCGGCGCTGTTCCACGAATAACCTTCCGCAGACATTCGATCCCAGGGGTTCGGCTGAGAAGTGGGATTGTAATAGAGGCTGTTCGGAACTGTTTCGTGCTGGAAGAGGTTTGCTCTAGCCAGGTCCTCGCTTTGATGTCGCGCTGAAAGTGTGATCTCCTGATTCGGAGCGAGCGGTCCAGCATTCGGGGAGACATCGGTGTAAGCAGTCGCGCGAGTGAGGTTTTCACTGGCCGTGTCGAACCGCCCGCGATTGACTCGCCAGCGTATCTCTTCTTCCAACCCGGTGGGCGTACCGTCGAGGGTATATTGCGATTGGGCTATCACTGGCATTGCCGCTATCAGCGCGGCAGCCAGCAAAAGAACACGGACAAACTGCATTGCGTCCTGGTTACAGCAAAAACCAAGCCAAGAATCAGCTCGCCCATTCCCCCGGGTCGATAACATCGGGCCAGCCCCATGAGACAATTCGTTTGCCGCAGAGAAAACCCATTTTCAATCACTGGCCATGATGTCTTACATTAAATGCGGGGTTGGATAGCCCCATTTTTGACTTTCCTGCCAGTAGAATTGATATTGAAAAGGTTATGTCGAAAGTTTGGGGTATTAGTTTCTTTACTTTCCTGTCTGTTTTCGGTGATTGCACCACTGCTTTGGGTGCTTCAGGGTACGCCTTGAACGATGCTTTTGGGCTGACTTTTACCAACCCGGTCTGTATTGCCTCCGTTCCCGGCGAGACCAACAGGCTGTTTATCGTCGAAAAAAAAGGGCGTATTGTAGCAATCACAAATCTTGCCGTTCCCACGCGCTCGATTTTCATGGATATTTCAAGCCGCGTCACCAGTTCGACTGATACAACAGTTGGAGGTGAGGAAGGGCTGCTGGGTTTGGCTTTTCATCCCGGTTATGCGACGAACGGCTTTTTTTATGTGTTTTATACCGGACCGGCTTCGACCTCAGCAGGGAGTGGACGTCATGATATCTTGTCCCGATTTGTTGTATCCGGTTCGAATCCAAATCAGGGAGACTCGGCTTCGGAAGCGCGTTACATCGTCCAACTGGATAATGCCAATAATCATAATGGCGGCGATCTTCATTTCGGTGCAGACGGATTTCTTTATGTTTCCCTTGGAGACGAGGGCGGTTCCTACGGGGTATATCCAAATACTCAACGGATTGATCACAATTTTTTCTCTGCAATCATGCGTCTGGACGTAGATAGTCGAGACGGCAGCCTGCCTCCAAACCCGCATAGCTCAGCATTGCCGTCACTCACGAACTATTCCATTCCCCCCGATAATTTTTTTATCGGCGCCACCTCTTTCAACGGTGCGCCGGTTAACCCGGCTAGTGTCCGCACAGAGTTTTGGGCCGTGGGAATGCGCAATCCATGGCGATTCAGTTTTGATTCCGTGACAGGCGCTTTGTATTTAGGGCATGTCGGCCAGGATGCAATCGAGTGGGTTAACATCGTCACCAATGGAGCGAATTGCGGTTGGAACTATTACGAGGGCAACAAACAGTGGACCAATTCTTTGCCGACGGGATTCGTGCGGACGCCTCCATTGCTGGAGTATGGCCACACCAATGGACGAAACTGCATTATCGGCGGCGTCGTTTACCGAGGTTCGCGTATTCCTCAATTGAACGGTGCATACGTCTATGCCGACCACAGCAGTGGCGAACTTTGGGCACTGCGTCATTCCGGGATGAATCTGACCGACAACACGCTTCTGCTTGCCAGCACGAGCGCCAAGTTCAATGCATTTGGATTGGATCCGTCCAACGGTGATATTCTGGGCGCAACTCCGGCTTCCGGCACGAACTCGAAAATCTATCGTCTGATTAACACCAACCCACCGCCTGTGTTGCGCATTACTGAAGTCACTCTGTCCGGGGACAACCTTATAGTAAATGGCGCGACCGGAACAGCGAATCAAGCTTACCACCTCCTTGTTTCGACGAACCTTCTTGAGCCCAGCAGCGCGTGGTCCGCCATCGGGACCGGCCTGTTCGACTCTGCCGGCAGTTTTTCCATCACCAGCTCGTTCGATTCAAATGTCATCCAACGTTTCTACCGCTTGCAAGTTCCTTAATTCAAAAGGCCTGCTGACGTTTGTGACGACAGGGGAGGATTGTACGGCCATTTGTTGAAATCACTTCCGAGAAGACCTGCATGTCGATATGTAGTGATCTTGTTGGATCGCTCTTTGCGGTCTCATGGTTGGCAGAAGATGAAACGAACGTCGGGGTCATTCATGTGGTCCTCACTCGCACAATATCCGCGCAACCAGGGAATGCCTTTGATGCGGCGCAAATAGAAGCCCTTGGGGAACTTGTCGTCGTCCGACAGCGGCGCGGAAGCAACTACGATCGAGCCGGGCGGTGCGCGATGGCTTGTTACCGGGTGGCCCCAGTAGCCCTCCGGCTGATCAAGATATTGAAGCCGAAGATGCGGCCCCAGTTCCAGGGGAGGCGGGCGCAATCCCAGCGCTGCCGCCTTGCCACGCACCTCCTGGGTGGTGGCGCCTGTCGTGAACCCGAATTCCGCAACGGCTATTTCTACGGCCGTTACTGGCTGACGCGAGGCTAAGGTTGTGAACTTGTCGTTCGAGAACAAGGTGTGCGCGTATTCGTTTAATTCGACTTTAGATTTTGCGAGTAGCCCGAGGATCTGCTGCTTGCTCATGCCACCTACATAAACAACTCTCGTGGCGAAACAGCCACTGGTGTAGCCTGTATCAAGAGCAACGGGCCGCCCTGGAGAGGGATTGTTAAGCGGCTTCTTCATGTAAGTGCGTCACCGATGCGCGTCAGTGGCTGAGGGTCTAGCGCGCTCAGAATGTAACAAAACCGGCCCCCGCCGTCCACCGTACGGCATCTTTGTTTTAATCTCACTCCGCCAAACGCCTTGCTCGCTTCCTGGAGTGGTCTCTGATTTCTAAATCCGTTTGGCCAGACGAGAGGCTAAACGCTCGAGGGCAGGGGAACGGTCCAGAGGAGACAAGTGGACATCCAATATACAGAAGCTTTCGGTCCATTGTTCGGCTTCATTTAGGGCACGGTCAAGTTCCTGCTCGGTTTGAACCAGCCAGCCGCGGCCTGCGCCCAGCACCTCGGGCAAGCGGCTGTAGTGCCATGGCCAGACATCGTTGTACGCACCGTCCTGCATGTGGCGCTCGGTGCCGTAACCAAAATTGTTCAGCACGATGACGACGGGATTCAGGCCGTAACGGGCGCTGGTGGCAAGTTCCATGCCGGTCATTTGAAAAGCGCCATCGCCTACCAGCACCAGCGGGCGCAGTTTCGGATTTGCCATTTGCGCGCCAATGCTCGCCGGGACTGCAAAGCCCATCGAGGCATAGTAAGCCGGACCCAGAAATTCGGTCCGCTGGCGAATGAACAAATCAATCGCGCCAAACAGCGCGTCCCCGATATCCGCCACGACGACCGTGCTGGCAGAAATATAAGAGTTCAGGCGTTCGAACAGCCTTTTGACAGTGACCGGTGATTCCTTGTTTTTGATCTGAAATGTTTTGATTGGAGTCGGCCGGGGGATTCTGCCCAGGGTCCGCCGGCGGAATCTTAAGCTCAGCAAACCCCGCATGAAGTCTTTAAACCGCACGTCTTCATAGGTGTGATAGCGGATAGAGAGCTTTTCGCTCGTCGTGTAGATTGAGCGGGCCGGATCAAGGCTGGCGGTATAAACCCCCAGGTTGATGTCTGTCATGAAGACCCCGAGCATGATGACACAATCGCTTTGCTCGACATATTTGCGGACGTCATCGCGCCCCATCGCGCCTTCGTAAATGCCAAGGTAAAGCGGGTGCTGTTCGCCAACGACAGATTTGCCGAGGACAGTCGCCACGAAGGGAATATTCGTCCGTTTGACCAATTCGAGCAGTTGCGCCTGCAAACCGAATCGATGGATCTCGACGTCTGCCAGAATAACAGGCTGGCGGGCGCTATTGATCATCTCTTCGGCTTCGGCGAGGGCGGCACGCAAACTTTTGGCATCGCTGCGCTCGTGAATCCTTGGGGTTTGGTAGTGAGGAATGCCTGGCGCAGATACCTGGTCGCGAGGCAGCTCGAGATATACTGGGCGTTTGAATCGCAATGCGGCATGAAGCACGCGATCAATTTCCTGAAAGGCAATTTGCGGATCGCTCAGGACCGAGGCTGCGATTGTTAATTGTTCGAATACTTTCTTTTGCGTGTCGAACTCGCGCACTTTGTGGTGCAACAGCGGATTTTTCTCTCGCTCTTTCATTCCAGGCGCGCCGCTGATGATTACCACGGGTGATTTCTCAGCGAAGGCCCCCGCGGTGGCATTGGCTACCTTCAAACCGCCGACACAATAGGTCACGCAGACGGCTCCCAAGCCTCGGACACGGGCGTAGGCGTCCGCAGCAAAACCAGCTCCTTGCTCATCGCCAGTGTTGATGATTCGGATTTTGCTCTTTGCCAGCAGTTCATAGAAGCCCAGAACGTAGTCGCCGGGAATTCCGAACACATGCCGCACGCCGTGAGCATAAAGCCGTTGAATGAGGTATTCGCCAACAGTGGGAGAGATTTTCATGAGACCAAGAAGCTATCATTGCCAGACCGGATGGTCAAAAACAGGGGCTGAAAACGCCAAACGCATTGCAGAGAAGCGACGAAACGCGTGCTTCTTGATCCATCCAAAGGTCGAAATGGCAGGTAACGCTTGCACCCTCGGCTCAGCATTGCGTTTCACAGTTTGATTTCTTCTTGCAGTGATGCATTCGAATGAATACTCTTAACAACAAGAGAAGCGGGCCAGAAATGACGCGGGCCCAAGTACATGATTAAGCTCGAGTTCACCCTAAGGGTGAATCCAGAGCGGGCGTCCAGGTGGCCGGAAAAGCCGGTTAAAATTCTAGCGATTCAATTCAAATCGCTGGAAGACACGGTGCTTTTAATTCCTGCTCTTCAACCCTTTCGCAACCATTATCCTGATGGGGAACTGCAGGTGCCGGTCCGCTACACCTCGGCCGCTGGGGCAGGGCGCAACCCGTGCGCTGGCTTTGAATCCTCAGACCCACAGGATACAGCTTGCAGCGCCGATTCCTTCATTTCGTGTGTTGCTCAATGGGATGGAAAAACAGTGACCCGCTCGAACGCCAGAATTTTTGCTTGGGACCGTATGACAAGATTGTCATTTCACTTTCATCAAGGGTTCATCTCGAAGTCGTAACTTTCAGCGTCTGTTATGTGATCACAAACGCGGTCCAAGTACATGATCAAGCTCGAGTTCACCTCAATGGTGAATCCAGAGCGGGCGTCCAGGCGGCCGGAAAACCCGGTTAAGATCCTGGCGATTCAATTTAAATCGCTGGGAGACACGGTGCTCTTAATTCCTGCTCTTCAGTCTATTCGCAATCAATATCCTAATGGCGAACTGCACGTACTTGTGCCCAATACCGCGGCGCCACTCTTGTTCGGCCAACGGGGTCTTACCAAAGTCTGGCCTATGCAAAGACCCCGTGGGCACGCCTCTTTCAAGCAATCATGGCCACTCATTCGTTCGTTGCGAGCAGAACGATTTGACCGTTCCGTGGACTTTAGCGGCAATGATCGAGGCGCCATTTTGAGTTTTTTGTGTGGCGCGCGCGAACGGCTTGGATTGGACTCTCGCGGTGGATTTCTCGGCCGTCGTTTCTGTTATACGCAACGCATTGCCCCTGCGCCACGGACTCTGCATGAAACGTTGCGCCTGGCCAATCTCCTTTCGGCCTGGGGCATCGCACTGCCGGCATCGGTTGAAATCGCTCTTCACACGGATCCGGCGCTTGACCGGGCCTCTTCGCGACTGATGCCCGAGGGTAACCTGTTGTGCTTCATCAGTGCCGGGATGGCCAAGAAATGCTGGCCAACCCGCCATTGGCTAGCGCTGTTTCAAAAAGCGGCGGCGGCGGGATTCCGAGTGGCATTCGCTGGCGGTATTAAGCCGCTCGAGCAAATGGTCCTGCGGGATTTGAAGCGGCAGGCGCCCGGAGCTTTGGTCTTGCCGCAACTCGATCTGGCCACTTTTCTTGCCGTCATAAGACGGGCCTGAGCGGTCATCTCTAACGACACCGGCCCTATGCACTTCGCTGCAACCCTGGGCGTGCCAACCATCGGATTGTTCGGGCCCACCTCCGCCACCCGGTGGGGACCGGTGGGAAAAAACCGGCAGACAATTCAACGTTTGAATTGCACCTGCGATCCTTCATCGCACGCATGTCACAGGTCAGTACCTTGCCTGGCGACCATCTCTCCCGACGAAGTTTTTGCACGGGTGCAAGAAATGTTGGCACCGCCACAGTCAAAGCTACCTGACGTTAAGCACTGCCCGTCGCCACATTCGCATGCATATTGAACTCGCATCTTGCCCAAAACGGAGTCATGACCGATCCGTAAGCCCCGACAATTCGTTGGCCCGCGTCTCGCCCTCGGGAGCATCTGGCCAGCGGTCGGACCGCAAGCTGATTATCATTGCGGGTCGCTGTGGTCGATTGGGAAACCGGATTACCCTTTTTGCTAGCTTCGTTGCCTGGGCCGAAGAACACGGCTATCGTCTGATGAATCCCACGTTCCATACCTACGCACACCTGTTCGAGGCGACCCGGAAGAACATTTTCTGCCAATATCCATCGCGGTCCAGATCCGATTCGTTGGACGTGATCCCGGGCTTTTTCCAGACAATTCGCAAGACCAGAATCTTAGCTCACATTGCCAAAACCATCAGTCTGGTAAACCAGCGTTTGCCCATTTTCGGCCGGAGGACGATGACACTGCGTGAGAGCCGCAAACCGGGAGAACTCATCACTTCCCTGGAAAGCCCCGAACTTGAGAAGCGCATCCGGAACGCCAAGGTCGTTCTGGTCAACGGCTGGAGCTTTCGCGCGCCGGGCTGCGTTCATAAGCACCAGGACAAAATCCGCGCTTATTTCACTCCGCTCGCAAAACATGCAAGAGCCGGTCAGCAAGCCGTTGAGCGCTTACGCCAGCACGCTAATCTGGTGACCGGGGTCCATATTCGCCATGGCGATTACGCCGGCTGGAAGCAAGGCAAATACTATTTCCCCGCTTCCAAGTACTGTGCATGGATGGCCGAGTTTGCCGGGCAATTTCCGGACTGTCGCATGGCTTTCCTCGTTTGCAGCGACGAACCACGGTTTCCAAGCGAATTTCCAGGCCTATCCGTGGCCTTTTCGACTGGCGAGCCTATCGAGGACGCGTGCGCTCTGGCGGAGTGCAATTACATAATGGGGCCTGTGAGCAGTTTCACTCAGTGGGCATCGCTTTACGGCAACAAGCCACTATTTCATCTGACCGACCGCGACGCGCACGTTGAACGAGAGCGTTTCCGGGTTTCTTATTTGGACGAGGTGCCGAATTAAGTTAACGGCTCCGGCGTTATAAGGACTGCATCGCCGAGATAACGAAATGGACGGCCAGGGTGTTTAATCGGCTTCCAACGCCTCCGACGAGGGGTGAGTGAGCAAATCAATTCCCTTGCGGAGAAGTTAAGGCAAGCCATGGCTGGGTTTCAGCGATCGCCTGCGCAGGATCAATCTCCGGCACGACGTGACCGGGCGGCGCCTCTATCACCAGCCGCCGGGTCGAGAGCGGGCCGATCCGGATTCCGGAGCTTCCGCCGCAGTAGAATGCGACAATGGGTCTGTTCAACGCGCTGCAGGCGTGCACAACGCCAGTGTCAACTGTCAGCACCAGCCGTGCGTCGGCTATGGCCGCGGCCACGTCCATGAATTTCCTGGGTTGGAAAACCACTGATCGGGGCAGTTTCTGCGAAAGCTGATGCACCATCTTGCGGTCCCCAGGCACACCGCTGACCAAGATGGATTCTTCGACGAGACCGCAGCCTCGCACATATGCCGCCCAATGTTCCACCGGCCAAATGCGATTGGCATGGGTTGCGGAAAGATTAAGAAAAATAAACGGCTTATCCCAGACGTAGCTTCGCCGAAACCATTTGATTGAGTCTGACGCCAGGACTAAAGAAGGCTTGTATTCACCTGCTTCCAGTCCCGCCAGTTGGCCAATTCGTCGCATCATGTCCACCTTGTGCAAGTGCGGAGCATTGACGCTTCGCACGTCGCGATCGAATGGTCGGAAACGGTCCCCGTTCCAGCCCGTCTTGACCTTGCTGCGGAACAGTCTTGCGAGGATTAGGTTAGTCGTGCTGTGTGTGTCCTTGAGACCAATGAATCCGTCGTACCGGGGACGCAGCGCCGCTTGAAGGACATCAGCAAACCCTGGCAATGAGTTGCGCAATACTATAACCCGATTCAATCGGTAATCGCTCTGAAGCAGCTCAGCGTTGTTGTTACACCCGAGGTAATCCACGGTGGCGTACGTCCGGAATGCCGAGTCGAGGATCGAATTGCTCAGAATAGTGTCGCCAAGCCGGCCAATGTTGCAGATCAGCAAACGACCGTCGGAAGAAGGAGATGGCCGTTCAGGCGTTTGCGTCCCGCTCATGACAAGGGTTCATTGTTTCGGCGAATTGCCTGGGTCCAGGTATCTTAACCGGTTCAGGAATTTTCGTAGTAAGTTCGTTCGGGATAGGAGGAGCACGCACAATCAAGCTCAAAAGAATTATGAACATGCCGAAGAAGAAAACACAATTCAGATTCACCCCGCTTTGTCTCCGTGATGACGTCTTGTTCTGCCTCGAATGCATGCATTGAGTTTAGCATTGGAAGTGGTCCCATTTACTAGTAATCATTATCTCATGCGTGGTCGCTTTAGTTCGATTTACTCGCACCGGTTTGTCCGCGCGGCGGTCTGCGTTCCTTCGCTGCGCGTGGCCGATCCCGTCTTCAATCTGGAACGTACCCTCATCCTCGCCCGGCAAGCGTCGGAAGCAAAGGTTGCCGTCGCACTTTTCCCCGAGCTCGGGATTTCGGCTTACTCGAATGAAGATTTGTTTCATCAGGATGCGCTTTTAGATGCGGTCAAAGGCGCAATTGAACGACTTGTTCACGAGAGCGAGAGTTTGACGCCGGTGCTGGTGGTCGGCGCGCCGCTTCAGTTCGACGCCAAATTATTCAATTGTGCCGTGATCATCTATCGTGGCCGGGTGTTGGGGCTCGTGCCAAAAACCTATTTGCCTAATTACCGTGAGTTCTATGAGAAGCGTCAGTTCACCTCGGCTCGCGAAGCGATCAGCCGGGAGGTTTCCTTTTTAGGCGAGCGGGTGCCATTTGGGAACGATTTGATATTCGAAGCCGCCAACGTCGAAGGCTTCAAGCTGCACGCGGAAATCTGTGAGGACGTTTGGACCCCCATTCCGCCGAGCACCTATGCGGCGTTGGCGGGCGCAACGGTTTTGGCAAATCTGTCCGCCAGCAACATCACGATTGGCAAGGCAGCATATCGGCGCGACCTGTGTGCGTCGCAGTCGGGAAAATGCATCGCTGCGTATATGTATTCAGCCGCTGGTCCCGGCGAATCCACCACGGATTTGGCGTGGGATGGCCACGCGCTCATTTATGAAAACAATGAGTTGCTGGCTGAGGCGGAACGTTTCGCGGATCGTGAGCAAATGATTACGGCGGATATTGACCTGGAACGATTGCTTCAGGATCGGATGCGTACGACCAGTTTTCATGATTCTGCCAGTGATTGTCGTGACCGAATTCAAAACATCCGTCGGGTCTCCTTCGACTTTGAGATTCCCGAGGGCGAGATTCCTTTGGAAAGAAAAATTGCCAGGTTTCCTTATGTGCCGAGCGATTCGCGTGAGCGGGACCAGCGTTGCTTCGAGGCTTATAACATCCAGGTGCACGGTCTGCTGAAACGCCTTATCAGCACCGAAACCAAGCGGGTGGTGATCGGCGTATCGGGAGGATTGGACTCAACGCACGCGCTGATTGTTGCCGCGAAAACCATGGACCGTTTGGGGTTGCCGCGTAAGAACATTCTGGCATATACGATGCCAGGTTTTGCCACGAGCGAACTGACGATTGCCAGTGCGCGCGCGCTTATGAATGCGCTGGGAGTGACCGGCCGCGAAATCGACATCCGTCCTGCCTGCAAACAGATGTTCAAGGATATTAACCATCCCTTTGCGCGTGGCGAGCAAGTCTATGATGTGACCTTCGAGAATGTGCAAGCTGGTGAGCGAACCTCCCATCTATTCCGATTGGCCAATCAGCACGCGGCTCTGGTCATGGGCACAGGGGATCTAAGTGAGCTCGCGCTGGGATGGATGACCTACGGAGTGGGGGATCATATGTCCCACTACAACGTGAATGTTTCAGTGCCGAAAACACTCATACAATATCTGATCCGCTGGGTCATGGCTTCGGGGCAGTTCGACGAAAAGACAAACACGATCTTGAATGCAATCGTCGAGACGGAGATTTCTCCCGAACTCGTGCCGCACGCCGATGGCGATTCAAGCAAACCCGCGCAAAAAACTGCCGAGAAAATTGGTCCTTACGAACTGCAGGATTTCAATCTTTATTTCATCACGCGCTATGGCTTCCGACCGAGCAAAGTAGCATTCCTGGCAAATCACGCATGGAGCGACGGCGGGCGCGGTGATTGGCCGGACCTCGTCCCGGCCGACAAACGCATCGCGTACGATTTGGCTGCAATAAAGAAATGGCTTGAGGTGTTTCTCCTTCGATTCTTCCAGCTGAGCCAGTTCAAACGTTCGGCAATACCTAACGGGCCAAAGGTTGGCTCGGGCGGTTCGTTGTCACCTCGCGGCGATTGGCGCGCGCCGAGCGATTCTGAGGCTGTTTTATGGTTGAAAGAACTTCAGGACAATGTTCCTGACGCCAGTGGACCCGAATCAAAACTCAAAACAAAAAGGGCGCCCACTACCAGGCTTGGAGCGCGCGGAGCGCTCAAAACCTCTTAGGAACCTTCATCCAAAGCAAAATGCACGCTGAAACGCGTCCGCGCTTCAAACGACGGGTATGAACACGTTTAATTATTTCGTCTGCTTTTTCATACAGATCATTTGCGTTTTATCCACCAAGGCTGCGCAATCCGATTTTGCACCTGGACGTGGAGCATCGAGTGTGTTGACTAATGTGTCGGGCAACAGGATTCGGGCAGCAAAAAATGTCTTCATTTATCACAAGACCGGGCGCTTTGCGGGGTTTCCTGCCAACCATGGCATCTGGCATTGGGGTAATGAAATTCTCGTTGGGTTTAGCGCCGGTGATTACAAAGATTTAGGCCCAGATCGACATGCGATCGATCGCGAAAAACCCGAAGACCATCTTTTGGCGCGCAGTCTCGATGGAGGCGAAACCTGGACTATTGAGAACCCGGCAACAAAAGGAGTTTTGGTGGGAGTAGCCGGCGGACGCCATGGCACAGTGCCCACTGGGGTCAGCGAGCCGGAGCCAACTGATTGCTCGGGTGGGATTGATTTTACTCACCCGGATTTTGCAATGACCTGTCGGATGACAGGCACGGATAGCGGCCAATCACGTTTTTATTATTCCTACGATCGTGGGCATAACTGGAAAGGACCCTTCAAGCTGCCCCTCTTCGGCCAGTTGGGAATTGCCGCACGAACCGATTACATCATCAATGGTCCTAAGGATTGCCAACTGTTCCTGACTGCTTCGAAGGGCAACGGCAAGGAAGGCCGCGTCATTTGCGCGCGCACAACCGATGCAGGGAAGAGTTGGCAATTGGTGGGCAAAATCGGCCCGGAGCCGGAAGGCTATTCCATTATGCCTTCTTCAGTTCGAATATCACCCAATGAATTGCTGACAACAATCCGCTGCCGCGCGGGGGCCGATGCGCGGGGCAAAAGCTGGATCGAAGCCTGGAAATCTTCGGATGACGGGCAGTCATGGACGTTTCTGAATCGGCCCGTGCTCGATACCGGCGAAGGCAATCCGCCGCATCTTTTGAAGATTGCCGATGGCCGTGTGTGCCTCACGTATGGTGTGCGGGCCGCGCCTTTCCGTATTTGCGCAGTTTTGTCCAGTGATGGCGGCAGAACGTGGAGCAACGAGTCTGTTTTGCGCGATGACGGAGCAAATCGCGATATGGGCTACGTTCGCAGCGCACAACGCTCCGACGGAAGGATCATTACGGTGTATTATTTGTCTGATCGAAAGACGGGGCCCGAACGTTACCTTGCGGCAACCATTTGGAATCCGAACTAGGCCGCCTTGGGCGCCAGGCTAAATCGCAAAGAGAATTTGCGGCCGCCGCCAGCAATTAACCAGACTGCCAGAAGGATCAAAATGGAATTCTCCCAGAGCTTGTGGCAAATAAAAACCTCGCCCATGCCGCAGCCACAATCAAATTTGACCATGCAAAATGGCTGGCTTGTAGCGGCCGCGATGCCCAACGCCCGCTTGAGGACCAGCAAGCTGAAGGGAATGAGCATCACGAGCAGCATCACGGCTGTGCCTCGCACGGCGATGCCGGCGACGAGCAGCAGTCCGCAAAATGTTTCAAACCAGGGAAGGGTGGCCGCGATCGAGTTGAGCAGGAATGAGGAGGTAACAATGTCATATTGCCGCACTAAATTGAAAAAGTCGGCCGGGTGCATGGCCTTCTTCAATCCCATGTATATAAACAGTCCTCCCAGGACCCAGCGCGCGAGCACCGCGCTGTTGTTCAGCCATTGCGGCCTTTTCTCCAGCTCGCCGCTCATTTGGCAGAAGTTGAAAGCTGTCCACTCTTGCGGTCTCCACTCTCGAGGGGAAGCTTGTGGGCCTGCCAGGAGTTTATTCCGCCTGCATAAATAAAAAGTTTTTCGTTCGGCACTGTGGAACTGCGCAGGAGCTCAGCGGCGAACTCGCTCAGTTCGCAATCTCCTCCATGGCAATACACCACGATTTGCTGAGCCAGCCCACAAGCCGGCAGGACTCCTCCCAAATACTTTTCCGGATACATGTGATCCAGATGATATGCTCCAGGAATGTGCCCGCGCTGATATTCCTCATCGTTGCGAGCATCGATGAATATGATTCCCCCTTGCTCGTATCTGGGGTCGTGAAAAAGGGTTTGAATCTGTTCGTCATCAACGACCTGCAGTCCCTTTTGTCGAAGCCGTTCAACAGCCATCTGGGCTGGGGTTGCTGCTGTGTTCGTCGCCGTGCCAGTTGCTGAACGTGTCGGAATGGAAGAACGATTTGCTCCGGGAGCGTAATCTCGTGTGAGCTTTAAACCCCGGGGCGAGAGGCTATTGGCGGTAAAACTCAAAGTCGCGCCCAAAACCGCTACCAGAACCGCTTCGCCCAAAACATTCTTCATTCAGCCTCTAATCTCGAAGCGCACAGAGCCGTTTGGATTCTACCCAAGGCCTGGTTTTTACTTTTGTGCGGTAGGCTTCGATGCCGGAGCCGGTGTTACGACGGGCGGACGCAACAGGGGTGTGATTTCAGGGCGTGGCGCCGAGATGTTTACCGCCTTGGGCATTTGGGTGATTGGCACTTTGATCAGCGCGAAGCGGGGGTTATCCGACTTGGCAGTAAACTCGATCTTTCCACCTGTTGGAATTTCAAACCCTTGCGGAAAGTTCAAAGTAACGTTGAAAGTCTTACCAGGATTTGGTTCGGTGACTTGCACCTCCACGTCCTTGCCGTTGATAGCAGGGTCAGTAAGTTTCATTGGCTTTGAGCTGTTGTTTTGAATCGTGATCGCGACCGATTGCTTGTTGGCTAGCGGGGCGGCGGCGATCATCACCTGAGGTGGAGTGACAGCAACAGCGGGTTGCACGTTGGCCCAGGCGGTCAGAGAAACAGCCGGCATATTCGTCGAGGACGTTTTCATTGTAATCTGCCCTTGAAGATTCGGCTGATCGAACGGACCCAAAGCGGTGATGATCACGTCAAAATCTTTGCCCACTTTATTAGTAATCAGTTCAGCACTAAAAAGTTTGTTGTTGCTCTCAGGCGGCGAGAGGGTGACTAACTCATCCATATTATTTACGATATGGACCTTGGTGGTCACATTGGACTGTAAATCCGGAGGGATGTTCATCACGGCAAAACCGGGATTGATGTCAATCGGCTTCCAAACGGTTCCTTTGACCTGGAGCCCAAAGGAAGGTTGGGCTTTGTCGTTGCTCGTGACGGTCACTGTCTTTAGCACCTGGCCGCTGTAATTGGCGCTGTTGAATTGGATGGGAATTGTGCCGGTTTTGCCGGGCTCAACCTGGCGACTCCAATCGCCGGCAGTCGTGCAACCACAGGAGGGCTGCACATTGGTAATGATCAACATTTCATCACCAATATTGGTAAAAATGAAAGTGTGCTTAACCAATTCCCCGGATTTGACTCTTCCGAAATCATACACGGGCGTCTCGAACGCAATTTTCGGCCCGATGGCGGAAATTGAAGCGGGCACGACCGGCGCGGGCGTGGTTGCGGTTGAAGGAGCAAGCGGAACCGGCTCGGCACGAAGAATTGTTGTGCCGGCAACCAGGAGCGAGCAGACAGAAAGATACTTGGCGATCATCATATTCATACCAGGTGACATTATGGCAGATATTCAGACGAATAAAAGTCGATTTTGTCTCAAAAAAAGCTCGGGGATTTGTTTCTGTATCATTTTCAGGCAATAAATCAGATTTAAGTGATTACATACGAACCATTTGAGCAAGTTTTACTTTCGGGGGTCAACGCTTCTTCCAGCTCAATGTTATCTTCAATCATGACCGCGTGTGACACCCAATTGATTTAGTAAGCTCATTTCACGCCAAAGCTGCTTCCCGTTGATTTCTCCCGCCAGCAGGCGTCGATAACGCGCAATCGTTTGTTTGACTTTATCCGCCGATTCGTTGAGAAACTCCAACCGGAAATGGCGAATGCCCAGCTCCATCAACTGCGAAACATGTTCAGCGCCGGTCTGCGCCTTTGAGTTGTAAACCGTATTTCGGCACCCCGCATCCGCCTTGACCGGGTGTTCCGCGCCGACACGGTCCCGGAGCTTGAGTTCATGGGTATCGCACGGTCTCCCACAATTGGTAAAGTCGGTGCCATTAGAAAGAAAAGCGCAAAAGACACAATGCTCCATGTGAAACATCGGCATGTGCTGATGAATTGTCACCTCGAGCCACTCTGGCGGGCCACTTCGTGAAAGTGCTTCCAATTGTGAGGCATTCAGATCATACGAAGCGGTTACCCGCTCCAGGTTAAACTTGATTTTGAAATAGTCCGCTGCCAGATGGTTGGCTACGTTTAAGGAGTAATCTCCGATTCGACGGTCATTTGCAAAGAATTGCAAATGGTCGTAGTTGCGAACCAGGTAACCATCAGCACCGCTCCCACGAACCAGATTCAAAGTCCAGTCCTCTCCCATTTTGAAAATCCGCGGCGGGGCAACGAAAATAGCCGAGCAAGAGCCCCGAAGATCGGAACCTCGGAACTGCTGGACTGCCTCGTGATACTTCTTTGGGTCGTCGAAATCGCAGTAAAGCGTGTCGACTTCTGATGAGAGTGCAGCTTCGAGCTGGAGCAAGCTGCGAACCAGGACATGCAATTTCGCTTTGTCAGGCGAGGGAACCGGGACGGCAAAAGGTTTTGAAACAGTTGCTTTGAGATCCTCAACTTGCGCTTGTGAGCGGAGCACCCACCGTGCTGGCCGGGTTCGGCAAGCCTGCAAGCCGCGAACGAGTTCGCGACGCAGGCGGTTGAGTTCGCTCACCGGAAGCAACAAGTTATCTGCCAGGAAGCTTTTGAGATTTCCGAGCTTGAAAGGCGTGCCTCCCAAACGTCCGAATTGCTGAAGAAGGCGCGCAACCGTCAAAGGCTGTTGCTCGGCTCGAACCAGCAACATGGTGGAATTTGCGCGAGCGAGATGTCCCAGTTCATCCCGCGCCAATACTGAGAGCGGTTGTCCGAGCTCGCCATAAACTTCGAAAGAAATCGGCCGCTGAAATTTTGGAATGTTTCCCTCGAAAGACAGACGAAGCCTGCGTTCCAGCTCGGGATCACTGGTCTTCCAAAGAAGATCCCCAGGATGGATCCGGTTAAAATCAATCGCCCCATGTCCGAACGAAAGCATGACGGCCCGGCCGTTACCGGGTTGGGGCTTGCTATGTTTTTCACCCGGCTTGATCGAGCGTATTTCGTTCCGTGACAACCGAGATCCAGGCGCTTCTTTCAATCCATAAACTCTTCCGCCTTCTTCTTTTTCGGCCGGTTTCCCGGCATCGAAAACTACACCATCCCCGGGCTTCAGAGAGCTTTCCAAGTGGACCATTATTTGATCCCGGAGCACTTCCAGCACCTTGCCGAGAAACACCCCTCTTTTTTTGCTGAATCGACCGTGAACCAAATCCTGGTTGTTGATGCCTCCGAACCAGCCCGTGTAAAGGCCTCGTGAAAAAGCCATTTCCATCTCATAACGGTTTTGCTCATCGCTCGATTGCTGGCCTTCATATTCCAGCTCCCTCTCGGCAGAAGGAGAGGGCAGGGGAGAGGAGGCGTTGTTTTGCCAATCTGGTGGTTCATAGGAGAATGCAGCCGCGTACGAATCACCTGCCAATTCAGCCTTTGCAAGCTTGTCGAGCGCCTGCCGATAAATCCGTGTAATGTTGGCCACGTATTCAGGCGATTTGAGCCGGCCCTCAATTTTCAGCGAACTCACCTTCAATCGCACTAAATCCGGCAAGACTTTCAATCCAGCCAGGTCCTGCGGGCTCAAGAGGTATTTTCGATCGCCCAACGGCACAGGTTTGCCATCGGCGATCAATTCATACGGCAAGCGGCAAGCCTGAGCGCATTCTCCTCGGTTAGCCGAGCGACCGCCCAGGGCTTCGCTCGTGAGACATTGGCCCGAGTACGCAACGCACAGTGCGCCATGGACGAATACTTCCACGGGCAGCAATTCAGCTTGAGAACCCTTAAGGGCGGCAGACGCGTCGCCCTTCAGAATTGCGCCAATTTCTTTAAGGGAGCATTCGCGCGCGAGGACCACCAGGTTGCACCCGAGTTCACGGGCAAACTTTACGCCGCCCAAACTAGTGATAGTCATCTGCGTGGAAACGTGAATCGGAAAGTCGGGCGAGAGCTGCCGGATCAGCCGGCAAATACCCACATCTTGAACGATGGCCGCGTCCACGCCACTGGCGATCATCGTGCGGAGATATTGCTCCGCCTCCTGCATTTCGTTTTCAAAAACCAGAGTATTGAAAGTGACGTAGCCCTTCACCCCGCGCCCATGCAGAAACTCCATCAATTTGGGAAGATCAGGCTCAGTGAAGTTATGTGCGCGCATCCGGGCATTGAACTTCTCGAGGCCAAAATAGATCGCGTCAGCGCCGTTCTCGACGGCGGCGCGCGCGCATTCCCAGTCCCCGGCCGGAGCGAGAAGCTCCGGGATAGGGTGATGGAACCGCGTGGGCGATAACCCTTCATTGGCTGTGGGGTCGTTCGGCAACACAGGAATCGAATTGGAGTGGCTGCTATTCGTCAAACGTTAAAAGTATCCTACTTTTGATTGCTTACAAAAGTTTTTATATAGCGGGATTTGACCAGCGTTGAGCGCTCGGTGGAGTGGTGTGCAGACTTTCGTGCTTTTCACGCATACCAATATCACCACCTCCGTGACTAATTGGACGCCGGTTCGAACCAACCAATTTGATTCATTTGGCGTGTTCACTGCCACGAATTTATTCAACACCGCCGACCTTCAACGATATTTCCGACTGCGTACGCCTTAGGAATATGGTGACGTAAGCAACTGGGACAAGGCAGGGGGTAGTTTGCCCAGTCGCTATTCGGCGTGTGGTGGAGGACATTCATTCATGAGACCGCTCTGGAAAGGATCGATCAGTTTTGGGCTGGTGAGTATTCCTGTGGGGCTTTATTCGGGGACAAAGCAAAGCGCGACTATCGATCTGGATCTGCTGCGAGACACCGATCAAAGTCATATCCGATACAAGAAAGTTGCAGAAGCCGACGGCGAGGAGGTTGCGGCTGAACACATTGTGAAGGGGTATGAATATGAAAAAGGAAAGTACGTTATTCTGACCCCCGAGGATTACCAACAGGTTGCGATTGAGTCCAACCAGACGGTTGATATCAGGGAGTTTGTAAATTTAGCCGATGTCGAGCCGCAGTATTTTGATACTCCATATTATTTGGGGCCGGAAAAAGGAGGAGCAAAGGCGTATTCGTTGCTGCACCGCGTGCTGGTGGAGACGGAGCTGGCTGGTGTGGCGAAGGTGGTGATTCGTCCGCCACGGGAACATCTGGCGATCCTCAAGCCTTACGAGGATATTTTGATCCTGGAAACCATGCATTTTGCCGATGAATTGAGAGACCCGGCCGAGTTGAAACCGCCTACCGCATCCGTTGGCGATAAAGAAATGAAGATGGCCAGGACGCTGGTAGAGAGCATGACTGGAAAATGGGATCCACAGAAGTACCATGATGAATACCGCGAAAGCCTGATGAAAGTGATCAAAGAAAAGGTGAAGTCGGGAAACAAAAGCCTTCCGCCAGTCAGGAGTAAAGGCGTCCAGCCTGGGAAAGTTATCGATCTGGTGGCGTTACTTCAAGAGAGCCTGGGCGCAACGACGCGCAATTCAAAATCGACCGCAACAACGAAAAAACATTCCGCACGAAAAAAGGCAGCGTGAGCCTCTTTCGTCGGAGCATTGCGGAGGACAGTAATGGAACACCCGGGGCAGAGAACCGTATGTCAATTAATCAGCTAACATCTTAGAGATTGAACAGTGCGTCGGCGTTTTGACTCAGGATAAGTTTCTCATCTGCCTGCGGTAGTTTAAGACCGCGCAGATCCTCGAGGATTAACGATGGTTCCACCCATGGATGATCGCTGGCGAAGAGCAAACGCTTCGCTCCCATGAAGTCGTAAGCATAGCGCATGGCCGATGGGAGGGGCGAAACGATGTCGAGCCAGACCTGCCGGAGGTACTCACTGGGAGCGCGTGTCAGGTTCTTTGGGCCTCGCTTGAGAACCTGCGTTTGGTGGTCCAACCGGCCAATGATGTACGGCAGTGTTCCGCCTAGATGAGGACAGACGAGTTTTAGCCGCGGATACTCATCGAGTATGCCTGACATGATGATCCGTGTCAGAGCGATCGTATTGTCGAACATATTCCCGAGCGAACTGGTCATTTCGTAGCCCTTGACGAACTCGATTGTGAGCGGTTTGGCTGGGTGCAGCAGGATTGGAAGTTCCATTTTGGCCGCACGCGCAAACAGCCAGCGAAATTGTGGCTCGTCCGGAAATTGCCCGGCGAGATTTGTGTAGAGCAAAATACCCTTCATCCCGAGTTTCTCAGTGCAGCGATCCAGTTCGATCTCCGAGGCTCGCTGGTCCTGAAGTGGCAGCAGGCACAAACCAAAAAAGCGCCTGGAATGCTGCCGGACCACGTCAGCCACGAAATCATTCGCTACCCGGGCCACAGCGGGTCCATCGCTGCCAAACCATTCGGGGCCCGGATCGTTCATGCTCAAGGCTGTTAGAGCAATGCCGTTCCTGTCCATCGTTGCCAGCTTGGCATCCACATCGAGGTAATGAGGAAGGATCTTGCGCATCCAATCGCCCATTTGCAAAAAGCGCACACCATCTCGCGTAAAGACGCGAGGGTCGCTATTTCGTCCCTCCATCAAGGCCACAATGTCGGGACTGAAAAGGTGACTCTGGCAATCAATGATTCTGGTGGCACTACTTCCCCCTGGAGCAGGCCGTGCAGGTTTGGACGGCCGAGTCTCAGCGCCGAGCGTGGCTAGCGACGATGCTGCAAGGACGGAGCCGGTGCGGGCGATGAATTTGCGCCGTGAGGTTTTCACAGCATGTCGCTTGCTTTCAGCAACGTCTCGTGGACGGTCAGTTCCTCATCCAATGTAACCGTCAATGGCCGTTCACCGCGCACCGCCGCGGCCAGTTCGGCGAAATCTGTAACGAACCGCTTATAGCTGGGCACGTTGACAGTTTGAACGCCTTTTCGAAACGGACCAGCGGGGTTGATCAGATCAATTTGCAACACGGGCGGCTCGATCGAGCTGAGCACCGCCGACCCGTTGGATCCCAGCACTTCGAAGGAGCGTGCTGGAATGGAGCCCTGTTGCAAGGCGCTATTGCTTATTACTGCCAGGGCGTGGTCGTAATTTAGGACCGCGAGGTTGTTGTCTTTGAGCTCGTCCGTAGCGCTGCCATGGTGGCGCAGCATCGGCGTAACCGATTGCGGTTTCCCAAGGAGCCGCACCGTTACATCGACCAGATGCGAGCCCAGCTCGAACATCGACCCGCCTTTAAATTCGGCCCATTGACGCCGCCGCTCAGCGGCCAGGGAGTTGTTGATCGAGGCTCGGACCAGGAAGATCTCGCCCAGCCAGCCATTGCGCTTCGCCTCGAAAATCGCAACGAACCCCGGATGGTAGCGCCACATGTAACCAACCTGAAGCAGGAGCTTCTTCTGTTGCGCCAGGGAAACGAGTGTCTCCAATTCACTCAGATTCGCTGCGGGAGGTTTTTCCACGTGCACATGTTTGCCGGACTCAAGCGTCAGGCGGGCGTGCCGCGCATGATCTCGCACCGCGGACTCAACCACCACGACTTGGCATTTTTCCAGCAGCGCATCCCTTGAAATAATCGGAACGCCTCGTGTCTCACAGGCCTTTATCGCAGTCGGGTCTTCCTCGTGAACTCCGACCAGGTTGTAATCCTTTGATGCCCGGACCACGTCGAGTTTGTCCATAGCGTGCGAATGCACAGCGCCGAGAAAACCAATAGATACTGGCGCTTTCTGAGGCAGGCCGTCCGCACTTAAGAGGTCCGGCTCAGTTGAGACGGCTGCAGCGGAAATGGTGGTAGCTGCCAGGAATTGTCGTCGGTTCCATAATCGGGTTTTCATTCGGTTACACAAACCTTAGCCAGCCGTCATTTAATGTCACTCCGGAAGAATCGACATCGACGACGCTCAGCAACGCATGTCTCTCCTCGCTCCGTTCTTCTCTCATGGTGCTTCACCATGGTGCGATTAAGGGAGGCAATGTTGGCGAACGACGTAAGCGCTTTTTAATTTGGGATTGCGGATGTTCTCAATGAAAGGCTGAATTGCGTATGCGCAGCTCCTTAGATAAATCAACTGGCTTAATATCCTTTGCAAGTCTCCTTTCGCTGGCGGCTGTTGCTGTTGCCGGCCCGGTTATTGATACATTCTCCGTGCAAGACTTCGGAGCCAAGGCTGACGGCAAGGCGGACAATACCGCGGCTTTTCAGAAGGCCCTGGATGCAGCATCGGGGAATGGAGGAGGCACTGTTTACGCGCCGCGCGGAACTTACTTTTTCTCAGGCCATCTCAATGTCCCCAAGGCGGTTACTTTGAAAGGCTGCTGGGAGTCGGTGCCTTCTCACGTGGGAATTCGCGACGCAGGTTTTCCAAAGCCAACGGACGAAGGAACGACATTTCTGGTCACCGAAAACAAAGGCAAAGAAGAGGGGACAGCGTTCATCACCTTGAATAACAACAGCACTCTCAAAGGGGTGGTGATTTACTATCCAGAGCAGAATCCCGCCGAAGAACCAGCGCCGTACCCCTGGGCCATCGCTATGCGGGGCAAAAATCCCGCTGTGCTGGCTGTTGAGTTGCTGAATCCTTACAACGGCATCGATGCCATGCACAATGAACGACACCTCATCCGTGATGTACAAGGCCAACCTTTGCGGCGTGGAATTGAAGTGGATGACATTTACGATATTGGCCGCATCGAAAACGTCCATTTCAATCCCTGGTGGAGCATGCAGCCTCGCCTGTTTGAGTGGCAGCACAAGAATGGGGAGGCTTTCATCATTGGTCGGAGCGATTGGCAATACGTCTTCAATACCTTCTGTTTCGGTTACAAGATCGGATACAAATTCATCCAAACCAAAGCCGGAGTTTGCAACGGAAATTTCCTCGGGATTGGCGCAGATGATTGTTTTACTGCGCTGGTAGTGGAGAATTCTGCACCCATGGCGCTGCTTATATCCAATGGCGAATTTGTATCGTTCCACGGCCCTGATCCGACAATGGTCCGTGTGGAAGCAACCAACTCGGGAAGCGTGCGTTTCGTGAACTGTGCCTTTTGGGGACCGTGCAACCAAATCGCAAAGATCTCGGGCAAGGGGACGGTCGGATTTAGCGACTGCACTTTCGTCCAATGGGATCACAAGAAGGAGGGACGCGCGGCGATTCAAGCGGAGGCTGGAACGCTCCTGGTCCGCGGCTGTGAGTTCCGGGAAAATAAGCCTCAAATCGAATTGGGAGAATCAATCCGGCGCGCCATCATTTGCGGGAACATCATCAGCGGCAAACCACGAATCAGCAACAAGAGCAAAGGTATGGTGATGCTAAGTGATAACGCATCCGACTAGCTTTGCACGGTGCCAGCCAGTCTTTTAACTGCGCCCGCAGTCGTAAGAAAGTCTGACTATTTTGCCCATGGTCGGCCGTCCTTGTAAGGATTGGCTGAGAGAGTGATCGGGATGACCTGCGTCCCAATCGTGCCAGACTTTTCGGCGCTTGGCCGGCACCCGCGCTGGCAAATATGAGCGCGAGGGTCACTGGTAGTTTGTTATTTTTTCATGAAACTTCAGATTTATTTGATCGTCACTCGCTCGTATTGGCCTGGAGCGCAACGGCGGCATTGCCAATCCTGTTGTGGAGGATTTTATCGCGGAGCGCAATGCTTGTGCATGGTGCCGCTCGATCTCATCCGCCTCGGCAAGGTAAATCTGTATTCTGGATGTGTTCGCTCGACAAAAACGCCTGGCCGCTTGGAGCCGGACGCATTTTATGATTTGATCCGCTTGTGAAATACCGGCGGAAACCGAAGCCAAGCCGTTCGAAGTCATGGTCCTGGCGCAAAAAGGCAGGTCTAGCTGTGTTGCTGGTTTTCTTAGGGTTTGGGGTGTTCGTATGGATCACTCCGTCACCGCGAGCGGCAAAAAGGACAGTCACCAAAGTGGAGACACAAGAACCCCGCCTTGCAAAACCGACTCATCAAACCCCTAATCGGACAAAATCATCCGGACGCCAGGAACCAACACAAGATCTCTTTCCTCGTCCAGTCCGAGATGTGGCTGAGGCCCAAATAGCGCTGGCTCGCCTGGGGATTTCCAGCGGCTCCATCGACGGTCGTCTGGGGACACAAACCAGCGTGGCGCTCCAGGCTTTTCAAAGAATCAATCATCTGCCGGAGACAGGTCAGCTTGACACGCGCACAACCGAAACTCTGCTGCTCACAAGGTCCCCCTTTGGCAAATATGTCGTGTCCGAGTCCGATCTTAAGCATCTGCAACCGCTGAGCGAGACCTGGGCCGGCAAGGGGCAACAGACGGCTTTAGAGTTTGAAACTATCCTTGAATTAGTCGCCGAAAAAGCCCGAGCTCATCCGGAATTTTTGCATCAGTTAAATCCACCTGCTGTTTTTCTCTCTCCCACCACAGGTACAATTATCCGTGTTCCCGACACCGAATTAGGGGAATTGACGCCCTGCTCGTTCATCAAGATATGGCTCTCCCATCGCATCCTGGAAGCTTATGATTCGCAGTCTAACTTGATCGCGCATTTCCCCTGCAGCATTGCTCAACATGTCGAAAAGCGAGCGGCAGGCGAGCTGCACGTCGCCAGCATCGCGCCCAATCCCAATTACACATTCGATCCCGCTCTGTTCCCCGAATCCGCTGAAGCGAGCCAGGTTGGACACAAGTTGGTAATACCGCCAGGACCCAACAACCCTGTGGGGATTGCCTGGATTGGCTTGGACAAGCCTGGTTACGGTATTCATGGGACCCCAGTGCCGGAACAGGTTGGGCGCACCGAATCTCACGGCTGCTTCCGCCTGGCGAATTGGAATGCGGACCACCTTCTTAAAATCGTCCGTGTTGGCACACCCGTCTATGTAGAATAAGGGCCGCGTTTCAAAGTTTAGGCCCGTAGCGGGTCGGCGAGATCATAGGCGCCGCGCGCGACGCCGGAGGTTCATCACAAGCCAAGTTGAAACTCAGAGGTCAGGTGGGAGATTCCAGTCGCAGCGTGCGTGGCCTGGGCAAAGAATTGGGTCCAGCCTTTTGCTCGCTCAAGTGAAAGAGGTCGTTTTCTACGCTCTGACCCCGTCGACGGTTATTTCCAAATCTGCTTCGTGAAAATGCGATCCGCTGCTATCGTCCACGACGATCGACTCTGGCTTACGGGGGCAGTCCGGTAGGATCATTATCTTCCCAACCACGGCGGCTGTGGTATGCCCACCAATCCAATTCTTTGAGATTGCGTTTTTCCAAAGCGGCGTGTGTGTCGGCAAAAACCAAATTCAAACCTTTGCCGTGGGGGTTGCCCCACATGGTGTGATAAGGCATTTCCCAAACCAGCACGGCGGAGGAGCTGTTAGCGACGTCGCTGTTTTTACGCCCGCTGACGGGCCGGCTAACTTCATAGGTTGCCTTGTCTTTCTTCAGATAAATATGGTTCCAGACATAGGTGACGTAATCGTTGTCCCTGATTAAGGATTGATACCCGGTATCATTTGGATTTGCTCGCAGACCAGCGGGGCAAGCTCGGATGTTGGGGTTTGGAAGTTGTTTCGTTCCCGGCGCCACGATCTGATTGGTCCCCGAGTTCTTCCCAAGATAAATGTCCAGTAACGTGTCGAGGTACTCTGTTCCAAGCGCATGATCGGTTCCCCAGGCTTTGCCCCAGCTTTTGCAATACGGGAACACCTCTTTATTATCACCGGCATACAGCGTCACGCCCAGGCCGATCTGCTTCATATTGTTGAGACAGGAAATCTGGATGGCCTTGCTTTTGGCCCTCGCTAATGCCGGCAAAAGCATGCTGGCAAGTATGGCGATGATGGCAATAACGACTAACAGCTCAATCAGTGTGAAGCCGGTTTCTATAATAGTTTGCCAGCTTGCTCCTCGCCGGGGCGATCGGCCATATGTTGCGGCCTGTTTTGTGTTGCGCGTCATCATTTGGATCTGAGTAATGTGTAGCATTTAATCGCAAAACAGCCTAACAAAATCGCGACAGCAAAATCGCCACGTGCCGCTCGGTTGGCTTGTTCAGGCAGTCATATTTCTGACGAAGTTTGTTTGTAGCAACTGCGGCACCTGCGGACACGCGGAGGTCCAACGCTCCGCCGCTGCTATGAGCAGTGAACGGGTCTCCAAACCCGAAACGGCGCACGTGATTCAATTTCGAAGACATTCGTCTGAACAATTGCTGTCGAGAAACGTCGAACTGTATATGAAAGTGGTCACTAGTTCGAGCGAGCGTAAGTTGCATATTCAGTGGGCGCCAATGGTCGGCTGGAACGTCCCGCTTGCTCATGCTCCAACTTTGAAAGAAAGGAACACTGTCGGCCCAAATTTTCTGCGCAAATCCACGTGCAAGTTTGAAACTTTGCCGATAAAGATTTGGAAAGGACTAGGCCGGATCGTTATAAATTTCCGACGACTTATAAAACGTGGATGCGGGGCGGCGGCATGAGACTTGCTAAAAAGCATGATGACTTGCGAAATCTTGAAAAAGGTATAACCTATTTCCAAGTGTCTGAAGTAACTAAAAAGACCGTGAAGGCAATTCTTGCTCTGCTGTTATGTATGACCGCAGCGGTTCACAGTGGTTTTGCCTGGGGTGATGCCAACTCTGATCTTTCCGTAGCCGCTTGCAAATGCTGCACTCTGGTTCCTGGCAGTTGTGAAAGGCCGAAATGTTGCGCTGCGCCAACTCAAACGCCGAGACCTGCATCGCCTCTTTCCGTCCCCTCCAGGACTTCTGGTCAATCGAAATCTTTGGTCACCACGCCATCAGCCTGGTTGACATTGCCCCAAGTTGCCGGAGCTCCAATACCCGTTTCAAGTTTCTTCGTCCTTCCGTTGCGGGCAGTTCCCATTTTCCAACGGGACTGCTCGTACCTAATCTGAGTTTCTTCTCCTCACGCCCGTAGTGTGCCCCGACCCGGCGATTTCGCGGGAACGGTGGGCCTTACCAGGTTGGAACGTTCGTGATTCTTCAAGTACGGCGGCATTTGAATCCGTTTATGGACCAAATTTTGACGGTACGAGAGCAAGAAATATTCAATGAATAGCAACGCAGGTTGGGTAGAAGATTTGAAAAACAGAGAATTTTAACGGGTGAACTGATGAACAATCGGAAAGACAAACAACTATTGCTTCACGCCCTTTGGGGATTGGCGATCGCGGGATGGCTCACGGGTTGTAAAGGCATCCCAACTGACGGAGAAAAACAAGCCCGCCATGACATCCAGTCTGTCAATCTCCGATATCAGCCCCCGGATCAGAAACCGCCTTTGCCGACCTTGTCAGCGGAATCGAGCCTCAGCAATTTTCTTACTTTTGCGATGCTGAAAAGTCCAAAAGTTGAAGTGGCTTATTATGATTGGGCGGCATCGGTTGAGCGGATTACACAGGCGCGGTCGCGACCAGACCCGCAACTGACGTATCAAATGGACATCGCAAATATTGTGACCTCCATTATGCCGGGGCTGATGATGAACTTTCCTGGGCCAGGCAAGCTCAGGGCCGGGGCGGATGTGGCGTCCGCACAAAGCGAAGCAAAATATTTCGCCTTCCAATCGGCTGTCCTCGAGAGCGCGTTCGAGGTTAAGCGCGCCTATTACCAGCTCCACTTTCAGACCGAAAAGATCCAGGTGAACCGGGAAACCCTACGGCTTCTCACAGACCTTGAAGCGCTGGCATTGTCTCAAAATGAAGTGGGGAAAGTGACCCTGCAGGATGTGCTGCGCGCGCAGATCGAGCAAGCCAGGCTGAAGAATGATATTGCGAACCTTGAAGACTCGCGCGGCCCGCTGTTGGCGCAGTTCAAAGCGGCGCTTGGATTGACTGCGACAGACCAGGCACCGCCGATCCCCCAATGCCTCGAATCCACCCCGCAGGATCCAGCAGCCGACCGGCTTTTCGAAACTGCTCTGGCCCAAAACAACCGGCTCAAAGGCATGGAGGCGGAGGTGCGTGCGGCAGAAGCAAGCATTGCGCTGGCTCGCAAGGCACGTATCCCGGACTCAAGCCTGGGTCTGATGGCAGATGTAAAAGCGAGCCCCGTATTTTATCGTCCGCTTGCGACGGTTTCGTTGCCTCTGTGGCGGGACAAGATTGCGGCGCAAATTGCCGAAGCGCAGGCCAATAAACGTTCCGCTGAAGCGCGCCTCTCAAACGAGCAGATCGCTTTGGCAGTTGATTTTGTCGAAAAAAACTACCTCTACCGCGAAGCCAGCAGGAATTTGGAGCTATTGCAGAACGAACTGTTGCCCCGAGCAAGACGCTCGCTGGAGGTCGCGCGCTCAGGCTATCTAGCCGGCCAGATCGATTTTTTCAACCTCACCGATTCTCAGCGAACGCTGCTCAGCTTCGAGTTGGACAAGATCGAAGCCAGCATGCAAAGGGAACTCACCCTTGACGAGCTGTCGCTAATCCTCCAGGGCATGTCACCGTCCACCCTCAGCACTTCTGCTGGCATAGCTACGAACCGAGGGCTCAACTCGGGTAAGTCTCCGCAAAGCGGAATGAACAGCATGCGCTAACCAACCTCATATTTTTATGAAATTACATTTCCCTTCTGTCCGACTCCTTCTTCACTTGAGCGGGGCGCTGTTTTTTGCCGTTGGCGCGACCTTTTTACTTTCGGGCTGCGATCGCGATCGCTCGATTGCCTCCGGTGTCAGCTCGAAAAACGAAAAGACTCTTTACACGTGCGGCATGCATCCTCAGGTGGTTCAGGATCATCCCGGCAATTGCCCCATTTGTGGGATGAAACGCACGGCCATTCGGAAACAGAACGTGGAGCGTGGAGGCCAGTCGGAGGGGAAAATCAAGTATTACAAATCTTCGATGACACCGGGGGAGACCAGCCAAACTCCCCGGAAAGACAGCATGGGCATGGATATGGTTCCAGTCTACGAGGAGGAAACCGCAGTTGCAGCGGACGCTCGGACTATCCCGCTGGATCCAGTGACCATTCAAAAAATGGGGATTCGCACGGCCATCGTCACTCGGGGCCCATTGCGCCGAAACATTCGAACTGTCGGTGCCATCGAGAATAACGAAACCACCCTTGCAGACGTGAACACAAAATTTAAAGGCTGGATCGAAAAACTTTATGTCAACTCAACAGGAGAACTCGTCATGCGGGGAGATCCACTATTCGAAATCTACTCTCCTGATCTTTATAGCGCTCAACGAGAGTACCTTTTGGCGCTTCAACAGGGAACCAATGCTACTGGTGCTGACTCACTGAAAACCAGCGCTCTCAACAAACTTAGATTTTTCGATATTTCCGATGAGCAAATTGCCGAGTTGGAACGTACTCGGCAGCCTCGGAAAGCGATGCGAATTCTCGCTCCCCAGGACGGTTTTGTTGTCGAAAAAATGGCCGTACAAGGCCAAATGGTGGATTCTGGAATGAAGCTCTATCGTCTGGCAGATTTGGGTTTGGTTTGGGTGCAGGCCCAGATTTACGAACAGGATATTGCTTACCTCAAGCTCGGTCAGGAAGCGATCGTCACGCTGTCGTACTTGCCCGATCGCGAATTCCGAGGCCGAGTCACTTATATCTATCCTAATGTGGACGAGAAAACCCGCACAGCTCGGGTGAGGATGGAGTTCCATAACCCTGGCTATTTCCTGAAACCTGGCATGTTCGCCACCGTTCAAGTCTCAGCTCAACTAGCGCCTGAAGCGTTACTGGTTCCCGACATGGCAGTTCTCCGGAGTGGCGAGCGAAATACAGTCTTCGTGGCCTTACAAGAAGGTAAATTCGAAGCCCGCACCGTCACACTGGGAGCGCAGGGAGAGAACGACTTTTATCAGGTCCTCTCCGGCTTGAACGAAGGCGAACGCGTGGTCACCTCGGGCCAATTCATGCTCGATTCTGAAAGCCAGCTTCGGGAAGCGATTCAGAAGATGCAGGAGCCGGTGGAACACGGAGGGTCGCATAGTCAAAGCGTGACAGCGACTCCCGCCGTGCGCGCCGCTGATTCTCCACGATCAACGGCGGCCGACACTTCCGTGAAATACATCTGCCCGATGCCCGAGCATGTCTCGATCGAATACCTGAATCATGGCAACTGCCCGATCTGCGGCATGACCCTGGTTCCAGTCACGGCTGCAGCGCTCGCCAAACTGCAACCCGGTGGAAAATTACTTTATTACACTTGCCCGATGCCGGAGCATGCCGATGTCCGAGGCGAAAAGCCCGGCAAATGCCCGAAGTGCGGCATGACAGAAATTCCTGTGATGGCGCCTCCGCCGGGAGAGTCGGAACTCGAGGGGCGTAGAACACATGAGATTGTTCAGCTTCCTTCCGCTCTCAACTTATCTGACGCTTCAAGCGCCACGAACCCGGCCTCGACTATTCACCTCTATACATGCCCAATGGCCTCCCATGCAGATGTCGTCTCCGATAAAGGCGGAAAATGTACAAAATGCGACATGAAATTGGTGGACACGCGGTCGGTGAAACATGGGAAAATCGCCGAAGAAAAATGGCGGAAGCAGCATGAAAAGCCGCAGTGAGAGTGTTCAGCGTGAAAGCGTACATAGGAACTATGAGCAAGCAAATGAAGGATAAGCCAATGAGAGTCGCAGATTACTTCTGACGCTCTACCAGCCATGCTCCAACGCATTATCGATTTTTCTCTCAGGAATAGATTCATCATCCTGCTCGGAACCGCCGTGCTAATCGTTAGCGGAGTTTACGCCGTTAAGAATATCCCCCTCGACGCGGTTCCCGATCAATCGGACGTGCAGGTGATCGTGTATACCGAGTGGCCTGGGCAGGCGCCTCAGATTGTTCAGGACCAGGTTACCTATCCAATCACGACGAAAATGATTTCCGTTCCGAAAGCGAAAGTCGTGCGCGGTTACTCTTTTTACGGGTTCTCCTTCGTTTATGTTATTTTTGAGGACGGAACGGATCCTTACTGGGCACGGAGTCGAGTCCTCGAGTACCTCAGTGGTTTGAGCGGCCGCTTGCCTGCCGGAGTTTCTCCCAGTCTCGGCCCTGACGCTACGGGTGTTGGTTGGGCCTTCATGTATTCCATCAACTCTACGAACCGTGACCTCGCGGAACTCCGTTCGATGCAGGATTGGTACTTGCGTTACCAGCTTGCCTCGGTTGAAGGCGTCTCCGAAGTCGCTTCCATTGGGGGCTTCGTCAAACAATACCAGGTCACGGTCGATCCCGCCAAACTGCGGGCCTACAACCTCTCCATTTCTGAAGTGGCCATGGCGGTAAAAAAGAGCAACGGCGAGGTCGGAGGGCGCTCGATCGAGCTTTCGGAAAAGGAATTTATCCTGCGGGTTCGCGGTTATATTCAGAGACTGGATGATCTGCGCAAGGTTACTGTTGGTGTTGGTGATAAAGGTGTGCCGATCCTCCTTGGCCAGGTCGCCAATATTGAGTTCGGTCCGGATATGCGCCGCGGGATTGCGGAACTGAACGGGGAAGGGGAAACCGTCGGGGGCATCGTCGTTGTTCGTTACGGCGCTAACGCTCGCCAGGTGATCCTGAACGTTAAGAAGAAACTCGACCAGGCCATGAAAGGGCTTCCGGCAGATGTGCGAGCCGGGATCGTTTATGACCGCAGCGCCCTCATTCAGCGTGCCGTCAAAACTCTAGAGGAAAAGCTAATCGAGGAAAGCATCGTGGTCGCGATCGTATGCATCGCTTTCCTCATGCACCTCCGGAGCGCGTTTGTTGCTATCATCATTCTCCCGATTGCCGTCCTCATTTCGTTTCTCGTCATGTTTGGCCATGGCATCAGCTCAAACATTATGTCACTTGGCGGTATCGCGATTGCCATTGGCGCCATGGTGGATGCCGTGATCATTATGATCGAGAACGCCCACAAACATATGGAGCGGGATCAAGGCAAGAAACCTCATTGGCAAATCATCCGCGACGCCTCCGTCGAAGTGGGTCCCACCCTTTTCTATTCGCTGCTGGTGATCACCGTCTCATTCATCCCCGTCTTTACTCTTCAGGCGCAGGAGGGCCGGTTATTTAAGCCGCTCGCTTTCACAAAAACCTATTCCATGGCGGCGGCCGCGCTGCTCTCTATTACTTTGGCGCCTATTCTAATGGGCTTTTTTATCAGAGGCAAAATTCCTCCCGAGGAGAAAAACCCAATCAATCGATTTCTAGTCTGGCTCTATCATCCAGTCATTGATTTCGTTATCAAATGGCGCTGGCCAGTCATTTTCACTGCCGCTGCGTTGGTTGTCTGGGTCTTTCTTCCGTGGAACTATCTTGCCGCACACCTGCTTCCAGATGGCAAAGCCAGGGAATGGGCGTTCAAGGCAGGCAAGTTTTTTCCTTATCAAAATCTCGGCTCTGAATATATGCCTCCGCTCTATGAAGGCGACCTGCTTTACATGCCCACAACTTTTCCCGGCATTTCCCCAACCAAAGCCCGCGAACTGCTGCAGGTCACCGACCGGATCATCAAGAGTTTCCCCGAAGTTCGGCATGTCTTTGGGAAAGTTGGCCGCGCCGAATCCGCCACCGATCCCGCTCCTTTCGACATGATTGAAACCATCATCATGCTCAACGATGAAAAGGAGTGGCCAAAAGTGGACATCCACGACGACTCCGGAAAGGTAATCGCCCACCGCCATCGTACGCCGGATGAACTCATCGACGCAATGAACGCTGCTGTTCAGATCCCCGGTCTCAATAATGCCTGGACGATGCCCATCAAGACCCGCATCGACATGCTCGCGACTGGCATTAAAACGCCTGTCGGGATCAAGGTTGCAGGGCCGGATCTCGCCGAACTCGAACGCATCGCTTCCGAAATCGAGGCGGTCGTTAAAGGTGTTCCGGGCACTCTCAGTGCTTTTGCTGAACGCACCATGGGCGGTAACTATATCGAATTCAACATCGATCGCGATGCCATTGCGCGCTTTGGCCTCAACATCGGCGATGTCCAGGAAGTTCTCGAGGTGGCCTTGGGTGGAATGCCTCTCACTACCACTGTGGAAGGGCTCGAACGCTATGCCATAAACCTCCGCTACAGCCGCGATTTCCGCGAAAACCTCGGCGCTCTTCGGGAAATCGTTGTGCCTACCCCCACAGGCGCTCAGATTCCCCTGGGTCAACTGGCCAAAATTGAAACCGTCCACGCGCCGATGAGCATCAAAAGCGAAGGCGCGACACCCAATGCCTGGATTTACGTGGACGTCAAGGGCATGGATGTGGGCACCTACGTCCAAATGGCCATGCGCGCTGTGAACGCAGCAGCCGCAAACGGGCACATTAAACTCCCCGCAGGTTACAACATTTTCTGGAGCGGCCAATACGAGTACATGCTGCGCGCGCAGGAACGTCTCCTGATCGTTGTACCCCTGACTCTGCTTATTATCATCCTGATCATTTATCTGAACACGCGTTCGGCCATTAAAACCGCCATTGTTATGCTCGCAGTACCGTTCTCGCTCGTGGGCGCTATCGGTATCCTTGCGCTGCTGCACTACAATCTCAGTGTCGCTGTTTGGGTTGGCATCATTGCATTGGCCGGCCTCGACGCCGAAACCGGGGTCGTGATGCTTCTTTACCTGGACATTGCCTACAACCAATGGATTAGAGACGGTAAAATGCGCAACCTGGCCGATCTCCGCGATTCGATTTATCATGGCGCAGTCAAGCGCGTCCGCCCCAAGGCGATGACAGCTTGCGTCATCATAGGCGGACTCGCCCCGATCCTTTGGAGCCACGGCACTGGCGCAGATGTTATGAAGCGCATCGCCACTCCCATGGTAGGCGGCGTTGTGACGTCCACTCTGATGGAATTATTGGTTTATCCGTCCATCTATTACCTCTGGAAATCGAGCAGCTTGAAAGTGCCGTTAGGCGCTCCTCAAAAATAATGTCCATGGCGCCACCGCAAGGGCCATTGTTGTCCGAAAAATGAAAACTTTGTTACGTCGTGACGCTGGCTTCCTATACAGGTTTCATTTAGGATGTTCATATGCCAGCTGAAATTTTTCAAGCGAGTCGATGGACAAAGGGAAATCTGCTGTTCCCAACCTATATTGAGGTTAGTGATATGGCGGTAATTCGCCGCAAGCGGTCCTGGTTTCGAATGGATGAAATCAGCATCAGTATGAGCAAGGTAGCTTCCGTTCACATCAAGACGGGCCTGATCTGGTCTGAAATATTGATCGAATCCTCGGGCGGCTCAGACCCGCTCGCAAGTCATGGCCACAAAAAAACCGATGCAGTGCGTATCAAAGAATTAATTGAGAATGCGCAAGGGCAGATGTCGAGAAATGCCCGGACGGAATAGAGGCAAACTATTCCGCCTTCTCAATCATTGCCGCGATTGTTTCCAAGGCATTTCCTTCCAGTCGATTATTTACGAAAATAAACGTTCTTCTTTGAGGGCTGGCGTTTCGGCCTTCCCGGATCAAAGTCGCCCCGGCTTCGCGTGCGTTCGCATCCGGATCCTTGATACGATCATAAGGGGCAAAGAGTTTGACAGCATCTTCATACTTCCGTCCTGCTTTCAGAAGGAAACGCGCGGCGCAAAGTTCCTGAGTAGTGCGGCTGCCGGGCATTGCCAGTTGCTCGCTGACCGGCGGCATTTCCGCCCAGGAATTAAACACATGCGTTACACCCTGGCGCTGAAGCGCCGCAAGATAATCCGGGTGAAGAAAGCTTTTATTTCGAATCTCGACGGCGTAAGGCCAGCCTTTGGGGAGCCTGCTCAGGAATCCTTCGAGCTCGGCTGCAAAATGCCGGCCGGTTTCATAGTCGCTGGGGTAGAATTTTGAGAACTCCAGCAGGAGCACACCGATTTGTTCTCTGAATGGATGAAGGGGCGCAAGAAATGATGACGTGAAAAGATCGGCATTTAAAAAATTTTCATTGAACCGTCCGGCCTTCACACCAAACCGTGGAAGGTTAGGAAACCTTTTTATCGTGATCTCATCCGTGACCTTTAGGCCAAACAAGAAATCGGATGGAACCGCATCCACCAGCTTCTGAATATACTGCGAATCGGGAAACTTATAGTAAGCCGCGTCAACGCAAACGGTTTTAAACACTTGAGAATATTCGGTCAGGCAAAGCTCCTCGAAGCGCGCTTCTGAAAATCTCCCGCGCCAAACGTAGCGATCGTCCGTATAGATCTGCCCCCGCCAGCCGGAATATTTCCATGAAGAAGTTCCCACGAACACTCCCTGCTGTGCCATCAACGCCGCCGACTTTTTTATTTTATCCCGAACAAATGACACACATGAGTGGACTTAACCTGGCTATTCTTAACTATGCCTCGCTGTCCAGCCGTCCGTAATTCCTGATCTCAGGCCAGAGAAATGCCACGGCCAGCACAACAAGAATTGTCCCTATCCCGCCTGACACCACCGAAAAAACCGGCGTGACCAGGTACGCGACAAAGCCGGATTCGAAACCGCCCAATTCATTCGAGGTGCCGATAAAAAGACTGTTGACCGCCGAAACCCGGCCGCGCTTGGCATCCGGGGTGAGCAATTGCACGAGGGTGTGGCGGACCACGACGCTGATATTGTCCAGTGCTCCGCAAACAAAGAGCATGGCAAACGAAAACCAAAACCAATGAGATAATCCGAAGGCAATCGTTGCCAGGCCGAAACCCGCTACCGCCCAAAGCAAGGCACGCCCCGCCTTTTGCAAAGGCCGGCGGTGAGCCAGAACCATCGCGCAAAGCAATGATCCCGCGGGCAGAGCGGCCTGCAAGATGCCGAGTCCGCTTGGGCCTACTTTCAGGATATCTTTGGAATAAACAGGGAGAAGCGACACGGCTCCCCCCAACAACACCGCGAACATATCGAGTGTAATGGTTCCCAGGATGATCTTGCTCTGGAAAACGAACTTGAAGCCGGCGATAAGGTTGGAGGCGGTCATCTTCTCTTTTAGGGCCACAACATGGTGACGTCGAACGAGGCTGATGAGAATCAGGCAAACCAGCGATGCGACCGTGTTGATTGCGTACACCGACGCTGCGTGTCCGGTTAACGCAATCAAAGCGCCACCCGCTGCCGGGCCGGCGACGGATGAGAGATGGAAACTGCCGCTATTCCATGTCACAGCCTTCGAGAAATCCTTGCGCGAAACCAAATGGGGAAGAAAAGCCGAACTGGCAGGCCAGAGGAAAGTGCGAGCTGTTCCGGCTGCAAACAAACACGCATAAATCCAAACTACGTGAGCATTCAAAGCCGAGATCAGTGCCAGGCCGCCACTCGCGGCAGCGATGATGAAGGTAGTCCACAGAATGATCCGCTTGCGATTGTAACTATCGGCTACATGGCCGGCCGGCAGCGTAAAGAAAATCATCGGCACCATCTGTGCCAGCCCGACCAGCCCCAAGGCTAAAGGCGAGTGAGTTCGTTCATAGAGTTCCCACCCCACAGCGACGGTGAGCATTTGCTGCCCAAACGAAGCGATAAAGCGGCCAATAAGGTAGAGCAGGAAATCGCGGTTTCGCAGGACGGCATAGGGATCGTGGGGCTCCGCCAATGGCACGGGTGCGACAGAATCAGGCGATGAACCGGTGTTAATCAAAACGAAGTTGCAGCATACCCCAGAGCGTTACGAAGATGAAGTTTTTTGCGGACAACAAAAAAGGAGTATAAAAAACTGTTCGGCAATGATCGATGAGCGGCGCCCGGGTCTTCAAACCAACTCGCTCTCGGACTTGCGGGCCATTATCCGGTAAAAGCACTCAAGGCGCCTTGATCGCGCGGTAATAACGCCGCGAAAATGAGGTGCTCTGGGGGTCGGTGATGGTCAATGTGCCGCTGCCTGGCAAATTATTGGTCGAGATTGGCACCCAGCTTGAGAGATTCGTGGAGGCCTGAATGACGTAACTCGCGAGCGGCGTGCCCGCCAATACGAAGGAGAATGATCCTGCAGCCAACCTCCTTGGGTCATTCAACACCGGCGGCGAATTTACGCTAACGTTGATAGAATTCGTCGCAAAGGCACGCCGGCCGTCTGGCCATTGCACTTCGGCCTCAACCCAGTAAGATCCCTCCGCAGGCCCGGGCGTGAAAGTGTAGCTCTGACTCCCAAAGCTGGGCTCTTGTCCGCGTGCTTCCCATGTGATGCGCGCTCCAGTCAGATTTGTCTCGGCGATACTCAGCGTCACACTCACCGGCTGATTAGGCAGCCGGGAAGTCGTGGGAGCAATAATCGTTGCATTTGTCGAGCGCCAGGCTTGACCTGCCAATGAAGTTTGCGCTGCGAGCCAGGCAATGCCAGCCAGGCTGCGCGCTGTATCGGTGGTCGAGCCTTCGGTGGAAACATTCCAATCATCGCACCAGCGGTCATAATAAGAATATGGCGCACTGTCGGTATAATCGGACGGAAATGGAAGCGCGCTTAATTCCGCCCCGTAGACCCAGGTTGGACGGAATTCTACCTGGATGTTGCTGATTGGAACGCCGTCCTTGGGCAATGCGTGTCGATCGTTAAATGAGTATTGATCCACCACATTCCGCTGACGTTTCCAGCCAATGCCGGTCAGGTAAGTCATGTTCACTGGATTACATCCGCCTTCATAATTCAGATTGCGGAGGATGGCGTCCAGGTATGCCGGAGCGGGGTTGATCTGATACGCTACAACCAGGTCGAACGCCTGCGCGGGCGAGAAATACCAACCGCCCCCGCGGTAGGCTTTCGTGATGTCAGGAAAACTGCTGCCATACGCATTGTCCTGGGACCAGGTGAGTTTGTCGTTAGCGCAGTTGGTAATCACATTGATGCATTTGGCCAGGTAATCCGCCTGGAGTTGACCAGCCGCCAATCTTCCGCTCCTGGCACCGAACGCGTAGTCGCGAATCGCATTTCCATAACACGCATACATTCGCCACCAACTCCAATGAAACGTTGCTGGGTCCGTTGGAACCGGGAACCATTCAATCAATTTTGCATGATACTTTGGATCGCCCGTCGCGAGAAACATCTCACACGCGGCCCAGGCCAGCTCGTCGCGATCGGTGAAATCATCGCCGAAGTGCTGAATTTTTTGATACGCTCCGTCCAAACCATGAAGGGCAATCGCGTTGGTCAGAAATTGCCAGCCGAACTGCGCCTTCGACCAGTAATTGCTGGCAGCTTGCGGATACGCTTGTTTGAACCGGGGAGATGACCCGCATTGCGCCAGTGCGGCAACGGCTGCCGCTGTTGTCGCCGTGTTTTTCGGCCACACCACTTCTGGATCACCATTTTCGGGCAATACGTCGTATTCATATTCCCGATTTTGCGGATACACAGAGTAATAGAATGCGCCATCGGCATCCTGCATTTTGGCCAAAAAATCTGCTTCCCATTTGACCTCCTGCAACACGTCACTGATTCCGTCCCCGCTCTCGGGAATACCGAGATTATCCAGAGCGGCGACGCCCGGGAGGGAATCCACTGCAAACAACAGCGTATGAATCAACTGTGCGGCGTTATAAGAAACACGGTTGTAATCGGCCGCTTCGAAATGGCCGCCCGAAACTGCCACCGTTCCTTGATTCACGAACGGATACAGTTGCGCGGCAGCATTCGTGAGTTGGGGCGCGCTTTGCTGTGGATTGTCCAAATTCACCTCACGGACGTAGTTTGAAATCGTGGTCCAGGTGAATGCAAAGGGTGCAGACGCGTTTGTCGGCACGCTTGCCGGGGCCAGGTGGTCAGCCAGGTGCGTGAATCTTGTGAAGGGCATGGCCACGTTGTAGCCGCTGCGTTGATGAAAAATTCCCAGGGCGTAAGTGCGGGCAAAATCCAGCCCAATACCTTCGTCGATTCTGAACGGCAGCGACGCGCCCAGACCCGGGACCGTCAGGAAATATTGGCCCGCCGTCGTAAAGCTGCTGAAGTCCGCCTCATGAACATTTTGATATGGAGTCGGAGTGTAGGTGTACCCCACATCCGCGCGTAGCGTCAGCGTTCCTTGATAAACCGTCGCGCCGCTCTGCGCGTTCACGAGCGAAAAGGTATTGCTGGGAATCGGCATTTCGCCAAGGTTCCCAATGTAATACCCCACGATGGCCTTTTTCGGATAGGTGGGCAGGTAGCCTTCCTGGTTGACGTGAATTGCAGGGCTGTACCGGAGAGGATCAGCGGAAGCCGCAAACTGGAGATTCGTTGGCCAAACCGTCCCATCGTTTACAACCTGAACGGCCTGCCCGCTCGAAATAGGGCTGCTCAACTGAAGGTAAAGGTAATTACCAATTCGCAAATCCCAGACATCCAGTGGCGCGTACAATGGCCGGCGTTTAAACCCAATTCCAGTAACACTATTGGTTTGACCGTTCACGACGACTCTGACGCTGGACATGTTTGGCGCGATAAAATTTCCCTGTGCGTTGATCCAATCCCAGCTATCCACATGCGCCGGGTCAATTTGTTTGGTATTGACCAGGACTAGTTCGAGAAGATTTGGGTTGAGAATGTGGAGCGTATGACTGCCGGGAACCGGACTTTGCAGCCCCATATCCAATGGATCCGCTGCAGTCGACGGCAGAGCGAAAAACACCACGATTAATGCCAGGAACAAGTAGCCTGTTGGATGGAAATGGTATCTAAGCCATAACGATGCAGATGAAAACAAGCCCGCCCTCACCCCAACCCTCTCCCCCAAGGAGAGGGAGACGTTTTCGTCGACCATTGGGCAACCACGGATCAGTGATTCTTTTGAGCGGAGCCAAATAGCGCTCCCTCTCCTGGGGGAGAGGGCTGGGGTGAGGGCGAGCTTTTCTCCGACTGAATTGTTACCGCGAAGAAATGACAATAAAACCGCTGTCCTTGACCAAAAAAGATACTTGCTGAACATCCACTATTTTGTGCCCTTGCGGACCCCACTCATCAATAGGCAGTTCTCCCCAAGGGGTACTAATAGATACCTCCTCGTAATATCAAAGATGAGACGGAGTGGAGCATGAGAGAGTGTGGATGTTCACGGTCACCAGCACTCGTTGACGCTGGAACGCTCCACGCTCCATTCCGCCAACGCTCCCTATTGCTGGAGCACTAGCATGTTATCAGGGTCAGGCGCATCGTCCTTTTCCATCTTCACCCGTAACTGTTTGAGAGCTTGCTCTTGAATTTGCCGAATGCGTTCGCGCGTAACGTCGAACTTTACCCCGACCTCTTCGAGAGTTTTTGGCTCGCCCGTTTTCAAACCATAGCGCATTTCCAGGATTGCCTGTTCCCTTTTGCTTAAAGTGGCAAGAGCTTCTTGCATCAGCTCATTATCACTTTCACCGACAATCCGGGCGAATGGAGCCTCTGCATTGGGATCGGCCACAATTTCAGACACACGATCCGACTCATCCTCGCCAAGTGGCGCATCGAGTGACACCGGCGCTCGGGAGGCCAGGCGATACTCTTGAATTCGCCTGGGATTGAGTCCAAGTTCGCCAGCAACTTCTTCATCTGTTGGCTCTCGGTCGAGAGCTTCGCGCAGTTTCATTTCTGCCCGCCGAATGTGGGCAACTTTATCTACCACATGAACCGGCAAACGGATGGTCTTGGATTGATTGGCCAAAGCGCGTTTAATCGACTGCTTGATCCACCACGCGGCGTAGGTTGAAAGCTTTGCGCCCTTGCGTGGGTCAAACCGTTCGACGCCTTTCATCAACCCGATATTGCCCTCGTTGATGAGGTCCAGCAGAGGAAGTCCTAATCCACTGTAATCGCGGGCGATCTTTACGACCAACCGCAGGTTGGCCTTGATCATGTGCTCCCGAGCCTGCTTGTCACCCTTCTTGATGCGACGGGCGATGGCAATTTCTTCCTTGGGCGTCAGCAACTTTACTTGCCCAATCTCGCGCAAATAGAGATCCAAAGCGCCTCGGGGAGCATCTGAATGCACCGGGTTTGCGGCTGCGATTTCTACCTCTGCCGTGGGCGGGGACAGGCTTTTCGCCCGCCGGGTTGAGGTCGGAAGTTTCCACCCGACACGTGCCGGTGTCAGGCGCGCTCGCTTAGGCGTGAGGTTGCTTGAATTGGATCGATATCCGCGTCGGTATGTTGTTGCTCTCATATTTCAGTTCCTCTGGTTTCGGTGGGCTAATTCCTCGGGTGTAACGCTCAAATTAAGTTTTTCTGTGTGCCGCAATACGGTAAGGTGCGCCTCGATGCCGATCGCAGATGCCACAAGGTGTCGATGCAAGGCATCAATGCTCGAAATTGGCTGACCGGCGAAAGCGACAATCATATCTCCCTCGCGCAATCCGGCGCGGCTCGCTGGGCTGTCAGCTTCAAGGCCAACCACCAAAACTCCATGATCTACCTGTAACTTATGAAAACGAACCACCCTCGGATGAATGGGGGCGTTCTGCCCGGCAACACCAATCCAGCTTCGCCGCAGGCGGCGTTCTTTGATCAGCCAGGCGGCGACGAACTCGGCGGTATTGCTTGCGATTGCAAAACAAATCCCCTGTGCGGGAAGTATAATGGCGGTGTTCACACCAATGATTTCCCCACGCGAATTCACGAGTGGCCCGCCCGAATTTCCAGGATTCAACGCCGCATCGGTTTGGATTACGTTGTCAATGAGACGCCCGGATTGAGCCCGCATCGAACGGCCAAGCGCGCTGACCACTCCCGCGGTCACCGTCTGGTGAAAACCAAATGGGCTCCCAATGGCAACGGCGATCTGTCCTACGCGAACAGATTGCGAATTCCCCAGTTGCGCATGAGCAAGATGGGGTGCGTGAATGCGGATGACCGCAAGGTCGGTTTCCGGATCGTCGCCAACCAGGCTTGCGCCAAACACCCGCCCATCGGCCAGTGTAGCGTCGAGTTTGCTCGCTTCGTGGACCACGTGGCTGTTGGTGAGGGCATAGCCATCAGGGGCGATGACAAACCCTGAACCAGTGCCGGCAGATTCCGGTCCGTTCTGCGCTTTGCGGTTGGCATGTTGCGCGCGAATGTTAATCACCGCCGGACTGACCTTTTCAACCACCGCGGTGACCGTCCTGGAATAACTATCGAGTAGTTCATAGTCTGTCGCTGCGGGTTGGCCCTTCTGCTCGGCAGGGATTGGTTCAACATCATCCACTGTCCGGATGTTTATCCGGCTTCCTTGCGCTTCGGCTGGGATTTTCATAAAAATTTTTCTAATCGGGACAGGATAGATTTCTTGCCTATAAGACCGGCGCTCCGATCACAGAGCTTGCCATTGGAATAATAGAGCAATGTCGGAACGGCCTGGATTCCCAAACGGGCGGCCAAATCAGGGTTTTGGTCGATGTTCACTTTGACGACTTTCGCTCGGCTCGTGTTTTCAGTCGCAATTTCATCGAGCACAGGCGCGAGCATCTTGCACGGACCGCACCACTCGGCCCAAAAGTCCACCAGGACCGGCACGCTGGATTGAATGACTTCAGTCTCAAAATTTGCTTCGTTGATTTCTGTAATCGGTTTCATGTTTTCTTTAGTCACCATTTAATTGTAACCAATCATGTTACAAAATATCACAAAAAAAGAGATTGTCACCTGGCAGTTTTGGAAGAGCGCTGCCATGCTGCCTTTGCGATCCTCACCAGAGCTGCCAGGTTTGTTTTCGCCAGGTCCTCTTCCAGGGCTGCCTGCGCGGAGGAGAATACCTCATCCAAGGCCCGCCGAATGCAATTCCCAACCGGGCAGGATACATTGGGCCTGGTCGAAGGAACGGAAAACGGCTCAGTGCTTTCCACGGCCCGATACACTTGATCCAGGGTAATACTGGCTGGTGACCGGCTGAGGCGTGAACCAGAGCCGGCTCCTTTGCGGGTCTCGACCAGCTTTGCCCGCTGAAGAGCCAGCAGCAGACGCCGGATAATCACCGGGTTCGTATTTACACTCGAGGCAAGCAGTGAGGAGGTAACGCGGTCACCCTCTCGATAAGCGAGGACAACCAGCACATGGACTGCCATGCCAAAACGGCAACTGGTTCGCACAGGAGAATTGTAATCGTTGGTATTACAATTGTCAAACCTGGCGAAAAGGTCAGAGGTCGGAGGTCAGAGGTCGGAGGTCGGAGGTCGGAGGTCGGAGGAGCGAATTCGGGCGAAGGGATGTCGACAAAGCAAGCCAGGAGCAGGGAGCAGGACCACGGACTAAGAGGCGTGTGCGGCAAGCCGCGAAACCACGGGGTTTGGACGGATGGTACAAAGTGCGCCAAATACCCGAATTCTATTCCACCAAAAACAGCGAGGAACCTCACTGTAGTGCAATGTTTCAAAACTCATCATTTTCGGCAAAATTTTAAGCAGGCAACGTACTTTCTTGCGGCTTGTGATATCAAAAATGCATCGAGTAGCGCGAAGCGTATGGAGTGCGCTGCATCCCGGCGCTTTTCATTCTTGTCCATAAAGTAAATCCAAAGCGCCGGAATACGGCGCACTCCATACGCTTCGCGAGTTCCGGTTCTCTTCTCACTCCGTAGCTTCCTTGTTTGGTGCGGCTTTGCCGCGCTGTGCCCCTGAGTACAACCTTTCCGCGAATTGCTTTGAATTGCAAATGAGAAAGACATTGTCTTAAGCATAGATTGCTGGAAATCCGTTTGGCACCGGAAGACACCAAAGCGCACCAAAGGCACCGGAATTGAGATTTTTAAGAGGTTTGCCATCAAAGGCCCCTGAGTTTCCTGACTGTGATGGTGCGAGGCTTGGAAGCGATCAGATAGCGCGCGGCATCCGCCGCGTCATCACCGCCGAGGCCATCGTCATCGGTATCGGCTTTGAGAACATCCTCGGGGCGGGCGGGATCGTGCTGGAGCGCGGGGAGGGACTCAATGAGGCGGGTACAGCGAGAATGGATGAAGAGCCTGGGGCGTATGGAGGCGGCCGGGTCGCCGAGACGCTTGAGGATTTCGGCCCAGCCATTGACCCGGTCTGTGTTGGCACAGCGGAGCTTAATACCGAAATCAGCGTATTCTTTTGCAATAGTGAGGCCATCGCTTTGGCTGGCGAAGACATCGGCACCGGCGACGAAGCGTTTCAGGACGAGAGCGGATTGTCCCTGGGCAGGTTCGGTGAGCTGGATGCGATGACGGTTAAGCATGGCCTTGATGGCCTGGGCGTGACGTTCAACGACCCAGTTTCGCGCAGCGTGCTCATCCACGATGTAAAAATTGCCGTCACAGTCGGTGCAGCCGAGCAGAGCGACCGTGTAATGGTGGAAACCGTAGTCGAGGGCAGCGAACCACTCGACCCCACGGCCATCGGAGAAGTCGTCCAGGACATGCACCTCGCGGCGGAAGTTGGTGAAGAACTGGCCGGCGGCGATGTCCCAGTCGCCGTCGCGCCAGGCGCGTTTTTGCCAACCGGTCAGATTGTTCAGGATATCGCGGTATTCAGGATTGGTGAAAGAGTTGTCGTTGATTGTAGCGGGGATGAACCGGGTGGAGGATTCGGCTCGGTTGAGGAAGGGTACAATATAGGTGGAACGGTACCAGGCGTGACCGACGCCGCCGGGGTTGGTGGTGGAATAGACGCGTGGACGCCAGGGGAGGCCGTCGGGCGAGACGTTTGAGGAGCGAGAGCAGGTGAGGATGTCGGCATATTTGCGTGAGGTAAGGGTGGTAGCCTCTTCGATGCCGATGACGTCGTATTCGAGGCCGAGATAGGCATCAATGTCCTTCTCACATTGGAAGTGGCCGGTGATGATACGTGAGCCGTTGGGAAAGGTGAGGATGCCCCGGGAGGAGGAATAGTCATGAGGGACGGCGCGAAGAGTGTGGCGACGAAAATCTTCGAAATTTTCGCGATTCGATTTGCCAACTTTTCGCAGCAGGAGGCACTTGAGGCCTGGGAAGCGCTGGCAATCGTCAAGGCCCATCTGGGCGACGAGCCAATAAGATTTGCCGCCGCCGCGGGCGCCACCGAAGCCGACGGCGGTAGGTCCGCGGGGATGGTCACAGAGGCGCGCGGCGGCGCTGGCGTCGAGCTGTTTGGAATGCAGCAGAGCTCCGGCGTTGATGAAGTTATCCATCTGGTCACGCGGACAGCCGGCGCGACGGGCGGTGGTGGCGAAATGGTCGGAAAGCGTCATGGTTTAGAAAATTAACAAGAGAACAGAGGCAAAAATGTGGCGTCCGATGGAAAACTGTTGAAACAGTTTTTGGCCCTCGTGAGCGCAGAAACCACCTCGTTGAAAGCGAGGTGATAATGAGAGGGCGGACTCGTTTGGGAGGATTGATGGAGTCATGATGGCTAGTTTCTGATTGCATTAGTGTCGGCGGGCTGAGGACAGGCCGGCCCGACGTCGGATGAGGGGAGGGGATCATCGCCTGGAGGCTTGGCATAGGCTTTTTCGAGGGCGGCGGAGAGTTCCAACTGGAGCGGGGCGCGGACAGGACCTTCGGGAAGCGCAGTACCGCTAAGGGCCTGACGGGCGATGCGGGAGGAGATCTGGAAGGCTCGAGAGACCTGGCCAAGCGTCATCTTTTCGATGTGTTTGTCGCCCAAGCTTTCGAAGAAACACTGGACGGCATCGAGGATTTTTTGAGCAGTGGACCACTCGTGCTCGCGATAAATTTTGGCGCGACGAGCCCATTCGGCGGCTTGTTCCGCGTGAGAGGCGGCCTCGGTTTGAGCTTGTTGCTGAAGGAGGCCGGAGTTGAAGGAATGAATCCGGTGGTTCCAATGGAACCGGCTGGACCATTTCTTAACAGTATCGAGTTTTTCATCGAGTAGATCGGCGACAGCCTGCAGGGACCGGTGGTGGCCGAGGTTAAAGAAGGCCATGAAGGCGCTGAAGGCGCGAGGGGTTTCGCCCGAGAAGCGATCGAAACAAGGTGATGGCTGAGAGTTTTCTTTCATGCCGGTGAAGGTAGCACAGGTTTTTTCGAGAAATCGTCGAAGCCGAAGTTTCACGCGAAAACAGTTGCAACGGAATGCAAACAGTTGCAAAGAGCTGCAACTTTTTTGAGATCTTTTTTGTTGACGCGCTGTATCAGGGGAGGGTTAAGAACGAATGCATCTTCGCCATTTTCAGAGGGAATAGAATTCGCGTATTTGGCGCACTTTGTACTAGCGTCCAAACCCCGGAAGGTCCGTTTATAGAAACACGCGTTGGTCTACAGATTTTTTGTTTTTCAGCGGCGCGTGTGGATGGTGCGCCAACTCCGGACCTGGCCATCAACTTTTCTTTCATGCCGGGGAACGTAGCACTGGTTTTTGCCGGAATTAGCCGAAAAGGAAGCACCACCCAAAACGAGTCTTACACAGTCGTATAGAGTCGTAAACAGTCGCAACTTTTCTTGAAAAAAGATTTTGACGAGTTAAGGCGATAGCCAAAGAAGCAACGGCGCAGAGCTAAAGGCAATAGTGGAGAGGCGCAACTCATAGTCCACTGGTCAGATAACTGCTTTGCACCAACGCAGCAGAACGGGAACTGAATACGCTGAAAAGAGTGAACTGAGGCGCACGGCAGCAAAGCCGCAACCAAAGGCAAAGAGTTAACACAGAAATTTTCACATGAGGAAACGGAGCGAACGGAGAAGAAAAATGATGAGCGTGCGGAGAAGAGAAAAGAATTTTGACCGGAGGGGCACCAAGAAGGTGCGAAGGCAGAAAGAATGGATTTACCACGGATTTCGCAAGAGGACACGGATAAACGATCGAGAAGAAGAATGGCCCGCTCGGTGAGACGGGCCCTACCTGCATTTTGATAAATTTGCATCACTCAGCCCGCAACTACTTTGGGCCTGGCCCCAAACACTAGGACGAACTCTGCGCACGTGGCGATGGGCAGGACGCTCCCCGCCGGATGTTCAATAATTCTGGAGACAGCATCAGGTTGAAAGGGGAGGGTCAGAGACAGTCCAGCGGGCTTTTGGCTTGCTTGAGCGTGAGGGTCGGAACGGTTTGCAGGTAAATCATGGTTGTCTTGACATCGCTATGCCCGAGGAGCCGTTGGATGGTCTGGAGGTCGTACCCCGCGAGGAGCAAATGGCTTGCGAAGGTGTGGCGAAACGTGTGCGGTGAAACCCCTCTTGGGGATGCCGGCGCGCGCTGCGGCCTGTTTGACGGCACCTTGAACATGGGATTCATGGAGATGATAGCGCCGTTGCTCCCGCAGCTTTGGAATGAGGTTGCTCAACTTAGGGCTTTACAAGGGCATTGGCCGGGACTAAAGACGGCGTGGATGAATCAGCAGGAGAATCCATTAGTGGCTGGGAGCCGTTGGCCTATCTTCCCAAATGGCAAGATAGACAGATCGGCCTAATCACTTGTTCGGCTGATCGATGACAGTCACGGGCTATAGGTGGGCGCTGCTACTGGCGGGCTTGTGCATTGTTGCGCTACTCGCCTTCGCGTGGCGCCTGGCACTGAGGTCCAGTATTCAACGGTTGGACGAGCGTGGAGCGTGGAATGCCATCGCGGACTATGGACGATGCCGGGACACGGCTCTTCGCTCTACACCAGAAGAAGCAGCGGGGCAGCTCTATATTATTGCGTGTTTGCCTCCGCGCCGAACGAACGATCTCAATCCCCTCCTCCGTATGATCGAGCGAGAGCGGGACCGTGACATCCATGATGTGATCGTTTACCTTCGAGCGAAGACGCGCGATGATTTGGGCGACGACCCGGCGAAGTGGATCGAAAAGTATTCAGCGCATGAGAGACAATGAGCCGAACCAGCGTGCTGGAGGCGACGGCGGGATTCCATCTTGGTTCCATGCTCGACGCTCTCGAGCCGCCGCGCCTCACCACGAACATTGGGCGGCAGCATCACACATATGAAACGTTGGGCGGTTCTCATCAATGGCACGAATTTCCAGATGCCTTTCGAATTTCCCAAGTCACGCCGCAGAGGGTGGTATCGTGTAACTGCTCCCGGTGAGAACACGAAAGTCAGCCGCGTGGGATTTTACACGGAGGTTTTCGTTGTGGCGCGTTCACCACGAGAGGCGGAGCTGCGGGGAGTAGAGGTTTTGCGCCGCGACAAGGATTTGCGTGCAGCGGTTCGAAATCCCGACGGTGACCCGCCTAGACTTTTTGCTGACCGGATTACACAAATCGCATCTTTTCGAGGTTGTCGGCGGCCGCGCTCGGGCCTTGCTTTTTACGCCGAGCGCGGGCGCAAGAGAAAGAAGTGAGATGAGCACGTTGCCGTCCAACCCGCGCTCTGCACTGGACGCCCGGACGGTGCTCTGTTTCCATATCCAAGGTCACTGGCCGGGCGCCAGTGAGAGCGAGCGTTCGGCACTGTTCATATGAGCGATTCAGAATCAGAGTCAGATTTTACGCCACGTGCTTCTGTGGAGGCCAAGCTCAGATTAGCTGACCGCTTGATTGAGACTGCGTCCCAGCAGCTGCGTGACCCGAGCCTGTCCGCTTCCAGGCGTGCTGAGCTGCAGAAAATTGTGGAGGACACCCGAAAGGACATCACGCGCTTTCAGAAGCAAAAGGAAGAGCTGGATGGTCAGTAAATGGGGATTATGAACATGGTGCCGAACCACCGGGCTTCACTGGACGCGGCAGACAAGTTCTGTTTGCATTTCAGAGATCGTTGGAGCCGCGCCAGTGAGCCCGAATGTTGGGCAGAACCAGCATATGCTAACTCCCGCACATAGCGCCGATCTCAAAGGCTACAAGAGTGCAATCAGGGACGTCATTGTGCGTACCCTCTTCAGTTTGATTATCTTGGCTGCTGGGTATTGGGCTCCGTCGTTATATTTCCACCAATTCGGGATCCTGACTCTCTACGGTCCGGGGGCTTTGGCGGAGGCTGCATTTTTGCTTTCCAAGCTAGCAGCTTTCATTTACGGCGTTATGGCACTGTGGAGCGTTCGCTGTGCGGTTGTCGATCTATGGTCGCCGCAACAGAAATGAGCAAGCCCAACAGCCCAGATTCACTGGACGCGGCGATGACGCTCCTGTTTGCCTTGGTAGATCGCTGGCGCCGCGCCAGTGATCTGGATCGTTAGGTTTTCACCATGAGCTGGAAGACCATTGACAATCCTCTTTTCGTGATCGAGCGAAATGACATGTTCGCAAAGTTCCATTTCGGCTTTGCTACGAAATCACCACCGGCTGAGCTTTTCCATTACACATCCAGCGATTCCTTTCTCGCCATCATCAATTCCCAGTGCATGCTCGCCACTGAGCGGAGCTACCTGAATGACCCACAAGAATTTGGGTGGGGGTTCGATGCACTTCGAGCACTCCTATCTTCGGAGAGGAGCAAGTATTCCGCAGATTTCCTCGAGCAATCGCAGACCGCGCTCTCGGAGAAGGCTCAAGATGACCTCCGGCTCTTTGTTCTCAGCCTTTCGGCCAATCCAGATCTCCTTAGCCAGTGGCGGGCGTATGCGGCAGAAGGAACTGGCTTTGCCATCGGGCTTGATGGCGCGGCCCTTCGGGATCGAGCGGGGTTCGGAGAGACTGTGCTGGGAGACATTGACCTAGACAACCTGCCCAACGACTTCGTGTTCTGCTATCACCTCCTCCCAGTAGTATACGAAAGGTCTCAGCAAGAGGAGGTGCTGGATGGATTTCTTGCTGCAGCGCATGCCTTCTGGATGGGTATTGAAGACCAACGCGATCACACATTGCAGCAGGTGTTTAGGATGCTGTTTCAGCACAGGGCCAAGGAGCTGCTTATCTCTCTCAAGAACCCAGGCTATAGAGAAGAGTGCGAGTGGAGAATCGTGGCGACGGTGCACAAAAACAGCAAAAAAATACAATATAGAAACGGGCGCTTCGGTATCACACCCTATGTAAGACTCAACCTTAGTCGCCGGGCCGACTTGCCCCAATTCAGTCTGCCAATAACGAGGCTTTGGGCGGGTCCGAATTCACCCGCCAAGCGTACCCCGCGGGGACTTGAAATGCTTTGTGAAAGCAAAGGGCTCCAAGTTCCATTGGCATTTTCTGAAATTGAATACAGAACCTAAATTTTCGGTCGAGCGAATGGCGGCAGGCGACGCCTGTTTGCAGATTCGGACACTTGGTGTCCGCCGCCATCGCTCACCTCGCCGTTAGCCGACATGGCACGCGTTCATCCATTTCAGCTCCTCACGAAGAGGAATTTGCGGGCAGCAGAAATTAAGAAGCTAGTGGCGGGTGTCTTGAGTGCCGCCCGCAGTGAGCCGCGTCACCGATCCGCGCGGGAGCGAGACGCCCTGATTACCGCCATACGGTACGGCCATTTTGAAATCGCTCGAAGCCTTCTTTCGGAGGGCGTTGACTCGAACGTTCCGGATGCCAAAGGCCGCACAGCGCTATGGTACGCCGCCAATTACGCGGGTCAGGGCTCGTTTGTCCGCGAGTTGGTTCGAGGAGGGGCACGGTTGCCGAGTGACGTGTTGATGGGGCCTGTCGATGATGGTGATGTTAAAACTGTCCGGTTTCTGATTCGGCGAGGTGCGAATGTCAACTGCCTCGCGACTTTCACACGGTATTCATATAAGTTTCCGCCGAAGGAGGTACTGCTTACCGTGGCGATTCAAAACATTTCGACACTTGAGATTGCCGAACGTACCGCTCTCAAGATACGAGCTGCGATGACGCCGAAATGGCGAGCCGCCCACAAGCCCATTTCACGCAACGGAGATTTGGAGTCGATTCCTATCATGCTCATCGGAGCAGGGGCAAACGTAAATCGGTTGGCTTTCGAGTATTCGCTTTACGAGGGATTCATTCGCACCACTTTGGGCCTCGCGGCACATTGGGGCCTTGTAAGAACAGTGAAAGCGATGCTTGCGGCTGGCGCGGATGTCGACCAGAAAGATACGTGGGGCGGCACGGCGCTATTCGATGCCGCGCATGAAGGACACCGACAAGTCGCCAAGGTTCTTCTTGCCGCAGGGGCGAGGGTGGACATCAAGCGTCGTGACCAAGCCACACCGGTTTCGATTGCACGCGAGCGCGGGTTTCCAGATTTGGCATATGAGATGGAAAATTACACCAGGAGGGGCTAACAAGACGCGCCAGCCAATGCCGGTTGAGCGTCGTGTTTGTTTTCGGACGCCATTGGCCCGGCATGGCTGCGCTTTTCGTTAGAATTGCATGCATCCGCACACGAACATGCTAGCGTCTGTCGCTAAAGTCCTTGCTAAGACCAAGCGCGTGCTCGACCACTTCAAAGCTTCTCCTACGCCGCTCAGAAACTCCGACTTCCAGCCGTATGTAGGAGCTCTCCTCGAAGTATGTCGATTGCATCGCAAACCTTCAGACGGTATCGACGACCTCCAGCAACTCATAAATTTTGTAGAGGACTATCCACGGATGCAGGACAAGCCTGACATTGAGAAAGTTGTCAGCCGGGCCAGGACCTGTGTCGCCCGTTACAGCGAGTGGCTCCGCACATCCTTTCCTGAGATAGCACTTCGAGCCTGAGCCAAATGTAATGCACTACACAGATTCTAACTTTTCGGTGGAGCGAATGGCGGCGGTTGGCGCCCGTTTGCGGGTTCGAGCGCTTGGTGCCCGCCGCCATCGCTCACGTCACGGTTAGGCGGCTTGCAATGCGTGCGTCATTTACCATCTTTTACTCGTTTCTGTGCCTTGTTGCGGCCAGCGGATGTGCGCATCGTTTCTCCGGCACTTTTGGATTTAGAAACACGAGCACGAATGAGATTGTGGTAGACGTCAGCCAGCCTATCGGCCCGGTAGGTGTGTTAGTTCCAGGCGCACGGGCGACTCTCAGCCTCAACCCAGTGGAACTGCCGCCGGAAGTCACAGTTTCTTGGAGCCAGAGTCCAGATCATTCCAGAGGGAGCCACACAAACATTTTGCTCTCTGTATTGCCGAAGCATCTCGGTGAAGGACACATTTGGTTTGAGTTCACACCCGAACACGTCTGGAAGTTGAGTTATGAGGACAAATGAGCCGCCTAACAAGAGCGCTCCAGGCAAGCGCGGGATTCGCGTTCTGTTCCACACCGGACGTCCTTGCCCCGCGCTGCCTGAGCGCCGTCGTTGATATGGGCAGTGTCACGCGCATGAGGAAGATGATTCTCCCAATCCTGGGTTTCATGATTGTGGCAGCATTTGCTGCATTTGCGTTATCGCCATGGCTGTACAATCCGGTGCATGACTTCATCGGCCGTCAAAATACGATATACTCTTCTCTCTTTACCAACGACCGATGGGCACACGTGCTTCCAGGCACGCCTCGTGAAAAGGTGATCAATTTATTAGGGGCTCCCTTTGACCAATACACATACACTCTAGATACAAACTATCCGCCTTGGGCCGAAGGAATTGAAAGTCTGTCTTTTTCGCGCCCAAAATGGAGCGAAGATTATGAGTCTATCATTGTTTATATTGGGCATGATCAAAGGGTTAAGTGGTGCACGCGAGGAGTGACAGATTGAGAACCGAGCCCAACCATCGGCCTGCACTGGACGCGGGAAACGCGCTGCGTTTACAATCGTGGCGTCACTGGTCCCGCGCCAGTGAGGCCGGACGTTAGCTCGCACAAGCCCAGCTCGCTATGGCGCTACTTGAAGATTTTCTGAAAGCCGAGGACCTCGACGACTTGCTTAAGGTTCGCGGAAAAATCGGCGCTCTTGAGGCGCAGGAGCTTGACCGCATCTCCGAGCTGCTAAAGGAATGGTCGGATGGTCAAGCTGTAAGCAATCTCTTGTTCTACCCAGCTCTGATTCCAGAGGCGCTCCGGATCAGCAGTATCGATCGAGCTCTCGCTTGCACGGACCGCCCGTACTTCATCTTGGCGGCAGTCGTGGGGCTTCAGGGAATAGATCCCGCGTCGGTTTCGCCCGACACGCGTGCTCGATGGGCCTCTGCCCTGCTTGAGATTGTGCGCTCAAACGCCGGGGTGATCTCCGCCCGCGCATCGGTCACGATTCGGTCTTGGCTGCGAGACGGGCAGATAGAGGAGTTCATTCGGTCCTATCCCGTGCCGGACGAGACAGCCTCCAAGAACATCATCAGCTTTGCTCTTTCAAAATTTGGCGACCTGGCGCTCCCGGAATTTCGAGCACGGTTACGAGCGTGCGGCCTGGGCTTTTGGAGGCGTCGTGACTTTTTGCGCACGTTCCAGGAGCACCGGCGCAAGAAGCAAGCTGGCGGAGCTGTCTTTATGACCATGCCACTGCTATCCTACATCCCGAATTATGGAAGCATGGAGAACTAACATCCCGGTGCTGGCGACGCTGGTTTGCGCCTTCTGTGAATTCCTGAGTCAGGTGCCATGAGTCTTTCAAATTCATACGTGCGGGCGTCCATCGTCACCCTGGCGCTCTTCGTTGCGGGAAGCTTGCGCTATTTTCAGAAGTATGGGGATGTTCGGGACAATCGGCATGTAACGCTCGTCCTCTTGATCAATGGCACTGCGACTTTGCTCACTATATTGCTTGTGGGAACGTTCTCGCGCCGGAGTGTGAAACCTTGGCCCTGGCCGAAGGTCAGCTTCGTCTCGTTCGGCTGCTGGCTCGCCGTAGTATGTTTAATGGCGCTGGCACAGAAGATTTATTCTCGCCGATGAAAATGCTTCGGACTAACAAAATGCGCTGCAGCGAACCCGGCGGGAGCGTCACGGTTGCAATCGTTGCGTCCCGTGCGCCGGGTCGCTGAGCTTGGATCGTTCGGTGAAATAGCGTGGCTTCCACAACATTCCAATCAACCTTCAATGCCTGGCTGGACGACGCCTTAACCCATCCAATGTCGCCGGCCGTTGTCGCCTTCTGTTTCAACCTCGCAGAGCCGTGGTGTATCGAGGTTGTCGGCTCCGACAGATTCAGTACCGATGACCCCGATTGGGCTTGCAAGGAATCCTTTCGCCCGGGCGTGAAGAAACTCGATCTCCCTGAGTCCGAAGTCGGGTCGAATTGGCAGGCCGTCCTCATGGAAGCCAAAGGCATCGTTTCGGCGTACATAGATCGTCCAAGCGCTGGCAGCAGCCTTCTGAAGCGAGCGCTTGCCGTGTCAGTTGGTTTTGTGGATGGTGAGTTGGAAAGAGTTTGGCCCAGATGAAATCACCGAACCAATGTGCTGGAGGCGGCGGCGGGATTCCGCGTCTGTCGCATGCTGGACACCCTTGGCCCGCCGCGCCTCATCACGAACGTTGCCGGTGGACACTAAAGGACGTGCCGGAGCTTGCTTCTCTCCCTCCGAAGGAGCGTCGCCGCGTCCATGAGATGTGTTTGCGACAGTACTTCTTGTATGCCCGACCCACCCGTCGGAGCATGTCTGCCTACGCTGGATGTCTGCTCTGCGTTATACTCGTGGGTGTGTTGGGGGTCGATTTGCTGAGGTTTTTGAGCGGCAAAGAATCCCTCTGGTTCAGCGTCGCTGCGATGACCATCGGTATGATGTTGGGCTGGGGGCTCTTCAGCCGTATCGCCATTCCAAGCCTGCGGCCTTTTTATGGCAGGTTCGTTGGAGGGGAGCCATGATGGGCGAGGCTAACAATGCTGCGTCAGTGGACGGGCCGATAGCGCGCCTGTTTGCATTCGTTTGCCAGTGGCGGCGCGCCACTGCGCAGCGACGTTGGACGCAATGAGTATGCCTGAATGCTTAAAGTGCAAGAGCCAGCGCGTGACCAAAGGAAGCGTGGTCAATTATGAAGATTCGGGACCAGCAGTCTTTCGTCCACAGGGCCTTCGTTTTCTGACATGGGGCCAAGGGCCTCAGTTAGCAGAGGAAGGATTCGCGTGTTTGGATTGTGGTCTGGTCTGGAGTTCGACCCCGCCAGACAAGCTTGCTACTTTTATCCACAAACACTGTGACCAAAAATAGGTCCAACCAATCGCGCCAGCCAACGCCGGGAGCACGTCTCGGTTGCATTTCGCCGTCCTTGGCCCGGCGTGGCTGCGCTCATCGTTAGCGATCATCGTATGACGCTCCACATATTCAAGAGGAATCTTGCCGCCAGCGGATACGCGAAAGCGAAGCATCCGTGTCACTATAGCAACTATTTCACGTCGGGTAGCAAAGCGATAGTCGTAGACAACTTACGCGGCGGAGCATATCGGCTATTTTTGGGTTTGAATTGTATTCCGGCGTGTTACCCGGCTAAGGCTGCGGTTAGCAAGCAGCAGATTGACGCCGAGTCGCCCTGGTTTAACTATTTTGGCGAGGAGCAAAAGAGTGAGGCCCTCGATCGGTGCTGGCAGTGGTTGCAGATCGTTGGATTTCCATTTTTGGCGGACCCGTTTTCGAGGGAGTTGCACAGGTGGCTCTCGGAAGAGAAGATTAAGATACGTGATCGAGGAGTGATCATTCCCATTCCTCACGTTATGAAGTTGCCATGACCGCTAACGAATCACTTGAGGCAACAGCCGCCACCCTTTTCGTTCTCTGCGGTTGGGCGAGATTCGCTGCTCCCCGTCTTCGTCGTCGCGTTGTCGTCAGCGGCTGTGCCTCAGTTTCGCGTTGGGGTTTCGTGACCAATCCATAGCGCTCATGTCTCTACGGAAAGTTATTCTGTTCGCGCTCGCTGGCTGTCTGGTTTTCCTGCTGCTCCAGTTCCTGTTGTCACTCAAGCCAAAACCGCGGAAACTCGATCTCCGGATCGTGGGCCAGCCCCAAATGACCAACGGTGCGATGCTGATTAATCTCGTTCTGAGTAATGGAACCTCAAGGTCACTGAACATCGTGGATGAGTCCTCCGGCGGCCCTTTTGTGGTCCTCGACGCGGGTGCGCGAAGTAACATGCCTGGCACGATTGGGTTTGGGCTTGGGAATCTCGTTAACACGTTAAAGCTCAATCTTGCCCCCGGAGCCAGCTTGACGAAGACCGTCACACTGTCCAGTCCCCCGCCGCGGTTCCGTCTCCTTGTCGAGGTGCGGGATCCGCCCACAGAACCCATCAAAGGGCTAGGCCTGCTTTTCAAGTCATTGGCGGCCATGGCGAAACTTCGAAAGCAGTTGACTCCGCGCGACTACGACATGATCATGCTGCCAGCATCACCTTGGATTGAAGACGGGAAGATAGCGACAACGATCCATCAGGCTACTGAGTGACTTAACGAGACCCCAACCAACGGATGAGCCAATGACGAGCAGCGCGGTCACACTGGTCTCGGGTTCGAGCGTCGTTGACGCGCTGCTCGTCACGGCTCATCCTCATCGTTAACGGCGAAGTATGAAGGTCGGGATCTCCTCCCTCTCTGGTTTTCGTTTTAACAAAAAGTTTGCCCTCAAGGTCATCGACCTCGAAGCCGCGGCCAGAGCGCGCTTAAAGTGAGCGGCTGTGAAGATCAGCCCCAGAAAAATGCCACAATCCATCAGTTCGTAGCTTCAACATTCCACGCTCCACCCGCTGCCTGAGACAAAAAAGATTGTCGGATTCTAAGCGGGTGCGGCTTTATATAGTACAAAGTGAAGACGATGGAAACTCACGAACTGCTGAGAGCGTACGCGCAAGAGCACTCCGAGTCGGCTTTTCAGGAACTGGTCCATCGTTACGTCGATTTGGTGTATTCGGCAGCTATCCGATGCGTCGATGGGGACACGCAGTTAGCGGAAGACGTGACCCAGGAAGTATTCACCAACCTGGCGGGCAAGGCGCGGTCGTTGCCACCAAACGTGTCGCTCGGCGGCTGGCTGCATCGGCACACCGGATTTGCCGCCTCGACCGCGATGCGGAGTGAACAACGCCGTCGCAACCGTGAAAGGCAGGTCGCAGAAATGAATGCACTGATTGAACCCTCTGAGGCCGACTGGAAACGACTTGCTTCCGTGCTGGACGAGGCGCTGGACGAACTGGATCCTGCGGATCGAGACGCTCTGGTGCTACGCTATTTCGAGCGACGAGAGCTGCGTGCAGTCGGTGCGGCGCTTGGGGTGAGTGATGATACGGCTCAAAAGCGTGTCTCCCGAGCGCTCGACAAATGCCGCGAACATTTGTCTCGACGCGGAATCCGCAGCACTGCCACCGCCCTGTCTGCCGTTCTTTCGGCCAATGCTGTCCAGGCGGCGCCTACCGGTTTGGCCAGCGCGCTTTCGGCCGTCGCCCTGGCCGGAGCGCCGGTCGCTGCCACAGCAAGCGCAGCCGCGGGAAAAGTAATCGCCATGACCACCCTGCAAAAAACCCTCATCACCGCGACCATCGCCGTGCTGGCCGGAGCGGCAATCTACGAAGCCCACCACGCAGGAAATGCACGTGCTGAGGTTCAAACACTCCAGCAACAACAAACGCCATTGACGGAACAAATCCGCCAATTGCAGCAAGAGCGTAATGAGACAGCGAATCAATTGGCCGCCCTACGAGACAAAAGCGAGCGATTGAGCCGCGACGCTGCTGAAGTCCTCAGATTGAGAGGTGAAGTGGGCGTCCTTCGACGCCAAGTCGCAGAATCGAGGTTCCGAAAGCCAGCATCCACCGTTACCAATGCCGTGCAGAATTTCGAGGACAAGCCCGGCGAATACCTTACTAAGGATGGCAAGAGGGTGATAATGAGTGTGCATGTCGGCTGGCGCATCTCCGATGCGGCGGCTTTTTCCCTGAAGTTCCCGGGTGATTCGGCGCTCACCACGCAGCATCAACTTGAAGATATAGCCGGGAGCACCAAAGCAGCAGTCATCGGCACATATAATCTTTCTGACTGTGTGAACTCCGATCCTTCAGAACTCAAACTAGACAAAATCGAAAAAGAAATTCAAACCGTCTTTGAAACGGAACTGACCAAGAATAATTACGGCGTCAGCATTGAGTTCCTTAGCATCGGGACCCTGGACTGATATGACCACGGCCTAATCTACCGTTGAACTAAAGTCGCCAACTATGGAAAATTCACCTGCCTTCGATTTGAATCGAGCGATCCATGACTGGCGCACAGGGCTTTCCACCAGCTCCGCCCTGCAGCGAGATTGCCTGGATGAACTGGAAACGCACTTGAAGGATTCCATTGTGACGTTGGTGGAAAAGGGATTATCAGAGGACGAGGCCTTTCTGATTGCAGTGCGGCGGTGCGGTACGCAGAAGCAAATACAAACGGAGTTTTCAAAGTGTGGCGCGAGGGAGAGCCTGGTTGAAGTCTGGTTTTTCCGAACAGCATGGATCGTCGTGGGCTCATTAACCTTGATAAACGGATACTGTTTTTGGCAGAGAGGCGCGGTGGTTAGGGACGTTATCCTTGGTGAACACTCTTTAGGGTTACCCCTGCCAGAGTTCACGCTGTCAAAGCTCATGCTGGTAATGATGGCAGTTACGGGGCTTAATATCTTGCAGCTACGATACCTCGGTAAGGCAAGGATACACCATGCGATGCTTTCCCCCATGTATTGGTCCGGGATCCTTTTAATTCTTGGAACCTTGATTCTCGCCTCTCGCACGACCTTTGACATTGTTTGCGGTGACCCGCTACTGCTGGTGCTATTTTCTGTGACTCAAATTTTCATCCTGGCTCTGCTGACGGCAATTTCTGGAATATGTGCTTTCGTCAGGAAGATACGTCGAACTGAGTCGATGGCCGTGGCATGGTGGCGACAATTTACAGCGTGAAAAGGGTACAATGAGCCCAAAGCCAAAGAACACGTTGCGGTGAACGCCGAACAGTCCTATGTCCTTGGCGCCCTGCCATTGATACCGACTCTCTTCGGAGGCTGTCGCCCGAAGCATTCATGGGTGATTGCCGTTAATTATCAGCGCCATCGCCAAAACGAACAATTTCAACCTGCTCAATGCAGTTGAACAACAACAAACAAAAGAAAGGTGAAGTATGAAGATGTATGTTTCCAAGATTATCATTGGGTGTCTCGGCATTTCCGCCGGGTTCGCGCTGTGTTATTTCTCCATGGTGTCTCCGGTCAAGACAGGAAGCAAAACCACAGCCAGAGCCGAACTTCAGAAGGTTTCGAGTGAGATTGAAAATTACAGATGATGAGCCTCGGCCTAATCGGGTCGCCGTGAGGATTGCCCTTCCGGCTCCCACACCACCTGACATGCGGGTCCGCATCAGGGGTTCCGGTCAGATTAACGGCTGCGGGGTTAAACTTGGGGTTCTCGGTACTAGGGCCTCGGCTGACTCCTCTCATCGCACGCGGGTCATTGCTGGCCAGCGCGCCCGCTTTTGACGGCGAGCTTGGTCGAGAGGTCTCCCTGAGTAAGGACGTGAACTTTTGCTGCACAACCGGACCATTTATCTCCGGAACTGAACACGGGGCTGCGCTGTGTCGTGCCAGCTTGCCCGTTCCGTCAACCTTATATGGTCTTTCTGTTCGTCGGCTCATCAGCTTTGACCCGTAGCTTCCTTCCCACGGAGTCTCACGGCTCCGCAGTTGCCTAGGTCTAATGTTTAGGCCATCGTACCTCTCGTTATGAGAGGCCCGACGACCGTGCTCTCACATAGGGGACTTTCACCCCATCAGTTCACGCCCATGTCAGGCGCACACCATCGCGCTGCACTCGACGCCGCGATGGCGTTTATGTTTCATATGGAGAGCTATCGACGCGGCGCGAGTGAGTTTTCTCGTTAGGCGGCATTTATGCGAGTAGCGAACCGCGACGCCTTCACTTTGATGGAGCTGTTGGTAGTTACTGCCATAATTGGAATCCTTGCGGCGCTTTTGCTGACGGCGATTTCCGGAACCAAGGCGAAAGCACGAACCGCCCAATGTGCGAACAATCTGAGGCAGTTGGGTATTGCTCTGCAAGGGTTCGTCGAGGACCACAGTGCCTATCCATTGGTAAACGGCACAAATCACCCGTATGAAGAGCTCCCCGACCCGCAGCAATGGTTTGATGACCTGCGATTTGGTTATCTTTCTTCTGGAGGGAGCGCGAGCGGTTTCGCTGGGGTTTGGAGATGCTCTTCTTTCCCAGAAAAGGGCCGCTTCAGCTACGGCTATAATGCTTATGGGGCATATAGCCCGGTGGCGGCTCTTCAGCCGACAGGGACAGAGTCGCTCGGACTCGGTGGGCACAGAACGTTCAGAAACACAGGCAACAGCATCAGTCTAGCAGAGCCTCTTGTGCGTCAATCCGAAGTGGCCAATCCGGCCGACATGATGGCAATCGGAGACAGCTTTTCGGGTGGGAATTATGGCATCTCCGATGGAACCCACGTGCTGGGGCGGACGATCTTCTCAGCAGGTGCCAGAGTTTTTTTTGATGAGGCGACCACCAAAAGGTGCTACGCACGTCATCAGGGCAGAGCCAATGTGGTGTTTTGTGACGGACATGTAGAGCGGCCGAAGTTACAGTTTCTTTTCGTGGCTACAGGTGACGACGCCTTAAGCCGGTGGAATCGTGACCATCTACCTCATCGGGAGCGGCCGCAATGATGGGCAGACGGCCTAACATTCCGGCTCCAGGCAAGGCCGGGAGTGCGTCTCTGTTTGCATTTGAACACTGTAGGCCCGGCCTGCCTGAGCCGGGTTGTTCGACGGAGACGAAGCCGAGTATAAGAGTGCTATGAGGTCAGCAATATTGTCGGTTGTCATTCTGGTAGCAATCCCGTTGAGCGCTGTTGCCTCCGCCGTTGGCGTTGAACGGCTGCGGCAGGAGGCCACAGGAGGCGATGCAGCTGCCCAGTACGCCCTTGGATGGATGTATCTTGAAGGCACGAATGTGACGAAGAACACTGAACTTGGTATCGAATGGGTTCGGAAGGCCGCAGATCAAGGCAACGCTAAGGCCCAGTGCTGCATGGGAGGTGCCTACCATTTCGGAGAAGGTGTGCCGCAAGATGACATGAAAGCCCTCAGTTGGTACCGCAAAGCCGCGGAGCAGAGGTGGGCTGCAGGTCAACTAGGCGTAGGCCTCGCGTATCGCGATGGCCTTCACGTTAGCGCGAGAGGGATCTCATGGAACCAGATTCATTTGATAGACTGATAGAGATTTCGCATTGGGGTTTGCTCGCTATTATTCTGATGGTCCCCGCGATGGTCATCCTCATTCCCCTTCCAAGGGTGCGAGTGTTGCCGCCGCTGTTTCAGATGCTGGGGGCGGCTTTGTGTACCCAGTTCCTCATTTACTTGCTTTTTTACTGTATGATTTTTCCTGCCGCTGATTCTGTTCGCAGGGCACATCGTGGAATCCTTTTGGATTACCATACTTTGGATTCTTGGGTCCCTCACTCCCTCTGGGCTGCATCACTTATCATCTCGTTAGTTTACACACTTATAGGATTTTCCTTTCTCGCCGGACGACAGCCAAACAACCTCTCTATATGATTTCACTCATACATTCACGCGCTAACGAATCAGTGGAGCGAATGGCGGCGGACGGCGGCTGTTTGCAGATTCGATCATCTTGTTGCCGCCGCCATCGCTCACTTCGTCGTTAGGCCACATCGAACCATGAGTAAAAAGCGCACATTTCCGGGAACATCTCAGCAAACCTGACACTCGCGAGCGATGGAACCCATGCATTCAGAGAATTTGCCACGGCAACCGGATCGTCGTGGTTTCTTCAAAAAAACCTTTGCGACTGTTATTGGCGTCTTTATTGGATTATGTCCAGTGGCGTCGGGTTTGACGGTTTTTTTCGACCCGTTGCGTCGGAAATCAGACACCTCCGGCGCCGTTCGCGTGACAACACTCGAGGCGTTGCCCATCGACGGCGTGCCCCGCATATTTCGCGTCATCGCCGACCGTGTCGATGCCTGGAACAAATTTTCCGGAGTGCCGGTCGGCACGGTTTATTTGCGGCGTACAGGCGAAAAAGCAGTGGAGGCGCTCAGTGTCGTCTGTCCACACGCCGGCGGTTTCGTTGATTACGTTCCGGGCAGCAACTGTTTTATTTGCCCGCTGCACCACAGCAAATTTGCGATCGACGGAAAGATCAGCGATCGCAAAAGCCCCGCCCCGCGCGGGATGGACGCCCTTGAAGTGGAAATCCGCAACACGAGGGAGGTTTGGGTTAAATTCCAAAACTTCCGAGCGGGTCACGCCGAGAAGGTGCCCATCGCATGAAATCATTTCTTGGATCTGTCCTCAATCCTCTAGCAGAATGCCCGTCACCCATAAATTTAAGTGACTGATGAGCACGAGGTGGCCTAAGCATGCAGCGGATGGGAGCCAGCCGTTTAGCTCACTCACAATTCGTGGGTACCTGGCGGCTGGCTCCCACCGCTGATGCTTGGCGTTAGCCGTCCCTGAACCATCTTTATGAAGACGTGGAAATCGAAGCTCTTCGGTGACAACCGCATGAACCTTTACAGTCGGATTTGCACGGGTCTGCTGATTGCTGGGTTTTCGATTGTTGTTGTTATCATGGCCGTCAAAGGCGGAGCATTTCGCCATGCTGATTACGGTAAGGCTCTTCGTAAAGCCGCTTACATCGGTGATATTCAGACTGTCCGGACAATTCTCAGAAACCATCCAGACGTCATAAACTCATTCCGAGGGAATCCAGGTGTTTGGAGCCTCAACGCGAGCAGGACCAGCACCTCGAATGGTTCGCCTCCATCCAACGCGTTCGCCGAGTTGTGGGGTTTTTTGCGGCGGTCCATTAGGACACAATTTAGCGGCTTCGACGAAGCTGGGTATTCTGCTCTGGACTTAGCTGTGAGGGGAAACCAACCGGAAGTTGTCTCGATCCTACTGGATAATAGAGCCGATGCAACCCATCTTAACGCCAGTAATTACCGGGCACTGCATCAAGCAGTTCAGTTGGGGAGCGTGGAAATTCTAAAGCAATTTCTGATTCACAACGCCGATCTCGAAGTTAAAGACCCAATCGGAGGCACACCCTTAGGTTGGGCGGTCCTGTGCCAGCATAAAGCAATCGCTGAGCTGTTAATTGCCCACGGGGCAAATATCAACGGGGGGGATACGCCGCCCCTCCATTGGGCGGCAGAAGTGAGAAGCAAGCCGATGGCTCAACTCCTCATACAAAACGGAGCAAGAATAAACCTTAGAGATAAATGGCAGAGAACTCCTTTGACTATAGCCGTCCACAAGGGGGATGACGCCTTGGCAACATTTCTTCGAGAACAAGGGGCGGGAGAAGTGAAAGGGTCGATAGAAAAATGACACAATCTAACAGTTTCTACCTTCAACTTTTAAAAATGAGGATTGACAAAAATACGCCTTTCAATTGCGAACGGCGGCGAGTATTACGCACAACATTAAGCAGTTTATCCGCCATGCCATTGTTCACTCCGGGTAAAACAACGGCTTGCGAGCCAGGGCATGGCGGATAAACTGCTTAATGTTAGCGCTTTGAGCACCGCCAAGAACCTCCTGTCCAAAAGACATGAACACACAGCGGTCAAACGTGCAAGGAGCGACCGGGCGTCCTCGTCACAAGGGCTTCACCCTTGTGGAGCTGCTGGTGGTCATCGCCATTATTGCGATCCTGGCCGCCCTCCTGCTGCCGACACTTTCAAGAGCCAAGGCGCAAGCCCGAAGCACTGCCTGCAAGAACCACCTGAGCCAACTCGGGCGGGCCATGGCGATGTACGTCGCAGACCACAATCGCTATCCCCCGTTGTATGGCGATGCGGGCGGTCCCTCCTCTTTCGAGACGTGGGCTCACAAGCTTTACCGCTACGCTCCGCTCAGTTGCACGAATCGCTCCTGGCATTGCCCCACTTACATTGCCAACGGTGGCGTGGTGGAGGTTGTGTTGCCCCCAGGCTGGGGTGGGAGACTCGTGAACCGGACGAGCTATGCTTACAACGCCTTCGGTATTGGGGGTATGCGCGGTTGGCCGAATCTCGGCTTGGGTCAGTTCGCCCCAAGGTCTCCCGGCGAGCAGGAAGTCCAAGCTCCAAGCGAAATGTACACGATAGCAGACGCGAGGTCTTACTTGTTCAAGGCCCTCGGTGGGCCAGCCGGTGAGCCCGCCATGGTCCCGTGGCGATTCATCGGACGCGAAGGGGAGCCACCGCATTCGCAAGGATACAACATACTCTTCGGGGATGACCACGTGTCGCTGGTCAAGCGCAAGGATTATCTGTACCGCCGCGAACCGCCCATAATTGGAACCGAGACAATCAGCCACACCCAGAGTCTTGGGCTCCCAAGAATCAATGGGCCGTGCAAAACTGACCATGCGTAAGGCCGCTAACCACAGCATTCGGCGGATGGGAGCCAGCCGTTTAGGTCAGTGGCAATTCGAACGTCCGTGGCGGCTGGCTCCCACCGCTGATGCTGGCCGTTGGAGAGCATGAAATGGACACGCACGGACTGGCTCCTGTAATGAACAATACCAAGTGGGACGAGCTTCGTTTGGCAATGTATTCGCTCGGCCCGTTCCATCCGCAGTGGCGCACGAAGGACATCGAGACTGGTTTTATACCGGAATGGGACGGGGAATGGTTCCACCACTTTCGCAACGGGGGCTATGAATCAATCGAGTGGGTGGAAATAAAGGTCACCTCCAAGGAGCAAGATGAGGCGGTCACCAGCGCCCTGAGAGCCATCCACGTTCCAGGTGAAAGGACCGAACACGGTTACCGGGTATTTGGTTACACCCGGCCAGGAAAGCCGGTAGACTACATCGTATGAACTCCAACCATCGCGCTGCACTCGACGCCGCGACGACGATCTGTTTGCATATCGGACGTCAGCGACGCGGCGCGAGTGAGCACGGACGTTCGGCGTGAGTAATATGACTGTTCTGACGACTAATGAAGCCGTTCCGGGCCGTAGTTGGCGACGGTTCTTTCTGTTGCTTGGGATGTTCTTCGTAGCATTCTGCCTTTCCAGCTTCATCCCCACACCGGGGTCCTGGTCAGATGTTCGATCACAGTGGCTGGGCGCGGCTGTAGTTGCCATCATTTGCGTCGCGTTTCTCGTTGCCACTGCGCGCACCTACTGGAGTCGCGGCCCACTGACGGGCGTTCAGGCTACGCTGCTGTGCTTCATCTTCGGGGTGGTTTTGGTCTTCATGGCCCGGGATCTTTTCATGTCAGCGATGTTTCTGCGGGAGGTAAGGAGTAGCCGTCGTGCTCTTCACACAGGAACGCCCAACGCTGCGCATTCAGTGGACGCGCCGATTGCGTCCCTGTTTCATATCGTGCATCCTCTGCGGCGCGCCACTGATGCGCAGCGTTAGCCGACTATGAGCCTACTTGCAGACATCTACGTTTCACGAGACGAGGACGCGGTAAAATATGACACCGCACCTGACCAGTTCGTCGAGCGCGCACAATACAAAGGCTTCACTCCACTGGAGCTTTCTATTCTCTGGTCCATTATGCGAGGCGTCGAGTGGGATGTGGCCATGATGGACGAGTTTCCCTGCCTCCTTACGATTGACGGTGGTGAGCGGCTCATTCACCGACTGCCGTCTACGATGGTCGCCGATTTGGCAACCTTACCGCCACACCGCGTAGCTTCGGTCACGAGGGCTTGGGCTGCTACCGAGGAGTTGAGTTGCAGTCCAGCGGACATCAGACCTGTTGTTAATGATTTGGTGCGGTTGGCGCGTCGCGCCACGGAGACGAGTCAGAGTGTTCATCTTTGGAATTGTGTATGACGAGTTCCGAGTCGGCTAACGAGCGCGGTGGAGTGGATGCCGGATGGCCGCTTTTGTTTGCATCTGGACGCGCTTCTTCCGGCACCACTCACCGCGAGCGTTCGGCGTAGAGCTTATGTCATCAGATAAACCAGAGCTTCTGTCTCACATTCCCAACAGTGGGATCGTGCAGATGCCCGGCAGGAAGTTTCCTGGCATCGTCATGCAGGGTGACACGCTCTCGAACCTTTTTGACGGAGTTCGCTTTCTCCTGCACGAGTTTAAGGTCCGCCGAGATGAAGAGCGGTACTTTGAGACCTTGATGATTGCTGAGCAACTCCAGGGACAGCTCGTCCACTACGAGGAGACGCTGAGTGAGCGAGGCATTGGGCTCCCTTACACAGTTCCGATTCGGGAGCGATTTGTTTCAGATGATTACCAAAAAGCCGAACCAGGCTAGTGCAGGCAACTGCGCGGTCCCGTCTTCATTTCATATTGGGCGCCTCGGACGCGCAGTGCCTGACCAGCGTCGTTGGGTGCGAAGGGCGACATGAAAAACAAGAACGTTCTGGTTCTGATTATGACGGTCCTGGGAGGGGTGGTTTGCGTTTGGCAGTTGACCACCCTTGTGCGCGAGAGAGACATGCGCGGGATCCACTCTCAGCTCAGCGCGGCGGTCGCCAAAACTAAGAGCGGACCGCAGGGAGTTGAGGGCGCGGAGGCTTTCGTTGCGGCCCTGAGGCGGATCGATCCCGGGCACGCTCCCGAAGATGTCAAACTGGCCTTGAGAGACTATATTCTCGCTTCCGAGCAGAATCTGCAGGAATGGAGGTCCGGCCACCCGACGGCCCAAGTTGATGACGACATGGCGCGAGCCCAAGAGAAGTTAGTCCGGAGCCTGAAGAAAGACCAATGAGAGCATCCAACCACAGCATGCAACGGATGCGAGCCAGCCGTTTGCGTCAGTTACAATTCGAGCGTCACTGGCGGCTGGCTCGCACCGCTGATGCTGGTCGTTAGGCCGTTATGACCACGTTCATGCCCATCGTTCGAGACGTGCTGTTCTTCGCCATCTGGTTTGGCCTGCCGGTTCTCGTATTCTTGCCCCGCATGAAGAAGCGAGAGGACATTGGCAAGCGGATGGTCATCAGCACGCTGCTCGTGTGGCTCGGGCTTTTCTTGCATTGTGATTTTATTCACCGCCCCGTCGGTATGGCACTCGCCGAGGCACGGGGCGATCGCGGTTACGACGGCGTTGGCTACGCCGCAGCGATCACGATGTTCGGTTGGGGATTTAGCGTCATCAGCACTGCAGTCACGGCTTGCGGCTATTTGGCGATTCAGTATTTGAGACGGAGACGACATGAGCACACAACGGCCTAACCCGCCGCGCCAGCCAACGCCGGTCGTACGTCAGGTTTGCATTCGAACATCACTGGCCCGGCGTGGCTGCGCTGTACGTTCTGCGTGAAATGAGTGCGACACATCAGCGAGATCATGCGAGCACACTTGCGAAGAGCAATCCGACGAAGGCACTCGCTCAGGCTCGCAATGTAAAAGAGCCCTGGTTTCGGGCGCAGGCGTTGTCGTGGGTGGCGAGATTTACTGATGATCCAGTGGCTGTCGCACTAGAGGCCGCAAAGGCCGCAAGAGAATGTGAGGATGACTACAAGAAGTCCGCGGCGCGAGCCTGGGAGATCGCCGCGTTAGCGGAGCGCGGATGCATGGTTGAGGCGCGAAAGAGCCTGAACGAAGCACTCGCGCTTGGAAAAAGCGTGAGCCCAATATCGTCCCGGAGCGAGGCACTGTTCCTACTTCTCCAGGCCGCGTTTAGGATTGGTCCGGATCAGGCCAAGAAGGTTTACGAGATATTAAGCGCATCATGCCCGGCTCAGGAGCACTGGCGATGCAAACGTGCCGTGCGAGATAGCGGGAAGATGATATCGGGTGAGCTTGAGCCTCGGCGATTTTTCTGGTAACACAATGCAGAACAAAATCACTGGAGCGAATGCGGGCGGGCCACGTCACCCCCCAATACCAGCGCACTGGGCCGCCCGCATCGCTCACTTTTTTCGTTGGGCATGCGGGAACGCCGCAGCAGAATGAAGCTACAGCTCAAAATTAAGAACCCAGCCGATGCATATGCGCTCAAGTTCGTAGCTGGAGTTGCAGCCCTCGTGAGCTTCGAACTGCTCTTTCGCATCGTTGCAGTCGACGAGATACTTATCCAGATTTTGGTTCTTACGGTGCTCGGTGCCGCTGGGCTACACCGGCACCTCAAGCGTTTGAAAGATGACTGACGCGCCCAACTAGCGCGCTGCACTCGACGCGGCGATGAGGCTTCTGTTACATTCTGAACATCACTGGCGCCGCGCGAGTGAGCACGAGTGTTCGGCGGCGTAAGTTGCGTGCGCGGAGACCACCACCATGAAAACGATGATAATTGCAGTCCTTGTCGCCGTGAGCTTGTTTGCTCTGGGCGGCGAGATTTCCGACTACCACTTCAAACACACGCGCGACAAGTTGGGTGATTATAGCAAGTCTAGAAGCCACGATGAGGTCGCCTCCACCAACCACGGCATCACAGAGATTGGCATCGAGCGCAGTGCTTGCTATGGCACCTGTCCGATTTACACTTTCATCATCAAGAGTGACGGCACGTTTCGTTACAAGGGCATCAAGTATGTTGAGCGAGAGGGCGAGTCCACCGGCACGGTTCCTGTCTGGTATTTTCACCAGCTTGCGCAGTTCATCAGAGATTCGGGCTACACGGAGCTTCAGGACGGCTACCGCCGCGCGGTCACCGACAATCCGACGACTTACACGATGGTCGTTATGAACGGTAAACGAAAGATAATCAGCAATTACGCCAACGCAGGCCCCACCAAGCTTTGGGCCATTGAACAACTCATTGACGATTTGATGTCCAAGGCCAAGTGGGATGGCCCACAGAAGGCGCCGGACAAGAAGCCGTAAGATGAAAATGCCGAACCATCGTGCTGGAGTGGATGCCGGGGTCGCGCTATGTTTGCGTTTCGAGCACATTTTCCCCGACACCACTCAGCACGGCCGTTAGAATGATCCTGTAATATGGCAGACGAAGATCGACCAAAACCTAAGGCACAAAGTAGTCGCCCTCCGCCCCGACCACCGCGAGGACCGACAGTCGCGACGGGATATGGTGACTCTGGCGGACCAAAGAAGAAAAAGATCATTCTACTGCCGCCAAAACCATCAGTGCTTCCGAAGACGAGCTCTCATGGCCACGACAGAAACAACTGATTCTAACAACCGCGCCGGAGTGGATGCCGGACGCGGCGGTCTGTTCACGATGGGACGCGCTCGCTCCGGCACCACTCAGCGCGAGCGTTGGCGTTGATGAGCCGTAGCGCGCGCATCTTGGTTTTGCTTGTGGCCACCTCGAGTCTGGGGACTGGCTGTATCCCAGTCGTCAGAACGTCGGTTGCTCGTTATGGCGCTGAGGCCATGCTCGTCGACGCAAAGACAGCCGAGCCCATCGCCAAACAGCGGGTTCAGGTCACAGTGGACGGACAGGAGCATACCAAAAAGACGGATCGGTCAGGTACGTTCACGATATCGCCTGAGCGGCGCCACTACTGGGCTTGGCTGATGGGCGGACCATATTGGGCTCCCCCGCGCAGTGCGCGCATTCAGGTGACGACCGAAGGCTACACGTCATACCAGAGGGAATGGGAGGCTTGGCCCCAGGCGGAGCCCGAGCTTGACCAGAACCGGCTGAAGGATGGGTACATCAACCTCGGCAGCATTGAAATGAGGAGACGCCAACCAGGCGGTGCAGCCAACCGGAGCCAGCCGGTTGGCTCAGAGACAAATCGAACGCCATCGGCCGCTGGCTCCGGTGGCTGACCTTTGCGTTCGACATCGTAACCGTATGCCCGTCGTGGACATCAAGCATTACCATCGAGGAGTCTGTCCTTGCTGCGGTAGCGATACGGCCGGCACTCGCGGGATTGTCACCAACGACGACGCTCGGATCGCCAGCTACCTGATCAAGTGGACGGTGGGAGACCCGTCACATGGCATGGGCTGGCTCGTTTCTTTGCCCGAGTCCGACTCCGGCAGAGAAGTGTCTGTCAGTCTGGCATACTCTTTTGAGCATGCCTCATTCATGATTAGGCACCTTGCCGATCATTCGTGGGAACCCGACGATCTAGCTGGTTTTGGGGAGTTGCTCGACCGCGATCAAGTGACCGGAACACCTCTGGCCAAGCGGGTTTTCGCTGTTGTCGACGACATTTGGCTGAACGATCCTTACGTCAGGGATTTTGTGGCGTTGGCGGAGGAGAAGCACTAATGTCGAACCAAAGCATTCAGCGGATGCGAGCCAGCGGTTTATGTCAGTTGCGGTTCGGGTGTCCTCGGCGGCTGGCTCACACCGCTGATGCTGGTTAAGAGTGTGCCACCGAATCTGCTATTGCTTTTGATCCGTTTCGGCCTCCGCGTTACAAACAAAAGCGTGCTGCACATTGCCAGCTTTGAATCCCGGAGCCTGCGGCACAACTTCATCGGCACTGAGCACGCGCTCTGTGCTTTGGCCCGTTTGCCAGATTCGCGCCTTCACAAGTTTCTCATGCGGCGTGCTGCAGATATCCGCACTATTCGGCACGGTGTTATGGACCAAGATGGGCTCGGGCCGGCGGACCGGCGTTGCAGGCCCGGAATCCTGACCCCGCGGCTCAAAAAGGTCATCGCGATAGCCGCCGACCAGGCCTCACAGGCCAAGCACCTAACCGCACCCCAGTCGTTGTTTGTTGCCATCGTCACGGAAGGGCAGGGTGTGGCGATTCGTGTGCTTAAGTCACTTGGTTTTGATACGGAGCAATTGCAACAGGAGTGGCCAGAAACGGCTATTCCCCATCGCGTTCCCATACTACGGCTCAAGCCGGGAGAGCTGGTTTGGTATGTACATCAAACTCAGGGTGCGAAAAAGCCATTGGCATTCGTCTTCAGTCAGAAAGGAGCCGGCTATTACATCTTTGACGGGCAGACGGGCACCTACTATAACGGACGTGACCAGACTTGGCCGGACAAGTTCATGGAGATAAGCAAGCTCGGCTACGAGTGGCTGGGCGATGCCCGTTCGGACGGGATTGTTCCGGACGACTGGGAACCACCCGAGCAAGACGCCCGGAGAGACGGTATTGTGGCCAGAATTCAAAATGGAGAGCTCTGAAATGCCCAACCACACAATGCAGCGGATGCGAGCCAGCCGTCCGCCTCAGTCACAATTTGGATGTCATCGGCGGCTGGCTCGCACCGCTAAGGGTAATCGTTAGGTTTTATGCGCACATACCTCACGTTCGGTGTCGCAATCTCGATCATCTGCGGGTGCTCTACCCACAAAACCCGACACGACCTTGCGGGGTATTCACCGCCGATTGTTTTCACACTCCAGAGCATCCTTGTCACCAACAATAATTGTCACATTGCTTTGTTCGAGATGAAGAACGTTGGCAATATGGATATGTGGTTTACCGGGAACAGCCGCGGCGAGGCAGATCACTACGTGCAGCGCGAGCGCTCGATAGGAGGCTGGGAGGGTAACACATTAGACTGGCTCTGTGGCATGGACAGGGGTTGGTGGAGACTTGCGGCCGGAACCGCCACAAACTTTCCGGTTCGGGTCTGGCCGCCGCAGAATAATCTTGGCCACTTCCGGGTCGGCGTAAGACTATCTCCATCTGAGTTCCCCAAACCCTCAACCCCGAACGTGATATATTGGAGTGAACCTTTTTCTCCGTAATTCCAAACCTAACCAAGGCAAATGCAGTGGACGCGCCGATGACGTCTCTGTTTCATATCGTGCGGTTTGGGCGGCGCGCAACTGATTTGCGGCGTTGGGCAATAGACAGCACGCATTGAACGTATGGGAGCAACAGGCTGGAGTTATTTCGTGCCTTACGAGGCAGACGTTTCAGCCGCCTTGGAGCGGCTGCGTGAAGATGTTTTCAATCGCGGCGACTACATTTATGGCGATGAGATTACAGATGACCAGCGGGAGGCCACTCTTGAAAAAGTGCGGCCAGAGGTGGAGCCCTGGGTAAAGAGGATCCGGGAGGAGGCGGCGAAGCTGCAGGAGCCGTTGCGGACGCTGTATTTACAGGCCGCGGAGAACTTCAAAGAGGAGGTTATGGGCGGCAGTCCCGTCCCCCGAAAGCCAACGGGGCAGCCAAAGACAATAGAGGAGGCATTGGAAGCTCAAGCGGAGAATGGCACTCATTCGATTTTGGATATTGCTGGCGTTTCATCGGAGCCAGCGTTTGGCCATGTCAGGCCGTTTCCGCCCGAAAAGCTTATCGAGTTTTTCGGTTCCCAGACTCCAAGCCACGCTCAGATTGAGGAGGCGTACGATTTCGGTTCGCTTGAGGATTTCGTGTCAGAGCGCTGGGAGGGCATCTATATCATTGCCTACCGCGACGGTTCACCATCTGAGATATTTTTCGCTGGATGTTCTGGAGATTGAAGACGAGACTATTGCCCAACCAAAGCACTCAGCGGATGAGAGCCAGCCGTTCAGATCACTTTGGTTTCGGGCACTTTTGGCGGCTGGCTCTCACTGCTGATGGTGGGCGTTAGCAAGAGCCAGCGGCGCCCATGAAAAAACCTCTCGCCATCGGTTACCGCAAATCCAAGAGCGATAACCTGGTGCTTAAAAGTCTTTTGGCAATCGGTTGCGTGGTTGTTTCAGTGATCGGGCTGGTAGTATTACTCGCCCTTTGGAATGGTCTCTGGAGGCCAGAAGTAAAACGCGACAGCGCCAAGCTTGACTCGATCCTTGCTGGTCAAAAGATTGACGCAGCAGAAGTTATCTCATGGGAGGGAACCAACGCCATAACCGGCGAGGAACTTTCGAAGCTACTGGTTTCCTTCAATAAGACGAATCGAATCGCCAATATTGATTGGACGAAACAGGAAACCAAGAGCCTGCGATTACTAAGTGGCACGCACGAGATTTGTTGGCTTTCGTTGGGTGAGGATGGCGCTTGGGAATTTGGAACATATGGTTTTCGCACCCGCCGGTAATCCTTCTCTCGTGCAACCGGCTAACAAAATGCGCTGCCTCAACCTCCTCCGCGTCCTGGAATTCCACAATACCGCCGTGGGGAAAGTATATAAACTTCAACGTTCCTTCCTCACTCCACATCCAGGGTTGTTCGGTGAAGTATTTAAACTTCAACGTCCTGGTTGCATTCCAGCGTCCGGGATTCATCGAAACAGTCAGCGCCGATTTCAACGGTCCTCGTGTAAACGCACATCGAGCCGCTTCGCGTAGTTTTTTAACCTATTTCCGCTTGACACCTTCATAAACCAACGTTCATTTGAACTAATGAGAGCAGCAGCTCACCCGGCCCTGAAAACAGAACATCTCGCACCTTCTCTTTCCACCGTTCTCGGGTACTCGGAAACAAGAGTCGCAACGGAAGAAATAGGCCCACCTGGCTTTATGCACCACTTGAGCTTTGCCAGTTGCGTCCCAACCGCGCAAACATCAAGTCGCAATCAATGAACCCACCTATTTACCTGGCTTTTCCCCATTACAACGCCACCCCGATCCACTTCGCGATTTGCCAGGTGACTTCAGGCCAAACATACGCACTGTTAGCGAAAAGAACTCTATGAGGATAACCATCAAGCGCGACGTTCAAAAGGCTGCGTGTTCCAGTTTGTTCCTATTAAGTGCGCTGGGCGCGGCAGGGCAAGGCACTTTCCAGAATCTAAGCTTCGAGGATACACTCTTTATTGGCCCTAACGCGACAGTTCCCGGATGGAGCTGGTCACCCCCCCAGACATTTGGGATCGGAGATCCATATACTACCGTAGCGTACAATAAGATCGCGCTGGATGCGGCAGCAGTAACTCTTCACGGAACTGATTCCCCTTATGCGTCTGCGCTCTCGGGGAATTACTCGATAGCGCTGCAAGGGGGAACGAAATTTCTACCTCCGGAGTACCCTAAAGGAGCGTGGATTTCTCAAACGGGACAGATTCCCGCAGACGCACGATCACTGACATATTTGGGAGGGGCGCTTCTTCAGGTTTCTTTCAGCGGCCAGTCCCTCTCACCGATCGTTCTGGACAGCGGGCCGGCCTACCTGCGGTGGGGTGTAGACATTTCTTCGTACGCCGGGCAAACGGGAGAACTTCGTTTTTCAGTGCCTTGGCTTAGCGACAACCCTGCCGACATCGTTACTCCCCTCGATGAAATTGTGTTTTCTCCTAGCGCAATTCCGGAACCGTCAGCCCTGTCCCTGAGCATTCTTGGATTTGTATTGGTTACCGCTCTCACAAGGTGGGCTAACCACTCGCGCCAGCCAACGCCGGGAGATCGTCTCGGTTGCATTTCGGCGTCACTTGCCCGGCGTGGCTGCGCTTTACGTTCGGCGTGATCACATGCGAGTCTTGCTTCCAGTGCTGATCGCTCTTTTGACCGGTTGCGCCAGTCACCAGTGGGCAGACGCGAGCGACCGCAAAGCCTACGCCACTCTGGTCGAGAGTGCGCCGTCATTTCAGCGAGCGCGCGTGGTTGACGCGTCACGAGTCATCTGGTTCGTTGAGCAACGAGACGCCCCACCGCACATTTATGTCGGCTTCGATATGGGCACGCACACCTGCCGATCTGCGACTCTGCGGATTCGCGAGGGCATTGTGGAGAGGCAGGAGATGAGAGAGGATGGAGAGTTGGTATGGGCCCGAGACGAATAGCCGATCCGAACAAACTGGCTGCACCGAATCCCGCGATCGCGTCGCAGTTGCATGTCGGGCCTCACTGGTGCGGGATCGGTGAGCCAGAACGTTAGGTTTCCAGGAAAGTGGGCACACAGTACTATGGGTCTTATGCTACGGATTGACTTCTTCGTGCTCGCAGCATGCTGCACGGTGATTATCGGTTGCCACAGCAACACCAATACAGCTCCCCTCACACTTGTGTGCGAGGTCCGAATTCAAAAATCAGCAAGTCCCGACCCGAAGACCACTAGGTTTAGCTTGGTCTCTTCAAGCTCCGAGGAGGGACACTATCTTTGGGGCTACAATCAGAAAGAGCAGAAGGAGGAAGCCGGCTTTTTTATTTTTCAGCCAGACGAGTTTTTAGTTCATGCAGAGCGCGAGGGGCGGCGTGCCTTGATAATTCGGGACGAGTCCCATCCAAACCCGGCACAGGTTTTCCGGCTCTCCTTACCGGGCAGCCCGAAGCCCACTGGTTGGAGCGCATGGCAGCGGGCAGACTTTCTCGCCACGGGGGATGTCGGTTGGTCGCTTATCTACAACCAGAAGGTCAGCGGGTTTTCGACCCATGTGCCACCCGACTCCTTTGAGGTGCGTTACAAGATTGCCAAATGAAGCCACCTAACTTTTGCTGCAGCGAACCGCCGCCACGCTTCCCGTTTTCACGCGCTGCCGTAGTCTTGCATTCAGTGGCTTCGGCGGCCGTCACTGTCGGCGACGGTCGCTGAGCGTCACGTTGGACAAAACAATGACACCGTCTCTCCAACTTCCCGCCGAGTTGCGAAGGCTTGTGGACGACGGCCTCTGGCCTATGAACAATGAGTCGTGTCAGTTGCAGAATCTTCACCCGATCATTCCACCAGAAATCGTTCGCACTTTTGCTCCCGACGAGGAGACCATCGTTCTTTACCCACATCCCTTTTCCACGGTGCAGGAAGCAAGGAGAAGCAACACGTATTGGGAGGACAAGCGGAGCGCCCTTGGGGAGATCGATCCAGAATTGTCGCTGATCATAGGTGATTTCGGCCTGGGCTCCGACACGGCCATTATCCTCGACTATCGGACAGAGAAGCCGCGTCTCCTTCGCCTTCATTGGGGAAAAGAGGAGAATCATTGGGTGGATTGCGGTTTGAGCGTTGCAGAGCTAGCAGCGCATATACGGAACCAGAAAGCCGAACAAAAGGATTGAGGCGATGACGAGCAGCGCGGTATGCCAGTGCTTTCAATTCGTCGCCGTTGACGCGCTGCTCGTCACGGCTCATCCTCGCCGTTGGGATGTAGTATGAGCGGACGAGGAACACCAGACCAAGATTGGCTCCGAACTTATTTCGTCGCGGTCGAATGTGCAGCACTTTCTTTGGCCATCCTATTCGGAATCGATTATAACACCCGTGTCGCCACTGGCCCGTTTCCGATCCATGAGCCAGCGATCTACCGCTACGGTTGTCCGATCTCGTTCTGCCTGCTATCCGCCTTCACGATTTTTGCATGGGTCCGGCGACGCAGCCTAGCAGTCGTCGCAACAATCGCGCTTCTCGTTACAGCAGTGATTCTGATTATCGCTCCCAATTTCGTGAGGGTATGACAAAGCCGGACTATCCGAACAACGCGCCTGCACCTAACCGCCGCCCGCGCTTTCCGCTCGGTGTCTTGGCGAGACTTGAATACCATTTCTGCGCTCCACCTTCCTCCCCGGCGGCGGTAGGTGAGGCGCGGCGTTAGACTGCTCGCATCGATATATGCGGAGCAAAACTTACCTGACAATAGAACAGCAGTGGGATCGCACCGCTGCTCTGGCACTCACTGCCCCGAGAGGTCAAGTCTATCGGCGAGAATTGGGCCAGCAGGGTTTTCATTTCGGACGCATCGTCCAAGATCATCGGCTGTTTTTGAAGGGGGACATTGTGCTCATCTACATTTCCAACGGCATGGGAGAGCGCCAGCCCGTTTGGGGTGTTTCATCAAAGGGGTTTGCGGTACGTGGGCATTATCTGCAATATTTGCGGTATCGCGGTTCGCAGTGGTTTCCCGGCGGCCCACTGCGCTTTGTCGAACTGCCGAGTCATTTGGGGGGTAAGCGGCCAGATGACTCGGACGTCCGGCACTTTGTTGTCGGAAGCCTACGCGCAGGCGATGCCGCACTCGGGTAGGCGCGTGTAGCCCGAGATTTTGTTATGAGAGTATGTTGGCCGAACTTTTCAGTGGAGCGAATGGCGGCGTGCGGCACTATTTTGCCGAGTCGGGCGCTTGTGGCCCGCCGCCATCGCTCACTTCCGCGTTGGGCTTAATAGTCGTGAACAGAATCGCATTTATTTCGATTGTCGCGTTCGCCATGTTTACGGCCGACGTTGGCTCGTATTTTCTTTTGGTTCGCGCTGGTCCTATCGATATGCAGGGCGGCGCGTGGTTCAGCATCGATGAGTATCGAGCCGCAGCAAAGCCGGGCTTATTTGACCCACACAAGTTCTACAGACTGGCCAACAATCTCGATCGAAAGCTCATCAGACCGTCCTCATGGTCTGGCACATATACATTCGCTGACATAATAAGCGGTCTTCAGATTGGGCCCAACCATCAGACTGGAGCGAACGGGAGGCAGCCGTCTCGCCCGGAGACAAATCGGACGCCAGCAGCGACTGCCTCCCGTCGCTCACCCTGAGTGTTCGGCAACATGAGTGAAGAGCCTCCACCTCCAAATCGCCGCAAGCTTCCTCTCCTCCTTTGGATTCTCGTGCCGCTGATAGGTTTGGCTGTGATGGGTGCATTGCTTCCGGTCGGCAGCCGCCCAATCATCGACAAGGCGCGACGCATCGATTTGGAGACAGCCCAGATTCGCATGGCACTAGATATGTACGAGGCAACTTTTGGAGGTTTGCCGGTCGGGGACAGCTCAGCCGTTTTCCGTACGTTGTGCGGAGACAATTCTCGGAAGATTGTTTTCCTTCAGTGTCGCGCCGAATCCGTTTCGTCTGATGGCAGCATGCTCGATCCCTGGGGCACCTCCTACAAAATCTATTTTTCCGGGAAGGAACTGCTGATTCGCTCCGCCGGTCCGAACAAACAGTTTGACGACTCAGGCCGCAAGCAGTTCGATGACTACATCCGATGAGAGAACCGCCGAACCACCCCAGGCAGCGGATGCGAGCCAGCCGTTTTGATCAACTGGTTGAGGGTTGAGGGTTGAGAGTTGAGAGTTGAGCGGAAATTCCCCCTCACCCCAGCCCTCTCCCCAAGGAGAGGGTGAGCGTTGCGGCCTCCGCTGGAAAATGCGAGGCGCTATGGGTACTTTGTTGCCCGAGCGAACGGGTCTCCCTCTCCCCGAGGGAGAGGGCCGGGGTGAGGGGGAACGCGACATCCGAATGCTCTCTAACAGGCCCAACATCAAGTCGCAGAAGCGTTGGTCGTGATTGTTGACAAAAATTGCCAACAGCTTCACGTTTTATCCATGAACAGGGTTCTTCATGCCCACTTCACGTTTGCCAACGGCACTTCAGGCAAAACATACGCACTGTTCGCTGTAGTCATGAGCCGCTTCGAATCGGAACAACAGCGTTTGCGGGACGGAGTGGATAAGGGCGAGGCTAAGCTCGTCTCCCTTGATCCCGATGGATCGTCACCCTTGTGGATCCGAGTAGTCATTGAAGGCCATACTGGTGTGGTCTGCGCCACTCAATGTGCGGGAACAAACACCGATCTAAGATTGGTTGAGGGATATTTGATCCCGTTATGCGACTGCGAATCTCATCGTTCCGCTTCCTGTTTTGATCTTGAGTTGTTGGCCGGCGGTGGCTCACGCTGGCGTTAGGCGATTGACCAATGACAGCATTTCAGAAAAGGTTGTCCTTCGTGATAATGGCTGTTCTCGCTTTTATCGGCGAGAGTCTTATAGGCTGGGGCTGGGTTTCGACTGGCCCGCACGTCTATGTGGACCTCGCCTTTGGCTGGCTACAGCTACATCGGTACGGGAACATTTGGTCTATTGAGCATTTCGATTTTCGGATGCTGATCGTTTCGGTTTTAATTCCGGTTCTGCTTACCTGGCTTCTTTCGAAACAGCTCGGACATTCGGGCCTAACAAGATCACTTCACTCGACGCCGCGATGACGCTTCTGTTACATATTGTAGCTCACTCGCGCGGCGCGAGTGAGTTCTGGCGTTGGGCGAAAGAAATATGAACTTGCTTCGAATCTCAATCGTCGCGGCGCTCGGCTTTGCCGCGGTTACAGCCGCAGAAAAGAAAGAGTACTATACCCTGACCGAAGCAGAGGCGCGTTCCTACGTGGCTTCGGTGAAGAAAGGCGAACACCATGATGTTCGGAAGCTCCACGAAGTTGTCCCGACGAAGGAAACGGCGATAGCTCTGGCAGTCGCAGTGTGGAGCGGCATCTACGGCAAAGAGAAAATCGAGAAAGAGGCCCCTTATCAGGCGATCCGCATCGATGATTGCTGGGTTGTCACCGGTTCGCTGCAGGTAGGGCGGCTCGGAGGAACACCGGAAGCGGTGATCAAAGCGGCGGATGGCGCTTTCCTCAATGTGTCGCATGGAAAATAGGGCACCCAACCAACGCAGGCAAGGGACCCCACGATTCCGCTCTGCCCATATTTTGCATCGGTGGCGCGGGGCCGCTGCTGCGGGCCGTTAGGCATCTTGACCTCACATGGCATACGACTTACACATCGTCCGCACGAAAGACTGAGGCTGCGAGTGCGCCCATCACCAAGCAGGAGGTTGACTCATTGATTGCGGTTGATTCAGAGTTGGCTTGGTCCACGACAGATTACGTGGATATGGCAAACGAGCCGGGAGCGGTGACGCGCTACTGGATGATTACGTGGCGAGGCCAGCCGTGCTTTTGGTGGTATCGAGATCAGATTCAATGTTCCGGCTCGGACGAGGCGCAGGTGTCCAAGCTCGTGCAGATGTCACGAGTCTTGCACGCGCACGTGGTCGGCGACGATGGCGAGATTTACCCGTTGGACCGGCAGCCTGCACGGCCAAAACCGACGCCCTCGGGGCCGGCGCCAACCCGGTGGCCGCTTTGGAAACAGTTGCTCGCGGCTTTCCTGTTGGGCTGCGTTCTCCTCGCTCTGAAGCTTTTGATTTTTGGACGATGACCACGATGCCTAACGAGATCACTACAGCGGACGGCGGGTGGCGCGTTCTGTTTGCATTTGTGGCTCATTGGCCCGCCGCCGCTGAGTTTTTGCGCTGAGCCCCATTTTTTTCCAAAGCCGCCGTCAATCGCGTGAACGGATCCTGCGCGCTCTGCGGTTGAGAGTTGATCAATTGGTTGAGGGTTGAGAGTTGAGAGTTGAGAGTTGAAGGAAAAAGGAAATTCCCCCTCACCCCAGCCCTCTCCCCAAGGAGAGGGTGAGCGTTGCGGCCTTTCGCATTTCTGGTTGAATCAGACGGGAATGCTTTTTTTCTGTGGACAACCCCGGCCGACGGAGCTGCTCCGGGAAAGCGCTTCGGAGCAGCCAAACGCGGTTTGATTATCTGACCCGCAAAGACACGCTGGCTGAATTGGTCAATGAACGCAGCACCACTGGTCCCTTTTCACTTAAAACTCTAGTTGCCAGCAGTTCACATTTGATGCGTAATACCCGTTCCTCGGTCTCTCTATGAAACACATTTTTCGCGTGCTCGCCATCCTGGTGGTGGGCGGTTTTTTTGCTGCTCGCCTGCGCGCCGCACAACAAATCTTCTGGCCCATCGACCAATTCCCGCCACCGACCTGGAGGTTTGCTTCCACAAACGACGCTGCGACTGCCTTCAACTTGCCTGGGCAACCCCCGGTTCTTTTGCGGCGCTTCAGTTTGACCAATCTTGTCCCTTCGATAATGCCTCCACTCCTGGGTTCGAACGCCGTCGCTTCAATACCCAACCCTCTTTCACAATATGAAGCCTCATACGATGTGGGCGCTAACTGGACGAACGTTTTCGCCCCTGGCTTTGGTATGACGCTTCAGCTCTCCCACACCAATGACTCCGGGGCGAGCCGCATTTTCGATTTGGAACTGACAGCACTGAATATCCCGCTGGTTCCGTTTGTCGCTGCACCACTGCGCCAGAGCCAGTTTCAACGGTCACTGGGTGAAATGATTATTACAACGACCAATGGGGGTTTTCTGATCAGTGGCTTTATCCAGGTTTCTCTGGAGATTGGGTATGGGGCGGGTTGGTTCCCAGCCAGCACACCGACCTACCTCGAGCTGTCCGGGCCTCCAGGTATTCCGGCGATGATGTCGATCTCACCGCCTGTTTCCGGAAACATTCAGCTTTGCTGGACCACCCAGAATAATGCGCATTATCAAGTGCAACAGAACAGCACTTTGGGCAGTATAAATTGGACCAACATTGGTGTGCCAGTACCAGGCAATGGTTCCAATGTTTGCGCCTCGGTTCCGTTCGCCGGAGATACGAACCAGTTTTACAGGGTGCAGCTCTCGCCTTGAGAAGCCAGCTTTTGGGAGTTCAACTTCTGAAAACGTTCTTTCGTGGCGTCCGTGTTCAAAATAGACCTCATGGATCTTAGTTTTTCTTGGCCTGCGCCATTACTGCTTCTCGAATGGAAGTTGTGCCGGGCGGTTTCAAGTCAGTGTCTTCATTTAGTCCGGAGACGGGATGCAGCTTATGGTAGAGGCACCAACCTAGAATCTTTTGCTCGCCTCTGAAGTTCGAATGAGCGAGCTGTTGCACGGCTTGAAGCGGCAGGTCTTTTTCAAGATAGGCCATCAGGAATTGGTTAAGCAGGCTGTTCTCTTTTCCACCGAGAAAAACAACCGCATCGGCATTTGAAAGCTTGAATTGTTCAATCCAAATAAAGCGGAGAATGGACCACCCCTGGTCCTTGCCAAAATACTCCAAAGCCTCGCGATGCGAAGCGTGCCTGGCATCGCGCAAGGCGGGCAGCAAAGGCAGAAATTTTAGCAGCCGTCTTGCCTGGCTATTCACTCCCTGTTCCTGCTCATAGCGCTGGACGATCTCGTTCGCCCATTTTTCCATCTCTTTAGGCTTATCCTCGATCGCCCCCTCCCACAAATGCATCATCATGTCCATGTAACTCGCCGACGCGCTGTTCTCCATCGCCTCCGCTCGCAGTTTCGGATCGTTAAGACAGTAGCCCAGCACAAAAAGTTGAAGCCCCAAACCATTGGAAAAACTGACCGGATCCAGGAAATTCGAACGCGCTTCCGAATAAAAACGGCGCGCCGATTTATAAGCGCCCGCCTGGATATAATAAATAATCACCCGTTGCTCGAGGCCGGAGTCGGGGTTTTGCCAGTAAAGCTTTTCCATTTCCTGACCCTTTTTGAAGTCATCCAGATCCTTTGCTTTCCGGTCAAAAACAATCCGCATTTTCAAATAGGTGGGCTGCGGCAGGCTCTCCGCAATTGAAAAGAGCAGCCCCTCGCCTCCCGGTATCTCTCCGATTGCCTCCCTATTGAGGCTCGACAGGTAATGGGTTATGAATGCGTCAGCCAGGCTGCCGCCTTCGGCGTGCAAAGAGGCAACCAGGTTTGGAACATCGGACACATGTTTTTCATCCCATAATGCTCGGGCTTGCCATTCGACCTCGCGCGGGCGCAGCCAGCACCGTTTCACAAACAGACGCGCTTGCTCTCCCGGCTTTGCATCACCGACAGCGGGAGTGCTGAATCCAACAGTTTGAAAGAGTCCTTCCACCATCTGCAGCCGTTTCAGGGATTCGTCATAGTGAAGCAAATTCGCCTCCGCTTGCCGTTTGAAAAAAGGCATGAGCCCCTCAACCTGGGTTGTGACAGGGTTGTAAATGGTTTCCGCGAGATCCTTGACGCCCCACCGTTGGTTGACAAAGAAATATCGAGCTCCCATCTGCCTGCCTGTCATCTCCCATCCGTAATTGAGCAAATCACGCGCGGTGACGCTGGGCGTGGGCACCAATTTCCCAATGCCTTCGGTGCGCGCGAGGTTCAACAGGGGAGCGCATTCGCGGAAGCCGATCATGGAGGCATCTCCATCGCTCTCCTTTTTTAACTGTTTCTCCATGGCCTTTTTTGCCTGGCTTAGTGCGTTCGTGTAGCCGTGGTACTCGTACTGCGCCGCAGAATAAGCTTCGAGCAGTTGCATCCAGGCAAACCGGTTGTAAACCGCCCATGCGCCGTTCAGAATGTGGCCTCCTCCAATTCCGGTTTTGGTCGCGAAGAGCGGCGCGTAATTGTGCAGCTCCGACAAACGCTCTGGCGAGCCGGCCAGTTCTTCAATCAGTTCGGCAAGATTGCTTCCGGTCTCGTTGACCCTTACGTCATATCGCAACATCGGCATCGCCATTGGCAGGTTCCTGGGCCTGGTTGCAAACACAAAGACTTCTCGGGAAAACGGTTTCCGCAGCCACATGTTCCACCCCTGCTGCTGCGGCGTGGCTTTATTGAGTTTGAAATCGTTGGTTGCCTGCCAGAGCTGCGAGGCAGCCCGCTCCCGCCCGGCTTGAAAAAGCACGGGAGCCCATGTCGAATCCACAGGTTGTTGGGTTAGCGAATCTGCAAATGCCAGCCAGGCGGCCCCTCGAGCGAGAACCATTTTATCGAGGGTTAATCCTTCTCCGTAACCAGGTAAAGCGGCGTGGGTGAGCAAGCCTGCGATTTCCGGGATCCAATCGGATTTCTTGCCTCTGTCAGTCACAAGCTTGAAAGCTGCACGCAAACTGGTCTCACGCGAAAGGCCCATCCGCTCTGCTCCTCTCCAGAAAGCTTCAGTTGCAGCCGGGCCGCCAATCAATTCCGGCTTTTTCCACTCTGGTTGCCAAAGCTGCTTGAAAATGGAACGATAAAATTCCGGACCAGATTTAAGCAAATTCGTTGAGTATGAAACAGTCGCCGCTTTCACCGTCTTGCCGCGTGGGTCCACCCAGCTTATATCCCAAACGGAGCTTTGATCTGCTTTCTGAGCGAGCTTGAAAGTTACCTCTGCGAAGTTGGTTCCCGCAGGGTCGCTCCACCAGGCCAGCACCCGCGCCGCCTCTACCACAAACACCCGTTGTACAGGGTCATGATATTCAGTTTCGGGCGCATAAAACTGAGAGCGCAGTTCTACCAGGGAGCACAGAAAAAGACCGACTCCCAGGAAACCTCGCGTTAAGGGAAATTTCATAGAGATATTCATACGTAACATCCACCTGATAAGTGGTCAACCGAATCAAGTTTTGATGAATTGGTAATCCGTGCGCGCTCACCGCCGCCGCTTTGAGAACGAAGATTGTGGCCGTGATCGAGCCGACAATGCAAATGAAAGGACGGAGCAGGGGAGTATTCGCCGGAGAAACAACCCCTTTTTACGGGGTCCAACGTCGCAGATCACCGACCCCGCGCCAGTAACGTCCGCTATGCAACAGGAAGGTAATCGCGGGGTTCGGTGCATCTGATTTGTTAGACGAGGTCCTAGTCATGCAAAAGAAAACATTGGGGCCAGCCAGAACGCGATAACCAATGCCGCACCAGCAAACAAGAGTGTGATCAGCCCTAAGCCTTTTTTGCCAGCGAATGACTGAACCAGGCCACCGACGAACAGCACGATGGCGGATAGGAAATATCCGAAAACAACGAGCAGACCGGCATCCGCGACAACTGTAGCTTGCGAGTGCCTCGGCAAAGCTGAACCCCACATAAACACGATGATGACTGCCAGCACGGTGTAAGCCTTGAAGGGGAACAACACGAAGCTTAGCCACTCGGAGCTCGATGTGGGCACAAAGCGCATAAATTCGATTGGTTTAACTCACACGCTGAGTACTGTTCTAAACGTCAGCGAAAGTCGACGTTGACGTGGAATTCTTTCGCCTTCGACCAAATCACTCAGCCGGGGCCTAATGGCGTGCGTCCATTCATGCCGCGCTTCACCGGTCAGCACGATGAGTGATAATCGTTCGAGCCACACCGAATGATAAATGTGCGCAGCCGGTTTTGTAAATTCCATGAGACAACCGCTGAACAATGATAGCGATGCGACTTCATCAAACGGCGCATAATCTTTGTGGGCAGAGATTCCCTGGCCTGGCTTGTATTCGTTGACGAGGGCCTGCGCGGGCATTTTCTGAAAAAGTCCACGTGCCACGATTCTTCGCGCAATCGTTTGGATCCATTCAGGTAGTGGAACAGGATTTTCGAACTTCGGTTTCGAGTAATCCATTCCGAAGTGTTGCCTTCGTCGCGCGAACTCGTGGGTCCAATGACCCTTTTCAATCTGTCTCACCAGTTCGTCTTCCTCTGCTGCCGAGATAAACCCCGGCAGGTAAGTAAATCCCGGAATTCCTGGGAGCGTCTGCTCAAAAAAGCGAATCTGCTCGCTCATACCTGCGATTCTTACCTATACGTTCTCACCTAATCTATTTCGCCGCCAGTGGCAGCTTTTTAGATGCCTAATTCTCCTTTCTGCCGGGTGTTCGCCCGGGACTGGACTATGGCCCACTGACAAGAACCACCCGAAACCCGAGGTCGGAATCGGGCGACAGATTGAAATGGAAGAGCCGAGAGGCTGAACGGCAAAAATTATTGGGATAATCGTAAGCTCCGCCGCGCATGACCTTGTTTCCGTTCGGATTGCTCGCCGGCCCCGCAGGATCGGTTCGCGTTCCGCCGGTTTGATCGCCGTACCAATCCTGGCACCACTCCCAAACATTCCCAGACATGTCGAACAATCCCCACGCATTGGGAAGCTTTTGTCCAGTGGGATGGACTGTGAGTTCCAGGATCGGAAACTCAAGGAACCACGCATAATTGGTTAGGCTGTGATAATCCGGATCGTCTCCATAGCTGAATCGAGTAGCGGTGCCAGCCCGGGCGGCGCATTCCCATTCAGCCTCTGTCGGCAGACGATATTGGCTTCCGGCGGAAATGCGTCCCGCGGCGAGTTCCCGTTCTGTGAGCTTCCAGCAGTAATTGGTCGCGTCCATCCATGTGACGCTGGACACCGCCCGGGATAAATCCCCTGGGAAGTCGCTAGGGTTGGTATCCATGATTGATACGTATTCACCCTGCGTGACTTCATATTGCCCGATCCAAAATCCGCGAGTGAGCGTCACCGTGCTTTGCGGACCTTCGAAAGCACCACTGCGGTCCTGCTCGTTGGTGGGGCTGCCCATTGTAAAAGTGTTTGGAGAAATGAATATCATGTTCGTAGGCGGGGCTTGAAGCAGCGTGCGATAAAATTTTTGTGAAGAAAAATGGGCCTCCACGTCCGTGAACACAACGCTGCCGAGTGGATTGGGGGTCGCGCCCAGCAAGCCCCAGTCCGCAAGATTTGTCGAACTGAAGACGGTATAAACGCCCGGTGGTCCGGTGATCCCAAACCGAAACGCGCCGATCGGCTGTTGCGGCCTGGGGATCAGCCGGACCGTGAGCGGGTAAGTAAATACGGGAATACCTTGAGTCCGCAGAGAGTCAACAACACTAGCCATGTTCGTAGTGGCAGCCAACAATTCGGACAAGACGAAGTTGGTGAGTGGATTCGCAGGCTCAGCGAGAACCAGGGATACCAACTGTGTCATATCAGGTGGCAAGGTGAGACTGGTCAATTGATTGCCCGCAAGGAAAAGTCCAACCAGGTTTGTCAAACCCGACGGCAGATTGAGGCTTGTGAGCTGGTTTCCAAGAATATCAAGCGAGGCCAATTGAAACAGGTCCGGGGGGAGCGTTAAATTGGTCAGTGCGTTGGATCGAAGGAAGATTCCGCTCAAGTTCGTCATGCCTACCGGCAGGGTCAGGGTGGTGAGGTTTGTATTCCCGGAAATACGGAGAGTGGCCAAATGATTCAGACCCGCAGGCAAATTGACGCTCCGGAGTTGGTTCTCGCCAAGGTCCAGAAAAAGCAATTGCTTCATGTCCGCTGGCAGGGTGAAATTCGTGAGTTGGTTGGCGCGCAGGCGCAGAAAGCCCAGGCTCACAAGGTTCGGGGGCAAGCTGATACTGGTGAATCGGTTGTTATCGAGGTCAAGCCCAATCAAATTGCGAAGGTTGGCAGGCAGATTCAGATTCGTGAGCTGGTTGAAAAAGAGGTCGAGCGCGTGCAGGTTCGTCATCCCCGCAGGCAACTCGAAGCTGGTGAGCTGGTTTTGATCAAGGGATAGGCTGCTCAACCTGGTCAGGTCGGAAGGCAGCGTGACGTTCGTCAGCAGATTGCCGCTCAATACAAGCGTGTCCAAATTTGTCAGTCCGCCTGGGATGGAGAAATTTGTCAGTGAATTGAAACCGAGGCCTATAAAGACGAGGCTGGTCAGGTTGGATGGCGCGTTGAAACTGGTGAGCTGATTGCTTTCCAGATCAAGTTCGGCCAGCCGAGTCAGGTCCGGAGGCAAGGTGAAGTGACTAAGCGGGTTACCCACCACGACGAGTGAGAACAGATTCGTCAGTCCTCCTGGAAGGAATACGTTCGTGAGGGAATTTAAGCTCAAATCGAGGACCACCAAATTCGTCAACGTGCTGGGAAGAACGAAATTAGTGAGGTGATTAATGTGCAGCAACAGGGTGGTCAAATTTCGAGCATTCTCCAGCCCGGCTACACTGCTGATATTTCGGTTGTGGGCATCCAATTGTGTCAAATTGAGCAAGTCTTGCTCCGTCAATGGTCCGATTGGTTTCTGTAACGCCTCGCGAATTGCCGCGTTCAAACCGGGGTCCGGGATTGTTACGTCGTTCGCAACCGCTGTTGTGACGCTGATATAGGCGATCAAGATCAGAGCGATGGGACGAATGATGCAGTTGATTGTTTTCATGTATTTAAAAATCAGGAGTCGTTCGATTTCAGGATGTCTCAAAATTCAGTCTGTCACTCTTCCCATTGGAAGCGCCCCGCACAATGGGACTAAGGAGCAAGTGGCGAATGGAGGTATGCGGAGTGCGCTAAAGATTCGGGTCAAGGGCTCCGCCGCGCGAAATGTTTCCGGTGTGTGCGTGCTTTTCCGTTAGCAGGCTGATCGTAATCGGCCCACGGGCCAAGTCCCCAGTTGAACCACAACCGAAAGCGAGGATCTTCAAAGGAGAATTGCATGTATACAGCAGCGAAGCTGAGGGGTCAGAGCAGTCGCCGGAGGTGCGGGAACGGCGCTATGCCGGGGGATCATGGCAGGATCGCAACAATTAATGCAGAATCCAAAAATAAAATCAAATTCTGATCCACATCCAGAAATGACTCGGATTTTGGATCGCAATATTCAGGCTTTGCTTGCGCGTCGGCAGGAAGACGAAAAACGCAGGCCGCTTGCGCATCGGATCACAGACCGAATCACCTTTTTCACCGGAAGCCTGCCTTTCGTTTACCTGCACCTGCTGATTTTTGGGTTTTGGATCGTAGTTAATGTTGGTTGGATTCCGCTCATTCCTCGTTTTGATCCCTCTTTAGTTATTCTGGCGATGTTTGCCTCGGTTGAGGCGTTCTTTCTCTCTACGTTCGTGCTCATCACACAAAACCGCATGACGGCAATGAGTAACCAGCGAGCAGATCTCGATCTTCAAATCAGCCTGCTCGCGGAACATGAGATTACGCGATTGATTACACTCACCACGGCCATAGCAGAACGTTTGGGCCTTGATGCATCACGAAATCCTGAATTGAACGAGCTCGCGAAGGATGTTCACCCCGAAGAGGTTTTGCAGCAAATTGAACAGCACAAAAGCCGAACAAGTCTCAAGGAGTAATTCCGAGTGGTCGCTCAACGTGCAACGTGCAAGGTCCGTTCGAGTGTGCCAGGCTTTTCGCAAGGAGACATATGAAAGCCAAAAACAAGAAACGTGCAAAATCGGACGATCCTCGACACAGGACTGACATTCCTTGGCAAAATCCCAAAGCTGACGATTCCGCCGAGAAGGACGAGCACCATGATGAGAGCCGGCAGCCCAATGATGTTGAAGAGGCGCGTGGCAGCAAAATTGACAGAAGAGCTGCTGATGCCAGGCATCTGGGACGGTGAACTCGAACAGGACCGCGGGTTAACATAGGTCCCAGGGCTCACAGCCTGGAGGCTTCCAGCGGTGGTTGTTCTTACCACCATGGAGGATGTTACGCTGCTGCCTATTATTCCTCGAACGGATTTCTTCTTGGCTCACGAATGAGCCTGGGAAAGAATATCTGCGCATGGCATTAAAGAAATCAACCCAGCCGGAAAGATTTGGATCGCGGTCTGAAACGCAATTGCCGGAATGAATACGAAGCAACTGAATCGGCGGAATTTCATCAGGAGAGGAATTGTTTCCGCCACGGCGATCCAGATCACTGGCGTACGTTCGCTCCGTTCCGCCGAGAGTCCGGCAGTCAATCAGCTTCCGCGATGGAGAGGCTTCAATCTCCTTGATTATTTTTTACCTAAACCTTTTGCCGGGCATCTTACCACAGATGACGATCTAAAATGGATCTCGGACATGGGATTTAACTTCGTGCGCCTGCCAATGGCCTATCCACGCTATATTGATTTTGACGAGTCGAAGAACATCACGCCTGCGGACGTATGCAACATCAGCGAGCAGAAAGTGGAACAAATTGAGGGACTTATCCGAAAAGCTCAGGAACAGGACCTGCACGTCAGTATCAATTTGCACCGAGCCCCGGGCTACTGCATCAATGCCGGATTCCATGAACCATACGATCTCTGGAAATCGAAAGAGGCCCAGGAAGCATTTAGCTTTCATTGGGGCATGTGGGGGAAACGCTTCAAAAATGTTTCCTCCTCAAAGATCAGCTTCGATCTTCTAAATGAGCCGGCCGTGCGGTCGGATCTAAATGAACAGACATCCAGCAGCACTGCGGTGCCGGGGAAGCTTTATCGCAAGGTCGTAAAAGCCGCGACTGACGCGATTCGTGCTGCAAATCCTAAACACCTGGTGATCGCAGACGGGAATGACGTCGGGATGCATGTCACTCCGGAGCTCAAAGATTTAAACATCGCACAAAGCTGTCGAGGTTATTTTCCTCACTACATTTCCCACTACAAGGCCCCCTGGGCCAATAAAGATCCTGATCGTTGTCCCATTCCGGTTTGGCCTGGATCGCTGAACGGAGAAAAATTCGACAAAGCTCGCCTGGAAACCTTTTACAAGCCTTGGATTGATCTTGCCCGAGGCGGCGTCGGAGTGCACTGCGGCGAGTGCGGTTGCTGGAACAAAACGCCGCACCAGGTTTTCCTCGCGTGGTTCGAGGATGTGCTCCAAATCTTAACCGCAAATAATATTGGGTACGCACTATGGAATTTTCGGGGTGACTTTGGGATTCTCGACTCCGGCCGGGAGGATGTTACGTACCAGGACTGGTACGGGCACAAATTGGATCGGAAATTATTGGAGCTGCTGAAGGCGCATTAGCGTTGTCTTTCTGTCAGCCGCCCGTGTCAGTTCTCAATGAGAAAGTTTGTCCTCCAATTGGTTGCTGGACCGAGTGGCTGCTACGCGCGCCGTGAGGGGTTCACTTTTGCTTCTTCATGGTTGCGCCGTTTTTCGCTGAATTGATCAGATTCTCCTTATGGGCGTGTTGCCCAAAGCCAAAGATGAAAGAAAAGGGAGATCGTCGACCCGAAGGTTGTGTCGAAATTCGAGAGAAACAGCATGTTCGAACGTTGCTGCGGCCGAGGACGGCCGCGCTCCGGTGTTTGGGCAACACGCCCTTACGTCGGCTTCTACGCGGTTTTTTTGCTGCCTTCTGCGTTTACACTTGAAGTTGGCGGATTATTTTCTTCATTCGCTTCCTCGCACGTTGTGTTAGAACTTGGGCAATGAACGACGCAAAATTGTCCGGAAGAACAGCCCTGGTTACCGGTGCCAGCAAGGGTCTTGGCAAAGCGATGGCGCTGGCTTTGGGACAAGCCGGTGCGAACGTGGTGTTGGTTTCCCGTAATCTTGAGCAACTGAACCAGGTTGCAACCGAGATCCGGAAATTCGGAGCCGAGACTTGGGTTTTTCAAGCTGATGTTAGCGAGGAAGAGCAAGTCCTCCAGCTTGCAAAAAGCGTCGCGGCACAGTGCGGCAAAACACAAATCCTCATCAACAATGCGGGGATTAATCTTCGCAAGCCCATTACCGAATTTACCCTGACCGAATGGCATCGGGTCATGGACACAAATCTAACGAGTGTGTTTCTGATGTCTCGTTCATTCATCCCCCAAATGACAGGTCAAGGCTATGGACGGATTATTAATATCACCTCCATTATGAGCCATGTTGCTCTCCCTGGCAGAAGTGCTTATGCAGCTTCCAAAACCGGACTGCTGGGTCTCACCCGCGCGTTGGCTCTGGAGTTAGCCCCGGAAAAGATCACGGTCAACGGTATTAGCCCCGGCCCCTTTGCGACCGAACTCAACGCTCCTTTACTGCGCGATCCGAAGCTGACCCAGGAATTCCTCTCAAAAATTCCGCTGTCCCGCTGGGGAAATCCCGAAGAAATCGGCAAGCTCGCCCTTTACTTATGCTCCGAAGACGCCGGTTTCATCACCGGCGCCGACATTCTAATCGATGGCGGCTGGACTGCGCAGTGATAGTTTCTCGTAGCGAATGTGAATCACGGCTGTGACATCTCCCCTTAGCACCCCAACCTCAGTTGGGTGGAAGTGCAAGGAAAAGAACCGTCTCAGGACGTGTTGCCCAAAGCTAAAGATGAAAGAAAAGGGAGATCCTCCACCCGAAGGTTGTGTCGAAATTCGAGGGAAACAGCATGTTCGAACGTTGCTGCGGCCGAGGACGGCCGCGCTCCGGTGTTGGACAACACGCCCTCAAATGGTTTACCGCCTTTTTGTACAGTTGGAAGAGTTCAGGTTATTTGGTGGAGCGGTACGGGCTGTGAGAAATCAATCCGGTGAGTCAAAGAATTTCGTCCCGCCGCCGCCCGAAATGAAACACGAGCGCAAAAGAAGATTGATTGTAGTTCTAAAGTGATGAAATATTCGTCCGAATTGAGTTCGGAGCATGCACACTTTTTCTAAGGGCTTGAGGATTCTTGGCATTGTCGCAGCTATTTTGTTTATCGGGGTTTCGCTGGGTTGGTGGGTAACCCGAAAAACTGTTTCAACCGAGCCTTCAATTTCCGCGATTTCGCCCTCCAACAGTGTTCGTACCGATCGGTTACCGTTCTTCCCCACTAATTCCCGGGCTCGACCCGCGGAAGCTTCGATTAACCACGTCCCGCGGGCTCCATCTTCCACGAACACAAATCTCATTTCAGATTGGGAAGATAAGCTGGAGAATATTCTTGGCTCGGACGCGGATGAGCCAGTCAAGGCCCAGCAGTTGTTGGCGCTTTTTCCGCGACTTCCAGAGGATGGCCAGGTCGAAGTCGCTCAGCATCTTTCGAACCTTGTTTCCGACGAGGCTTATGCTCCTTTGGGCAAATTTTTGACCGATTCAAAACTTCCCGAGCCAGTACTCGATGTACTGCTGGTGGATCTCCTGAATAGACCTAATGCAGTCAAACTTCCCCTCTTGCTTGAAGTCGCCCGCGACTCCCAACATTCGAAAGCTGCCGAAGCCAAGGATCTGCTCGAACTGTACCTCGAGGAAGATTATGGCGCCGACTGGAACAAATGGCAGTCGAAGCTCGATCAATGGCTCAAGGACAACCCGGATTGAGCAGAATTAGAATTTTCTCTCTTAGATGAAAACCACCCAGCTCAACCGACCGGTTGCGTACCTCGACCTGGCCGCACAGATTCGCTCGATTCGCCCCAAGCTGGATAGCGCCATCGCGCGCGTGCTCGATAGCTGTGCCTTCTGTCTCGGCCCCGAGGTTGAACAGTTTGAAAAAGATTTTGCGCGGTACTGCGGCGCTGACCATTGCATTGGCTTTAATAATGGGACTTCCGCGCTGCATGTGGCGATGCTGCTGCTCGGGATTGGACCAGGGGATGAAGTCATCACCACGCCTTTCACTTTTGTTGCCACCAGTTGGGCAATTTGTTACGCGGGCGCGCGACCCGTCTTTGTCGATATCGAGGAAGACACTTTTAATTTGGACCCAAACCTGGTGGAACGCGCCATCACGAGCCGTACCCGCGCAATTCTGCCGGTTCATCTTTACGGCCATCCTGCGGACCTTGACCGGTTGCTAGCAATCTCTCAGCAAAACAACCTGCCGCTCATTGAAGATGCCGCCCAGGCGCACGGGGCAAAGTTTCGCGGCCGGTCGGTCGGTACGTTTGGCAAAATGTCGTGTTACAGCTTTTACCCGGGAAAAAACCTCGGCGCTTGCGGGGAAGGCGGCGCGCTTGTGACCAATGATGCCTCGCTCGCTAAACATGCCCGAGCTTTGCGCGATCATGGCTCAACCCGCCGCTATTATCACGATGAAATAGGATACAATTACCGCATGGAAGGCATTCAAGGCGCTGTGCTCGGTGTCAAACTGGAGCACTTGGACGCTTGGACAAGCGAACGCCGGCGCGTGGCAGAGCGTTACAATAAATTGCTCGCTGATACTCCATTACAATTGCCTGGCGAAGCTGATTACGCTCAATCGGCCTGGCATCTCTATGTGGCGCGTCACCCGCTCCGGGACGCACTCAAAGCCCACCTGGATGCCCACCAGATCGGCTGTGGGATGCATTACCCGGTTCCACTGCACTTGCAGAAAGCCTTTGCTCATTTCGGCTATAAACCAGGCGCCTTTCCGATAGCAGAAAAGGCAGCGCGCGAATGTCTCAGCCTGCCGATTTATCCAGAGCTAACCGACCAGGAGATCCAAACCGTAACGGATACGATCGCGGATTTCTTTTCGAGAAAGCCTGTCTAAAGCGTGGGCTTATTTTTGCCGCATCCATCTAATCTCATTTTATGACTGATCAGGAAACACTTGCAATTTTTCGTCAAACAGGCGCGTTGTTGGAAGGCCATTTCATTTTGCGCAGCGGGCTTCATAGCCGGAAATATTTCCAATGCGCCTTGGCTCTGCAGCAGATGCCGATTGTAGAAAAACTTGGGGCGGCCCTGGCTGAAAAAATCCGATACCTGAACATCGAAACAGTCGTTGCGCCCGCCATGGGCGGCCTGGTGTTGGGCCAGGAAGTCGCTCGGCAACTTCGCTGCCGTTTTATTTTCGTTGAAAAGGAAGAAGGCAAGTTAGTGCTGCGGCGCGGTTTCAAAATCTCACCAGGCGAGCGCATTGTTGTGGTCGAGGATGTGGTCACGAAAGGAGGCCGGGTTCAGGAGACATTGGACATCGTCGGTTCGAATGGCGGATCGGTTTTGGGTGTGGTCGCGGCGGTGGATCGTTCGAATGGCAATGTGCAATTCGGTGTGCCATTCTTCAGTTTGCTGTCCCTGGTGGTCGAAGCTTTTGAACCAGACCACCTTCCTTCAGATCTGGCAGCAATTCCACCCGTCAAACCCGGAAGCAAATAATCATGGATGCCTCTCCCGCTTTTTCATTTCCAGCGCGATAGCCAGGTTGGTCCGCGCCGCTGCGTAATCCGACTTAAGTCGGAGCGCCTCCTGAAATTCGAAGATCGCTCCATCGAGTTCACCTTTTCGGCTGAGCGTTCCACCTAAATTGAAATGCGCTCGCGCATAGCTGGGATTTAATCTGACAGCTTGCTTGAAATGGTTGATTGCCGCATCCAAACGTCCCGACGCATCGAGAGCCACGCCGAGATTATTGTGAGCATCCGCGGAGTTGGGCTGGAGCGCTAACACTTTTTCAAATTCGTCGATGGCTTCCTTGATTCGGCCGGTTCGCCCGAATGCCGCCCCGAGATTGTTATGGGCATCGGCATCGTCCGGCTGGAGGCGCAAGGCCGTCTGATATTCGCGAAGAGCTTCAGGATTGCGCCCAAGTTGCTCCAGGATTATTCCCAGATTCTTGTGAGGATCACCATAGTTGGGTTTTATTTTGAATGCGATTCCGTATTCGATCATCGCCTGGTCCACTCGGCCTAATTTTGCCAGGGCAACGCCTAAATTGTTATGCGCTTCGGCATAGTTCGGTTTTGCGCGCAGTGCGTTCTGAAACTCAACGACCGCCTCGGCCACAAGCCCGGCTTTATCCAACGCTGTGCCCACATTATTGTGGGCAAGATAATTGTTCTCAGTCACCGCCAGCGCATGCTGAAATAAGGTCCTGGTATCTCGCCAATAGCGGATTTGCCTCAGGGTAAGTCCACCACAAAAGATCATGATTGTGATGGAGATTGCGAACAAGAGGCGAGTAGAGTTCAAACCGAGCTGCGCCCCTTTTTTCTGCAGCAGCCCATTGCAAAAATCGAAAGCACCCCACGCAACCACCAGAATGATCCCGATCGAAGGGAGATACGAATAACGGTCCGCCATGGATTGTTCCCCCGCCTGCACCAAACCAATCACCGGTGTCAAAGTTCCCAAAAACCAAAACCAACCCACCAGCAGCCAGGGCCGGCTCTGTCGTTGCAAGATCGCCAGGATAGAAATTGCCACAAGAAGCGTGGCGGCTGTCACTACCGCCCAAAGCGGCCATGATTCCACTGGGGGATAAAAGGGAGCCAGGTGCCTGGGCCAAAATATTTTGCCCAAATAACGGCAATAGGAAATCAAAGCATTGGCCAGGCGCGCTGACAAAGGCGTGGTGGACAGAACAGCGCCTCCGCCTTTTTGCACCATGAAGGTAATGATGCTTGCGGCTAATGACATCGCGAATAGCGGGACCTTCTCCAGGAAAAGCGGCTGTAATTCACGCGCCATGCTCTCCTTTCCTGTGAATCTCCCAAGAGGCCAATAGTCCAGCAGCAAGAGCACGAAGGGCAGGGTGACGAGCATAGGTTTGCTCATCAAACCAAGCGCGAAGAACAGCAGCGTAACAGCATAATAACAGCCTGCTCCACTGCGCCGTGCCGGGGTTGCTATCTCTGCCGTTCTCGTTTCACTTTTCGAGGCCAGGCTACGAACACGCTCCACATAAAAGCTGTACCCCCAGAGCGTCAGCATCCAAAACAGCGTGCTTAAAACGTCCTTTCTTTCCGAAACCCAAGCCACTGATTCGACCCGAAGAGGATGCAATCCAAAAAGAGACGCGACAAAAAAGCTTCGCCAACGCGCACCCGTTATTCTGTTGAGCAATGAAAACAACAAAGTCGTGCTGAGGGCGTGGAGCAAAATGCTCGTCAAGTGGTGGCCCCAGGCTTGCAACCCAAAAAGCTGGAAATCAATCAAGTGAGAGACCCAGGTCACCGGATGCCAATTGGCGGCCTGGCCGCTCGAAAAGGCCCAAGCCACCGTGCTCCAGCTCAGTCCTTGTTGAACGTGAGCATTTGCGGTTACATATAGAGGATCGTCGTAACCAACAAAGTCGTTTCGAGTCGCAGTCAAAAAAACCAAAGCCACGCAAAAGAAAAGAAACCCCGCCAGCAAACGGTCGCCTCTTTTGCCGCAAGAACTTCCTGGGGGCGAAAAATATTCCGCCCTTCGTGTGTCATCGACTGCACCGCTGCTGTTCATCAAGCATTGCCCTGCATTTTGCGGAACCCAACCCTGGGGATTTCAGGATTCTTGTATTGGTGCCTCGAGCAGCCTTGGTTTTCGTTCGTGGAGCGGCAGCCAGATGCGGAAAGTGGTCCCCCGGCCGACTTGGCTTTCCAATTCGATCCGGCCGCCATGCGCGCGCACGATCCGCTGGACGATCATTAATCCGAGACCAGATCCCTTTTTCTTCGTCGTGTAAAAAGGTTCGAAAATACGATTGATTTGTTCTTGCGGGATTCCTCCGCCGGTATCAGCAACGCTGACCCAGACCCCTTCAGAAGTTTCACCTGTTTGAATGGTCAAAGTTCCCCCTTTGGTCATTGCCTGACTGGCGTTCTTTACAAGGTTTACGAGCACTTGTTGAATCTGCTGCGCATCGATAGGTGTGGTTGGTAAATGACGGGACGTTTTCGTCTTCACATGTAACCCGCGGTTTTCCAGTTCCGGTCGGAGCAACTCGATCGTTTTCTGAATAACCTGGTTGAGTGAAGCGGGCTTTAATTGTGGTGGTGTTGGACGAATCGCATGTAAAAATTGAGTGACAATATAATCCAGGCGGTTGATTTCCCCTTTGGCCACTCCGACATATTGATCGAGCTTTCGTCCGATCTCACCCACGCCGGTATCCTCGAGATTGCTGGTGCCTCGCATTCGCCCGGAGTCAGTCACGCGCGCTTTTGGCTCCTGGGCGAGCGCTCTGAGCTTTCGGATTTCGCGTTCCATGAGCTGCAAATGAATATGCAGCGCGTTGAGTGGATTTCCGATTTCATGGGCAACGCTGGCCGCCAGCAACGTTAAGGCCTGAATCCGCTCGGTTTCAATGGCTTCGAAAGTCTTCTGTCGTGCTTCGGTCGCATCGTGCAATATGAGCGCCAGACCTGAGCTGCCCGCGGCCTGGCCATCCAATGGCGCGGCATACAGCCGAAGAAAGCGCGATCGGGGGAAATGCAGTTCGAACTCGTGGCGCACCACGGCCGGGCCGCCTTTGGAGTCGAACCTGGTGAGTTTTTCCCATTCCAGTTCCGGGATAAAATCTGTCACCGGCTGGCCCTCGACGTCGGACTGCAAGCCAAGCAAGCGAGTCACCGCTTGATTGAAGTAAAGAATACGGCCAGTTTCATCCACCACCAACACGCCGTCTTCAATCGTATTGAAAAGCGTTTCAAGGAACGTTCGTTCCCGCGCCAGCCGCTGCACGACACTTTGCAACCCTTCTGTATCCAGCCGTGCAATGCGATCCAAAACTTTATCGAGGAAACTGGATTTGGCCATGCGTGTTGGTGGGCTATTTCTCGTGGTTCGAAACTCGGGTTAAAGCCAGTGTTTCCGCTTGAAATACCAGTACGTCGCCAGCGTCGAGAGCGCCATCACGCCGGCGGCGACGACATATCCGTGACGCCAGGTCAACTCAGGCATGTCATGAAAATTCATTCCGTACCACGTTCCAACCATCATCAGGGGTGTTGTGATCACTGTGATCATCGTCAGCAATTTCACTACTTCCCCCGTTTGATTCGAGGACATATTCAGATACACCTGCAGAATGCCTGTAAGTGAATCGGTATAACCTTGCGCCAACTCGGAGATATGAAAAAGCGAGTCATAGACGTCACGATAATAAGGAACCAGGTGAGGGCGAATTAATTTGATTTCCCCACGCGCAAATCGGCCAAGCACTTCGCGTTGCGGGCCGATAATCTGGCGTAAATGCAGCACTTCTTTTTTCACCTGCAAAATCTTGTTAAGTATTTCCTTGCAGGGATGCTGCAATGCCTGCTGTTCCAGTTCGGAGATCTCCAGCGACAGTTCGTCGAGGGCGGGCTTGTAATTCTCCACGATAGAATCCAGCAAAGTGTGAGCGACCCGATCAGGCGCCCGGGCAATCTGCATTGTTCCTTTGACCGCGCGCTCCTCGGTTTGGGAAACACTTCGCAACGGTGTGTCATGATATGTTACGAGAAAATTTTTCCCGAGGAAAAAGTTCAGTTCCTTGGTGGCGAACACGCCATCCTTTCGGCTGTAATCCACATCGTGGATGACCATGAAGAGATAGCGTGGGAATTTGTCTTCCGTGCCCGGAGTGTACTCTTCGACCTTGGGCGAGGGGCTGGGGTTGAGACAATCCTCAATCGATAGAGGGTGAAAGTGGAAGACATCTTCGAGCACGACTTTCGATTCTTCTGGTGTTGCTTGCTCAAGATCCACCCACAAGAAAAGATTCGTGTCGCCCAAAAGCGTAGGCATGAACGGCACTTCCAGGTTGCGGCTGTGAAGCCGGCCCTGTGTAGTGAATGCAAGCGAACGAATCACAGCAACCTCGTCAGCAGTTCACGAGTTATCCCCGTCGAGCAATCGCCCCAGGCCGCCCAGCATGGAGCCTTCCTCCCGTCCACCCCGGCCTGTTTGGGGCGAGGCCGCGGTGATGCGTCCCGCCAGCCTGCTCAAGGGCAGAGACTGCAACCAAATCCGTCCCGGCCCCCGCAATGTGGCAAAAAACAAACCTTCGCCGCCGAATAAGGCAGTTTTGACTTTGCCGACGAACTGGATGTCATAATCCACAGAGGGCTGGAACGCTACGATGCAACCTGTATCCACTCGCAGGACTTCTCCTGCCGCCAGGTCTCGTTGAAGAATCGTCCCCCCGGCATGAATAAAGACCAGCCCATCTCCTTGCAACCGCTCGAGAATGAATCCTTCTCCGCCAAACAAACCCGCCCCGAAGCGCTTCGTAAACGCAATTCCAATGCTCACGCCTTTGGCGGCGCACAAGAACGAATCCTTCTGTGCAAGCAATTCGCCTCCGAGTTCCGGCAGCCGGACCGGTATGATCTTGCCAGGGTAGGGTGCTCCAAACGCAACGCGGCGTTTGCCCTGTCCCTGGTTTTGAAAAACCGTCATGAAAAGAGACTCGCCCACCAGCAAACGCCTCCCCGCTCCCATGAGCGCGCCAAGAAATCCACTGCTTTGTTGTGAACCGTCTCCAAAAATGGTTTCCATCATGATCCCATCTTCCATGTACATCATGCCACCGGCTTCGGCGACGGCTGCCTCCAATGGGTCCAACTCTACCTCCACGTACTGCATGTCGTCCCCGAAGATCTTGTAATCAATTTCGTGCATTGTGCTCATAGGCAATTCTCTTTATTTGGTTTTGTGCGAGCGATGGCGGTCGTGGCCCAAGCAGCCTCTGGGCCAGCCATGCTGTTCCGAGCGTCGCGATCAGCCCTATCAGCGTGTACCACGGCCAGAATATCTCAAAGCCAACCACTCTATTCCACAGCTCTTTCGTCCAATCCCACTTCGGAAAAAACTGTATTCCCGTCATAATCACCAGGGATGTCAACATTCCCAGGACCACCGGCAGCGCCCGGCCTTTTTTCCAGAATACCGCCAGCGCCAATCCTCCCAGCAAAGCCCCGCTCGTCAGGCCCCGCAGGGAGAACGCTGCATTCAGCACAAATTCGACTTTCCTGCTCACATAAGCGATCAAAATCAGCACCCCCGCCCATGCCACGGTCGAGCGCTTGCTGAACTGCAAGTAAAAGGCTTCGCTCCGGTCGCGCATGAGGTGTTTCAGAAAGTCCATCGTCGAGACCGACGCGAGAGAGGTCAGCGCTGAACTTACGGAGGACATCGCCGCCGCAAGAATCGCCACAATCAAAAACCCTTTAAGCACATGCGGGACTTCGGTCATGATGAATATGGGAAAAATGAAATCGTTGGCTTTGATGCCCGAACCCGGACGCGGCTCGGGTAGAGGAATTTGAAAAGGGTGATGCTGGTAAAATACCCAAAGCATTGCGCCCACCAACAAGAAAATGAGGAAGAGGGGAAAAATCAAAACGGCGCTGAGCACAAGGGCCTTTCGGCCATCGGCCACGTTCTTGCAGGCCAGAACCCGTTGAACGATCAACTGCTCCGCGCCATGGGACGAGAGCACCATGACCGTGCCGCCAATAAGTCCCATCCAAAGATTGAAGGGGGCTCCCAAGAGGAACTTGCTCCAGGAAACGCCTGCCGGCGGGATTGCATCCAGCCAATGCAGTTTCGGGCCAGCCTGATCAAGCGCCGCGCCTATGCCGCCGCCCAGCAGCGCGGGAATGTAAAAAAATGCAAACAGTCCCCCTAACAGGAACAGCCCAAATTGAACCGCGTCAGTCCAAATCACCGCTTTGACTCCGCCCACGTAGGTGTAAAGCAAGGATAACACGACGAAAAGCAGGATTGCCCCCAGAATAGGATCGCCCGTGCCGATACTCAATACTTTGTCCCCCAGCATGAGCTTCACCGGAATGCTTGCGACATAGACGCGCACACCGGCCGAGAGCGTCTCGCTGAGCAGAAAAAACCCTCCAGCCGTCTGTCGCGCTGCCGGTCCGAATGCGTTCGCGAACAATTGGTAAGGCGAGTAGACTTCTCCTTTGAAATAATGCGGCACCAAAACGATTGCCAGGATGATACGTGCTATCACGTAGCCAATGATCATCTGGAGGAAGCCAATGTTACCCCCATATGCCATGGACGGAACTCCGATGATCGTGAGGGCGCTGGTCTCGGCTGCCACAATGGAAAACCCAATGGCCCACCAGGAAACAGTTTTACTGCCTAGAAAATAATCGCGAGTGTTGTGTTGGTCTTTCCCGAACCAGCCCCCGAGCCCTATGATTCCCAATAAATAGACAACGATGACTATCCAATCGCCCAGGCTGAAATAGTGATGTGTGCCCATCACTCCTGCATGACAGGCAAACTAGGCGGCGGCTTTTTCCCGCAACAAAACTTCCACCGATTGGGGTAAGGGAGCGCTGAGTTCATCGAACAGCTTGCTGCACGTGCGTTCAGAAAAACGGAGTGGCCGGGCGGCCGAATGGATGAAACTGCGAGTTGTTTGGTGCGCATATCCAAGCAAACCTTGCCGCAAAGGAAGTGAATAGATAGCGAGCGTGATGCCATAAACCAGCGTGTGCCAGCCATGGGCCTGGCCGCTTTCAACCGCTGACAGATAACGTTGGATCAGTCGCTGATCGCGAAGCGGCCGGAGTTTCTGCAATTGGCATTGTCCCACACGCCGGCTCGCGGCGGCAAATTCCTGCAAGAGGGATTCATCCGCAAGACGTCGATCCAGTTCGATAAGCTCGCGGGTCTGATTGAGCAGCGCGTGGCCGTGAGCGGATTGAATGGCCGGCAATTCGAACGGCAGAAGAATCCTTTGTTGATAATCGCGTAAAAATCGCCGAAGGGAAGTGAGGCTATTAACCGGACCAATCCTCAGCAGCGCAGAAACTGAGCTAAGCGAAACCAGCCCCTCGGCCGAACCCAGTTGTTCCGCCAGTGGATGCCAGTCTCCCAGCCACTCGGCTGGGTCGCTCGTGCACCTTTGTGTTAGCTCGGCCATATTCTTTGGAGCGCAACCCTCAAAAAAACGCATGGGTTGCGCTTCCATTTTTACGTTGTACCCATGCCGAATCGAAAGCGAGAAGTAAAAGTTAAAAAACCGAACATTAAAATCTTGCACAGTTTACGGAGTTTACTTTAAGCTTCGGTTGGAGTTGTCCTCTCAGGTGTTGGTGTATTCGCCATTCATTTCTCGTCCTCCTTCTCATCCTCCTTTGTATGGTCACGGCAGATAGGGCTCGTCTTCCGTGCGAGCGTGTGTTTGGCTGGCGGCGCGCACGGAGTGACGCGCCCCACCCGCTATCACTGAGGCATTCAGCGTAAACCGATTCGACCTTGGAATTGCCCGTTGTTGGCTGTAATATAACAATAGAACCACACCTTTGTGCCATGATCGCGTCCTTTACATTTTGGCTGATCGTCCTGGCGCTGCTCACTGCTTATTTGTGCGCGAGCGTGTGTTTTCGTCGTTGGGTAGTAGTGCGTACAGAGAAGGCCAACCGGCTTGCGATCGAAAAGAAATATCCTCCGAGAGCTTTTGATATTTCAACCATTGCGCCCCACATCAAGCGCGTGCGGGAAAATCATGCTGCCTCATCCCACACTTGCTGGCGTCCTTTCGATTACCGCGCCGAACTGGTTGCTGCTGCACGTCGGCTGGTCACTGGGATGGCGTACTTTCATCACGCCAGACAGGAGGATGAGATGGATAAACACGACACCTGACCTTTTGGGACTCGATTTGGCAGTGCGAGAGCCTCTGGAGCGCCATTACCATCATTGCTCACTTTATCTACCTCAGCACCATGAATGAGAAGGGCAAAAACACCTTCATTATTTTCGGAACGCTTCTGGGAGCATTTCTCTTTGCGGTGGCCTTTAATCGACCAAGTGCTCCAGGGCGCTTAGCGGTCGGATTCCTTACCTACACCAACGTGACGGGTGAGCGTTTTGCAAGGTTTGCCATCACAAACCAGAGTCGTTTCACAATCAGACGATGGGGCCACTTCGATCGAGAAGTCAGAAAATCACCTTCGCTCACTTATACCCGTAACATTGGCTCTCAGGTCCTGCTCTCCGCTGGCCAGACAGAAGTTGTTTTAATACCATTGGATGCCGAACCGGCTGCTATCTTTCAAAAGGACTGGCGGGCCGTGTTCTATTGGAGGCAAGAGGACTTGAAAACCCGATTTTACATTTGGGCCGACAGTCCTTCGATACGCTTATGGCAAGATCAATGGTTGCCAACCTGGGCTCACGTGGATGGTGTGCCCGTGAATCGCGCGGCCAGCCAGTGGATGGACCAATAATAGCGCGCCACCTGAATAAACCAATGACATGGCCGAAACTCAGCAAGTCCACGCATTTCGACTCGCTCCCTCCCGCCGCAGATCTATAATGTGGCGCTAGCCAGTATTGCACTTTGCATTTCAATCAAACACACAGAATCAGAATCGCATGAAAAAACTAACAAACTCCATATCAGTGATAGTTGCGGCCCTGACATTCCTTGCTGGATGTTCCTGGTCAGTAGGCAGCAGCCCAAAAAGCGGAAACATGTTGCCAACCACCGGCCAGCAGTTGATTGATTTGCAGCGAGCCAAAGATTCAGGAGCGATAACAGATGCTGAGTATCAGGCACAAAAGGCCAAACTCCTTGGGAACAGGTAAGCTATTTACACTATATATAGCAAGGAGAGCCGATGGTCATTTTGTGACACAGACTGGGGAATTTGGACTGCCCCTCCTTCATGCCGATTTCATACCGCGGTTTTATACCGATTTGTTACTCCCTATTGCGCGAGGAACAACCCGCGAATGCGTGAATGGGTCAGTCAACAATATTGAACATTGTTGTGCAGATTGCGGCGGAAAAAAGATACACTCGAGCGTATTTGGTCCGGGTTTGGCGCGCTGTGCTCTGCGGTTCGTTCCAATTCTGCTCCCATCCTCGAACCTCGCCTGGGTCGGCAGTCAGCGGCACCTAACGGCACTATAATTAAATTTTGAAAAAATAGACGCCAAAATTAGGATCATCGGCATCACTCCATGGCACCGGTCAGTCCATTCCAGTACGAAGGCCGCGGGCATTGGAGAACCATCTACCCGTCAATCGGGCGCACACATTGGGCGCCCAGGCCAACAAGTTTTCCGACGGTTTTCCTTTTCAAGTGGAACAAGTCCCGTTATATTGAGAAGGACTTGGCGACCGGCCTGGATGCAGTGGGCAAATCACAGCCGTGTACTCGATATATTTGTATTTAAAAAATGGATATGAGCGCAACCTCCTCCGTGATTCCTCAACCCCAGCAGCCGAAAAGCTCTGCCGCCCACCGCAAGCCGAAATACCCAGGCAAAAGAGTCACCTGCAACGGCAATCAACTCGTCACTGAACACGTCGAGACCCGCGTCACCGACGGCGGCGTCTTTTATCCCATCACGCCATCCACCGAAGGCGGGGAGATTTACCAGCAATCTTACGCCCAGGGCGAACTCAACGTTTTCGGCCATCAAAAAATTGCTATTGAATGCGAAGGCGAACATGCCGCCCAGGGCGGGGCGACTGCCTACTCTGTGGCAGGTCGGCGCACAGTCAATTTTACTTCTGGACAAGGAATCGTGTATGCGATGGAGCAGTATTACCACGCGCCGGGCAAACTATCGACAATGGTCCTCGAGGTCGGTGCGCGCGCGCTGACCAAACATGCTCTGAATGTTCATTGCGGTCATGACGATTTTTACGCAGCGCTGGATACCGGTTGGACAATGTTGGTGGGGAGAGATGCCCAACAAGCGGCTGACCAGGCAATCATTTTGCGCAAGGTCAATGAGCTGGCTTTGAATCCGGGAATGAATATCCAGGATGGCATGTTGACCACACATTCCGAGCGTACTTATTTGGCCCCCGAAGCCGAACTATTGCGCGAATTCCTTGGGGCTCCGGATGCGATGATTGATTGCCCCACGCCTGCTCAGCGCGAAATCTTTGGGCCTAAACGCCGCCGCGTTCCTGAGATGATGGATCTCAAAAACCCGATCCTGCTCGGGCCGGTCCAAAACCAGGAGCACCATATGAACGGTGTGGTCGCCCGCCGCAACAATTTCAACGAGCCAATCCTCAAATTCCTCGAGCAGGCCTATGACGAGTTTGGCCAGCTTACTGGGCGATTTTATCACCTGGTGACTGAATATAAAACCGAGGATGCTGACACGGTATTCGTGTCCCTTGGCTGCGCTGCGGAAAATATTGAAGCTGCTTGCGATTATTTGAGGGACCAGCGCAATGCCAAGGCGGGTTCGATCCACGTCAACGTGCTTCGCCCGTTCCCGGAAGCTGCCATCATCAACGCCTTGAGAGGCAAGAAAAATGTCATCATCCTTGAGCGCACCGATGAAGGTTTGTCTGGAGACAACCCGTTGGCTCGGGACATTCGTGTCGCTTTGGGTAAAGCGCTTGAAGCCGAACGATACGGCGGCGCGTTGCCTGGAATCACGCTCGAGCAGACCCCTCGGTTATTCAGGGGTTCGTATGGCATAGGTTCGCGCGACTTCAGGCCCGAGCATGCGCTCGGTGCTTATGAATTCGCCATCGGACAGACGCGGCGTAAAGACGGCGCCAGTGCTGCGGACGGCGAGACTTATTTTACCCTGGGCATTGACCATCCTTATTCCGTCATCTCAAAGGATACTCCCTCGCTCCTGCCTGATAAGGCGATTGCCGTCCGTTTCCATTCCATTGGCGGTTGGGGAATGATTACCACCGGCAAAAATCTGGGCTCGATCATCGGTGATTTTGGCAGTCTCATTTCCGAACAGGATCCAAAGTACGATGCCGATGGTCAATTGGTCGAAAAGCTTTGGGTCATGGCCAATCCGAAATATGGCTCCGAAAAGAAGGGCGCGCCCACCAATTATTATCTCGTCGTTGCGCCCGAGCCGATTCGCGTCAATTGCGAACTCAACCATGTAGATGTGGTGCTTTGCTGTGATCCCAAGGCATTCACCCACACCAATCCGCTCGAAGGATTGAACAAAGGCGGCTGCCTCGTCTGGGAGTCGAGCGATACTCCGGAAATGGCATGGCAGCGCATTCCTTCCCAGCATCGAAAATTTGTTCGTGACAACAACATCCGCATTTACATATTGCCCGGTTTCGAGATTGCCCGCAAAGCCACTGACCGCGGGGATCTCCAGCTTCGCATGCAGGGCAATTCGTTCCTTGGCGCTTTTTTTCGCGTTTCCCCATTTCTAAAGCACAATGGCATTTCTGACGATTCGTTTTTAACGACAGTCAAAAAGCAGTATGAGAAAAAGTTTGGCCGGTTCGGCGAAGCCGTCGTGACTTCCAACATGCTGGTCATGGAGCAAGGTTTTTCGCGCGTGCAGGAGATTAAGTACGGGGACTTCGCAGATCCCGACCGCTCAAGCATGCGAAACGCCCCGCTCCGGCCCATTGGTGAAACACCAATGATTCCCACCGCCGGCTGTGGAACCGGGTGCAGCACTCCTGCTATCTCCGCACCCGCGGCTCAAACTCCTCGTTATGCTTTCCAAACAATTGCAAAATTCGATTCCGAATTCCGGAACGGTTTTGCCTATCACCAGCCCGCCGGCGCGCTGGCCTCAGTGGGGGTAATGGGGGCAGGAACAGGCGCGACGCAATCCAAATACGTCGCTCGCCGCGAAACGCCTGTTTATATTGCCGAGAATTGCACCCAATGTATGGAGTGCATCACCGCCTGCCCGGACACCGCATTGCCCAATACTTCTCAGGACATCAGCACCGTCCTCAAGACTGCCGCCAATTATTACATCACCGACGCACCCGAGCGGCACAAATTTGTGGCCGAACTGAAGGGGATCGAAGAACGCGTACGCGCGGCAATGGTGGCAGTGATTGCCGCCAAGCAGAAAACGCCTTTCAAGGATTTGGTTCGCAAGGAAGTGGAGGCACTGACGACCATCAACGAAAACACCCGGAAGCAGTTTGCCGGAATTATTGAAAAACTTCCCATCGCTTACAACAACGTTCCGGCTATTTTCAGGAGCATCGAAACGAAAGCGCCGGGGCAGGGCGGGCTATTCTCAATTTTCGTTTCTGATCTTTGCAAAGGCTGCGGCGAATGCGTCCAGGTTTGCGGAGATCATGATGCGTTGCGAATGACCGTCGAGACTGAGGAACTGAACGCCGACCTGACCGCCGCCCAGATTTTTTCCCGCCTGCTTCCTGACACTCCCCAGAAGTACCTTGGTCTTTATAACGATTCCCTTCCGCAGGATTCGCGCGAAGCAGCTTTGCGAAACCATCTGATGGTCCGCCGGAACTACGAAGCATTGGTTTCAGGCGATGGCGCTTGTGCCGGTTGCGGCGAAAAAAGCATTCTTCGCTCAGCGGCATCGGTCACGGAGGCCTATATGCGCCCCCTTTATCACAAGAAAGCTGACCGGCTCCGGGCCAAGGCTGCTCGTCTGGAAAAAGACGGGCTGGCTCGGTTGCTGGCAATCAAGGCGCGGGACGAAGTTGAGTATGAACTGTTTCGTCGTTCCGTTGCCCACATTATTATGGGTCTGGGCGGCGAAGATGATCAAGATACCGATAAGCGTATCGCCGCGCATGGCTCGATTTCGGACGAGGATATTATTAAGTCGCTCGTTACCGTTCTGCGGCAGGACGCGTTCAATCATCGCGATCTGCAGGCCGTGGACGGGCGTCAGGCCAACGGCATGAGCGTCATGTTCATGGGCGCCAGCACCGGCTGCAATACGGTCTATGGTTCTACGCCTCCGTCCAATCCGCATCCCTATCCCTGGATGAACTCGTTATTCCAGGATGGCGCGACGATAAGCTGGTTGTTGAGCGAGTCAGCGGTCGTCAATCATGCCCGGCGCTCCGTCGTTCCGGAGCGGTTGGTGGATGCTTTGCTCGATCGAGAAGAAAAGGTGATGTCCGATGCGGATTATTTCACTCTCTCCCACCTGGATGACGCGCTGATGACTGACCAGGAAATTCGCGAACTCCCCAAGGTGTGGGTCATAGGTGGAGATGGCGCGCTGGGCGATATCGGCTTTCAAAATGTCTCAAAGGTCATCCTGCAAAACCGGCCAAACGTCAAAATGTTGATGCTCGATACGCAGGTGTATTCCAATACCGGTGGCCAAAATTCAGACTCATCGACCATGCTCGGCGGCTACGACATGAATCAGTTTGGGATTGCCTCACAAGGCAAATTGATTGAGAAAAAAAATGTCGCCGAAGCTTTTACCAGCGGACATGGTTCGCCTTTCGTGGCGCAGGTTTCGATGGCCAATGCTGCCAAGCTTTACAAGTCAATGCTCGACGGTCTGGAGTATCGCGGGACAGCTTTTTTCCAATGTTACACCACTTGCCAGCCAGAGCATGGTGTCTCCGACAACATGTCAGCCGAGCAGGCGAAATTGGTGCGCGATTCCCGCGGCATGCCGGAATTTGTTTACAATCCGCGCAATGGTGAAACCTCACAGGAGGCCTTTGACCTCAAGGGCAATCCCAGCTCGAATCGGGATTGGTGGCGGACGAAATACAAATCCACCGGTGAGGAATACAACTACACCGTGGCGCATTGGGCGCTGACTGAAGGCCGTTTTCGGAAACACGTCAAGAGCATCAAGGAAGAGGAAGCCCGCAAGATGATTCATTTCGATGATATGCTCCTCTTCATCAATCAGGACGATGTCATCTACCGTCGTGTTTTTATTGCTGGCCACCGTTCCTGCGTTCCAAACTTCGGTGTTTACATCAAGGCTGAGATTGACGGTAAGATGAAGTATTACGCCGTTTCGCGCCAAATGGTGCTGTTTGCCGTCGAACGCCGCAAAGCCTGGCGCATGCTTCAAAGCAAGGCTGGTGTCACCAACAAGGATTATCTCGCTCAAAGGTCACTGCTGAAAAAAGTCGATGCGGGCGAGTTTCCGCTGACAGACGCCCAAAGCCGCACCCGCGAGTTATTCAATGCCGAACTTGCGGCGATCAAATAGACGTTAGCTCGAAACGTTCCTCAAAAGACCTTTCGTGGGGGAAGTTTCCCTCTGGGGAAATCGTGCTTTGAACCCCTGCCGCAGACCCAGGATTCATCTGGGAGCATGCCGAGATTTATTTAGGCTCGCCAGTTCATAGAATCCTCCTTTCTTTTTAAGGATGCATTGCGACCATGAACCAGAGTAAGAGTATGAGGAAAATTACGAGTTAATCTGATTGAACAAGAGCTACATCGGATGACGATGCATGAATAATAAACAGACATATGAGGGCCTGGCTGCTGCATTTACCGGTGCTGTGGATGACTGTGGTGATCCTTGCAATCACTTACCTAATCACGGCAGTATTGTACCTGTTCATCACAGCCCTTGCGACGGGTGAGCGGGCACATACTTTCAAGTCCATCTCCCCGGGTATTCTTTCGCCTCTGGGAGTGATGTTTGCGCTGCTGGTAGGCTTTCTCGCCGCCCAGGTGTGGAACGATGCCGATCGGGCGAACAGCGCTGTCAACCGAGAGGCGAGTGCCTTACGTGCCGTTGTTCTCCTGGCAAATGGGCTTTCGAATGACGTCGAAGCACGTTTACGGGAGCTCGTACGACTTCACATCGAAGACGCGGTCAACCAGGAGTGGCCGGCGATGGGGCGAGGCGCTGCCACGCTGGCTCTTGTCCCCGCGCGGCTGCAGGAAGCACTGCACTTTGCGTTAAAGCTGAACCCCCAGGGCGGGGGTGAGGCGGCAGCTCAACGCGAGATTGTGGCATCCCTTCAAGGCGCACTTGAGGCGCGCCGTCAGCGCGTCATCCTCAGTGAATCATCGCTGAACTGGGTCAAATGGGTGGCTTTGCTTGTGGAGGCCTGCCTTACGCTTGTGACCATCGCAATGGTGCACAGCGATAATCGCCGGGCAAACCGAATCATCCTGACGATCTTCGCGACCGCAGCGGGAGTGTCCATCGCTCTGATCGCGGCTCACAGCCACCCGTTCGTGGGGGAAGTCTCCGTTAGCCCGTCGGTCCTGCTCCAGGTTATGCCGGAAGCAAGCTCAGCCACCTCGGCACGGTAACGCGGAGCGCACTTTCTCGTGACAATGTTCAGCAGTTCCTGCAAGGACCACCGAACTCTTTCACGGTTGGCTGCGTCCATGTGAACCTTGAGATTCCAACTTCCGACGACGGTGTTAGCAGAGTTCATCCCAGGTGCTCGAGCTCGAATCGGAGGAAAATGTATTGACTTTATTCCTGGAGGCAATAGAACTAAGGGAACCTCAAGGATTCTTGTGGACCTATCTGGGCGAATAGTGGTCGTTACGGGACTGTGTCTTGTCTCAGCAAGTTCTGCATTTCAGCAACCGGCAGCTCCGAAGTTGCCAAACTCTGATAACCGGACTATTCCGACGGCTCAGGAATCGACCGTGCCTAAGGGCAGAGAAGCAGCGGTTGCTGAACTTCGAAAACGACTGCCAAACGTAACGCTGGAGTTTCACCCAATAACCCGAGCGCCTAAGATTGTTTCAAATCGAAACGGCTTTTTGAGTGGCCCAGAAGGAGTGGGCGGAGGTATTTCCATAGCGAGCTTGTCAGCTTTTCAAGCGAATGACACAAATCGTGCCACCAAAGCGTTTCTCCGTGAACACAGCAAGTTATTCGGACACGGAGCCGAAGCTTTGGAGCAGGCACGCATCAGTCGGGAATTTGTCACTGCGCACAATGGAATGCGGACAGTGGTATGGGAGCAGCAGGTGGACGAGGTGCCTGTGTTCGAAGCTTTGCTCATCTCGCATACAACAGCCAAAGGTGAATTGGTCAACATAGCAGATCAGTTCATCCCCAACCCTCAACAGGCGGCCGATCGTGGGGTGGCGAATCGCAAGGCATTGCTTGCGAACCCTCGAGTTCCCGCGCAACAGGCGGTGAACGTTGCCGCCCGCAACATAGGGGAAAAGGCGGATACCAATCTGATCTCCCTCGGAGTGGCCGGCGGCAGGCCGGAAAAAAATGAGAAGTTCAAGGCCCCATTCCTTCTGGGCGAGGCGGAGGCGAAGTTAGTTTGGCTGCCCATGGACGAGCAAACTCTGCGGCTTTGCTGGGACGTGATTTTAACGAGCCGGCAACGGGGAGAAATGTTCCGCGTATTGGTGGATGCGCAAACCGGAGTGGTCCAGGTGCGCCGTTGCCTGACCGATTATCTGTCAGAAGCCACTTACCGGGTATTTACCAGCGACAGCCCGTCTCCTTTTTCCCCCGGTTACTCGACGCCTCTCAGCACCCAGCCGCCTCTGGTATCACGCTCATTAGTGACCTTGTCCGCCATCAACACCAATGCTTCACCGTTGGGTTGGATTAATGATGGCGGCAATGAAACAATCGGGAACAATGTCGATGCGCACACTGATCTGAATTCCGACAACGTTCCGGATTTGCCTCGCCCGCAAGGCTCGCCAGCGCGCGTGTTTGACTTTGCCTTGGATTTAACCACGCAGAATCCCACCGCTTACAGCCAGGCGGCGGTGGTGCAATTGTTCTACTGGAACAATTTCATGCACGATAAATTGTATGAGCTTGGCTTCACGGAAGCGGCGGGCAATTTCCAGGGCACCAATTTTGGGCGTGGCGGTTTTGGCAACGATGCCGTTCAAGCGGACGCTCAGGATGGCAGCGGCTCAAATAATGCGAATTTCTCGGCGCCCCCGGACGGTTCGCCAGGGCGTATGCAGATGTTCATTTTCAACGGGCCGAGTCCGCAGCGGGATGGGGATTTGGATGCCGAAATCGTGTTGCACGAGTACACGCATGGATTGAGCAATCGGCGAGTGGGCGGAGGTGTTGGGATCAGCTCTCTTCAAAGTGCCGGGATGGGCGAGGGATGGTCGGATTTTTACGGCCTCGCACTGTTAAGCGAAGCGGGAGACGACCCGAACGGGGTTTACGCAGCCGGGGCTTACGTGACTTACCTGCTCAGTGGGATGACCGAGAATTATTATTTTGGAATTCGCCGATACCCGTACTGCACTGACTTGATCAAGAATCCACTGACCTTCAAAGACATCGATCCGGCGCAAGCGAGCGTGCACACAGAGATTCCGCGCAGTTCAATATTCAGCACGACAGCGGATGAAGTTCACAATATTGGGGAAGTCTGGTGTGTGACGTTGTGGGACGCTCGCGCGAACCTGATCAACAAGTACGGCTGGGCGTTGGGCAATCAGCGAGCGCTTCAGTTGGTCACGGATGGAATGAATCTCTCACCGGCAAACCCGAATTTTGTGCAATCGCGTGACGCCATTCTTCAAGCCGATTTGGTCAATGGAGGTGCTGATCGCGGTCAGTTATGGGTGGCGTTCGCGAAGCGCGGCCTCGGGCTCAGCGCGACCTCGCCGGGAAGTTCAACCACGAGCGGTCTGGTTGAGGCGTACGATTTGCCGGATGACTTGCAAATCAGCCCGGCGGTATTGTCCTCGACTGGACCGGTGGGAGGACCGTTCACGCCAAATCCGGCGTTTTTCACGGTGTCAAACGTGGGAACGAATGCATTGAACTGGTCACTAACGCATAGCAGCGTCTGGCTGACCGTTTCGCCAACAAACGGCACGCTCGCCGGCGGTGCAAGCACAACCGTCTCTGTGCTCGTCAGTGCAATCGTAACAAATTTTCCATTGGGCAGCACGAGTTCAATCATTTCATTCAGCAACCAGGCCAGTGGTGTTGCGCAGTCACGGACGTTCAGCCTAAGTGTTTTTGGACGCACGCTATTTGAAAATTTTGAGCCGGACATCCACCTGGCTCTCTGGTCGGGTTTCGGTGGCACGCTGGGAAGCACAGTTATTGCGACCAATTACGGCGACAGTATTTCGCCGGTGAATTCGCTTTGGTTTGGTGATGGCGGCACACGCTCCGCGACCACGATCCCCGTGAATACAAGCGCCGGGGGCAGCATCAGTTTCTATTTGCGTTTAGGGAACGGTTCCTTCCCGTGGGAAATGGTGGACATCCCCGCCGAAGGCATTGTTCTGGAATACTCGACGAATAGCGGCGCGAGCTGGAACATCATGGGGACGTATGACACTTCAACCTACTATAATTGGACGCAAGTAACGACTAACATTCCCATCGGGGCCCTCAGCTCGGCGACGCAATTTCGATGGCGGCAATTAAACCACAGTGGAACGTGCTGCGATCATTGGGCGCTGGACGATATCAGTATTGATGCCGGTCCCACCCCTCCGTTCATTCAAACGCAGCCATTGAGTCAAACTGTGAAATCCGGTTCCAATGTGACATTCACGATTTCAGCTCAGGGCTCGTTCCCATTGAGTTTCCAGTGGTATAAGGATGGAACGAACGTTTTGAATGGCGGCAGGATTTCGGGGGCAACCACTTCCACGCTAAACCTCTCCACTGTCGTGGAAAGCGACAGCGGCCAGTATTCCGTCTTGATAACCAACATGTACGGGACGCTGATGAGTTCGAACGTGACATTGCTGGTCACTCCACTGAATCACTTTGAATGGGGTGGCATTTCTTCGCCTCAAGTGGTCGGGACGCCGTTCAGTGCAACCATTACGGCCAGGGATTATCTTAATGACGTCGTTTCGAATTTCAATGGGGCAGTGAGCCTGAGTGGTTCTGCGGGTGGCGTTCCGGCCACCAATGTTATTCTTGGGAACTTGATTCATGATTCGACGGGATCCGCCCTTTATACCTTGGGGTTCGCCTTTACTCCCAGCACAAATATCGTGGTGACGCATGTTCGGTCCTATTCGGGAACAAAGGTTTCTATTTGGCAAGCGAACGGGACGCTGCTGGCCAGTCAGAACGTATCCAGTGTGCCGGGAACCTGGGTGGAAACTGCGTTGAGCGCTCCACTCACTCTTAGTGCGGGCTCCAGTTATGTGGTTGGGTTTTACACGGCTGGGGGAACGTACTATATGCGCAGTGATCGCACCAATGCGTTTCCAAACGGCACAATTGAAAACGCCTACTATTACATTGCAAGCGATGGGTTTCCTTCCACTGTCTTCGTGAGCCAGACGGTTTTCCTTGTGGACTTGCGTTATACTGTGGGCACGGGCCTACCAATCCCGCTTACTCCGACCTCGACCGGAACATTCACGAATGGAGTGTGGAGCGGCATGCTGACGATACAAGGGCCCGCCACTAATACTATTTTACGGGCCGACGAAGCAGGCGGGCATAGCGGCCTGAGTAATCCCTTCAATGTTCTTTTGCAGAATGACCTGTCGATCAGTATGGCGGATTCTCCGGATCCTGTAGCAGTTGGGGCAAACCTGAATTATACACTGACCGTGGCCAATCCAGGCCCCTCAGGGTCTACAGGGGTCACAGTGACGAACACCCTTTCTCCGGGCGTGGCGTTTGTTTCCGCGATCAGTTCGCAGGGAAGTTGCACCCAATTCGCGGGAATTGTGACGTGCAATCTCGGCTCAATACAGGGTGGGACCAATGTGAGCATTTCGATTGTAGTCGTTCCAAATTCCGTGGGAACAATAACAAATACGGCGACCGTGTCGCGGGCAGAAGCGGACCCATTTTTACCCAACAATTCAGCGACGTCGGTGAGTACCGTCCTTATGCCATCCTTGAGCGTTGCGGACGCAAGCATTTTTGAGAACAACGGAGCCCCAACCAACATGGTTTTTACTGTGCAGCTTTCGCCGGCCTCACCGTTGACCGTTAGTGTCAATTATGGAACCGGCAATGGCACGGCTCAAGCAGGCAGCGATTACGTTAGCACGAATGGGACACTAACCTTCACACCAGGGGAAACCAACCGCCTGGTCACGGTTGGCGTGATCGGGGACACGAATTCCGAAAGCACCGAAACATTTTTTCTCAACCTTTCTGCGCCGACCAACGCGAGCCTTGGACGCGCTCAAGCCGTTGGAACGATATTCGATGATGATTCCATTACCGTGGCAGTGTTCGACAATCCTGTGTACGTGGACACGACCAGCGGCGGCGTGAGCGCTGAGTCGGACAATGTGCAAGCATCCCTAACGAACCGCGGGTTCCGTGTAATCACCTTTACGGACATTACGACCGCCGCCTCAGCAAACGCGGTTTTACTGTTTCCTGAGTTCGAAAATCGTTCCCTGGCTCAAGATTTGACCTCCGCCGAGCGCGGTGCCTTATCGAACTTCGTGGCTCACGGAGGCTTGCTGATCGTAAATGGCCAGGGGCAGAATGTCGGCACTTTGATTAATTCCGTTTTTGGATTTTCCGTCGTGGAAGCGACGTGGTCCGCGGTGTGCACCCGTACAGCCAGCGCGGCAGGAACTCATTTCGCGGATGACCCGGTTTCAATTACGGTCAATAACGCGCAATTCGCTCTTGGCATTTCCAGCCTGCCTCCCGGCAGCCTGAGCATTTACGAGAATGGCGGTCAGAGCGTTGTGGCTGAGATACCGTTTGGCGGTGGAAAAATCATCTACCTGGGTTGGGATTGGTATGACGCGGTGCCGATAGGTGCACAGAATGGCGGTTGGTTGACGGTTCTCGAAAGTGCCGTTCTCGAGCTTGGGCCCACGCCGCTTGGGATCGGCACTCAACCGGTGAGCCAAACTGTGAAATCCGGTTCCAACGTGACATTCACGGTCGTAGCGCAAGGCGCGTTCCCTCTCGTTTACCAGTGGCGGAAGGACGGAACAAATCTTTCCAATGGAGGCCGAATCTCCGGCGCGACCAGCTCCGCTTTGAACATCTCCACTGTCCTGGAAAGTGACAGCGGCCAGTATTCAGTTGTAGTCACAAATTCTTCTGGCTCGGTTACGAGCTCCAACGCCACACTGCTGGTGACACCGTTGGATCATTTTGAATGGAGTGTGATTTCATCGCCACAGTCAGTCGGAACGCCATTCGGCGCGAGTATTACAGCCAAAGATTTTCTAAATACCACAGTAACAAATTTTAACGGGGTAGTGAATCTAAGCGGTTCAAGCAATGCAACGACGACGACCATTCTGCCTGCGCCCGGTCACATATTTTCGAACAGTGGCAACTTCACGCTCGGCTACTCGTTTACCCCGAACACAAATATGACGGTCACCCACGTGCGTCACTACTTCGGAACGAAGGTTTCGATTTGGACGGACGCCGGCGTCCTTCTAGCTGCTCAGAACGTGACCAGCACGCCGGGCACCTGGACGGAAACAGCGCTTTCCACACCCATTCAGTTAACAGCCGGCGTTACTTACCGTGTGGCGGCTTACACCGCCGGCGGCTTGTACTATGGGCGCAACGGCCTCAGTGGAATATTTCCAAATGGCACGATCAACCTTGGGTATGAGAATTCCGGAGATGCGTTCCCCGTCACCACCGACTCTATCAATTGGTGGTTTGTGGATTTGCGTTACACCGTGGGACCGGGCGTAGCTGTTTTACTTAGTCCGACGTCAACCGGGGCGTTCACCAATGGAGTATGGAGTGGCCTGCTAACGATTCAGGCGCCAGCGACAAACATGGTTTTGCGCGCCGAGGAAGCGGGCGGGCATAGCGGCACAAGCAATCCGTTTAACGTACTCTTGCAAAATGACATGTCGATCGATATGGCCGATTCACCGGATCCGGTCGCGGTTGGGGCAAACCTTATTTATACTCTAACCGTGACCAATGTGGGTCCTTCAGGCGCCACGGCTGTCACTGTGACGAACATCCTTTCTCCCGGTGTGGCGTTTGTCTCTGCCACCAGTTCGCAGGGAAGTTGCACTCAATCCGCGGGAGTTGTGACGTGCAACCTCGGCAATATGTCTGGCGGAGCCAATGCGACGGTTACAGTTATTACTGTCCCAACATTCGCTGGAGTATTGACAAATACGGCGACGGTATCGCGAGCGGAAGCTGATCCTTACTTGCCCAATAATACGGCAATAGTCACCACGGTGGCGCAGGTACCGTCAATTTCGATCAGTGATTTCACCCTTCTGGAAGGTAACTTTGGGACAACGAACGCGAGTCTCACAGTTAGCTTAAGCATCACGGGGGCCCTATCGGTTTCGATAAACTATATCACAACCAATGGCACCGCCCTGGCGGGCAGCGACTATGTGAGTACGAACGGAACGCTTACGTTTGGGCCGGGACAAACGAACAAAACCATCGTCGTAGCAGTAAAAGGCGATACTACCGGGGAGCCGAATGAGACGTTCTTTGTCAACCTAAGCGCCGCAACGAACGCCACGGTGGCGGTGGGGCAGGGGATGATCAAGATCCTGAATGACGATGTTCCTCCGGCAGCTTACGTGCGCTCGAGCGTCTCCGCGCCGTGGGGATCGACCGCAAATGAAACGGCCATGAACCGGGTGTTTGGAACAAGCAATTGGCAGGACCTGCGATATGAAACGCTCAGTGTAGGGGTGCTGTTTTCGGCAGCAACGACCTTCATTTATCTGGAAGGCAGCGATTTCAACGCCACGCAATTGGAGGCATTTCTGATCGCGAACATGGCCGCTCTCCAGAACTGGGTTAGCAATGGCGGGAGCTTGTTTTTGAACGCGGCGCCCAACGAAGATAACGGGATGGATTTCGGATTTGGGGTCTTTCTCACTTTTCCCGATACAACAGCCACTGGCGGGGCAGCGGTCCCTATGCATGCGATCTTCAACGGCCCATTCACGCCAGTGGGCAACACCTGGACCGGCAATTCGTTTGGTCACGCAACAGTGAGCGGGACCAATCTGACGGGATTGATTACGAATAACGGCAATGCTCATATTGTCCTGGGTGAAAAAAGCTATGGGAGAGGTCACGTTCTGTTGGGAGGGATGACCACAGACAACTTCCACACTCCGCAACCTGAAGCCTCGAATCTCCGCGCAAATATCATTGCGTACTTGAATGCGCTTTCAGCTTACCATTTCGAGTGGAGCAGCATTTCAGGGCCAAAACAATTCAACGTGCCATTCCCGGTTATAATCACGGCTCGAGACCTTACCAATGGAATTGTGAATACTTTTAACGGTGCAGTTGGTTTGAGCGCAATCTCGGGTGGTTCAAATTCTGTGTCCATCACGCCTACGAGCTCCGGTAATTTTACAAATGGGGTCTGGAGCGGCAGTATCACGGTCCAACAACCCGTCCCCAATGTCGTTTTAAGCGCAAACGATGGGAGCGGCCATTCGGGTGACAGCAATCCGTTTGAAGTCATCGCGACAAATGATGTTTCATTGAAATTAGTAGATTTTCCGGACCCGGTTTCAGTTGGCACCAATCTGATTTACACGCTTTCTGTGACCAATACCGGCCCAGGGGCTGCAACCAGCGTAATGGTTACAAACATGCTTCCGGCCAACGTTACGTTTGTGTCCGCGGTCGCTTCTCAGGGCGCCTGTACACAAAGCGCTGGAATTGTTACATGCGCTTTAGGAACGATAGCCGGCGGCACGAACGCCACCATTAGCATCGTTGTTGTGCCAACGATCGCAGGCACTTCAATTACCAATTCAGCCAGTCTTTCGCGGGGTGAAGCTGACGGTTACCCGGCCAACAATTCCGCAACTGAGGTCACGGTTGTCACCACTCCGGCAATATCCATTGCCGATGGAGCGATTGCAGAGGGTGACGCAAACTCAACCAACATGTTTTTTGGCGTTACCTTGGCCGCTCCGAGCGCGCAAGCGATTACAGTCACTTATTCAACGGGTGACGGCACCGCAGCAGCAGGAAGCGATTATCTCGGCACTAATGGCAGCTTAACTTTCCCGCCGGGGTCAACAAATCTCACGGTGAAGGTCATTGTATTGGGAGACAAGCTAATTGAATCGAATGAAACATTTGTGGTAAATCTTTCGAATCCCATGAATGGTGTTCTCGGCCGCAGTCAGGCGGTGGGAACGATCATCAATGATGATGGCTTGCCTGGTTACCTTGATCATTTTGTCTGGAATACCATTCCATCGCCCCAGGCTGCCGCGGTGCCATTCAGCGCAAGCATCACAGCAAAAGATTTTCTTAATGCCACAGTAACAAATTTCAATGGGACAGTTGCTCTGACTGGTTCGGCTGCCGGTGAATTGGCGACCAACAGTATTCTGGCTGCGCCGGCTTACACGGGCTCCGGCAGCGGAAACTACACGCTCGGCTATTCATTCACTCCCAATACAAACATCACCGTAACCCACGTGCGGCATTACTATGGAACGAAGGTTTCAATTTGGACCGACGGCGGGGTCCTCCTGGCGGCCCAGAACGTGACCAGCACACCGGGCACATGGACGGAGACGGCCCTGACCACACCGATTCAGTTATCAGCGGGCATCACGTACCGCGTCGCGGCGCATTCCGGGGGCGGACTCTACTATTATCGCACTGACCTGGGCTCAACTTTTCCAAACGGTGTCATGAACGCGGCTTACGAGGTTTTTGGTGACGCCTTCCCGACGAACAGCGACTTCGTCCAGTGGTGGTTTGTGGATTTGCGTTACACTGTTGGTTCGTCAGTGCCCGCTCCGATCACACCGGCGGTGTCCGGTTCTTTCACAAACGGCATTTGGAGCGGAAATGTCACCGTGCAACTGCTGGCAACCAACGTGGTCTTGCTCGCGGATGACGGAGGTGGTCATGTCGGTGGCAGCAATCCGTTCGACCTCGTGGTGCAAAACGATCTCTCTGTTTCCGTGTCAGATCTTCCCGATCCAGTTTCGGTTGGCGCGAACCTTACCTACACGCTCAGCATTACCAATACCGGTCCGACGCCTGCGACCAGTGTGGTTCTGACAAATTTTCTTCCTGCAAATGCCACTTTCAGTTCTGCGGCGGTTTCGCAGGGCACATACACTCAGAGCGCCGGGGTTGTGGTTTGCGACCTGGGTACGGTGCCGGGTGCGACCAACGCCTCTGTTTCCATCGTGGTCGTGCCTGCGATTTCGGGCGTTGTCCTGACCAATAGGGCCGTGATTTCCCGCGCCGAACCGGAGTCCTACCTCAGCAATAATATAGCCATCGCTTCCACCACCGTGACCCCACCCGCAATTTCCGTTGCTGACGCCGCCGTCATCGAAGGCAACGTTGGAACGATAAACATGGTTTTTGCCGTTAGCCTGGCGGTCGCCAGCGGACAGACGATAACCGTTGATTACGCGACTGCGAATGGCACGGCCATCGCCGGAAGCGATTACACCGCTACCAACGGGACTGTCACATTCACTCCCGGCATCACAAATCAAACCGTCGTGGTGAGACTGAACAGCGACACTCTCATTGAAGGGAATGAAACGCTTTTTGTGAATCTGTCCAACCCCGCTAACGGCGTGCTGGGGCGGAGCCAGGGTATCGGAACGATTAGTAATGACGACGGCCTGCCGGGACAGGTGGACCATTTTGCATGGCAACCCATCTCCTCCTCGCAATTGATCAATTCTCTTTTTGCCACCACGATCACTGCATTGGATGCATCGAATGTGCTCGTCACCAACTTCAATGGCGTGGTGAATCTCACTGCGCCGCAGGGCGGAGGCACCGTGCCAATCACTCCCTCGATTTCGGGCGCCTTTACCAACGGTGTGTGGGGCGGCAGCATCGCCGTGCAGTCGTTCGCTACCAACCTGGTCCTGCGAGCTGATGATGGTGACGGCCATTTCGGTTTGAGTAACCCATTCCATGTCATCGGTTCCAACCAGCCTCCGGTGATTCTCACGTCGCCCACAAATGCATTGGCATACTTGGGCGGCTCGGCGAGCTTCCAGGTGAATGCGCTAGGCACTGATCCGATGCGTTATCAATGGCGCACAAATGGAGCTGACATCCCAGGTGCGACCAATGCAAGCCTGATGCTGGACCGGGTCCTGTTGAATCAGGCAGCCAGCTATTCCGTGGTGGTTTGGAATAATTATGGAACCAATAGCAGCGGTAAAGCCACTTTGACAGTTCAACAGGTTGTGGCGTGGGGAGCGGGCACAAATAATACCGGCGTCAATTTCAACTACAACCAATCTGTGATTCCTGCAGGGGCGACGAATGCGCTGAAGGTTGCCGGAGGGCTGTATCATTCGCTGCTATTGCGCGGGGACGCGAAGATCCTGGCGTGGGGCGCTGGAACAGGTGCCACGATAGTCAATCCGCATTACCGTCAAAGCATTGTGCCGGCCCTCGGCAGTGCCGTAGACGTGGCGGCTGGCGGCTATCATTCACTGGCTTTGCGCGGGGACGGCACACTAGTGGCCTGGGGCGCGGGAACAAATAACACATTGTCGCAGCCCAATTACGGTCAGTCGATTATTCCCACGGCGGTCAGCAACACCGTTGCAGTTGCCGCGGGCGATTATCACAGCGTAGCTTTGCGCAACGATGGCAGAGTCTGGGTCTGGGGTTATAACGGTTTTTCCCAGACGAATGTGCCCGCTGCTGCGACTTCGAACGTGGTGGCGGTCGCTTCGCGTGGGAGTCATGTCCTGGCGCTTAAATTGGACGGTTCGCTGGTTCATTGGGGGTCTCCGAGTTCCCTACCTGTAGGTGTTTCGAACATTATCACGATTGCCGCCGGCGTGAGCCACTGCCTGGCTCTCAAAAGTGATGGCACCCTGGTCTCGTGGGGCAGCCAAACGACCGTTCCGGTTGGTCTTTCGAACGTAGTCGAGATCGCTGCGGGCGCCGATCACAACCTCGCGCTCCGCCGCGACGGAAGCGTGGTCACATGGGGTGCCACCAATTTGTATGGCCGTTACCAGCTCCCTTCTGGCCTTTCAAATTTCGTGGGTATCGCTTGCGGTAATTACCATAGTCTCGCGTTATTGGGTGACGGCTCCCTCCTGATCAAACGGCAACCGGTCAGCACTTCGGCGCTGTTGAGTAGCCCGGCTTCATTCTTCGTGTTTGCGGTGGGTTCTCACCTTGAGTATCAGTGGCAGCTCAGTGGAACGAATATCCCCGGTGCGACCAATTCGAGTCTCACGATCCAAAGCGCGCAAGCGCTCGATGCCGGCAATTATCAGGTCGTGCTTTCCAATATCTTTGGCGCGGTCACCAGCGCTGTTGCGAGCTTGACAGTACTGGCGCCGATCGGCCCATCAGTAGATGCCACCAACCTCGCGTGGGGCACGAGCGGGAATGCAGCCTGGTTCGGCCAAACCTCGATTAGCCATGATGGTATCGATGCCGCGCAAAGCGGGCACATAACCGACAGCCAGCAATCCACGATACAGGCGAATGTCACCGGCCCGGGCGTGTTGAGCTTTTGGTGGAAAGTTTCTTCGGAACAGTTCTTTGATTATCTTTATTTCTTTATTGATGGCGTGCAGCAGGCGGGCGTTTCTGGACAGGTCGATTGGCAACCTCAAATCTTCGCTGTCGGTTCCGGCGTGCACACGCTGAAGTGGACGTACCAAAAAGATTCCAGCGTTAGTGCCGGTTTAGACGCGGGCTGGTTGGATCAAGTCTTGTACACAACGAATCCACCCGTCATTACGCTACAGCCAATCGGTCAGACCAACTCGATGGGCGCAACGTTCAGCTTGAACGTTTCCGCTTCCGGAGCCCCACCAATCTCGTACCAATGGCTGAAGGACGGTACCAACGTTAGCGGCGCGCTTTCGGCGGCTTTTAACTTCGTAAATGCCACGCGGCGTGATTCCGCCACCTATTCAGTGGTCGCCAGTAATCCTGGGGGTGCGACCCTGAGCAGCAACGCTGTTATTTTAATTCGCGTGCCGCAGCGCCTCAATGCTTTAGTGCAACCTAATGGCAGCTTTGCGCTGAGCTCGGGTGATGCGGACGGCGGGCCCTTATCGATTCAGGATGTCGGCAAGTTCGAATCACAAGCCAGTTCAAACCTCGTCGACTGGGTCCCCCTCACGAATAATATGATTTTAACGAACGGAACACTTTTGATCATTGATCAAGACGCTACGAATTTTCCGGTCCGGTTTTATCGCATCGTTGAGCATTAGCCCATATGGTTTTGAGTGGCTGAACTCACGGTCATTGAATTGCAGCCACAATGGCGTATCAGCCGGGCTCTCGCTGATCAGTGGCGTGCGATAACGCTCCGTCCAAGCACCTGATAACCTTTATAATCTCCCACGTCCATGTGGTTGGTTGAGGTCTAACGCCGGACCGATCGGAACGATGCGTGTGGGGTTGATGTCGTCATGGGTGAAGTAGTAATGGCGTTTGATGTGATCGAAGTTCACGGTTTCAGCAATGCCTGGTTGCTGATACAGATCCATGAGGTAGCCTTGCAGGTTCTTGTAGTCGATAATACGCCGCACGTTACATTTGAAATGCCCGTGATACACCGAGTCGAACCGCACAAGCGTGCAGAACAGCCGCCAGTCCGTTTCGACGACGCGAGACCCAAAAAGAAAACGCCGCGTGGTGAGACGCGCCTCTAATTCATCAAGCGCGGCAAACACCTCGCGGCAAGCTTTTTCGTAAGCCCGCTGGCTGCTGGCGAAACCTGCTTTGTAAACTCCATTGTTTACCTTCTCATAGATGAAAGCGGAAAGCTTTGCCTGTTCCGTTTCGATCTCCTTCGGGAACAAATTTACCTCGCTTCTGCCGAGGCCTTCGAAAACGTCGTTGAACATCCGGCAAATGTCGTCCTCCGAGTTGTTAACAATGGTCCGCGTTTTTTTGTCCCAGAGCACCGGCACCGTGACGCGCCCATCAAAGTTTTGGTCCGTCGCGACATACGCTTCATGCAGGAAATTAAACCCGTTGATTGGATCGCGACTGTAGCCAACCCCATCACGAAAAGCCCAGCCACGATGATCGCGGATGGGGTCAACGACAGACAGGCTGACGGCATTCTGAAGCCCCTTCAAATTGCGCACGATAAGCGTGCGGCTTGCCCACGGGCACGCGAGTGAGATGTAAAGATGATACCGCCCGGCGGCGACAGGGTAGGGGGATGGTTGATCGGCGGCGACGAGATCGCGGAACGCATCCTCCTGCCGCTGGAATTCACCTTCAGCAGATTGCTCTTCGGGAAACTGTGGTTTTGTGCTCATGCTCCTCCGTCAATGCAAAGGTCCCTCAAGTTTCCAGAATGGCTTTATATGAGCTATCCGGCAGCCGAGCGGGCAGGTCACGGCTGGTCTGGGATCTCAGCTTCAACCAGCTTAGCCAGCAGGCTCAACGATTCCTGCCAGCCGAGATAACAAGCCTCGGCAGCAATAACTAGAGGTATTCCTTCCTGAGTAATGTTCAATTCGGTTCCACAGAATATCTTTCTCAAGATAATCGTAGTTTTCATTTCTCCGGGCAGGTTGGGGTCGTCGAACGAATTCGTGTACTGGATGCGCTCGTGCGGCGTCAGTTCCAGATACGTTCCGCCAAAGGAGTGGCTTTTGCCGGTCGTAAAATTCGTAAACGACATCTTGTAACTTCCGCCGACTTTGGCATCCAGGTGGTAAACCTTGCCCGTAAACCCGTTCGGTGGAAGCCACTTTGCCATTGCGTCTGGATCAAGGAATGCGCGGTAAACCCTCTCCGAATTAGCCCGAAGCACTCGGTGCAGTTTTATGTTATTGCTCGCCATATTTTGTTCGACTCTTTTTAATCACGTTCTTTACGATCAGATCGTCATCTCAGGACAGTATTCTCGCAAGGACAACCGATGGAAACTACACGTTTCATTAAAGCGGTATTGGCGAAACCACTCAAGCTGGAAGACAGCCGGGGGTTTCGACAACTCCTGAAGTGCAGACTGCAAAACTTTTACCATCCACCTTTCTCCTCGATGGCGCGAAGTGCCATTTGTGCTATGATTCACCCATGTCCATCCGAGCTATTAAGAGAATGATTAAGGCTAAACCGACGCGCGAAGGAGCGGGTGTGCATCTGCGCAGGGCTTTTGGCTTTGGTAATACATCAGACTTCGATCCATTCCTGCTCCTGGATGATTTCCGCAATGATATTCCGGAAGATTATCTGGCAGGGTTCCCCTGGCATCCGCACCGTGGGATTGAAACGATCACCTACGTCCTGGCTGGCACAGTCGAGCATGGTGACAGCCTGGGAAATCGAGGCGCAATCTCCCCCGGCGAAGTCCAGTGGATGACCGCGGGTCGCGGTATTATCCATCAGGAATGCCCAAAGGCGACCAGTCAGGCCGAATGCACGGTTTTCAATTATGGGCCAACTTGCCGTCGGCACTCAAAATGACTGCGCCCCGTTATCAGGAAATTAAAGCGCCTGAAATTCCTGAGGTGACGGACGATGATGGTACCAGCGCCCGGATTATCTGCGGCAACTTTTGGGGGAAGCGCGGCCCGGTTGAAGGCATTGCCACCGACCCTCGGTATCTAGATATCTCAGTCCCGCCTGGCAAACGCAAAAAGCTCCCCGTGGAAACGGCCAATCATGCCTTCGCCTACGTCTTCGCCGGTAGCGGCAAGTTCTGCAATGCGTCCGGCCCGCTGGCCGTTCCCACCGAAGGAGTGGGTTGGCTCGAGACCACGCCACCTACCGAAGCGGATAACAGGTCCCTGGTGCTCTTCGATCGTGGTGATGAAGTCGAGGTGCAAGCCGGGGATGATGGGATTCGATTTCTTCTGGTCTCCGGTAAACCACTTGAAGAACCGGTTGCCTGGTACGGGCCTATCGTCATGAATACGCAGGAACAACTCCGCCAGGCCTTCGAAGAGCTGAAGGAAGGCACCTTTCTCAAAACAAGCTCTTAAAATTGCCGAGCGACAATCTTCGTTTGGATGCAATCGCGTCCGGACTTGATTTGACTGGGATCAAGTTCATCATCGCCGCCGACTGAAATGACGCTGCGACTGGAAAAATAGGTGCCCGGAATGCCTTTGGGGATTCTCCCAGGTAGGTAAGTTACGGCGATTCGTCTTGGGTCGGCTGCGTTTCCACTCCGTGATCGCGGCAATTTGATGAATGATGATACGCGAATGCTTTTAGCCGTTGCCACCTCCACGCTAAACCCTGCAATAATACTGCCTTTTGCCCTGATGCTGGCAGCCATTGCCGTCATGCCCTTCATTCATTTGCATTGGTGGGAGCGGAATTATCCGAAGGTGGCACTGGGCCTGGGAGCGATAACGGTGCTCTATTACTGTTTTGTGCTGAACAACGCAGGGCGGATGCTCCACGCTGGACACGAGTATGCCAGCTTTATCGCGCTGATTGGGTCCCTGTTCGTTGTGGCCGGTGGAATCCATATCGACGTGCAGGGCGAGGCTCGCCCGCCTACGAATTGCCTTTTCCTCTTGGTAGGTGCTCTGCTGGCGAACGTCATTGGCACCACAGGTGCTTCTATGCTGCTCATTCGCCCATGGATCCGCATGAATAAGTATCGGATTACCGGCTTTCATATTGTTTTTTTTATCTTCATTGTCAGCAATACCGGCGGCTGTCTGACGCCCATCGGAGATCCGCCTTTGTTTCTCGGCTATCTTAAAGGAGTTCCTTTCTGGTGGGTGTTGCAGAAGTGCTGGATCGCCTGGGCAATCATGGTGGCAGGACTGATCAGCGTCTTTTTCGTTCTCGATCGCAGAAATTTTCTACGGGCTCCGACAGAAGTGCAGGAAAAGGAGACGAAGGAGACGAGTTGGAAAATCGAAGGCTGGCAAAACGGTATTTTCCTCCTGATAATCCTGGCAGCCGTCTTTATCAAAAAACCAAAGGGCTTGAGCGAGGCATTGATGATTGCTGCGGGCGCGTGCTCGTGGTATGGGACACCGGCGCGAGTCCGCCTGGCCAATAAGTTCGATTTCCGTCCGATCCGCGAGGTCGCCTGGCTTTTCCTGGGCATTTTCACGACGATGGTGCCGGCATTGGAATATCTGGAGAGGAACACAGGCAGGCTCGGGCTGGACTCAGAGATGAAATTTTTCTGGTTCACCGGCCTATTATCCGGCGCTTTGGATAATGCGCCCACCTACCTGACGTGCCTCGCGGCGGCGATGGCTCGTTCAGGGTTCGTTATCAATAATCCGGAAGATGTGACTCGGTTCGTCGACGACCACGGCCACGAGCTGATAGCCATTTCTCTTGGGGCAGTGTTTTTTGGCGCGATGAGTTACATTGGGAATGGACCGAATTTTATGGTGAAATCCATTGCCGAACAGGCAAAAGTGAAAACTCCGGATTTTTTTGATTACATCCTGAGATACGCGTTTCCTATCCTGCTGCCTCTCTTGCTCCTCATTGCAATCCTGTTCTTTTCCCGCTGGCGCTTGTTTTGAGGCCCGCAGGGAACAGCTTCTATATCTGCACGTGTGCCTGCAATTTCACCTGACCGCAAATTGCGGCCCCCTATAACCACGTCAAAGATTGCGCTGAGTTAAGAGCATGGCGGGATTCCTAAGGCACAACCAGTAATCTGGTGGCGCGACTTATGCGTTGTTTTCATCGGATCCCAGCCAAAAGGTCACACATTAGAATCTCAATATCCTTTTTGAACACCCTGCCAGCCGTGAATCCTGTCGCAGCCGTCAACCGCGGCTGGCAATACGTTTTGCACACGCCCAAGGTTTGCTTCGATTATTTCATGCTTGAATGTTATTGGGCGCAAGACAGGCTATAGTCATGAAAGTATTTATGCAGCTCGGTTTGGTAATGGCCGGGCCGATAGCGGCTGCCACGATGCTCCTGGCAGCGGACGTGCCAACCACGTACACCTACGGAAACCTTTTGCACGTGCCATCGAATTATTCGGGATCATACTTGGTTGCGGCTTCCTCGTCGAACGCCGTCATGATCGCATTGAACGCTCAGACGTCACTGCTGAAGGAGATACTGCAGGAACACCAGAGCAGAGCCGCGGAGTTGACGCAAAAAGACCAGAGCGAAAAGGCAAAGTGGGAAACAGAATTGGTGAATGAGTTGCAGGAGAAAATCGGGCGGTTGCAGAAAAGCATCGACCAGCGGTCTCATCCTGCGCCCGCGGCAAATGGTCCGAACGCTGGCGGTGGCGAGGGTGACGAACAAGTTGTTTTTATGGCGACCGTGGATTCACATCTGGAACAGATACGCCAGGAATTGTCAGCCGCCCTCGCGGACACCCAGGTCCTGGGCCTGCGGATAGCGACCAACAAGATGCCGGAAGAAATCGCGGCCATATCGTTGAGCCTGGGCGACAACCAGAGAATCGTCAGGGAGTTGCAAAAAGAACAACTCGACCTTGAACTGCGAAAACTGGAGTTTCGAGCGATCCGGAAAGCGATGCAGAGGTGAGGCGCTTGAATTCTACTTTAGTCCAGTGCTTCGCTCCTGAAGCCAGGCAATGTCCTGATTATTTGGGGAGGCCACATTCAGCGAGATATTAGCGTCCTCACGGTGTGGCGGGGTGGTCCTTGGGTCGCGCCACTTGTGAATTTCGGAATGCCCATCAGCAAAGTTCAAACCTCCGGCGCCGTTATGATAACACGCCGGGTAATCCACCAGAAAACAGCCTGAGCCGCGTTGATTCATGGTTACGACAAAGTAGGCGTCGTTGATGCTCTCTTCACGCTCGTCGATCAAGATCCAGGTTTTGGCAGGTCCCGGTTCGGTCAATTCGCCGACTTTCCTTGGGACTTTATAGTTCGCCGCACCGTTCCAGGGACCGGAGGCGTTCATCCAATTGTTCATGGACATGCTGCGGACCCGGCGAGTGCGCACGCCACCGTACTTGGCCGTGCTCCGATCCGCCGGGCAATGCCAAACCTCGAACGTGGACAGGTTGGGCTGAAGATGGCTGCGTTGCAGATATAAAGTGTTGGTGTTGTCAGTCGTGCCATTAAATTCCAGCCACCCAGCGCACCAGGTTTGAGGATAGAATTGTGTCACCCCATTCACCCACCCGGATTGATCATTACCGTTGTTGGGTGGAATGCGATCGTTATTGTCCTGAGCGTACATGACCCATGACAGCCCCAGTTGTTTGAGGTTGTTCAAACAATAGACACCTTCGGCCTTGGTTTTTGCTTTGCTTAAAGCCGGCAGCAGCATCGCCGCCAAAATGGCAATGATGGCAATGACGACCAGCAGTTCAATCAACGTGAAACCACGCGCCCGGGAAGAGGTGAATGCCTGGTTTGAGGCTGCGCAGAAAAAGTGCGTCCGATTTTGCGCGCTATTCATGAACAGACAAAATATACCCTGCGCAGTGCCTGAGTCAACCAATCTCCAACATCTCCAACGGGATTGCTTTTCGAAGCAGCCGCGCTTTTCACCTTGACGGCGGTCCCGATGAATCCAAACACTTAATGCTGTGAATCACGCCCAGGAAATAAGCCGCCGGCAAATGATTCGGGGAAGCGTAGCTCTGGCGGCTCTCGCTTTTACACAATCTCCCCTCCGCGTTTTCGGGTTTCAAGACCCCGACCAGGGCGAGGTTGCCCTCCCGTTTTTAGACCAGCAACCCGACGGGAATATGTTATCGTGGGAACGGCTCAAGGATTGGATCACTCCAAACCAGGAGGTTTTTCATGTTCAGCATTATGGTGTTCCCGAATTTGATCCGGAAAAATGGCGCTTGGAGATTTCAGGATTGGTCAGGAAGCCCCGCACATGGACGTTGGCCGAGCTCAAGCTACGCAAACGCACGACGATTACCGCGGCGCTGGAATGTTCAGGCAACGGCAGCAGCCCTAAGTTCATGGGTGCAATTGGCAACGTTCGCTGGACTGGCACCCGCCTTGCGCCTTTGCTTCATGAATGCGCGCCGCTGAAGCGCGGAATCGAGTCGGTCTTCTTCGGGGTGGATGAGAAGCTTGAAAAAATTCGTGAGAAGGATTACCCGCAAAACTTTGCCCGCAGCCTCGCCCTCAGCGATGCCCTCGGAAATGATGTTTTGCTCGCATATCAAATGAATGGGGAGCCCTTGCCGAAAAGTCACGGGGCGCCCCTCCGCCTGGTTGTGCCGGGATGGTTTGGAATCGCCTGGGTGAAATGGCTTAAGCGGATCGAAATTATCGATCGCCGTTACATGAGTAAATATATGGCCAGGGAATATGTCACCATTCGCGGCGAAGAGCACGATGGAACGACCATCTGGCGGGAGACGAGCGTCGGACCGATGGATGTAAAGTCCATTATCGCGCGCGCTACACGCCGCTTCGATGGCACGGTCCGGTTCGCTGGCGCAGCCTGGACGGATGGCACGCCTTTGCGCGCTGTCGAAGTCAAAATTGATCATGGTGAGTGGCTGCCCGCATCATTGGCTCGCACTCAGTCCGCAAAATACGGGTGGACCTTTTTTTCCTTCGATTGGAGTAAGCCTGCGTCCGGTGAGCACACGGTTGTATCGCGCGCAATCGATCGTGAAGGCCGCGTTCAACCGGCGGCAGACGATCCGGAGATCCGGCTTAAACGCACTTATTGGGAGGCCAACCAGCAGTGGCCGCGCAGGATCCAGATTTCGTAGTCTAACTGCGCCAGAAGAATTTTCGTGCGTCGGCCCAGGTTCAGTGAGTTGGCTGTGAAATACCCATCTCGATTCGCCGCCTCACCCCCCCATCCGTTCCTAGTTCAGCAACGAGATTAAATTGATCCCGCTGAAGACAAAAGGCGACGTCGGCGCTCAGGTCGGGGTTGCCCAGAAGGCGTCGCCCATTTCGAGACCGGCTCATTGCTGCTGTCAGATCGTTTTGTTCCCGGCGGAACAGTTGACGAGCAATCTCGGCGGAATCGCTGATGGCTCCCGCGCTGTAGTTACTCCAAAGCAGATCGCATAGCGCTCCTGCGCCCAGCAGGTCTTCATAAGCCGGCTGTTCGAAGGTGCCACTACAAACCACGAGCAAGTTGGGTGGGGGTTCTTTTAGTAGCAGCTCCGCGGTCGCACCCAAATTCAAAAAGGAACCGATGAAAGTCGTCCACGCCCGAGAGCATGAGCGTAACGCACGGGTTCCATTTGTCGTGGTCATCGCAATGGAGCGGCCAAGAATTGCTTTGGTGACAAACTCCCGCGGTGAGTTGCCAAACTCAAATGGGATTGTGCCGGTCAAAGTGCCAAGGATACGAAGGCCCTCCCGTTCGCCTGCGAGCAGAAGGTCAGGATGCTGGCGGCGCAGCGCCATAGCCTCAGAAATTTCTGTGACAGGTATGATGACGCGCGCGCCGTGGGCCAGGGCAGTGACCATAGAACTGGTCGCGCGCAGCACATCAAATACTACACATACGGTCTCACTTAGGTCGCGTGCTTCCAATGCAGCGAAATCCGCAGGCGTGAACGAAACCTCCAAGGTCCGTTCTTTCATCGGATTACAGGGACGACTACGTTCGTGCCACGAGGCGAGCAGGAATTCTTTTTCCGCCGCTGATCGGGACAGGAACGCGGGCGCGCGATCGGCGTGCGTTCTTTGTCAGCTAAGTTTTTCGTCCTCATATAATGAAACAAGTATTGCTGTGCGTAACCTGAGTAGGGGCCAAAGTGAGTAGCCGCAAAATGCTGCAACCGTTGGAAGTTGGGCTTCCGTCGTGGAAAATAAAGCTGACGCAAGGCTTTGGCGATCCAAACATCAATTGGAAAGGCAGTTTGAGCCCCATAACCGAAGAGCAAGACGCAATCGGCAATTTTCCGCCCGACGCCGGACAGGCGCATCAGTTCTATCCTGGCGCTATCTACCGGCAAGCTATGTAAACCACCGAGTTCCAACGCGCCAGCATCGATCGCCTTGGCGGCGGCGAGCAGGTAAGGGGCGCGAAATCCCATTTTGCACGCGCGCAGTTCCGCTTCCGTAGCTTGTGCCAGACGAGCGGGTGACGGAAAGGAATAAAGCATCCGAGAAGGCTGAAGGGCATGGAGCGGTTCGCCAAAGCGTTCGCACAGCGTCCCGATAATTTGCCTGATTTGTACAATTTGTTTGGTGGATGAGAGAATGAAGGAAGCGAGGCACTCCCATGGGTCTTGACGAAGCAGGCGCAAGCCGCGGCAAGCAGTGACTGCCGCACGCATCGGTTCGTCCTCAGGGAACGTCTGCAATAGAGCCGGGAGGTCTACATTCAATTGCAAGTAATTCTCCAACCATGACCAATCCGACACTTCCTGGTCCGTCTCGGCTGTAATTGCGTCTGGTTTGGATCGCAAGCGCACCCGGTTGCGGCCGATGACTCCCGTCCAGGTTTCAAAGTGCTTTTCCCAGCGGAACGCCTGGCCCGAATTCAGAGTTGCATCCAGGTCATATTCCGTTACGGGAAAGATATGTGTGGTTGTTCCGGGGGTCATTGCGTCTGATCAATACTGGTCTCCTTCATCACGCAGCCGCGACAAGCCTCGAATTGAAACCGCCACAGGAGTCTTTTGTTTTCCTGTCCCACCGTGCTTTTGGGCCGGTTGACGTGCTTGGCCTCAGAACCGCGGTCAATAAACGACAATGGAGTTGACGGGGTACTGTTTGAGCTTCTCCCGGCCACGAAGAAAACCCAGTTCTATCAGGAAAGAAATCTGCAGAATCTCCCCGCCTAATTTTTTTACAAGCGCGGCGGCAGCGGCAGCGGTACCGCCGGTAGCCAGCAAATCATCCAGGAGCAAAACACGATTTCCAGGCCTCAAGGCATCCACGTGGACAGCCACTGTGGCGGTGCCGTATTCAAGCTCATATTGCTCCTCGTGAGTTTGATAGGGTAGCTTCCCCTTTTTCCGGATCGGAATGAATCCAGCCTCGAGTTTCACGGCGGCAGCAGCCGCAAATATAAAACCACGCGCGTCGATGCCTACCACAGCGTCCACCATGCCGGGCTTCAATCCATCTGTGAGCAGGTCAATGCTTCCTGAAAAAAGCCGCGCGTCGGCCAGTACGGGTGTAATGTCTTTGAACTGAATTCCTGCTTTTGGAAAATCAGGAACGTTTCGAATCGCACCGGCAATTTCTTCCGCTGTAGGAGCCAAGGCAATCATATGGTCCTTGGAGGTTACTCCGTTGACCCGCTCATGCGCAAACGTAAACCAAGTGCCTTCTCTTCTTTGGCTCTGTGGCTTTGTGGTTCAAATCATGCATTCCCCTAGCGAACAAATACCCCACAAGCTACAGAGACACAGAGAGAACAATTAGGTCAGGTCTTCGTCATCTCCATTTTCTCTATCATCTTTCGGAGTTTTTTCAGCGCGATATTTTGAATCTGCCGCACGCGTTCACGTGTCACTCCAAACTTCTGGCCAACTTCTTCAAGAGTCTTTTGTGGGCCTCCATCCAGTCCGAAACGTGCCCGGAGAATGGTTGCCTCTCGGGGATCGAGAGTTTTGACCATTTCCTGAAGCATGCGTGTCACCGTTTTTTCTTCCAATTGCTCGTACGGAGTGAAGGCACTTTCGTCTTCAACCACTTCGGCAAAGTTATTTGAATCTTCATCGCCAATAGGCGCATCGAGAGAGGCGGGGCGAATTGCCGCCATCCGCATTTGGGCGACCCGGGAAGCTGCGATCCCCAGTTCCTCTCCCAACTCATCATCGTTTGGTTCGCGGCCCAGTTCTTCCTGCAAGCGCATGGCCGTCCGCCGCATCTTGGAAATCTTGTCAACCAAATGGACCGGTAAACGAATCGTCTTGGATTGGTTCGCCAGGGCGCGTTTGATCGATTGCTTGATCCACCAAGAGCCGTAGGTGGAAAGTTTTCCTCCTTTGGCCGGATCAAAACGTTCCACCGCTTTCATCAAACCGATATTTCCTTCGCTGATCAAATCCAGGAGGGGGAGGCCAATTCCTTCGTAGTCCCGGGCGATTTTGACTACCAATCGCAGGTTGGCCTTAATCATTAGCTCACGGGCTTTCTTGTCGCCTTTTTTGATGCGGGCAGCCAGTTCAATTTCCTCTTGCGGAGTGAGCAGTTTAACTTGGCCGATCTCACGCAAGTAAAGTTTAATGGCCGTGTCGCCATCATAACCCGAACGTTCGCGAGAACGGGGTTCGTTTGCGGCAGCTCGCTTGGCTTCTGCCTCAATGGCTGCGGTCGCAGCTTCAACATCCTCTTGCTTAATGGGTTCCTCTTTGGCCAGATCCTCCGCGCGAGGTTCCTCGTCGTCCTTGGTAAAAAAGACCTTGGCGCCCTTCTCTGTGGGCAAAAGCGACATCTTCGCTGGCGCGAGCGGGCGGGACCGTTTTGCGGCCACTGCCGGTCGCCCTTTCTTGCGGGGTGCTTTTTTATGATTCTTTGTATTCTTCGCCATAAAGCGGGCCAGAAATTTAGTTCTTTCGTTTAACACGAGGCGTATCGGACCAATGCCGTTTTGCATGATCAACACCCGATATCAAAAAACGTTGCAGACTCATATAGGATGTTTTGCCCATTAGACGCAAGCAAACGCTGCACTGTTCAGTCACAGAAGTCATAGAGCCCTTCGAGGATTACGTTTTGACCGGGTCGGGTGATGCGGTAGTATCTTTTTGGCGAGCGGGAAAACGAGTTTTATATGGAAACAATCTCGGCCTCAACAATATCGGACGTTCCTCGGGTCAAGACGGCCGGTGTTTCTCCTTATTCCAGGGCGGTTTTGTTAGGGGCAACGAGCATTGTCATCGGGATTCTTTGGGACATATCATGGCACAGGACTGTTGGCCGCGACACCTTTTGGACGCCAGCTCACATGGCAATTTATTTCGGCGGCATACTGGGTGGATTGACGTGCGGTTGGCTGGTGATTCGCACAACATTCTTCGCGACACCGGAAGAACAAGCAGGAGCGGTGCGCCTGTGGGGTTTTCGTGGGCCATTGGGAGCCTGGGTCACCATTTGGGGAGCGCTGGGCATGTTGACTTCGGCTCCGTTTGATGACTGGTGGCACAACGCCTACGGACTCGATGTAAAAATTTTGAGTCCACCCCATGCGGTGCTGGCCATGGGAATGTGGGCAATTGTGCTGGGGGCTTTAATGTTGATCTTGAGAGAACAGAACCTCGGACCATCCCAGGAACTTGCGTCGGGCCGATACTTATTTGTGTACGCCTCGGGTGTTTTGGTCGTCATGTCGGCAGTCCTTTTGATCGAACACAGCTTCCCAAACCAACAACGGAGCCGGTCTTTTTATCAGATGTCTGCCGCGACCTTTCCCATTTATTTGATGGGAATGTCGAGGGCTTCAAAGTTCAGATGGGGGGCGACCTGGGTGGCGCTGATTTATATGTCCCTCGTGATGTTGATGGCCTGGGTGCTTCCGCTCTTTCCGGGAAAGCCCCGGCTTGGCCCTATTTACAATCCTGTGGATCACTTCGTTCCGCTGCCTTTTCCGCTTCTGTTATTCGTGCCGGCCCTGGGGATTGATCTGGTGAGGCATTGGATTGGTCACGGACGTGGTTGGGCTCGCGATTGGTTGATGGTGGTGCTTGCCGGGACGGTTTTTCTAGGCTTGTTTCTCGCCACGCAATGGTTCTTTTCGGCATTCCTGATCAGCCCACGAGCCGAGAACTGGTTTTTTGCGACAGACCGTCAATGGGGTTACACCGAGCATCTTGGAGAATGGCGGCGAAAATTCTGGAGTGAAACCAGCCCTCAATGGAATCCACCGCTGACCATTCGAGGGTTGCTAGTCGCCCTGTTATTGTCGATCGCAGCCACGCGCGTAGGTTTGTGGTTGGGGAATTGGATGGCGAGGGTGAGGCGATGAAGGGCAGACCTGTGGGGGCGTCGTGTTTAACACTCGCGCAAGCCGCACGTTTCAAAATTACGGTTGTCTGGCTGGTCTGGCTCTGCGTGCCGTTCGTTGCGACGGCCCATGTCGGCAGTCCTAATGTCTTCTTTGAAGGGAAAGCGGGGCCTTATCCCCTGCATGTGGTCATCCAGCCGCCTGATGTGGTTCCTGGATTGGCCGAAATCTCGGTACGAGTGGAAGGGCAGGGGATCAATCAAATCACGGCCTTGCCCATCAAATGGAATGCAGGAAGAAAGGGAGCACCCCCGCCTGATGTGGCAAAACTGGTCCGCGGCCAGACGAATCTTTATGTCGCACAGCTTTGGTTCATGGAAGGCGGCTCCCAAAGCGTGGAGATTGAAGTGCACGGAGCATCAGGAAATGGTCGTGTGACCATACCCGTCGATGCAGTGGCGACGCGGGTGTTAGGAATGCCGAAGCCGCTGGTCCTGGCGCTGGGAGGCCTCGGATTGCTTCTTGCAGCTTTGCTTCTGAGCGTGATCGGGGCAGCGGTGCGGGAGAGTGTTCTCGAACCGGGCGAAAAGCCATCCCTCAGGCGGAGATGGCTGGCGCGCGGAGCCTTGGGCTTAGCAGGAGCGTTGCTCGTGGCGGCTTTATGGGGCGGTAAACATTGGTGGGATGCCGAAGCGGCGGATTACCGGAATAATCGTTTATACAGAGCCATCAGCGCCCAGGCCCACGTGCGAGCAGAGGCGGCAGGCCGCCGGATACTGCACCTGGAGATTATTGATCCAAGATTCGCGCATTCGGCTCCGTTGGTGCCGGACCATGGAAAGCTCATGCATCTTTTCCTCATCCAGGAGCCCACTCTGGAGGCATTCGCGCATTTGCATCCTATCAAACTGGATCGAAAGACCTTTGAAACTGTGCTGCCGCAGTTGCCCGCCGGGATTTTCAAAATTTATGCGGATGTAACCTACGAGACCGGGTTTTCAGATACGTTAACAACCAGTGTGGAGATGCCATCTGACATACCGGCCTCCTCTGCGGGCCTGGACCCGGACGATTCGTGGAGGATCGCACTGCCTGTGAAAGCAAAGGAAAACAATGAATGCGAGATATCAGGGAAATATCTAATGAAACGGTCCTTTGACCACGAAGTGGTAGTGAATCAACCGATAAAGTTGCAATTCTCTGTGCATGATCGAAAAGGTGAACCTGTGATTCTGGAGCCATATCTGGGAATGCGTGGACATCTTGCATTGCGGCGAGCAGACGGCTCGGTTTTCACGCATCTTCACCCTGGAGGCAGCGCGTCGATGGCAGCGATGCGATTGTCAGTTTTGCGAGCGGAAGGCAAGCTACCTTTGAAGGCTGCGTTTGGAGAGGATGATCCTATCTGTCAATTGCCGGAGATATCGGAAGGGGAGCAGGACTGGCTGCGCGGAAATAAATCGGATGACGCCAGCGTAGCTTTTCCGTATGCTTTTCCCAAGGCCGGCATTTATCGGTTATGGGTCCAGGTCAAAATCAAAGGCGAGATCTTAACAGGTGTGTATGACGTGGAGGCGCGTTTGCAGCACCCAGGCGAACCGTTGGGTCGAGCACGGACGCAAGTGAACGCAGGTCTGTAGGAGCATGCGATCTACCCCATTATTTTGCACCGCCGCTCAAAGACAACTCCAGCTCCTGGCCGGAAGCAAGGATCTGGATACGCACAGAAGTTTCGCGAACGAGGAGACAACGGATAGCAATGTTTGTCGTTCCAACAAGGACTCTCCCTGATTCCCCGGGAGCAAAGGATTGGTTATTGATAAGCGCCAGTTGACGAGCTTTCGTCCAGGAAATTCCTTTGAGTTGAAGTTTGTCCGGGGGCGGATGAGGATTCTCAACCACTGGAGCGCGCAACTCTCTATATCCAGCCTGTGGAACCTTGATCTTTCTTATATTTTCAGGGCTGGTCGGTTCCAGCTTTGAGTCCAGGCCGTACTTCATCCATTCCACGACGTCGTTAAATCCAAAACGCTTTTCGGTTTCAATAAACAGATCGATTTGGCCATGTGTGTAGTTATTTCGGAGGATGGCGTGTTTAAGTTCCTCTTCATTTTGCGAATCCATCAAGAGATAGCCGACCAGTTCGCAAAAACCTTCTTCGGCATCGCGCGAAAGAACTTTTTTTCGTATAGAAGGGACGTTTTCGAACACCCATGCATGCGTGTATTCATGGGCGCAAGTTTCCTTTAATTGCGGCGATTTCAGGGCGCTGAGCACGTTGATCTCATAGATGCGCCGATCGTCATTTGTGGCGGCCCGGAAATAGCCTAACACATGTGGGCATTGATAATCCTCGTCCGGAGCTCTGAAGAGGGCCAAAAGGTCCACCCGATCCACGATCTGGACATGCATGTTGGTCGGAAAAGAGATAAAGCGCGAAAACAATTTATCGACCTGATCCCTTACCTCCCCGCATATCTGCAAAGCCTGAATCGGATCAACAATAGCTGTTTTGCTATCACGGTCACATAAGAATCGTCCATCAGTTAAGCTTAAAAAATCCTTCCGCACGGGCAGCCCGCACATGGTGCATACGTCGGGCCATTTGGCGCAGTTCAGACAGGCATGGGCTTTCTCTTTCGTCACTCTGTCGGTGAGCAGGTAAACGGTATCTCCCGCAATTTCTTCGCGGCAGATCACACAACGCTCCGCCAGGGCCGAGAGACAGGATTGCGAGAGCAAACCAATCAATAGCAGGAAGAGAGGGGGACACGTGTTTTGCACAATGACCGGCTGAGAAAACGTTATTTTTTGTAATAACCGTTCGAGCAGGAGAAAACAAGAACTGAAAGCGCGCGCAGCTCGAATCAACTCCGACCTGGGTCCACGACAGCAGGATTGATTTGTACGATGTTTGAAAATTCTTTTCGATTAGGGGACGGACACAAAGCAAGGCAGGTTCACCTCCATGAAAAGAAATTTCAAAAGCCAAAAATTATCGATTCGAGCTTCAGTGTTGATAACGGCAACTTTGCTGCTATCGAACCTCTCTCTGCGAGCGGCCCAGAGCACCCCTGCCCGAAACGAAAAGCAATCACCGAACAAGGAATTCAGCATCGAGAACCAAGGCGCTCCCTCGGCCGGAACAACCAATGGCATTACCGCCCGTATTCAGGCCGATCTCGACTCCGTAAAAACAAAAATAGACTCGGCGGTGAAAAGTCTGCAAGAGGCGGTTGCCTCAAACCAGGCGCAGCGAGCTTTAAGCGTTTCGAATGTTGCCGCGCAAATCCGCGCTCTGGCATCGAGTGATCTCGGGGATGGCTCGGCTTTGGTAAAAGAGACTGACAAGTTGATCACAAAAATGCGAACGCAAATCAATCAGGGACGATTGCTGTCGGCTGACCCGAAAGAAGAAGCGCGCGATTCCTACGCGCAAGGTTTGTTAACACTGGAACCTGAGCTGTCGAGGCTGATTGATCGACGAACATCTGTGGCGCGTGTGCGAAGCGAATTGCAACGGCAGGCCGGAGCGCTCGAATCGCGGGCGCGAGCTATTGCGTGGCTTGAGGAGGCGGATCAAATGAAAGTAGCGTCTAAAGCATTGGAGGAAGCGCTCAGCGAAGCTCTCGCGTTCGCCGGGCGAATTGACGCGCTTATCGGACAAGGGGCGAAAGGGCAGCCTCTGGCCGTTGAGTGATACACAAATAATTTACTAAAGAAAGTATGAGCGTCATCAAAACAGGTGCTGTGGCCGTCATTTTTGGCTGCCTGGCTCAAATTGGAGCTCATCCGAGCCAGTCGCAACCAGATGGCACTGCAAGCGCGGTGGTCCAGCTCGCCGAAAACTGCTTCGACAAAATACGTGCGGATGTGGCCAGCGGACTGCAAACACGGTTGAAATCCCGGGAGATGATTAGCTCCCGTGATCTTGCTCAGATCGGAGCATTGCTCAATGCCTCCGCGGCCCGGCTCCGAGAAGCGGGATTTGAAGAAAAGCTGACACGCGCGGCTCAGCAAGTTGGAATGGTCCAAACGCAAATTCAGGCGGTCTTGAAAGATCCGGGCAACAAAGAAATCTTCGCAGTCGGATTGGAACCCGAAAGATGTCTGAATCACATCAAGCTTGAAAGAGCCTCTGGTGCCATTCTGGAGAAGAAAATCGAGCGGCTTCGCAGTACCATCGAGGAACTGCGCCAATGCGCCGTCATTCTCGAAACCGTCACTCCCCCGGAGCAACTCAGCGAGCGACTAAAGTTGCGGCTGACGCAATTACTTGGCGAGTGGACACAAGGATGCAGACCCGAAGACCCCGCAGATATAGCGGCGGCTGGAACGGGGCGAGACGGACAATTAGATGCCGAAAGGCTGCGGCCAACGGGTCGCGAGTGCGTCGATGGGAATAACACCGAGCCGTTGCTGCGCCCCGGGTCGGGCGCGCTCCGGGCCGGAGTGCGGCCGTCCTCGGCCGCAGCGAGCCTGAATACTTTGACCTCCGGGCCGGTGATTGAGCGCCCGGCAGATTCGAGGTCCGAGATTATTTCTTCTCCCAAAGACCAATCGAGTACCGCAACCAAGGTTGTGAGGATGGCTCAGCAAAAAGTGTCTGAAAAGCTCATCCTGAAATTCATTGCCGCATCCAACGAGCCATTCGGAATCAAATCGGCCGATCAAATTCTGAAGCTCCGAGAGCAAGGGGTCTCGTCACCATTAATAGCTGCAATGCTTAGACGAGATGACCAGTTGCGGGCAAGCGCGGCTTACAATCAGTAAAGCTCTCCTGAGCATGGGAAGGGGTCAACCATGGGTCAACCGTTGCCATTGCTCCGAGAATCATTCTCGGCGTTCGAATAAGCCCTTTCATGCGCTTCCCGGAAGCTATGGAGAAACAGAGTATTATCGGCCACGGCTTTTTCAATCAGTTGCTTGAGCAGGAATAATTCGGAACTATTGATGACGGCATGCACGCTTTGCTGAAAAGCTTGCATCGGGGTAAAGGTTTGAAAAGAGTCGCCGAACAAAATCACCGTGGCATGACGCCTCTGAGTCATGGGCATATTTTGCAAGGATTGCAACGTCAGATTTTCGCTCGGAATATTGGCGGCAAATAATTCCTCCAAAATCACTACTTGATACCGGATCTGGCTGAAACGAATGAGAAAATCGCCGTGAGTGGCGGCAGTGTGGACTTTATAGCCCAATTCATTTAGCGCAGTTCGCGCGGCTTCGAGCCACTCAGGGGTCGAGAAGGCCAGCAGAGCCGGTTTATCAGTTGCGCTGATGAAATCGAATTTGTTCGACATAAATTATTTTATTTTAAGCGTCGGAATCGGCGGGGCACCGCTCTTATCCTCCTGGCCCAGCTTCATACGGAGTGAACTCATGGTAGTGGTGGATTCACCGCGGGTCTTTTTAATGTTGTCGATTCCCCGCGTCACTGGGCCGCGTTTGGTGCAGTATAGCAGGGCCGTTTCCTCAGAAATGAGGCCCTCCTCATAGGCCTCAAGGGCCGAAAAATCAAATGTGCGCCAGCCGAACGGCTGGCTGGCTTCGATGATTTCGTAAAAGCTTTTCCCTTCGCTTTCTCCTAGCCGAATACTCTCCTGCGTGCGCAGATTGGCGCCCATGATCTCGAGCAACGCGTAGCGGCCACCGCCCATTTTCGGAACCAGCCGCTGGCTGACGACCCAGCGCAACATATCGGCCATACGCGCGCGAATCTGCTCCTGCTCTTCGGTTTCGAACATGCCCAGAATACGATTGATGGTCTGGCCGGCATCAATTGTATGGATCGTGCTCAGCACCAGGTGCCCGGTCTCCGCCGCGCTGAGAGCAATTCGGACCGTGTCGCGATCACGCATTTCACCGACCAGAATCACTTTCGGGGCCTGGCGGAGGGCAGCTCGAAGTCCATTGGCGAAGCTATCGAAATCGGTACCCAATTCGCGTTGATTAAATGTCGCCTTTTCATGGGAGTGAATAAATTCGACCGGATCTTCCAGGGTGATGATGTGGACCGATTTGGTGCGGTTGATTTCATTCAACACGGCAGCAAGTGTGGTCGATTTGCCCGAGCCGGTAGCTCCAGTTACCAGGACCAGCCCGGTTTTCTCACTTGGTATTTGCTTGATAATCTCAGGAAAATTCAACCATTCCAGCGTGGGGATGACAGTATTAAGCTTGCGCAGGACAATCGAATAGCTGCCACGTTGGGAGAAAATGCTGATACGGAAACGTGCCTTGTCTGCGAGCGTATAAGCGGTGTCGCACGAACCTCGGCGCAGCAGGTCCATAATGTGCCATTGATTTTCTCCCATCAGGTTCAGCGCCACCATTTCCGTTTGAAATGGCGTCAGTTTCTCGATGGGCGGGTCACAAGGGACGGGCTTTAGTTCACCCAACGCTTCGACCTGCAAGGTTTTATCCACGGTGAAAAGCAGGTCGGAAACATCCGGCTGCGAAAGCAGCATGGTGCTCAGAATGTGATCAAGTTCGGGTCGGCGCATAGGTCAGTTTTCCTCGTCATCAGGGGGTTGAGACAGGAAGGTTTTGAATTTCTTTTTATCAATTGATTTATCGTAAGCCTCTTCTGGAGAAATACGTTTCATGCGAACGTGCTCCATGATGGCATCGTCTAGAGGCTGGTTGCCGATACGTTTGCCTACCTGGATCATGCCCGGGATCTGGTGGGTTTTGCCTTCGCGAACGAGGTTGGCAATGGCGGTGGTAAAAACAAGTATCTCCAGGGCCGCGACCCGGCCCTTTTTGTCCACGCGCCTGAAAAGGTTTTGTGCCACGACACCTTTGAGCGCTTCAGAAAGGGTTGCGCGAATTTTGTTCTGTTGCTCGGCTGGGAAGACGTCAATGATACGGTCGACCGTCTTGGCTGCGCTGGGGGTGTGCAAAGTGCCAAACACAAGATGCCCGGTGCTGGCGGCCACCAACGCCAACTCAATCGTTTCAAGATCCCGTAGCTCTCCCACCAGGATGATGTCCGGGTCTTCCCGCAATGCTCCGCGCAAGGCTGAGGCGAAGGATCGGGTGTGGACGCCAACCTCGCGATGGTTGATTAGGCAGCTCTTGCTTTCGTGTACAAATTCGATTGGGTCCTCGACGGTAATGATATGGTCATGGCGGTTCTTATTGGCGTAATCCACCATTGCCGCCAGGGTTGTCGATTTGCCCGAACCGGTTGGACCGGTAACGACAACCAGTCCTCGATGGAGCATGCAGAATTTTTTCAATACTGCCGGAAGCGGTGCATCAAATTTTTCGAAGTCCTCAAACGAGAGAACCTTGCTCGGGATCTGCCGAAAAACGGCAGCAATGCCGTATTTTTGGTTGAAGAAATTTGCTCGGAATCGCGAAATATTGGGGATCTCATAACCGAAGTCGACATCCCCGGTTTCCTCGAACACTTTGATCTTGTACTCTGGAGCGATCTCATACAGCATTTTCTTGAGGTCGTCGTTGTCCAGCGGGGGATGGTCAACTCGGCTCAATTGGCCGTTAATCCTCAGCATCGGGTTATTATTCGAGCTGAGGTGCAAGTCCGAGGCCTTTTGCTCGAACATTAGATTGAAAAACGCGTCGATCTTAGCCATAGATTCTTATGCTCTATCTGAGTTATTAGCTAAATCCGCACCACACTGCAAGTAATTGAATCAGGTTGCCAGAATTATCTGTCAAGAGATCGCCGACCGAGGGGCGATCAGCTTTGCGCGGTTTATGGAACTCGCGCTGTACTGCCCCATCCATGGATATTATGAACAGAAACAGGACACCATTGGAAGAAGGGGGGATTTTTATACCAGCGTTAGTGTTGGAAGCGTATTTGGAGAATTGTTGGCGTGGCAGTTCGCGGAATGGTTGTTAGCGATCGAAGTGGCTAAAAAACTAGTGGGTGTGAATGAAACAAGGCAGAAGAGTCACTGTTCAAAGTCGGCAGAGGGGGGTTCGGGACAACACGTGCCGGCCAAAACTGGACGGATGCTCATCATCGAGGCGGGCGCGCACAATGGAACACTCGCCAAAGACATTCTGAGTTGGCTGCGCCTCCATCGTCCAACTGTTTTCCAACGTCTCGATTATTGCATCATCGAACCGTCATTGCGGCGGAGGACCTGGCAGCAGGCAGTGCTGGTTGGTTTAGAGAAGAAAGTGCAATGGGTGTCAAACCTGCGCGAGGTGGGCACGAGTAACCAATCCGCAACTCATTGCTCGGAATCTAACATCGATGGAATTATCTTCTCCAATGAGTTGCTGGATTCTTTCCCTGTTCATCGTTACGGTTGGGACGCAAAAAAACAAGAATGGTTCGAATGGGGTGTCGTCGTTCGGGATGGTGAGTTTGCCTGGACCCGCCTTTGGGAGAAAAAAAGTGGCGGCAATCTCGACCTGGCGAAGCATCCCGGGCTCGCGGCGCTCATGGTCCTGCAAGAGCACTTGCCCCACGAATTTATGATCGAGGTTTCCCCGGCAGCCGAAAATTGGTGGCGCGAAGCTGGGAAACTTTTGAACTGCGGCCACCTTCTTTCTTTCGATTACGGCTTCACCGCCGCAGAGATGCTGGCTCCGGAAAGAAGACATGGAACGCTCAGAAGTTATCATCAACATCAGTCAGGATGGGACGTTTTGGAAAACCCTGGAAAGCAGGACCTAACTGCACATGTCAATTTTGAAGCGATCCAGGAAGCTGGGGAACAAGTCGGGTTGCAGACTCAAACGGTCTCCACTCAAGAAGAATTCCTGACCCGTTTGTTCGCCCAGGCTTGCAAGGCTGAACGGGGCTTTCACGAATGGGATTCCAAACGCATTCGGCAATTTCAAACCCTGATTCATCCCGATCACTTAGGCACTCGATATCGTGTACTGTTGCAAACACGCATCTGATTGAAGGTGCTAGTCATTAGCTACGGAGAGTAGCCCAGATATTTCGGCCAACCTTTATACTTATAGCGCAGTTCAATCCACTCGAAATCCCGGTCGCGCGGCGTCTTTTTGGTCCAGCCAAATGTGGTATCGAGGTTGTTCTGCGCTGCCGCTGCCTGGCGAATTGTAGTATCTTCGAGCCATTTATGTCCTTCCGCATGTCCATCCGCGAAACCAATGCCGCTCTTTGAAGCGTGAAAAACAGCGAGTGGATCCACCCAGGAATGAGTTTCGGCATTGATCACCCAGGTTCCGAGGTTGAAATTGCGCGAGTCGGCTTCCTCTACGAATACAAGCGCGCGGGCCGTGTCAGGCACCAGCGTTAGTTTGAGGATAGAAGGGATGGTCCAGTAATCACCGTTCATCCCGTCCACTTTTGAGTAGCTGTCGTAGGCCCAATGGGCGCCGGGTTTGCGGTTTTTAAACCGCAAATCTCCAGGGCAGTGATAAACCCCGAAGTTTCGGCAATAAGCCCAGATCGGGCCCCTGGCCATGTTGGTCTGAACGGCATTGACCGCCTGGTCCACTGTCATCGCCGTGCTGATATCCGGTATCACGCCGGGCCAATAACCACCCCCATACATGTCAATATTTTGGTAATAGCGTGGAGGCATGACATCGTTATTCTCATGAGCGTACATGACAAAGCCAAGGCAGAGCTGCTTTTGGTTGTTCAGGCAATTGGCTACGTAGGCCTGTTGTTTGGCCCGGTTCAGAGCCGGCAACAACATCGCCGCCAGAATTGCAATGATCGCGATAACCACCAGTAATTCAATTAACGTGAAAGCTGTACGCAGAGGTGTCATTTTTCGCATAGTCAATACGACCTGGGTGCTTTGAACCTATCGCGTGTTAAACGCCGAGACAAGACAATCATCATGAGAACAATGCGATGTAAGATGTGGACATTGATTCTTAAATTGGGAAGGATCTGCTTATCGCAATGAATCATTTCGTGTTGAATGCGGGCTCAGCCTGAATGATCGCCTTGTTACGTCGCATTTCGCTGACGCAATGGATCGTGATTGCGATGGCAATCGGAATTGCGTTCGGGTGGCTGTTTCCTCAAGAGGCTCAGGGAGCGAAAATCGTTTCAACGATTTTTTTGAACCTGGTTAAATGCATTGTCGTGCCGATCATCGTGAGCACGCTTGTGGTCGGGATAGCCGGACACGGCGGGGATCTCAAAGCAGTCGGCCGCCTGGCGCTCAAATCGTTTATATACTTCGAGATCGTTACAACGATGGCCCTGATAATCGGACTGGCAGCGGTCAATATCGCCAAGCCTGGCGCCGGAGTTTCCCTCCCGGCCCATTCGGGTGTGGTTTCTGCGCCGCCTCAAAACCTCACGCTGGCAGAGATGATCGTGCATGCATTTCCGAAAAACTTTTTTGAGAGTGCCGCAAACAATGATGTCCTGCAGGTTGTGGTCTTTTCCATCATTTTTGGAATCGCCCTTGCCAAAGTGACTGGCAAGCCAAAAGAGACGATGCTCGCTTTTTTTGAAGGTCTCTCCGAAGTCATGTTTAAATTTACCGGCATCGTGATGATGTTTGCTCCTCTTGGGGTCGGTGCCGCCATGGCGGTGACCATAGGGCATTCCGGCATCGGTGTTTTAGCCAACCTGGGTAAGCTTGTGCTCACGCTATACTGTGCGCTGATAGTTTTTGTTTTGACTGTGCTGCTTCCGGTGGCGCTTTGGGCGCGCATTCCTATTCGCCGATTTATACAGGCCATCAAAGAACCTGCGCTGATCGCATTCACTACGACTTCGTCGGATGCGGCCTTACCTGTGGCCTTCAAGAAGATGGTGAGCTTCGGAGTACCGAAACACATCGTATCGTTTGTGATGCCAGCCGGCTATTCTTTCAATTTGGACGGAAGCACGCTCCATTTGGCCGTAGCGTCGGTTTTCGTGGCACAAGCTGCCGGGGTTCATCTTTCGTTAGGCCAACAGTTGATGATCATGCTGACGTTGATGCTGACTTCTAAAGGAGTGGCAGCGGTCCCACGGGCTTCGATTGTGATCCTATCAGGAACGCTGGTGAGGTTTGGGCTGCCCCTGGAAGGGATCGTGCTGATTCTGGGTGTTGATGAGCTGATGGATATGGCCCGCACGACGGTGAACCTTGTGGGCAATTGCCTCGCTTCGGCTGTGATGGCGAGATGGGAAGGAGAATTAAGCGCCGAGCAAAATTGAGGAGATGGCGATTAAGGTCGAACGACCAAGGGACCAACCGACTCGTATTGTCGCGAGAGCACCACTGCGCAGAACCTGTGAAAGTCCAGGAACCGGGTGCAGCCATCCAGAGCAATCGTTGCGCCAGTGGGGCCGCATTTTTTAGATTACCGCATTTACCCTTGTATTTTTATGACGGATACCTTAGTTTGAGGGCCGCAATGGGTTGGGATGCCAGCATTGCTGCTCTTCAGGATCTGGCCACTTCAAACTGTACATCGGCAAAAAACTATGAGCGAGCGACCGGTTAATGCGGATAAGGCCTTCGGGACGGAAACTGCAGATTGGAAGCAAGTCGTTGCAAAGTACCAGCACCCATCATTTTGGCGGAGCATTTGGCAAATAGTAAACAGCGTAGCCCCTTACGCTCTGTTGTGGTGGTTAATGTACTTTTTAAAGGGCATATCAGTTTGGCTCGCTTTACCTTTCGCCGCGCTCGCCGGGGCATTCCTGGTGAGGGTTTTTATCATCTTTCACGACTGTGGACACGGCTCGTATTTTAAATCGCGCAGAGCTAACCACGTTGTCGGCACTTTGGCGGGCATTCTCTGTTTTACGCCTTATTACCAATGGCGTTGGGAGCATAGCCTGCATCATGCCACTTCGGGCGATTTGGATCGGCGAGGGACGGGTGATATTTGGACTCTGACCGTGCAGGAATACCTTGAGGCATCCCGCTGGAAACGGTTTGCCTACCGACTGGCGCGTAATCCTTTAGTGCTGTTTATTATCGCCCCGCTATTTCTTTTTGTGATCCTGCAAAGATTTCCGTTTCCAAAAGGTGGACTTCGTGAGCGTTATTCAGTCTATTTGACTAATCTTGCCCTGATCTTGATCAGCGCAGGTTTGTGCTGGCTGTTTGGCTGGAAAGCGTATCTATTGCTCCAATTGACCGTGATGATGGTGGCTGGCTCTGCTGGTGTCTGGCTGTTCTATGTGCAGCATCAGTTCGAGGGGGTCTACTGGGAGCGGGCAGAAGAGTGGGACTACGCTCAAGCTGCTTTACAAGGCAGCTCCTTTTATAAGCTTCCTCGCGTGCTTCAATGGTTTTCTGGTAATATTGGGTTCCATCACATTCATCATTTGAGCCCGCGGATCCCCAATTATCTTCTAGAGAAATGTCATAAGGCCGAACCTCTCTTCAATCGAGTTAAACCAGTCACGCTTTCGACCAGTTTGAAATCTTTTGCGTTTCGCCTCTGGGATGAGCAGCGACACACATTAGTCGGATTTCGGGCTTTAAAAACGTTGCGCTTGGAACGGCGTCAGGCACTGCAGAAACCGCACTTCCGTGCCGGTCCCCATTAATTAATCCTGCTTTGACTTCGCCTTTTGTAATCGCTAGGCTGGGGCTATGTTGTTCCAAGCCACGTTCCGCATTTTCAAACGGAAGCCCAGAGATTCTCAGGCAGCCTGAGTTATGATGCCTCCCCGAAGAACCAATCCACGGGCGGAGTACCGCCTGCGCCAAAGCCTCAAAGTCCAGGAGTCTGTTAGTCTGGCAGAAAAGTTTCCACGGTTGAAAGGGTTGACGGTGAATCTCGCGTATTTCGATTCTGAAGGTGTCAACAAGAATAGCGAGATGAAGTACAAAGTGAACGTCAATCACGCCAAGTCCATGTTCTGTTTCGTCTGCCAAAGCGGCGAATGCGTCGGCGGGGACTTTGATCTCAGTGATGCCCTCGCGCAGGCTGTGTCCGCAAAGCGAAAGCTTGCTGTAGGCGAGTTGCGGTGTCAGGGCTATCGCAAAAAGGCGAACCTTGACCGTGTGCCCTGTCAGATCCTTTTACGCTATAAACTGAGTCTTCTTTATGTCTGAAGTAAAACTAAGAAAGGGAGAACCGGTCGAGCGCGCCATCCGTCGCTTGAAAAAGAAACTGGATCGCGAACAAACGCTGCAACAGTTCCGTATGCATCGCCGCTTCGAAAAGCCCAGCGCCCGGAAGCGACGAAAAATGAAAGCCGCCCGATTTACCGCCATGCTCAAAGAGCGATACGCGGATTGGTAAGAGAGGTTCTGCCGGTCGGCAAAACAGGCTGTTGGCTACATATTTGCAGCAGGCTTTGCGGTTTCAGGGGGAGGGGAGGTTTTTGGCGGACGAGGATCCTTGCCACGTTTATTTCGAGGAAGCGGACTCAAAATGACGTTTAAATCCCGATCACCCAACATTTTCGGCGGCGAATCAGCCTGACCATAAGCCGCAGCTTCCTTCACGAAGCGGTTGACCATCTCAAACCCGAATTCCTTGTGGGCTTTTTGGCGTCCGCGAAAACGCAGTTTGATACGTACTTTCATGTCGTCGCAGAGAAACTCGATTGCGTGACTCAGCTTGACAGCAAAATCGTGCTTATCAATTGTCGGCGAGATCTGGAGCTCCTTCATCTTACTGGAGGAGGAGCGAGTGCTGGACTCCTTTTGACGTTTCGCTTCCTCGTAAAGAAACTTTCCATAGTCCACGATGCGGCAAACAGGCGGCGTGGCATTGGCGGCAATCTCGATCAAATCGAGGTTCTTGGTGCGGGCCAGCCGAAGAGCCTGGTCCAAAGACATAACCCCCAATTGTTGCCGATCATCGTCAATGACTCGGACTTCGCGCGCGCGAATTTTGCCGTTTCTACGGTGCAGCGGCTCGCGGGTTTGGAAGGAACGGGCGGGAAAAGGACGACTCAATGAGCCCCCATTGTTTGGTAGATAAAAAGAATAATAGACTTAATTAAGGCCAGGTGTTTTGTCATCGATCATCCATATCCTCGCATGCATTCGGGGGCTGGCAAGTTTTATATGCCAGATTGAGCGACAATCTGATTCCGTAGCTTTTGGATTTCCAGAAAATTGCTTGCTTATTAGCCAGAGCAGTGCATTTTTGCCGTGTCTAAGAGATAGCTTGTCGCTTCCAGCACATGGTGGATCTTCAGTTGAACGCGGTTCAGTGATGATTTGAAACCCGGCAGTCGGGAACGGTTTGGAAAACAGGGTAATACTAAGGACAGTAAATCATCACATGAATACAAAATTATTCGTTGGTAACCTTTCATTCAAAACAACTGAGAATGATCTCCAGGATACCTTTGCAGCGCACGGAACCGTAGTGGAAACCAACCTCATGATGGATCGCACAACGGGTCGTCCCCGAGGTTTCGCTTTCGTAACTATGGGTTCACCGGAAGACGCCCAAAAGGCGATTGAGGCCTTGAACGGCTCATCGATCGATGGCCGGGCACTTACCGTTAATGAAGCGCGGCCCAGAGAAGAGCGCGCTACGTCCGGGGGTGGCCGCGGTGGATATGGCGACCGGGAGCGCCGTTACTAATTCCCAGAATTCGATTATAGCGCAGGGCGTAAGCGTTCTGCGCTTTTTCTTTTAGATCTCATAATTTAAACGTCGTATCTTTCTTGCATTCCCCACAACAGGGGCGAAGCAAATTCGAGAGAGTTCCCGGCCGGATCACGAAAGTAGAGCGAACGCCCACCCTTCGGCCAGCTCATATCCTTCTCGATAGTGATGCCACTTTGGCGCAATCTGTTCTCCCAGAAATGCATCTCGTCAAGGGCGACTTCAAATGCAATATGACCCGGGCCTCGCGCACCGTGCGGAGCGACTTCCGTTTCCTTCAATGTCCGATCTGCATTGAAAATCAGAAGCATTTGCCGGCCCAATTTGAAGAAAAGATGACGGCCCGGTTCACTGGCAAATAATTTTAAACCGAGCACGTTTGTGTAGAATACTTCGGCTTGCTCGAGATCGGTCGCATACAGCGCAGTTTCCAGAATATGTGAAATTGTCATCTTATTGCATTTTATTGTTTCGGCGCATCTTAACAGGTGCGACCAGAACGATGAAAATCAAAACGAGAAATGAGCTTTGCTTTTCAAGAATTGAGAGCACTGTTTCTGGTGTATTGAAGGAGGCAATGGCGCTTTGAAAAATTTTCCTGTTATTGTCTGGTTCCGCATTGACCTTCGGCTGCGGGACAACCCCGCACTACGAGCAGCCTTAAGAAGTGGTGGAGCGGTTCTGCCAGTATTTATCTATGCCCCAGAAGAAGAAGCCCCCTGGTCACCCGGTGCGGCATCACGCTCGTGGTTGCATCAATCACTTTTCTCGTTGAATAGTTCCCTGCGCAAATACAATTCGCGGCTGACGATCCGTCGTGGGCCAACTCTTGAGTCATTGCGGGCGATTGCTGCAGAGTCGGGGGCGCGCGCGGTGTTTTGGAACCGGCGCTACGAACCTGTCCTGATCGACCGCGACAGAAAAATTAAGGAAACGTTGGCTGCAGAGGGTTTTGAGGCCGAAAGTTTCAACGGGGCATTATTACATGAGCCATGGGTGATTCAGAATCAAAGCCGTAAACCTTTCCAGGTATTCACAGCTTTCTGGCGTCATTGTCAGTCCAGGCCTGCGCCGCCCAATCCGGTTGCCACCCCAATCAAATTCACAGCTCCGGATCACTGGCCGGAATCCTTTCCTCTTGAAACGCTGGAATTACAGCCCAAACACAAATGGGCAGAAGGCATACAAGCTGTTTGGCGCCCCGGCGAAGCAGGCGCTCACGAGCAACTGAAACGCTTCCTTAAAACCTCTTTATCGAGCTATGATGAAAACCGCAACCGGCCGGGGAGCGCCGGCAGTTCGCGTCTTTCGCCGCACCTTCACTTTGGTGAGATTTCTCCCCGTCAAATCTGGCACGCCATCCGTCGGCAGGCAGAGGCAAAAAGCGTTCCAGAATCCCAATGGCGCGGGTCGCAATTTCTCACGGAACTTGGCTGGCGGGAATTCGCTCACCACCTGCTTTTTCACTTTCCTCACACGCCCAGCGAGCCTTTGCGAGCCGATTTCAAGAAATTTCCATGGAGGAAGAACAACAAATTTCTCCGTGCGTGGCAAAAGGGTTGCACGGGCTACCCCATCGTGGATGCGGGAATGCGCGAGTTGTGGAGCACAGGCTGGATGCATAATCGCGTCAGAATGATTGTGGCTTCTTTTTTGGTAAAAGATTTGTTGATTTCCTGGCAGGACGGCGCCTGTTGGTTCTGGGACACACTCGTGGATGCTGATTTGGCGCAAAACACACTCGGGTGGCAGTGGACCGCTGGTTGCGGGGCCGATGCCGCGCCTTACTTCCGCGTCTTCAATCCGATCACCCAAGGTGAAAAATTCGACCCGGACGGCGTCTACGTTCGGAGGTGGTGTCCTGAGCTGGCAAAGATTCCGGCCAAATGGCTCCACCGACCCTGGCAAGCTCCAGCAGAAGTTCTAGCCTGTGCCGGTGTCGAACTGAATCGCACCTATCCCGAACCGATTGTAAGCCATCATATTGCCCGCGAAGTTGCGCTGGAGGCATTTTCGCGACTCAAAAGCATCCCGCGTAAATGAAAGATCTTGTCGGGAACTACCTTGCTTATCGTTTAGGTTATTCACGCCCGGAGGCCAGAATGAGCGGACGCAACTCACGCATTAGCTGAGAAAAGATTTCAAGCGAAACCTGCTGAGTGGCATCGCTCCAGGCTTCGGCTGGATTAGGATGAACCTCAATCAGCAGCGCATCAGCGCCCATCGCAACTGCGCCTTTGCACATCGCGATCACCAGGTCCGCCCTGCCTGCGCCCTGGCTCGGATCAATAACGATTGGGCAGTGCGACTCCTGCTTTATAATCGGGATGGTCCCCAGATCGAGCGTATTGCGCGTATAAGTTTCGAAGGTGCGAATGCCACGCTCACAAAACATCAGGTTGCTGTTCGCGTTCGACAAAACATACTCGCCCGCCAATAACCATTCTTCAATTTTCATCGAAAGCCCGCGTTTGAGCAAAATCGGTTTGCCGGTTTTTGCGGCCGCGATGAGCAATTGGAAATTTTGGGCATTTCTTGCGCCGATTTGGATGATATCTGTATGTTCCGCAACCATCTCGGCATGATTCTCTGAAAGCAATTCGGTGATGATTGCCAGTCCCGTTTCCTTCCGTGCCTTAGCCAGCAGCTTGAGTCCCTTTTTGCCAAGCCCTTGAAATTCATAAGGCGAGGTGCGCGGTTTGAATGCGCCTCCCCGCAACACCGTTGCTCCGGCCGCTTTAACTGCTTCGGCAGTTTTCATTAACTGCTGCTCGGTTTCGACTGAGCACGGTCCTGCCATGACGTGAAACTTTTTGCCGCCAATGATGTGTTTGCCGATAGCGACTGTTGAATTCTCCGCGTGCGCTTCACGGCTGACGAGTTTGTATCGTTTTTGAACCGGCATGACGCTTTCGACGATTTCAGGAAAGACCACCGCAAGCGTCTCGAGTGATTGATGGGTAAGCTCATCGCCAATCGCGCCGATTACAATCCGAGAGACGCCGCGCATGACATGCGGTTTGTATCCACGTTTACGAATTTCCTTGAGAATGGTTGTCTCCTGCCTTTTGGAGATGCCGGGCTTAAGCACGATAATCATAGTCGCTGTAATGGTTTGCCGAAGGTCGCCACAAAAAAACCGCAGGTGCGGTGGCCTGCGGCGGAGTTGATGATGCCTGTTATTATGCAGTCGCAACCATCACTCCGCCGGAGCTGGTAAAGTAAAACCAGCTTCTAAAGCTCGTAAACGGTTGACTGCTTGAATTCACGGTTTTAACTGATAGCAGAACTCCGGTGAAGGTCAAGTTTTCACTCTGCTCGCGCCCGCCCCCGGGTCGAACTCAAAGCCGAACACGCTGGAAAAATGTGAGGCGGGAGCTAAAATGTCCCATGGCAATAACGCGACATTGTTGGAAATGCGGGGCAGAGTACAAATTGTCTGGTTCGCCCGGACGATTGGAAAGCTGCCACCAGTGCGGTTCCGATTTAAAAGTCTGTCTGAATTGCCTGAGTTATGATGCGCGTGTTGCGCATCAATGCAGGGATCGCCGCACGGAACCAGTTGCTGAAAAGCACATGGCTAATTTTTGTGAATATTTTGAGTTCAACCGGCGTGAATTTGTCGCAGCGATGAAAACGGAGTCGCGTGAGGACAAAGCCCGGGAGACACTTAAGAAATTATTTGGGGACTGAAGGACCCATTTGATCGCTCAGCGGTTTCCCACCACTGCGTAAAGTGGTGTCGATATAAGTCGACAACATCATCTCTTGTTCATCACTGAGTTTTGCCTTCTTTTTCATTTTTCCCATCCACATTTTCCACTCCACGTCCGAATATTGGTTCGGATCATAGAATTTGTGGCATTTGGCGCATTTCACATAATAGATTTTTCTTCCCGTTTCAGTTTCACCGACGGGGCTTACGGTTCGGTTGGCAGGGCCGGCGCACCCAAAAAGAACGGTGGCAAGTGTCAAAATTGCGAGAGGCCAGGACACGACTTTCAAAAGCTAAAGCCCACGATCAGTCGAATGTTCCACCGCTCATGCCCTTCCAATTCAAGGGAATGATTTCCGTCAACGTTTTCCTCAAAATTGGCGCCGACGACCTGAGGCATTACGGTGAAGGTAGCCCACCATTTGCTCCGTTGATATGTCACAACAGGTCCGAGGTAAAAGGCCGTATTCTCCCACGTTTTGTACTCCGGCAACTCATTATGATCCCGCGCCTCGAGGCCCACGCTCCATCGCGGATTTAGCCGTCTTGTGATCCCGAAACTAACCTCGACCTCTCCTTCTGTCTCGTGAAAGTTTCGAGACCACTCGGTGGCATGTGTCAGATTCAAAGCCCATTTCCAATCGCCATGGCGCTGACCAATTATAATTTTCTCCTCCAATTCAGAATCATGGCCGCCGAAGCGCGGTTCCAAATACAAAGACAGACCCACTGAATGCTCTGCCGGGTTTAATACCATAAAACGATTCTCCAGGGATACTCCATCAAAACGGAAATCGGATATGTTATGCCCAGATTCAACTTCTCGAAAGTTCTCCAGGCTTTCGTTCAGATACAGGGAAACTGTGTAATTGTCTGTCACGCCGTATTCCAGTTCATGTCGAAATTCCCATAGGTTATAATGATCCTGTCCGACCGTTTTATTCCGTCCAGCCCTTAACGTCACCCACTGTTCATATTCCAGGTCGCCCTTTACCATGGTTTCGGGTTCATATGTATATCCGAAGTATCGCTCGTTGGCGCACGTTGAGACCACACTCAAGGCGCCCAATAACATTGTCCGCAAGATCCAACTCAAGTTTTTCATTTGCGAGTGATTCAATTGAGATTGAGTCTCAGTGTCAATAAGAAAATTGTTCGAAAATGACTTGTCTTCGCGCGCTTGTCCGGGCATTCCAGTGATTCAATGCATCCTCAAAAATCCCTCAGTCGCCGCGAGTTTATCATTGGCGCCGCGCTCACGCCCATTATCGCAGGGCTGTCATGCAGTTCTCACGGGGTGCGCATCAAACAGAGCGCGCGGCCACAGCGCCTCTTTTTCGTGTCGCAAGGCAAGACAGCAATAATGAACGCGGATGGAACAGGGTTGCGCTACATCGAGTTTGATGTTCCCAACCAGGCGACCTGGCAGCCCACTGGCTTCTTTGCGGATGGGCAACGCGTGCTTTTCCTTAGTATGGAACCTCGCCGGGATGGACCCGGGCGCCCATTTGACGAATATTACACTCAGACGCCCACACATATATGGGTTCATAATCTGGATACAGGCGGACTCGAGGAGGTGGCAACGAAAGATAGGATGGCAGTTTTTACCACCCCTCAACTTCTTCTCAATGACAAGCGAATGCTGGTCCAGGTCGTCCGCAATAAAGTCGGCCAGATTTTCAGCATCAATCTTGATGGAACCGACGCTCGTGAATTTACCCGCGCGCAAGATGGTTTTCCTTATGGTATGAGTCTGAGTCCTGATGGGCAGCGAGTCGCTTATCATATCGCAGGGGGGTCGGGCTATGAGATTTGGGTATCTGGCATAGATGGTAGCGCTCGGTCACGTGTCGCCGCTCGCGCGGGGCATATCTACTTCGGTCCCATGTGGTCGCCGGACGGCCAGTGGCTTGCTTATCAGGATTGTGAACCGGCTAGTGACCCCGGGCATGATTGGTCTGACATCTGGATCCAGCGTCCCGACGGTTCAGACCAGCGACAACTTACACAGCGCCGTTCAATGTGGTTTGGCGCTACGTATGGCAACAATCAAACTCGCGGCGGTGGTTCGAACATGGTCGCATGGACCAAGGACGGCCGGATTCTATTTCCACGTCGTCTTCCTGATTCGAAAGTTGCCTGGGAGTACCAGGCAGGCCGTCCAGACACCGATCATTTTAATCGGGACTTCAAGCCGGAACTGGCGCGTGGAGGAACGGAGATTTGCCGGCTTAATCCAAGGGACGGCGCGATCGAGCGTTTGACGGAGTCAAAACCTTCGATGTGGGATTTTCGTGCCAGCGCCTCTACTGATGGACGTTACATTGTTTTCTGCCGTGCTGCCACCGGTTCAGCCCCGGCAATCTGGGTAATGGACTCAGACGGAAGCAACCCCCGCGAGTTGACCAAAGGTCGGAATGATCAGGGGGCGGATCATCCGCGATGGCTACCATAATTGTCCGCGTATTGCTGATGGGAATTGATATTTCCCACGATTGCTGAAAATGAAATGAGGATTGGTTCAGGTCTCAAGTTGCTCCGCCGACAATTTGGCAAACCATAGGCTTTAGCTGGTGGCCGGATTTTTCTCCGTAATGACGCGCGATGTTATCCATAAAATCTTCTGCCTGGTGATAGGCGACCAGGTTGATTGTTGCGCCTCCGAAACCGCCTCCGGTAAGCCGTGCGCCCAGGCAACCGGGGTGAGCGCGCGCCAGTTTCACGAGCAAATCCAGCTCGGGCTGCTGTTTTTCAAAAAGTCTCTTGAACTTTCATGACTCTGGAACATGTACTCACCAAATTGTCGATAGTCCTGGTTGCGCAGGGCGCATTCGGCAGCAGCGACACGCGCGATCTCAGAAACGACGTGACGAGCGCATTCATGTTCCCGCATCGTCAGCTTGGATTTGTTCGAGGCCAGCGTGCGAAGCTCAACCGAGCGCAAGCTTTTTGCGCCAAGCTTATGTGCCGCTGATTCGCAATTTTCCCGCAGTTCGTTGTACTCGCCCCCGATTAGGGCATGTTTGACGCCGGAATTGCAGACAATGATTGCCTGACCTATAAGCTGATCGAGTCGAACTGTGAGAAATTGAAAATCAATATTCATCACATGCCAGGCTTTGCCGTAAAGCGAAGAGATCTGATCGAGCAGACCCGATTTCACACCAACAAATTGATTTTCCGCAGCCTGGCAAAGCTTGGCGAAAAATAACCGTTCCTGTCCGGAGAGTGGAGGCAGTTGGTTTTTATCATCGCGTTTAGGAGGGACTGTGGCTCCGGTTTCACTCAAACTGAAAGGAAAAAGGCGGCGGACCGTCAGAGCCGTCGCGACCTCGAGAGCGGCCGAACTGCTCATGCCAGCACCCATCGGGATATTGCCAGCAATCGCAGCGTTGAATCCGCTGAAGTGGACGCCGCGCTTGCGTAATTGTTCAAGAACCCCCTTAACGTAATCGGCCCAGGGCGCAGCCGGATTTTTTTTCAGTTCACTGATCCAGAAGCGCTCAGGCTCCGGAAACAAATCGGAGATCAGTTCTATTTTTCCATCCAGACGCGGCGCCGAGGCGATATAAATGTATTTGTCGATAGCCAGTGACATCACCAGTCCCTGGTTGTAGTCAGTATGATTTCCCAGCAGTTCCAGCCGACCTGGCGCGCGAACCAGATTGGGCGGCGTGTAGCCGAAGTGGCGTTTAAAAACAGTTTGGGCGTCGGGCATGTTCCTTGAAACAGTTTATTTGGAAACGTCAATCATCGAAGCTCACAATTCAAAGGCATGCTAAAAGATCCAAAATTCGCGTGCCAATCAAACGAGGGGAGGGGGTTTGGTTGGCGCATCGACTCTCCGGGACGAAGCAAGTATCGCAAAGCTGGTAATGAGAGCCCACAACATTGAGATGAGGAAGATTCCTAACCCGAGCAGGGCCCAGCGCAATTGGACCCAAATCTCTCGAAGTGCTTCAATCGAATCTACATCCGGCCCATGCAGTCGACTCCAGTTGGAAACGTGCCACATGAGGAAGCGCACTCCAAAAATGAGGCTGAGGACTAATCCAAGCAGCGCCAGCAGCAATTGACCATAACCGGAAGCGCGTCCGGCGAGCAAGGAACCGCTTCCCGGAAGAGCAAGATTACTGGTCAGACAACCCCAGGCGGTTTGTGAGCTAAGCGGTTCTCGAACTCCTCGTGCCAAAGAGATTTTCATAGGCATACATCAGTGCGCCCAGAGCAAACGGCAAGTTAACAAGCAATACCATTTTGGAAACAAGCAGCAATCCAAGGTTGTTTTTGGCGATTTGATATCCCATAGCGAAAATACGCGCAAAATCAGGCCGGCTTGCCGTCAACAGGTCGCGCATGGCCGAAATCATCGTGATCGAGATTTTCACTTCTACAAAAACGAACATGAGAATCGTCGGGAGGAACGCCAGTAAGATTAACCCAAACATTTCGAACCAAACTCGGCTGACGACCTTGCGGCTAAGCTCCATTGCGGACCAAAATTCCAAACGCCGGTCCGCAACCAGCGGCACCGCAAATGTCCAGGAAACAAATAGGTAAAGCCCCGGAAGCACAAGACAACAGGCGAACCCCATCATCGATATCAGGTTCGTGATCATTCCCGCCAAAACCAATTGCGCGAAAGAGATATTGAACCCGGAAAATACTTCTGAAACAACCGTGGCCTCGCCTCGGATTCGTTTCAGGAATATGAGGTAGAGACCGCCATAAAGCACCCCCCGGAGGGTCCAATAAACCAATGCTCCGAATGGCAGAAACCCGCAAACGGTGCCGATTAGCCAAACAACAAACGTAGCGCCGAATAAAAGACCAAAATTGCTATTGAACAAACGCCAGGAAAGCGCCAGGCACTCCATAGGCTGAACACGAGGTTCCTGGGCCAGGATCTGCGAGGACCAAATTTCAGTGTTAACCGGCGGGATCGGTCGGCCCGGAGACGCCACGGCCAAACCCGCCTGAAGACGCATTGCTTCCTCAAATTCTGGGAAAGTGGACAAAGGGCGCCATTCGGCACTGCCATCTTCCCAGATCATGCTTTGACCGTTGAGCCTTCCTTCCCCGATCCAGTTCCGTAGCTCCTGCTCGTTGACAGGGCCGTACTCCTTTTGGTCTCCGCCGATGATTTTATACATGATTTTTAATGCCAGCGCTCATGGCTTGTAGGCGATTGCTTGGGAGTGGGCAAGGTAATTGGCGCCGCGAGTTGCTGCCTTTATGGGGCCAACCAAGAGGCATGGGCAAATGGAAAGTTACGCAGGAGACCGAACAGGAGAATGACTGCTAATCCTGCCCAAAGCCACGCTGCGGGAAGATGGAGGCTTGGAAAGGAACCGTTTTTGGCGCGGAACACTGACCGGGCCAGGAACCAACTGCCGATAGGGATTGCGGTTACCAGCAGGGCATTGAAACGAAGCGCTGCGGCAATATGACCGTGAAGTAATTGGTGCACCGCACGTAATGACCCACACCCAGGACAGAGCAACCCGGTCGTTTGATAGAAAAGGCAACGAGGGTAAAAGCTATAAGAGCCAGGCTCGAAAAAAAAGAGAACCGTCGCTCCGCCGAGAAAAATGATCAGACCGCTGATCACGCCTAAGGGCGCGCTCCGCCAGCGAGTTTTTGGAACATCCATTGTGGACATTGCTAGTTATGCTTCAGCTTTTTCAAGAGGTCTGATCCGGTAAAGGAAAAGGCAAGCAACAATCCTGAAAAGAGGATGCTGAAAATTGAAAGGACCAGCCCTGCAATAGCAAATCCCTTTCCCCGTTGGTTGATCGGATCACGTGAAATCTGAGACAGCGCCATGCTTGAGCAAATAATGCCGGCCACATTGAAGGGCAGACCGTAACAACAACAGCCAAGTGTGACTGCCAGGATACCCAGGACCATGCCTGCCACTGCCATTTGGTTCGTTCGTGGTGTTGGCGTGATGGAGAATGGGGCGGGAGCAACAGCCGAGGGAGTTACAACCGAGAGTTGAGGTGCGAATTCGGCCAGTTCACCCAGCAGGTTCCACTGAGTCGCCCCCTCGGGCCGGATCCTCGTCTGCGCGTTCGCCCTGTTTTCAGCGATCCATTGGCGCAATTGGTCCGAAGTCACTGGCCCGTATTCCCGTCCGTCCACGCCGAGGATGATGTACATATCCAAACAGTGAGGCTATTAGCCCGGTCGCGTCAAGAACGTCACATCCTCACCATTCGACGATCACGGTAGGGCAGACTGGAAACCTGCCACATTCAGCTCCATAAATAGTAAGACCTCCTTGAACTGCAGCATCGAGTGGCACCTCGCAACGGAACGATAAAAAGTCGCCCGGACCGTCTTTCGCAACTTGCTGAAGCAAGTTGCTTTCCACTGAGGCGTAAGCGAGGTAGCCATATGCCCCGACTCCCCCTCGCAAATAACTGAGAACTCCGCGGGCATCATGGGGATGATTGCGAACAACTGCCTCATAAACCCGTATGTTATTCAGGAATATCCGGAGCGTTGTTGGAAAAATGTTGTCGTCAGTTTGAGGGGCATCCGAACGATGTGACGAGGCTTCACAAAGCACCTTGATGCGCCGAGCTTTGGATAAATCCGCGCCTTCAAGTGGCAGCAACCATTCGAAGAACCCATGACCAAATCCATAGCAGGCGTCCTCGGCGCGTTCCTTCTCACGGTCGACGGTTCCTCCGCTCCATTCTGACCGAGACCACCCGGCGGGTGTTCCACGCAGTACCAGCGATCGAGCAGCCTCCTCGCGGGGTGCAGGGTAATTGGCAGCCACAAAATAATGCACTAAATTCTCCGCCACAGTAACTCCCTCATTGGTCCGCGCGTGGAGCAGCACCGTGCAAAGCATGCTTTCCTCAGGCAGGCGCAATTCGATTGTGTGAGCTCGAGCCACACTGCGGTGTGGAAATGCTATGGGCACGCTGCCGGACGCGACGCTCTGGTGCAAACGACCACGAGAATCCATTCCCCCAACCTCCCATACTAAAGTGACGTCTTTGTATGTACGCGTCGAAAAATGCGCAGAAGCAACTGGAAGACGAATGGTCGCGCCAGGCGCTACCCTCTGGATCGGTGGAGCATCGATTGGCAGCGCGTTGCTTTCATTGATGATCCTGGGATCATAACCGAATTGTTTAGGCGTTCGGTCGTAGTTGAGAAAGCCGTTATACTCCCATTCGACATCGTGCAACTCAGTGTAAATATAAGCCGCGATCTGTTGATGGAGCCGCAGTTCGTTGGTTAGAAATTTGAAACTCCAACTGACGTCGCGGTCGCCATCCAGTGCTCCGATGCCGCCGTATTCGCTATTGATGAGCGGTTGTCCTTTATGTAGAAAGCCGGGCACGTAATTGAAAGTCGAGCCGATAAAAGTGGAACTGACAACCTTATCGATGTGCGCTTTGGCTTTTTCATAGTCATTGATGTAAAAGTGCCATGAATTGATATCAGTATCCGTATGCAGGTAGTATTCGAGGTGTTCCCAGTGGACGACGCTCATGTCCTCGATAAGGCGTGTTGGGTCCAGCTTTTTACCTAGTTCCCACATTTTTTGAACCCAAACTTTAGGGGCGCTCATACCAGCGACTGGGGTATAGGCGCGGCTCTTCACAGGTGTTGGTTTTGTTGAATCGGAGGCCTGCGATGGAGAAAGTGGTGCATCCAGCTTATCCATAAAACTATTTTGCCCTCCGAATCCCCAGGTCTCGTTAAACAAGCACCAAGCGAATATGGAGGGGTGGTTGAAGTCCCGCTCGATGGTCTCCCTCATCATCGTTTCAAACCTTTGGCGTCCGAGCGGCGTGTCTCCGCCCTCCCCGAAGTTGGGGAAATCACACATTAATAAAATTCCAAGCTTGTCGGCCCAGTAAAGCAGCAGGGGGTCATCGACCTTGATATGAACGCGCAGGAAATTGAACCCAAATCTTTTCGCATGAATAATGTCCATCTTTAAGGTCTCAACCGAAGTCGCCGTGTAAACACCGTCGGGAAAATAGGATTGATAAAGAGCCCCGCGCAAGTAGCGGGCCACACCATTGACGCGGAGCGCCGACGGCACACCCGAATCCTTTGCTATTTCGAAATCAATTTTACGCATCCCAAAATAAGTCCGCACGGAATCGACGAGAGTATCCCTGGAACGGAGTTCGAGCGCCACATTGTACAGTTCAGGAGAATTTGGGTCCCACATCCGCAACGTATTCAGTTTGACAGTACCCTGTGCGCGAAGGTGTCGCACTTCGAGAACCGTTTGCTGCAACTCACCGTCTGGACACGTAATAATCGCGGCCACCTGGCAATCGTCACCAGCCCCAACGCAATCGATTTCAAAATGCGCGGTGCCAGCGTCAATGTCGGGAAAGGCACGAAATTTCCTAATGTGGCTCGCGGGACGAGGCTCGATGAAGACGGTCTGCCAGATTCCGCTGGTGGTGGTATACCAGCGCCACTGTTTTCCGACTGGTTGCTGAGAATTATCCATTGGATCCTCGACGCGCAGCACGATCTGTGCGCGCTTTGTTCCTTCGGATTGGACAACTGCGTCAGTCAGATCGAATTCGAAAGGCGTATAACCTCCCTCATGATGGCCGAGGAAAATACCGTTGCACCAGCAATGAGTGAAAAAATCAGCCGCCCCAATGTGAAGAATAATTCGTTTATTCTGCCATAAATCGTGAGCAGGAATTTCTATTGTCCTTTTGTACCACCCTACCTCGTAACGCTGTGCGGAACGATGATTCGCGCGCGAGACTTCGAGCGGATTGAGGTACACCTGGGTGGAATAAAAATTATCATTTCCGGCTGTGTCGCCTAGGCCCCAGGCAGCCAGAGATTCCCAACAAAACGGTACTATGATCTGCTCGCGCCACTCCGGGGAATCAAACGCAAACCATTGTTCCTCCATGCCTCGACGCTCGCCGTCAAAACGGAACTGCCATGGGCCATTCAGATTCAGCCAGTCGTGTCCTGGGAGTGTTCCGCGCTGGTGATCGGGCCGGGGATATTCAGGCCGCGGATATAAAAGATTTTCAGGCATGACCAAAATGATGGCGTTCCATGATTAGAAAACATTACCGCCCTAAAGTATGGCGCTTGCGCCTTGCCGGCGCGTAGTTCATCCCATAGGCCATTTCTTCCCGTTGCTATGCCACCTTGCGGGCTGCTTCGAAGTTATTGGCCCGTGAATTCTCAAAATAATCCCGCCATCGTTTTAGTTCATTGGCGAGCGGCCCGTAGATTTTACGTTCTCCATTGGTATCAGGATAATCCCAAAGTCCGTTGTGACAGTGACGGTTGTCCAACCACCCAGGATGGTTGAGTATCGGGTAAAGACAGATGCCATGGATGGGTACGCCGTTTTCAATGGCGACACTCGTTTCCTGGCAGACGTACTTTAGCCAACCTGCGCGGACTCGGTTTTCCGCGCCGGTTTCAGCGATGAACACAGGACGATGATAACGCTTATCGACCTCTTCCAGCATTTGGCGAAAGGGACGATAGGAGGGGTTGCGCCTGGTCAAAGGTCTGAATTTTCCAATCCGACGAATTCCTTTGAGGTTATAGAACCATTGATTATGCGGATAAAAATTAACGCCGATAATATCGAGATATTTGTCCTGGCCGCCCAATTCCGGCCATAAGCGGCCGGCGAGCATATCCCACGCCTGAAATTGTGAAAGCCGGTATGCTTCAGCTTCGGGCGCCTCCTCGGGCCGGTGCTCGCTGGCAACGACATGGATGATGGGATCTACATGAACAAAACGCGCATCTGGCATGACAGACCAAATGGCCTCCATTGATTCGATCGAGGCCCGAACCAGTTGGGCTTTCAGTTCGAACCCCCGCTGGGTGACAAAGGGATACATTGAACCTTCATCTCCGGCAGCCCACGAGAAGAAAGATATTTCATTGATTGGGACGAAAAACCCTGCCTCATCTGTTTGTTGAGCAAGCCAACGAGCGAAAGCTGCGCCATAATGCGCGAGGCTGGTAACAAAATCTGGTTTGAACAAATCCAGGTAATCGGGCCATCCGAAATGGCATAAATCCCAGATCACCTGCGTCCCCGTTTTTCGCGCGGCTCGCACAATGGGAAGAGCGCTGGAAAAATCGTAATGACGGGGAGACGCTTCGACCAAATGCCACCGCAATCCTTCCCGCGCAACCCGCATGCCTTGCCGTTGCAACCTCGAGTAATCCTGAAGCGCAAATTCATCGTGCCTGGTCGCGGCGATTAGATCCAGCCGCTCGCCGCTTCGCTTTTTATGAGTGGAACATTCAAACCCACCGGCAAAGAAACTTCGGAAAATGGGCGGATGCGGTATGGTGTCTGATGGCTGTGAAAAGGTGTGTTTCATGCCGAGCAGCCCCGAGCGCTATTCTGTCGTAGCGAGTTCAGCCCCGGGTGTAGCAGCAGTTGTTCGTCGGGACTTCCCGTTCAATGGGAGCGTCAAGGTGCTAAGCCTTGGTTCGTAAATGAGGTTGGCCGCCTCCGCTCGTGTTCTCTTGCAAAGCTTGGCATACAGGGTCAGCGCCTGGGCCACGATCTGATCCATATTATAATACTTATAAGTTGCCAAACGACCCACAAAATGAACACCAGCCTGCTCGGCGAGGGTTCTGTATTTGTCATATAGTTCAGCGTTTTCACGGCGCGGAATAGGATAGTACGCATCGCCTTTAGCGCAGGGATACTCGTAAACAATGCTGGTTTTTGAGTGCTCCTGACCTGTCAGATGTTTGAATTCTGTGACCCGTGTAAAAGCATTCTCATTCGGATAATTAACCACCGCGACAGGTTGATGCTGAGGAGTGTTTAGTGTCTCGTGGGTGAACTCCAGGCAACGGTAGGGCAACTCGCCAAACCGAAAGTCAAAAAATTCATCGACGGGCCCGCAATAAATCAGATCGCGATATGGAATGATGCCCTTCACATCCCGATAATCGGTGTTCAGCAATACTTTAATATTGGGATGGTCGAGCATATTGGCAAACATCCGCGTAAACCCATGACGCGGCATAGCCTGGTATGAGTCGCTGAAATAGCGGTCATCCCGGTTCGTGCGAGTAGGAACCCGCGCCGTGACTTGTGCATCCAGTTCGGAAGGGTCCAATCCCCACTGCTTTCGCGTGTAGCCGCGGAAAAATTTCTCGTATAACTCCCGGCCCACTTTGCTCACCACCACGTCTTCGGAGGTTCGGATTTGGTCTTTGGTCTCGGCGCGCGTAGACAGAAACTCCTCCATCTGGAATGAATTAAGGGTCAAGCCGTACAGCGTATTGATTGTGTCGAGATTGATTGGGATAGGCACCAGTTGACCATCGACGCTTGCGAGCACTTTGTGCTGATACTGTCGCCACGGGGTAAAGCGCGACAGGTAGTCGAATATATCCTTGGAATTGGTATGGAAAATATGGGGGCCATACTTGTGAACCAGAATTCCAGCATCATCATAATGGTCGTAAGCGTTTCCGCCGATATGTGGTCGTCGATCGACCAACAGAATTTGTTTGCCGGAGCCCCGCGCCAGCCGTTCTGCAAGAACGCTGCCTGCGAAGCCAGCGCCAACAATTAAGTAATCGAATGCCTCGACCTTCGTGTGACCGTTGCGGGGAACGCCATTCATAGGCTCACCTCAGTTTTGACTTCGCGCATTGCCTCGCTTACGTGTTGCTCCAATTTTGCCACGATCGAATCCCATGAATTTTCCCGAGCCATGGTTAAACCGTCATAAATTGCTTGCTTGTCTGGCTGTCCCGTTTCCTGCCTGCATAGAGAGATAAATTCCTCGGACGTGTTTGCGATCTTTACCACCGAGCCAAAATTGCGAACTACGTCCGGGACTGCCGTGCTAATGATTGGCCGCCCCGTGGCCATATACTCCAGGGCCTTGGTCGGATTGATGAACTGAGTGGCCTCGTTCAACGCGAAAGGCATGATGCAAGCATCAAATCCTTTGCAGATGGCCGGCAAATCCGAATAGGCCTGTTGACCGAGAAAATGAAGGTTCTTCTTTCGAGGGAAAGTTTTCTCATCCACCTTTAGGACCGGCCCAATCATCGCTACTGACCAGTCGGGGTTCGCGTCGGCGAGCCTGGCAAGCAGTTCGTAATCCATCCTTTCGTCCACCACACCAAAATAGCCTAGAACAGGCTTTTTCAGTGCAGCTATCTCGGTTGGCACTTTTGTACTCTTATCCAATGCATGGCCGAAGTGCTCCCAATCCACGCCGCATCCATAAAAATGGCAATTATCATGGAATTGGGATTTCACCTCAAAAAGTTTGCGACCCCCCGTGAAGACAATGTCCGCCCGTTCAAGCAACTCCAGTTCCCGTTCGATTATTTCAGGCGGAGCCGTGGCAAATTTTGAAAGCTCGTCCATGCAATCGTAAACGGTGAGTATCTCACCCATTCGACCGGCGAACGCGTTAACCGTCATCGGGTCGTAAAACCACTGCACCGCGCGCTCAAATTGTCCGGCTAGGGGGCCCGCCAAGAATTCCCGCACTAATCGCAGTCGTTGAGAATCCACGTAATCTCCGTCGCCCCAACGCCATGAAGGAAACTGCAGCCGCAAAAGAGTGACATTCGGATGATTTTCAGCGATCCGAAATCGGGCCATGGGCGCGGCCAGTGTCGGGTCGGGTCCAATTGTCTCCACGAACAAAACCTTATGCTGCTCGCTCAACCGTGAAATGAATTGCTGCGGGCGCTGCCAAACCCAGTCCCAACAAAGATGGCAATGAACAATGATCGGATAATTTTCTGAAAAACTATTTTTTGCGGTGGAGCGTTTGATTTTTTGGTTTTGCACGGTGGAGGAGGAAGTTTTCCTGGTATTTTTGCGCAGTAGGGAGGTTTTGTGTTGATTTCTATCAAGAAAAAGCATCTGAGAATGGTTGGCCGTGTAAGACATAAACTGTTCCAAATATTGTTTTTGCTCTCTGTTCAGGCATTCCGTCTCCCCTCGAAACCCAAGAATCCATTTATGATCACAAGACTTCATTCCTAACTCCCTCTCAATGGGGTTTTTCCCGTAAAATCAAACAACAAGCTGTTTCATTCTGTCCATCTTCAGGTTTTGATAGTTGCAAGTGACTACGGGCTTATGGCAAAGTGAGCGCGTTAATCAGCGCACAAAGGCGCGGCTGGGTAGCTCAGTTGGTAGAGCAGAGGACTGAAAATCCTTGTGTCGGCGGTTCAATTCCGCCCCCAGCCACCATCTCAAAAATGCCCTATAGAATAAGGCATTTGCTCGATTATGACCCCTCCATAAACCAGTCTCAAACCCACTGAAAAAATATCACTGTGCCACTTCTGGTCCACTTTAGGATCTTTCAAGGTCGTTGGGCTGGCACAACCTTGAGGCCTTTAATCAAAGAGCGCGTTAAATTGCGCAGCCACATGCCAGCAGGAAGCGTTGGGAGTCAAAGAGATGAGCCCAAGAAATGAGGACCCTTTGGGAACCTTGAAGTGTAGCCGCAGCAGAGGAAGAGTAGGCTGGAAGAACAGAAGCCTTGCGGTACATGGACGACCGCATTGGATGAGGGAGGACTGGAACTGAAGATTAAGCGGCCTCCAACGCGCCGATTAACCTGGGAAGAACCGACTTATTTGAGAAATTCGAAAGTACGTGAACAGGAACTAGTCGCGGAGTCTTTGCCCCCCGCTCACAGGCCAGCTTTATCTGCCGCACGACTTCGTCAACGTCGGCGTGCGCTGCTGCGGCGCAACTGTAATCGCCAACCAATTCATCAAAGATCTCGGACAAATGGCTTGGGTGCGGGCCTATGTAGAGGACCGGCGCGGCAACGGCAAGGATATTGTAAATTTTACAAGGATGCACCAAGCCGATGAATTGATCGCCCATAACGACGACGTGAAGATCGGCTGCGGAGAGGGATGCGGAAAGTTGCGAAAGAGGTTGATAGGGGAGACAGAGCAGATTCGATAAGCGTGGAGTGTGGATCGTGGGAGCGTCAAGAATAATTGTTGGACGCGGTGCATGTGGATCAGCGGCAATCTTCTCTTTATCCGAGGACAGCCGATTGGAAATCGGCGATACAGGGGATTGAAAATCTGCGTTACGAGTTGAAGCACCCGCCAAGCCAGTCATTTCTGCTTTTTGATTTCTGCTTTCCACTTTCTCCTTAATCCGCCTCCATTCGCTGCCGCCGCCGATGAAGCAGAAAATGATGCGGGGGTCATCATCAGCAAGTTTTTCAGCAGCTTTCAACAACGTGTCCAAGGGATGACACGGGCTATGGTTACCGGAATACATGACAACAAATTTTCCGTTGAGATTATGGGCGGTACGGAATCGTTCGCGGCCTTCGGCATCGAAGCGTACTTCGCTGTCATGGGACCATGGTGGAAGGACGACAATTTTGTTGGCCGAGATTCCTTTTGCTACAATTCGGTCACGCATGAAGCGATCCAGGGCGATGATGCGTGTGGCCCGTTTAAGACTGAAGCGGGACATGGCCTCGAGTAAGCGAGTAACGATCGAACCGGGGCGCAACCAACCGGCCGCGATGGCTTCATCAGGATTGAAGTCCATGACCCAATAGAAAAAACGGTTGCCACGAATTTTCGCGAGCCATGCGCCCAGAAATGAAATCAATGGCGGAGAAGTAAGAGCGACAATCGCATCATGCCGGGGCAAAGTTGCGAGGCGCAACGAGCAAAGCGCCAGGAAAGAAGCAAAATCCGCCGCGCGACGCCACCGCGCGCCTTTCCCAAAGCCAGTCGAGCCGATGCGGATGATGCGAACGCCACGCCAGGTTTCTGTTTTTGGGAACAGCTTACCGGGATCATCATAAGCGCGGCGGCTGGTCAGAACAGTGACTTTGTGCCCGCGTTGGACTAAGGCCACGGAAACTTCGGCCAAGTACTGGCCGGTGGCCATGACATCAGGGTAAAAAGTTTGATTGAGGAGGAGGAAGGTCAATTTAGGAAAAGCTGAAAGTTGAAAGCTGAAATTCTGAAATGCTAAAAAACTGAAACGCTGAAATCGGCCAGATGCCCAGAGGACAGACCATGCCGTTCTTCTATCTCCGATCTGCTATCTGCGACCAGCGAGTCAGAGGTCAGAGGTCAGTGTTTCGGTGTTCGGTGAGCGGCAACTTAGGAGAAAGGACCAAAAGACCAAAGGACCAAAAGACCAAGAGACTTTAGGAAAAGCTGAAAACTGAAATTCTGAAATGCTGGGAATCAGAGATCAGGAGTTGGAGTGGACGAAGCCTCCTCTCCTCTGCCCTCTCCTCCCGAGGAAGAGAGGGAGCGGTTACCTACTGGTTGGTAGTTACGAGCTTCTCAAGCTCGCGTTGCAGAGCGGCTTCGGCCTGAGCAGAAGTATTAAAGCCCGCGACGGCCACCTCCAAAGAACGCTGGCCTGAATTGCGACGACCAGCCAAAACCGGAGCGAGGCGGTTCGCATAAGTGAGGCGGGTAGCTCGAAATGACCGGGCGGTCGCGCGATCATCCCAAAGACAGTAAAAGACGTGAAGTGGGCCCGATTCATCTTTGATCAAATAAGAACGAAAAGGAAGAGCCAGGCCGTTGACCGGAACAAACCCAACATCAGAACGTGAAATCAATTCCCGGCCCGCCGCTGTGAGACAGCTTTCGGGCGTGTGTCCTTTTGCCAGGTGGACAGCAATACGGCCCGGGTTCCAGCGCAGGAAAATAGTTTGCCAAACGGTCCCGTCGATTTCCTGCCAAGTCCCATGAGCCCCCTCATCATATCGCAGAATCTGCCGCGTCGTCGGGCTCAAATTAATTTCCCGAAAAGTTGGATTATCCCTGGGAAATTGAACATTCCAGGTAATGGGGGGCGGCAGGCGGTGCTCGTGATAGCGATACCACGCTTCGGTGCCGAGCTCGACGGCGAGGAGCCAGAGGAGGAGAAAAGCTGAAACGCTGACATTTTGAAATCTGAAATCAAACCGATGGAGTAATGGAGTGGTGGAGTGTTGGAGTGTTGGAGCAGAAGGAAAAGCTGAAACGCTGGCATGCTGAGATGCTGAAATTTTTGGTTTCTGTTTTCCGCTTTCTAAACCTGAGACCGGGGCCACGGAAATTCCGCCCTCACCCCGACCCTCTCCCCCGGGAGAGGGGATGGAAGTCTTGGAGTGATGGAGTGGTGGAGTAGAAGGAAAAGATGAAACGCTGACATTCTGAAATGCTGAATCAGAAGTCTGTGGTCGGGGGCCGGAGGGCGGAGGGCGGAGAAGGCGGGCGAGGAGCCAGAGGGAAAGGAAGCAGAGAACGAGGATCGTGGTACCGGCAGGATCATGCCAGTGCGAGATTGCATTTATACCACGCGAGGAGCCGACATAAACCAGCAGAAGCGTTCGTCCGAGATTAAAGAGGATGGAAAACGCAAACCCAGCTAATAAAGAAACCAAACGTCGGAGGAATGTGAGCCTATAAAACTCTCCAAAAAAAAGGGAGAGCATTAAAGTTGCTTGAAAGGAGCGTATGCCGCTGCAAGCATCATCAACCCCAACAGCTCCGGAGCCTATCTCGATGATATTTCCGTGCTGGACCGCGGGAATACCAAAGAAGCCCAAAAAGTCCACCGTGCAAGAGGTATCAAGCTTGGATAATGCCTGAATCAACGGCGCTTCGATAAAGGTTGGCCACGGGACGGCCACGAGGAAGAAGCACAGAGGGAAGATGAAAGCTGAAAGCTGAGAGCTGAAAGCTGAAATACTGCGGACAAAGGCTGAAAGGCTGAAAGGCTGAAAGGCTGAGATTTCTGATTTCTGTTTTCTGCTTTCTAAACCTGAGACCCGGGGCACGGAAGTTCCGCCCTCACCCATCCCCTCTCCCCCGGGAGAGGGGATGGGAGTGTTGGAGTGTTGGAGTGTTGGAGTGGATTCAAAATCTGAAACGCTGAAATGCTGAGATGCTGAAATTTCTGCTTTCTGCTTTCTGCTTTCTACTTTCCCCACTGCGCCCTCTGTCCTCTGCAGTCTGAGCGTCAGCAGAGTGATCCCAACTACTTCCAGTGCCAGAGCCCAACTGATGAGCCGCCATTCTGGGTTTGCTTCCTGGATGAGGCGGGTGGGGGCGTAGGCGAGGAGGCAAAGGACCAGGGACCAAAAGACCAAGGGACCAAGGGACCAAGGGACGGGGGAAAATGCTGAAATGCTGAAATGCTGAAATGCTGAAATTTCTGATTTCTGTTTTCTGCTTTCTAAACCTGAGACCCAGGGCACGGAAGTTCCGCCCTCACCCTGACCCTCTCCCCCGGGAGAGGGGATGGGAACGTCGACGCGCGTGTTCTTTCTATTTTCTACTTTCCCCTCATGAATTGAGGATTGAGGATTGAGGATTGAGGATTCTGGTCCCTTGGTCTCTTTGTCCCTTGGTCCCTCGGTTCCTTGGTCCCCTGGCTTGGTCTGGACTTCCGCTTTCTGCTTTCTACTTTCTGCTTTTTCCAAGGGCCCAGTAAGCCGGCGCCAGATCAGATAGGCGCAGAGAAAGGGGACGGCCCAGCCGTAGTTGTATTGTGAGTTGACTGTCCACTCGATGCGTAAATGATTGATCAACGTGAACCAGAGAAAGCCAAGAGCCAGGGCAAAAGATAGCAGCTTGAAGTGGAAGGCTCGCGGTGCAATTGCTGGACCGTTGCCATCCGTAAGCGGTGACGTTCGAGCGAGGTCAGTTACAGGTTTGGGCATCTTGTTTCTTTGCACCAGGATCTTAGTTATGCACCATTTTATTGCGCCGACTGCACGTCGGCGACTACGAGGACGTCAAAAAGGGCAAATGCCGTAGCAAATCCAGTAGCCAAGGATTTTCACGTATTCGTGAAGCACCCACTCGCGCTCATATTTGTTCGGCCAATGAGATTTGGGGAGATCTTCGACTGTAGACAGCGATAAAAATTCGATCCCGGGCGCATAATGTCGGAAGCAACGCAAGGCTCGCCGCGAGTGAAACCATGATGTCACGATAATAACGCGCTTTGCGCCAATCGCCTTGAGCGATGGAATGGAGTAAAGCGCATTTTCCCGAGTGGTGCGCGAGTTGCACTCCAGTTCAATAGCGAGTTCCGGAATACCTTTCCCGACAAGGAAGGTGCGAACTTCACCACAATCTCCCGCCCCGCTGATTATTACCCTCGGAGCAGCCCCTTGTTGATAAAGCTGAAAAGCGCGGTATGGACGATGATTGGTTTCACCGCCAAGAACAACCATTGCATCTTGATCAAGACTGCCGTTGTCAAGGCGCAGCAGTTGCTTGGAGAAAAGGAGACCGACGAAAGGCAGAATTGCAGCCGAAATAAGCAAAGCCACCCCGAGTCTTAAGCATACTTTGCGATTCCAAAGCAGAAAATTTGGTGACATGGCCGATCCGAAGCAGCAGATTCCAGAAGCTTTAAGGAGGTAGTCCTTTTTGTCTCCTGCGGAGTTCTCGGATTTTCAAGACGGTGAAATATTCATAAATCGAGAGCAACCGACAATACGTGAATCCCGCCTGGCCGTCTAGAAATCCAAGCCGGAAGAAGTACATGTAAAGGAAACGCAGCATTGGACGACAAGGCAAAAATGAAAAGAGCTGTTTTAATGTGCGCCGACGCCGGGGTGCATCCAACGTAATTCCCGCCCAGTCGATACCCTGCCTGTGCTCGGCACCGACGAAAAACTCTGCTTCGGCGGTGGAATACCGGTTGTGCCTTTCAAACCAATCTGAGATACCTTTGGAAAATGAGTAATGGAGCAAAGGCTCGTTAAGTGTGCCCAACCTGTCCGCTGGAAGATCTTCCCGTTGCCCATGCCCAATCTGTTTGAACGTAAGTTTCTCGCGCCGACCCAAGCGCACTTGGTACCATGGATAAAGGCCAGAACGTTTCAACCAATGTCCTTGAAAAATTACTTTTGAAGCTACGCGGTAGGCATCTTTTTCCCCTCGATCCACTACTTCGAAAAGTTCCCGTTTGAGTTCGGGGGTGACCACTTCATCCGCGTCTAGATGCAGAATCCAGTCATTACTCAAGTTTCCCTTGGCCAATCCATAGTTACGCTGTTGAGCAAAGTTAACAAAGGGATTTTGTAAGACCCTCGCTCCATGATCTTTCGCGATTGCAACAGTCTTATCGGTACTGAACGAATCCACCACCACAATATCATTCGACCAGGAGACCGCACCGAGACAACGCGGCAGGTTCTGTTCTTCGTTGCGCGTGAGAATGAGGACAGAAAGCATAGCTGGAGAAGATGACTACGAGATCTTCATCTGCCAGGCTGGGGTTTCTCAAGGAGGTAATTCCCGAGACACAACCCGTCCATATCGGTGCGAAGGAAGCAGTCGAGGGCCTGCCGGGGCGTATCGACTATTGGTTCGTTTTCATTGAAACTCGTGTTCAAAACGACACTCACTCCCGATTTCTCGCCGAACTTCTTAATGAGATCATAATAAAGCGGATTCTCCTCGCGACTTACGGTTTGCAGACGGCCCGTGCCGTCCACGTGGCAGACCGCGGGCAATTTCTTTCTCCACTCGGCCTTGAACTTTACGACGTGCATCATGAAGGGACTGGCTACGGTTTGTTCAAAATAATCGCACGCGCGCTCGGCCAGTACGCTCGGTGCAAATGGACGAAAAGATTCCCGCCTTTTGATCTTCGCGTTGATTATTTCTTTCATTTCCGGGTGTGTGGGGTCTGCGAGGATTGAGCGATTCCCGAGCGCGCGCGGGCCCCACTCGCTTGCTCCTTGATACCAACCCACCACTTTTCCGGACCGCAGAAGTTCTACCACTGCTTCGATTAAGTTTTCAGGTTCCAGACAACGGAAAGGCATTCCCGCAGTCTCGGCAACCCGCTTCGTGTCGTCCTGCGAATACGCCGGTCCCCAGAAGGCGTGACGCATATGAAACCGTTTGGAGCCTCCCGCGACGTTGTGATAGCACCAGTAGGCAGCACCCAGGCATGTTCCGTCGTCGGAAGCCGCAGATTGCAGGTATGGATTCCTAAACGCCGTATCGCGCAGAATGCGAGCATTGGCAACTCCATTAAGGGCGCATCCGCCGGCCATGACCAGGTTTTCTGTAGGAACCAGGGCGTGCAACTTGCGCAGGCAATGGACGGCTGCTTCTTCGAAGCGGACCTGGCACGAACGCGCGATATCCTTCTCTCGCTCGCCCAGGGAGTCGTTGCGTGCGCGGGGCTCCCCCAATTCGTGGACAAGCCTATCGGTATAGAGGCGGCCCATTATGATGTGGGATTTTCCGTCGGTAGCTCCGCTTCGCCCGCCTTCGTGCATTCCGAAAAAGCCCTTTGCGAGCCGAAACCAGTGCTTGTCATCCAGGGTCACTAACCGGCGCATCAATTCAGGAAACTTGTCTTCGCCGTAGGGAGCCAAACCCATGACCTTGTATTCTTCACCAAACTCGTCAAAGCCAATAAACTGACACAAAGCGGTGTAGAAAAAGCCGAGGCTATGAGGCAGGGCAACGCGATCCAAAACTTCGATTTGATTGCCCTCACAGCGCGCAGCCATGGCACTTACAAAATCACCGGATGCATCATAAGAGAAACCGGCCGCTAGTCCGTTGAATGGTGAGACATAGTACGCGCTGGCAATATGGGCGAGGTGGTGCTCAACATTAACAATCTGAAAGCGGGCGTGGGCGCGAGGCGCACCGCAGATTTCAGCCAATTGAGCAAACGTGTCACGAGTAGCCTGGTTCCGGCTTAAGTGTTCCCAGACGGCGGCCAGCGACTTTGTTGGTCTGCTTAAAACGTAGCCAGCTTTGGCGGAAAGATTAGCTTTGGGATTTCGTGCAATGGCGACGTGGGTCACGTCCCTGAGCCCCAAGCCCGCGCTCTTCAGAACCGATCGAATCGCATGCTCAGGAAAACTTGGGCAATGTTTCTGACGAGCGCCCAGGCGCTCCTCGGCTACAGCAGCAACCAGGTCGCCTTGAACCACCAGGCAAGCGGCCGAGTCGGCGTGAAACGCGTTAATCCCGAGAATTACAGACATGGGACCAAATTCCCAAAGCAGAAAGTAGAAAGCGGAAATCCGTAGGGTTCATCGTCTTTTGATGGGGTTGATCACATGTGCGGCATACTTTTTTCCGCTGACGAAATTCTTCCGGCAAGGCCATTCATTTATTTCTGCTTTGTGGTTCACAATTTCTGCTCAGGATTTACGACTCCGGGAAGCGAGATCCAGGCCGGCAAGAGCACCGCGCAGTCCAAACAGGACGCCCAGACCGAACACCAGCACGCCCACAAACCCGAGGACGTAAGGGGCAGCGCGGGCAAAGCGAATGACGCTTGCGGCACGCTGGCGGCCGACTGTCGCATTGTAATCGAACATTGTTTTTGAAGAGGCGCGATACTGGTCATAGGCAGGAGAAAGTTTTGTCTGTAGAAACCCTTTGGCTTCGGGAAGGCGACCTTGCTGGACGAGCGTATAAAACTCGTTGCGAAGCTTCATAAAGTTAGTTCGGACTACAAGGAAATTGTCATAATTTCGCTGGTCCTCAGCAGTGTAAATATTCTGACCATAGTCACGCCAGAGCAGATCAGTGGAATTCGTTTGGATCTGCGCAATGTAACCAGACTGTTCTGCTGCCGATTGGGTTGTGAGCAGGAGCTGGACACGCAACCAATTGTCTTGTGCCAACGAGATAGCGGCCCCTGCATCTACAAGGCTCGGAAGAGTATCCAGGGCAATGTCGGAGGCATCGCGCTGAATTGTATGAGCGACCCAGTAACATGCCGCAGCAACAAGAAGAAAAATCCCCGCGGCCAGGGAGCACATAATTAAAAACTCTTTGCGAAACATTAGTCGTCGAATGGAGTTATACGATTTTCAAGAAGGGCCTGTTTGAAAAAGCGCCCGGTGAGGGCACCGGGCCTACAATATGAAATCCTGTCGCCCTATTCTTGTAGGCCGCGTGCCCTCACGCGGCGTCCCCTGACCTTCCTCTCCCTGGTTGGCCTCCTCTCCCCAGCCCTCTCCTCCGGAGGAGGAGAGGGAGGCAGACCGCAGTTTCCCTCTCCTCCTCCGGAGGAGAGGGCTAAGGAGAGGAGGCTGTTTCTCAGAAATCTGCTATGCTGCTTGGCTTTGTGCCGCCGCCCAGCATCCATTCGTACAAGCAGGTCATCTCCTGAGCGATGTGCGGCCAGGCATATCGCTTCTCGACAATCTTGCGACCTCGCAGGCCAGTTGATTGAAGTATGGAATCTGTTGATTGAAACAGAGTTTCCAATCCGCGCTTAATGCTTTCGACATTGGGTTCAATGCGGATGGCCGACTCGGTGGCGAATCCCTCAGGCAAATTGCATTCCGGGGTCATCAGAACAGGTTTGGCGTAGGCCCACGCCTCCAGAACTACCATAGGCACGCCTTCACTAAAAGACGGCAGGATAAAGGCATCACAACTGCGATAACAGGCTGCCTTACCTTCATCGAATTGAGGTCCGAGAAAAAAAAGGCAGGCTTGTTCAGAATGGGCTTGTTGATGGTTGATGGTGCGTTGATCAGTCCATGGAATTCCAAGCTCGGTTGCCAGGCATTTGAGTTCTGCTTCGTGGCCACCCTGGTCCCAGCCGACGACAGCCAGAACCCAGGAGTTGATAGTGGATAATTGTTGATTGCGAGTGGCGGCCCAGGCTTTCAGTAAATTGGCGAGACCCTTCTTAGGATGAATGCGGCCCAGGTAAAGCAGCACCTTTCTTCCATCGGCTTTGATGGCTCGAAACGTGTCGTCAACTATCGAGAGCCTCCTCTCCCCAGCCCTCTCCTCCTCGGGAGGAGAGGGAGGCCAAACTCTTGAAGGCTCTTCATGATTACCCAACTGCGGCAGATCAATTCCATTTGGAATAATGGCGATGTCATTGGTCAGGCCAACCTCGCGCATGCCGCGGGCTTCGGCGTCGCACAATGCGCGCAGGCAGCGCGCCCCCCGAAGATGAGATTTTTCGTAAAGGAAGTAAGCGATGGCCTTTTTCCAGCGGGAATTCCGAATGGCCCAGGGATCCAGCATTCCGTGAGCGGAGATGAGATACGGTGTGCGACTATGCTTGCAGTAAGAATTCGTAGCCGCGCTGAGGTACATCCAAATGCCGTGGGTGTGAGTCAGATCCGGTGCAAAGGCAGCGAGCTCTTCAAGAAATGCGCCTGAGTAGCCAAAAGGTTGAGGCCAGGTCGGCTGGAAAGCAGCGACCGGCACAGGATTCCAGGCGGCAACATCCGTGTCGGTAAAGCGATCGCGTAGACCGAGCACGCGCACATCCATGCCCCTTCCGGCCAGTGACTGAACGAGGCGTCGGACGCTTTCGAAGAGCCCGCCTGCATCGCGGGAAATCGATCCGACCAGGTTGGCGGTTTTAATCATCTGGCGAATATTATGGAAACAAAATCAGCGTGGGCGCGTACGCTCAAACCCCGCTACGAGTGACCTGTTTATAGCCCCGAACCAGCCCCATCCCTTTTGTTTTTCAGCGGTGCGCCTGCCAATTGACGGCATAAAACCCAGCCATTACCTTCCCATTCTTACCTCACCACTCGGTCAATGTACGAGCGCTCGCCGCTGAAAAACAAAAAATATCTTCTTCTGCCCATGAGTCCATAAACAGGCCTCCCCTAACGGGGTTTTTAGACGGCACGTTGCAACATCGGTTGTGAAATCCTAGTGTCATCGGCAGGACGCCTGCGCTACGATCTACTAATCCTTGCCCCCCCTGCCAGCCAATTTGACGTCCCGCTTGAACTGGGTTGTTTGGTTTTCATCCCGGAGGGATGATTGAAAATAGCCCAGCCTTTCAAGGTTGGGTACCTCCGATTTCCTGATTGCATGAGTCCCGAAGGGACGGCTGAGTGAATGCATGTCCTTACAAAGAGCGATACCTTTCGGATTTGAAGTCAACCGTCCCTTCGGAACTGAGCGGCTTTTCGGACGTGCGTACCCAACCTTGAAAGGCTGGGCTATTGTCGTCGTACCTCCCTTCGGGAGAACGGCTTTGCCTTCTCTGCGCCGAAATTCCAGCAGCATTGGTGAGGACGCTGCGTCACCTCATCGCAATGACAAAGCGCGGAGCAGAAGTCGATCAAGAAGGCCGGCTTTCTTCGCGCCAACAGCCATGGCGCATTCCGCTGCCGCCTTCAGGCCCTGGGCAAAACGTTCTGGTCCCCAGTTGGCGATGATCCGCTCGCTGGCGCGGCCCATAGTTGAGAGTTGAGAGTTGAGAGTTGAAAGTTTGAGCATCAGCTCGGCGATTTGCTCGACATCGTACGGATCGAAGGTGAAGCCGTTCACTCCTTCCTGAACAAGGTCGGGGGCACAACCACAGCGATTCGAAACCAGCACCGGCAGACCCGAGGCCATGGCTTCATTCACCACCAATCCCCATTGCTCGGTGGTGCTGGCGTGGATAAAGGCACGCGCCAGGCCGTAGTAGGCCGGGAGTTCGGGATATTGCTTGAATCCAGGCATGCGCACGTGTGGCTGCAATTTGAGAGCTGACCCGTCCTCCGTAGCAAGACTGAGGAGGGTGGAGAGTTGAGAGTTGAGGGTTTCACGGAGAGGACCATCACCGAGCAGTACCAAATCCCAAATGTCAGTTTTCAGCTTTCTACTTTCAGCTTTTTCCCTGTATAGAGCGTAGGCGTGGAGCAGACGCGGAAGATTTTTCTTCTCAATGAACCGGGCACTCGCCAGGAAATAATTGTCCGGCAACCCGTGCTTATCTCTGCTTTCTACTTTCTGCTTTCTACTTTCTTCGACCTTGGTCGCAAAATACTCATTGTCCACAGCATCGTAGCCAAGGAAGATGCGATCCTTTGGCATTCCGAGCGCAGCAAGATAATCGCGGTGCGGGTTGCCTCCCGCCAAACCTGCAGAGCAGAGGCGAATGATTCTTCGCTTGATCCATTCCTTTACTCCACTCCTCGTTTCATCCCATGCGGTCGTCTCAGACATCATGAGAGCAGGTGTGCCTGTCCGCAGACACCAGGTTAAGGCTGCCAGAGCTAATCGGCTCGACCAGCCTGGGACGGCGACAACTTCGGGACTTGTTTGGTCAAGTGCCAGATACAAACGGTTCTGGGTTTCCTGCGCGGAGACGTCCTGAGATTGCACCTGAGACTGCCTCCTCTCCCCAGCCCTCTCCTCCTGAGGAGGAGAGGGAGAAGACTGCATTCCGTCCCCAGGGAAGAGGGTTTGTAATTGAAACTCATCACTCGGCGGCAACGGATCCCAGGCGTAGGTGTTATCACTTGCGCTCCCCTGAATTGGCATCAATGAAACTACACGGGTTGCAGCACTGAGCCGCGCTTCATGATACGGCCCCAAGCGATGGAAAACGACCGCAACCTTCAGCTTGCCGGTGCTCGCCGGGGCTTGGGCGTGGGAAGGGATTACGGCTTCCAAGGTTTTAGAGGAATTCGCATCCGACGGTTCTTCTCCCCCTCTTCCTATGGAGGAGGGGGTTGGGGGGAGGCTTGAGGCGCGTTCTAATTGGCCAATCAAGCAGTTCCTTTCCTCGGTCCTCTCCCCAATCGTTTCTCTTGAGAGAAGATGGGAGCTTGGTCTGGTTAGTAGTTACTGCCGCCTGAGCGTTGCTTCGGCCGATTTAAGGTCAGACCGAAAGCGGGTCTTACGCCTCGATTGGCGTGGCCCGCCCTGTTTCGAGACATTCGATTCCGCATTGCTCCCGGGGCGTTTGCTCCACCATAGGAACGGTCCCGCAAAAATAATAATATTCACGACTAGGTTGACGAACGTCCAAAGTTGAATACTGAAGCACTGGACACCCTGAACAGTGCAGAGCAGCAGAATATACTGGTGCAAAATGCTCCCTCTAACCGCCCCTTCCCAAGCCCAACGCATAAAACTCCCGAGGAAGTAGAAAAGAAAACACCCAAAATAGCCGAATGCCATGAACGCTTCGCCAAACCCCGTTTCGCAGGTTCCAGTATTTTTTAGGAACCCGGCTAATTCAGAGTCATCCTTGAGGTCAAACATGAACGACTGCTTAACATTCTGTCCGACGATCTGGCCGGGAACGAACCCAAAGACCAATTGGTTCCAGAAATGTAGACCTAAACCGTAGTGCCCTCCGATGCTTCTACCTTCCATGTATTTTGCGCCATTGTAGATTTCCACGTAACGGTGCTCCTGGGACTCGCCGTGCAATCGAAGGACTTGCAACGGATCAGAGGCACTGAGTGTTTCAAGCCGCTCAGCCAGCGGCTGGTCGTTGGTGGCACGCATTTCTCCAATGTTGAGAGAGAAAACTGTCATCAACACCATGCCAACCAGAAGAGCCCAAAATGGTGGGGCCCATTTGCGATAAAAGAAGAGAAGCATCAAGATGATGACGATGAGTTCCCCTGTGGGTGAACGGCGTCCGACCAGGAACATAGACAGGTACGCCCATAATTGAGGAACCAGAAGCGGAATGAGCTTCCAGTTTTTCGTGCGCATGTATATGATTGCTGCAATGACGAACCCGTACGACATCACCTTTGCGAGAGTGATGTAGATCGTAGAAATACCAGACATTGCGCCCTCCTCATTGGTTGTTACATCCGTCCTCAGATACTTCATCCCGAAATAAAAACCGAAGGTCACTAACAGTATCGCGGAGATCGTGAGGCGCCTAGTGTCGAAGTGAATGTCTCGCAGCCCGGCACGATGGCCTCCTGTGCTGTAGCCAAGCCAAGTGGCCGCCAGACACAGAAGGGCCATAAATGAAAACCGTGTCACCGCGTAAGAGTCAATCACCTCCGGGTGAAGATTGAGTTCGGCCAACGGCAGCGCCACGCTGAGGAGCACTGCAAAGCCGGCCAAGAAAGGGAACTGGAGGCGGTGGTCCTTCCGCCAAATTCCGGGCAGAACCATACCCAGGGAGAGGCCAACTAACAGTATGAAGAGAAACCAATTCACCCTGCTACAAAAGAGTCATTGCACATGCTGAATAGACCACAAAATTCCTTACATTAGACTTACCGGGCTCGGCTCCTCGGCGATCACCGATTGGGAGAAGCTAACAGAGAATGCTTCTTGAACGCACGGCTTTGAGGGCGGACAGGAGCCTCTGACCGTAAGCTTCGACCGTAAATTCCGTCGCCCGCAAACGCGCGTTTTGTCCCATTCGCGCCCGCAGGTCCGGACTGCCAGCTAGTCGCCCAATTGCGGCCGCGATTGCCTTGGCATCGCGCATCGCAACAAGAAAGCCTTCGATCGGGTCCCTGACCACACTGCCGGCGTTTGGCGTGCAGACTACCGGCAGGCCATGGGCTAACGCCTCATACGTGACAGTCGCAGAACCCTCGCAAATCGAAGGCAGGAGGAAAACATCAGCCCATTGAAAGTGCTGATTAACCTCGGATCGAGGAACTGGCCCTGTCAGATCAATAGCATGGTCTAATTCGCGAATCGCCGCTGGGTTCAAGTTGCTGCCACCCACCCATCGGAACTCGGCCACGCCTTTCAACTGTTTCGCCGCTTCCAGCACATACGGCGCGCCCTTTCGCAAGCCCACCGCACCCACAGTCAACACCCGTAGTGGCCCTCCTGTTTTCTGCTTTCTGCTTTCTGCTTTCTGCTTTGACACGTCCACTCCATACGGAACGACGACGCATTTCTCGACCGGGCCGCCGCACCGAGCGATGCCATCGCGCACAAACCCCGACCCGCAGAGAACCAGGTCCGCTGCCTGCCATTCGGCGGCTTCGCGCTCGGCATATTGGGTTGCGAATTCATTCTCTGCTTGTGCCGACTCCCACTTGGGAAATCGTTCTCGTTCCTGCGACAACAGCTCGCCTTCTAGCCTCTTTGGAGCAATCGTCTGTTCCACGACTGCTCTCAGTCCTTCCCTCCTGGCCCGTTGCAAAATCTCCAGCCCTGCGCTATTGAAGGTGTAAACGCCCTGCGTCTCCCGGAAGCCGCATTTGAGGACAAGTTCACAGAATTTTCTGCTAAAAACCAGAGCGATATTTGTCGTTTCGGCACTCGATCTGCACTTGGACAGGCTGCGGGCGTATTGGTATCCGAAGGAATTGAAGGCAACTATCCGCGAGGAAGGGATTCCTTCGGGGACTCGGGCAGCCAATCTTTGAGCAGCCTTTGGGAGCCACCTCTGCGGCAGCGCGTGCAGAAGAGACGGCCAGCCTTTGGCCGAGCAGATGTCGGTGCACAAGCGTTCCAACATTCCGGCTTCGTGCAGAATTCGAGGGACGGCATAGTGCATCCGTGCTCCTAACTGGGCCACCAGAAAACGACTCCGTAGCATTATAGCTTCTGAGCGACAAGTAGCATGGATTTCCAGAGGAAGGGGATCCTTCCGGCGCCGATGAAATCGATAACCGCATATCCTTCTTCGGACAATAGCTGTGTAAGGGTGGCTCGCGACCAGAATTTTATATGTCCACCGTCCCAGAGCGCTGTGAAATGACCATCGAGCTTGCCGGAGAGCGCCATAGCGAGGTTCTTAATGTAGCCGTGAAACGGAGTAGTTAGGATAAGATAGCCTTTGGGCCGTAATACGCGGGAGGCGAAGCGAGGCAGGGACCTGGGAAGAAAAAGATGCTCGACCACTTCGGTCGATACGACGACATCGAACCCGTTGTGGTTGAGTTTCCCCGGGTCGTCGTAAGCACCTAGAAGTTGGAATTCAATTTCCGGATAGGATTGACGTGCGAACTTGATACCTTCCTCACTTGGATCGCAACCGACCACTGAAAAACCAGCCTGGGACAAAGCTTCGCATAAAGCCCCGCTGCCGCAGCCGAGATCGAGAACCCGTCTTGCTGAAAGCCTTTGGCACGTGCTGAGGACGTGGTCTGTTAGGTAATTCGCGGTATGTGGAGGTGCTGGAGATCCGAAAGTGTACTGTGATGTAATGGTGTTTGTGCTCATGATCCTCTAAGGGCATCAAGTTTGGGCGACCTTTTCTCTCTGATAGAAGCAGCCACGCCGACTGCCATTGTTCCTGCTGGCATACGCTTAGTGAGAACCGCGCCGGCCCCGAGGACACACCGTTCTTCCATCCCGCTGCTACGGACGAGGACCGCCTTGGCTCCAATCCAGCAATTCGCGCCTATCTCTAACGGCTCCGTTACGAATCCCTGCTCGCCCAAGGGCAGGTCGGGGCTGTCGAAATTGTGGTCGTTGTCGTGTATAGAAACGAACTCGCCGAGCATAGAGCCCATCCCAATCTCGACTTTTTTGTGTGCGCTGATAACTGTTCCACGGCCAATGAATACGCCATCCCCGATGATCAACTCCCCATTCCGCGGGACTGAGAACTCGACGAACCTACACACGTACACGTTCCGGCCTATGACTATTCGGCCGCCGCGTTGTGGAATGTCTATCCATCCTTCGAATCGAGAGCCCTTGCCCAGGTGCACAAAAGCAAACCTGCCTAGAATCCGATAAAAGCACGTCCAACAAAGCGCTCGCAACCGATGATGAATGAATCCCAACATCAGCGACTTCCACCAAAGAGAAATCTCCTCAAGCGAAGGAAATCTTCCGCTGCAAGGATTCCTCGCAGCTTGCGTCCTGCAGAACGCTTCAGATAACTGATGACTGATTGTGCCCAGAACATCTGCAGCCAGGGGAATTTACTTAGACGCCTGACCTGTGAAGGTCCCCCGTACCCGAGGCGGGAGAAGCGATGGACTTGGCGCGAAGGTTTAGTGTCGGCGAAGAACCGCCAGTGCCACCATTGTTTAAGCCCCATGAAGTGGATATACAGCATTTCTGTAGCCTTCCCCGACTGCGAGGTGTAAAAGACAGAGCCATTTTCCCACCGAACCAACGGGACATCGTAGTGTTTAAGATAGGCGACTTCTCCTCGGAATCCAAAGGTCAAACCAAATCTTCCAAATGACTTATTAAGTTCCTCCCCCAGCGAAGCGGGACGCTGAATCCGAATCGATGATTCGGTATTAATGGCGGCGAAAAACCACCACTCATCCATCCCTTGCCATGACGGTGAGAGGCACCGCTCCTGCCAACCTTCCATTTTGAAGCAGGAGCGATTTATAATTGGGTCATTGCGCAGAATTGTGAAATGGCCAGCAAACCCGGACTCACTCGCGGTAAAGATGTCCGTGGAGTCGAAAAACTCTGGAGTCAGTAGTTTATTCAAATCACCAAACATCATATCCACGTCGCAGTAACCCCAGTACTCATAGTCTTCCAGGATTTCAGCGAACGCCAGGGCAAAGAATGGCCGGAAGTCGCACAGTTTATGGCCTGAAACATCAGACAGTGTAAGCCCCGTAGCCTTCTCAAGCCGTGCAATCGTCTCTGCGCGATCCATTTTGATGACGCGCACATTAGACGGAAGGGAAAACGGGGGTATATACTCACAGATCAGAATGACTGTGATGGCGCGATTCGACTCGCAGCTCTGAAAGAATAGTCTCGACCACCGTGGCCAGTAGCCAAAATAGGGAATCAGAAAGCCTACGGAATGGTTCGAGGGTTTCGCGATCATTTCGTGCCAGCTTGAAGTACTCTGGCGCCGACCGCACCACAGATTGCCTCGCGCGCAAAAACGTGGACAGAATTCTGGGTTCTATCAGCCACAATATTTTCATAGCACAGACCCGCATCGCACAAATGCTGCCGAATTTTTGAGACGTGGCTTGGGTTATGAATTTCGATGACCATGGCGGCCACCCGCCGGAGCAGGTCCGGATAAGCCCCGATGAAATCCAACTCCGCCCCCTCGATGTCACATTTGAGCAAATCCACCCCAACGCCACTCGGAAGTAGGCGTTCGAGATCCACATATTCTGCGGAAACGGACCAGGCTCCAGCGTACTTCCGATTAGGGTCTGCAGTGCAACTATGGTGTTGGTGGGTCTTCCAATAAGTGGCGCGTCCAGTCTTTACTCTTCCCACCAAACCGCGCGCCACGGTCACGCTGGAATGCCACGAGCCTGCCGTCGCAACGCGACGATGGAACTCGCTGATATTCTCCTCGTCAGGTTCAATTGCAACCACCCTAACTTGCCGCGCGTCAATGCCGGCGCGTTGCAGCAAGTGAAAGAGTCTTAGTTCAAAAAAACCCACGTTGGACCCCAGGTCAATCACAACGCCAGAGGCATTGGCCTGCACACGCTCAATCAGCAAGTTAATAACACCGTCATATTCTCCCTCGCTAAAGATGTCGTTCAGCAATGACCAGTCGGTGGGGCTTAGAACTTTGAGCTCGATTCCGGAGGTCAGTCGCCAATTGAGTCTCAGGCAAGAGAAAAGCCATTCCTGAAAAGCGCGCTTCATCTTGTTTGGAAATACTGCGGAGAAAAATCGCTTGAATCTTGGGCCGATCATAACTGGGTTTCGCAATCTGGCCGAGTTGTGAGCCACTGCCCTTACAAGCGGCCTGCCCGTTCTCGGTTGTTATCCTATCAAACAGGCACTTAATATTTACTTCAGATTTTGTGAAATGGTGGCCATTGGCGCCCCGGACTATGGGTCTCCGGATTTCGTTTTCAGCCATGGGAAGGCAGGCGCGCCCGCTCTCTTTCGTTCGCGTGGAGACAGCAACACTTCATCAAAAGCCGCGCAAATATCAGGTTCCCAAAGGTCAAAAGCGAGATTCTCCAGAAAACTTTTGCGCATGCGCTCAGTCGGAAATCGCCCTTCACGTTTGAGTCCTTCCAACCGCAAGATGGCATCGGCGATTTGGCGCGGTTTGGTCGAATCCACTGTTACACCCAGGTCGAAGCGCCAGACCAGGTTTTCCAACGCCGTATGGTTGCTGGCGACCACCGGCAGACCTGCCCCAACGTACTCGGTGAGTCGGCCAGGTGCGGTAAAGAAGTTGCCAAGGTCATTGTTTTGATAGAGCAACACGCCCGCATCCGCATTTACGGTATATTTGGCTAGTTGAAGCACGTTCATACGCGGATAACGAACCACACGGTCGGCAAGGCCGAGTTCGATCAGCTTGCGATCCACTTCCGTTTTGCGGTGCTCCCGATCAAACATCACCAGCCGGAAATGCTTGGGCAAAAGCCGCAACGCATCAAATAGCTCAGGCGTCATCCGGATCTCGCCGTAGCCGCCGTGCAGGACCAACACGAACGCACCGTCGTCTATACCGCCGCACATCTCCTGGCGTACCGCTGTGTCCCGCTCAGGAAACGGCCAGCACGCCGGCAACATGATCGGGATGGTGAGGATTGGACAACGCACCCCATACGCCGCACGGGTAATGTAGGCACGGTGAAACTCGTTGTTGAGATAGAGGTCCAACTTCTTGCAGAAACGTTTTTCAAAGAAAAAGTAGAGCGGATAATCGAAAGGGTCGTAGTAATCCGGGTTATGATAAATAAGTTTTTTTCCGAACAAAGGACCGAGTAATGCCAAATATGCTCGTGCGGACAGCGATTGTGAGTGGATGCAAATGACTTCATGGCTGCCGAATCGCGCCTTTAGTAACTCGCGAAATATCGCCAGCTCCTGTTTCATTCGACCGCGCGGCAATTCGCGAGCTCGGTGCGGGTAAGGGCGGACCGAGTGGAGCAGAGAAGCAGTAGCGCCTGGTGCGACGACTTCAATATCCCACCCAGCGTGGGCAAGCGCCGGCAGACAGATTTCCCCATGGGGCACTTCGCTTGAATCACCACGGGAGACGAAAAGAAGCTTCTTCATTTAAGCCTGCCTGACCAAAGGGATTCCTAGAAGAAGCCTCCCCGCCCCAGCCCTCTCCTCCCGAGGAGGAGAGGGAGAAACTCATGGAGAGGATTTCGGCCTGTGTCGAAGTTAGATCTTTGCATTCGTTGACCGCGAGAAAAAGAAATCGGTTGAGAGCAATTCGTCCTCATCTTCCGCCAGCATGTAACCGATAGTGGTGGTCAGATGAAATCCCTGGCTGCTTATCAGATGGCAGACTTCATCGACCAGACATCCGCCGGCATAAGCTCGACAGAATGAAACTTCGACCATGATGTGCCGCGTCTTTAAGAGGGTGGTCTGCCCGCCGCGCAACACGCGATCCTCAAATCCTTGAACGTCCAGCTTCAAGTAGTGGATCTCCTCTTTTACGAGGCCACGCTCTTGCATAAAGCCATCCAGTGTTGCCACGGGGACGCGCACGATCTTGGCCGGCCGATTCAGTGCCGCCAGCGCGGAATGCCGAACCGGATCAGGTGGGAGCAGGGAGTTGCACTGCGAGCGCTCGTAGCAGTTGAAGTCCAGAGTTCCCTCCGCTTCTCCGAGTGCGAGATTGAAACATTCAAACCCTTCTTGACTCGCCCGCTTTTGGAGTTGCACGAAGGTTTGCGGCGACGGCTCGATGGACAGGACCCGCGCTTTGGGAAATTCCCGGCGGATGTCCGCGGCGCTTTGGCCTTCATGCGCCCCGATGTCGATCGCAAGGGGTCGTTCCACGCCACCCATCGCCAACCGCAGGCATTCCGCATAGCGATAGTGCGTTGGTCGACGCCATCGCCCGATCTGCAGGCCCAACGGGCGTATCATTCCGTTCAGACCGGCTTTGACAATTCTTTTGATCATCTCAGTTCAAGTATGAACACTGACCGAATCTGCTGCCGATTTCTGCGTTGGGGTTTGCGAGGTTAAGTGGTCAACCAGGCGAGTTGCAAAAGCCAGCGCTACAAAGGTAACATTCGCATTGCTGGTTGTCCGGAATGTGGCTGCACCTGCAACGTAGAGATTAGTAGTGCCGAAGACTCGCAGATTCCGATCCGCAACTCCATCGCGTTTGGACCCAGCTATCCTGGCTCCCCCGGTCTGATGGTAAATATCGTGGAGATTGGAAAGAAAGCGAGGTTGAGAGTTTGTAAGGTCCTCCGCGATTTCGAGATGGGCCAGGCCGGCGGCACGCATCGCCCGGTCGCAGCGAAGCGTGAATTCCCGGATCGAAGCGAGTTCCTGCCTGCCTGCCTTCCAGTCGAGAATCACTTTGGGCAGACCAAACCTATCGGTCACAGTAGAATCTATTGTAATCCGGCTCTCGCGGAGGGGCGCTTGTTCGCTCTGAATCCCAAGGGAAATTCTGGAGGTGCTGGGAACGAATATCCTGTTCTCGACCACGTATTTCCACATTAGGGGTACCAAGTGCTTGCCACAGGCCCGGAGGTTTCTAAAGAGATCGCCCAACCCGGAGATCTTGCGGCTGTGGACTGCCGCCTTCAGAAACTGCTTGAGGAAGACAAGATTCTCCGCGATCGAACTCTCGAAGCAGAACGTGCCTTGGATGTTCAAGATGTGGGTGCGCTCCAGAGTCTCGTTCGTTAGCCGGATCTTTGGTTGATATTTTCGTCCCGATCGGACGAAGTTGCAAAAGGTGTTGAAAAAACGGTCCTTATCTATGGGATGCACCGAGGCAACCCTCCCGACAAGATGATCCTGAAAATAGGCACCAATGTTCTCATTGTCCCGCCACGGACAATCCCAGCCTGGGGTCGCAGCCGAGTGCAGCAACAGACGGCAAATCTCGATCGTGCCGGCAGCCAGGATGAACTGGCCGCCTTCAATCAAGTGTATGTTACCAGCGCTGTCCACCGCGCGAACCGCCGTGATTGACCCATTCGACCCGACAAATCCGACAACGGTGTGATTGAGGAGCACCGATAGGTTCTGGCTTGATCGGATCTCTTTTGAGTAAAAGACCGCGAAACTGGGAATTTTCAACCAGCGCGTAAGGAACATTTCAAGTCCCTCCGCGAGGTGCGGCCTTAACCCCAACACATGCTTGATTACGCAAAGGTCGTCCAGACTCTCCCCGGTCATCCCGAGATTCTTGTAAGTGCGCCGGTAATAAGGTGAGATCTCGCCGTATGTCACGGGCCACTTCGAGTGGGGAAGCCAGTCGCGTCCATCGAAATCCACCGGTTGAAACTCCACAAGTTGGCCGCCCCAAAGGTTCGTTGTGCCACCAAGGCTCCGGCTCCTGCCGATGCGGATGCCGTCGTGCACTAAACCCACCGAAGAATAACTCTCCGGGGCAAAGCCATCCAATCCCAGCCCGCCCGACTCGATCACCAACACGTCCTGGCCGCGCTTGGCTAGTTGCACCGCTGAGTAGAGCCCCACTGCACCCGAGCCAATAACCACAGTCCGAGTGCGGCCCGGGCTCGACGGCTTGAGTTGGGCAAAGTCGCTCAACAGCATGTTTTAAATGAACTAAACAGAGAGCCGAACACCCCTGGCCAACTGGTCGAATTTGTGAATTTGCTCTTGCGAGAACTGGGATGCGCTCTTAACTGCCGAGATGATCCGATCGGCTCGCCGGGTTGAGAAAATTACAATGCCATCAGGGTTGCGCGCGTGCGAAGCCGCTTGCAGCAAAGCGGCCAAGTTGGTCTCCGAATGACAGTCGCAGTTCAGTTCACGTTCCCACTCAGCCTGGCGGGCCGGAACTGATCTTAACCAATGAGTCAACTGGGCCAGAGCTTTGAATGCACCGAAAGTGATGCACTGTGCTCCGGTGAGTTGGATCTTCTCAATTCTTCGACTCAGGACGTTATCCTCAAACTGTAACCACTTGGACGTTGGCAGCTTCGCCGCCGCAATGCTTTGGATGGCGGTGTAATCTCCGCCACAACCAAACGCACGAATCCTTCCTCTCTGCAGCTCGTCCGAAAGAAAAGCGCAAATTTCCTCTGACGCAGCATTGGCGAATGTCGGCTCATGAAGGAGGAACAAGTCCACATAGTCCGTCTTAAGTGCCATAAGACTCTGCTCCAGGCTACGCCGAGCCTCGGCGGGAGTGAAGGCGCACTTTTTGGACAGCGCCTGCGCCTTCTGCGAGAGAGTTCTTCGCAAAAAGGGCAGCAGCCGCAGAATGCGTCGTGCGAAAAGGTTCGCCCAGCGGGCCTTGATAACGGCGGGTCCCTGCAGGCCGTATTTGGTCGTAATGGTAACCTGGTCGCGCCGTCTTCGCAGGAAGTCTCCCAGGACGCGCTCGGCTTCCCCATAGCCATAGTAAGGCGCCGTGTCGAAATGGCGAATTCCGGCTTCGAAGGCACACTCCAATAATCGCAAACGGTCCCGAGTCATCGGCAGGCCCATCATGCCGGTGGTGCCAAAACCCAGATCCGTGCCTGCCGCCGCGCCGGGAAAAAGGTGTGCCTCCCTCAAACCCATAGTCCTCAAATTTGAGTTTTGGATTCAGAGTCTTCCTCTGGCCCTGCTATCTCAGTAGGACGCATCAAACCCCGAGGTTTCTCCCTCTCCTCCATCCGATGAAGGAGAGGGCTAGGGAGGAGGCGCGTTTTCACTGGACATTGCCTTCTCTGTTGATCGAGTGCGCGCGGATTCCATTCAATAACCGTTGCATACAGGCTTCCCAGGTGAAGTAAGAAACTCTGCGGCGACCGCGAGCCACGTGCTCAGCTCGGTGGCTAGCGTCGCGCTGGAACCGCAAAGCTTCCTCTGCCAGTTGCCCGGCATTCTCGGGATCGACCAGAACGCCCGCTCCGCCGAGCGTTTCGGGCAGTGCACTGTTGTTCGAGGCGATTACAGGCGTTCCCAAGGCCATGGATTCTATTGAAGTCAGGCCGAAGCCCTCCAGTCGGGAGGGGATGACCATACAAATGGCGCCTCGGATCAAGCCGATCAGGTCGTCCCGGCTGACATAGTCCAGCAGGACCACGTTGGACAGGGACCTTGCCTCTTCAACGAGGTGAGAAAGCCCTCTAGTTCCCAAGGGCCATACGATTCTCAGATTGGATTGGCGTCGCAGTAGTTCTCGAGCCATTTTCAACAGGTAGTCACTTCCTTTCCGCGGCAGCATAGAGCCAACTGAAATTACGTAAGGCTCCAGGCGATCAGTATCATGGTTGCGTGGTTCGCGTTGACCTTCTTCTATTAGGCTCTGCTCAACGCCGCTGCCGACAACCACAATGCGGTCTGGTGGGACGCGATACTTACGAACAATTTGGTCGCGAGTAAAGCTCGACTGAGCAACGAGCAGGTTCGCGGTGAGGATCGCTTTTCTGAAGCGCAGGGCTTTCAAACGGCGAGAGGAGGGCTCCAGGTGATGCACAGTCACTATGCGCGGACAATGGCGACCCGGCACATAAGCGGGCTCGCCAGAGTTATAAACCCAGGTACCGGGCGCCAAATAGCGGTCAATCAGGGGCCGGTTGAACAGCAGCCAGCAGCCCTCACGAGTGCGGCGGTGCCATGGCAAACCGACGCAAGGAATGCTCCTTAGCGGATGAGCAGGCGGCAACACGTCACCCCCCGCGAGATCGCTTCTCGAGAGAAGGAGTTTCAACTGAGCCTCAGAATTTTGGGCGAGTGCCCGCGTCATATGCAGAGTCAGCATCCCCAGCCCGGCGGGTTGTACGAGACCGGAGGGGTAGATGTAAGAGGCGATCTTAATTTTTTTCAAACAGGGTGCTCATGAACGCCTGTCTCGGTTTGTAACAAGCTTAAAGCTCACCCCGGCGAGCTTTTTCCAGCAGGTCTGCGTAACGATTTGCGAGTGGTACTGCTGTAAGCTCTGAAGCCAGGGAAAGCCGCCGCTCCGGATAACCTTCTGGCTCACCATGCAGAAGGATAGATCGCACGCGCTGGACAAAATCTTCCACCGACGAGGCGTTGTGGATATAGGGTGCAAGCGGAGCAGCTTCCGGAGTGTTGAGAGTAACAACCGGGCGTGAGGACGCCATGTATTCGTACATTTTCCGAGGCGAGGCGGCGTAGTTGAAATGGTTGGGCGCCTGAGGAACAAGACATACGTCGAAGGAACGCACTAACTTCATCAAGTCATCTTTCGACATCTGCTCGACGTATTGAACGTTGGAATAAGACGCAAATGGATCTGGAGCAGGTTTCCTGGTGCGCAGCTTGATTTCAGCCCAGGGAAATGCCTCTGCCAGCGCACAGATAACCGGAGCGGATAAGCGGTATTCAAAGTTACCGACATAACCAAGGATTGGTTTGCGTGGATCTGAATCGTCACCGCGGAAAACGGTCCGCGGCAAAGGTTTTGCAACGAGGTACTCCAGAGGAACCGGGTTGGGCAGGTGGTGGATTCGCTGTGCCCGTTCCTTGAATTTCTGCCGGAATTCGTCCCGCAGGAACAAGCCGGTGCAAACCACAAGGTCCGAGCGGCGGATCAGTTCCTCCTCCAACCGCAAGGTGCGCGCCGCTCGTTTCGGCCAATAAAGCGCGTAGTCGTCAATTGGATGATACACCGTGATGCGTGGCTTGATGGCCTTTAACATCGGCAGATAATAAGGGATATAGAAGACCCCGATTTCCGGACGGCCGCCCAGGAACTCGCGGCACTGCTTAAGCGCGCCACGAGCCAGCCAGGGCATGGTGAGCCAGCCCAACGAGCAAAACCAGCCCGGGAACATGATACGTCGAACGAGTCGGAAGCGGGGAGCCTGCCCCTCTTGCGCTGGTCCGGCGGTGATCTCATTCTTCCAACCTAATTTGCGGGCTTGGTTAGACACCTGAATCTGGTAGAGCACCCGCCGGGGCAGGCGGCTCTTCACCATGTAAAGCGCCTGAAAAACATCGATGTTTACGTCAAAGACAATCATGGAAAACTCTCGGGTTTCAATCGTCAACAATCGCGCCGTGATCTAAAGCATCTTGATCACCTTAGCGGGCACGCCCGCGACCATGCTGCGCGGAGGCACGTCTTTGGTGACAACCGACCCTGCCGCAACGACTGCGTCATACCCAATGATGCATGGACCCAAAACAGTGGTGTTAGAGCCGATCCAAGCCCCTTCTTCGATAATTATGTCGTTCCCTTGAGTTGGACCTGACTTTATGCGTTCAAGGCGGAATTTGCTGTAGTCATGGGAACCAGTTAATATGGAGACGTTAGTCCCAAAGAAGACATGGTCTTTGATGCAGATGGTGCCAGAGACGGTGTTGAACAAAGCGCAGTTCACAACCGCCGTCTCGGCGACTTCAAGCCGCTTAGGGTGCCCCCACAGTCGTGGTTCAGAAAGTAGATAGTGCTCCAAAGCTCTTCCAAAAAACGGCCGGAAAAGATTTCGGTAGTAAAAAAGGAAAAACTTGTAAGAGATTTTTTTCCACATAGATCAGGAACACATTGCAGGAATGGAATTTCAGGAATTCGAGCGGCCATTGCCTCCCAAGTCCCCGGTCAAAGCCTTGTGGAAGGTTCGTTCGGCATTACTGTGCGAGAAAAACTTTTCACCATTTAGGAGAGCTGCCTCTCCCAGTCTCCAACGATGTACCGGTTCGCGCAGTCGGCCCAGAGCAGCAGAGAGCTTGTCCACATTCTCTTCGCTGACGATTTCAGCCGCGCCAGGATTTTCTTTTGCCCACCGGACGGCGGAACAGTAATCCGGGCCGCAAATCAGGAGAGGAATTCCGGGAATGGTCGAATCCGTCAGTTTGCTCGGAAAGCTGATCTCCGCGTTCGCCCGATCGGCCTTCTCAAATGACATGGGCACAAAAAGCACATCTGCCCCCTCCCGCAACCTGGCAACCAGCACATCCGATTTAAGCAAACCCCCAAACTCGATATTCGGCGCAACCAGCCCTATAGCGCGAGCCTGGGCCTGCGTCAAGGGGCCGTAAATAACCAACCTCCCCTCCAATGGCAGGAGCGCCTCGGAAACGCTTTGGAGCGCTTTCACGTAGGCCTTCGAGGCAATGTTCCCAGCGAAAGCAACGGTAAGGTGGTCAGGCAGACGCCGCAACCTATCAGGTGGGCGCTCGAATTTGGGGCAGTCTGTGGCCCGGGACGGATAAAGCAGTGAACCTGCTTCTCCATAACGCACCCGATACGTTTCTTCCATGTACGGGGAGACGCAAAAGCGCGATGCAGCCTGCCGATAAACGCGTCCAAATCTTCGATCAAGCCACTGGCCGACCAGACCGATCGACCGCGTCATCCGCGGCCAGTCATCATGGCAGATCAGATGTAGAGGCACGCCAAGCCTTTCGCTAAGGGCGCCGGCTGTAATCCACGAGAATCCATGAGTGATGCTGAGAATTGCTTCTGGGATAAAATCGGCGGAGAGCCCTCTGAAACTGGCCGCGCGATTAGGTGCTAGCAAGCTCAGGAGAGAGCCATGCCACGCATGCAACCGGGTCAAATGCAACCGCCCCAGTGGTTGGGCAAAATATTTGTAATCAATATCCTTCAATCGGCGCTCGGGCAAGGAACTTTGAAATCCAGCTTCCACAACGCGCAACTTTCCATGCGGATAATTTTTGAGGAGGCGGTGAAGCAGGGCCGAGCCGTGGTACGAAGCCTCCACCGGAACATCCCCAATGTAGAGGAGTCGAGGGAGGTTTTCTACCGAGGCTTCCATTAGCTACGACTTAGTGGGGGCAGAGAAGAAAGCTCTCTGTCTGCAGCATATGCAGTCGCAGATCCACCTCCGATTTGATTTGCACCAGGTGTGGTAACGAAAAGAGGCCATAATCGGCATCCCGTGCGAATGGCAGCAGCGCCTCTGCAGGACAGTTGTAAGCCGAGAGGTTCGTGGCGTTCCACTCGAGCAGCACGAACGGCCGAGTCGCTCTCAGGCATTCACGCCCCCCACGCAATACCTGCAGTTCCGCTCCTTCAACATCGCATTTGATTGCCGAAACCAATGGAGAGCCAAGGAGTTTCCATTCTGCATCAATTGTCGTTAGATCCACCAGCACCTGCCTCGCGGCAGGAGCACGCCCGGTATCCTTTAACCCGTCAAACAGACTGTTCTCCGGGGAACACAACGAAAATGCTACCTGCCCAACTGACTCCCCGACGGCTTTTGCCACAACTGTCCAGCGGTTCGAATAAGGGCTTTCTGAAATCGTGCGCTTCAAAAATGATATCACGTTAGGGGATGCCTCGAAGGATAAAACCCGGGCGTCGACCACACCCTGGAGCACGGGCAGCGCCATCAGTCCGATATTGGCTCCCACGTCGAAAAGCCAAGTCCCAGGGCGAACGATTCCCTGAAGCAATCGGGTGTTATCAGCCTCAAAAATTCCCTGGTCGCATGTTGCCAAAAAACTTAATGACCCCTTGGGAAAGTACACTCTCGTGCCGAAGTACGGAAAAGCGCCCGCAAATCCAGGGCACGAGCCGTAGAGCCAGCGTTTGGCAGACTTGCGAAAACTCATGCAGAAGTTATAGGGAGAAAACCCGCCGTGAAATCAAGCTCCACCATGCCTCGGTGCATGGCCAGATAGGGCGTGTGGCTATTGTGCCCGACTCGCGCCCCGACAACCAGCGTTAACAGATCCAGGAGGTTACCGTTGAAATCGGTCGCATTCACGTATAGGCCGATGGAGTAGTCGCCCTCGACCAATGGGAGCGATTTGATTTCACCTTTGCCCCGCCAGTCCTGCCCAACCTGAAGGCTCAGCGGCAGGCCGCAACTGCGAAGGTCAAGGATGGCAACCCGCGTATTTTGCGCCGAATAGAAAAGCAGGGCAAGGTCTGTGATTCGCGTTGACTTCCTCGGACGAAATTCGAAGGCAAAGCGCAATGGCTCCCCGCCATCCACCGGATTCGGCAGAAGTTCGAACCGTGTAAGTTGCAAGTCATGCCCAACTTGGACGGCCTTTCTTAGACAGAGGTTCTCGCTCCGTTGGGTCTCGCCAAGATATTGATCCACCATCGAACCAACTTCCCCGACGGCCTTAACCGCGCCAGATTCGAGTAAGAGCAACTTGGTGCACAGTGCTTGCACTGCGCCCATATTGTGACTCACAAAGAGGACAGTCCGCCCCCCTCGGGCCACGTCATTCATTCTACCCAGGCACTTTTTCTGAAACTCGGCGTCACCAACGGCGAGAACTTCGTCCACGATTAGAATCTCCGGTTCCAAGTAGGCGGCGACGGCGAACGCGAGGCGAACGTACATGCCGCTGCTGTAGCGTTTGACAGGAGTATCGAGGAATTTTTCGATTTCGGCGAAAGCGACGATTTCGTCGAACTTTTTCTTTATCTCAACTCGGGCCATGCCGAGGATCGCGCCGTTCAGGAAAATGTTTTCGCGGCCAGTTAATTCCGGGTGGAACCCCGTGCCGACCTCCAACAAACTCGCCACTCGACCCTTTATCCTCACTCGTCCCTCAGTTGGTTCGGTGATCCGTGAAAGGATCTTTAACAATGTGGATTTGCCGGCACCGTTTCTTCCAATTATTCCGAGGACTTCACCCTGCTTAACTTCGAAACTCACATTTTTCAGAGCCCAAAAGTCTTCCGTCTCCGAAGATGCCACCTCTCCGTTCCCCTCTACCCGGGTGGTGGAGAGGGAGGACCTAAATCTCAGCATTTTGCGCCAGGCTGATTTTGTGCGGTCGACGAGCACATCACGCAAGGCAGTATATCGCCGTCCTTCGCGCTGGTGCTTGATCAGGTAGCGTTTTCCGAGGTTTTCTACGGAGATGACGATGTCGTCTCTCATTTCTCTCTAAGATGGAAGTGCCCGGACTTTTCGACACAGGACGAGGTGGCCGCCTGGACCCCGGCGTCCTCCTGACGCGGGATTGTCGCATGGTAAATCTCTGAGAACACAGCATCCAATGGTTTGGTGATGTTCCAACCGGGATAGTGGGCTTTCATCTTCGACAGGTTACTAATATAGCAGATGTGATCCCCCTCTCGATTCTTGTCGACGTACTGGTAATCCATCTTCTTTCCGGAAAGGGCTTCGATGCGCTCGAAAGCTTCGAAAATGGAAGTGCTGTTAGCCCGGCCTCCACCGATATTATAAACCTCGCCGCTGCGCGGCTTCTCTGCAAAGGCATGGATGAACCGTGCTACGTCAAGAGAGTGGATATTGTCACGAACTTGTTTGCCTTTGTAACCGTAGATTTTGTAAGTGCGGCCCTGGACGTTACACTTAATAAGGTAGCTGAGGAAGCCATGTAGTTCGACACCGCTATGGTTCGGCCCGGTGAGACACCCACCACGAAGACAGCAGGTTTTCATGCCGAAGTAGCGCCCATACTCCTGGACCATGACGTCCGCAGCCACTTTTGAAGCGCCGAACAGGCTGTGCTTGCTCTGGTCGATAGAGAAGTCTTCTCGGATGCCATCGGCGAAGGCCGGTTCATCGTAATCCCAACGTGTGGGGAGTTCCTTGAGACGAATGGTATTGGGCCGGTCGCCGTAAACCTTATTGGTGCTCATGTGGATGAATGCGGCTTCCGGCGAATGGCGGCGAGCGGCTTCCAGGAGGTTCAATGTGCCGAGAGCATTCACGTCAAAATCATCGAACGGACGCGAAGCAGCCAAGTCGTGGCTAGGCTGAGCGGCGGTATGGACTATGACCGATGGGCGTAAGCTCTCGAGCAAGGCATCCACGCCAACCCGGTCGCGAATGTCGAGTTCGCAGTGACGGAAGCTACGGTGAGCAGCGAGGAGCCGGTGCTGGTTCCAACGGGTGTCACCGCCCGCACCAAAGAAGTCAGCGCGCATATTGTTGTCCAAGCCGTGGACTTCCCAACCGATTTTGCAGAAATGATCAACTACTTCCGACCCGATCAGACCGGAGGAACCTGTGACCAGGAGCTTTTTCATACAGACAGTGAAACCAGATTAGATGACATCGGCAAATGTGCGCTCCATCTTTCTAAAGTACCAGACGCCGGTGACGCACAACAAAAGCGTCATGGAAACTGAAATCAGGAAAGCTGAAAACTGAAATGGGACCTGGCCGCGCAAGAGAGACCAACGAAAGCCGTCGATGACGCCGACCATGGGGTTCAGGGAGTAGAGGAGATGCCATTTTTCGGGGACGATGTTGCTGCTGAAGCCGACCGGAGAAATGTAGAGTCCAAATTGCACGATAAATGGGACGATGTAACGGAAGTCGCGGTATTCGACGTTGAGGGCACAGAGCCAGAGGCCTGCTCCGAAGGCGCAGAAAAAAGCTAAAATGCTGAAAAGCGGAAATGCTAAAATATGCCAATCGGGCAGAAATCCGTACCAAAGCATGAGGGCGGCCATTATGACGAGGGTGATGAGGAAATCGACGAAGCTGGTGATGACCGCTCCTGCCGGGACAACGAGGCGCGGGAAATAGACTTTGGAAATCAGATTGGCATTTCCGATTAGGCTGTTGCTGGATTCGCTGAGGGCTGTGGAGAAAAATTGCCAGGGGAGCATTGCGGCCATGACTAAAAGCGAATAAGGCACGGAGCTGGGAGCGGGGAGCTTTGCGATGCGGCTGAAGACGATCGTGAACACGACCATCGTAAGAAATGGCCGGATGAGTGCCCAGGCGATCCCGATGACCGTTTGTTTATATCGGACCAGGATGTCACGCCATGCGAGGAAGTAAAAGAGCTCGCGATAGCGCCACAAGTCGCGCCAGTAGTTCTTCTCGGTGCGGCCGGGTTCAATGATTAGATCAGGGGTCAAGGGACTAAATAAGTAAGAGCTGCCTCAAGCTCCCATGCTCCCCTGGAGGTTCGCTGAGGAGAGGAGGCCGTTTTGAACCCGTGGCTGTAACAGGTTTAAAGCACTCTGGGTGGCGTGAGGGCAGTTCGGTTTGGGCGAGTGAGAGTGTCTCGGGCACTCCGATGTCTATGAAGTAGCTTTCAAAGGCTGCGCCGCGCAGCAGGCCCGCAGTTGCGAGCTTGGGGAAGAGGTCTCGTTCCAGTGAGTAAGGTTGCGCCGGGAGCATATCGAGGGCGTCTTTGCGGAGACAGTAGAGTCCTCCGTTGATCAATCCCGGTCCGGACGGACCTTTCTCATTGAAACCGAGAATGAGGCTATCTTGCAATCGGACGCTCCCATAGCGGGCAACATCTTGAACTTTCCTTAACGCGATTGCCCCTTTGCTTTCTGGGTTCGCCGCCACGAGTTGAATTAACTGCTGCATCGGAATATCGAAAACCGTGTCCCCGTTCATTACGAGGAAGGTGTCGTCCAACTTTTCGCGGGCGAGCACAAGGGCGCCACCTGTCCCGGAAGGCACTGGCTCGGTGCTATAGTCGATCTCTACCCCGAAGCTCGCTCCTGAGCCGAAATGATTTCGGATGACATCGGCAAGATGGCTGACACAGAAAAGAACCCGGGTGAACCCATTTTGGGCCAGGAGCTGGACCAGATATTCCAGGAATGGCCGGCCGCCCACAGGCAGCATCGGTTTGGGCGTGGCCTGGGTGAGTTCGCCGAGGCGTGTGCCGCGGCCACCCACGAGAACTACGGCCTGGTTAGTTGGATTCATGCCTTCAAGATTGCCGAATCGCGCATTGGGACCGTGAACCTGATCGAGGACGAGAACGAGGAGAAGGACGATTTGAAGAATCGGTTCATGCAAAGCACAGGACTAAGGGACGCGCCAGGCGTGAGCGCCATGCTCGGAAAAGTGGAAAGGCAGAATGACTCCCCCGTCCACTCTGAGCGCCTTAATGACGTTGTGGCGCTTCTCCGGATCGGCCATGAAAATAATGAAGCCGCCTCCGCCAGCTCCGGAAATCCGGCCCGAGTAGGCGCCGGCGCTGATTGCGGTTTCGTAGGCCCGCTCAATGGCCGGGCTGGTGACGCTGTCTGCGATCTTCTTCTTTGCTTCCCACGATCGGCCAAGCACTCCAGCAACTTCGCGAATGTTGGCTTTCAGGAGTGCTTCTTTCATCAGCACGGCGTCATTCTTAAGTTCTGTCGTGGCCGCGATGGCCGCCGAATCCATTTGCTCGACGCGCTGGGTCTGATCGCGGATCACATCCCCCGATTCTCGCGAGACTCCTGTGTAATAAAGGATCATGGAGAGTTCCAGTTCATGCAGAATACTTTGTTTAATTCTCAAGGGGTTGACGATCACTCGGTTGTCGGCGTAGAACTCCATGAAATTGAACCCGCCAAAGGCAGCGGCGTACTGGTCCTGCCGTCCGCCCAAGAGGCCGGCGTCTATCCGCTCGATCTGGAAAGCCAATTGAGCCAGGTCATATTCTCCGAGGGGAAGTTTCAGCCATTCGGTGTAGGCACGCAGAATCGCGACGACCAGGGTCGAGGAAGCGCCAAGGCCGGACCCGAGTGGCGCGTCAGAAAATGTGCTGAGACGCAGGGACAGGGGCTTCCCCTGGTTGAATTGAGCGACGACACGGTTGTACACTGCGGCATGCAGAGCGAGAGAACCGTTCAGAGGAAAGGAGCTCTCGGCGCGAGCTCTGAAAGTTTCGTTGCGGTCCAGGCCAGTGAATTCAACGGTCCCATCATTCCCGGGTTCGAGATGGCATTGCGCGTAAGCATCGATGGTGGCATTCAGGACGTAGCCTCCGTAGCGCTCGCAGAAGGGCGACACGTCAGAAGCGCCGCCAGCCAGGCCGAGCCTCAAAGGAGCACGAGAGCGGAAAATCATGTCAGCTTTATTTTGAAGCGTGTCTGAGAAATCCCAAGCAAGGCATCAGGCATCTGAGGAAATAGTCTCCTCTCCCTGGCCCTCTCCTCCCAGGGAGGAGAGGGAGACGATTTTTCAGACATGCTCCGAGTGGGCGCAGAGGCGCTTATTTTCCGTAAGTATCCAATTTGCAGCGGCTGCCAGGTCATCGACAATTACGGCGCGTTGCAATTCGCTCCCGGAGGCGCGCTCGAGTTCCGCGCCATAGCCAGTGCGGACCAGGATTGAAGTTTTTACCCCGGCATTCCAGCCGCATTCGATGTCGCACAGTTTGTCGCCAATCATGTAGCTTGCAGCCAGGTCCAGGCCGAACTCGTCCCTGGCATCGAAAAGAAAGTTTGGCGAGGGCTTGCGCCCATGGCTGGGGGAATCCGGCGACTCGGGAGCGATGTAGATTTTCTCGATGCTTGCGCGCTCTCGATCAAGTTCCTCAAGCAAACGGTGGTTCACTTTCTCAACATCAGCGAGAGTAAAGTAGCCGCGGCCCACCCCGGATTGGTTTGAGACAATGAAAAGCTTAAAGCCCACTGCCTGCAGTCGCTTCAGCGCGACCCCGGTGCGGGGGAAGACCGCCACGTCCTCAGGGCGGCTCAGATACTTGCGCTCTTCGATCAGAGTCCCATCACGATCCAGAAAAACCGCTTTGTTCATGGGGGGCTAAGGACCACTGACTACTGACCACAAGACCACGGACTACGGGACTAAAGGACAAAAGCTGAAATGCTGAAACCCAAAGAAAAAAAGCTGAAACACGAACCAGAGGTCAGAGGTCGGAGGTCTGAGAACGCTCGCGGATGAGGAACGGAGCGGGGTTGCGGAGCATGCTTCCGAGCATTCCACCAATCGAGCCGCACATTGAGGTTAGCTCCTTGTGTTCTTTTTCGGAGATGTATTCGCAATCCTTTGCGAAATCCAAACAGGTGTCAGTCTCGCCGTTTTCGCCGTCGCAATCCGTCAGTTTGCTTATAAGGTGAGCCTCGTAACGTCGCTTTGCCCAGGCTTCCCGCAAATTCTGACAAATGGAACGTGAGGAGCGTCGTATTTGGCCAGTCAGAGCGAAACGCTCTTCAGGGGGAAAGTTTACGCTCAATTTGAATACTCGCATGGCAAGTTCATACGCGAGCTTGTAAACTTCCAGTTCTGTTGCCGATTTAAGTTGCATAGGCAGGCAGGCGGAAGTCCGAGATCGGAGATCGGAGGTCCGACCTCATGATTTCAGCGTTTCCAAATATTCTTCCAAACCTTGTTTCACAGAAAACTTTGGCTCGAATCCCAGAAGCTGCTTCGCTTTTCCAATGTCGGCCTGGGAATGCTTAACGTCGCCGGGGCGGAAGTCTTCATATTGCGGCCGGTAATCTTTCAGGTGAGGACACTGCGCGGAGAGGGATTGTTGCAGCATCGAGAATAATTGATTGAGAGTCGTTTGCTGGCCGGCTGCAATGTTGAACACGTCGTGGCCGTCTAAGCCTGGGGCTGTCGCCGCCAGGATGTTTGCCCGGGCCACGTCTTCGACGTAACAAAAGTCTCTGCTGGTCGAGCCGTCTCCAAAGATGGTGATAGGAGAGTTTTTCAGCATGGCATCGATCCACCTGGGAATCACTGCGGCGTATGGGCCTTCCGGGTCCTGCCTGGGTCCGAAGATGTTAAAATATCTCAAACCGACTGCGGGAAAATCATAGGTGCCGGCGAATACGTCAGCATACAGCTCATTCGCTCGTTTGGAGACGGCATAAGGAGAAAGCAGCCGGCCAATGGAAGGTTCGCGGTTTGGAACGTCGGGGATATTCCCGTACACAGCGCTGCTGGAGGCATACACGAACCGAAGGACGCCGCTGTCGCGCGCGGCCAGAAGCATATTCACAAACCCGGTGACGTTGATGTTGTGAGTGCCAAGAGGATCTTTGATCGAACGCGGCACGGAGGCGACAGCAGCCTGGTGCAGCACATATTGCACTCCCGCGCATGCTTTCCGGCAGTCCTCAGGATTGACGATATCGCCTTCGACGAATGTAAACTGTTTCCATTGTGTTTCGGAAACTGCTTGCTTGACCTGGTCGAGATTCCGAGCATTTCCGGTGGCGAAATTATCGAGCCCCACGACTCGCTGGTCCTGCTTGAGAAGCTTTTGCAGGATGTGAGAGCCGATGAAACCGGAGACGCCGGTTATGAGCCATGTTTTGAGGATACCCACTTTAAAAGCTGAGAGTTGAAAGCGGAAAGTTGAAATTAAGGCACACTTTAAAAGCTGAGAGTTGAAAGCAGAAAATTGAAATTAAGGCGCACTCTAAAAGGCTGAGAGTTGAAAGCAGAAAATTGAAATTAAGAACACACTTCTAAAAGCTGAAAGTTGAAAGCGGAAAACGGAAATTAGCCCTTTTTCTCGTTTGTTCGTTTGATCATGGTTGTGAGGATTGCTATTAGCTCCGAGGATTCGCTTTCGAGTCGTTTGCTCAGGCTCGATTCGACGCCGCATTCCTCACGGAGTAGCTCAAGCCAGAGAATGGATTCATCTGCTTCTTGAATCGCGCCACCCAACTTGGATACAAATTCGCTTTCGGAGCGCGCGCGGCTCGCTTCACGCACGTGTGCAGTAACAGATGTGCCAGACCGGAGAAGCTGCCTTCCCAGTATGCGCAATTCGTCGCGCGTTTTAGGTAATTTAATGTAGAAACGAAGGGTCTCCGCAGCATACTGCTTGGTCCTCGCTCTAAACTCATCTGAAAGGCGGCCGGACATATCGTGTTAAAAGCTGAAAGTTGAAAGCGGAAAATTGAAATTAAGGACCTTTAAGAAGCTGAAAGTTTGCGTCTCCGCAGCATACTGTTTGTCCTCGCTCTAAGCTCACGTGAAAGATGGTATCAAAAGCGGAAAGTTGAAAGCGGAAAGTTGAAATCAAAACTGTCGAAAGCCGAGAGCTAAGAATTAATGGTTTCTAATTTCAATTTTCACCTTTTCTAGAGAAAGCTACGCCCCGTCAGTTCGCAGCGCGCATTTTGATTCGCGCCGACTAACGCATCCAAGATGCCTCGCATCGATTGTACCCGCATGACCTGCAACCCGCTGAAAGAGCTCTCCGGCAAAAGGTCCGTGCAGACGTTGCCGCTTTATTCGAGCTGGGTCGAACCGGCTTTCACTCGCCCATCATCTTCACGACCAAGGGTAGGAACTTCCGCCCCTTTTTTTCCCAGCTCTGGAGCATGGTGACACGAGCGCTGACGTGCTCGCGTTCCTTTGGAGGCAATTGATTCAGCATCCCATGGATCTGTTCGAGGCGGCTCAGACCGTTATTTAAATACGGCAGAATCTGGTCTCGAATAAAGCGGGCGGTCAGATGTCGCAATTCCGCCACCGCTTCGTAATGCAAACGCCGGTCGCCCGGTACATAAGCTATTTTGACGGCGCCGGCATTGCGCAAAAACTTCAGGCCCATGCTGACGCCTCCTTTGCTCATGTCGAGCTGTTCCATCAAATCGTCCAAGGATAGTGGCCGCGCGGAAATGAACAGAAGTCCATAAATTTCACCTACCGAGGGCGTTTGACCCAAAGCGTGGCTTAACTGCACAAAGAGCGTTATGATTTCGGCTTCGACCGGTTTGAGCTTTGTGGGGCGCGGCCGGGGTTCACGCTCTGTCGTTTTACTTTGATTAAGCACAGTTTCCGTCATCGGGATGATTGATATCAGAGTGGTGCCGATTGTTCAATGCTTTTTGAACAGAACAGCATCTACTTGCACCAGCAACCATGACCAAGGCGACATTGAGGGTGACAGCCACGGGCCCGAGCGAGACTTACGGCACGGCGCTGACCACCGGCACAAGCAGCGCGAATTTCACCCACTCAGGCGAAGTGAACAGCGAGCTAGTCACAAGCGCGACACTGACGCCGAATGCTGCAGGGCTTTCGGCCAATAGCTGCGGGTGCGGCCTACGTAGTGACGCCGTCGCTCGCAACTAGCACCGGCGGATTTTGGAACGCAACTATCAGGTCACGCATAACGCATTTGCCGGCACGGTCGCCAAGAAGGCATTGTCGATCACCGCACCATCGATTGCAGACAGGGTTACAATGCTACGACCACCGCGGGGACCGTAACCGTGGGCACCCTCTCCGGTTTTGTGGGAAGTGAAACCGTGACCGCGACGGCCACGGGGGCGAATTATGAGAGCGCAAACGTAGGCACTTACACGGGTGTGGTAATAACTTATACGCTCCACGACGGTTCGAATGGCTTGCTGGCCGCCAATTACAGCCTAGCAAACGACACGGCAATGAGATGGCGCGGGAAGTCTATGAGTCGGGCAGGACCAATATAATATTCGTCTCATCTTACGCGTTTGCATTACATACGCAGGGTAAAACCGGCGAGGGTCTAAAACTGATGGAGGCATTTTCGGAAGAGGATTTGCAGCGTCCAGAGATTGCTCTGTACTACGGCATTTTGCTGGGGGATCGGGCAACGGCGAGAAAGCCGAGCGTTACTTCGCCGCAGCCGAAAAAGGGCACCCGCTGCCGCAGTAAAAGCTGTTCTTGACCCGTGCGAGAGACGGGGTAGTGAGGGCGTTTTGCTGAGGTTGAGGGCTGACGCAGCCCTGTCGGCTCGCATATCTCGTTCTTCTTCTAGCAAAAATTAGGCTGGGAGGCCGACCTCCGACACCGTTTCGATACCAAACAACTCGTAAAATCAAACCAGCGGCGGCGGCACGACGCTCAGGTCCACCTCGATGTCAATTTGCTCGCTCAAAGAAGTCTCTCCCTGTAAGAGTGTAAGAGTTAACGTAAAGCTTTTTCTCTTGACGCACCCTTCGAACTCTGGTAAGAGACACCATCCAAATCGCGACACCAAATATGAACACGCTCGTGTACCGTCTGCTCTTTGCACTCACACTGACAACCCTGCTTCCCTTGCGGTCCGCGGCTGTCGTGGGCTACTATCCCTACCAGTTTTACGCGGGGGACAACCTGTTTCAAAATAACTTGCAGAACATCCCAAATGACCTGACAACCATGTTCAGTCCGACCACCACCCCTAACGGCTCCAGGGTTTCTCTCTGGAGCGCGGCGACACTCTCCTACGACACCAGCTCCACCTTCCAAAACGGCTCCTGGAGCGTGGACCTTACCCTGAGCCCCGGAACAGGAGCCAGGCTTACGGCTCCCGTCAACTTCATAAACATTTTCGTCGGCGAAGTCCTTGATCATAACGGTAGCCCCTACAACGGAGTATCGACCACCTTGCCCCCGCCCTATAGCGGTCCCAACGGGGCCTTTCTCCTCGGCGATAAATTCCCTGCTTCTTCCTCTGGGAGCACGGCTTTCGCTAATGTCATGGGCCGGACACCCAACGACGGTGATCAGATTATCCGGCTCGATGCCTCCTCCCACACGTACATCACGAGCACTTACCAAGGCGGCACCACACAGTGGGACATCACACCCACGATTGATATCGGTGAATCAGTATTCTTCAACATCGGCGGCGTCCCATTTACGCCCCCCGCCCTGACCACTGTTCCAGAACCTTCCGTTGTGGGCCTGGCCCTGCTCGGCCTCGCCGTCTGCCGCCGTAACCTCCGGGGACGGCACCGCGACATCCGCCGCGGTCCGGGGTGAGCTCACCCGCGCCACCCGTCCTCCCTGATTAAGAAATCCGCGTTCACCCGTGCCATCCGTGGTCTAGACTCCTTCGTGTCGATTCGTGGTTTCATTCCTTAGCCAAACAATCCTTTGCAACTTTCCCTCTCGCCACGCACCCGGCACCTCTTCCCCGCCTGCCCAATCACCAACAGCTCGTTCGCAAGGCGGTCGGCGGTATATAATCAAAAGCCAACTGGCGAAGCTTCTAGCGCCCGCCGTCGCATCTACTGGGGCCTCATGGAGTACGCCGCACACGTAAAGGACGGTCTCTTCGACATCTAACCGCTACGAAGTCTACAAACCCCCTTAAAGGAGAATGCCCGTGATGCGCAACTTCTGGCCGGACCCACTCTCAGCGGCGCCTTCACCAAAGTTCCGGCATCATGACTGGCCATACACGAATGCTATTGGAGCTGGGACAAATGCTACCGGTTGAGCAACTGATCCTCCATCGAGTCAAGCGGGCATTGACACAGCGCCGGTCTAAGACTAAAGAAAAAAGCCGTGCCCCGTTTCTTGCCCAAACCGATCGCCTCGGTAACTCTTTTTTGTCTGGCGCTTGCGTATCCGAAAACCGACTTAACGGCCGCGGAAGGCGCGCAACTGATCCGAGAGAAGGTTCTGCGCCAGCTTGAACACTCGAGCGCACGAAATACGACCCTGGATGCCTGGACAGCTCGACGAAAAGAACTGCGCGAGGAGTTTCTCAAGGGCGCGGGGCTTTGGCCGTTGCCGGAGCGGGGGCCTTTGAAGGTGGTCGTCCACAGCCGGCGTGAATACGACGGATATTTGGTCGAGAACGTGGCGCTGGAGACGATGCCGGGGTTCTTCTGCACAGGGAACCTTTATCGTCCTCTTAACCATGAGACACGCGGGCCGGGGATCCTTTGCCCGCACGGCCATTTTAAACCGCTGGGACGGATGCGTCCTGAGCAGCAGATTCGCTGTGCGCAGTTCGCACGACTCGGAGCGACCGTTTTCTCTTATAGCATGGTGGGATGGCAGGATTCTGGCCAAACCACGCACGAAGATCCGCTCGTGCTGGCCTTGCAGACGTGGAACAGCATCCGCGCTCTCGACTACTTGTGCAGCTTGCCGGAGGTGGACACTAACCGGCTTGGAGTTACAGGAGCTTCCGGAGGCGGCACTCAGACTTTTTTTCTTTCAGCCCTCGATGATCGGGTGCGGGTTTCTGCTCCAGTCGTGATCGTTTACCCATGGACCGAGCCGGATGGTTGCAAGTGCGAAGGCGGCATGCCGGTGATGCAAAAAGCGCAGACCGATGCGATTGAGCTGGCCGCTTCGGTCGCGCCGAGAGCGCAATTGCTCGTCTCGTGCGGCAAAGATCAAACCAGCGATTTCCCACAAGTGGGATTCCCTTTTATCCAGCGCGTTTATGCCCTGCATGGAAAGAGCAATTTCGTTGAAAGCGCTCATTTCGCCGACGAAGGACACGATTTTGGACCCTCGAAGCGCAAGGTGGTGTATGCATTCTTCGCAAAGCATCTCGGGTTGCCTTCGGTCGAGGAGGATTTGTCGAAGATCACGATTGAACCGCCGGAACGAATGGCTGTGTTCGATAGCCAGCATCCACTCCCCTCAAGTGCGGTCAAAGGAAGCGAGCAAGTGGCCGAGGTTTTTCACAAACTGGCTCGCGCGCCGGAGAAAGCGGAAGGCGAGTCGTTCTTCTTCATACCGCCAGGTTTTGCGCACGAAGGACAAGTTGCTCGCGCGGAAGGCAAAAGCAGCGGGTTCTTGAAAATATTGATTAGCGACGCGGCAACCGGACAGCTCACTCCGTGCCGCATCAGCGTCGTCGGGCCTGATGGAAATTTTTATCAACCGGCAAACAATCACCTCACGCAATTTGCATTGACCAGCCAATGGCCGAAGCCAGGCACATGGGGAAATCGGCGGGACAAAGGCCCTTATCGCTATTTGGGCCGGTTCTTTTACACAACCGGCACAGTCGAGGTAGCCGTGCCGCCCGGCAAATCGCGGGTGGAAGTTTCGAAAGGCTTCGAGTTCACGCCGCAAACGAAGACCGTCGAGATCCAGCGGGGGGAAACGAGCGAAGTGCAAATGACTATCTCAAATCGAGCGGGCCTCTCACAACTCGGTTACTTCGGCGGCGATCTGCATCTGCACATTGCCCGGACGAACGAGTTGAGCGAAAACGCCGCGTTCGAACTGATGGCGGCAGAGGATATTCAATTCGCCTCACTGCTGGCTTACAACGAACCAGCGGGACCCTACGCTGGATTCATGGACAAACTGGATTCGCCACAACCGGCCGGACTGGGCTCGCGTTCGGTGCGGAATCGAGGTGTTTATTCGATCATCGCCGGCCAGGAATATCGAACCACGACCTATGGGCATCTGTTGCTCTACCTGCGCAACGGGCTCGTATTTCCTGGAAAAAGCTTCAACGCGGACAACTGGCCAATCTATGGCGAAGTGGAGCGCGAGACGCGCGATCTGGGCGGCCTGGCGATCATGGCACATGGTGGTTACGAGCAGGAGATCTATGCGGATGTCGCGCTCGGCAACCTGAACGCTGCCGAGCTTCTCCAGTTCAGTATTTATCGCGGCATCAGCCTCAGCAACTGGTATGATATACTGAGCGCCGGCTATCGCTTTCCCATCACGGGTGCGAGCGATTGGCCGGCTTGTCGTTTCCTTGGCGACTCGCGTACGTTTGTCCACGCTCCTGGTCGGCCCTCGCATCCTGAGTGGTTGCGCGGGGCAGCAGAGGGCCGAAGTTTTGTGACCAGCGGTCCGATGCTGCTATTGGAGGTAGATGGTCAACCGCCCGGCTCGCGATTGGCGATACTACGCCGAACAAACTCAGGTGCTCACCAAGTCATGGCTCGGCTCAAGGTGCGTTGCGAAGTGACGCCTGTTACTCAGATTGAACTGATCGTCAATGGCAAGATTGTAAAGACGCAAACCATCCCTGCCGCCAAGCAGCAAGGCGCATGGTGCGAAACGGAGCAAAAAATCGACTTGCGAGAGTCCTCGTGGATCGCAGCTCGGGCTTTTTCAACCACGCCCGGTGGTCAGGCCGATGCTGAAGCTCATACGAATCCAATTTATGTTTACCTGGATGGGCGCGCGCCGTATCGCCAGGCTTCACTGGATGCGTGGTTAGCCAAAATTGACGGACAGATTGCTGCGCACAGCAAACGCAATTTCGCAGAGAAAGCGCGTGTCCTCGATTATTTCGAACAGGCTCGAGCGACATTATTGAAAATTCGTGAACGAGGCGGGCTCCATTCGGATGAAGAGCCCTCAAAGTTGATCCAACACGTGACTGAGCCAAAGACGATCCTCGACGCTGACGCCGGTTATCGCCAGCCGACGGATGACGAGTTAAAGGCGTTTCTTCGGCCCGTTCCACCCAAAACGCCGCAGGAGGCGCTCAAAACATTTGAAACGGCGCCCGGTTTTCACATGGAACTCGTTGCCGCCGAACCTCTCGTTTACAGTCCCGTGGCGGCGGCTTTTGACGAAGACGGCAACCTGTACGTCTGCGAAATGCGCGACTATCCCTTCAAACCGGCCGAAGGCCGTGAACCGATCGGTTCGATCCGCCTGTTGCGCGACACGGACGGCGACGGCGTCTTCGATAAGAGCACCGTATTTGCAGACAAATTGCTTTGGGCCGCCGGCGTTGCGCCGTGGAAAGGCGGTGTATTCGTCGCTGCTCCTCCGGACATCTGGTATTTGAAGGATACGAACGGGGATGGAGTTGCCGACGAAAAGCGCAAAGTTTTCACCGGCTTTGGGACCGGAAATCAACAAGCGATGGTTAACAATCTCGTCTGGTGCCTGGATCACAAAATCTACGGATCGACCGCGGGGAATGGCGGGGAAATCCGGCTGGCGGATAACTTGCAGGCAAAACCCATTGACGTAAATCACCGCGATTTTCGTTTTAATCCAGTGAGCGGCGAGTTCGAAACGCTTACCGGCACTGTTCAGTTCGGAAACACATTTGACGATTGGGGCAACCGGTTCGTTTGCAGCGAATCGCAGCCGCTCCAGCACATCGTGCTTCCCCAGCATTACCTGGCGCGCAATCCTTACCTGCCGGTGCCAACGGCGATCAACAACATCGCTCCCGGCCCAGTGCCGATCTTCCGCATCAGCCCGATCGAACGGTGGCGTCAGATTCGAAGCAATCGCCGCGTGGCAAGCCAGGAGCGATCTGCCGAGTCGCCGGGCGCGAGTCACCATGTCGTGGACGCAGCGGCAGGAGTGACCATCTATCGCGGCGGGGCGTTTCCGCCGCAATATTACGGGACCGTCTTTGTGGGCGACGGTCAAAACAATTTGGTGCATCACCGCGTGTTGACACCCGATGGTGTGACCTTCAAATCACAACGCGCCGAAGAACACAACGAATTCGTGCGGTCATCCGATATCTGGTTTCGTCCCGTGAACTTCCTCAATGCGCCGGATGGAACCCTTTACTGCCTGGACATGAACCGCGAGGTGTTGGAATCGATCCACATTCCGCTCGATGTGGCCAGACACCTGGATTTCACCAGCGGCCGCAATTATGGACGCATTTATCGGATCGCGCCGGACGGCTTTCGCTCGCCTCCACCGCCGCGCTTCAGCAAGGCGAACGGCACAGAATTAGTCGCAGCTCTCGAAAGTCCGCATGGGTGGTGGCGGGATACGGCAAGCCGTCTGATCTACGAACGCCAGGACAAATCTCTCGTGCCGAAGCTCGAACGACTCGTGGAGCAAAGCAAACGGCCCGAAGCACGTTTACACGCGCTCTGGTCGCTCCACGGATTGAACGCTCTTCAGCGCGCATCTCTGCTGATCGCTTTAAACGACCAACATCCCGGCGTGCGTGAAAACGCGGTACGCCTGGCAGAGCCGCTCCTGAATTCCTCCCCGGAACTGCGTGCCAGGGTCCTGGAACTTGCTGGCGATACCAGCTCACGCGTGAGGTTTCAAGTGGCTTTCACGCTCGGCGAAGTGCGCGACCCGGGCGCCGTCAAGGCCCTCGTTGGATTGAGCGGGCTTCAACCCGCGGATCCGTGGATGCGCGCCGCAATAGTAAGTTCCGTAGCTACCGCCCCTGCAGAGACGCTCTCGCTTTTGCTCTCGGACACAGGAAAGACAAATCAAGCTGCCCGCGCTTCCCTCAGCGATCCACTCGCGGAAATGGTTGGTCAACGCAATCGCAGCGAGGAAGTTGCAATCGCTCTTCAAAGCATCGTGTCTGCCGACAATCTGGAGCATTCGACCGCCTGGAGTGACCAATTGCTCCCAGCCCTCGGACGCGGGCTGCAACGCGCCGGAGCCCGGCTCGCTCTCGAAGGGGACCCGAATTCCAAACCTCGACAACTTCTAGAAACGTCCCTGAATTCGGCCCGACAAAGAGCCATCGACAGCCAGGCGGCAGTGGCCTCCCGGGTGAGCGCGATTCAACTGCTCGGTTGTTTTCCACTGGGGCTTGTTCGCGAAGCGCTGGTGCAGTTGCTGGATGCTACTGAACCTGCTCCGGTGCAAATCGCGGCGGTGAAGGCGTGGGCCGATTATTCCGATACCGGTGTGGTGGATTTGCTCCTGCAGCGCTGGCGGCAGTTTACTCCCGACCTGCGCGAGGAAGCGCTGCAAGCCTTGCTGGGCCGCGAAGGCCGGACGGTGGCACTGTTGCACGCTGCCCAGCGGGGCGAGGTGTCGCTGGCATCAATAGACGCTTCCCGACGTGAACAGTTGTTGCGCCATCGCAATGAGGAAATACGCGCGCTTGCGCGAAAGGTGCTGGGTGATACCACGCGCCGGGACAGGGTGGCAGTGGTGGAGGATTATCGCTCCGTATTGCGGTTAAATGGCGATTCCAAAATCGGCGGTTCCGTTTTCGAGAAGAACTGTACGGCTTGCCACGCGTTGAACGGCAAAGGCAATTCCGTGGGACCTGACCTTGCCTCGTCATCGTCTCGCGATCCGGAGGCATTGCTGGTGAACATCCTCGATCCCAGCCGGTATGTTCTGCCGAACTACGTTCAATATACGGTCGAGGACAAACAAGGTCGTGTTTTCAGTGGATTGATCGCGTCACAAACTGCCACTAGCCTCACGCTCAAGGCTGCGCAGGGCCTTTCGGAAACCTTCCTGCGCGCCGATATCAAAGAGATGCAGAGCAGTGGCTTGTCGCTCATGCCGGAAGGTCTGGAAACCGCGATCAATCACCAGGCAATGGCGGATCTGATCGCCTTTTTTCAAGAAGCCATCCCCGCGACTGGCAAAGGCGCCAGCCCCAATCGCGAGCGTGACTTCGGCACACTGCCAGGGTTAATTGAGGCAGGAGAAAAACAATCGAGTAAGTGAATAGACGGAGCAAGGACATTCCTGTCCGCGGCAATGCGGCATTGGAAGCCAGGCAGCGAATCGAATAAGTGAGGTGTTCCGGCATCGCTTCGACCGCCTCAATGCCTCATTTGGATCCATTTTTGAATCCAGGCGCTTGCTGTGTATGTTCCCTCCACCTGGTGCAAGTTGTCAGGTGATTGATGAAGAGCAAACACGGAGCGGGCAAATTGGTTCACGCCCAGCGCTTCGTCGCCACCGATCCGCCGACGCCGTCCGTCCACAGGATTGACAATCATGACAGGACGCGGTGCCAGGCATGCGACCAATTGCGGCATATCAGCCAATGTAAGAATCCGCGGAATGAAGTAGGCCAGGCCAATGTCCCGGAATTCCTCGTCGAAAATCCAGGTGGCCAGCATCTCCTCGACAGCGACCGAATGAATGCGCTCGTTGTAGGCTGCTGCGAGCAGAGACGCAAGTCCACCGCGGCCCCGGCCCGCAATCGAGATCTGCTTCACGTCCACTTCCTCGCGTGATGTGAGGAAATCCGTGGCGCAGCGCACATCAAAAACCCACATGCCCATGATCGGGCGGCCTATGAACAATCCGTAATTGGACAGATTGTATTCCGGTGTGCCTGGGCCGTATTCGATCGAAGGCACGGTTTTTGCCGTTTCGCCAGTGCCGCGGTAATCGATGGCCATGACGATTCGCCCGCTGGACAGAAGCGTTTCCACAAGACCACGCTCAAAAGCCGACTGTTTTCCTTCTTCATCCACGATGAGAACAGCCGGGCGCCTGGCTTTCGCGGAGTTGTCCCTGGGGAACAGCAAGACGGTCGGTACGATTACGCCAGGCTCCGGCTCGAGCGTCCATTGTTCTGCAACATACCCGCGGTACGTGAGCTTTCTTACAAGCTTCCGTTTACATTGGGCAGGATCGGGGAAACCACCGATAATATCGTCCCTCAATGGAGACAAAATCTGCTCTCGTCGTTCCCGCCATGCTGTCCGGGTTTCCGGAACTTGATGGCGCGCCACAAGTTCTTTGGCCCTGCGGAAAGTGAGTGATTGCATCGTCTCGCTCCTCTCAGGCAGTCCAACGCGCAGAGCCGATTCCTTTTCGACCGGCAGGTCATCGGCTTCTTTGATCGTCTCCTGCTTTCTCCCCAACAGATGCTCAGCGACATGGCTATAAAGAATCTCGCGCATCTCCCGATTGTAGTCGTGCTTGCTGTCCACCTGGGCGCCGCGCACCTGTTTCTCCGCACCGTAAAGGCGATAGATTTGTTTCGTTTGTTCCAGAGTTGCGAACATCTCGCTGGCCACAAACACGGGTGTGTCGCGAGAGGCGCCGATGCACAAAAGCGGGCGCGGAGCGTGCAAGCCAAGAATCTCCCATTGGTTTCCATAACGGAGCACGCCAAAAGGGACTTCGCCGACACAGGCGGTCGCGCCGATGTGGGCGTGGTAGGAGCTGATGTAACAGACGGGCACAGCACCCGCGAGCCGATCATCCAGCGCCGCAAAGAACATGCTCTGCTTACCACCGCCGGAAGCGCCAGTGCACATGATGCGTTTCGGATCCACGTCTTCCCGGGTGCTGACATAGTCGAGCGCTCGGATGCACTCGTACATCACATAGCCGAGCAGCGAACGATCCACGATCCACGGAGTGGCGCCGCGATAGAACCCGTGGTACCACTGGGGTGGACTGCCGTTGTAGGCCTGCCTTTCGCCGGTGCCAATTACATCCTGGCAAAAAGCGAACACACCCATGCGCGCGAGGCTGATGCAACGTCGCTGAATGAGCTCAGTAGCTTTTGCTTCGGGCCAGTGGCCGTTGACACAAATCACCGCCGGCACTCGCCCTTCGATATGCTTCGGAACGTAAGCCAGGGCGGTGACATACAATCCCGGCATGCTTTCATACAGAATCTTTTCGACAACATGGTCCCCATGATCGATGCGTCCGGTGATGTGGGCGTTCACGGGCACGCGATTTTCAAGTGGGAAAGATCCCATTGAGTTCCAAAGCTGCCGTCGCAACTCGACCCGGCGACGTTCCCAGTCTTCGAGAGTCGTGGGCGCCGCGTAATTCCTCGGCATGGGCCGCGCCTGTTCCTTGAAATACTTTAACATCATGTCCACCGGCTTCTCATCCAACACCTGATAGATCGGCGGCGATGTGTCCGTGACCTGATCCGCGAGCGCCTGTGTCGCCAGGTTGAAAGACAGGATGAATGCTACCGCCCTGACTGCTGCAAGGCTGGAGGACTTAAAGAGAGCGGCATGGCTCGGTGATTTGAGACGCTCTCGAGGTTTTGCCGAGAGAGCATTCCAATCCCACAGGAATTGTGTTTTCAACATATGCTCCGGCTTATTTTTGAATTGTTCGGGGCGGTGACAACACATCGAGGCGGCTCCTCAGTTGATATCGCTGCGGTTTTCGGTTTGTGGCGAGAGCAAGCCGTGGCGCGAACTCATGCCAATCACTCCACGAATCATCGTCATAGCCCAGGCGGATTTGCGCTGGCTGCCCGTGGATTTCATTGAAGACAAACTCCAGTTGTCCCGCTCGATAGTTGGACTCACGCAGGCTCGCGCGACAAAGGCCGGCCTGGATGCGAAAAAAGTAAACATGGCCCGAATGGTCTTCGTAATAACTTTTTGCCTTCTCCACAACGTCGGTGAAAGTTCCCACCATCATTCCGTCCCGGGTCAGGTCTCGCGCAGCGCCAATGGAGTAAGCTCGGAACGGGAACAGTCGGTCCGAAACCGCGTATTCATACCAGGACCGCCCATTGTCATCCGAAGCCAGGCAAGCCAGACGTTTGCGGTTATCCACTGTTGAAACAAAGTACAGCGTGGAGCCCGGCACTGTTCGCCGTGCCGCGAATGCGCCGCTTTCGTTTGGCTTCTCCTGTTTATCGAAGATGTTCTCTTTTTCGATTTCCGGTTTGCCTGTCGTTGTGTCATAACGGCGATACCATTGCCGCTGGGGATTCGTCTCAGCCCAATAAACGAAGTGGAGCTTGCCGTCCTTCTCCATGAACGCCGAGAGCCACGTGTGAACATCAAACTCGTTATCTTTCGAGATTTGGGTGCTCAGCCCGCTGTCGTCTGCAACGATCGGGAGTTCAAGCCGCCTGCCATCGAGTGATTGCCAGCTTTGGCCGCCATTAAAGGACTTGATGGCATGGACCGAGTGATAGAGATAGCCTGTGGGTCTTGATGTGGTCCATCCAGCAAACAATGTTCCGTCTGCGCCCAGCGTCAGGTGGGGGTACTGAAGAACGGCTCGTTTGCCGGCCGTCAGCAAGGTCATGTTCGTACGCACCGCGCCGTCGAGCCCAACGATGTGGAACGTGTTGTTGTGCGCGAACCAGTAAAGCTGTTGTCTCCGCTCATCCAACAGGAGGCAATATTTGCCGGCGGCGCCTCCAGTCAGAGTGAATACTTGGGGCTTTGCCTCCGGCCGCGATGGATCGAGCTTGTAAAGGTAGGCATTCCCATTGAGAAAGTCTGGTCGGCAAAAAAACAGACGGCCCTGCTGATCAGTTTCCAGAGCCGGAGCGCTGGTCGCGTGGGTGTCTTCAAACACGGTAATGAAGGATTTGCCCCCATTATTGCTGCGGGACAGCCTCCACTGCTGGGCGGTGTAGTTTGTATTGGATTTCCGAATGTGCGTAACGAAGATCCCATTTTCGGTGCTTGCCACTTTCTGGTTATGACTTTGAAATGTGCCATAGGCAAGCGCGTCCTCATCCAGAATAGATAGTTCGATACCGGTCAGCGGCGTGCGCGTTTCGCTACCGAGCGCGTTTGCCGCGTAGAGAAGTGCCAAAACGAGGCGGCGAATGGAAATCATTCCTGCACGATATAAAAGTCAGAGGGTTTGGCAAAGGCCAAGCTGCGACTTACGACTGTGCGGTATACGCCCCGGAGAGCAGTGAGCCAAAAGGCAATGCATGGACAATTGAGGTTTTACCCCATATCGGATGATCGAGCCAGAAGTGAAATTTTTTCAGGAGAATCTGTTTATGAAAAAAATTATGGGATTGGTGGGTTTGCTGAGTGTGTTCGGTGCCGGGTGTGTTGTTGAGCCAGTGGGCCATCCTAGCGCCGGGGTTTCTGTTGGCGTTTATAATGAATATCCTCACACTTACCATGGGCATGGGAGCTATTATCCGGCTCGACCTTACCGTTGGCACCATCCTTACGACAGAGATAGGTATTTTTACCGTTATTCATATTGAGCGGATCGAACTCGTGTGAGGCCGATCGGAATAGGCTTATTGCCTCAATAGTTTAAGCGGCACTTAAACCTTTCCAATCCGGTTGAGAAGTTTCGCGTGGATGTCCCCGAAGCCACCGTTGCTAAACACGCAAATCACATCTCCGCCTTGTGCCTGTTGAGCGACGTGGGTCACGATTGAATCGACATCGGCAAGATACGCGGAGGTCTTGCCGTTGCTCTTCAAATCTTCCATCAACCTGGCTGGATCAAGGCGCTCTTCGGCAGAAAGAGCCTCGAGACGTGCAATCTGAGAAATCACTACTGAATCTGCGTCGGAAAACGCGGTGACGAGTTCCGTTTGGAATATATTGCGGCGACTTGTGTTACTGCGAGGCTCGAAAATCGCCCAGAGTTTTTGATGCGGATATTTGATTCGCAGGGCACGTAACGTTTCACGAATAGCGGTGGGGTGATGGCCAAAATCGTCCACGACCGTTACACCGCCCGCAATCCCACGCGTTTCCATGCGACGCCTGATTCCTTTGAATGTATCAAATGCTGACTGGATTTGCTGGTTTTTCAGCCCGCAATGTTTGGCGCAGGCCACCACCGCAAGGGCATTACGGACGTTCAGCTCGCCTAACAAATTGATGTGGAATTTAAAGCTGGGGATTTCAAACTCAGTTGCGGTTGGTCCGTATCGAATATTAAAGGCCTGAACCGCATTCCCTTCATCGAGGCCAAAGCGCTTGACCGGGCAATGTGTGACGTTTAGCAAAGGGCCAAGGTTCCGATCATCACCGTTGCCCAGGAGCAGACCATTGCGAGGAATTAGTCGAATGAAATGTTTGAACGAGGTTTTGACGGCGTCGAGATTCTCGAAAATGTCGGCATGGTCGAACTCGAGATTGTTAACGATGGCGACCTCGGGCAGGTAGTGGATGAATTTGCTGCGTTTGTCGAAAAAGGCGCTGTCGTACTCATCGCCCTCGATGATAAACCATTCGCTATCGCTGAAACGAGCGCCCTGGCCGAGATTATTCGGGATCCCGCCTATCAAAAAACCCGGACGGAGGCCATTGTGTTCGAAGACCCAGGCCAGTAGTGACGTGGTGGTCGTCTTGCCATGTGTGCCCGTGACAACCACTGCGCGCTTTCCGCGAATAAAATATTCGCTGATCAATTCAGGCAACGAGCAAAAGCGCAGTTTATGATCGAGTACAAATTCCGCCTCCGGGTTTCCCCGAGAGATCGCATTGCCAATAACCACCAGATCCGGTTTATGCGAAAGATTCTGCTCAGAGTATCCGGGGAATACCTGGATCTTTCGCTCCGCTAAGAACAGGGACATTGGCGGATAAACGTTCTGGTCGGAGCCGGTCACCTGAACGCCCTTTTCCTGCAAAGCGGCTGCCGTTGAAGCCATGGCGGTTCCACAGATACCGACAAAATGAACAGAGCGAACTTGCAAGGAAATCATTGTCAAAAACTTAAAACAAAAAATGGGATCAGGAAAATATGAATTTCCCCGTCAGCCAACCGTCCGTGCGCTCCCAGGTAATGGGTAATTTGGATTAGCCTGCGGTTTTGAGCTCCACCACATCGTGAGGCTCGGCTTCGCGCTGTCCTGCCGGGCTGACTCGAATAAACCTGGCTTTCTTGCGCAGTTGACTGAGATTGCTGGCGCCCAGGTAACCCATTCCCGATTGAATACCGCCAATAAGCTGCGCCACGACATTATCCACGGAATTGGTTACCTCCTTCAAGGCCTCGACTCCTTCGGGAGCCACTTTTCTGGTCGGGTCGCTATCGTGGCCATAGCGTGCGGCAGAGCCCGATTTCATAGCAGCCAAACTTCCCATGCCTCGATATTGTTTGTACAATTTTCCGCTGATCTCCATCACTTCGCCGGGCGCTTCAGGACAACCGGCAAAAATCCCCCCGCAGATGACTGCGTTGGCCAGAGTCAGGGCTTTGACGATATCACCCGATTTGTTAATGCCACCGTCCGCCAGGATGGAGACGCGCTTTTTACCTTGCGCTTGCGCTGCCACATAAAGGGCGGTCAGTTGGGGAATACCAACGCCCGCCACAATGCGCGTGGTGCAAATAGAGCCGGGCCCCTGGCCGATTTTCACCGCGTTCGCGCCGCAATCCGCAAGATACTGCACTCCCGCGGCACTGGTGACATTTCCGGCGATGATCGGCAGTTTGGGGAACGCATCGCGCAAGGTGCGAACAGCGTCGCCCACCCCTTTGCTATGACCATGCGCGGTGGAGACGGCGACAACGTCAACGCCACGTTCCACAAGACCGCCGACATGGGTCAAAATGCGGTTTCGATCCAACTCGCCAAAAGCATTGCGCGTTGCGGACACCGCTGCGCCGCAAATCAACCTGAACTGCTCATCACGCGCCGGCTTAAACTGAGCTCTGCGTTCCTGAGTAATGCGCTCGATGTCGCTCATGGTGAACAGGCCATGCAGGTGGTCCTCCTCGTCGACGACCAACAGTTTGTGAATTCCAGGGTGCTCAGTGAAGAATTTATCGGCCTTGAGGATGTGATCGGAACCAAGTTCCTTCTTTGCAATCGTGTGCACTTGAGCGCGCGGGGTGAGCGCATCGGCCACCTTGCGTTTGGCGTAACGCGGCTTCACCACGTGGCCGGAAAGAAGTCCGATCAGTTTTCCCTGGCCGTTCACTACCGGAAAGGTGCTAAATGCAAAACGCTTTTTCTCAATCAGTTGAAGGACATCCCCGATCAACTGTTCAGCAGTAACCTTGATTGGGTCCTGTATCAATCCGTGGACGTTGTTTTTAACACGACCGACCTCTGACAACTGCTGGCGATCGGGCATGTTGTAATGAATTAGACCCAAACCGCCATTCAGGGCAATGGCGATAGCCATGCGTGCTTCAGTAACTGTATCCATATCCGATGAAATGATCGGAATGTTCAGCTTCAATCCTTCGGCAAGTTCCGTCTCCAGTTGAGTATCCCGCGGCAGAATTTCCGAATAGCACGTCGCGAGAGTCACATCATCGTAGGTTAGCCCCAGATGACCGTAAGCGGAAAAGAAGGCGTTTGCCGGCTTGTAAAATGCGGAATCGAAATCGTCAGGCTCTTTGATCGCTGCCATGTCGGAAAATGCCCGCAAGGGGTTATGCTTGGCAAGTCCAATCCTGTCATTCAAACGATTCTCTGGCCAGTATTCATAGGGCAAATCCGTTCGGAGCCGGACTCGCTGTTTGATTACCGCCAGGAAAGGGAAACGACCACTGGCGCCCAGGAAACGTGCTGAATTACTTTTTGAAGAGATGGATACGAATCTGGGGCCGGGGTCCTCGCGAAATTAATCAGTTCGAAACGTGCTACTTCCTGCCTTTGTCTCAACTGTGCAAAAACCGTTTCAAATCGTCGAAAATAATCGAATTGTGTCAAAATAATTTTTGACGGCTTCAGGGCAATCAGCGCCTCGAGATCCATATTGGAGCCGCCGCGGCGCGCAGGCGCTAGCCAGTCAGAATGAAACCACCGGACGTTGTCGTGCCGCGCGGCCTCATACAAATAAGCTGAGGATAGCACGGTCGCACTTTGGCGCGGGCAATCTCGGAGTTCGGCGCTCACTCGTTCGATTGCTGTGGCATAACTCACATCCCCGGCGCAGGCCAGGCCCCAGGTGCTCATCCCAATCGCACGAATCGAGCCGATAGCAGCCATTCCAAGAAAAGCCCATGCCGCAAATTGCGTACGACCGTCCCGAAAGGAAAGTTTCGCGTCCACAGTAAGTCCCTGCGCCCCGATTGAACGCTCTGTAAGAAATGGAACCATTCCGAGGAAGCAACCCACAATCAACGGCTGGAGATAACTGGCAAAGAAAACGGAATTAGGGGTTAGTACAAACAGTGAAGCGGCAACAACTGCGAAGCCAGCCACACCGCAGGTGAGTGTTACCAGCCAGAGTGCTTGTTTGCCGGCAGCCTGGACTTGACGCCTTTTTGGGAGCCAGAACGGCGTAAGTGCAACTACGATTAAAACACCTGGCAAAGTTCTGACGGTTTTTAATATTTCCGCGGCGCGTGGCAGTCGCCAGCCAGTCAACGAAGGTGTTTGATGCGCGTGCTCCAGGAACCCGGTCCACAAACGCGGGAAGCCAAAGATGACCAGGGCGAGCAGACCGACCGGAACCAACACTAACACTATCATGGGAGTCAAAGGAAAATCCTCCTTAGCCACCAGCGCATTTAGAAACATCCCGAGCCAAATTAACAAAAAATAGAGAGCACCAATTTGGAGTCCGGTGGTTAGCGCGAGAACGACAAGAAGAGCAGTGGCCCACGTCCACCTCTCGCTATCGCCGCGCCAGGAAATCGGGAAAAAGCTCGAAGAAAAGGACGGCCTCCTCTCCACAGCCCTCTCCTCCTGAGGAGGTGAGGAAGAAGAAAGGACGCTCCGGTTTTCGAGTTCATGGTGAATAACTTCCTTTTGAGACATTATCTCTTCGCTCGGATCCAACGAGGTTCGAGAGCGAATCCAACAGAATACTGCGGCCATTCCCAATACATGCGCCAGGCTGTCGGGTCGATCGTGAAAGGTGATGACCAGTAGAAACGTTCCTGCAATGGACGCCGGTAATCCTGTCAAATTCAAGTGCCGAAAGATTTTCAGCAGCAGAAATACGAATAGGGCGAATAAAAAGAGGTGAAAGAACATGGCGGCCATGGCAGAGACTCCGAAAATCGAGAGCCAGCCGAATAATAGAAACTGGTAGAGCGGGGGATACGCGCAGAAAACTTCATTGCCTGAAATCGGCAATGCCAGCGCCAGGGAAGGATTCGCGTACTTGCCGTGCAAAAGATAATTCACTACTGGACCGTCGTAAAAAAAGGCGTCGTTCGAAGGGACGGGCTGGGCCGATACAATCAGCAAGACAATCTTCCAGACGAGAACCGCAGCGAAAATCAGGGCAGGGCGTTCCAGAACACGTTTTATCACTGGCAGGCAAGGTGTTTAAAAACTGAACGGGTTGTCAACGCCAACCCTTTGGGGCTCCGTGTTCAGCTAAAAGGAGCGTTCCACGATGTTTTCAGTGGAATAACCAAACCCCCGGGGGCCCCGGGAGGGGTTGCCTGTTTATAGAAACGCGCGTTGTCGCACATAGATTTTTTGTTTTTCAGCGACGCCGTGCGGATGGTGCGTCGATCCAGACCTGTCCACCAATATGCGCAATAGATTGAGACCACCTAGTCGCCGCGCCGCTGGTTTAACTCCGTTAGGAGTGTCCTGTTTATAGAAAAAAATCCAATACCTCCTCTTTTTGTTTTTCGGCGGTCCCACCCATGGAAAATATTTCCACGAATCTCATTTCGCCATGGGGGGGCGCCGAAAAACAAAAAGAATTCAATGTTGCATGCTTTTTTCTATAAACGGGCCACCCACCTACGGGGGTTAAAGGAAGTAACGGCCAGCCTGTCCCTGATTGCCACGATTGAATTCAAGGGCCAAACATTTCCGGGCTTTGGCGGCACGCCTCATACGAGTTATTAAACTGTCAAGGAACCAAAAGAGCCGAATGCACTTTGGGCAGCGGTCAGCAGTTCGATTTGTGCTTCCTAATCCCGGCCACGCAGCTTGGCGAGCAAGCGAAGAATCTCCAGGTACAGCCAAACCAAAGTAATTAAAAGAGACATTCCGCAATACCATTCCATGTATCGTGGCGACTTGTTGCCAACTGCGTTTTCGATCACGGCAAAGTCCAGCAGAAGATTGAACGCAGCAATGCCCGCGATTACAACACTGATACCAATCCCCAAAGCGCCTCCCTCGTGGATCAGCGGTACTCGCATGCCAAACATGTTCAGCAGCAAATCGATGAAATATACAATGGCAACCGCGGCCGTAGCAGCAACAACCCCTTTGACCAGCCCGCTGGTTACGCGAATGGTTCGGCTGGTGTAGAGCATGAGCATCAGAGCCAGCACCCCGAAAGTAAGGAGCAATGCGTTGACAACGATTCCGCGATATTGAGTTTGGAAAATCTGTGAGATTGCGCCCAAAGCCAACCCTTCAAGTACGGCATAGAGGGGACCCGTCACGGGTGTAGTCGTCGGTTTAAAAACGCCAACCAGGCATGCGATCAAGCCACCCAATAATCCTACCAGCAGAAACGGACCGCGCAGTTCCGGGTGTGTCCACGCAAAACTGGCAGACCCCATACATAACAACAGCAGGATTCCAGTCTTATTGATTACCCCTTGCAGGCTCATCGGCTCAGCCTGCGACCAGGCGGGACTAAAGGCATTCTCGCGTTTCAACAGTGGATTTGATGTTTCCATAGGGAACCTTTAATCATTCCCGCACTTCCTGGCAACTCTTTCCCGTAGCGCTCTTTCCGCTGCTTCCGGTGCCGACTCTTTCAAAAGGCTGGCTTGGGACAACCAAGGGATCAACACTTTTCAGCCCGATCTGATTAGGTCCTTCAGGGCTTGGTCGATGGGTCCTTTGGTCCTTTGGTCTTTTAGTCACCTAGTGGTTCAACACTGTCTTTCGCCGGAATCTCTACGCCCTTGGCCAGCATAAGCGAATGTTTTATCTGGCATCATCCTTCTTCCCAACGCAAACTCGCGGGCTCAATTTCATGAACAGTTTGTTCCATTCGTTTCAAGAAGTGCTGGATTACCGAATCATCAAGCTTGGTCAAAGCTATCTAACGGTTTCTGGACTGATTGAACTGTTCATCATGCTGGGGTTGGTGTTGTTGACGGAATGGATGTTGCGGCGGTATTTCGTCCGCCGCATTTTGCAGCGCACCCGGCTTGAGCCTCCGCTCCAGTTTGCTATTGCAAAAATCGGCGGCTACGTGTTCATCGGGTTGGGCTTCTACATTGCGTTACAGGTGGTGGGGCTGAACTTGACTTCCCTTGCCGTTGTCGCTGGAGCGGTTGGTGTTGGGGTTGGCCTGGGATTGCAAAATATCGTTCACAATTTCGTGAGCGGTCTAATTATTTTGGCCGAGCGGCCAATCGCTATTGGGGACCGGATCGAAATAGGAGGAGTAGCCGGGCAAGTCCGCAAAATCAGGTTGCGGAGCACCACCGTGCTGACCAACGACAATATTGTCTATATCGTGCCGAATTCCGACTTCATCACGCATACAGTGATTAACTGGAGTCATGGTGATCCCCGTGTCCGCATTCGACTGCCGGTGGGCGTGGCCTACGGCACCGACACAGCGAAGGTGGAGAAGTTGCTCCTGCACGTGGCGTTGGGCCATCCCAAAGTGTTGCGCGAGCCTGCTCCCTCAGTATTCTTTACCGGCTTTGGCGAGAGCGCTTTAAGTTTTGAACTGGCGGTTTGGACGGTCGAAATGACCCTTCAGCCTCGCAATTTCAGAAGCGAGCTGTTCTTTGCCATCGAAAAAATCTTTCGCGAAAACCACATTGAAATTCCTTTCCCGCAGCGAGACCTTCACCTCCGCTCTGGTAATTTTGTGCTGCAATCCGCTCCGGTTGGTGCACAACCGCAGCAACGTTGAGAGCCCCACCTGCCAACACTTCCCACGCGACTCAAACCGGCAAAAGTCATAAACTGAACTGTGTTTGTCATACCCAAAAATATGCGGGCGGTGGTCTATCGTGGTGTAAACGATCTGCGCCTTGAATCGATGCCGGTGCCGCTCATCGGTCCGAATGAGTTGCTCGTAAAAGTTGCGGTTTGTGGCGTGTGCCCGACCGACATTAAGAAAATCCACTACGGCACGGTGAAACCACCTCGCATCTTTGGTCATGAAACCTCTGGCACCATTGTTCGCACAGGAGGCAGGGTCAAAGAATTTCAAGCCGGGGAAAGGGTGGCGTTGCACCACCACATCCCTTGTCTCGCATGTCATGACTGTCGTCATCGCGCGTTCGCACAATGTGCTCAATACAAGCAAACGGGAATTACTGCTGGTTTTGAGCCGGCTGGCGGAGGGTACGCTGAGTATGTTCGTGTGATGCCGTTTGTGTTGCCCGGGGTGGTGAAAATCCCTGTGCGCAATTCGTTTATCGAAGGGGCTATGCTGGAACCCGTCAACACCGTGTTAAAAGGTGTTGAACGATTGACGCTTTTGCGAGGGGATACTGTTTTAGTGGCGGGCCAGGGACCGATTGGCCTGATGTTCACGAGGTTGCTGACCTTGAAAGGATTCAATGTGTTGGCTACGGATTTGCTCAGCTCAAGATTAGAACTCGCGGCGGAGTTAGGCGCAAAATGGCTTTGGGGCGCAAATTCCCAAACACCTTTAAAGGCATCACGAGAGCGGCAAACAAAAAACAGCCAGCGTAAAATACAATCGCGCGCCAGCCCCAAGTCCTCCTCTCTTAAAGATCTTGCAGCAAGTATAACTCACGGCCGCGGCCTGGATGCTGCAGTTATTGCGGTCCCATCCGATCCGGTCGTTCGCGAAGCGCAGGAACTCCTGCGGGGTGGCGGTCAGATCCTGCTTTTCTCGCATACCCGGCGTGGAGAACAAAGCTCATTGGATTTGGCCACGGTATGTGTCGACGAAAAAGATCTGCTCGGAAGCTATTCGGCTGATTTCACGCTCCAAAACGAGGCGGCTCGGCTGGTCTTCTCGCGAAAGCTGGATGTGCGCCGGCTGATTACACACCATTTTACTCTGGAACAAACCCAGGCGGCCATCGACCTTGCTGCGCACCCGGCCAATGGCTCGCTTAAGATAGTCGTCAACCAGGGTTGCGGCTCAGACTAACTCACCTGAAGGTTTTCATGCTCCTGTTTCGAGAAAAACCTCCAGCAGATTGGCTGCCTAAAATTCTGAACAATTTGCCCGCGGTGTTGGTGGATCATGCGCATCTGGAGCGCAAGGCGGCCACCACCGCGTTGAACCTGGAAAAGTATCGTGACCTCTTCCCGAGGGTCGGGGAGCTGAACGCCATCGCCATCGAAGAACTCCAGCACTTTCAATTGGTCCTGGAGCTTCTCAAGCGGCGCGGCATTCTGTTCGGTCAGCCGTTTCCAAGTCCCTGGATCAGCGGTTTGATGCGCTCGGTACGCAATGGCCAGCGCTTGCAGGTGATCGATCACCTCATCTGCTGCTCGCTCATCGAAGGTCGGAGCTGTGAGAAATTTCAAATCCTTGCCGCCGCATTAAATCCGATTGATACAGAACTCGCCACGTTCTACGGCAGCCTGGTCGAATCAGAAGGCAATCACTATGCCACTTATCTGTTGATGGCTAAAGGTATCGATGAGTCTGAAACGCAGCGGCGTTTGGATTTTTACCTGGATTTGGATGCGCAATTAATTCGCAAGCCAAACCCGTTGCCAATGCTTCATTGAGCGGACACGATACGTTCTGATAAACGATCTAAGTCAAACCTGACTTCGCCTATGACCCCAAACCTCGTAGAGGTTGCCTGTTTATAGATCGAGCCCCATTCTCCCCCCTGTTTTTGTCTTTCGGCAGCAACCCGATTATTCCCCGTACGTTGTTCTGCGCCGAATTTTTAGCTCAGCGCGGCGCACGTGTCCTTCAATGGAAATTGCTTCAATCGTCATTTCAAAATCCCCGTTCGGCAGCGCAAAGCGGCACCTAAACGTGCCATCCGATTTCAGGTCGATTGGGTTGCCGGCCATGGTCACCACGGCACCGGGTTGTGTTTTTCCATGCACTACGAGCTCCGTCCCAACTTGAAGAAAGTGGCCAGGCAAAGGTGACCTGTCCTCCAGAAAGCTGGACCCTGCCGTTGTCTCCGCCGCAAAACCAGGGACAAAATGCTCGAAATCAACTGTTCCGATAATTTCTTTACCAATGGAGCCCGCAACAGGGATAGGCGGTCCAAAACCAGTTTGTTCTGACCCCTCCATCGCGAATGGAACCTCAGAGTTTTTCTCGCGGGACGCTTCACACAGTTGGCCCAAAGAAGGTATCCAACTTACGCTTGGCGGTGCAGACAGTCCAGCCAGTGAACGATTGGCAGGCTCCAAAACTTCTTCCGGTGGTTTGGCCGGAGCGTTCCAAAGCCCTGAAACGTGACGTGGCAATGCGGCTGGCATTTCAGCAAATTGTGCGCTCCTGTCCTCTGAAATAGTATCGTGTGGCGTAGTTACGGGCGCGGAACAGGCGATTGTCACCCAGCCGCCACTCCTATCCAGATGCCCAATCTCGGCCACGTATTGTTGTCCCGCAGTCGCGACCGGGATGAAAGCGTGATTCGATTCTGGCCCAATGCGGATTTGGGCAGCAAGAGGTCCGCCGGCACTCTCATCGCGCACATTCAGGACCAAGGGTTGGCTCGTCTCTGCAACGGCCAATTGCTGCGCGGGCATGAGTCTCCAGTGTGCATATAAAGCATGGGGATCGCGCACCATCAGCGACAATTTGGCTGCTTCAGATTCCGAAGTTTCAACAGGCAGGGAAGGGGTCTCACCGATCGGTTCCGATGCGGCAGGGAGTGGTGCTACCGGCGGGTCGTCTTCCAGGAGGAGAGCAGGTATTTCAGGAAGGCGTAGCGATTGATCGGGATGAGAAGAGCGCGAGTCCGTTCTGACGCTTTGTCCATCTCGAGCCTTGCTTCGCTTCATATAAATGCCTGTCTTGCCGTGCTGCCCCGGCGGAAGATTATGGATCTGACCAAGGACGTGCAAGCACGCGGTTAGTAGCCCCGTCATTTAGCGGCTTGTCAGCAATGCCTCATCACTCTACCTTGCTGACGATGGTTTTGGAATTCACCAAAATGAACGGAGCGGGCAATGATTTTTTGCTGCTCGATAATCGTGAGCAAAAAATCAAGCTTTCACGCGACCAAATAGTGCGTTTATGTGACCGCCACCGTGGCGCAGGAGCGGACGGCCTCATACTGCTGGTTCCTTGCGCGTCTCGAAAGGCCGATTGGGCCTGGCAGTTTTACAATAATGACGGCAGCGTAGGTGAAATGTGTGGCAATGGCGCGCGTTGCTTTGCTAAATTTGTCCGCCGGTGCACCGGCCTGGACCGCAATTTCACTTTTGAAACCGAGGCAGGCATCATTGCTGCGAGCTTTCATGGGGAATCCATAACTGTAAATTTAACCCCGCCAAACAATTTACGCTTGAACGAGCAACTGCCGCTGTCCTCCGGCGCCCAGCTTGTTCACTCGTTGAACACCGGAGTGCCTCACACCGTGATGTTCGTGCCGGACGCAGATAAGGCGATGGTCCAACAAATGGGCCGTGAAGTTCGCCATCACCCTCACTTTGCTCCAAAAGGCACCAACGTAAACTTTGTTCAGTTGCTTGGCCCCAACCACGTGCGCGTCCGAACATTTGAGCGAGGAGTAGAGGGCGAAACCCTGGCGTGCGGGACAGGGGTGACTGCTTCGGCATTGGTGGCCTCGAGAGTTCACCAGTTCCAATCTCCCGTGAAGGTTCAGGTTCAGGGCGGCGACCAACTCGAAGTGAGCTTTGGGGAACACAACGGCCAATTTCAGGACGTTCGGCTCACTGGACCAGCGGAGTTTGTTTTTGAAGGCAAGATCAGCATTTAGTCTCCTCGCGCCGCCACATGTTTACTGGAACCTATACGGCCATTGTTACGCCCTTCAAGAACGGCGAAGTGGATGGAGCATCTCTGGAGGGCCTGATAAAAATTCAGGCAAGGGCTGGCATGGATGGCATTGTGCCAGTCGGCACTACAGGTGAATCGCCGACAGTCAATTACGAAGAACACATCCACATCATCAATCTTTCCGTCAAGTTTGCTCGGAATAAAATGAAAGTTCTGGCTGGCACGGGAGGCAATTCCACCAGCGAAGCTATCTATTTAACGGAGCAAGCCGAAAAAGCCGGTGCCCACGGGTCTCTCCAGGTGGCCCCTTATTACAATAAACCGACCCAGGAAGGGCTCTTTCAGCATTTTCGCGAAGTAGCGCGTAATACGAAACTTCCGATCGTGCTTTATAGCATACCAGGAAGATGTGGTGTGGAGATCGCTGTGGACACAGTGAAACGCCTGGTGCGCGAGTGCAAGAACATCATTGGCATCAAGGAGGCTGGAGGTAATCCTGACCGCGTTAGCCAACTCCGTGAAGCGCTCGGAGCCCGGTTTGAGATCATGAGCGGGGATGATTCTCTGACGCTCTCGTTCATGGCTGTTGGCGCCCAGGGTGTCATCAGCGTCGCATCCAATGTGATTCCGCGTCAAATGGTTCAGATGGTGAAAGCTTTTGCGGCTGGCCGAAGCGGGGCTGCCCTAAAAATTCATCAGAAATATTATCCGTTGTTCAAGGATTTATTCATCGAAACAAATCCGATTCCGGTCAAAGCGGCGTTGGCGATGATGGGGCAAATTGAGGAAGAATACCGTTTGCCACTCGTGCCCATGAGCGCAACAAACCGCGCGGCCCTCAGGACAACCATGAAAAACTGTGGCGTGTTGGGATGAGAGCTATGCTTCAGAAACGTAAAACCGCGTAAACTCGCGGCTCTCAGGCTGACGTCCGCTCTTGAAGTATGTTGAAAGTAATTATTACCGGCTCGAAAGGCCGCATGGGCCAGGCCTTAATCGCCGGCGCAACGGAGATGCCCGATTTGGAAGTGGCGGGGCAAATTGATCAGGGTGACGATCTTCGGTCAGTCATAGGGCAGGGGGACGTGGTGATTGATTTCAGCTCGCACAGCGCTACACCAGCAATTGCCTCCTTATGCGCAGAACATCGCAAAGCCATGGTGATAGGCACCACAGGGCATAGCATTGAAGCCAAATCTCAAATTATCGGTTGCGCCTCTCGGATCCCGATCGTGCTATCATCAAATTTCTCTACGGGCGTCAACACGCTTTTCTGGCTGACGCGGAAAGCCGCGGAAATTCTGGGTCCTGACTATGATCTCGAGATTGTGGAAATGCATCATCGGTTGAAACGGGATGCACCGAGCGGCACTGCTCAGACTCTTGCCGAAGTACTGGCTGACGTGCGGAAGCAACAGCTCGAGAAGGTTGCCCGCCATGGTCGCTCTGGAATCGTTGGGGAGCGCACGGCTGAGGAGATTGGCATTCATTCACTTCGCGGGGGAGATGTCGTGGGCGACCACACGGTGATTTTCTCACGCCAGGGCGAGCGAATGGAGTTGACGCATAAGGCCTCCAGCCGTGAAAACTTTGCGAATGGCGCGCTACGGGCTGCCCTGTGGGTGGTGACCCAGAAACCGGGGCTCTATGATATGCAGGATGTGCTGAATCTTAAATGAACTCCTGGGTGAAAGGTTAGGGTGACAGCTTTTGTGGCCCTCGGGGCAAATTTGGGAGACGCACGAGGAACGGTCATCCGAGCAATGAGAGCCTTGGAGATTCTTTCAGATGGTCCACTGATTAGGTCCGCGCTGTGGGAAACCGAGCCGGTGGATTGCCCACCCGCCTCGCCAAAGTTCGTGAACGCTGTTATCGGATTAACCCCTTTGAAGAATGAAACGCCCGAGTCGCTGCTGGTGAAACTGCAGCAATTGGAGCGGGAATTTGGACGCCAGCCAAAAACCGTGCTGAATGAAGCGCGCGCGCTCGACCTGGATTTAATTGCTTTCGGCAGCCAAATTAGGAGAACCAACCAACTGGTACTGCCGCATCCTCGCGCGCATGAGCGGCGTTTTGTCCTCCAGCCGCTGAGTGAAATCGCGCCAGGTCTTGTTTTGCCAGGTCAAAACAAAAGCGTGACACAATTGCTCGCTCAATTGCCACCGGATCAAAGTATCCGGAAAATGTCAGCCTAAGCTGCAACGGCAGGCTCAGGCACCGGAGCAGGCTGCTTTTTGACTGGCCGGAAAAGCGCAACGAATAACACCAGGATGGCTCCGGCAAAAAGAGCGGGTTTACCCCAAAGAGGTTTCCATTCAATGGCCTGGAGTTCGGATTTGCGTAATGCGTATTTTTCCGCTTGCAGCTTCTTGAGCTTCTCCTCGGCCGCGGTCTTTTCGGCGGGGGGCAGGGAAGCTAGCCCAGCAGAAAGCGTATCGATCTCGCGCCCCTTGGCTGTGACCTGGGCGGCAAATTCTTTGGAGGCGGGGGTAGTATGTTTGGCTTCGATTTTCCCTGCCACCTGGGCGCCGATAAACATCCCCAAACCCAGGGTAAAGAGCACAAGAAGGCCCTGGGCCTGCGCGCGGATTTGCTTGGGAGCGGCCTGGTCGGTGTAGATCTGGCCCGTAACGAAGAAAAAGTCGTAGCAGACGCCGTGGAGAACAATGCCCGCGATGATCATCCAGGCGATTTGCTGAGGCGCGCCCAACGCGAAAAGCGCATAGCGTGTGACCCAAGCGAGCATTCCGACCGCAAGCATCCATTTGACACCGAGGCGGACAAAGAAAAATGGCATCACGATCATGAAAAAGATTTCTGACATTTGGCCATATGACATCGTTCGTCCGATGGGCAGGTCGGCCATCTCCACAATGCGGCTGGTGATCTGATAATAAAACGCCAGCGGGATACAGATGAGGATCGAGGAGATCAGGAACGTCAGGTAGGAGCGGTCCTTGAGCATCACCAGGGCATCCAGTCCAAGGACCTGACGGACCGAAACGCGTCCGGTCTGGGTCGGCGGAGTATGCGGCAGCGCGAAGCTGAACAAGCCCAGAAGCAAAGCCGCACTGGCTGTGAGGTAAAACATCTGCGGGCTTTTATCCCAGGCCACGGCAGTCAGGGCGAGTCCGGCGGCAATCCAGCCGATTGTCCCAAAAACGCGTATGAGCGGGAATTCTTTTTCCGCGTTGCCCATGTTGCGCATGGCAATGGTATTGGTGAGAGCGAGGGTTGGAAAATACGTCAGCATATACCCAAAAAATGCCACGTTGATCATATTCGGAACGGGCGATGGCGCCTTCATCAGCGTGGTAGCTCCAAACATGAGAGCCGCGCCCAGCAAATGCATGACGCCCAGCACCTTTTCGGCCGAGAAAAACCGGTCAGCGATCATGCCAACGAAGAAGGGTGTTATCATCCCCGCGATTGGCCCGACGGAGTAGGTCCAGCCGAAATCTTCCGCTTTGAATCCGATCGTTCCCAGATAATTGGGCGCAGTGACGTACCAGGCGCCCCAGATGAAAAACTCAAGGAACATCATGACCGAAAGTTTGAAACGTATGGCGCTGTTCATAGGCTATGCGCGCGAGAATATGATGGCGGTTGTCATGGTGCAAGCACCGTTGCGATGTCTATGCCGCATAGACGGGACGCTTCGAACTGCTTGACCTCGGGCTGTGCCGGTCTAGATTTTGGTCATGCACCATTCGCCGGGTTTTTTGAGATTGGTAAACGAGGCCAGGGCTCACGTGAAAGAGCTCACGGTTGCTGAGGCTCGAGAACATCTATCGAAAAATCCTGACGTGGTGCTCTTGGATGTGCGCGAAGATGGAGAATGGGAGAAAGAGCATGCGGTCGAGGCTGTGCACCTGGGTAAAGGCATTCTCGAACGTGATTTGGAAGCCAGATTTCCGGACCAGGGCAGGGAGCTTATTATGTATTGCGGGGGCGGTTACAGGTCGGTTCTTACAGCCGAGGTCGCGCAGAAACTGGGCTATCAGAATGTGTATTCCCTCAAAGGAGGGTACAAAGCCCTGATCGAAGCCAAATGGAAAATGACAAGTGGCAAATAGCCTTTGGCTAAGCGGCGGGACTATTCTGTGACAGGCGCAGTTTCTGTTGTGCTATCAGTGGAGCTTCGAGCCAGTGGCCGTTTGAAACAATTCCGGTTCAGGGCATTGAGCATCGAGACAGCCTTTTCCTTGGCGCAATCGCCCATTAAGCAAATCTGAATCCAATTACGACGCACCAGGTACTGGCTGTTGTAACTGAGCAAGTAACCCGACTCTTGCATTAGGTCACCGATTTTTACTGAATCCATGGACTTGGGGAGGGCAACTGTAACTACGGCTGGTGACGTTGTTTCGCCCCGGCCTACCAATTCAAAACCCAACATTTCCAGACGACCCCTCAACCAGACAGATAATTCCACCAGCTCCGCGTAGCGCCGCTCCCAGGGAACGCGTTTAACGGACGCATGAAGGGCATGCAGCAAATTCGAAGAGAACGTGAATGGTAATCCCTGTTGCGCCGCATAGTAGCTAAGATCGAAATACCGGGGCAAACGCGCAGCCTGTGTGGCTGGATCATGATGATAAAAAACCATCGAAAGACCTGGATACGAGCGCAACCCTTTTCCACTAGTACAGGAAGCCAAATGCACGCCTTGCAAATCCACGGGCACGGTGCCGATCGAGCTAATACAATCCGCGCACAGCTTGACCTGAAATTCCGAGCACAACATTTTAAGCCGTTCCAAATCATTGAGCACGCCTGTGGAAGTTTCACAATGGGTGCACCAGATCCAGCCAGGTCTCGGGCTGCGCTCCAATAGCTGCCGAACTTTCAGCAAATCAACAGGCGAACCCCACGGGAGTTCCAAAGCATCAAAGTTTAGCCCCGAACGCGCGGCGTGATCCAACAGCCGTTCGCCAAATTCCCCGTTGCTTACGATAAGCCCCCGGCCTTTCTCCAGTGAAAGTTGCGCTGCAATAACGTCGTTGGCCAGGGTGCCTGAACCGAGAAAGAACTCCACTTTGGCTGAATGGGTCAAATCGCAAAGAATATCTTTTGTCGCCTGAAAATCTTTGGCGAAAGATTTGTTCCGATGCGATTCCGGAGCTTGTTCGAAGGCGCGGCGGACTTCACGCCGAATCGCCACCGGACCGGGCAGAAAGTTGACGGCGCTTGGCTGAAACGAACGTGAAGGGGATGAGCGCAAAAACTGGCGGGCGGTCGATTCAAACGTTTCCAGCGTGACGTACATGGGTTGGAACTGCGCCTCGCCCGACCCGACCACGGGGCCAAATGGCACAAAGCCCAGGTGCTGATAAAGCCGAAACTGACGTGGCGTGCCCGAAATGATCGCCAAGTCATATCCTCTCTCGATACCGTGTTGCCAGAGCAGGGCTAGAATGCCTTGCAAGACCTGCGCCCCTCGAAATTTCTTCTCGACCGCGAGCAGTCGAATTTCGCAGGTCTTCCGGCCCGCTGGCAAAAAGGAGTCAATATTCTCCAGTTTTTGGTCCAGTGAAAAGGGACGGTTCCCCCGTGCAGCCAGCATGCCGGCCAATTTTCGCCCGGAAAGGCAAATCAGATAAGTGTTCTCCGGGTGAAATTTGTCCACCAGCCGTTGTGTCGGCGAGGCCTTATGCTGAGGAATCTCTTCCACGAACGTCTTGTAATTGAGCCGGTGGATCTCCTCGAATTCCCAGTCTTCGGTCGCAAACTTAAAAACCAGCGGTGGTCTTGAGCTCATAATTAGTGGCGATGGGCTTTAGGTTGTTCGTTGCGGCGCTCAACAAATTGAAAAAACTCGCTACTCAAATTCTTTCGGTGCGCAAGCAGCACCAGGGCAGCCAAACCTGAAATGGCAACGATCCGGCCGGGGTCAGGCTCCCAATATAAATAAATGCTCGCTAGAGGCAGGCAGGCAAACGCGATGAGCCCAGGCAATACAGTCTTGCGAAGTGTCGCGAAAGCTCCGCTGAATAGTACTGCAAAAAAAAGGGCCAATCGATAATCATAAACCAATAATGCCCCCAATGAAGTGGCAATACCTTTGCCGCCGTGAAACCGAAGCTGCACTGGCCAGACATGGCCGGCGACGACCGCTAACAGGGCGAGGGCCACCAGCCTGCTGTCCGAGGTGAAATGTTGCGCCACCCACACCGCCAAAGCGCCTTTGGCGAAATCGCCCAGCAGTGTGATTAGAAACCCCTTTCGACCTAAAACTCGTCCTACGTTTCTTGCCCCGACACTCCCACTGCCCAATTCGCGAATGTCCTGCTCAGTGCGGAGCCGAACATAATAATAGCCTGTGGTAAAGCAGCCCAGAAGGTAGGCGCTTAAAGCAATACCGCTGGCCCGGTTCCAATTGGCCGGTTGCAGTTGATCGATCCACGCCATATTCCCGTTATTTATAAAACTCTCTGCTCCGCGTATTCCGGCAACTTTAGCGAGTTTTCCGGCTCTGTGAATCAAAAACTTTAAGGAAATCCGGTCGGCGACACTCGTAGCTTTAGTTGACAGAGGCCAGTTCCGCGTCTTCTCAGGTATAAATGAGGGCCTTGTTTATCGGATGATACTAATCGTAAGGCCTTGTTCATACTAGTTTTCCACCCGATTCAGGTTCTGTGGGACGGGCGGGCGATTCTGGGTAGCTGGGGTATTTGCCCCGTTTTGTTCAAAGGTCCAAGTGGATAGGATGTCATCCTGATGTTTTATAAGCAGTCCTCGTTGGCGGCCATAGCCTTCTATTCTTTGTGTGTGTTTTCAACTTTGGGGCAAACCTGGGTGCAGGCCAATGCACCTGCTTTGTTCTGGCAAGGAGTGGCCACCTCGGCCGATGGAGTAAAGCTGGTTGCTGCTGCTTATTCCGATACAAACCATCAGCCCGCGGGGATTTATGTCTCCACTAATTCAGGTTCAAGCTGGAACGTCACCAGCGCGCCATTGCAGTTTTGGGAAAGAGTAGCCTCATCGTCCGATGGCACTAAACTGGCCGCAGCAGCTTATGCGGATGAGAATTGGAACCCGGGAGCAATCTATCAGTCAACCAACTCAGGTCAAACGTGGTTTCCCAGCAGCGTTCCCAAACAGAATTGGATTGGTCTTTCCTGCTCAGCCGATGGAACAAGCCTGGTGGCAATGGGCTGGGGTGGATCGATTTACTTTTCGACCGATGCCGGCAACACCTGGATGGCGTCCGACGCCCCGCAGCAATACTGGCGTAGCGTGGCCTCATCCATTGACGGCAGCAAACTGGTGGCCGCAGGTTTTGGCCAGTCAGACCTGCGTCACGGACAACTTTATACTTCCGTTGACTCGGGGCGGCACTGGACGCCCACGTCTGCTCCAGGCACTAACTGGTTTTGCGTCGCATCCTCTGGAGATGGGAAACGCTTAACCGCCGTCGCTTCGGGCGGTGCGATCTATTCTTCGTATGATTCGGGATTAACCTGGGTCTCGAACAATGTCCCAGCCCAGGAATGGTTCGCGGTCGTTTCGTCCGCCGATGGCAATAAACTTACCGCGCTCCCCGGCGGCGAAACCGCAGGGCCGATTTACTGGTCGAGCGATGCCGGAAAAACCTGGAACCCAAACGGCACGGTGACAGGGCGTTGGACGGCGGGCTGTCTTTCCGTCGACGGAGCCAAAGCAATTGCTGTTGAAGGTGGGAACCAACCCGGTTTGATATACTCGTGTCAGTCAGGACCAACTCTGCGCCCGACCTTGAGCATCCAAAGTTTAGGCCGGGCTATACTCATTTCATGGCGGGTTACGCCAGGTGCATTTGTGCTGGAACAGCTCTCTTTAGGTGAGAATTGGACGGCCGTCACCAATGCAGTAACCACTAACGGGGAGCGCAACGAGATTCTGATCCCCGAGCCCGGTAATTATCGCTACTTTCGCTTGAAGTCGCAGTAAATTCTAAAACACTAAATCACGGAGCGCTGCTGTGTCGCCCAGACCAGCCGCAGCGCGAGCTTCATGCCACACCGGGCTTTCGGGGACTGCGGCTGATCCGCCGGACACAGCCGCGCTCCGCCCAATATTTATGAGTTGGGTTCTAATCCAACTTCTTGATTGAAATATTCCGGAACATCACCGGATCATTGTGGCCCGCAAACCCGAAGTAGCCCTTTGTGCGATCCTTGCCTGGGTGAGCATGGTCGCCCAAAAACTCAGTAACTTTGCTAAGATCACAATCGAGGATAATCGTGCCGTTGAGCTCGACCTTAATAGTGGAACCTTTAACGGTGGTTTCCTGGTAATTCCAATCCCCAATCGGATGCTGATAACCGCGATGCGCGGCTACCATGCCATAAGCAGATCCGTGAGCCTGGCGTGGGTCGATCTTCTGACCGGTGGCCTTCTCGTAATTATCATCAAGAACCTGGATTTCACACATGCCCGTGTAGGCGGTGTCACCCTGGCCAGGGTAATGAATTGCCAGGCCGTTATTCCCTCCGGGTGGCAGCTTGAACTCCAGTCGCACCACAAAATCTCCATATTCCTGTTTCGTATGAGGTGTCCCGCCTTTCTTCGGACGGCACACAATCGCGCCTTCCTTGATCTCATAATTCTCAAGCGGCCCATCCCACCCCTCGAAATCTTTGCCGTTAAAGACTGATTCAAAGCCCGGTGGGTCGGTGTCACGCAATAATTTATCGGATTCATCAGATGAGATTTCACGGATGAAAAGATTGCGCCAGCGAATTTCTCCGCCGTGAGTCTGAAGCTGGAGCGGTCCTTTAGGAGGCATCGGCAACTTGCGATTGTAATAATTTTCCATCAATGCGCCGTTGACGGTTTGTTGGTCATTGAGCCAAACCCAAACACGTGAGCCGGCCATGATGATGCGAAAATGGTTCCACTCGCCGAAGGGTTTGTCTGCCAGGACGAGCGGATCTTTGCCGGCCGCGCCGGCGCTGTTGTTCCAGAGCGCGCCGGAGCCTTTCTGAGCCCCGTTCTTGAATTCCTTCGGGTTGGTATGATCCCAGATTTGCACCTGCGGGCAGCCGCGCAAATAGATGCCGCTGTCGGCCAGTGGTACGGTTCGGTAGTCGATAAGCAATTCGAAATCCCCGTAAAACTTGTCAGTGGTGAGATAAAGCCCTTTGCCGTCGTTAATTAATTCGTCATTTTCGACTCGCCAATGTTTCTGTATATCCTCCAGCGACTTGTCATGTTTGGTTTTGAAATCCTCCAGGGATAAAGCCATATACTTTCTCGGGTCTTCGGTATCGGCGCCCCACCAACCGCTCAGATCCTGTCTGTTGAACAAAGCCGTAAAGCCTGCAGGTGTTTCCTGCGCTGACTGGGCACGGTCAATGAAAAGGATAACAGAAAACGAAAGCACCAGGGCTGAAACTCGATTAACATGAGGCATCATGAGACAATCCCATAAGGCAATTGATTAATGGGCGCAACATTTTTGTATAACTCGCGTTGCAAGATTGAGTGCCGCTTCTTGACTCTCGCGCCACAGCCAATAGATTCTTGCCGTGTCGCGCGCGAATAAAATGCAGGGTCTTGTGGGGTTAGCATTTTGCGCCTTGTCTATTCGTTCATGAGAAAGCCTTCCGTCCTGGTCATTTTCCTGACGGTCTTCATCGATCTGATTGGGTTCGGCATCGTAGTGCCCCTTCTGCCGTTGTATAGCAAACACCTCGTGCCTGACTTGATAGGGCCCGCCTGGGCACAGGGCATAGCCATCGGTGCTATCATTGCCTCCTTCTCCGCAATGCAGTTCATCTTTTCACCAATTTGGGGAAAGCTTTCAGACCGTCACGGCCGCCGGCCGATCTTGCTCATTAGCACTGCAGGGGCCGCCGCCTCGTATATGCTCTTTGCGGTAAGTTCCGGAATTCAGGATTCCAAAACCGCCCTGGTGTTGCTGTTGTGTTCGCGAGTCTTCGCGGGTTTGTGCGGCGGGAATATCACCGTCGCCCAGGCATACATAGCCGATGTCACACCGCCGGAACAGCGCTCGCGGAAGATGGGGCTCATTGGCATGGCTTTCGGGTTGGGATTTATTTTCGGACCTGCAATCGGCGGTTTCAGTTTGAAGCATCTCGGTAACAGCGGTCCGGGTTGGGTTGCCGCTTCCCTTTGCGCCGCGAATTTCCTCCTCGCTTTTTTCATTCTCCCAGAAAGCAGGCAACCCGGTGCTGCGCAGATTACCCCTCGGCCGCATATCGAACAGTGGACCCATACGTTGCGACAGCCGAAAGTCGGTTTGCTGGTAGTGGTATTTTTCCTGGCGACGTTTTGTTTCAGTTGTTTTGAAAGCACCCTGCCGCTGATTGTCGGCGACAATTTCCACTTGGATTTAAGCTCTGCGAGTACCATAGCCTACCTTTTTGTGTACTGCGGCCTGATTGGAGCCCTGGTCCAGGGCGGTGCGATTGGCCGTTTGGTCCGCAAACTGGGAGAACCCAGGCTCATAGCCTCAAGCCTGGTACTGACGGGTATAAGCCTGGCGATGATTCCATTCATTAAAGGTAATGTGCAACTTTCATGGAAAGTGCTCGGTTCCCACGAAGGCTTGCCCTGGATCATGTTGCTGCTTGCGCTTGCACTCCTCTCGATCGGATCAAGCCTGACCCGTCCGCCACTTTTTGGTCTGCTGTCGAATTTGGCCTCGGCCGACGAACAAGGGGCCACCATCGGGGTCGCGCAGGGAGCAGGCAGCCTGGCGAGAATTCTAGGGCCTATCTTTGCGGTCACAACCCTGCATTTTATCCCTGCACTGCCTTATCTCACTTGCACTGCTATTCTGTTGTTTACGACAGTGATGGTAATTCAAAAGTTGTGCCGTCAAACCGATGCGATACCAGTTCCGGGGGGCGCGGCAGATCTGGCGAAGTAAAGTGAAGCACACTGGAGCGGAACAAAGCCGCATATTTTAGGGGCCCTTAGTCTTTTGGTCACTTAGCGCTTGGTCTTTCTCAGCTATGGTTCCCACCACGCTGCAACTCGCCATGTTCCCGCACTTGGACCTATTCGTCCTCGTCCTTGACGCCTTGCATGCGTTTCAAGGGGCACCCGGCGCGTAACCAGGCGTGCACAAATGGATCCAGGTCGCCATCCATCACTCCTTGGACGTCGCTGGTCTCGACTCCGGTGCGGAGGTCTTTGACCATTCGATAAGGTTGGAAAACGTAACTGCGGATCTGATTGCCCCAGGAGGTACTGCCTTTCTCGCCATAAAACCGTTCCATTTCCGTTTTTTGGGCATCCTGCCGTTGCGCAAAGATTTTTGAAATCAACAGTTTCATCGCAGTCGCGCGGTTCTGATGCTGCGACCGCTGGTTTTGAGAAGCGGCGATGAGCCCGGTGGGAAGGTGCGTAATCCGCACTGCAGTCTCAACTTTGTTCACGTTCTGACCGCCTTTGCCCCCTGAACGGAAGGTGTCGACTTTCAATTCAACAGGTGGAATCACAATTTCTGAAGATGTTTCCTCGATCTCTGCAATGACGTCCACGCTGGCAAAGCTGGTGTGACGCCGTTTGTTTGAATCGAAGGGCGAGATACGCACGAGGCGATGCACGCCACGTTCTGCTTTGGTAAATCCGTAGGCATTTTCGCCCATAAACACCATTGTAGCGCTTTTAATCCCGGCAGCCTCTCCCTGAAGGACGTCGGTAACGTCCACTTCCCAGCCCCGTAATTCGGCCCAGCGTTGATACATCCGCATGAGCATATTGGCCCAATCGCATGATTCCGTTCCTCCCGCGCCTGAGTTGATGCTTACAATGCAATTGCTTTTGTCATGCGGACCATTCAGAAAAACTTTGAGTTCCAGGGCGTCGAGGTCCTTGAAGTATTTCGCCAGATCGTGCTCAAGCTCATGCTGAATTTTTTCCTGAGCTTCAGGCGGTTCCGCTTCGCCCAGTTCCACCATTACCTGAAAATCCTCGAGCTTTTTCTCGGCGGTGAGCAGAGGTTCGACTTTGTCCCGAAGGGAATTGGCTTCTTCGATGAGTTTTTGAGCTTGCTCGCGACTATTCCAGAAATTGTCTCCGGCCATCAAGGCGTTTAGTTCTCCGAGCCGCTTTTGCGCTCCCGGTACGTCAAAGAAACCTCCGCAAATGAGCAAGCTTATCAGTCGCGGTGGTCAATTCGGCTGTGATCGTATCGAACATGGTCCAGAAGGTAGGCTGCGGCCCGAGACCTTGCAAGCGGAAGGTAAACGCGCCCAGTAACCGGTCAGTGAAAGCGGGCGGAGCGCGGACTTTAGTCCGCAGCAAGCTCCGTCGGCGCAAACAAGCCGCGAATCAGGGTGTGTTCGGACACTGCTGCGGACTAAAGTCCGCGCTCCGCCCGCTGTGACTGAGGCCATACCGCGTTCACGGCGCGCGAAAAACTATTCGATGACAATTTTTCCGCTCCGCAGAAAAACGCGTTTGGGAAAGCCCTCGCGTTCAATGTCTCCGTAATTGTGCCCGGCATCGCCGGGATAAACGCAGAAAGAAATGAGCGGCTCGCCGCCGGTGTTGATGCTGCGATGGCCCCAGTAGGGCGGAACATACACCATGCGTCCAGGTCGAAACTCCTCATAGCGGCACTGGCCATCGTTCGTTTTCATCATCATGTAGCCGCTGCCACGTAGAGCGAGATAAGTTTCACCGGTGTTAATATGCTGATGGTAATGTCCCTTGGTCATGAAGCACTCATCACCCACGCAACCGGGCTTCAGATCGCTGATGCAAAACATCAGGTGGCCATATTCGTTCGGGACGGGACGCTCGAAAACTTCATAATGAATGGGATCGCCCATGCTTATGATCGAGTCGAGGGCGGCTGGGTCGCGGTAATATCCGCGCATATCGGATGCGCGGCGCACAAGATGGTGAGTAGGATTTTTCATCACACCGGCTGCGAGATCGAGGTCCACGCTAAATGGCTCGATTAAGGTGGTTTGATTTAAGTTGGAGGTGCTCACGATTTGCCAAATCTTACAGGAACGTTTCAATTGGAGAAAGGCTCGTCCTCCCCACAAACCGCAGCCTTCGAAGACAAACTGGCGACGATTCTCCCTCTCCCATCGGATGCATCGGATGGGAGAGGATCGGGGTGAGGGCGGCCTTTCATTCTCACTGCATTGTTACGGCTTACGAGTCGCCGCTGCGATTTTCGACAGCTCATCGAACAACGGACCACTGGTTGGAATGTCCACATCAAACACGTCTGCGATCACGCGCGTCCAGCCGTGAAGGAAATAGGCCCAGCCGTCCTCGATTTGTAATCGGCGCGACTTTTCCTGAGCGCGCGCCTGATCAAGAAAAATCAGATCGCCCCGGTAGTTGAACTCCCATACCAGGGCGCGCTCGGGGAAGATGGCTGCGTTGGTAAGCGGTGAGCCAGGCGCATCCTTGCCGAGGCCCGTGGCGTTTACCACCAGAGAGCCGGGCGCCAACCTGGCCAGAAGGGCGTCTGATGCCTGAGGCTGCGGCACGTGATGTGTGTGGAGTGGCACGCCGCTTTTCCACCCGGAATGCAACAGTCGCAAGTGCTCAAGCCTTGGCGTGCTACGGTTGGCAACATGGATTTGTGCGGGCCGATTCGGGCCGTGCTCCGCTTTCGACAGATGCCACGCAAGGGACATTGCTGAGCCGCCCGCGCCCAGGATTAAAGCTTCCGCGTTTGTGTCAACCCAGTGGTTTGGCGGAAGGAAAGCATTCAAGGCAAACCCCACTGTCCATGGATCGACTGCACGGGTATGAAGCTTTCCATCACGTTTATACAGGCTGCTCACTTCACCCATTCTGGCCGAGAGCGGCTCCAAAATATCGAACTGGTCGCGGCAGGCGGCGCAAAGGTCTATCTTGTGGGTCGTTACAAGCGCACCGCGCGCGAGAGCATCGCTCTTGATGAACTCAACCGCTTCGCGATACCTGGCCGGCTCGGCATGGAGCGGAAAATCCATTCCGCGTAATTCGCAGTCACCCAGTTTGAGGTGTTCAGCCCACTTTGGGAAAACCCTGTTGATGGAGGATTTCCCAGTCGTGACACCAATGAAGAACATAGTGGGCCTTGTGGCTGGCGCGTAGTTCATTACTTCAGAAAGGTTGGGTTGCCCAGTTGTTTAGAGTGTGGAGCAAAGCTTTGTAGCGCGCGGCGCGTTTTTGGTAATACGTTGCTTTTGATTTGTCAGGCAGGAAACGTTTGCCGAGCCGCACCCAACGTTTTGCCGCCGTCGGCGGATCGGGAAACAGACCGGCGCCGATTGCCGCGAGCATGGCCGCTCCTGCTGGCGCGCCACCACCATTTTCGATTTGAACAATCGGCATCTGGAGCGCATCAGCTTTGATTTGGTTCCACACCGCGCTCTTTTCGCCACCGCCGGTAATACGCAGTTCGGAAAATGCCGCGCTCGGCAGCAAACGGCGTAGCGCTTCCTGATATTGGGCATATTCGAGCGCCACACCTTCAAGCACCGCGTGAAACAGTTCGGCGCGTGTGTGGTCCCAGGTCAAGCCTGCCCAGGCTCCCCGCAGCGCGGGCCAGGCTGGTGACACCCGTCCCCCAAGATGCGGAACAAATAGCGGCAGAGCCTCATCTGAACGGACTTCACAAGCCCGTTCATTCAGTTCCTGGAAAGTCGTGGTTGGAGAGCCGAACTGCTGACGGAACCATTCGAGGTTCATCCCGCCCCCATTCACGTAAGAGTAAGGGTGCCACAGGCCTGGGGTAACGGATTGTCCCGCTCCAAGGGTACCGCTTTGGATGTCTGGGATGAACGCATCCGTGGTGGCGGCGAACACGGAAGCTGTTCCGGCCACGTCCACGCAAATTCCCGCTGCGGTTGCGCCACAGGAGAGAAAGCTTGCTGCCGTATCACCGCAGCCCGCGATAATCGGGGTGCCGGATGGAAGCCCGCACTCCTGCGCAAAAGCCGGGATGAGTCCACCAACCTGGTCGGAAGTCTCGACGATACGAGGAAGCTTTTCCAAGCCGACTCCGAATTGGGCGCACAGCTCGGTATCCCAGCGTTGGTTCCGGTTGTCGGCGAAACCGGAAAAGTGCAGATAGCTGCTATCAATGAATGCTGCGTCCGCCTCCAAACCGCACAAGCGGAGTGCCACGTATCCGCCGGGCTGAACGAACTTCGCGATTCGGGCATAATCATCCGGGCGCTCCTTTTGCCACCACAGAATCTTTGGGCCATGGTTAAAACTTGGCGCGTTACCTGTGAGACGAAGGACGCGGTCTCCGGCTTCGGCCTGCATTCGGGAAATTTGTTCACTGCATCGTGTGTCGAGCCATGAATCGTAGGGCGTGACGGCTCGCGCATCAGCGCCCAACCCGATCACCCCGGCCATCTGGCCGACGATGGCAACAGCAGCCACCTCGCGCGCAGCACTTTTTTGAACGCAGTTCTGCACAACCCGGCAAGCGGAGGCGAGTTGAAACTCGGGATCTTCCTCGACAGCGCCGGGTGCCGGGTGTTTTGGCTGAGACGATTCGAATGCCTCTGCAAGACAGTCGCCTTCCGCCGAATAGAGCACGGCCTTCACCCCCTGCGTACCGATGTCGATGCCGACCACGTTCATGCTTCTGGGAATTCCAGACGCGATTTCAAACCACGCCCCGCGGCCATCTCGCCGATCGCTTTCTCGGTTTCTTCAACCTTGTGTGTCGAGGTGACGAGGTCTTCCAGTCGCAACGCGCGGTCGCTTATCAGCGCAAGCACCGCCTGGAATTGTCGCAGGCTTTGCCTGGTGGTACCCGTCACGGTGAGCTGGCGATAATGAATAAGATTAGTGTCGAGTGGCACCACTGCTCTATCCTTTGGCAAGCCGCCGAAGAAAACGACGCGTCCGTTTACCGCCGCAAGTTCGACCGCGAGCGGTTGCACTTCGGGCACAGGACATGCCGTGATCACGACGTCGGCACCCGCACCCCCAGTCAGCTTCATCAACTCTCCACGCAAATCGCCGCCGATGGTGATAAAAGAAGGATCGATACGCCGGGCCATTTCGAGCCGGTCGGCGTTCACATCGTTGATAATAACTTTTCCAGCACCAGCAAGTCTTGAAATTTTCCCGTGCATCACGCCAATCGGCCCCGCGCCAATGATTAACACCGTATCCCCGGGCCCCGTACGGGCTTTTTCATAAGCATTAAACACACATGCCATCGGCTCAACCAGTGCGGCCTCGGTGAAGCTCACATGCGCGGGAATCGGAAAAACATTGCCTTGTTGTACCGCAAGCGATGGAATTCGCACAAACTCCGCAAATGCACCGTCTTCATGGATTCCCAGCGCGCGATAACCGGGATCCAGGTGTCCCTCTCCAGCGATCGTCAGCTTTGACGCTACCGGATTGTAGTTGGGCGCGATGCACACGCGTTCGCTTCGTTTGAAGCCGGTCACGCCAATGCCGACCTGTTCGATTGTTCCCGACATTTCATGGCCAATGATGAGAGGGGCCACCGTGTGTCCGTGCTTGAGCATGCGGATATCCGTTCCGCAAACACTTGCGCAAGCAGTTCGAAGGAGTAACTCGCCGGCGCCTGCTTGAGGTGTCGTGATCTGTTCGACACGAAGATCATTTTTTCCAAAGAGGCGCGCTGCTTTCATTTTCTATTATATCAGGGCCACGGGACAGCGTTCCAGGATGGAACGGTTCCCGGCGTTGACCACCGCGACTGCGGCTCGGCCATCCTGGCCGGTGACCCGTGGAGGACGTTCCTCACGAATGGCACTGACAAATTCAATATCCTCGGCGAGATATGCGTCACGATACAGATTCGACCATGAGGCAACCGCAGGAGTGCGCAATTCTTTCTCCCGGGTGCAGACAATAGTGTTGCCCGCGTTCAGGCCGCCGATGCTGATGAGTCCGTGTGACCCAAGGACCTCCACCCGTGAATCGTAGGCATACTGCACGCCTTGCCCTCCGGTAATAGAGCCTTGCGCGCCGTTGCTGAAACGAGCCGAGAGCAGCACCTGGTCATAAAAATCAGGATGCGTTGCGCGAGCGCCAGGCGTTCGGTAATTGTCAGCAATGGCATAAACCTCGGTAAATTCGCCCCCGGTGAACCATCGCAGGGTGTCAATGTCATGACTGCACACCTCAGCCAGAGGACCATTGCTCTGTCGCAGATCGAACATCCACGGTTTGGGATAAGTGGGCCCATGCGTGCAGGATTTGACCAGGACCACGTCACCGATCTCTCCGGCCTTAATCCTTTCGTAGGCTGCTTGAAAATCCTCATCGAAACGCCGCATGAAACCGATCTGAAGGACCACACCCGCCTTTGCCGCCGCGGCGATCATGGAATCGCATTCGGAAGTGTTCATGGCCATCGGTTTCTCGCAGAAAATGTGTTTACCACTCTGCGCGGCCGCGACTGCAATTTCGCGGTGCATTGCTGTTGGAGCGGCAATCACTACTCCGTTCACAGCTCGATTACCCAACAGCTCGCGGTAATCCGCGCAGCTTGTGACTTCGCCGAGTTCCTCTTTAGCTGCCGCACAGGCCGCATCCACCGGATCGGAAATGGCGACAAGACGAGACCGGGGGACCAACCGGGCGAAGTTCCGGGCATGAATCATTCCCGCACGGCCTGCGCCAATGATCCCGATACCGATGACGGAACTATTCATTTGGGTGACTTTAGCGGTCTGAGGCGGCAAAACCAATGACAGATGTCGCAGAGAAATCATACATTCTGAGATGGGAGAGCATCCTCAGTGGAAACTCAGCAAGTTATGTAGTGCCAGGAGGTTCATCTTTCCAGTATCGGGATCGTCGTCGCGACAAACGAGGAAATCGGACGCCCGCACAACGAAGAATCTCAACAGAATGAGCGGTTTACCTGGAGAAGCAGAACTTGCCTCTTGACGGCGACCTCCAACCTGACAGGCTCTCTTCACGATCAGCGCGGCGCTCAGCCGAATCGCCCCTGACACGCACCTTTGAACGTCAACCGTCCACCACTCCGAGAAAAGATACTGGCCGGATTCCTGGCCGGAGCACTGGTGCTTTCAAATGCGGCGCATGCGCAGGGTAAATTCGAATCGGAATTCATCTTCGAGCCGACCGTGGAGAGCCACGGGCACGTTCACGCTTCCTGTATCATTGAGGAACCGAACGGGGCTCTACGCGCGGTCTGGTACGAGAACGGGTCCCACCTGCCTCCACCTTACTTTTCAGAACAACACGACAAAAGTGACGATGTGCGGATCGGCGGAGCGCGCAGAGCTCAAGATGCCCAGGCGTGGGACAAGCCGTTCGTCATGGCCGACACTTTTGGTATCTCGGACAACAACCCCTGCCTGGCCGTGGACCAGCAGAATCGACTTTGGCTGATCTATCCGACGCTGTTGGGTGCTCCGGAATGGAGTTGGGGCAGCGGTTTGGTGCGTTACAGGATTTCCAGCAATTTTGAGAAGCCAGGAGCACCGATGTGGGATAAGCAAGAGATTCTCGTGCCGCATGTGCTTGGGCTAAAGAAACTGATGGAGGGGTTGGTGGACCAGGCGATCGCGAAGGGGCAACTGACTGCTGAACAAGCGGACGCCCGCAAAAGCCGCCTGGAGCAGAGAAGCAAAGCCAATCCGCTCATCGAAAGGCTAGGGTGGATGCCACGGGCCCATCCCCTGGTGCGGTCCGATGGCGCACTGGTTGTGCCTTTGTCCAACGAGAACTTCAACATTGCCTGCATGGCGATCACAAAGGACGGCGGCGAAACCTGGACTTTTTCCTCTCCCGTACCCGAAGCGGGGCTGACACAACCCACTCTGGTCGAATTGCCCGGAGGTATGATCGTAGCCTTTTTTCGGAATGGTGGCGGTTCACACCGCATTAAGAGAAGTGAATCCAAAGACGGAGGCCTGACGTGGGCTCCGGTAACCCTGACGGATCGCCTGCATCCAGGCGCGGGCATCGAGGCCAGAATGCTCAAAAATGGCCATCTAGCGCTGATCTACAACGACACGGAGAAAGAGCGAGATAAACTGGCCGTTTCGATATCGAGCGATAACGGCGAGACCTGGCGATGGACGCGGCATCTGGAGAATACGCCCAAGGAGCGTTTTGATTATCCTTCCATCATTCAGTCCAAGGATGGTTCGTTGCACGTGACCTACAGTTACAATCTCAAGACCGTGAAACATGCTCACTTCGACGAGGCCTGGGTCCAGGAAGGAGATTCAAAATGAGATTTAGGTGCTTCGCCTTTCCGCGTAAATCTTGGACGATCGCGTCCTCCAAGCCAGCAAATCCAGCTCGTGGTCATCCGCCTCAAAAAACTTTCTCGAACACGGACACTTCGAGACCTGGAGATTCCAGTAAACAGCCGCAGAGTTCATTTTGACACTGTTGCAGGGGTGTTACTAAAGTCGGCTCATGAAAGCCGGCATTGATTCCTACTACGACCATCGCTTTTTCGGTGAGGTGTACCCGGTATTGATTACGCCAAACAGATTGTTGGGAATCAGATGTTCACGTGGTAAAGTTTGTTCAAATATGACTTTTAGGCCCAAGCCTCGCATGGGCGCCTCAGGCTTTACGCTGATTGAATTGCTTGTGGTCATAGCGATCATTGCAATTCTCGCCGCAATGCTACTACCCGCCCTGGCCCGGGCGAAGGAAAAGGCCAAGGCCACCCGCTGCTTGAGCAATGGCCGGCAGATCGGCTTGGCTTACATGCTGTATGCGGGCGATCACGAGGATATTACTTCGCCGCTCGAGGCCGTGGGACCACCCGGCTACAATTACAACAACACCAACCAATTTGTCGTGGGGAGTGGGACAATTTGGTGGCCCGATCTGGAGAGAGAGTACATCCAGGCGCGACACGTTATCGATTGTCCGAGCGTGGTGGGGAGCAACATCAAGGGAATTCCCACACCGCCCTATTCTCCAATTGGACAAGGAAACTTTGGCATTGGGTATAACCACGTCGAATTGAGTTACTCTCCCTGGACTGATAAACAGCTCAAGTTGTCTTATATCACCCGTCCCAGTGACACGGTTGCGTTCGCTGACGCTGGGAAGACAAGCAATCCCACAGAAAAAGATCCAGACAAGTGGTTTGAAATTCCAGGCGCGCAGGTCCTTTATTTTCTGACGCCTTCGCATCCGGACTATGCCCTGAACAACCCTTATCGAGTCATCAACCGCCACCAGGGTCGCGCGGTTTCCGCATTCGCGGACGGCCATTCTCAGGCTGTTAAAGTCAGCACAATCGGCTTTCAGTTTTTCCCAGGTGTTGCTCCTGATGGAACGACAGCAACCGGTGATCCTGTTTTAACTGGTAATGGAAAATACGACGCCCGCTGGCGGTGGGGGAGACTAACCCCAAAACAATAAAGCTGCCCCGATTTGAGGCTTGTATAAATTCTTGGCCACCAGTTCATTTTGACATCCCGCCAGGGGTCTTACTAAAGTCGCCTCATGAAAGTCGGCATTGATTCTTACTGCTACCATCGCTTCTTCGGCGAGGTGTATCCGATGCAAAAACCCGCCGCGCGGCAGTATACCATGGAATTTTTTCTTGAACGGGCAAAGGCGCTTGGCTGCGAGGGCGTTTCGCTCGAGTCATGTTTCTTTCCGGAGTTCGGCGCTAAATACCTCACAGACCTGCGCCGCAAGCTGGATGACCTGGGTTTCGACCGAGTCTATGCGTGGGGACATCCTGACGGGCTCGAAGCGGGTGGAAGTCTGAAAGCCAAGGCAGAAATGATTGCGCATATCGAGCACGCCAAACAGATCGGCGCGAGTGTGATGCGGGTCGTGGGCAGCAGTCTCATGTTCCGATTTTCGCCTCATGAGCCCCAGTTGAAGATTCTCGCCCAGTGGTTTCGCGAGGCCACGGACATTGCTTCAAAATACGATATCCGTCTGGCCGTGGAGAACCATATCGATTATAACTCGGATGAAATTCTGTGGTTGATTAACCAGGTTGGCTCCGAGCATTTCGGAATCAACCTCGATACGGCGAATTTCCTCCGCGTTCTGGACGACCCGGTCGAGGCAGCCCGCAAACTCGCCCCGCACGTTTTTGCCACACACGTCAAAGACATCCGGCCGGTAAAAGGCGTGAGCGTGCGTGAGTGGTATTATTTTTCCTGCGTTGCAGCAGGGCAGGGGTTGATCGAGATCGAAAAAATTGCCCAGGTGCTTAAGGCGGCCGGATACCAGGGGTTTCTTGCCTTCGAAACGGACATGCCCCACCCGGACTATGCTGAACGCGAGGAGGAGATGGTTGAGCAGAGCATTCGGCACCTGAAAAGCGTCGCCGCTAATCTAAAATAAGCGAATTATGCCCGTGAAAAAAGAACTTCGCGTTGCGATCATTGGCCACAACTTTATGGGCAAGGCGCACAGTAATGCCTGGCTCCAGGCCGCGCGTTTTTTTGACATTCCCCTGAAACCGGTTCTCCAGGTTGCCTGTGGCCGAAATGAGAAAGGGTTGCGCACTTTTGCCGATACATGGGGTTGGAACCATATCGAAACCGATTGGCGGAAGGTGATTGCCCGCGATGATGTCGATGTCGTGGATATTTCGACGCCTCAATATTTACACCATGACATAGCCATCTCCGCCGCGCGAGCCGGCAAGCATCTTTTCTGTGAAAAGCCCATGGCACTCTCGGTTGCGGAAGCGGAAGCGATGCTGAATGAGGCGGAGAAGGCTCGAGTCGTGCATTACCTGAACCATAATTATCGCCGCACCCCTGCCGTCCGGCTCGCCCGGCAATTGATCGACGAGGGGAAAATCGGCCGCATTTACCACTGGCGCGGCGCGTATCAACAGGATTGGATCGTGGACCCGAATTTCCCACTCACTTGGCAACTGCAGAAGGAAAGCGCAGGCAGCGGCCCTCACAACGACTTGAATTCGCACAGCGTGGATCTCGCGCACTACCTCGTCGGAGATATCAAAAGCGTGTCGTGTCTCACGGCAAGTTTCATTAAGGAAAGGCCGTTGCCAACCCAGGACGCCACTGCCTTCGCCGCGGTTGGTAGCGCGCCTGTGGCGCGGGGAGCAGTTACAGTGGAAGATGCTTCTCTGATGATGGTTGAATTCGCCAACAATGCGGTTGGTTCCTTCGAGGCTACCCGCTTTGCCCCGGGCCGGAAAAACCGCAACACGTTCGAAATTTACGGCAGCGAAGGCGCACTCGTTTTTGATTTGGAAAGGATGAACGAATTGCAATTCTACTCACGAAAAGACCCGGAAAATACGCAAGGTTTTCGGACGATTCTCGCCACAGAATCCTGTCATCCGTACATCAAAAATTGGTGGCCTCCCGGACATATCATTGGCTATGAGCATGCGTTTACCCATGGCGTGGTGGATTTTGTGGACGCGGTGGCGAATGCGACCCCGCTTGCACCCAATTTCCGGGACGGCGTGAAGTGTGTCCGCGTGCTCGAAGCCGCGCTCAAATCGGCAGCCAACGGCGCGAAGCAACTGGTATGAAGCCGCGCCTCGTCCCTGTCTATTTCGACCCCGGTCGCGATAGTGGTTTCGATACGCAATTGGAAAAGCTTCGCGCACTGCTCTTCAATGATGCGGAGTTTCTCCCGGCTGTGGCGCTTGGCTCAAAGGTGCCCGAATGTGAAGCCGCCATCTTCCCCCAATTGCTCGGCGAGGCTTATCGACGGGTGCCGGACATCCGGGCTTTGACGCTTCCGTTGCTTATCGTTACTTCCGAATTTGGCACGTTGTCGATGTGGGATTGGGAACTGATAACCTATTTGAAAAGCGAAGGAGTGGGCACTCGAATCCTTGCGCCATATAACCTCGAACTCACCCGCGTGGTTTTGCGCGCTCTGGCCTTGAAGCGCCTTCTGCACACAAGCAAGTTTGTGGTTTATCAGGACAACCCTGGTGATGGCATGCAGGCTCCCATTTTCAAACGCTTTTATTGGTGGGAAAGCGAATGCGTTCAGCGCATGATGAAAAAATTCGGCCTCACAATTGAAAAACGGAGTTTCAAAAAGCTCGGCGCGGATGCAAAAAAGATTCCTGATGCCGATGCCGAAACCGCTGCGCATGCGCACCCAGTGCCTCACGCGCTTCCTGAGAAGTCTCTGAAAGCGGCAATGAAACTGTACCTCGCCCTGAAACGGGACATCGGTGATGACCCCGCGGTGCAAGGCGTTGGCATTAACTGCCTCAATGAGTCCCCGTTTTCCGACTGCACACCATGTCTTGCGTGGAACCTTCTTTACGAAGAGCGGGGACTCATTTGGGGCTGTGAAGCGGATATCATGGCGATGCTCACAAAACTTATCCTGCACCGCTCGCTTGGAGCGCCGGTCATCATGACCAATCTTTATCCCTTCCTCCTGGGCCAGGCTGCGCTGAAGCATGAGCGGATCCCTGCATTTCCTAAAGTGGCTGGCAACCCGCGCGACTATATTCTCGCCGCTCATTGTGGCTATCTCGGCGTCGTCCCGCAGTCCTTTTCCACCCAATGGACGTTGCGGAAAAAAGTTCTGGCGATTGTGGATCAGGATGCCAGCGCCATTGACGCCCGGCTGCCGGAAGGCCCGCTCACGCTTGCGAAGCTGCATCCAGACATGGAGACCCTGACAGTAGTAGAAGCTGAACTTACGGGCTATGCCGGCTATCCCGATTCAGATTGTTTAAACGGAGGGGTTATTCGCGTTCCGAATGGGCACCGATTAATTACCCAACTGGCCTCTCACCATTACCTGCTTGTTACCGGCCATCACCTGGCGGGCATCGAACCGGTTGCGGCTGTGTTTGATCTTGCGACCAGGGAAGTATAGCGCGTTCGTGCCAGTTACTCCCTGAGCTCAAAACGCAGGATAATAGGAGATATTGCTTTGCGCCTTCTGCGTGTCGTTGGTAGGCGTCAGACCAAAATCACCGCTTCGCAGTTTTGTGCTTTGGCGAAATTCCGCGTGGCCATCGCAGAAAACGAAATTACCGCCCTGAAAGTGAGTTGTCGAATAGAGCTCCTTGCCCGTTGATAAATTGTCGTGCCAATATGAATACGTTCCCGCAGTTCCGCCAAAATCAGCGGAATCAGCGGGACGCAAGGCGCAAAAAGCAATCTGAACCATGCTCTCCTGGATGAAAATCAATTGGCTGGGATTTTTGATGCTGCTCATCTTTTGCTCCATCAGCACCGCATTTGGCATGAAGCTCGTTCCACTCAAAGCGGTCGGGTTATTGCCGAGGAGAACGCCGGTTCCCGGCGCGGCCATGGAACACAAGAATACCTTTGTGCTCCCTTTTTGATTTCCCTGAAGATATTGGGCAATCGAATAGAGAGCATTGTTACGCCATCCAGGAGAAGCGGGATTCATGAAATCATAGACTTGCGAGGCTCGTTGGGGGAATGTTTTGTTGTCCGACTCATACATGATCAGCCCAAGCCCAATTTGCCTCATGTTGCTCAAGCAATCGATCTGCTTCGCTTTTGCTTTGGCCCTCGCCAGTGCTGGCAATAGCATCGCCGCGAGAATGGCGATGATGGCAATAACCACCAGCAGTTCAATCAAAGTAAATCCCTGGCGGTAGCTAGCATCCCTGGTCATAAAAATCTGTCGCGTCGTTTAGTGTTTAGCTAGACATTCGCGTGGCAGTTTTTGGTCATTGTTTATTTCACCAAAAAATGGCGCGAAACTTAAGTGAAATGTTTGGGGCGTTCTTCGCCTGACGAATTGAACAAGGGGCTTGCAAACCGCCTTTGTCTTGATATTTGACTGAGCAGCAGCCATACTTATTAGTTATGCTGAGCCAAGGAACTCGATCTTTTTCAGGGCAACATTGAGGTGGCAACGTTCAGCATGATGAAAATTAGAAAAGCAAACGAGAGGGGCCACGCCAGTCATGGGTGGCTGGACACGTATCACACTTTTAGCTTTGCGGACTATTATGATCCGAATTGGATGGGTTTCCGGAGTTTGCGGGTGATCAACGATGATCTGGTCATGCCACAGATGGGCTTTGGCACGCATCCACACCGCGATATGGAAATTATCACCTACATTGTCAGCGGCGCTCTCGAGCACAAGGACTCCATGGGAAACGGTCGCGTGATCCGGGCGGGCGAAGTCCAATATATGTCTGCGGGGACCGGAGTCCAACACAGCGAGTTTAACCCGGCCAGGGATGAGGCGGTGCATTTGCTTCAGATTTGGATCCAGCCCGATCGCAAAGGGGTTGCGCCGCGGTACGGAGAAAGATCGCTGAAAGATTTTCCAACAGGCACTCTGCGGCTGCTTGCCAGCAAAACCGGCAGGGATGAGTCGTTGTCCATTCACCAGGATGCTGACCTTTGGCTTGGTAAACTCGAGCCTGGGGATAAGGTTGGGCATTCCCTTTCGTCAGCGCGCCACGCCTGGCTGCATGTAGCGGAAGGCCAGGTTGTGGTTAACGGAAAAACGTTAGATGGCGGGGATGCGGCAGCCTTCAGCGATGAGACCAAACTGGACCTGGAAGCAAAGAAGCCTTCGCAAGTCTTGTTGTTTGATCTTAACTGAGTGCAACTTAGGCCGTGGAAGTTAGCTGGCTAACGTCCACGGCTAAATTTCAGAAGATTTGGAGTCGAGAAATTCTTTTGCGTCAGCAGCTTCGTCTTCGGGAACTTGAACCAGGATGCCGCCAGCCGCCATAGCATAGCCATCCAGGCTGAGAGCCGAAAGTTCGTGCATGACAACAGGGTGAAAATCCGCCGCTTCGAGCCGTGACCGGACAAGGTGCGCGTCCGCCGGGTTGAAAGCGCTCAGAACAGTAACCAATTTCATAAAACCTTGAGTTCAGGCTGCCATCGGCTGTTTGTAATCCGCGAACACAATGATGCCTGCGCCCGTTTGTAACAGGCTCTGCACTTGCACATCGATTTGCTGGCCAATGGCACTGTGAGCGTTATTAACCACCACCATCGTTCCATCGGGCAAGTAGCCGATGCCCTGGCCTTTATCTTTGCCCTCCCGCACAATCCGCAAACTGAGGTTTTCGCCCGGCAACAGCACGATACGAAGCGATTTGGCCACTTCGTGCAGATTCACATAGCTGACTGACTGCAGTTCAGCGATTTTGCCCAGGTTAAAATCGTTGGTGTAAAGTTTTGCGCCAAGGTTGCGCGCCAGCCGAATCAGTTTCGTGTCGACTTCCTTTTCTTCCGGAAAATCGCCATCATGAATTCTGACCTCGTTGCGAGTATTGCGTTGGATTCGATTGAGCATCTCGATGCCACGCCGGCCTCGCGCGCGTTTGATCGGGTCCGCTGAGTCAGCGATCGCCTGCAGTTCCTTCAAAACAAAACGCGGTACAACGATCAAGCCTTCCATAAAATTTGCTTCGATCAGGTCCGCAATACGGCCATCAATAATGACGCTGGTATCGAGCAGCAGCAAGTTATCGGGCTTGTTCTGCGGCGCGAAGCGGACATAAGGAATGATCAACGAAAAATCCTCCTTGTTGCTGCGCATCGCTAGCACAATGCCGATATACCCGAAGCTAAGAAATAAGCCCAGCCGGACCAGCCACCGGGTGGTGGGTTCCTCGGCATACTCGAAGAGGCCGGAACGATCGATGAGCAAAGCGACCACCGTCCCGAGCAGCAAACCAAAGGTGGTGGCCGAAAAAGCTCGCAACGAGAACCCCTTGAGCATCTCGTCCAGTGCGATCATCAGCCAGCCGAACCCGAAACCGATGACCATGCCTAAAGGCCCCGCGAAGGTCCCGTTAATGAACTCGGGCCGCACCTGGCTGACCGCATAGCCACCGATACTGGACAAGCACAGAAATAAAATGCGGATAACCCAAAGTGCCATAAGACTAGTCCGCGCCCTTCGGAGCCGACAATGGCCGAATCGCAGTCCCGGCGGGAGGATTGGTTTTGGGCGGCTTGTGCTGCCACAAAATATTCCAAAGCCCCAAACGGTTTAGGTTGCTGCTTGTAATACTCAAGTTATTAGCAATTTGCGAAACGGTCACAGACAGTTGTTCGTCTTTCAGCAGGGCGCCTGCCAAACCCTTTCCCGCCTGCAGATCGTCCATCACAGTCTTCAATACCGCGGTCGAAGATTCAATGTTTTTCACGGCGACGTGAATTTGGTCGGTGTTTGTCGCCAGCATCCCGTTCAAACTGGCGCCAAAATCCTTCATCTCGTGGGAAAACGCAACGAGATTGCTGCCGGAAAGCGACAAGGCAGGACTGTTGGAAGAAATGAGGCCATTCAGGCTATCCAGGGTGCCAATGGCTCTTTCGGAAGCGACACGCATATTGACCACTGCGGTTGAAAGATTCGTTAAAGTCTGTTCGTTGAGCACCAGCCGCCGAACGTCCGCAATCGCGTCGTTGAGCCGCACCGCGGTTTCGTCGATTCGCTGCAAAAATCCGGCCGCCGAACGTGCGACCTCCTGCATATTAAAGGGTGCTTCCGTCTGAGCAACATCACCGTCCTGAAAAAGATCTGCCTCATTTTTAGTAGGCAGGATCGCGACGAACTGGTCGCCCAGGAACCCGGATTGTTCAATCACAAATCGAGCATCTCTGTGTATTTGGAATTGGTTGAAAATGCGCAAGGTGATCGTGACATTTGTGCCTTGGGGTGAGAGGAGCAGGTCCGAAACGGTGCCAACCTGGACACCCGCCAGCAAAACTTGAGACTTTGCCTTTAATCCACCGACGTTCGACGCTATCAATTTGATGGTTTTGGTGGGGCGCAAAAACGTCGTGCCTTTGCTGAACTGCAACAACAAAGCGGCTAGCAGGGTAAGTCCAATCAGAACAAACAGCCCAACTTTCCATTCAAGGCGCGAGGTGTTCATATTCAAAATAAATGCTCTTTGGAATCAGAAACCCCGTCAACAAATTGTCGCACAACCGGGTCTTTTGACTCAAAGATTTCTGTTGCCGTTCCGGTCGCATAGACTTTTCCCTTGTGCAGCATAATGATGCGTTGTCCGAGCCTGCGCGCGCTTCGCATATCGTGCGTCACTACCACGGTAGTGACCTCCAGTTGATCGCGCACGCGACTGATGAGCTGATCGATGCTATCGGAGACGATCGGATCAAGGCCTGTTGTGGGCTCGTCATAAAGCACAATTTGAGGTTGATAAATAATCGCGCGGGCCAATCCAACCCTTTTGCGCATGCCGCCGGACAATTCAGAAGGGCTCTTTTCCTGGGTGCCTTGCAAATCCACCAGTTCGAGGACTTCACTCACCTTGCGCGCGACCTCCTGCTGCGGCAGTGAGCGTTCGCGCCTAAACGCGAAGCTCACGTTCTCAAAAACGTTGAGCGAATCAAAAAGAGCCGCGCTTTGAAATAACATGCCGAATTTGCGGCGTACGTCCAGCAGTTGGCGCTCATTCATCGGCACGATGTTTTCTCCCTCGATCAAAACCTCTCCCTGGTCCGGCTTGAGGAGGCCAATCAAATGCTTGAGCAGAACACTCTTGCCCCCTCCGCTCCTGCCAATAATGACCACCGATTCACCCTTTTCAATGCGGAAATTGACCTCTTCGAGAATCGTGTGGGAGCCGAAACTCTTTTTGAGATCGCGCACTTCGATCATACTTTTTGAAAGATTTGACCCAGGACGAGCGTGAGAAAGAAATTGGAGATGAGAATGGTAATGGAAGAAAAGACGACTGCTTGAGTCGTGGCGCGCCCCACACCTTCCGCCCCTTCTCCGCAAGTCAGACCTTTGTAGCAGCTAATCATTGCCACGATTCCGCCAAAAATGAAGGATTTGATTAAACCAATCATCACGTCCGACGTGTTGGTATATTTAAGCATGTTGGACCACGAGTAGGTGGGATCGATTCCAAGCAAGAACACCCCTACCAGGTAGCTTGCTCCGATGCCCACCGCAATGGATTCTGCCGTGAGCATTGGGAGGGCGATGTATAAACCCATCAATCTGGGAACGACTAGATAATCGACCGGGTGCGTGGCTAGCGTGCGCAACGCATCGATTTGCTCTGTTACCCGCATGGTTCCCAACTCGGCCGCGAATGCTGCGCCGACGCGGCCCGCCACCATCAAACCGGTCAGGACGGGCCCCAGTTCGCTGCACATGGAAACGCTAACCACAGCCAGGGTGGCAGTGTCCATTTTAACCTTGTGAAATTGAAAATAGGTTTGAGCCCCCAAGACCATGCCGGTGAAAGCGCCGGTGATCAGCACGACAGACTGAGACTTCACGCCCACAAAATAAATCTGATAAAGCAGGTCGCGCCAGGCCACCTTGAACGTGAGCATCGATGCGAGACTTTCCCTGGCAAGCAAAGTGAGCCTGCCCAGCCCCTCGACCCACTCCAGCACCCACGCTTTGCCCAGGACACGCATGGCGGCTAACCTAACAGAGCGGCCTGATATTAGCTAGCGTTGAGGAATCACAACCCCGCGACGCGAGCACTTCATTTTATTTTCGGGCACGGAATACACCTCTTCGGCGAGTTCTTATATGATGCTGTCCGACTTGCTCCGTCAATTTTGGTATGCTTTTTTATGACAAATTTTGCTCGCGGAGCGCGACGAACAGGGACGGTCACATTAAAGCTGTAAGTAAAACCGCAGAAATTGGAAGGAACGACAGAGGCACAGCGCGGCAGACCGCAACCAAAGAAGAAGAAAGCGCATTGGTAATTACTTTTCCACCTGCGTCAGCTTGTGTTTTAACTGTGCCAAAGCTCGTGCCCGGTGGCTTAGATGATTCTTAGCTTCGTCACTCATCTCTGCGAAGGTTGTTTGGAAGCCAATCGGGATAAACAGGGGGTCGTAACCGAACCCGGCCTCGCCGCGAGCGGAAGCAGCAATGGAGCCGTCGCAGGCGCCTTCGAATAGTTCAGTCTCTAATTCCACCTCGTTGGCATAACAAACCGGGGAAGCGCTTCGAGTGATTTCATTCATGATTGGTGTTAGAGCCAGAACGCACCGAAAACGTGCGGTCCGCTTTTCCTCAGGAACATGGCAAAGCAGGCGCAACAACTTGGTCCTGTTGTCGGCATCAGAGGAATTGCCAGCGCTTCCACTATCGAGCCCCGCGTAACGCGCGGAATAAACTCCGGGCGCGCCCTGCAATGCATCAACTTCGAGTCCTGAGTCATCGGCAAGCACAAACGAAGAAAGGCCGTTCCGGTTTGGTGCACTCAATGTTTTAGAAATCCAATCCGCGAGCACGACCGCCTTCTTCATTGCATTCCCGGCAAATGTAGAGGCGTCCTCAATTACCTCTGGGGGGTTGGAAAAATCCTTCAAGGACAAATAACCAAACGACGGCCCAAGAATGGTTTGGATTTCTGCGACCTTATGCGCATTGCGGGTTGCCAGCAGCAAGGTAATCATTCCTGGGCTTGTCGTTAATTCGGGCCTCGCAGATTGAAACGCTTTCAATTCAAAGCTGGCCCTATCTCGAGAGGAACTTTAAAATGATTTGTTCCAGACCTAACCCACCAAAGTTCTCCACTGACATCGTTTTGATCCACTCCGAAAAAAGGCAAACCGATTATTATCTCAGTGCCACCTCGAAACGAGAGATAGAAGGGAAGGCTCGCCCCGCTTGGAGTTGGCAGAATCAGCGACGAGCCAAGCGAGAAATTTAGGTGGTTAACCCACTGCCCGCGGATGCGAACGGTTCCCGATTTGGCTATCGTCGCCAACCCTCCGCCGATAACCATTTGGTTGGTGCGGCTTATCCTAAAACCTAGTTGGGCAGGTTGGGGCGCAGGATTGGTGCGTGCATTGAAATTATTTCGACCGCCAACAAGTTGGGAACTTACCACGTTGGTTCCAATCAGATTTGTAACAAAACCTTTCAGCCGATTCTCGTCCACTTGCAATGCGAGAACAACTGGCGCAAGCGCGTGTCGAAGGACCGGTACCGTCACTCGATGAAAAAAATCAAACTGGCCACCGACAGCATAACTGGTTCCTCTCGTGCTCAGCCTGCCATTGAACGATCCATTTTGTAAAAGACTCAAACTCAGAAAACCTGAACTGTCTGGAGAGACGCTGTTCGTATCAAAGTAAACCCCAAGATAAGAACCCGGCAGGAATGGACTGTTTGTAAAACTTGCCACCAATGTTGTTAGATTTGATTCCATCACGAAGTTGAGCGTCGAAGAATAATTGGTATGAGCTAATCCATCCCAGCCTGCGAAGATGGACCCCGCGGATGGGCGAGCAGTCATTTGATAAGGTTTTCCGATCTCGAGAACCCGACCGTTTAGATTAGGGCTTACAGTTCCGGAGCCAGTTATCTGAACCGTTAAGGCTTGGGTGACTACATAGGTATAAAAGCGGGTCAGCTCAGATGAGGTATTTCCCGCAAAATCAAGACTGCGCAGATGGATGGCATTGTTACCCGGAACGAGATGAATGTTTGCGAGCCAATTCGTGGTGCCCTCGGCCAGTCCATTGGTGCCGGGGCTGCCTAGAAAAGGCCCGTACTCCAGTCGGTACTCAACATGATCCACACCAATATTGTCCCGAGCAGTTCCGGAAAGAGTTACTTGTGAGGAGTTCTGTCGGGAGAAATTCGCCGGTCCATTGGTAATGACGATTCGAGGTGGCGTCGCCTCTGGAATGTGAATCCGGATCGACACTGGCGCTGAGGTGCCAGCCTGTCCGAACTGGTCCATGGCAACAGCAAAAAGAGAGTAGAGCCCAGCCTCTGTCGGAGTCCATGCAACGGCAAATGGAGCGTTGGTGGCGATTCCCACAGCGTTCGTGACGATTCCCAAGGCAAAGAACTGGACCTGGGTCACTCTTGCTGCGGTTGTGACTACCGCAGTGTTGGTAAGCGTAGTTCCCAGCGGGAAATTCGTGCCGAAGGGCGAAATTGTTAACAGGACGGAAGGCGGTCCCACAACGGTGATGCGCACCACTGAAGAGGTGGTTGCGAGCTGGTGCAGGTCAGTTGCGACCACATTCAGGAAATAAGTCCCCGCCTGGAGGTTTGTGAGCAGCAAACTAAAAGGAGCTGCGAGCGAAACGCCAACAGAATTCGTATTCTGAAAGAACTCGACTTGTGTAACACCATTGGTTTCGTTTGCATCGGTGGTTATCAGCACGTCCGAGCCGGGAGGAAACACCGCGTTGTTAGTTGGGGAAGTGATGCTAATGGTCAGGATTTTCAATGTCGCAGTCAGACTTTCAACTGATGCAACCTGATTGCTCACAGTGACCTTGTAATCGCCCGCGGCCGTGAGCTGAACATTTGTTAACTGAAGAGTATTATTCGTCTCGCCGGGGATAGCCTTGCCATTGAACTGCCATTGATAAGCAAATGGCGGTGCCCCATTCACCCCGACACTGAATGTCACATCGCTTCCCACTGTGGTGGTCTGGCTTTCTGGCTGTGCAACGATACTGATCGAAGGAACTGTGTAATTTATAATTAACTGCGGCACACTATTCGTGACGGGATACTCGCGTGTGGCAAAATGCCGCGCAGTTTTTGGCACTGCCTCAGCCTCGGAGTGGAGCATCCACCCAAAGTTACTCTGAGGATCAGTTACCCAGCCTTGCACATCGGCCACCAAGGCGGGTGTTGAAGGGAAGGTGTAAGCTCCGAGCCCGCGAACCAGGACGGAAGAACTTGCTCCCGGCGCTGAATCCGTTGGATCCAGGGCGCCTGGGTTCGCCCAACCAGTCCCTGCAAGCCGTTGGTTCCACGTAACTTGACTTTCGCTCCAAGGGGCGAGCATCCGGCGTAAGTCAAACGTAGAGTTTTGAGCGCCGGATGGAATTTTGATAATCGCGGTGAGGCGCACAGTAACCGAATTAATAACGGCACCAGGCGGTATTACTGTTAAATCAAACTGCAACAATCCACGGCGAACTTCAAAACCAGCCGCCGAACCCAGTGTCCCAGCGATGATATTATTCGTTGTTGCTGTGTTGACGTTCGGATGTTTTTGTTCCATCTCCGCATCACCAACAGTCTTCAGGGTAATTGTGTCTGCCAGAACGTTTGACTGGGCAAACAGGGCGATGACAAATGCAACACTTGAGATAAGACATGAAAAGCAAGACCGCCGTCGGGAGTAGACAGGCGTTGGCATTTGCCCAGGTCGACCCGTTCTACTATCTGGAGCTTGTTGAAAAGGTTTCATCGGCTGGCACATTCTACGGCCACTTGACAACCAATGTCGCAAAAATTCCATGGGCCGTGTAATCATTTATGCTGCCGCTGGTTGGCTCAAGGTAGCGGTAAAAGCCATATCGCAACGTGGAGGTTAGGTTTGACGTGAGACGCCGGGAAACCCCAACGAGAACACCATGGCGCGTGTAAGTCAAACCGAGGGGGACACCCTCGAAATTACTTTGTCCGTAATCCGCATCTGAAAACGAATAGGCACAATGAAATGCTGTTGCAGCGTTCAAGTTATAATTGGCGCTGGCAACCACTGAGTAAATGTTGCCTTTGTAAGGCACAACGGAGCCATACTGACCCGTGACTGTTCGCGAATCGCTATAAGTGAAAGTTCCCGAGAAATAGAAGCGCTGAAACGGGTTGACTGTTAGTCCAAGCCCATAACGATTTTGTTCCTGTTTTCCAGCAAGCAAACTTTCGGGCACCGTGCCGCCTGGTACCGGATCGGTAGTCGTCGAGTAGTCGCTTTCGATTCGTTGGTAGGTGATTGTCGCTCGGAGCCAATTCGCCGGGCGTAACGCCAACTTTGTCTCCACCTCATCCGTGTCAATTTGCCGATGTCGAATGAATGCCGAATAGGCGTTGTTTGTAGTCAGCAGGGCTGTGTTGGGATCCCCTCTCAAATCCAAAAGGTGATCGTAATCGCTGTCACTCGACCGGTTTCTGTAATGGGCGCTCAAACCGAACCAACGCCAGGGAGAAGTGTTAAACCCTACTCGACCGTCCCGCCGGTCATTCGTGGCATCGGTGTTTCGCAAGAATGCATCGGCCGCGTGAGGGGAGCCCGCAATGCTTCCGGTATCCTCCTGCTCGTACTGGCCTATCGCCTCCTGTTCGAATCGCGCTTCCGCAAATAAAACCGTGAAGGGTATTTTCGTGTAACGCAGGCCGACATTTTCCATTGTCAGGCTCTTATCCAAATCCGACCGAAGTGTAGCTGGTAACAGATGAAAATCTTCGGGCACATTCGGATTGCCCTCATCCAGCCGGATGTTTCCTGCCCCATGTTGCCTTTGCCATTCTGCTTGGAATCCAACAGACACGCTCAAACCATCGATCGGCTGAAAGAGGCTTGCCCCGCTGAAAACGTGGGCTTCACGTTTCAGCAGGAGCACATCACTCGACCAAAAGTTCCCGGCGGTCGGGACGCCCACAGCATCCAGGGTGGTGATTGAAAATGAGGCGTCTCCTTCAAACCGCGAATATAAGTACCCGCCGGAGAGCAGCCAGTTCTCAGTGACTTGCCGCTCGAGTCGGAAAACGTTCATGCCCTCGATATGGCTGCCGCCTTGCCGATTTTCTTCCTGAAGATTCGGGCCAAGCAGACCTCCTTGAATAGTCTTTTGACTATAAAGCTCGACCCTTGCGCTGTCTTCGAGATGCCATCCTGAGAATTCATGAGTGAGGTCAAATTTCGCAATATGCACCTGCTCGTCGATGTTCTTTGCGGAGGGATATATATTCTTATCACCTACATTTCCCCACGTCAGCATCGATTTGTCGCCTTGCTTGTATTGATATTCGTAGCCGACGATCATTGTGGGCACGTTGGGCAGCGTGAGGCCGAAATCAATCCAAACCCGTCCAATATCCAGGTGCAAGTCACGATCCAATTGAAAGCCTGGGATGGCAAAAGGCCGGTAGTAACCACCCGTATCGTTATAATATCGGCGCCATTGCTCGAATCCGGCCCGGACGAAGCCCAGATCGGTTTTCTGCAATGCCAATTTAATTTGAAAATCGTTTTCGGGAAATAGCGCCCGACCTTCCGCGGAAAACGTCTTGTCCCCGGCCAAATGTTCCTCCAAGTGAAAGTGCTCCACACCGCCTCCAGCACCGGGGGTGATTCCTTCAATCTCACGAAAATTCGACCGATTACCGTTCACAGCTATTCCTCGTAGGGCCAGGGTCATAGAAAAGGCCAGCGGGACCAGAGAATTCGTGCCGCCCCACTCGGCACCTTGATCAATCCAGGCCCTCAGGAGCCCGATCTCCTGAACAGTTAATGGCTCCCCCTTGCCTGGAGGCGGCATTTCCATGTCCGGGACCAAACGGGCTACGTAATGAACCAAGGGACTCTTCTCGCTATTTCCGGGAATGATATCGATGCCGTTGTCGCCACCTTTCAAAGCGGATTCGCGGCTGTCCAGGCGGAAATGGCTCTTGGGCCGATCAGGACCATGGCATCGCCAGCACTTTGCTTCCAGGAGCGGTTGAACCTCCCTCTGGAAATCCACTTTGACGGTGGCGGGCGGAGGGAGCTGGCTTTCATCGACAGCCCCTTGGACTGAAAAAGCTGTTGCGACAAACAAGTATGAGCAGATCCGAACGAGAAGACACGGAGCCTCTGGTAACCAATTGTGGAAACCGCACTTGGAGGGGACCCAATCTCTCGACCCGACCTCACCGCCGATATCATCCTCGCGCCTATTCACATCAGTAAAACATTCGTGGATGAACGTTCGACCCATGCACGGCCGTGTGACAGCCTGCGCTCCAGCAACTCCCCTGGCGCAAATGCGCGCTGTGCGGTGCTTGTCCAATGTAAATCTCTCCGGTCGCGCTGTGTTGGACCTGTCGATGACATTTGAGACAAAGATTAGAATCACTCTCAACCAGCATTTTCCGATTCATCGAGCCATGCGGGGTATGGCATACGGTGCATCCTTCACGGAGGGCTTCATGCTCGAAAATAAAAGGCCGCGTTTGTTCCCGATGACACTGCGAGCAATTCTGGTTGAGACGGGCCATTGCCAATCCGCCTGCCGGTTTGAAAATGTCAGAACCGTGTGGATCATGACATTGCACGCAATTCATCCGCCCCTCGGGTACGGCATGGTGCTGGGGCAAATTGAATTCGGCATGCGTTTGCAAATGGCAATTGAAACACGCCGTCGGGTCCTTTCCAGGATTGACGATGAACTTGCCTCGTCCCCCGCCCACTGCAACATGCTTGCTGCCTGGTCCGTGGCAGGATTCGCACCCGGTTCGATCCGCAAGTTTGGCGTTGTCAAAATCCAAACGTCCGTGAGCACTAGCCGGAAAGTTGCGCGTGATATTGGTGTGGCAATAATAGCAGGCTGTATTTCCCACATAAGTGGCGCCGGGCACCTCAACTGGCACGAGAACCGTCTGAGTCAAGGAAGAGCAGGAAATGACCAGCGCGCCCACGAAAATGACGCCGGCAAGGACAGCGATCAAGGACAATAGGTTCACGCACGTTGACTTGCGGCGAAATGGAGGCACGAGCAAGAGCTTAGGAAAGGGTTGACTGCGTTTCAAGCCGCGCCGTGTGGTTTTGTTGCAAATTGCTCAGAGTGAACAGGTCATTCGCATTCCTGCGATGCATGGGGCAGTGAATTGTTCCCGCCCTATGAGAGATTTTGATCTGGCCTTTTTTGGCGAACCCGCCAGAGACTATGCTAATGATTGTTCCCTGGCCGGGAACAATTTGCCGTCTGATGAGTCACACTGATGAGAACGCCGAACGGCCTGACTTTGATTGTCTGGTTGAGAAATACTATCGTTCGCTTTATCAATTTGCGTTTAGCTTGAGCCAGTCTGAATCTGAGTCCTGTGACCTAACGCAGCAGACATTTTATATTTGGGCTACAAAAGGCCATCAGTTAAGAGATGCATCCAAAGTGAAAAGCTGGCTGTTTACCACACTGCACCGTGAGTTTCTGGAATCACGCCGGCGTCAAACTCGCTTCCCCCATTACGAAATAAACCTGATGGAATCGGAGTTGCCCTCGGTTTCCCCCGCACGTGTGAACCAATTGGATGCAGGGCAGGTTCTCAAAGCGCTGACGCGTATTGATCCGATCTATCAGGCGCCCGTTGCGCTGTTTTATCTTGAGGATTACGCTTACAAGGAAATCGCGGAGATTTTAAATGTTCCAATGGGCACCGTGAAATCGCGTATTGCTCGTGGCATAGCGCAACTGAAGAATGCGCTTGGCAGCAATGCGTCGGCCGATCCAATGGAGAAAATCCCGTGAATTTGCTTCAAGCTAAAGAGACGCTTCTCCTTTATCGGCCGGGCACAACTGACCCGAATGACGCTGAGTTTGTTGAGGCGCTTTCTGTGGCCAAACGGGATCCGGAACTGGAAAAGTGGTTTCACGAGCATTGCGAAGTGCAGGAGGCGCTTCGATCCAAATTCAGGCAAATTGCAGTGCCAGAAGGTCTCAAAGAGCAGATTATTTCCGAGCGCCTGGCCTACGTAGCTCCACCGGCTCCGCGCATAAAACGAGCCGTGGCGTTGGCGGCGGTGTGCATCGTTTTGCTGGCTGGGCTTGCTGTTTGGGTATTACAACCCCGCGAAGATAAAACTTTCGCCAACTTTCAGGCTAGAATGGTGAGCACAGTCGCGCGCGCCTACCCGAAAATGGATTTGGAAACGAGCGATGCCAAAAAAATCCGGGAAACTCTAGCGCAAAAGGGTGGTCCCGCCAACTACGTCCTTCCCGAAACTCTGCAAAAAGTCCCAATGACTGGTTGCGCCTCGCTGGAGTGGCAGGGTAAGCCCGTTTCGATGCTGTGCTTCAATTCAGGGAAGTCAATTGAGCCAGATCTTTTCCTCTTCATCATCAATCGGAGCAATGCCCCCAAGGCACCCGCAACAGCTAAGCCACAGTTTGTCCAACGCAACCGGTTCGCCACGGCGAGCTGGAGTGATGGCCAGGAGGTGTACTTGCTTGCTGGCAGGGGGGACGAAACATTTCTCCGGGGTTACTTCTAATCCCTATCGACGCTTGTTCGTTCGAGCAGCCAGTCGAAATCACCCCATTCACTTTTCGGTAGCTTGATCGGCAGTGGAGCTCCGTCAGGTTTAGCCGGCCGTTTTGTGCTGGCCAAATGCCAACGATGAGTTTCGGAGTGTCCGTCGGCAAAAGAAAAACTGGCCGCACCGTTATGGTAGGAAGCAGGCAAATCGATCCATTCCCATTTATAAGCATCATTGATGAAATAGCCATCATTGATGCTATCGGGGTGCTCGTCTAAAAATACGAAGATCTGAGAAGGGTGGGGAATCGTGGAAATGTTGAAGAATTGAACATAATCGGGGTTATTCTGATTGTAACCAGTTTGGGAGAGGTCTCCCGCATCGCCAATCATTGCATTCATTGAATAACTGCGCACCCGGGCGGTCCAGTGAGCCCGCCGTTGAATGTCGCTCAGCACGTGATCAGAGGGGCATCTGTAAATACTGGCGGTCTTTGCCGTATAAGGCCCAAGGCTGGCTTCGGTAAGAGTCGCCGCGTTCGTGTTGTCAGGGCGCAGCTCCCAATTCAAAACATTGTTGATCCAATTCAGATAACTGGCTGGGGCAACACCGCGGACTTTAATATCCCCACCGAGGTTATAAGGAAGGTGTCCATTGTGGTCGTCGGAATAAAGCAGCCAGGCCAAACCAAGCTGGCGGGTATTGTTCAGACAAAAGGTCTTTTCCCCCGTGGCTTTTGCCTTTGCCAGCGCGGGGAGCAATAGACTCGCCAAAATGCCAATCACAGCGATAACGACCAAAAGCTCGATAAGGGTAAAGGCCAATCTTCGCGGCCCGACCAATGGGGAGCCGTGTTTTCGAAATGGAAGACTGAGATGCATGCGAACTCTTGTACAACGCTAACTAGCGCAATTTGCATATTCTGTCAAAGAGTAATGCATGCGAAAAAGTAATGCATTGTTTGCGGGACTGCTTTTCGCGATATTCCCGCGCCTATGGCCGGACGTCGACAGTACCCGTTTCATCTGATCGAACCCAAATGGCAACAGCATTGGGATGAGCAGCAAACTTTTCGTGCCTGGAACCCGGGGGACCGCGTCGATGAAAAGCACCCCTTTGCCCTGAGGCACAAACACATAAAACCGGAACAGGTCCCCAAAGCCTACATCCTCGACATGTTCCCCTATCCTTCAGGGGCCGGCTTGCACGTTGGTCATCCAGAGGGGTATACAGCGACCGATATTTTATCCCGTTACAAACGCGCGCAAGGATTTCACGTTCTGCATCCCATGGGATGGGACGCGTTCGGTTTGCCCGCTGAGCAATATGCGATCAGGACTGGCCAGCATCCGCGTCAAACCACGGAAAAAAACATCGCCACCTTCAAGGGGCAGATTAAATCCCTGGGCTTTAGCTACGACTGGACCCGCGAACTCGACACAACGGACCCGAATTACTTCAGATGGACTCAATGGATTTTTTTACAGATTTACAACTCCTGGTTTAACCCGGAAACAAATAAAGCTGAAGCGATTGAGACGCTTAAGTATCCACCAGAGTTGGAACCCAGCGCGACATCGTCCGACAGAAACTCCGAAAACGCCCGTCGTGCTTATCGCGATTCCAAACGCCTTGCCTACGTGACCGAGGCCCCCGTCTGGTGGTGCGAACAATTGGGCACTGTTTTAGCCAATGAGGAAGTCGTCGATGGCAAAAGCGAGGTAGGGGGATTCCCGGTCATTCGCAAACCAATGCGCCAGTGGATGCTGCGCATCACTGCTTACGCCGAGCGTCTGCTGGATGACCTTGGCACGATCGAGTGGAGCGAATCGCTCAAGGAAATGCAGCGAAATTGGATCGGACGCAGCGAGGGCGCCGAGTTCGATTTTGCGGTAACGGCGCATGTTGCCCAAATCCGAGTCTTCACCACCAGGCCAGACACACTTTTTGGAGCAACGTATATAGTTTTGGCTCCTGACCACAAAATCGTCGACATCATCACGACCGATGAGTGTCGGGCGAGGGTTGAAACATACAGGCTCGAGACCTCAAAAAAAAGCGACCTCGAAAGAACGGAACTCGCAAAGGAGAAGACCGGCGCTTTTACCGGCGCTTATGCCATCAACCCGGCAAATCAGCAGAAGATACCCATTTGGATCGCCGATTACGTTCTCAGCAGCTATGGCACGGGTGCGATTATGGCCGTGCCCGGGCACGATACACGCGATCTTGAATTCGCGACGAAATTCAACCTTCCAATTGTCCAGGTCGTGCAGCCGCCTGAGGGTATCGACTGGCAAGGTTATGTAGGCGAAGGCATCGCAATGAATTCAGCGAGCGAGGAGGTAACTCTGGATGGACTCCGCACCTTCGAGGCGAAAGAAAAAATGACCGTGTGGTTGGAATCGAAACGTCGGGGTAAGAAAACGATCAATTACAAACTGCGCGATTGGCTGTTCAGCCGGCAACGCTATTGGGGAGAGCCATTTCCGATCGTCTGGAAAACTGACCCGCATGGACAGCCCTATCACGAAGCCTTGCCCCTTTCCGCTTTGCCGGTGCTGCCCCCACCGCTGGAAGATTATAAACCCACCCCCGATGGGCAGCCACCGCTCGCTCGCGCCGCCACCTGGGTCAATCTCCCGGATGGTTCCAAACGTGAGACCAATACCATGCCCCAGTGGGCAGGCAGTTGTTGGTATTACCTGCGATATCTCGATGCCCATAACCCAAATCAATTCTGCAATCCGGAAAGCGAGAAGTATTGGCTGGGTTCAGTTGCTGTCCCCGAAGCACAAAGCTCAAAACTACCCTTGCCTTCCGGTTCATCAACGCCCGGGGTGGATTTGTATATTGGAGGTACTGAACATGCAGTTCTGCACCTTCTCTACGCGCGGTTCTGGCATAAGGTCCTTTACGACCTGAATCACGTCTCCACGATCGAACCTTTCTTCAAACTTGTTAATCAGGGTCTGATCCTCGGCGAAGATGGGCAGAAGATGTCCAAGGCCCGCGGCAACGTGGTTAATCCGGACGACATGATTAAGGAATTCGGAGCGGATTCCCTGCGCCTGTACGAAATGTTCCTCGGGCCTTTAGAAATGGTTAAGCCATGGAACAGCAAAGGGGTTGAAGGGGTGTATCGTTTTCTGGGCCGGGTCTGGCGGTTATTCGTCGATGATAAAACCGAAACGGAGTTCGAACAAAACTCGGCTGCGGAAGCCGAACGGAGCGGGGAGTTCCTCGAGCGAATTGCGCTGAACGCGGCCATTCAGGATACGGCACCCACAAAGGAGCAAGTCAAAGCTCTTCATGCTTGCATCAAAAAAGTCACCGAAGATCTGGACGAGTTAAAGTTCAACACGGCCATTTCTGCCTTGATGGTGTTTGTGAATGAGGCAATGACCTGGGAGATCCAACCCGCTGACGTCTTGCAGCAATTTCTAATTCTTCTACAACCCTTCGCTCCTCACCTTGCTGAAGAACTTTGGGCCAGGCTTCTCTCGGTCACCGGGAGACCATGCTCGTCTCTGGGGTATGCGCCTTGGCCAAAATGTGATGAGACATTGCTGATTGAGGACTCTTTGGACATCCCCGTTCAAGTGAATGGGAAACTGCGTGACGTCATCAAAGTCTCAATCACTGCAACCCAGGCTCAACTCGAAGCGGCCGCTCTCGCGTCCGACAAGGTGAAACCATTTATTAACGGCAAAACGGTCAAAAAGGTTATCGTAATCCCAAAGAAACTGGTCAACATTGTTGCTACTTGAAGCGCTGCCACCCTATAGATCCCTAAATAGTCAGGAATTGAAAATCCAGAATCAAGCAGGTGTCGCGCGCATCAGCTTGCTCGTAGGTTGACCGGCTACTAATATTTAGATGTGATCGATCTGCCGGAATATATTCACAACTCGATCCTCCGGCGGCAGCTTTTTCGCAAAGGTCAAACCATCCTCGTAGCCGTTTCCGGCGGGCTGGATTCCATGGTGCTTCTGAAGGTTTTGCACGAACTCTGTTTGCGAGAGGATTGGAAATTGGTCGTTGCGCATCTGAATCATCAGCTCAGGGGAAATGCCAGCCGAGCGGACGAACGGTTAGTGGGAATTACCGCCGGCAAACTTCGTTTACCTCTCGTCACGGAGAAGGCTGACGTGCGGAGGTTCGCGAAAGATCAAAAGTTGTCCCTGGAAATGGCTGCCCGAAAACTGAGACATGACTTTTTGGCCCGAACGGCGCGGGGTTTGGACATTCCAACGACTGCGGTTGCGCACCACGCGGAAGATCAGCTTGAATTGTTTTTCCTTCGGTTGTTTCGCGGCAGCGGTGGTGACGCTCTGGGCGGGATGAAGTGGCGGAGCTTATCGCCAAGCGATGATCGAATAATGTTGGTGCGCCCATTGTTGGATCTGCGGAAGGAGGCGCTGCGCGAGTTCGCTTCACAAAGGAACATTCCGTTTCGGGAAGACGCCAGCAATCGCTCCCTTGATTTCCAACGCAATCGTATTCGGTATGAGCTCCTGCCGCTCCTGCGACGCCACTATCAAAAATCCATCGACAAAACAATTCTTCGGGTGATGGATCTCCTCGGAGCCGAATCCGATTTCATGACGGAGTGCGCGGCTAACTGGCTCTTACGACTGGAAACCCCAAAAAAGCCGTACGTTGGCTCCTTCGGATCTGCAATCCCTTTTGAAAAGCTGCCTTTGGCAATGCAACGTCATGTGATCCATTCGCAATTGCTGCGACATGGCACCACGGGGAATTTCGAACTGGTCGAGATTCTTCGGCTTAATCCGAAATGTCCCGTTTGTGCGCCGGCAACACGCGAAATGACGGGATGTTCGGACCAACAATACTTTTCGCGCGATTTATCGGGCCGAGTTCACCTTGCTGCTCGCCAAAGTCGAAAATTTCGCTCAGGCGCGTGTACCGTAGATTTGGCTCGGAAAGCTGGAGAAGCTGAATTCGAAGGACTCAAGGTTTTCTGGCGCACGGAATCACGACGTGGCGATCAACGTTCCAAACCGGTGATCAATTGTGAATACTTTGATGCAGACAGGATCAATCGCCGGGTCGTGCTGCGATATTGGAGGCCAGGAGATCGGTTCCAGCCCATTGGCATGAAAGGCACTGTAAAGTTGCAGGATTTTTTCACTAATGAGAAAATTTCACCAACCGAGCGTTCTAAACGGGTTGTCGCAACGGCAATGAATGGGGAGATCTTTTGGATCGAAGGGCTGCGGATATCAGAGCAATTCAAACTTTCCAGGAATACCAAAAACCGCCTGCAATGGAAGTGGCGTCGGGCTTGATTTGGGGCGAATTAGTGAAAAAACGCCGTGGGCTGGTTAAATCCCCACTTGACCCGTTCAAAATCCATTATTGCGACTTTCTCATGCGCATGCTAACTTGGGCGCAATTGAAAGATGCCAGACGAGAATAAACAGACCGAAGACGATAAGACTCCGAAAAAAGGTAACGAATTTCGCGTTCCCCCACGGACGTGGATCGTTTGGATCGCCATTTTTGGAGTAATTATCGTACTGATGCTCATGCGCGACCGTTGGCAAACGGAAGGCGTGAATCTTCCGCAATGGCAGTTCCAACAAAAGGCGGATTCAAACTTAATTGCCCAGGCCGCAGTCAACTACAGCCCGCAGAACCCGCTATTGACCGAAATTGTGGGCAAATACTACCAGGCTGACAAAGAAGGAAATGTAATCATCGGGGAAGATGGTAAACGTAAGACAGTCGCCTTTCGCACCCGGGCTCGCTTGTCAGAAAAGACGGAGGAAGCTCTGTTCCGCAAGCCCGAATTTGAGCCGCACGAACCCAATACCATGCTTTTAAGCGTGGTCTGGAGCGTCCTGCCAATCATTGTCATTGCTGCGCTCATCTGGTTCTTTTTCATTCGCCAAATCAAAATGGCAGGGAAGGGCGCGCTCAGCTTCGGTAAGAGTAAGGCCCGGTTGTTGGCCAAGGAGCGCAACAAAACCACTTTCAAAGACGTGGCCGGGATCGATGAAGCGATTGAGGAAGTCTCAGAGTTGGTCGAGTTTTTGAAGGATCCGAAGAAGTTTCAACGGCTTGGCGGACGCATCCCGAAGGGAATCCTGATGGTAGGCCCGCCTGGAACCGGTAAAACGCTTTTGGCTAAGGCCATCGCTGGCGAGGCCGATGCCGCATTCTTTAGCATTAGCGGGTCGGACTTTGTCGAAATGTTCGTCGGTGTAGGCGCTAGTCGCGTGCGCGATATGTTCGAGCAAGCGCGCAAAAACACGCCTTGCCTTATTTTCATCGATGAAATTGATGCTGTCGGACGGAGCCGCGGGCACGGTTTAGGTGGTGGAAATGACGAACGCGAACAGACCCTCAATGCGCTCCTGGTTGAGATGGATGGCTTCGATACTCAGGAAGGGATCATTATCATTGCCGCGACCAATCGGCCTGATGTGCTTGATCCGGCGCTTCTGCGACCGGGCCGGTTCGACCGGCAGGTCACAGTCAACCTGCCCGATGTCCGGGGTCGTGAAGCGATCCTTAAAGTTCACGCCAAGAACGTTAAATTGTCTCCCTCGGTGGATCTTTCGGTCATTGCCCGAGGAACTCCTGGCTATTCCGGGGCCGAGCTTGCGAATTTGCTGAATGAAGCGGCGTTGTTGGCAGCCAGCACGAACAAAAAAGCTGTTAGCATGGAGGAGTTGGAAGAGGCTCGCGACAAGGTTCGTTGGGGCCGGGAACGACGCAGTCTGGCCATGACGGATGAAGAAAAGAAGTTCACTGCATGGCACGAAGCAGGGCATGCTCTGGTCAATGTGATGCTTCAGCACACGCATCCTCTTCATAAGGTCACTATCATTCCGCGTGGGCAATCGCTCGGTTCGACTATGGCCTTGCCGAAAACGGACATCTTGAGCCGCCGTCGCAAGGAGATGCTTGATACGATTGCTGTCATGATGGGCGGCCGCATCGCTGAGGAAGTCATTTCTGGTGATATTTCCAGCGGAGCAGCAGGTGATATCCAGCAGGCTACCAACATGGCTCGAGCCATGGTCATGCAATGGGGAATGAGCGACCGTTTGGGCATGGTGCAATATGGTGACGACGATGAATTCGTTTTCCTCGGACGGGAAATGGCTCGTGCCAAGGTTTATAGCGAATTCACCGCCCAGGAAATCGATACAGAGGTAAAACTCATCATCGACCAGTCCTACAAGGCAGCCAAAGACCTCATTACTGGAAACCCGGAAAAGCTCGAGTTGATTGCCAAATCTTTGCTCGAATACGAAACGCTGGACGGGGCGCAAGTTGAGGAGATTGTGCGCACAGGGAAATTTACACCGCCGCCTCCAACACCCGATGTCTCCCCGCCTCACGGCGCGCCTGCCGGTACGCCATTGCCCGAGACGACGACCAAACCTGCTCCACCGAAGTTGCCTGGTTTGGGCACGCCCGCGCCTGCGCCGGTGTAGTTCGTAAGAGGTTTCATCCTTTTCGCTTTCCTGGTCGCATGGGGAGAATACCGGGGTTGGGATATCCCGAATCGCATGAGATTTTTCTCTCATGGCGGTTTCGCGGCTAAAATCCACTAGTTGGCCTCATCAGGGAAGGAGCCAACCTCAAAGGGCCACACCCAATGGCTCTCCTCGCTCCATTCCTCGCGATTGCTCGGAACTCGAACTCAACCTGAACAAGCACACAGTCCGGCTCACCAACCTCCAAAAACCTTTTTGGCCTGAGTTAGGAGTTACGAAAGGCGATTTGCTCCAATATTATATGGATGTTTCGAAATGGCTGCTCCCGCACCTCGCGGATCGCGCCATGGTTATGAAGCGATATCCGAATGGAGCCGCCGGTGAATTCTTCTTTCAAAAGCGAGCGCCCATACCCCGACCCGAATGGATCGAGGTTTGTTCCATCGAGCACGCTTCGACGAGCATTATTGATTTTCCCGTCGTTCGTGATTTGGCCTCGCTGCTCTGGGTTGTAAACCTCGGCTGTATCGATCTGAACCAATGGTACGCTCGCTGCGATGACGTCGATCGGCCTGATTATCTCCATTTTGACTTGGATCCGGTAAAAAACACTCCCTTCAAGAAAGTCTGCGAAACTGCCTTGGTCGTGCATGAGGCGCTCGAAAAATTAAAAGTGCCGGCATTTGCGAAAACAACCGGCTCTCGCGGCATCCATATCTACGTGCCAATTGTCCGCGGCCCGACTCAGAAGCAGGTTTGGGCTTTTGCAAAACAGTTTGCCGTGACCCTGGCGCAACTGCATCCCCAGTTAATAACGGCTGAATATCGGGTCGCCAAACGTCCAGAAGGTCGAGTTCTGCTGGATTACAACCAAAATGCATGGGGTCGGACATTGGCATCGGTTTATTCCGTGAGGCCGAAACCAAGGGCGCCAGTTTCCACACCCGTCACGTGGGGCGAAATTTCCAGAGGGATTCGTATCGAGGATTATCGAATCGACAACGTCCCTGAACGACTTCGGAAATTAGGAGACCTTTGGAAGCCGATGGTGCAAGCACATGGGCGCTTTAAACTGGAGATGGTTTTATGAGCTTGCCCATCCACCCGCCCTTTGCACCGATGGAGGCATTGTTGGTTAATGAGATTCCCAATGGCAATGGGTGGCAATATGAACCCAAATGGGATGGCTTCCGCTGTTTGGTTTTCCGGGAATGGTCTAAGGTTGAATTACAATCAAAATCGGGACAACCGCTGACCCGATATTTTCCAGAACTCGTTCAGGCTTTCCAAAAATTAAAAGCTCCCAATTTTGTTTTGGACGGAGAAATCGCAGTGCCAATCGACGAACAATTCTCATTTGACGAACTGCTGCAGCGCATCCATCCAGCCGAGAGTCGAGTGCGAAAGCTCGCGTTGGAGCACCCGGCACTGTTTATTGCTTTCGATCTGCTCGCAGAAAATGAAGCGGGAACTTTGGTGCAAACCCCGTTGCCTGAACGGAGGCTCCACTTGGAACAATTTGCGAAAAAGTACTTTCCGAATAACCAGGCTATTCGTCTTTCACCAGCTACCACCGACCTTGCAACAGCGAGAAAATGGTTCAAAACCGTCGGCGGAGATCTTGATGGCGTCATCGCCAAGCGACTGGATTGTCCCTACACATCAGGCGCGCGAACCGGGATGCAAAAAGTAAAGTTCACGCGTTCCGCCGACTGTGTGGTGGGCGGGTTTCGTTACGCATCAAACGCAAAGGTGGTTGGCTCATTGCTTCTCGGCCTCTATAACGATTCCGAGTTGCTGGATCACGTGGGTTTCTGTTCGGGGCTGAAAGCCGACGAGCGGAAGGTCTTGCTAAAAAAGTTGACGCCGCTGATAAAACCTCCTGGGTTTTCAGGGCATGCGCCAGGCGGTCTGAGCCGCTGGAGCACCAGGCGGTCGATGGAATGGGAACCATTGAAGCCCGAATTAGTGGTCGAGGTGAGTTACGATCACTTTACCGGCAACCGATTTCGTCATGGAACAGGCCTGCTCCGCTGGCGTCCCGACAAGGCTCCCAAAGAATGCCGCATGGATCAGGTTGAGAGGAGCGGCAAAGGATCTTTGGCCTTATTGTAGCAAGAGGCGTTGGAGTTTCTTAAGGCTCTCTTCAAAACACGAATTCGCATTCTGAAAGCCTTCGGTGACTTCAATCAGGACAAAAGGTTTGACGTCAGCACAAAAAATGAATTTGATCGAGGAAAAGTGAGTCTTGATTGACGTATATTACTCCCTGAACGTTCGATTCTTATGATGAGCAAAAAGCTGGTCGGGTCAGTCTGGTCGTTGGCTGCGGTATTCGGAATCTTTATTTTTGCCGGTTGCGCCTCTCAAGAAGCTGGGGTGGAAAAGCGGCATGGAGCCTCATCCAGGCAATTACTTGTCGTTACAGTCACAAAAGGTTTTCGCCACAGCTCGATCGCGACTGCTGAAAAAGTCCTGGCGGAACTGGGTGAAAAGAGTGGCGCGTTTACCGTGGATTATGTGCGAACAGACCAGGAGATGGCCCAAAAAATGACCCCGGAGGCGCTCAAAAAATACGATGGAATTGTCTTTGCAAATACGACGGGTGATCTGCCACTTCCTGACAGGCAAGCTTTTTTAGACTGGATCAAATCGGGCAAAGGTTTTGTGGCCACACACTCGGGCTCAGACACATTTCACGGGTTTCCGCCTTACATTGAAATGCTCGGAGGCGAATTTGAAACCCACCATGCCCAGGCGCAGGTGGATTGTATCAATGAAGACCCCAAGCATCCGGCCTGCCGCCATTTGGGCCCCACTTTCCATGTGAAAGACGAGATTTATCTGCTTAAAAACTTTGAGCGGACGAAGGTGCACCCTCTCTTGATGTTGGACAAACATCCAAACGACAAGACTCCCGGCGAATATCCAATCGCCTGGGCCAAAGAATACGGCAAGGGCCGCGTGTTTTATACCTCGCTGGGACATCGGGAAGATGTCTGGGATCCCAACACTCCTGAATCTTTCAAACGAGACAATCCTAAGTCGGTCGCAGAAGCCTACCAGCAGCATCTTCTAGGAGGAATTAAATGGGTTTTGAAATTGGAAAAAGGTAATGGGAAGCCGGTTCTAGCAAAAAATGATTGAAACAGCAAACGCGGGCCCTCCCCAGCAGCCAAAGTGCTTCCTGAACTTACGCGAACACGTGACTGACAACCGGCAGTATATTGCGTATACTGATGCCACAGTGAATTGAATATGAACGAGAACGGAAATGATTTCTCTGGTTATAATCGACGCGATTTTCTAAAGAGCGGCTCATTTGCCAGTTTGATGACCATGATGGGCGGGGTGGAGCTCTTTGCACAATCGGCTCCGGCGCCAGCATCTGATCCCATCGGAGGAAAAATCAAGGTGGGCGTCATTGGATTAGGATGGCGGGGCCGCGATATCCTGACTTCACTGACAAAACTGCCCCAGGCAGATGTAGCAGCGATTTGCGATACCTATGGAGCTTATCTGCGGCGGAGTGGCAAATTCGCCCCGGCAGCAAAACCGGTCCCTGACTATAAGGCTATCCTGGACGACAAAGAGATTAAAGCTGTTGTCGTGGCGACGCCCACCCATAAGCACAAGGAGATTGTTCTCGCGGCGCTTCAAGCTGGAAAACATGTTTATTGTGAGGCGCCTCTGGCAAACACCATCGAGGACGCGCGCGCGATTGCATTGGCCGCAAAAGGAGCTAAAAAGCAGATTTTTCAGGCTGGCTTGCAAATGCGCGCCGATCCGCAGCGTCAGTTCCTCTTGCCATTTATTCGCTCTGGAGCACTCGGTAAATCTGTGCTCGCGCGCTCTCAATCGCATAAAAAGCAGAGCTGGCGCACAGCTTCTCCGGATCCGGAACAGGAAAAGGCATTAAATTGGCGTTTGAGCAAGGAAACCTCGACCGGCCTTATCGGAGAAATCGGCATCCATCAAATTGACCAGGCTTGCTGGTTTCTGAACGCTCACCCGGTTTCAGTGACGGGTTTCAATTCTTTAATCAAGTGGACGGATGGTCGGGATGTTCCCGACACCGTTCAGGCTGTGATCGAGTTTCCTGGTGGTGTGCGTCTGATGTATGACTGCACGATCGCCAACTCCTTTGACGCCGATTACGAACTTTACCACGGCACCGAAGCTGCAGTGATGCTTCGGGATAGCAAGGCCTGGATGTTTAAAGAAGTCGATTCCTCTTTGTTGGGATGGGAAGTATATGCCAAGAAGGATGTTTTTTTTAAGCAGACCGGCATCTCCCTGATGATCGGTAGCTCCAAACAGGCTAACTTCGATGCGAAGGCGGAGGAGATTCCCTATGTCACCTCGACGCTGAACGCGGCACTGGAGACCTTCCTGCGGAACTCAATCGATCTTAATGCGGCCGAGGAGGGTTTTATTGCCAATTATGGCAAAGATGATCAGGAAGGTCTGATCACTGACTTGGCAAAGGTGGCACGCCGACCCGCCGCAGGATACCTGGAAGGGTTCCAGTCAGTCGTCACTGCTATCAAAGCCAATGAAGCCGTCAACAATTCGGAACGGCTGGTCTTTAAGCCAGAGTGGTATGAATTGGGTTAATGGGTAAGTCGTCAAAATATCAGTAGATACGAAAGCTCCGAACATGAGAACACGAACGTTCATCGCGGTAATCGGGTTAATTCAGTTGATCGCCGGATTGTCTCTACAGGCAGCCGACCAAATGACCAGTTTGCATGCCAGATCAGGCAGCAAAATGCGAATCGAGGGCACCTCGCTCATTCATGATTGGCAGGTAGAAAGCAGGATTATCGGGGGCTCAATCGAAGTCGGACCAAACTTTCCAACTGTCCCTGGGCAAGAGGTAAAACCAGGAAAAATGGATGTTCATGGCATAGCAATTATCAGGGTCCGCTCGCTCCAAAGTGTCGAGAAGAACGGTTCTCATTACAGCGACAAAATGGACGAGTCGATGTGGAAAAAGCTAAAACTGAATGAATTTACAAATATTTTTTATTACCCTAATGAGTTGAGTCTAAAAGAACCTGCCAAAGGAAAAGACGCTCCCTACCTGTTTGATTCCAAAGGGGATGTGGTTGTGGCGGGCGTCACGAATACAGTCTCGATGCCTGTTAACATCATGCCGATGGCAGACAATAAGGTCAAAATTTCCGGCACTTTAAACACCAAATTTTCGAATTTTAAACTGGACCCGACCTTCCCCGTAATCGGAGGCGCCACATTTAAGACCGCCGACGAAGTCAAATTGATATTTGAATGGATTGTTGGCGCCAACAAACCTACGGCCGCTGCTTCCAGCAAATGAGGCGAATCTTTCTTGTTTCCTGCTGACTTCAGAGGAGTTAGCAACCGCACTGCAAGATTCTGATTGGGAGAAAAAGGTTACCGGCTTCTTGACAGCAGATTGCTGAGAGATAATTTCGACGTCATGGCCCTGCTTCCACGCTTGCCGTTGCGTGCTCCACGCCGGGGTTTCACTCTAATCGAACTGCTTGTCGTCATCGCTATCATTGCGATCCTCGCCGCCATGCCGGCATTGGCTAAGGCCAAGGAGAGGGCGTACATGATCGGTTGCATCAATAATTTGAAACAACTGACCCTGGCAGCTTTGCTTTATGGCTCCGACCATAACGATGCCGTCATTCCGAACTACGCTATGGCTACCAACGCATGGGTGACCGGCAACGTTGGTAGTCTGCCAGGCGCTACCAACATTGCGGATGTTAAGTTGGGTCTCCTTTTCCAATATAATTCATCCACGGATATTTATCGGTGTCCAGCCGACAGGTTTCCATTGGCCGGCAAGGCCACACCTCGCGTCCGCAGCTTTTCACTCAGTTGTATGATGGGTGCACAATCCCCGGATCTCGCTTCCCTGTGCCATCCTGGAATTAAAGAACACCTTAAATTTAGCGATGTACGCAGCCCCGGGCCATCTGATGCGCTTTTTTTCCTCGATGAACAATCCGATCCCAAGGATCTTTTTGGTGGTTCCAGCAGCATTGATGATGGCGACTTCGGAGTCTTTACCGTCGGCGTCATTACCTGGCCAAATTGTCCTGCCACTCGACACGGAAATGGCGGAACCCTCTCGTTTGCCGATGGCCGTTCGGAACAATGGCGATGGCGGGAAGCGACCACCTCCAAAGCCAAGGGCCTTAGTGCCCCCGGCACGCGTCCTCTGGATCGAGACATCCGCCGGTTCCAGCAGGCCTGCTATGCGCCCGGCGCCTATCGCTAATTTCTCACCCAGCTTTACAAACCGAGCGAAAACTTCTTTGTGAAAAGATTGGAACTGAGGCATTTTACTGCTCATTCAGAATGAGCTAAGACATGAAAATTGCGATTGTCGGGCTTGGTTACGTTGGGCTTCCGTTGTGCCTTCAGTTTGCCCGCAGTAATGTCGAGGTCCTTGGCCTGGATATAGATCCCCTCAAAATAAACGGGATCACCTCCGGGAAAAGTTATATTCAGCACATCAAAAGCGAGGTGCTTCAGGAGTTAGTAGCGGCTGGAAAGTTTTCAGCTTCCGCAGATGTTTCCAGGATTAGAGAGGTCCAGGCGGTGATAATTTGCGTTCCGACGCCTCTTAATAGAAATCGGGAGCCAGACATCTCTTTCATATTGAGAACTGGGGAATCCATCGCGCCGCATCTAGCCCGCGGAACGCTGGTTGTCCTGGAGTCAACCACCTATCCGGGCACAACGGAGGATGAACTCCGAGAAGTGCTGGAAAAGGGATCCGGCTTGAAGGCAGGCACTGATTTCCACCTGGCTTTTTCCCCGGAGCGCGAGGATCCGGGGAACCCTGAGAGTCGGGTCGCTGTCATTCCGAAAATTGTTGGCGGTTATAGCCCCGCCTGCCTCGAACGCGCGATCGAACTATATAGCCGAGCCATTCAAAAAATTGTTCCGGTGTCTTCCTGCCGGGCCGCAGAAGCCACTAAATTGCTGGAGAACATTTTCCGCAGCGTCAACATTGCTTTGGTCAACGAACTCAAGCGGGTTTATTTTGCAATGGGACTTGATATCTGGGAGATCATTGATGCCGCCAAATCCAAGCCGTTCGGTTTCATGCCATTCTACCCCGGTCCTGGTCTCGGGGGGCACTGCATACCGATCGATCCGTTTTATTTGACCTGGAAGGCGCGCGAATACGGGCAGCAAACCCGTTTTATCGAATTGGCAGGAGAGATCAATACTGCAATGCCCGATTATGTAATCAGCCGCGTGGCCGAAGCGCTGAACTCCCGGCGATTAGCTGTGAATGGAAGTCGCGTGCTGGTTTTAGGTCTGGCATATAAGGCCAATGTTGATGATGACCGGGAATCACCCAGCTATCGTCTGATGGAGCTGTTAAAGGGATTGGGTGCTGAGGTTGCCTACTTTGATCCACATGTCCCGGTGATAGGCATCACGCGCGAGCACCTCCATTGGGCCGGGACCAAATCAGTGTCCTGGAATAAAGAAACCGTCGCCAGCTTTGATCTTGTCCTTATTTCAACGGCACACAAAGCTGTCAATTACCAGGAACTAGCCGAGTGGGCTGAATGCGTTGTGGATACCCGCAATGCAATGGCTCCTTACAATAAACAATTTTCAAACAAGATTTGGAAAGCGTGAAACTCCGATAAAAACTCAGCACCAGCCGCTCTCAGCCCGGCTGACATAACCAATTTAACGCCACTTTATTGTGTCATTTTTGCCACTTGACTGTCTAGAGGCCAAACCCTAAATTACTGAGAACGGTAAATTGCTGGTTTGCCAGCGCGCCAAAGTCGGAAGACCTAAATCTGCCGACTTTTTTGTTCCCCCAGCAAGGGTTGCCGTCAAGAGTATGAACGCCGATTTTTTGGCAGTTTTGGAATTTTGGGAGCGCGAAAAGGGCATCAATCGTGATGTCCTCGTGGCTGCTGTACACGAGGCGCTTCTCTCGGCGGCGAAAAAGGCGGTCGGTCCAGCCAGGGAACTGCGTGTCATGATTGACCCTAAGAACGGCGATATCAAAGCTTTTGCGAAATTGATGGTTTCTGAGAAGGTGATATCAAAGCATGACCAAATCTCAGTTTTTGATGCTCGCCGGATTAAGCCGGAAGCGCAGGTAGGAGATGAGTATGAGATAGAGGTCACTCCGGTTGGTTTTGGCCGGATTGCTGCCCAGTACGCAAAGCAAGCGCTGATGCAACATATCCGCCGTGCGGAAAAGCAGCTTATCTTTACCGAATTTAAAGATCGTGTTGGGGACATCATTAGCGGGACAGTCCGAAGGTTCGAGCGCTCCGATGTAATTGTTGATCTGGTTAAATACGAGGCGCTTTTGCCAAACCGTGAGCGAGTGCCCACCGAAGAGTATCAGATTGGGGAGCGGATTCGGTGCTACGTCAAAGCGGTAGAGCAGGGGCCGCACGGTCCGGAAATCATTCTGTCCCGCGCTGACCCACGATTTGTGATTAAGCTTTTCCAGCTTGAGGTTTCGGAAATCAACGATAACACGATTGAAATTAAAGGGATCGCTCGTGAGCCAGGCTTCCGTACCAAATTGGCGGTTTGGACTCGAGACGAAAAGGTTGATCCGGTGGGAGCATGCGTTGGACTTCGCGGACAGCGCGTTAAGAATATCGTGCGCGAGTTGAACAACGAGAAGGTCGACATTATTCGATGGGATCCGAACGTGCGAAATTTCATCACAAACGCGCTTGCTCCAGCCAAGTTGAAGGCGTTTGAAATCAATGAAGTTTCCAAGCGAGTGAAGATAACGGTAAGCGAAGACCAACTTTCGCTCGCTATCGGCAAGCGCGGTCAGAACGCGCGGTTGACTTCGAAGCTGACGGGTTGGCAGGTCGATATTGAACCAGAAATCGTCGTTACTAAGGGATTTGAACAAAAGGTCGCTGAAGCAGTCGATTCTTTGGCTGCCATTCCTGGCATTTCTCGTGAACAAGCCGACGTTCTAGTGCATCATGGCCTCACCCGCCTGGAAGATTTGTTGCAAGCTGACGTGAGCGATCTCGCGGGGATCCCGCAGATCGGCGAGCAAGCGGCTTCGATTTTGGATGCAGCTCGTTCGGAAGCAACTCGCCGCACGATCAAAGTTGGCGAGGCTCCGGTTTCCGGTTGATTGGTTATGGCGCTGGAAAAAGCAGTTTTGGCGTGGTAGTATGGATGTTATGAAGGCTCTGAGCCCAAGCAGGCCCGGTTGGTTACAGAATTATGCCCGTTCGAATTTACGACATTTCAAAAAAACTCGGTTTGGAGAACAAAGAAGTCCTCTCCAAGGCGAAAGAACTAGGCATTGCCGCCGCGCGCGTGGCCTCCAGTTCGCTGGATAAAATCACCGCCGAATACCTTGAACAACAGCTCATCCAGGCTTTCCCCAATCACGCAGGTCCCCCGGCGGTTGCCGTTCCGCCCCCGGTGCCCGTTAGCATCCCGGAGCCCATCCGTCTAGTGACGGCCCCGCCCCCCCCACCTCCCGAGCAAGCGGAAATCGTGCAAAGCGTCGAGATCGAAACGTCAACCGCATTGCTGGAACCACCGGAGCCGAGTTCACCCGAAATTGCTATAGCTCCTCCCGCGCCAAGTTTCGAACCACCCCCTGTTCCTGCGGTGCCAGAGGTCATTGCCAAAGAAGAAGCGCCTCCACCCGTTCCCGCAGGCCCCAAGGTTGGAGACAAGGTGGGTTTTATCCAGCTCCCTCCAAAGCCCGGCTCAAAGCCGGTAGAAAAAGCTGCGCCAGTCAAATTACCCCAACGTCCGGTCGAGCCCAGGCGAACGGATTTTAATAAGCGGGGCGATATCCGAGGGCTTCGAGGCTCTCCAGTTGCGCCGTCGGGACCGGCTGTGCCCGGGACGAAATTTCAGCCTGCGAAACCTTCCGGGGCTTCCAAGCCTGCTGAAGCTACTCCGTCGGCAAAGATTGCCCTCCCTGCGGATGCCAAAGTGATCTCGATCAAGCCACCTATCGTCGTTCGCGAGTTGGCGGATCAGCTTAAGCAAAAGCCTTTCAAAATTATTGCGGATTTAATGGAGGCTGGGGTTTTTGCAAATGTAAACCAGGCGATCGATGAAACGATTGCACAAAGAATCTGCGCGAAATACGGATATCGCTTTGAACTGGAGAAGCGCGAGCGCGGGAGTGGGCTGGTTCATGCACCGACCCGAAAGCTCGAACTGGATGTCGAAGACAAACCCGAGCATCTGGTTTCCCGTGCTCCTGTGGTCACCATCATGGGCCACGTCGACCACGGCAAAACCACTTTGCTGGATGTGATCCGCAAATCAAATGTCGCCTCGGGTGAAGCCGGTGGCATCACGCAACACATCGGTGCTTATACAATTTCCTTTCCGCATCCCGAAAGGAAGAGCGAACTGGCGCAGATCACTTTTCTGGATACGCCCGGCCACGCCGCTTTTAGCTCGATGCGCGCACGCGGAGCTAACGTGACGGATATCGTCGTGCTCGTCGTCGCTGCCAATGATGGGGTGATGCCCCAAACAATCGAAGCGCTCAATCATGCCCGCGCCGCTAAAGTTCCGATCCTGGTGGCAGTCAATAAAATAGATCACCCCAATGCAAACACGCTCAAGGTCCGGCAACAATTGCAGGACAAAGGGCTCGTGCCGGACGACTGGGGTGGTGACACCATTTACGTGGATGTTTCCGCGCTCGCCAAGACGGGTGTGGATAAACTCATCGAAATGGTTTTGCTTCAGGCCGATCTTCTCGAACTAAAGGCCAACCCCAACCGCCGCGCAAAAGGCAATGTAATCGAATCGGGCCTCGAGCCGGGAGGACCAACTGCTACCGTCCTGGTGCGCAAAGGCACGTTGCGTGTTGGAGATGTTATTATTTGCGGCCAATACTACGGGCGGGTGCGTGCTCTGATTAATGAAGAAGGCAAGCGTCTTAAAGAAGCTGCCCCTTCAGTAGCCGTCAAAGTTCTCGGACTGAATGGTGTCCCCGAAGCCGGATTGGAATTCAGTGTTGTCGAGGACGAAAAGGCCGCGCGCGAGGTGGCAGGTCAACGCGGGCAGGAAGCCAAAGCTCTTGGGCAGGAGGCGCGCGCCAAAATCACTTTGGAAAATCTTTTCGCGCAGCTCGAATCTACGACCAACAAGGTGCTGAAGCTCGTGGTCAAAGCGGATACGCAAGGATCGGTCGAGGCAATCGTTGAGGCTCTGAAGAAAATTGATTCCGAAAAAGTTTCTCTCGAGATCATTCACAGCGCCGTTGGCACCATCACAGAATCGGACGTGGCCTTAGCCTCCGCTTCGGATGCGGTCATTTTGGGATTTCATACGCGGGTGGATAGCGGGGTAGCGGACAAGGCCAAGCACGAGGGTGTGCAGATCAAGCTTTACGCGATTATTTACGAGTTGATTGATCAGGTCAAAGAAGGCATGTCCGGCCTCCTCGACCCCATCCTCAAGGATACCGTCATAGGCTCGGCAGAAGTCCGGAAGATTTTCGAATTGTCGAAAGGCGCGCCCGTCGCAGGCTGCATGGTTACCATTGGACGCATTGTCAAAGGTAAAGTCCGCGTCCGTCGGCGCAAAGAAGTCATTTACGAGGGGCTCACTCAATCATTGCGGCGGTTCCAGGATGAGGTCAATGAAGTCCGGGCGGGCATGGAGTGCGGCATTCGCATCGAGGGTTTCAGCGAGTTTCAAGTAGGCGATGCGATTGAATGTTACACCATGGAAAAGGTGGCGCAGAAACTGTAAGCGCTTTCAGGCGTGCTGAACACTTAAGGGCAAATTGGAGAACATGCACATTTGCTGTAATCATGCGCGTCTACAGGATACATCTTTGAAATTTCTATAACGCATTTCCTTATGGCCTCTTTGCGAATGCAACGCGTGCGCGAATTACTGAAGCGTGAGATCGGTGAAGCGATCCGGCGCGAATTTCCCGTTAGCGAGGTGGGTCTGGTCACGGTGAATGACGTCGATGTGGCCGGGGATCTGCACTCAGCCCTGGTCTTCATCAGCATCCTGGGAAACGCCGAGCAGCAGAAGCGCGGTTTTCATCAGCTCATTCGAAATCGCAAACGCATCCAGGGCCTCGTAGCACGAGCCGTCGTGCTAAAATACACGCCTACACTCAAATTTCTCATGGATGATTCCGTCCTGCGTGGCAACAAAGTTCTTCAAATCATCGAGGAACTCGAAGAAACATCAGAGACCGATCCGCAGGAAGAGCAGAATTCCTGATTTGTTGTTTCAATGCAACGAATCCTGGATCTGAATTGCCGGCCCTTGGGTACCCGTTTTCGAACTTATTTTTTTGCTGTTTTGAACATTAATGAAACCTCAACCTAAAATTATCAATCGAATCCTCGAAACAATTCGTGAGAGTCACAACATTTGTGTCACAGGCCATATTCGGCCAGACGGCGATTGCGTTGGATCGCAGCTTGGTCTTACGCTAGCGTTGCTGGCGGAAGGAAAAAAAGTAGTTTGCTGGAATGAGGATGGACTGCCGGAAAAGTATGAATTTCTTGATCCCGACCATCTCTTCCAAAAACCCAAACGCGGGGCAAAATTCGATTGCGTGATCGCCACGGACGCTGCGAGTTTCGACCGCCTGGGCAAAGTCGGACCCTGCATTGCGGATCGCAAACTCCTGATTAATATTGACCACCACGAAAGCAATACCCGTTACGGCGACATCAATTGGGTATCGCCACGAGAACCCTCAAGCGGAGAACTCATCTTCCGCATCCTCAAGGCTGGAAAATGGCCCATCTCCAAACCCATCGCCGATTGTCTTTTTACAGCAGTTTCGACAGATACGGGCTCGTTTCAGTATGCCACGACTCTGCCGGCTACTTATTATGTTGCGGGCGAGCTGGTCAGCCGCGGGGCCGACCTGGCAAAAATATGCGATGAAGTTTACCAGTCATATCCGCTCTCGCGTGCCCGCCTGCTGCGCCATATCTACAGCCATTTCCATCTGATTCATCAAAATAAAATTGCGTATTTTTGGCTCAAAAAGGCCGACTACGCCCGCACGGGCGCCGAAAGCAGCGACTCCGAGGGCCTGATCGATCATATTCGTGCGATTGCTCCGGTTGTCGTGGCCTGTGTTTTCGAAGAAATCGAACCTGAATTGACACGCATCAGCCTGCGCTCGAAAAACCAGGATGTAAATGTCAACGAGATCGCGGCGGAATTTGGAGGTGGCGGCCATCCTGCTGCTGCCGGCGCGCGAATCGCAGGTCCACCTCTCTCCATCCAGCGAAGAGTCATTTCTGCTATCAAGCGAGCACTCAACTCACATGTCTGACAGCTTTTTTCTTCTAAATGCTGCAAACTTCTTATAACTTTTGAAACGTGATTTCATCAGATCAGATCTAAACGATTGAAATTATCCGATGGCTGATAAACGAAAAAAGAATCCGAACCAGCCGGAATTGCCAATCGAGGGCGTTGCCCCTGCTAACGGTCACAGCCCAGAGGCTGGAAACGGGCAAGCTGGCAAATCCAAGGCTGCAAAACGAGGGGGCGACGAAACTCATGTGCTCGCTGAAAACATAGCCGTCTCAGCCGTGCCCCAACATGTTTTTGATCCTGGTAAAATAGACTTGGCATTTCATCGGAGAGTAGATCGGAGTTTTCTGGATTACGCATCATACGTTATCCGAGATCGCGCGATTCCGAACCTGGCGGATGGCCTTAAGCCGGTGCAGCGGCGCATTCTTTGGGCATTGCACCGTATGGATGATGGCCGATTCATGAAGGTGGCTAACGTTACAGGGGAGACGATGAAGTATCATCCCCATGGCAACGCCTCGATCGACGATGCGCTGGTCGTGCTGGTGAATAAACGGTACCTCATCGAGCCTCAAGGTAATTTCGGTAACATTTTTACCGGCGATCCAGCAGCCGCACCGCGTTACATCGAATGCCGTCTGACAGATTTGGCGCGCAAAGAACTTTTCAATGATGAGATTACCGAAGTGGTGCCCAGTTATGATGGCCGAAACCGCGAGCCCGTCACGCTCCCGAGCAAACTGCCGCTGCTGCTCATGTTGGGCACAGAAGGCATTGCGGTCGGAATGTCTGCGCGAATTCTACCCCACAATTTCCCCGAGCTCGTCGAAGCGCAGATTGCTATTCTCAAAAAACAACCCTTCAAATGTCTGCCGGATTTCCAAACCGGTGGGCTAATGGACGCTCGTGGCTATAAAGATGGCGCGGGCGAGGTTAAGGTGCGGGCCAGGATAAAAATAAAGGATGATTCCACAGTTTCGATTAAGGAAATCCCACCTTCCACAACGACCGAGTCGCTGATGGCATCAATCGAGGACGCTTCGCGGAAGGGCAAGATCAAGGTGAAAAGCGTCACCGATTTTACTTCGGAAGAGGTCGAGATTGAAGTCAAAGCACCCAGCGGCCTGAGCCCGGAGAAGCTGATCGATGCGCTCTATGCATTTACCGACTGCGAGGTGACGATCGCCAGCCGGATCATCCTGATTAAAAATAACCGCCCGGTGGAGATGACCGTGTCGGAAGTGCTTCGTGAAAACACGGCACAGTTAGTCGAGACACTGAAACAGGAATTGGAGTTGCGTCAATCGAAGCTTCAGGAAGAGCTCCATTATCGGACGCTTGAGCGGATTTTCATCGAGGAGCGGATCTACAAACGGATTGAGCAATGTAAGACGAACGAAGCGGTGGTAGTCGCGGTTCGTGACGGGTTCAAACCGTTCGCCAAACAACTCCTTCGAGAGATTAGTGAAACGGACGTGGAACGTCTGCTGCAAGTACGCATTCGCCGTATTTCCCTTTTCGACATCCATCAGCACAAAGAGCAGATGGAGAAGGTGAAGGCAGACCTGGCAGAAACCCGCAATCACCTCAAGAACCTGATAAAATATGCGATTGGGCGCTTGGAAGCTTTACTGGCGGAGTATGGCCCCATATATCCACGACTAACCAAATCCAGCCGCTATGACGAGGTGGATGCCAAGGAAGTTGCATTTAAGGCATTCAAAGTCAGCTATGATCGCGAGACGGGCTATGTGGGGCACAAGGTCTCCGGAGGAGAATTTGCGCTCGAGTGCACGAAATTTGATAAACTGATTCTGGTTTTCAAAGACGGCCATTACCAGGTCGTGGAGTTGCCAGAGAAGCAATTTGTCGGGCCGGAGTTGGTGCATTGTGGTCTGCCGGAGCGAGAGCGCATTTTTACCCTCGCTTACACCAACCGCGAGGCGACCTATCTGAAGCGTTTTACTTTCGGCGGGACAATCATGAATAAAACCTATCATTGCATTCCGCCGAAATCGAAAATCCTGTTCTTTGAAGCGGATACACCGGGGGAACTTTTCATCAAGTATAAGCCTGCAGCGTATCAGAAGATCAACCAGCAAACCTGCAACCCTTCCGAAGTAGAGGTAAAAGGACCGAAAACTCGAGGCAGGCAAATTTCGATCAAGGATGTTTCATCCATTAATAGCAAGCCATCTCGAGGGTGGGACCCGGAAGCTGCGACTACGAAGCTTCAGTTTACGTGAGATTGGGAGAAGTTGCCTGTTTATAAGCTTCAAACTTCTGTTGGAAAGCCTCAGTTCCAGGCACCGAAGCTTCGACCATCGGGCTCTGTTCCATAGCTTTGCTTGTTATGAATACTAATACGGTGATATTCGTCTCAACCTCGATAATCAGACTTGTGACTGATAGTTGGTTTGGCTAAGTATTTGGACAAATAATGAAACTATTTCAAACTTTTTTGGGACGGTTACCCGGGGTTTTGCTGGCCGGCTCTTGCGCTGCCTCTCTCGTTGTGTCTTCCAATGCGGCGGATGATCTGGTGCCATTAACGCTGAAATTGCCTCCACCGGCATTCAAGGGCACGCCTAAGGATCTTCAGCTTAGTTCCTACGTCGAGCCCCTTTCCGACAAGCCCCGTGCGCCCATGATGGTGCCGCCTGGCCTGAAAAATATCGCCAAAGGCTCAAAACTCACGAGCAGTGATAAAAATGCCACAGCGTCAGTTCTGGAAAAAATTACGGATTCCGATAAAGAGGCTTCCGACCAAAGCATCATTTTCCTTCGAAAAGGACCTCAGTGGGTGCAAATGGATTTAGGGGCTGTCAATGAGTTGTTCGCTATCATCATATGGCACGCTCATAATACCGCCAAAGTGTATCATGACGTGATTGTGCAATTGTCGGATGATGCAGACTTTCTAAAGGACGTCAAAACTATCTTCAATAACGATCAGGATAACAGCTCGGGATTGGGCGTGGGAACGGACCGCGAATATTTTGAAACATTCGAAGGCAAGTTGATCAATGCCAAAGGCGCGAAAGCGCGATTTATTCGGTTCTACTGCAAAGGCAGCACTGAAAGTGCCCTGAACGAGTACACGGAAATCGAAGTCTACGGACGGCCTGCGCAGTAACCTCGCAATTTGACATTGCTGTGAGTCATTTCGGAGGTTGTCGAGTGGAATAGCCGAACGGAGAATGAAGGATGGCCAACGGCTTGCCTTCCCTTCAACCGCTGCCGTATTGGCGGCGTTACATCGGGATCACGCTCGGGGTTCTATTTTCCGTTGGCGTCGCACTGGCGTTGCGTTCCCCGCGGCTGGCCGAGCGGCCAATGCATAACGATGAGGCGGTTAATGCTATCAAGTTTGGGAGGCTGTTTGAAAAAGCTGGATACAATTACGATCCAAACGAGCATCACGGTCCAACTTTATATTATGCGACCCTGTGGCTGGCTAAGTTGACTCGCGCACCCGACTTCGCCCATTTCACGGAAAGTCGATTGCGAGCTTTGACCGTTCTCTTTGGAGTGGGATTAATCTTGGTCCTGCCGTTGACGGCCGATGGCCTGGGCCGCAGAGCAACGGTTTGGGCCGCCATTTTCACGGCTGTTTCGCCCGCGTTCGTTTTTTACAGTCGCTACTACATCCACGAGATGTTGTTGGTGTTCTTTGCATTCCTTTCTCTGGCTGCGGGTTGGCGCTACTGGCGCAGCCGGAAAATTGGATGGGCTTTGCTCGCCGGGGCAGGGGTCGGCTTGATGTACGCGACTAAGGAGACTTTTGTTATCACAGCAGCGGCAGCCGGCCTGGCCCTGGGACTGAACCACGTATGGAATCGATTGGTTGATGCCAGCGGTCTGCCGGTTCGGGCTCCTCGGCTCAATTTGTGGCACATGATAGCCGCCTTTGGGGTATGCCTTCTTGTTGGAGTTGCTCTGTTCTCGTCTTTCTTCACCAATGCGGCGGGCCCGCTTGACTCAATTCGCACCTATGGACCCTGGCTCAATCGGGCCGGCGGAGCTTCCGAGCATATGCATCCATGGAATTTTTACTTTCATCGGTTGCTCTGGTTTCATGTAGCCAAAGGACCGGTTTGGACCGAATTAGTGATTCTCGCCTTGGCTCTAATCGGTGGGTTAACCGGGTTCCTTCGCAGAAATCTTGGGCGGGCCAATGCCAGTTTCGGCAGGTTTCTTTCCCTCTATACACTTTTGCTTACCGCCGCTTATGCCGTGATCGGATATAAAACACCCTGGTGTCTGCTCAATTTTTGGCAACCGATGATCCTATTGGCCGGGCTGGGAGCGGCGGTGATCATGCGAAGAGCCACACATGTTAAGGTCAAACTTGCCCTGGCCACTTTGTTGCTGGCCGGCGCAGGACATCTATTCTGGCAAGCTGCCCAGACGGCCATCCCTTATGCGGCTGACCAGCGGAACCCGTACGCGTACGCCCAGACCTCACCTGATGTGGTTAACCTCTCGAACCAGCTCAAAGCACTCGCTGCCGTGCATCCGGACGGGCTCGGGATGGTTCTTAAAGTGATCTCCTCAGGTGGCGACTATTGGCCACTGCCATGGTATTTGCGAGAATTCAGAAATGTGGGTTGGTGGGATGAAGTCCCATCCGACCCCTTTGCGCCCGCAATGATTGTTTCTGCCAAATGGAATGCGGCATTAGACGAGCAGAAAACCCACCTGATGGTCCGTTACTTCGCATTGCGTCCACAGGTTTTTCTCGAATTATACGTTCAGATTGATTTGTGGCGCGCGTACCTGGCAACCAAACCGCCGCCTCAGAGTGACAAGTGATGGGTGCGTAAATTGTGCCACGAATTCTTAGCTTTAAGCTAATATAACCCATAATGACTACACTTGCCGCCGAACAGTTGCAGAGCGTTCAAGTGCAGCAGCATTCTGCCCCCAATCTCCGGCTCAGTTCGATTGACGCGTACCGCGGGTTCGTAATGTTCCTGATGATGGCGGAGGTTTTGAAGTTTCATCGGATAGCAGTGGCTCGGCCGGAAAGTGCTTTCTGGCATTTTCTGTCGCGGCACCAAACTCACGTCGCATGGATTGGTTGTTCGCTTCATGACCTGATCCAGCCTTCCTTTTCTTTTCTGGTGGGAGTGGCTTTGCCGTTTTCGATAGCCAACCGCTCTGCACGTGGCCAATCCCACGACAAAATGGCTTTCCATGCCGCGTGGCGTTCACTGGTTTTGATCCTGTTGGGGGTCTTCTTAAGCTCTACACACCAATCACAAACCAACTGGACGTTTGATGACACTCTCAGTCAAATTGGATTCGGTTATCTATTTCTTTTCCTTCTAGCGTTGCGCCCGAGACGGGATCAATGGATTGCCCTGGCAGCGATTCTGATTGGCTATTGGCTTGCGTTCGCGCTTTATCCGGTTGCGGGTCCGCTCTTCGACTATCCGGCTGTTGGAGTGCCCAAGGGATCCCCGGCAGTGCTGACTGGCTTTGCGGCGCATTGGAACAAGAATAGCAACCTTGCCTGGGCGTTTGATACGTGGTTTCTCAACCTTTTTCCGCGACGCACGCCATTTCTCTTTAATGGTGGCGGCTACGCAACGCTTAGTTTTACCCCGACTCTAGGCACGATGGTGCTCGGGTTGATTGCGGGGGAAGTTCTGCGCACTAACCGCTCTGAACGGAAAAAAGTCCGCTGGCTTGCGATTGCAGGTATCATCGCCCTCGTGGCCGGAACTGCCTTTGGGATGCTTGGGATATGTCCAGTTGTGAAAAGAATTTGGACACCGAGTTGGACACTTTATAGTGCCGGGTGGTGCTTTTTGCTCACGGCGGGGTTCTATTTCGTAATCGATGTTGCCCGGAAGCGGAGCTGGTTCTTTCCCTTTATCGTCATTGGCGCAAATTCGATAGCGGCCTATTTTATGGCGCATGTATTCGGTGATTTCATCTCAAAATCCCTCACGACTCACCTCGGAACTGAAGCATTTAATCTTCTAGGGGCAGATTACCAAACGTTGCTTCTTGGAGCCTCTATATTGGTCGTTCTCTGGTTGCTACTCTTTTGGATGTATCGCCGGAAGTTGTTCCTCAAAATCTAGATTACTAAACTGAAAGTATTACCTAAGTTGCGCTTCATGGGCGGTATTCGCGCTTCTTTGGAATCAGACTTGCTCATATGAAACAATGGACAGCATTTCATTGCCGATTCCTGCTGGGGCAAGCCACCCGGAATTTGTAAATCTTGAAAAAACCGCTGAATGCGTGTCTCGCAGGAATTGGGTTGGGCTTTTTTTACCGGCCGTCGCCCTGGTTCTTTGGCTCTTGGTTGGCAGCAGCTTAAGCTGGCTAATAAAGGATTTTAACCGGAGTATTGCGCCTGAAACTTCCATTTTTTCCCCCGAACTTATTTTTTCACTGTATCTCGTTTTCGCAATAGTCATAGGAAGATACTCCTGGAAGTCGTGGCGTAAGGCTGCTTCCAGGTAAATCATCCGGATAGGAATCCCAAGTCTTTCCTCAAAATCCGCCACGCAAAGACTGTGATTTGAGATAAATCTGCCTAAACTCGGGTATGGTTACAGCGGATTTTTTGGTTGTTGGCGGCGGGGTAGTTGGCCTCAGCATCGCCCGTGAATTAAGATCCCGATTTCGCAAATCACGAGTGGTGCTGATCGAGAAAGAGGCAGAGTGTGGAATGCACGCAAGCGGCCGGAATAGCGGTGTGATTCATGCAGGCTTCTATTACTCCGCCGACAGCTTGAAGGCGAAGCTTACCCGGGACGGAAATCGCCTGCTCAGTGAGTATTGCGAGAGCCGGAAAGTGCCCGTGAACCGATGTGGCAAATTGGTCGTTGCTCGTGATGAGACAGAATTGCCGCAATTGGATGAACTCCTGCGGCGAGGCAAAGCGAACGGAGTTGTTTTGCAATCCATCACGGAGGCCGAAGCAAGAGCAATTGAGCCTCGCGTAAAAACGTATCAAAGAGCCATTTTCTCGCCCAGCACTTCAACTGCCGATCCGATCCAGGTGCTCCAAGCTATGAAACGGGACGCTCTGAACGAGGGGATTACCGTTGTTCAGAACGCCACTTATTTGAGCAAAGTCAACAGCCGGCTTGTCACTTCCGCTGGAGATTTTGAAGCCGGATATGTCGTCAATGCGGCGGGGCTTTACGCCGATCGCGTGGCCCAGGATTTCGGTTTTTCAGAGGATTACCGGATTCTTCCCTTCAAAGGTATATATCTTTACTCCGAAGAACGGCCTGGGGCTTTGCGGACAAATATTTATCCGGTGCCGGATTTGAGAAATCCCTTTTTGGGGGTTCATTTTACGCTGCTCGTGGATGGCCGGGCAAAGATAGGGCCCACCGCGATTCCAGCTTTTTGGCGTGAGCAGTACCGAGGCCTGGGTAATTTTAAATGGGGTGAATTTGTTGAGATTATTTTTCGAGAGCTGGGTTTGTTGTTTTTTTCAGGATTCGATTTCAAGCGCATGGCTGTCGAAGAAACCCTTAAATACAGCCGCGCAAGGCTGGTAGGTTTGGCTTCGGCGCTGCTCGAAAAAGTAGAGCTTGCGAATTACAAACATTGGGGAAAACCTGGAATCCGGGCTCAACTGCTCAACATCAAAACACGCAAGCTGGAAATGGACTTTGTGATTCAGGGAGATGCAAAATCGCTCCATGTGCTGAACGCAGTTTCGCCCGCCTGGACCTGCTCGCTTCCGTTTGCCAAATACGTGTGCGACAAGATAGATCTTTTGACCGCCGCTAAATGATTCGGACGTGCGGGACAGGAACAATAAACTTTCCGCCCTTCTTACGGTACTCGGCCTGTTGAGCAAGGATTTCGTCGACAAAATTCCACGCGAGCAATAGCACGTAATCAGGTTGGTCTGCCAGCAGCTTATCGGGTGGCACCACCGGGACGTGAAGGCCAGGGGTGAAAAGCCCTTGCTTAAGAGGACTCTTATCGGCGATGTACTCGATCTTATCGGGACCGAGCTCAAGAAAACAAAGCAGGGTATTGCCTTTCGCCGGAGCACCATAGCCGACGATCCTTTTTCCCGATGCGCGCAATTGGTTGACCGTTTCAGTCAACTCTTTCTTCATGCGCTGAACCTCATCGGCAAAGTGCTGGAAGGTCTTGAAATCGTTTAATCCGCGTGCCTGCTCATTGTCCAGAATCTCTTTGACGGCGGTTTGCACTTTGCCTTTGCCTTTACGCTGGACAGAAACACGCAACTGGCCGTGGTGCAAGGGTATGCGCTCGGCATTAACAATCTCGAACCCATTGCTCTCAAATAGCCTCTGCATTGGACCGAGCGCCCAATAGGAAACATGTTCGTGATAGATGGTGTCGAAAGCGCCCTGGTCAAGGATATCAATCAGATAATGCGCCTCCAGAACGAAAACCCCTTCGGGGGCCAGAGCGATGTCCAGGCCATGAACAAAATCCTGAAGTTCCGGTATGTGAGGAAACGTGTTTGTAGCAGTGATGGCAGAGGCGGGGCCATATTTTTTAACAATTTCTTTGGCAGACGAAGAGTTGAAGAAACCAATGTGGCGATCAATTCCGAGCTTGTCTGTAAAAACGGCCAGGTTTTGCGCTGGATCTACTCCCAGGGTCTTGACTCCATGGCGCTTAAATCCGCTTAAGAGGGTGCCGTCATTGCAACCAATGTCGATGACCAGATCCTTCGAACTGAGCCGGTATCGTTCCGAGACGATATCGCTCAGATCAAAAAGGTGGGCTTTGAGGGTGTCAGACGCCGAGGAGATATAAAGGTAATCATCGAACATCGCACTGGGCGGCACCGCTTCGGTTAGTTCAACGTGATGGCAATCGTGGCAAAAGCCGACGCGCAAAGGATAGGAAGGCTCTGGTTCCTTAAGTTTCTCACGGCTTATGAACTTATTCGCGAGGGGTGTCGAGCCGAGGTCCAAAAACAGTTCGACGTTGGAATTGTTGCAAACAATGCAGCGGGTGGAGTTTTTTTGCATATTCAATGTTTACGCTTAGGCTGTGAGAGTTGTAACTAGTAAGTCGTTGGTCTTCATTTCAATGTTCAAAGGGCAAAAGGACGCGAGAGCCATGAACTTCAAAGCGAATCGGCACTTCCAGAAGTTCAGATAACGCCTTCCGGACGGCCGGCTGTTTCTTCGGTTGGACTAGGAAAAGCAAAAATCCACCATTGCCGGCGCCGCAAATCTTTCCTCCCTCCGCGCCTGCCGCAACAGCGCGCTCGTAATAAGTATCGATCTGGGATGAGGAAATCGTGCTGGCAAGCTGGCGTTTTATCTCCCAGGATTCATGGAGAATTCGTCCAAAGGGTACAGGATCGAACGGTCCCGAAGTCGCAAGTTCATGGAGTTTATGGGCATGGCCGCGGATTTTTTTCAAGAAATCCAGTTTGCTGGGAATGTTCTGCTTCTGCTCGATCAGCACCGAACTGGCATCCCGCTGCATACCAGTCCAAAACATCAGGATGTGATCAAAGAGCTCAGTGAGGAAATTGTTGCTGACGCGGACTGGTTCGACCGTGACACCGCCGCCTGGATTAAACCGGAAAAAATTCAATCCCCCAAACGCTGCAGCGTATTGGTCCTGCTTGCCTATGGGTTCTTTGAGGACATCGATTTCGATGTGAGTCGCTTCCTCAGCTAATTGACTTGGTGAAACTCTTTCGCCGCGGTAAGCATGCAACGCATGGAGCAGGCCCACGGCAAAGCTGCTCGAGCCTGCCAAGCCAGTGGAGGCGGGCAAGTCTCCCACGGTACTGATGTAAATGGGCGGATCAATCTTCAGAAGACGCAAACATTCGCGAGCAATATTGTTTTGGATTTGATCGATGTTATCGACCAGTTCGGTGCGGGAATAGTTGATGCGAATGGGTTCATAGTTCAGTTCGCTATGGCGTTTGACCGTGACGTAGGTGTATTGATTAATGGCAATGCTGAACACCGCGCCATAATCGCGCTCATAAAAATCAGCTAAATCAGTGCCACCGCCGGCGAAACTGACGCGAAGCGGGGTGCGGGTGACGACAATTCGTGGCAGGTTGTGACGACTCGAACTAGCCATGCTTTAAGTTCCAGTCGTAGGGGATCTCTTTAGTGAAAGGATCCATGCGCTGAATTTCATCCGGGCGATGTGGTTCCGTCGCGCAATTAGCGAGGATGACCATCTTATCTCCATAGGCTTTGTAGCCATTGGCAATCCCCGGTGGCATTTGGACTAGCACGTAATTGTCCTCGCCGAAAAACACTTCCTGCAATTCGCCCTTGGTCGGTGAATCCTTCCGCATGTCGTACATGACAAGCTTGGCCCGGCCACACATTACGGCATTGTTAATGGTCATCGAAGTATGGATGTGCCAGGCTTTAATTGAGCCGGGCCAGGCGCAGGAGAAGTAAATCTCCCCAAACTGGATGAAGTGAGGATCGGTCGCCTTGAGCATGTGCATGATTTTGCCGCGCTCATCTACGACTTGACGCAATGGGATGATTTTAACGCCATGAATCATGGGTTTGTGAGTGGTAAGCTTAGGAGACTCTAGTGAGTTGCCACAGCCGCAGATTTGCCAGCAGTTGAAGCAGAGGGTTTGGTCCAACGAAGAGCATTGTCCAAAAGGTTAGAATCCAAAAGATGGCGGAGCCATTTCAGGCGCGTGAATCGTTTGTCCACAAAATCCGCGTGCGTCAAATTCGCGCGCTTGAAAGCATCATGCAGCTCGGCAGCGCCAGTCTGCACCGACCATTTGAATTTAAAATCCGGGAAGGTTTTGGCGAATTTTCCAAAGTCGGCTTTGTAGGTGCGCTGGTCGGCGCTGGAGCGAGCAACCACTTCCAATTTACAATTAGGGACAGCTTTGACGGCGGTGTTGGCGAGGTCAATGATCTGATGATTGAGAGAGTTGGCGCCGGCGTTGAAGGCCTGGTTGTGAACCTTCTCAATCGGAGCTTCGAGGACCGCCTGGAACATTCGTGCGACGTCCTGAACATGAATGACCGGGCGCCACGGCTTGCCGTCGCTATACACGATGACCTTGCCAGTCGTTGTTGCTGACCCGAGCAGATCATTAAAGACGGTATCAAATCGCATTCGAGGCGAGACGCCATAAATGGTCCCATTGCGTATAAAAACCGGGGAAAATCCCGGGGCAGCCAGTTTGGTGATGGCCATCTCGGCTTTGACTTTTGATCGCGCGTACTCGGTTTTTGGATCCAACGGCGACTCCTCCGTAACAATCTCAGTGCTGGACGCGCCATACATGATGCAGGAAGAAGAGAAGAGAAATCGACTCACCCCGGCCGCTTTCGCCAGCTCCGCCAATTTGACGGAAGCATGAAAATTGATGTCTTCTGTCCAGGAATCATTCAGATTCCCGATGGGATCATTGCTGAGAGCTGCCAGATGGATTACCGCGCCAAAACCTTCCAAATCCCCGGCATTCAGATCTCGAAGGTCTTTGCGAATGGCCTGCGGCAAGAGTCGGTCCGGCACCAGAGTGCACTCGCTGAAATAGCCCGTATCCAACCCCGTGACTTTATAGCCGGCTTCGAGCAAAAGGGGAGTCATGACCGAGCCTATGTAACCGTTATGGCCTGTAATCAGGATGTTTTTGGGAGTGTTCACTCGTGGATATTTTTCTGTCTTTTTATTAATTCGCGCACTGCTTCAAGCAGATTCTTCTGCTCTGAAACCAACAACGAGAGGCACCCTGCTGCATCAGCGGCTTGCGCATCCCGTTCATCATCTCCGATAAAGAGCGTTCGACTCAAGTCTAAATTAAAATCGCGCTGGGCCTGAAACAGCATGCCCGGTTTGGGTTTGCGACATTCGCAACCCTCATCCCAATTGTGTGGACAGTAATAGATTGCCTCGATATTTCCGCCTGCGAGGGACGATTCCCGCACCATTCGACGGTGAATATCCAGTAAATCCGCTTCGGTCATAGCCCCCCGGGCCACGCCTGCCTGGTTGGACACCACCAGGACACGAAAACCTGCTGTCCGAAGCAGGACCAAAGCTTCTTTCGACCCTGGAAGCCACTCAAATTCCTTCCAGGAGCGTACGTAATTAGCGCGCGAGGGTTTGCGATTCAAAACGCCGTCGCGGTCAAGAATGATCAGCAAGCGGCGGGCCAAAAAAACCTCGGTGAGCGCTAACCGCTGGTGGCTGCCTACGCTATAATAACGATGGTCGGTGATATAACCTGCCAGCTTTTTTTGTTGGGACAGAACAGGATACAACGTCTCTTCAAAGGAAATGTTCTCCTGCGGGAGCAAAGCAATGAGCTCTTTTTTAAAAATTCCGTAGCTGATTTCGACGCCTTTCAGGCCTGGCGCTTGCCGCTTTTTATCATAAACGTCCACAAAACCCTGGGCGTCCATCCGTAAACTGTCCTTAGTATAGCCATCCTTGTTGCTGTAAATAGTCAGCATAGCCGGCGCTTTACTTTCGAGAAACCGCTGCCACATCTTCTCCATCTGCATTGGCCAATAATTATCGCAGTAAAGCAGGAGAAAACACTCGTCGAGCAGATGCTCGGCGCGTTTGATTCGCCGACCGGTTTCATCCTCAACCGGAGTCACGGAATAAGCGATTTTGATGCCCCAACGGCTGCCATCCCCAAAATAGTCCTGTACGACTTCGGGCAAATAACCCAGCAACAACACGACGCGCTCGAAACCTTGAGCACGGAGCATGACCAGAAGGTATTCAAGGAAAGGTTTCCCATGAATTTCGAGCATGGCTTTGGGGCGAATGTCCGTAAAAGGACGTAAGCGCTCGCCGCGACCTCCGGCGAGAATGACCGCCTGCCTCGGCCGAAGCAGGCTCGGGTTGGAATGCCCAGTGTCCAAGCAGAAGGCAAGCCTATCCAAGGAAGAGCGTCGGGGCAATATCAAACTCAGCCAGTGAAATGGGGACTAAGGACCTGATACGACAGGGACCGCAAACGGGGCGCATGGAGAAATCCCGTTCTACGAGCCCGATCGGTGAGGCATTACCTCCTGATTAAGGCGTGAGTGTAACTGCTAATTTGAAAAACTGCCCCTTTGCGCCGGTGTTTGGACCGAGGTTTACGGTGACGTCTTCTAAACTTGGATTGATGTTCGTGCCTACTTGTGAAGTGATACCAGCGTTAGGATACCAGTTTACCAGGTTGCTTGAAGTCAACCAGGTAAATGTGAGGTCCGAGGCCGAGCGAAGGCGCTGATAGGTTGCCGTGAAAGATCCTCCGGAAAAACCGAGGAGACTGAAAACCGGTTTGTCGATGGCTCGCGGATTTAACCCGAAAGCGTATTCCAGTGCATTCACGGTTTGATCGTGCTCAGGATCGGCACCGGAGTCACCGATGGACGGTGTGTTGATTTCACCAAGAGAAAAGCGCGCGGCCCGCCATGCAGCGAATGTAAGATTGGAGCTAATGCCCACCCGTGCGATAAATGGATCGGGATTGCCAGTTCGTGTATCGATGAAGACAGGAACGGCCGGCACATCAGGGTTGGTTGCCGGTGCAATACCCTGGTAATCGCCGAGCATGTAGCCGTCCGGAGTCAACGGGGCCAGGCGTACGTCCGTGGAGACCGGCGTCACGCGGATATTGGGCTGCCACGTATTGCCGCCATCAAAGGACTGGGCTACGAAAAGATCCACCAAATACTGGTTGGATGGGTTGACGCGGCCATCATAGAAACTGACGGTGAGGGTTTGGCCATCTGGACTTGCAGCGATGGCCGCGTTAAATACTTCAATATTGGTGGGATTGTCGCTAATTGGCTGTGGAGGAGACCAGGTTAACCCCGCATCTGATGATTTTGTGAAAAGAATTTTTGGACCCCCTGGCGCATTCGCATCGGCCGGGTACAGCCCCTGATAAGCAACATAGAGCGTATTGTTGGTTCGATTCCCGGTTGCCGAGGGCAGGTATTGGCCGGTGCGGATCTCTTGCGGCTCGTAGGGCAAGACGCGGGCAACCTGGTTGGAAAAAGTAAAGTTACCTCCACCGTTCGTAGAAACAGCAACCCTGATGTAGGAGTAAGCTTCGGGGTTGTCGTAATCGAAATCAAAATAAACCACAGCCAGTTTGCCGTCCGGCAAAAAGAATGATTGCGAGCCCTGAGATTGCATAGAGGTTGGGGTGATATAAGCCGAGCTTGACCATGTCTTGCCGCCATCATCGCTATAGACCCGCGCTTGCGGATAAAAGGTGTTTTCAAAGCGCGTATAGGTGATTACCAGGCGACCGGCGGTCGGTGTGTTCGAAAAAGTGTTCACCGCCAGCCACTCCTTATCCAGGATCACGTTGGGGTTTGAAGACCGAAGAACTTCAATGGGCGCATCGAAGCTATTCCCACCATTTGTCGAACTGCTGATGGCGATCGCTGCAGTCGTTATGCTTGCATCCAGAATCCCGAGGGTAGCCAGATAAATGGTGCCATCGTTGTCAATGCCCGCCACTGGATCGCTGGCTCTGACATAAGGCCCGCCTACGGCCTTCGTCAATCCTGGAATCAGCGCGCGCGACCAGCTCAATCCGCCGTCGTGGCTGATCGCGTAACCACAATCGACCGCCCCGCCGTTGGTAAAGCGGCCCTCTTGGAAAGTGGCGATCAATGTGTCGGACACCTTGGGATCCCGGATGATATGGGGCTCAGCCTGCGCCACGAGATTTGGAGGAAGCTGTGCCGGATCATCCCCGAGACGGATGTTGGGACCAACCCGAGGGTCCAGCCCGGCCTGGACGTTGGTATCAGCCGAAATTTTAAGTTCGCGTATGCGCGGGGGCGGCCAAACCAGATTATTACTTTGGTTTAGCAACATCAGTGCGCCGGACGATAGCATTCTCAAGTTTTTGCCAGCAAGAGTTGGTGGCAGGTTGGGATTTTGATTGCCCGCTAGAGTCTCACCTAAGATGGAAAGGCTCACGGTGCTGCACAGGAGCGCACAAACCAATGTTTTTTCAAATCTCAAAGCGATGGCCCTGAGTGAGCCGCAATGGAGCATACTGCGTGTCATTATCATCATGCTGCAGATCTATTTGTTGCGGGGCAAGAAAAACGCACTTTGGCAAAGTAAGGGGGTAGGGGATGTCCTGCTTTAATTGTTGCGGCTTTACTGCATGGTTCAAGCCCCGAGACTCTCCCCTCCTTCCCAAATCGTTGTCCTCCTCGATTAGTTATATCCTCAATGCAAGCCGGGGATTGCTCCCCAACACTCCTTGGATAAACTTCACCGGTGTCAAACAATCGCAGTCCGAGAAACTGGGCCACTGATCTCTTCCTCCCTACGCTCCTCTTCGCGGTTTTGGGCGGTATGACCTGGGCCGTGCGCGGCTGTTCCGGGTTCGGCGCTTTGAATGGCTGCGTTTTTGCTGGTGTGACCTGGGGAGCAGCCTGGTGGTTTATTGCGCGAGATCCTGGAGCTCGGCAATCGCGGCGTTACTCCTCAGGCTGGATCATTCTCGCACTCACTGTGGGCATTGGTTTATCGGGTGCTCGCGGCTGGATGCAGTGGCCTAGTTTTTTCAATGGCCATCTGCAAACCGACACCGCGGCGGGGAAATGGGTTCCCATCCCAAGAATTTACGGTTTCATCTGGCTGTTCATCGCGGGTATGCCATGGGCCGGCATCGGCGCGTGCCTGCTTGCCTGGTGTGGATCGAAGCAGCCGGCCCGCGCTTGCCATTGGGCCCTTCGCCTGGGCTGCGGTTTTGGTGCTTCCTACCTGGCCCTATATCTCTTCAATCATTTTCCGGAATACTTCATGCCGCTCTATAAAACTCTCAAAGCGCAGTACCTGGATTTTGAGTCCAACCCCAATTTGCGACGGCTCACCAATGACAATCGTTCAGCAATAAGGCATATGGGATTTTATCTCGGCTTCCTTCTCTTTGAAGTGGGCCGAAGAGACTGGAAAAATGTAAAACTCATTCTTACAGTCGGCGTGGTCAACGGATTGGGATGGGCTTTGTGCCAAAATTGGCAGTGGGCGGCCCGCATCTGGCCAGATGGGCATTTCAACTTCTGGCGTTGCTGGGAATCCTCCGGCGGTATCAGCATCGGGATTGCCTATGGCCTGGCCTATTACCTGGTCAATCGCAGGATGTCCGAAGCAGAAATCGCACAGCAAGGCCTGGGCCTCGCCGGGGGGCGGATCAACCTCGAGTGGTTAATAGTGTACATCCTCCTGCTGCTGACCTTCGGTTTGTTTTTCATACCGGCGCTGAACGGGACTTGGGGAATAATTTATTTCAGCCTCGCCGCCGTTTTCGGCGTTGTCTATTATCTACGCTCTCGCGGTCAGACAGAACAACCGGGCAATGCGAGCCTTTCGTTTCGTGAGGACCCAAACCTCGAGCGGTTCGGTGCATATGTCGGCCTTCTGCTCGGACTCGGCTTGTCGATCAGAAATGGGCTCAAGGGCTGGTTCAACATTTATGTTGGGAACGAGAGACATTGGAGCAGCGTACTGTGGAGAATCGCGGGGCCATTGTTGCTCGTGTGCCTCCTGGCCATCGTCGCGAGACTGCTTTGGCGGCCGCTTCCACGCAATTTCCAAGGCGACACATTTCCCCATTCTTACCGGCTCATCTGGCTGGTTCTAATCGTCCAAAATGTCATCGCGCAGCTTATCACCGGCCCGCACTCCTCGTGGCCGGAAACGGCATTCTCTATTTATTATCTGCTGCTTTTTTTCATCTCCGCGGTGATTATCTATCACTTTCACTGGCTTAAGAGGTCTCAGGATTTGTCTGGGTCTCTTTCACATTAGCAGTCGGCCGAAACTTTACCAAGACCCAGCAAAGTGAACTTTACGAAAAAAGTTTCCGAGCGTTTACGCGATGCTCTTAAAGTATCCTTTGCTCATCAGTGAAAGCATTCAAAGCCATCGCTGCCATGTCCCTGAACCGGGTGATAGGGGACGGCTCGCGTATTCCCTGGCATCTGCCTGAAGATTTTAAGTGGTTTAAGAAAATGACAACAGGCCAGGTCATTGTGATGGGTCGGAAGACTTATGAATCCATTGGCAAACCTCTTCCCGATCGCACCACTGTTGTGCTGACGCGTTCCTTTTCGCCCATCCCAGGCGTCCATACCATTTCCGATTTGAGCCAGCTCGATGCCGCGCAATCCATATGGCCAGGACGGGATATTTTCATTTGTGGAGGCGCAGAGATCTATCGGCTGGCGTTGCCTTTGTGTTCAGATTTGTATTTGACCCTGGTTAAGCGGGTGGTTCAGGGCGATGCATTTTTTCCGGAATTTGAAGACCGTTTTGTGCTGGATAAAGAAATCCTCGACTGTAACGACTTCAAGATCCTGCACTATCGCAATCCTCGCTCGCCCCCGGGTCTGAGCTCATTGGAAGGAAGCGAATAAAGTGCAGGCTCTTCGGCGAATTTGTCGCAGCGCGATTGAGCTTGCTTTTCGCAGCTCTCATCCACTATCACCTTCGCACGGCTCAAGGCTCATTTGGCCACAATGCAAAATTTTTCCGTAACCTGCTTCGGCACCGGCGACGGTTGGCCCTGCGCCGACCGCAACCACGCCGCCTTCCTTTATCGGATGAAGGAAACCACGATTCTCATCGATTGCGGTGACCCGATCGATCGGAGCTATAAGGCCAGCGGTTTAAGTTACGATCTGATCGACGCCATTTTTATTTCGCATTTGCATTCCGACCATTTCGGAGGTTTTTTCATGCTCATGCAAGGGTGCTGGCTCGAGGGGCGGACCAAACCATTGCCGGTTTATTTGCCTGCCGGAGCAATCAAGCCTTTGCGCGCCATGCTGAACGCGGGCTTTCTTTTTGATGAAATAATGGACTTTCGTTTGGAGCTTCGCCCCATCCCTACTGACAAAACCTTTTCTGTAGGAAAGGTGCGCATCAAAACTTTCCCAACCACCCACCTGGCGCATGCTCGGGCGCGATTTCAGAAAATACATCGCTCCGACTATTCCGCCTTTGGATTCCTCATGGAAATGGATGGACGGCGGGTGGTCCACAGCGCAGATCTTGGCCGTCCGGAGGATCTGGACCCAGTAATCAATAAGCCGCTGGATCTCCTCGTGTGCGAGTTGGCGCACTTTTCCCCGGAAGCAATGTTCTCCTATTTAGCAGGTCGGAAAATCAAACGAATCGAGTTTATCCACGTTGGCCGCCCGTTCTACGAGAATCTTGCTCGCACGCGTCGTCTCGCGGCCAAAATGTTGCCCAGCATCCCGCACTCGTTCCCTCGAGACCGCACTCGAATTGATTTTTAAGCTACGAATTGCCTGAGACACAAACCGACCCGTTGACTCACGGATAAAAGACACCGAAGGGGTCTGAGTAAGCAGGTCATTTCAGACTCATGTTCGGTTTGTTTGTTGTTAATATAATTTTGATATTCCAGGGCAAGCTAAAACGAGCAG